>BNJU01003828.1_pt1 | contig 601406 bp, 854 predicted proteins | sample 8539281 | NCBI WGS metagenome assembly BNJU01 (sample SAMD00202456, study PRJDB9452) | human saliva metagenome | isolation source: human saliva | place: Japan | reverse complement strand
GACCATGATGAAGTTTCACATGAAATTCTACGATGTATTACTACAAAGCCAATCGAGGAAGTAATCCAAATAAACCCTGATGAGGCTTCTCGACATTTGAAAAGTAATGACCGATCGATCTAAGTTCGGACAGCTCCGAACCCTTATATGTCGGTCTCACCTCTAAGTTTACGGATTAATACCGTGATCGTGCAGCGGTATAAGACATCAGACTGTAAATCTGACGCAGCTATTGCTACACAAGTTCGAATCTTGCTCACGGCACTAGAATTCCATATTCCGGTGTGAGGCTTTCTATCTTGAACGTGAACACAAGAATTGATTACCCCAATAAGAAAAATAGGAGATGCTCGCACAATCACTGGGAAGTTGAGGAATCTCCTATTAATCGACTTGTAACCTATATTTCGAATCAGTAATGTGATTAGCGATACAGCTTTGCATCATTACTCATGAGGAAATATTGACATATGAACCACTCTAGGAGGCATAATCTCAACACTCGTACTCTTTTACAAGAGTTCTCAGTTGTGATATTATTCCTACTAACAGTAGCCCCCTAAGCCTCTTAATAATGCTCAAATCTGGGGGCTCTTTTTATTTACAGAGGTAATATGAAGTCAGCAAAAACCATCGATGAAATGATTAAACTTTTCGAAGATCGAGAGTTAATAATCGCTGATGAAGAGCATTTCCGTGACCTTTTGTATAACAACAATTATTATCGACTATCGGGATATTTTCGTGTATTTCAAATAGATCCATCGAATGGTGACAATAGGCTCATTGCTGGCACTACTGAGGAAGATTTCATCACTCCGTATAGTCTTGATGCTAAGTTGAGAGCGTTGATTCTTCAAGGAATCAAGTATCCTAGAGATTACTCTACGTTCCCGTTTTGCGTATGAAATAGCACAAGACGGGCATGCTTATGATTACGTGTCGTTATCGGCTTACAAGCATTTGGCGAAGAGGAAGACTTCTTCTTATCAAGAGAGACTAATACTAAAAATCAATGACTGGATAGAAAAATCTTCAGAGGTTTGTATTAGGCACTACCATGAAGTCGGGAAAGATATTCCCGTTTGGGCGGCTGTCGAAGTGCTGCCATTTGATACGGTTTCAAAGATGTTGTCTTCTCATATCGATTCGCAGGCGCTGAGACAAGTCTATAAATCAATAGGCTTACCTAAAAACCCGAGAATTGGGTCTAGCATTGTTCATGCGATGGTTTACCTTCGTAATTTGTGTGCTCACCATTCACGACTATGGAAACGAGAAACAATCATTTCAGTTCCTCATATTTCGTACGTTGAGGAAACAATTAATGGTATTTCTTATGAACAAAAATCCGTTGCGGCCTCTTTGATTCTTCTCATGCATATGGTGGATTTCATTAATCACAGCTCGGAATATTCTGAAGAAATTCTAAGTTTCTTAAGAGCAAATAATTCCTATGTCAACGGGTTAGCTACTCCTGTTCACTGGAAATAAAACTATCTTCTTTCAAGCACAAAATCTGAGGAACTACCTCTGCTAATTTACCCCAATCATCTGCAGAGTTTTTTGCCCTCTAAACTCGTTGTAGTTCAAACGCACACGTGCACTTATCGGCACGTCTTCAGTGTTCCAAAGCAGTACTGGAGGGCAGCCAAGCATCTGCAACTTTGAGGTGCTGTTGTTCTTTACCGATGCGGCTTATCTCAGTATCAGCAGGGAAAATAATCTCCATAATAGGGTAGTCGAAATTCTTACCAAAAGGTGCCACACAATCTAAGAACTGCGTAATCTCATTGAGAGCAGTTGTATCCCACCAAGCAACGTCAATATCTGGACCGTCATCGCCAATCAATAACGCTGGCTCTTCCTCAAAATCAGAAGGAACACGCACCCCTTGCAAAGCATCAACTAAAGCATCCAGCGAACCTGTAACACCGCCGGCTCCCTGATGTCCTACGACCTTGAGGCCATCGCGGTCATTGAGCATATCGATAATTGGGTAAAAATCTGGCGAACGCATCGATCCCTCAACTGCTTGCCGTGCGTGCGATCGTAGGTTACGTGAACCACAGCTGTGGGAAGTCCAGCGTGCATCAATTTGCCGGCGAGTAAACCCAACATACCGCGAGGTGCATCCGTAATGTACACATACGGCGCATACGTATCGACCAGCGTATCCATATACTCGTCAACCAGCTTCTTTACGCTTAGTGTTGGTCGCAATCAAACGAACGATGGCAGCGCGACGCTCAGCCCGATCATCCGACATAAACACACAAAAAGCGTCACTCATCGACGACCCCACACGTCGTGGCGCGTTAAACATCGGAGCCAGAGTAAAACCATAAAAACCCTCGTCGCACTGCGCAAGCGACACCTCAAGCTCCTCAAGAAGCTGAGCGTACCCTTCAAAAGCAGTCAAAAACGCGCGGTTTACGCTAGCGTCACCGCGCAAAGAATTCAACGCGGTTGGACGGGCAATCAGCTCGCGCGTAAGGCTTAACGACTTTGCGCACTAAAAGCGCGGTTATCGTGCACCAGAGGCATTACATCGGACACCGTGCCAATGCCCACGAACAGTTGCAGCAGGTTAAGATACTTGCGCTGCTCGGCGTTCGCAAAACGGCGTGCGTACGCACTAATCATTAAAAACGCAACGGCCGCACCACAAATGCCTGGCAGCGGATACGAGGAGTTGCGGCAGCACGGATCAATTATGGCGTCGGCTGGGCAATCGATTTCTTGGTCGTGATGATCCGTAATCAAAACCGCCAAACCGAGCGACTGCGCGTAACGTATGCCGTCGGCTGAATTTACCCCGCTATCGCAGGTGAGAATAACCGTGGTGTCGGGAAAACGGCGCATAATATCGTCCACATCATCGCGGCAAAAATCGTGACCGCTCTCATAGTCGGGCACCGACAGTTCCACCTGAAAACCCAGCTGCTTCAAACCCGCGTACAAAATCGTGCCCGAGGTAATGCCATCCATATCGAAATCCGGGTAAATGGCGAGCCGCGCATCGCGATAACTGTGCAGCTTCTCAATAAACGCATCCATACCATCGAGCTGCTCGCCATACGGCGTGTTAATTTCGCGTAGAAAAATCAGGCGATAAACCGGTGCGCTCAATAAGCGTGCGCAAGCCGGCGGAGCAGGTGTCGAGCGAGAAGTTCGGCGCGAACGGGTTAATAAGGGCACTCTACGTTTTCAGGCACGAGATTATTGTAAGGCGAGCGAAAGAAGAGCGTTACTGAGCGCGCTCCACAACTCAGCCTAAAATAGTTCGCATGAGTGCCGAAACAATTGTGACTTATGCGCGTACCATGTTGCGCACCTTCGACGACGTGCCGTTTAACAACGTGGATGCAGCGATTCTTTCGCAGCTGGCTTACGCGCAGCTCGATGGTGAACAGGTGCCTTCGCTCGTGCACACGCGTGCTGAGTATCAGGCGCGATACAAGAAAAAAAGTACGGTTCGCCGACCGGTAAAATCTTGCGCGCAGTAGCCGCAGGTCTTACGAAAAAAAGAAATCTAGCCCGCTCTTGCACGACGAGGAGCGTTTCGTCTCGCTTTACACGGCTTTGTGGCGCGCGGAAGATTTCGAGAACATTTTCCCTTCCCTGTCCACACGCGAGATGATGATTGAGCTGGTCAGCGCTGTTGTGGCGTCACCTCGTTTCCGCGATATTAAAGTAGGGGAGTTTACCTACGAGTTCAATAATGATCGTGAGCATCAGCAGCAGTTCGCGGCTATGACCTTCTTACTACCGGAAACCGCCTACGACTCAAACGACTCAAAAACCACAGAATTCATCGCTTTCCGCGGCACTGAAACTTCCTTCGTTGGTTGGCGCGAAGACTTCGAGCTGGCTTTCCATAAAGATATTCCTTCGCAGCTGTCTGCTGCACGCTATGTGGAAGATATTTACCGTCATTCGCATGGCAGAAACCTTGTTATTGCTGGCCATTCCAGGGCGGCAACACGGCCGTGTATGCGGCTACGAAAGTTCCTGCGAACGTGCAAAAACGCAATCCAGCAGATCTACTCTTTCGACGATCAGGTTTTATTACCAACCTTCTGGATTCGCCTGAATACAAGCGCATTGAGCCGAAGCTTACGAAACTTATTCCGCAAGATTCCTTCGTGGGCATGATGTTTGCCGGTCGCGAGCCATACCGCGTTGTGCACAGTGACGAAGCTTCTGTTATGCAGCACTTTATGTACAAGTGGGCGGTCGACCTCGACAGCGCTGACTTCGTGTATGACCAAGAGATTTCGTCGCGCGCGCTCAAGATAGCCGATTCCTACGTTGAGTGGACCAATTCGCTCGACTTGGCTACACGTCGCAAAGTTATCGACGCAATTTTTGCGATTTTCGAGGCTACTGGATATGAGTCCTTCACCGAAATTGCAGACAATATCAGTACTGCAGCACCGATGATGTGGCAAGCCGCGCAAGAAACCGACAGCGCTGTGCGCGATATTACGGTTACTGCGCTGCGTGATTTGTTCTCCATGATTTTTCGGCTTTAACAACTTCTCCAAGTACACCACGCAGTGGGAAGCGATGGTGGCGAAGGTGTCGCAAAGCCTGCCTTTTAGTAAAAACGCGGAAGAAATCGAGCAGAACTAAATGCGCACGATTACGAACCCTGCCAGCAATCCGGCGCACTACTCGTATATCGAGAAGAAATCAGAGTTCATCGGCGATGCGTGTCATATCGATTCGCTCGACGAGGCGGTTGAGTTTGTCGAGCAGATCCGCGCGCAGCACCCCAAAGCACGGCACGTGTGCTTCGCGGCTGTTATGGGAGCCAGTCAAGCGCAGTTTAACGAACGTATGAGCGATGACGGGGAACCGAGCGGTACCGCGGGCAAACCGATACTGAACGTGCTGCGGCAGTCAGAAACAACGGATACCGTTATCGCGGTTACGCGCTATTTTGGCGGTATACTTTTGGGAGCCGGCGGTCTGGTACGCGCGTACTCGACGGCTGCGGCCGAAGCACTTCGCGTGGCTAATCTTGGTAACGTTATCCCAGCGCGCGAGTTTATGTGCACGGTTGACTACGCTCAGCATTCGCTTATCCAGCGGCTTATCGCCCAACATAGCGGGCGCGTACATCATGAGGACTTTAGCGATAAAGTCGTGGTAAAATTGTGATTCCAACCGATCGCGTGCTCTCGATGGAACAGATGGTGCAGCAGACATTTAACGCGTCTGTACAGCTGATAGCCGGCGCGGAAAGTTCGTTGATGGAGAAAAGAGTAGAGATGGCAGAAACTGAATCTTTAAGCGCGGAGTATGAATTTTTGCGTCATACCGAGGATGCTGCTGAGTTGAGTAAGCGCTGCCATATGCCGCTTCCGGACGTGAGCGATGCTGCCGCGTTCTCGCGTGCTACCGCTTTACTCGAGGCAGTTGCCGGCAACATGCACACGCCGTTAGAAGATCGTATCTTTTTGGCGCAAACCATGCCGTACCCAAATATTTTGGTGAAGCTATCCACTGATCCCGAGGCTAGCGTGCGCGAGGCTGTGGCTGCTAATACTGATTCGAAAGATTGGCTCGTTGGGCGTTTAACCAAAGATAGCGATGATAATGTGCGCAAAAGCGCTGATGAACCCGGTAACGACCTGGCGTATGCGTATGGAAGGTGCACAAGATTCGCGCATGCCGGCTTCCGTTTTGGCTCATTTGGGCGCTTTGGGGACAGAAGAAGATAGTAAATCGCCAGCAGTGTTGGCGGCGATGGTGCGCAGAGCTGTGGCTCAGAACCCGAATGTTGATGACGAAACCTTGCGCGTGCTGGTTGCAGATAACGTTCCTGATGTAGCTGTTGCGGCCCGCGAAACTCAACAGGCACGCGGATAAGGGCCACTTTGACCCTGGTCTTGTATGTGCGCTATTATTACAGATTGTTGTGTTTCCCTACAGGGGTCCAGGAAAGCGCTTTCCCACTCGCTCACTAGGACTTTCAGGGAGCCCACGGATAAAGGATGCCAAAAGGTATCTGGAACACAATGAAAGAAAAGGTTATACAGTGAAGACTTTCACTCCAAAGCCAAGTGATTTGACTCACGAATGGTACGTCGTAGACGCTACCGACGTGGTGCTCGGTCGTTTGTCGGTACAGGTAGCAAATTTGCTTCGCGGCAAGAACAAGCCAACTTTCGCTCCACATGCAGATGGCGGTAACTTCGTTATCGTTATTAACGCAGACAAGATTTCTTTGAGCGGAAACAAGCTGAACAAGAATCTCTACAGCCACTCTGGTTACCCAAGTGGTTTGCGTGCAGATTCTTATGCTGAGCTTCTTGAGAAGGATCCAGAGCGTATTATTCGCGCAGCAGTTAAGGGCATGATGCCTAAGAACAAGCTTGCTAAGGTACAGCTTGGTCGTTTGCGCGTTTATGCAGGAGATCAGCATCCACATACCCCAAACCAGCCACAAGTTGTTGAGATCGCACAGGTCTCCCAGCAGGCTAACTAGGACCGAAAGGAGAATCCATAATGGCTGAAAAATGCAAGCTCCGCGGTTCTTGAAACCGAGGTAGAACTCACTTCTTACACTTCTGAAACCAATGCAGGTGCTGGTACCGGTACTTCTGCTATTGCTCCCGGCTACGGCACTGGTCGTCGTAAGGAAGCTGTAGCTCGTGTACGTTTGGTTCCAGGCTCTGGTAAGTGGATCGTTAATGGTCGCACTCTCGAAGAGTACTTCCCAAGCCGTTTGCACCAGCGCGAAGTTAACTCGCCGATCGTTTTGCTCAAGCTCGAAAACAAGTTCGATGTTATCGTTCTTGTTGATGGTGGCGGCGTAACTGGTCAGGCAGGTGCAATCCGTCTTGGCGTTGCTCGTGCTTTGAACAGCATTGATCGTGATGCTAACCGCGCAGCTTTGAAGAAGGCCGGTTTCTTGACTCGCGACGCACGCGTCGTAGAGCGCAAGAAAGCTGGTTTGCACAAGGCACGCAAGGCTTCTCAGTACTCCAAGCGTTAAGTTTTACTTTTCGTTTATTTCAAGTCCTCTATCTTTTCTAAAGGTAGGGGACTTGTTATATTGAGAGAAGAGTTATCTCACAAGAAAAGGTACTATTATGAGCAACGAACCATATGAACAATTCGGACAGGACGAATCTGTATATCCTCATAATGCTGACAATACTGTGAATTCTGAATTCAATGGCGATCCAGTTGCCAATGATGCAAATGCAGGTGCTCCTGCTGCGCAAGCTTATGCACAGCCACATCCTCAGGTTCAGCCTGCGCAAGCTCCTTCGCAGGTCTATGAACAGCAGCCATACGTTCAAGCGCAACCACAGTATGCGCAGCCTGTGCAACCGCAGTATACTCAACCAACGCAGCAAGCACCATACGCACAGCAGGCGCCTTATGGTCAACCTCAGCCACAACAGCAGGCTCCATATGGGCAGTATGTTCCACCGCAGTTTAATAATGGTGTGCCGAATGCGGGTACTCCGGGCGTTTCGGGTGTTCCAGGTGCGTTCCCACAGGCACAACCACTTATGGTTGGCTCTAAAAAGCAAAAATTGTTGCTGCTGTTCTAGCGTTTTTCCTAGGTGCTCTCGGCATTCATAACTTCTATTTAGGAAAGACTACCCGCGCTATTGTTCAGCTACTTATGACAGTAGTTGGCTGGATTCTTATTCTTCCTCCTATCATCTGCGGTATCTGGGCTTTCGTGGAATTCATTTTGATTCTTGTCTCTTCACCAGGATCTAGCTACCACAAAGATGGTTATGGTTTGGAATTGCAAGACTAGAGCCTCATTATTGCGGATAAGTCACCTTCACTTTGATGTGAGGGTGACTTTTATATGCGGCTTACTGTTGAGTACGCAGTATGGTTTGGATTCATGAGTGAAGTCGATACGCGCAACCGATATGCCACTTGTGAAGCTATTTTTCCGCATTATAAGTGGCATATCGGGTGTATTAATCGGTTAAGCAGAATGCGTGAGAGTAATAAATCCTCGAATTTAACGCAGTGTGAAGCCTGACTGCGCGGAACGGCTGCTAGTCACGCACCTGCAACCGAAAAAAACAAACAAATCCCACTAATAAAAACCGTTGAACTGGTATATGTGTTCGATGAGCGAGACAAACAATCGTTTTAACTGCAGATACGTAACCGTTCGTTTCAGGATTTTCTGCAGAATACGCGGCTATTGTATTCTTAAAACTGCTTTATCTCGTACGGCTGACGATATCTGTAAGCGTTAAAGCTTCGTGAGGATTGCTGATGTAAGAATGTAAAGCCGTAACTGCTTGGTTGTTTCTAAAATGGGCTATCCATCAAAACAATCAAAACCAATCTCAAAATCCATGCTTCAATATGAAAATCCGAGCCGCTGCACAAGTATAGTCCCTCCCAAAAACCCAACAAATCAAACCCTTACCGCACTTTAATAAAAACAACTTTTACAAAAGTCTCGGTCAAAACTTGCGCGCACAAAACTTCTCTCATAAAGTGTGAGCTAGAACACACAAAGGTTGTGGTTTCTCACACAATTGAGGAGGTCACTCGTGGCAAAAAGCAGCTACTAAGGATCAAACACCAGCTAAGGAAGCTGAACCTGTAATGTCTGATGCAGAGAAGGAAGTTGACGGTCTCGTTCAGCGGGCTCTCGTCGCTCTCGATGAGTATCAGAGCTTCGATCAGAAGAAGATCGACTACATTGTTGCTAAGGCTTCTATCGATGCGCTGCACGCTCATCTCGAGCTGGCAAAGATGGCTGTGGACGAAACTGGCCGCGGTATGGTCGAAGATAAGGCAACGAAGAACATCTTCGCATGCGAACATATTACGCATCACCTCGCTAACCAGCGCACTGTAGGCGTTATTAACGAAAGTGACGTAGATGGCATCACCGAAATCGCAGAACCTGTGGGTGTGGTTGCAGGCGTCACCCCAGTAACGAACCCAACCTCTACCGCCATCTTTAAGGCGCTCATCGCATTAAAGACTCGCTGTCCAATAGTTTTCGGATTCCATCCATTCGCTCAGGAGTGCTCGAAGGCAGCAGCAAAGATTGTTCGTGATGCAGCAGTAGCAGCAGGTGCTCCAAAGGACTGCATTCAGTGGATTGAACACCCATCCATCGAAGCAACCGGCGCTTTGATGAAGCACCCAAGCGTTGCAACCATTCTGGCAACCGGTGGTCCAGGCATGGTAAAGGCAGCATACTCCTCGGGTAAGCCGGCATTGGGCGTAGGTGCAGGTAATGCTCCAGCATACGTCGACAGCAATGTAGACCTTGATCGCGCTGTGAACGATTTGGTTCTCTCCAAGCACTTCGATTACGGTATGATCTGCGCAACCGAGCAGGCTATTATCGCACACACCGATATTTATGATTCCTTGATTGAAAAAGCTCAAGGCTCGTCACACCTATTTTGTGAAGGGTGAAGAAAAAGACGAAGCTTGAAAAGTTCATGTTTGGCACCACAGCTTATGCAAAAGATGGCTCGAAGCCAGTTTTGAACTCCAAGGTTCCAGGCAAGTCCCCACTGTGGATTGCTGAGCAGGCGGGTATTACTATCCCAGAAGATACTGTTATTATCGCTGCAGAGTGCAAGGAAGTGGGCGAGAACGAGCCGCTGACCATGGAAAAAGCTCGCTCCTGTTCACGCAGTATTGCGCGCTAACAATAAGGACGAAGCATTCGTTATGTGCGAGCAGATGCTGGTACATGGCGAAGGTCACACGGCAGCAATTCACACCGATAACGAAGATCTCGTTCGTGAATACGGTCTGCGTATGCATGCATGCCGCGTTATCTGGAACTCCCCATCATCCTTGGGTGGTATCGGCGACATCTACAACGCTATTGCTCCTTCGCTCACCTTTGGGCTGCGGTTCATATGGCGGCAACTCGGTAGCTGGCAACGTTCAAGCAGTCAACCTAGTAATGTCAAGCGTGTAGCACGAAGGAATAATAATATGCAGTGGTTCAAGATTCCACCAAAGACGTACTTTGAGCCAAACGCCATCCGCTATCTGCGCGATATGGTGGATGTGAACCGCGTTGTATTTGTGTGCGATAAGGTTATTCTCGATTTAGGTATTATTGACAAGGCTATTGCACAGCTTCAGCAGCGTTTGAATAAGGTGGAATGGCGCATTATCGATTATGTGGAGTCAGAGCCATCTATTGAAACAGTTGAGCGCGGCGCAGCGATGATGCGTGATGAGTTCCAGCCAGATACAATTATTGCTATTGGTGGCGGTTCTCCAATGGATGCCGCAAAGATTATGTGGCTGCTGTATGAACACCCAGAAATTGAGTTCCGCGATATTCGCGAGAAGTTCTTCGATATTCGCAAGCGCGCTTTCCGTCTTCCAGAATTAGGTAAGAAGGCAAAGCTCGTATGCGTGCCAACTACCTCGGGTACAGGTTCGGAGTAACTCCGTACGCTGTTATTACCGATACCAAGACGGGTATTAAGTATCCAATTACGGATTACTCGCTGACCCCGTCGGTTGCAGTGGTTGATTCAGTTTTGGCTCGCACTCAGCCTCGTCGCGTAGCTAGCGACTCTGGTTTTGATGCGATTACGCACGCTATGGAAGCATATGTGTCGGCTTATGCTAACGACTTCACTGATGGATTGGCATTGCATTCTGTAAAGTTGCTGTGGGAGAATTTGGCATCTTCTGTTAACGAGGGTCAGGCAAATCCACAGGCACAGGGAAAAAGGTGCACAACGCTGCAACAATGGCGGGTATGGCTTTCGGCTCTGCATTCTTGGGTATGTGCCACTCCATGGCTCACACTATTGGTGCGCTCTGCCACGTGGCTCACGGTCGATGCAACTCGATTTTGCTTCCATACGTGATTCGCTACAACGGTCAGATTCCTCTGGAGCCAATTTCTTGGCCAAAGTACAACAAGTACGTGGCGCCACAACGCTACCAGGATATTGCTAAGCAGCTCGGTCTTCCAGCCGACACCGCCGATGAGGCCGTAGAAAACCTCGCGAATGCAGTGGCTGATTACCGTGACAACAAGCTGGGCATGGACGCGTCCTTCCAAGCAGCAGGCGTTGATGAGAAACACTTCTGGTCTGTTCTCGATCAGATTGGCATGCGTGCATATGAAGATCAGTGCACACCTGCAAATCCTCGTATTCCTCAGATTGAAGATATGAAGGATATTGCCATCGCAGCATATTACGGTGTATCTCAGGCTGAAGGTAAGAAGTTGCGCGCACAGCGTGAAACTGCTCAAGCATAGTTCAATGCTTACTGAACGCTTACTGATACTATAGATAAAACTAACGAAAGGTGCTGGGGCTTAAATGAATGAGCTGCCTCCGGCACCTTTTTGTTATGCAGTCGTGTTGTTATGCAGTCGCGCGTTACACACAACTGCTCTGTGAGATCTAGATCAGCTTAGTTCTGGACATCCGAGTATGGAATCTTCTTGTAAACCGTGTTCACATCATGTTAGGATTTTTTGTGTGTTTTACTCTCACATCGCTGTGGTGAGGAGGGAACACATAGGGAGACAAGAATAAGCTACAGGAAGAAAGTTGAATATGATACCTCTCAAATCAATCTTTAGCCCTTTTTCTTCCTGATGGACAAACACATAAGCGGCGCATATCGCTTTTTCTGAACCTTGGCTATCGTAGGCTTTGTTGTATTATCTTTTATATACGTTTTTATGATCCTGCAAGGCGCGTGAAACTTTATATATCTCTTCTTGTGCATATTATTTATATTTTCGTAGGTCTTGCTTTTCTTTTGCTTGCAATAGCTATGTTTGATATTCGCTTGTTTTCCGAGATTATTACTCGTCGTACTGAAGACGCACAGAAGCGACAGTATCGACGAGAACGGATAAAAATTATTGTATAGCGTTTTGGCTTTCAATTGTTGGAGTGCTTTTTATTATCGCTGGCGTTACGAGCACGATAGATAACGTTCAAGATATACGCGAGGGTAGCATACAAGGAGTTGTTCGAGCAGGCAATCTGAAAAAGCCTACGTCGCGGTACGGTCGTGCATACGTAATCACGTACCGCGGTCATTATTGGAAAGAAATCAGTAATAATCGCACTGTCGCTCTCGATAATACGCGCGAAGTAGAGGTATGGTATAGACCAAGTTTTTTTGATACAAACGCGAATAACGTTGCTGATCCACGAACTTTATACGTCATTACTGTGTGTCCTCATTCAGGTCAACTCGTCAGCATAACTGCAATAAAAGTACCTGTAGATAATAGTAAGAGCAACAACTCTTTTAGCAAATCTCTTTTAGAGAATAAAGAACTTCTCGATAATTTATTGCAGAAACAATAGAATCTGTTGTAGGTGTGACAAATGTCATGCCTGTATCACTGCAAAAGCTCTTCTATCTTCGTGATAAACAGCACTTCTTCTCTAGCTGTATCAAGCCAAGAATAGAAGTATGAACACAACAGACTATATTCTCGAAACCCGTCAGCTGACGCGCACCTTTTCTACTCCTGACGGTCCTCTTCATGCAGTCAATAATCTTACTCTCAATATTGAGCGGGGTAAGACCGTAGCCTTACTGGGGTCTAATGGAGCAGGTAAGAGCACATTAATCAATATGATGATTAATCTCGATAAACCTAGCTCAGGCTTTCTGTCTGTGTGCGGACAGACAGCAGCACAGGCTCAATCGCAATCGCTTGTAACCGCCATCATGCAATCTGGTGGCCTACTTCCTGAATGGACAGTGCGCGAAACAATCGTAACGATGTGTGCAATTCGCAAACAATCGCATCGAGTTGACGAGATTACCCAGAAAATCAGGAGTACAAACATTCCTCAATCGCCATATTCGTGACTGTTCAGGCGGACAAGTGCAAAGACTTCGTTTAGCCTTAGCGCTTATTACACCAGGTGAACTCTTGATTTTAGACGAACCGACTGCAGGTATGGATCCGCATGCCCGCAGGGAATTATGGAATGAAATCAATGCGCTGCATGATCAAGGAATAACAATTCTGTGTGCCACTCATTTTCTTGATGAAGCAACGCGCAATGCCGACGACATTGTGGTGATGCACAAAGGTCAATTACTTGCTCATGGAACACTGACCGAGATTCTGGATTTGACGTCCACTCACAGTCTTGACGAAGCATTCTTTGCACTCACTGATACAGCTGATTCTCAGATATCCCAACCAACTCTTCACCCAACTCGTCATTAAGGACACACATCATGCGCACCTATTTTCTTACGCGACTTCGTCACGAAATACTATCTCCATACCAAATTCTTTTTAGCATTCTCATGCCCATACTTATGTTCAATATTTTTGGACATTCAGAAAGGCTCAGACTACATGTTGCCTACCGGCGCAAACGTATCGGGCATCATTGTTATACAAATGGCATTTTATTCAGCAATTTTAGCCTCCACAATGTCTGGATCAATGCTTGCTCACGAGCGCGAAACGCAATGGACTCGCACCCTGTATCTCGCTGGAGCATCAGTGCCAATGTTGGTTCTGTCTCGTTTTGCAGTCAGCCTGTGTATGAGCGTGATTCCAACAACCCTGCTGTATATTATTGCCGCATGCACAGGAGCAATACTGCCTACGCGCTGGTGGATTATCACATGGATACTCATTGTTGTTATCAGTACGCTCTTCTCAGGTTTTGGACAATACATAGGAAGTATTTTCCCTGACCGCACTGCAGGAGGACTTGCTAGTGGTCTGATTGTTTTGTTGGCATTCATGTCCGATATTTTTGTACCTTTAGAAGGATTCATGTTCAGATGTGCTCAGTTCATGCCGCTTTTTGGTTTCAAAAGTGCTTTAACGTGGGAACTGCTCAGCGGTCACAATGCAACAGGGGAGCAGCTTAATCTTGCCTTTGTCTCAGCTAATATAGCTGTATGGTCGCTTATTATGCTGACATTGTCGGTTGTAGCAGCGCGTTTATCACGTCGGCGTTAAACTCAAACATACGATTATTGTGCATAGCAGCGTTGGGATATACGCATGGAGTATGTCCCAACGCATAGAGGTTAGACAGAGGTACTTATAATGGCGTTGTCCCAAGAATCAACATCTCAACGAGAGTTACATAAATACAGCGCGCGCTCGCGTCGTATTGGATACATCTTTGCGAGCGTATGGATTATCTTTCTTGCTTTTCCGCTCTATTTTGCTCTTGCTTATCCTCGACAAAATATACTGCAAGAGATTGCTTTAGTCCTAGATATCTTATTGATTGCTCCGGTTTTTCTGTACGGTAGCATAAAACTTAACGTTTTGAACCCTCGTCGTAAACAATCAACTGTTCAATCTATTATCGTTCTTACTCTTCTGCTCGTTCTGACTGCCGGCGCTGTATTTTTTGGCGAGAACTGGGAATATATTACCTGCTTTAACTTTTTCCTAGGCTGTGCGCTATATATTTTACCGTTAAGAACTTCTGTATGTGCTGCTTTTATAAGTCTGATTGCATTCTATATATGCGCGGTTTTAGGAGGAGGTTTTCGCGTAGTAAACCAGTATTTCATTATTATGGTTATATGGTCAGCAATAGCTTTATTAGGACGATACTCAGATAATAATTCTGTACGTTTTGCTCAACTGAAAGATCGTATTAGTCGCATGGAGGAGCGCGAGCGGGCAGCCAGTGATATTCATGATTTGCTCGGACAAACTCTCACAGCTATTAGCCTTAAAACCCAAATTCTTGCAGCATCAACTCAAGATTTAACAGTTAAAGCGGGTGTAGAAGAAATACACGATATAGCCGTTCAAGGTATTGAACAAATGCACCATACCTTAAACCAGATGCGCAGCCTCGATTTAGACGAGGAGATGAGACAGGCACAGTTACTGTGCGCAAACATGGGGATAACATGTGAAATTATTGGGTCGCCGCTATCGTTGTCTCAGACGGTTCGCTCAGAATGCGCAGCAGTTCTTCATGAAGGAATAACCAATATTCTTCGTCATTCGCATGCTCATACAGTGCGCATAACAATAGATGAGCATGAATTTGTTATTGACGATGATGGCGTAGGTTTTACTCAGCCTCTTCAAGGAACGGGCTTAGAATCTTTGCGCCGTCGTATGGAAGGTATAGGTGCTCAACTCTATACAGAAACATCGGATTTGGGTGGTGCGCGTGTGCGCGTAGTATTAGATGAATAAATCTCTTACTGTGCATAAACAAGGATATAAAGATGACTATTCGTGTTCTCCTTGCCGATGATCAAGCAATGGTGCTGGAAGCTTTGGCAACCTTGCTGAATTTGCAAGAAGATATTGAAGTGGTGTCCACATGCTCGTCCAGTGGGGACGTACTGCCAGCTATTGAACAAACACATCCCGATGTGTGTTTAATTGATATAGAAATGCCACATATGGATGGTTTAAGTCTTATTGAAATTCTCACACGAACACATCCCGAACTTCCCTGTATTGTTGTAACCACTTTTGGGCGGCCTGGCTATGTTCAGCGCTCGCTGAGCGCAGGTGCTAAAGGTTTCCTCGTAAAATCCTCATCAGCCACAGTATTAGCTGAATCTATTCGCCGAGTAATAGCTGGGCAGATTGTTGTTGATCCTGAGCTAGCAGTAGCTGCAATGACAGCAGGCGCTAATCCGCTCACCGAGCGTGAACGTGATATTATGCGTTTAGTGCGTCAAGGAAAGCATGATGCAGATATTGCTAAAACTCTTATGATGTCATCAGGAACAGTACGCAATCACGTTTCGTCAGTATTATCTAAAACTCACGCATCGTCGCGCATGGAAGCTGCTTTGATCGTTGAAGAATCAGGATGGCTCTAAATATATCGATTCATATTGATTCGTAAGTCTATGCGTGTCGAATTCAGGGTAGCATGTATAGTAGCGGGGTACTCACAAAGCAGATTGCCGTTGGACCCCGCATTTTTTAGCTAGATTGGGGTTCGACACGCCCGGATAAAATCGGGGCAGGGGTCATGCTTAAATATATGAGTTGCCTGTTTTAGGCTCGCATGTTTTTATGCTTAATATTTTAAATAGCGAGCGTGGCAGCGGTAGTGCCGCTAGCCACGCACTGATGAGGGATTCGTCCATGAGGCGAAGTGCCGGATAGTGCTCTGAACAGGTTGGAAATGTATCGATCGCAAGAAAGGGCGGACGGCGAATGGCGGGACAGAAAATCCGCATCAGGCTAAAGTCCTATGACCACGAGGTCATCGACCAGTCGGCAAAGAAGATTGTCGAAACGGTCACGAACGCAGGCGCAACTGTGAGTTGGCTCCAGTTCCACTTCCTACCGAGAAGAACGTGTTTGTTGTTATTCGTTCTCCTCATAAGTACAAGGATTCTCGCGAGCACTTCGAGATGCGCACACACAAGCGCCTTATTGACATCGTAGATCCAACTCCAAAGGCAGTTGATTCTTTGATGCGTCTCGATTTGCCAGCAGACGTAAACATTGAGATTAAGCTGTAGGGAGGGGAGAAATGGTATCTAAGAACAATCGCCAGGCATTGTTGGGTAAGAAGCTCGGCATGTCTCAGGTCTGGGATGAGAACGGTTTCTTCGTTCCAGTAACTTTGGTGGAAGTAGACACCAACGTTGTAACAGCTGTAAAGAACGAGGAATCTGACGGCTACAAGGCTGTTCAGATTGCTTTCGGCGCAATTGACCCTACTAAGGTGAGCAAGCCATTGGCTGGTCACTTTGCTAAGGCAGGTGTAACCCCACGCCGTCATCTCGTTGAGTTCCGTACCGAGGACGTAGAAAACTACGAGCCAGGTCAGGAACTGACCGCAGAAATCTTCCCTGATGGTGCAGTAGTAGATGTAACTGGTACCACCAAGGGTAAGGGATTCGCAGGTACAATTAAGCGCTGGGGCTTCAAGTCCTACCGTCGTACCCACGGTTCCCACAAGAACGAGCGTCGCCCAGGTTCTGTAGGCGCATGCGCAACTCCAAGCCGTATTCTTAAGGGCAAGCGCATGGCTGGTCGTATGGGTCACGACACTCACACCACACTCAACTTGACCGTTGTGTCCTCCGACGCAGCTAACGGCATTATTGCTGTTAAGGGTGCTGTTCCAGGACCAAAGGGTTCTCTCGTTGTAGTGCGTACTGCTGTGAAGGGAGCATAAGGTCATGACAAATGTAACTTTGAACATCACCGATGCTAACGGTAAGGCAGCTGGTTCTGTTGAAGCTCCAGTAGAGCTCTTCGGTATCGAGCAGGATGTTGTGCGTGCACACGTTCCACTCGTACACCAGGTTGTTGTAGCACAGCTTGCAGCTGCTCGTCAGGGCACTCACGCTGTAAAGAATCGCGCACGCATCTCTGGCGGCGGCAAGAAGCCATGGAAGCAGAAGGGCACCGGTCGTGCTCGTCAGGGTTCCATCCGCGCTCCACAGTTCGCAGGTGGTGCAGTAGTTCATGGTCCAGTACCACGTGACTACTCCCAGCGCACTCCAAAGAAGATGAAGGCAGCAGCTCTTCGCTACGTACTCTCTGATCGCTTTAATGCAGGTCGCGTACACGTAGTTGACTTCGGTGTGAACGAAACTCCATCTACTAAGACTGCTAAAGCAGCTCTTTCTGTAGTAGATAACCGCTTCACGACCGTTGTTGTATCCCGTGAGAACATTAACGAATGGCTTTCCGTTCGCAACCTCACCTACGTACACGTTCTGTTCGCAGATCAGTTGAACACGTACGACGTTGTAACTGCTGAAGATGTCGTCTTCACCAAGGAAGGCTTCGAAGCTTTCGTTGCTGCTAAGACTGCTGTTAAGGAGGCCTAAGTACAATGGTCGCAATTCATAAGCCAGCGCATGACATCATTATTAAGCCAGTAGTTTCTGAAAAGGCTTACGCTAATTCCGATCGCGGTCAGTACACCTTCGTGGTGGCTCCAACCGCTAACAAGATTGAAATCAAGCAGGCTGTAGAAGAAATCTTCAAGGTTAAGGTTACCAACGTTAACACTCTGAACCGCGCAGGCAAGCGTCAGCGCACTCGCACTGGTTTCGGTCAGCGTGCTTCTCAGAAGCGTGCAATCGTAACCCTTGCAGCAGGTCAGACAATTGACGTCTTCGGTAACTAAGCAGTAGCCGAGAAAGTTAAGGTAAACATATTATGGCTATCCGCGTATATAAGCCAACGACTGCAGGTCGTCGTAACGCATCTGTTTCAGACTTCTCTGAAATTACGCGTTCCACACCTGAAAAGTCTTTGCTGCGTAAGCTCAGCAAGACTGGCGGCCGTAACTCTTATGGTCGTATTACAAGCCGTCACCGTGGTGGCGGTCACAAGCGCCAGTACCGTCTCATCGACTTTAAGCGTTGGGACAAGGACGGTATCCCAGCAAAGGTTGCACACATCGAGTATGATCCAAACCGTTCTGCTCGCATTGCTCTGCTTCACTTTGCAGATGGCGAAAAGCGCTACATCATCGCTCCTGAAGGCGTAAAGCAGGGCGACACCATCGAAACTGGTGCACAGGCAGATATTAAGCCAGGTAACAACTTGCCATTGCGCAACATCCCAACCGGTACCGTTGTTCACGCTATTGAACTTCGCCCATTGGGTGGTGCGAAGATCGCACGTTCCGCTGGCGCATCTGTACAGCTTGTTGCTAAGGATGGTAACCTCGCTCAGCTGCGTATGCCATCTGGAGAAATCCGCAACGTAGACGCACGCTGCCGCGCAACTGTTGGCGAAGTAGGTAACTCCGAACACGCTAATATCGAGCTCGGTAAGGCAGGTCGCGCACGCTGGATGGGCAAGCGCCCACATACGCGTGGTGAATCCATGAACCCAGTAGATCATCCACATGGTGGTCGTACACGCGGTGGTAAGCCACCAGTGTCCCCATGGGGTAAGGGTGAGGTTCGTACACGTCGTCCTAAGAAGGCATCGAACAAGATGATTGTTCGTCGTCGTCCTAACGGTAAGAACCGCAAGTAAGGGAGTGTCGAAGAGATGACTCGAAGCATCAAGAAGGCGCATTCGTCGACGCCCACTTGCAGAAGAAAAGTCGACGCTCAGAACGAAAAAGGGTACTCACGACGTTATTAAGACTTGGTCTCGTCGTTCCATGATTACCCCTGACTTCATTGGTCACACTTTCGCCGTTCATGACGGTCGTAAGCACGTACCAGTGTTCGTTACTGAATCGATGGTAGGTCACAAGCTCGGAGAGTTCGCTCCAACGCGCACTTTCAAAGGGCACATTAAGGATGATAAGAAGGGACGCCGCTAAATGGAAGCTAAGGCAATTGCACGTCACGTACGCGTGACGCCACGCAAGGCTCGCCGCGTCGTAGACCTCATCCGAGGCAAGAAGACGACTGAAGCCATCACCATTTTTGAAGTTCGCTCCACAAGCAGCGTCTACTCCAGTACTCAAGGTACTCGAGTCTGCTATTGCAAACGCTCGTGTGAAGGCAGAACAGGCAAATGAGCCATTCCGTGAGAACGAATTGGTAGTCGCAGCAACCTACGTAGATGAGGGTGTAACTCTCAAAGCGTTTCCGTGCTCGTGCACAGGGTCGCGCAGGTCGCATTAACAAGCGTACTTCCCACATCACGGTAATCGTCGCAGATAAGGAAGGTGCACGCTAATGGGCCAGAAGGTTAATCCATTTGGTTACCGCCTCGGCGTAACCGAGTATCACCGTTCGAAGTGGTTCTCTGATTCCACTAAGCAGGGCGAACGTTACCGCGATTTCGTTCTCGAAGATGACAAGATCCGTAAGGCAATGAACAGGATCTGGAACGTGCAGGCGTTTCTCGCGTTGTTATCGAACGTACACGTGACCGTGTGCGTGTAGATATTCACACTGCTCGTCCAGGTATCGTTATCGGTCGCCGTGGTGCAGAAGCTGACCGCGTTCGCGCAAAGCTCGAAAAGATTACCGGCAAGCAGGTTCAGCTCAACATTTTCGAAGTAAAGAATGCAGCTATCGATGCTCAGCTCGTGGCACAGTCCATCGCTGAACAGTTGGCAAACCGCGTTACCTTCCGTCGCGCAATGCGCAAGGCACAGCAGGACGCTATGCGTGCTGGTGCAAAGGGTATTCGTATTAAGCTCTCCGGTCGCTTGGGTGGTGCAGAAATGTCTCGCTCCGAGTTCTACCGTGAAGGCCGTGTGCCACTGCAGACTCTTCGTGCATTGATTGACTATGGTTTCTTCGAAGCAAGCACAACCTACGGTCAGATCGGTGTGAAGGTATGGATCTACAAGGGCGATATGACGGAGAAGGAATTCGAAGAGCAGCAAGCTCAGCAGAACAATCGTTCCCGTCGTGGTTCCAACGATCGTCGCCCACGTCGTAACAACCGTGGTGCAGCTGCACAGCGTGGCAACCAGGAAGCAGCCCCTAAGGCTGAAGCTCCTGCAGCCCCAGCTGAAACTGCAGAAGTAAAGGAGTAAGTGAGAATGCTTATCCCAAAGAGAACAAAGTACCGCAAGCAGCACCGTCCAGTTCGTTCTGGTATGTCTAAAGGGTGGCAACACCATCGCTTTCGGTGAGTTCGGTATCCAGGCTCTTGCTCCTGCTTACATTACCAACCGTCAGATTGAAGCTGCACGTATTGCAATGACCCGCTACATCAAGCGTGGTGGCCGCGTGTGGATTACAATCTTCCCAGATCGTCCTTTGACGAAGCATGCTCTCGGCGCTCGAATGGGTTCCGGTAAGGGTGCACCTGAGTTCTGGGTTGCTAATGTTCGTCCAGGACGCGTAATGTTCGAAATTTCAGGCGTTTCTGAAGAAGTTGCTCGCGAAGCACTTCGCCGTGCAGTAGATAAGCTGCCTATGAAGTGCCGCATCATTGCACGTGAAGGCGGTGACAACTAAATGGCAAATGCATCAGAATACTCGATCAAGAACTTGAACGAGAAGACTAACGCAGAAATTGAGGACTTCCTCAAGAAGTCGAAGGAAGAACTTTTCAATCTTCGCTTCCAGAACGCTACCGGTCAGTTGGATAACTCATCCCGCATTAAGACTGTAAAGCGTGATATTGCCCGCATGTACACTGTTCTTCGCGAACGTGAACTCGGCATTACCGAGTCCCCAGTGCAGGACTAAGAAAGTCTGAGGAGTAAAAATGGCTGAAAAGCTGGAACGCAACGATCGTAAGGTTCGCACTGGCTACGTAGTGTCAGAAGCAATGGACAAGACGATTACCGTTGAGTTGGAGCAGCGTTCGACCCACCCATTGTATGGTAAGGTTGTACGCAGCAACAGCAAGGTCAAGGTCCATGACGAGAACAACGACGCACATGTCGGTGATCTTGTTACAATTATGGAGACAAGGCCTTTGAGCAAGACGAAGCGTTGGCGTCTCAACGCTATCGTTGAGCGTGCTAAGTAAATAAGTTCGGCAAGGCTCCGTGTACACCCGAGGACTGCTACTCTCTTTCGAGAGCAGCAGCGGTTCTGGGTGTGCGGGAAGGACCAGCTCGGCTAAGGAGAATCAATGATTCAGCAAGAATCGCGACTTCATGTCGCCGACAACACGGGTGCTAAGGAAATCTTGGCAATTCGCGTGCTCGGTGGATCGAAGCGACGCTATGCCGGAATTGGCGACGTTATCGTTGCCTCCGTTAAGGATGCTATTCCTGGCGGTTCGGTAAAGAAGGGTGACGTAGTTAAGGCTGTCGTCGTCCGTACTGTAAAGGAACGTCGTCGTGCAGACGGTTCCTACATCAAGTTTGATGAGAACGCTGCTGTTATCTTGGGTAACGGCCGCGAACCAAAGGGCACACGTATCTTCGAGATCAGTGGGTCGTGAATTGCGCGATAAGCGCTTCGCGAAGATCGTTTCTTTGGCACCGGAGGTGATCTAATGGTAGCTAAGATCAAGAAGGGTGACCTCGTAAAGGTTATCCGTGGTAAGGATCGCGGCGCAGAAGGCACCGTTCAGCGCGTACTTCCTAACGATCGTCTGATCGTTGAAGGCGTACAGATTGTCAAGAAGCATATTCGTGCACGAGTCCAGGGTCAGCAGTCCGGAATCGTATCCGTGGAAGCACCTATTCACCGTTCCAACGTAATGCTCATCGATCCAGAAACCAAGAAGCCAACCCGCGTTGGTGTTGTGGTGAAGGAAGAAGCTCGTGACGGTAAGGTAAAAGCGCGTGCGTGTCCGTGTAGCTAAGAAGTCTGGAAAGGAGCTGTAATGAGCGAAGTAAATATCGAGACTCCTGCAACTCCACGTCTCAAGGCTCGCTACAAGGAAGAAATCATTCCTGCTTTGGAAAAAGGAATTCAGCATCTCTAATCCAATGCGCGTTCCAGGCGTGGAAAAGGTTGTTGTATCCATGGGTGTTGGTGCCGCAGCTCGCGACTCCAAGCTCATTGAAGGCGCAGTGCGTGATTTGACTGCAATTACAGGTCAGAAGCCAAAGATTACTTTGGCAAAGAAGTCTGTTGCACAGTTCCACCTGCGTGAAGGTCAGGCAATTGGCGCATTCGTAACTCTGCGCGGTGACCGCATGTGGGAGTTCCTGGATCGTCTTTTGACTTTGGCTTTGCCACGTATCCGTGATTTCCGTGGTATCAACGGCAATCAGTTCGATGGTAACGGTAACTACAACTTCGGTTTAACCGAACAGTCTATGTTCCATGAAATCGATCCTGATTCCATCGATCACCGCCGTGGTATGGACATCACCGTAGTAACCTCGACCAAGAGTGATGAGGAAGGCAAGGCTTTGCTTAAGCACCTCGGCTTCCCATTCAAGGAGGACTAAGAGATGGCAAAGACAGCTCTCAAGAACAAGGCTGCTCGCAAGCCAAAGTTCGCAGTACGTGCATACACTCGCTGTGAGGTTTGCGGACGTCCACATTCCGTTTATCGCAAGTTCGGTCTCTGCCGCGTATGCCTTCGTGAGAAGGCTCATCGTGGTGAGCTTCCAGGCGTAACGAAGTCCAGTTGGTAAATCGACGTTGAAGGTCCGCGGTCCACAGGGCGGCGGAAACCACGACGAGGAAGGGCATCAGCCCAAATGACAATGACAGATCCAATCGCAGATATGCTTACACGTCTGCGTAATGCGAGTGCGGCAAAACACGAAACCGTGGGCATGCCATACTCCAAGTTCAAGGCACATATTGCCGAAATCCTCAAGCGTGAGGGTTATATCGCTGATTTTGCAGCGAAAGAAGCACGTGTGGGTCAGACTCTTGAGATTACTCTCAAGTACGGCAAGCACGGCGAACAGAGCATCCAGGGAATTAAGCGCGTATCCAAGCCAGGTTTGCGTCGTTACGCTAAGTCCGACGCACTTCCAATGCCACTTGGCGGTTTGGGTATTGCAATCATCTCTACCAGCTCTGGCTTAATGACTCAGAAGGAATGCCTGGAAAAGGGCATCGGCGGCGAAATCGTCGCTTATGTGTGGTAAGGAGGGCTTAAATTATGGCATCACATATTGGTAAGCTCCCTATCGCTGTTCCAGCTGGAGTAGAAATTACTGTTAATGGAAGCATCTTCCAGGCTAAGGGCCCAAAGGGTACCGATTCTTTCGAATTGCCTGAAGGTATTTCCGTATCCGTAGAAGACGGTCACGTTACCTTCACCCCTGAAGATGATGCTCGCCCAACCCGTGCAAAGCATGGTTTGGCTCGCTCTTTGGCAGCAGGCATTATCGAGGGTGTGTCTAAGGGCTTCGAAAAGCGTCTTCTTATTGTTGGTACCGGTTACCGTGTTGTAGCTAAGGGCAAGAACCTCGAGTTCTTCTTGGGTTACTCCCACACCATTAATGTGGAAGCACCTGCAGGAATTGAATTCGAAGTTGTTAACCCAAATGAGCTTTTGGTTAAGGGTATCGACAAGCAGGCTGTTGGCCAGATTGCTGCAAACATCCGCAAGCTTCGTGCTCCAGAACCATACAAGGGTAAGGGCATTAAGTACGCAGATGAGCGCATCATCCGCAAGGCTGGAAAGGCTGGTAAGTAAATGACGGTAAAGATTTATGGTAAGGGCAAGAACGTTGCTCGCTTGCGCCGTCACGCGTCTTCGCAAGAAGCTTGCCGGCACTGCAGAGCGTCCACGTCTCGTAGTTACTCGTTCCAACCGCAACATGGTGGCACGATTATTGATGACACCAAGGGCATTACTCTCGTGAGCGAATCTACTTTTGCACAACGACTTCGGTGCTTTTTGAAGGTACCAAGGTTGAAGCTGCAAAGAGGTTGGCGAACTGATTACTAAGAAGGCAGTTGCTGCTGGTATTACCACAGTTGTATTCGACCGCGGTGGTAACAAGTATCATGGTCGCGTTGCTGCAGTAGCAGAAGGCGCACGTGAGGGAGGTCTGCAGCTGTGAGCGATAACGAAAAAGGAAATCAACGTGGCTGAAGAGACTCAAACAACCGAGCAGGCTCCAGCAGCTGAAGAGCGCAAAGGTCGCCGCGGTAACCGTGGCGAAGGCCGTCGTGGTGAGCGTCGTAACCGTCGTGACCGCAACGAACAGCGTGAAGAGCTTCTCGATCGCGTAGTAACAATCAAGCGCGTCAGCAAGACCAACAAGAGTGGTCGTACAATGAGCTTCGCGGCTCTCGTCGTAGTCGGTGACGGTAACGGAACCGTAGGCGTAAACTATGGCAAGTCTCATGAAGTACCTTCTGCAATTGCTAAGGGTCAGCTTGACGCTAAGAAGCACATGTTCACTGTTCCACGTGTTCGTGGTACCATTACTCATCCAGTAATTGGTCACGAATCCGCTGGTACTGTTCTTCTGCGTCCAGCAGCACCAGGTACTGGTGTTATTGCTGGTGGTGCAGTTCGTGCAGTACTCGAGTGCGCAGGTATTACCGATATTCTGTCTAAGGACATGGGTTCAGGTAATGCAATCAACACTGTGCGTGCAACTGTAGCAGCTTTGAAGCAGCTCGAAGAGCCAGAAGAAGTTGCAGCTCGTCGTGAGCTGTCTCTGTCTGAAGTAGCTCCAGATCGTCTTCTGCGTGAACGCGCATTGGGCATCGAAGAAGCTCGCAAGGCTCGTGAAGAAGCTCAGGCAGCAGCAAAGGATGGTGAATAATGGCTAAGCAGCTTAAGATCACCTTGAAGAAGGGTCTTGTAGGCTCCACCCAGGTACAGAAGGACAACGTTCACTCTTTGGGTCTTCGTAAGATTCACCAGACAGTGATTCGTGAAGATACTCCTGTATACCGTGGAATGGCTAACAAGGTTCGTCATCTTGTAACAGTGGAGGAGATTGACTAATGGCAAATACTAATGACGTCGATATCCTTCAGATGCATGACTTGCGTCCAGCTCCAGGAGCTAAGAAGTCCAAGACCCGTGTTGGTCGTGGTGAAGGTTCAAGGGTAAGACCTCTGGTCGCGGTATGAAGGTACGCATGCACGTTATCAGGTTCGTCCTGGTTTCGAAGGTGGTCAGCTTCCACTCTACATGCGCCTTCCAAAGCTTCGTGGCTTCAAGTCTCCATTCAAGGTAGAGTATCAGGTAGTTAACCTCGCTGATGTTGCTACTGCTTTCCCTCAGGGTGGCGATGTAACCGTTGAAGCACTCATTAACGCAGGTCTTGTTCGTAAGAACCAGCCAGTTAAGGTGCTCGGTGATGGTGAAGTATCCGCAGCATACACTTTCAAGGGTGTAAAGTCCTCTGCATCTGCAAAGGCAAAAGATTGAAGCAGCAGGCGGTTCTATTTCCGAGATTAATCGAATAAAATCGATTAAATCGCAGTGATTGACCGCAATTTGCAAAGGTCGTGGCACATAAGAGTGTCAGGGGCTGTATCTTTTGTTATAGTGGTTAACAGTGTGTCTCAAAACAAAGACACTGCAGGAGGATTTCAGTGAAAACGCTTATTCAAGCATTGCGCGCTAAGGAATTGCGCAATAAGATTCTTTTCACGTTAATGATTGTGATTATTTACCGTATTGGTGCTTCTATTCCAACTCCCGGTATTGATTACAAAGTTGTGAGTGAAACAGTTAAAAAGCAGCAGGTGGAGAAAAACTTCGTAGCTCTCGTCAACCTGTTCTCCGGCGGCGCTTTTGCTGCAGCTGTCCGTCTTCGCTCTGGGTATTATGCCATACATTACCGCGTCCATTGTTGTGCAGCTGCTGCGCGTGGTTATTCCACGATTCGAGGCTTTGCACAAGGAAGGTCAGTCTGGTGAGGCTAAGCTCACCGAGTACACCCGTTACATGACCATTGGTTTGGCATTCTTACAGTCCACCACAATTTTTGGTTACTGCCCAGACCGGCGCCCTGTTCGGTAGAGCTGCAACCGGCAAGATTATTCCAGACGGCTCCGTACACAACATGCTGTTTATGATTATTATTATGACCGGTGGTACAGGCCTCGTTATGTGGATGGCTGAGTTGATTACCGATAAGGGTATTGGTAACGGTATGTCCGTGCTCATCTTCACCTCGATCTGCTCCGGCTTCCTGCCACAGCTGTGGGAGATTGGCTACCAGCAGAAGCAGTGGGCTAAGTTCGGTATTGTTGCCGGCACTTTGGTTGTCGTTCTTATCTTCGTTGTGTACGTTGAGCTTATGCAGCGCCGTATTCCAGTGCAGTACACGCGCCGCATGATTGGCCGTAAGATGTACGGCGGCACCTCCACCTACCTGCCATTGAAGGTGAATATGTCTGGTGTTATTCCACCAATTTTCGCATCCTCCATTTTGGCTATTCCAACGTTGATTGCACAATTTGGTAAGTCTGACGCCAACTGGGTGAAGTGGATTAACGCAAATCTGGCTAATACTACATCTTTGTGGTACATCGGTTTGTACTCGGTAATGATTGTATTCTTCACCTTCTTCTACACGTCGATTACCTTTAACACTGACGAAACTGCTGACAATATGAAGCAGTACGGCGGCTTTATTCCAGGTATCCGTGCAGGCCGTGCAACCAGCGAATACCTTACCTATATTATTAACCGTTTGAATACGGTTGGTGCTGTATATTTGCTCTTCGTTGCATTGATTCCAACAGTACTTATTTTGGCTTTGAGTATTGGTTCGAAGATGCCATTCGGCGGCACAACGATTTTGATTATTGCAGGCGTAGGTTTGGATACCTTGCGTCAGGCACGTGCTCAGACTGAACAGTTCCAGTATGAAGGCTTCTTAGATATTGAGGTTGATAAGGAAGCAGAACAGCTTAAGAGCGAGAAGACTGCTACTGCAGTTCTTGAAGAGACCAAGACAGATAATATTGAAGAAGATCAGGCAGAAGAAAGCGCAGTAGACGCTGACGAACAGAAAGAAGATTAATATGCGTTTGCTTATTATGGGCCCACGGTGTGGGTAAAGGCACACAAGCTGCAAAGCTTGCCGAGCATTTTGGTATTCCTGCGATTTCTACAGGTGATATTTTCCGCTATAACCTGAAGAACCAGACTGAACTGGGTAAGCAGGCACAGGCTTTTATTGATAAGGGCGAACTCGTTCCAGATGAATTGACTAATTCTATCGTGAAAGATCGCTTAGCTATGGATGATGCTCAGGGCGGTTGGATTTTAGATGGTTACCCACGTAATGCATCTCAGGTAGAAGCATTAGACACAATGCTCGAAGAACTCGGCACTCCTTTGGATGCAGTTGTTGCTTTGGATGCAGACCACGACGTGCTTATGGAACGTATGATGAAGCGCGCCGAAATCGAAGGTCGTGCAGACGATACTCCAGAAGTTATTGCAAAGCGTCTTGAAGTATATGCAGCTGAAACAGCTCCTTTGCTCAACATCTACGCTGACCGTGGTGTGCTCGTGAAGATCAATGGTGTAGGTGACATTGATGCAATCCAAGCAAATATCGTAGCTGAGTTAACTAAGTAACAGTCACACGCACTGAAATCCTCTCAACGGCTTGTTCCCTCGCGTGGGAACAAGCCGTAAATTTTTGCGTAAAATTTTCTCTGCGCTGCATTCTAAAATCTAACTATGAAAACACTAATTATTATTGCAATCGTTGTCGTTCTTGCTATTGCACTTATTGCGTGGATAGCTTCAACCTACAACAACCTCGTTAATCTCCGTAATCGCGTGGCGAACGGATGGGCACAAATCGATGTGCAGCTCAAACAGCGTGCAGATCTTATCCCAAACTTAGTCAATACTGTTAAGGGCTATGCTACATGAGTCAAGCGTTTTCGAGGCGGTAACGCAAGCTCGTTCTGCAGTAAAAGCTGCAGCAGATAGCGGAAATATTGCTCAGCGTGCTCAGGCAGAAAATGCTTTAGATAAAGCTATTATTAATGTTCTTGCTGTTGCAGAAGCATATCCAGAGCTGAAAGCAAATAGCAACTTTATGGATTTACAATCCCAATTAAAGACTCTTGAAGATAAAATTGCTTACGCTCGCCAGTTCTACAACGATGTAGCGTTGAAGATGAATAATGCCGTTGAAATGTTCCCAAAGCAATATTATTGCTGGATTATTCCATTTCGAAAAGGCTGAGTACTACCGTGTAGAGGAATCTGCACGCGAAGTTCCACAGGTTCAGTTCTAACAGTAGCAACTTTGGCTTCATAGGGGACAAGTTATGAAAACTCGTACACCAATTCTTAAAGCTCTTATTTACGGCATAGTGGCGGTGATTGTATATTGCCTCATTGCTGCAGGTATTGGCAATTTTATACGGTCGATGAGTCCTCAATCTATAGAGTCGGACTTGGTGTACGACAGCTTGGACTATAAAGTGCAAGTGCTCAAAAATGGCGATATGACAATGACTCAAACTATTGCCGTCAACATGTCTGATCGCAAACGCCCATGGCGTCAGTTATTTCAGGAATACAATCTATCTAGCGCGAACCTCACAAATATCAGCGATATATCGGTGACCAATCTGACTACTGGCGAGCAGTATAGTCGCAAAAATTTCAGTTTCGTCGATACGGAAAAAGTATCTATTGATCAGTGGAATACTGTAGCAGCACGTTCTTGGTATCTGGTAGATCCGGTAACAAAACAGGATATAACACAGACAGATACTCTTCGCGTTTCTCAGCACAATGAGAAAGCAAAGACTCGCGGAGTTGAGCTGGGATGGAATATTCCTCTGACTCGTTCAGGCGTGCAGACTTTCCGTATTACTATGACGTTTAAAGACGTTGCCACGGCATTGCAAGACGGCGTCTATACAATGTGGGAGCCAATTTCGAGGTGGAATGTTATTCCGATTAAACATTTGACCGGAACTATTACATATCCAGACAAAACAACTGCGTCATGGATGTTGATGCACTATACAGGCAAAGGTAAGACGCATAAGGTAGATAATAAAACCTTCACTTTTTCAGCCGATAACGTGCAGCGTAGCCGCTATGTAGACTTTGTTATACTGTACCGTAGCTCGGACGTTCAGTCTGTTCAACAGATTTCTCGGAAAAATACTGACCGAAGCGTCAAAACCGTTCTGGACGATGAGAAAAATCAAGCTGAACAGTGGGCGCTGAAGCAGCGCACAGCTGCACGTAATCGTTTAACCATTTTGATTGTATGCATGTTGCCTGTAATCGTTATGATTATCTGGCTCGTAGCCGGAGCTGTGCATACCAAGAAACGTGCGAAATACAGAGGAGATATAGAATACTTCCGCGATTTGCCTGCTATATCACCAGCAGCTACAGCACGCTTGTATGGTGTGATGGAGCAGGGAAAGAGTACATCTGCGCACATTCAGCAACGTGCATTAAGCGCAACTATGCTATCGCTCGTATCTAAGCATGCGCTTTTTATACTTCCTGGTTCTGCACGCGGATACGAGAATGTTTCTTTTGACTACGCAACAGCCGCACAGATAGATTCTATGATTCAGTCAGCAATGCGTGGTACGAGTACTACGCAGGTGAGCGAAGATCAGATAAGCAGTATTCGTCAAGCTGTGTCTGATGCTGCTGCACAACGTTCTGCAGATATGACCTATATTTTGTCTCTTGATTCTTTTGAAAATGATTTTGCGAAAAAGCATCATCTGAGTCAATCAGAGAAGAAACTACTTGCAGTACTGCATGAAGTTTCTGATAAGAAAAACACTCTTGTGCTCAGCAACGATGATATTAAAGAGATAGCAGGCACCCGCGGTTCAGTATGCGCATCGCTTATTAAATTGATGTATGCCAAATTTGATGCAGAGTATGACGCATTACGTGTTGAGTCAGGAACAGCAGTATATAGGCTATTCCGCGAACACTATCTTTCCTACTCATTATTGCATTAACTATCTATGGCTTAACTACGCCGTATTTTGCTGCATATCTGATTGCTTCAGCACTGTGGGTATTTTTCCTCTTCTTTACAGATGTTGTGGGTGCCCAAGTTATTTTGAAAGACCCGTATGCGCGCAGTGCCGGTGAGGTGTGGGGCTTAGCACGCTATTTGAATGATTTCAGTGACTTCTCTGATAGAGGCATAGCAGATATGCATCTGTGGGATCGCTACCTCGTATATGCTGCAGCCTTCGGTATGAGTTCGAAAGTAGCAAAGTCAATGCGCACACTGGCAATGCAACAATCTGCTACTGAAGAAGATATGAATATGTTGCCATATACGTCAACAAGTTGGATGTATATGCCATGGCATCATAGTTTCTATGCTTCCAGCGCAAGTAGTGCAGTAACTTCTTCACCTTCTACGAATACTGCTATGTGGTCAGATGGATTAGCAGATTTCTCGAGCTTTGATGCTTTTACAGAATCATTTAACAGCAGTTTGAGCGCAATTCAAGATGACTTTGCTACAGCCATAAAACCTGTTGAGAGTTATAGTTCGAGCGATGGCTCATCTGGAAGCTCCGGATGGAGCTCTGAAAGTTTCGGAGGAAGCTCCGGATGGAGCTCTGGAAGTTTCGGAGGCAGCTTCGGCGGTAGCGGCGGTGGAAGCTTCGGAGGACGTTAAAGACGATAAAGAAAGAGCACACACTGCAGACTGGAAATCGTCTCCGTATTCTGTTATCATTCAATGTTGGTGTGTTTTCACAAGAAAATGCTCTAGTAATCAAGCGAGGAATGAGGCCAATGGCTAAAGACGGTGTTATCGAAGTCGAAGGACAAGTAGTAGAGGCTCTGCCTAATGCAATGTTCCGTGTCGAATTAGAGAACAAAGCATATCGTTTTGGCTACGATCTCTGGAAAGATGCGTAAGAATTATATTCGTATTCTTCCTCAAGATCGTGTGGTTCTGGAAATGAGCCCATACGATTTAACTCGCGGTCGTATTACATACCGTTACAAGTAAAAGGAAAGCCCCATGAAGGTTAGCCCAAGTGTAAAGCGTATCTGCGACTCTTGCCGCGTGATTCGCCGTCACGGTCGCGTAATGGTAATCTGCAACGCAAACCCACGTCATAAGCAGCGTCAGGGCTAAGAGTTACAGGTCTCGCGACCACAATAAAGGCGCTAAATCACGGGTGCTCTACAAGTAGTAGTTCACTTGAACCCCAGAGTACGGAGGCTTGGGCCGCAATAGCGGAAGATTTGGTGCACGACCCCCGTAGAACAGAAAAGGAATTCGAAGATGGCACGTCTTGCCGGAGTCGACATCCCTAATGAGAAGCGCATTGAAATTGCTCTCACCTATATTTTCGGTGTGGTCGCACTCGCGCTAAGGAGACACTCGAAGCAACTGGTATCAATCCAGATACTCGTGTAAAGGGATCTCTCTGACGAACAGCTCATTCAGCTTCGTGATTTCATTGAAGCAAACTACAAGATTGAGGGCGATTTGCGTCGTGAAATCGACGCTGATATTCGTCGTAAGATTCAGATCAATTCTTATCAGGGTATGCGCCACCGCCGTCACCTTCCAGTGCGCGGTCAGCGTACCAAGACTAACGCACGTACTCGCAAGGGTCCAAAGCGCACAGTTGCTGGAAAGAAGAAGGCTACTAAGTAGTAGATATAAGCCACGCGTTGAATAAACGCATCGCTTACATTACATATAAGCTATAAGGAAATGAGGGTCTCTCATGGCAGCTGCAAAGCAGGCCACGCGCAAGCCTCGTCGTAAGGACCGTAAGTCGGTTCCAGTCGGCCAAGCGCATATTAAGTCCACATTCAACAACACTATTATCTCCATTACGGATCCATCTGGAGCAGTTATCTCCTGGGCATCCGGTGGCGATGTAGGCTTCAAGGGCTCCCGTAAGTCCACTCCTTACGCAGCAGGTATGGCAGCAGAAGCTGCAGCTCGCAAGGCACAGGAACACGGTGTTAAGAAGGTTGATGTATTTGTAAAGAGTCCAGGTTCCGGTCGTGAAACCGCTATCCGTTCCCTCCAGTCTGCAGGTCTCGAAGTTGGTTCTATCTCCGACGTGACCCCACAGGCACACAATGGTGTACGCCCTCCAAAGCGTCGCCGCGTCTGAGCACAAGACAGACAATTATTAGTCCAACCCGCGAAGATCAGGAAGTGCACACTGGTCTTAAGCTGAAAGGATACGAAGGTGCTTATTGCACAGCGTCCGTCACTGACAGAGGAAGTTATTAATCCTCAGCGTTCACGCTTCACTTTCACCCCATTGGAGCCAGGTTTTGGCTATACCTGGGTAACTCATTGCGTCGTACGCTCCTCAGCTCCATTCCTGGTGCTGCAGTGACATCGGTTCGCATCTCTGGTGCTTTGCATGAGTTCACCACTCTGCCAGGCGTGAAGGAAGATGTAACCGAAATCCTCCTCAATATCAAGGGGATTGTGCTCACTAGCGAATACGATGAGCCAGTTGCAATTTACTTGCATAAGAGCGGCGAAGGTGAAGTTACCGCAGGTGATATTACCGAAGTTGCAGGCGTCGTAGTAGCAAATCCAGATTTGCACATCGCAACTCTCGCAGAAGATGGCGAATTGGAGATCGAGTTCACAGTCGAGCGTGGTCGTGGTTACGTGCCAGCTCAAATGAATAAGCAGGATAATGATGAAATCGGCCGTATTCCAGTCGATTCCATTTATTCTCCAGTACTCAAGGTGAGCTACAAAGTTGAGGCTACCCGTGTGGATCAGCGCACTGACTTTGACAAGCTTATTCTTGACGTTGAAACTAAGCAGGCGATTTCTCCTCGCGATGCTATTGCTTCCGCAGGTTCTACTTTGGTAGAGCTGTTCGGTTTGGCACGTGAGCTGAATGTAGAAGCTGAGGGTATTGAAGTTGGTGCTGCTCCAGTAGTAGAAGAAGCTGACCCAGAGCTCGAGATTCCTATTGAGGGATCTCAACCTCACCCAGCGTTCCTACAACTGCCTCAAGCGTGAAGGTATTCACACTGTTGGCGAGCTTGTAAAGCGTACTGAGCAAGATCTGCTTGATATTCGTAATTTTCGGAATGAAGTCCATTGATGAAGTTAAGGGAAAAAAGCTCGAAGCTCGTGGTCTTTCCTTAAAGGCTACTCCATTAGGATTCAATCCAGTTGATCTCGAAGGTGGCACATTCTTCACTCCAGACGATATGTAAGCTTCATTGCTTCATACGTTTTCTGTGAGTTCTAGAATTCACCGTTATAACTAAAAAACCCAGCACGGATGTTCGGGCTCATGCCCACCTGTGCCGGATAAGGAGAACAAAATGCCAAGACCAAAGAAGGGTCCACGTCTGGCTTCAAGTCCAGCTCACGAGCGTCTTATGCTCGCGAACATGGCTACAAGCTTGTTCCAGAACGGTCGCATTACCACAACTTTGCCAAAGGCAAAGCGTTTGCGCCCACTTGCTGAGCGTCTTATCACTTTCGCAAAGCGTGGTGATTTGCACTCTCGTCGTCGCGTGATGCGCGTGATTCGCAACAAGTCTGTTGTACACGCTCTCTTCACCGTGATTGCTGAGCAGATGGAACAGCGTGAAGGTGGTTACACTCGCATTGTTAAGCTCGCTCCACGTCAGGGCGATAACGCTGCAATGGCAGTAATCGAGCTCGTAACCGAACCAGTATCCCCAAAGAAGGCTGCTGTTAAGGAAGCTGAAGCTGCTGTAAAGGTAGCAGAAGCTAAGGCTGAAGAAGCTGTTGAAGCTCCAGTTGAAGAAACTGCAACTGAAGAGGTAGCAGCAGAGTAAATATCATAGATATTCCTGCGCTCTCGCCAGTGAGCTAAAAGACCTAGGATTCGAAAAGAGTCCCTAGGGTCTTTTCTATTCTGTCTCTGTCTGCCCGTGGTTTGCGCGTATGTAGCAATCTTTACAATGTACTGTATGCGATTACGAATAGACCTTGCTTATGATGGAACGGATTTTCATGGTTGGGCACGCCAAACCGGACAACGCACTGTACAAGAGAAATCGAAGCAGCAATCGCTAAACTTCTACGTTTAGATGCTTCAGAAGTGTGCCTTACCGTAGCAGGTCGTACAGATGCCGGCGTACATGCACGTGGCCAAGTGTGTCATATCGATGTAGAAGATAACGTTCTTGAACGTACCATCGGACATATGAGCGGTGTTACGCCTGTACAGGCTTTAGAACGACGGATTAAACGTATCGTTCCTGCTGATATTTCTATTTTTCTGTACAGCCCGCTCCTCAAAGGCTTTGACGCTCGGTTTTCTGCTTCTGACCGTGTGTATGTGTACCGTATTGCTGATGAGTTCAGTGTGCGCGATCCTCGTTTGCGCGCTATGGTTTTGCGTGTAGATGATACTTTAGACGTTGATGTAATGAACCAGGCTGCTCGGCTGACTATCGGCTTACATGATTTTGGATCTTTTGCCTTACCGAATCCTGGGGGAACGACTATTAGGGAGGTCAAGTTTGCGTCATGGCAACGAGTGCCTCGTTACGCTTTAACTCCAGAAATTGTGTATGCTGGGGGAGCAGAACAGAGAACAACTCAGGCTGTTGGAGCAGATCCTCGTGACCAGAGCACTGCGTATGAAATTTCAGTGCTGAATCTGGTTTATTAACTTTTACTATTATTGCTGATGCTTTTGCTCGCAATATGGTTCGTTCGCTTGTTGGAGCATGTATTGCTGTGGGACGCGGTAAGAAAACTGTTGATTGGTTTGCAGATAAAATAGCTGTGCCTGCACGTGAAGGTTTAACAGGACCAGCTCCTGCTTGCGGTCTAACTTTAGAAAGAGTTAATTATCCGTCTGATGATATGCTTGAACAGCGTGCGCAAGCTATTAGAGCTGTGCGAAGCTTGGAATAAATTTTTAAGTAAGTTGCTGACTAGCGCTTTTCCTGTGCTTGTGGCATACTTGAAAAGTTGCATTTAGTTAGTTACTGATGCACATGGATGATTGTCCGAGCGGTCGAAGGAGCACGACTCGAAATCGTGTGAGGCTAAACACCTCAAGGGTTCAAATCCCTTATCATCCGCTTTTGTCATGTCTCACGACATAGTTTCGCTGGCTGTGTCGTGAGATTTTTTGTTTTCATGTGTTGTGGCGTGAGGTTTTGTTTATTTTCCTCCATGCTATATCGTGTGTTGAAGTAATTTCAGAGCTGTACTATCTCTTGCAGGAACGATGTTATGGGACTGGTATTAGGGGTATTCCTTGGGGATCGTGTGCTTGTTTTTAATCCGGCTACTGGGGTGGAAGAAGAAAAGGGTCTTGCAGACCTTAAAAATGGTGTAGATATTAAAACGCTCACTATGGCTGCGTCAAGAAATACAGTAGACTCTTATCTAAGAAATACATCGAAAAAGCTTGATGCTACAACAGTTATCTTCGACAACGTTGATAATCATGGTGCTTCAGATGATGAAATTATTCAGTGGATTCGACGTAGTCAGAGATTTAAAAGAGGGAAAATCTATATCCTTTCGCAAGGAAGCGCTCTAATCAGAATTAGGTGAGAACCCTCGCATCACCCAGCTTCGCTGTTTAATCATGGTGTTACGATAGTTCCCACCTAATCAAGCCAATCGTCTCATTTGTTGCCGTGATAGTCAAGTGGTCAAAAATGCCAGATTGTAAAACCGAAGCAACTATTACCACGCAAGTTCGGTTCTTGCTCACGCTACTTGTAAAAACATTCTCCGCTACGAGATATGGTCTGTTCATCTGCATGGCAGAGTGGTCAATAAAAATAGGGAAGACCACAAAAATGATCGAACAAGAACCACCAATTTCACAAGATAACCGATGATGTTTCAGTCTCAATAAGTTCCTTGTAACAACGTTAAAAACAGTTAAATCGATGAAAAGTTATGGTGGATTACACATAAGTGGATGAACCGTAAACTATCGAGAGAACAGTACGTAAGCTACTCAATTTTGTCAATGGGTAACCAAGCAACCATGTGCTCAAACTACTTCCAAGAAATCAGTATCGACTACGACGCAAACAGCCCAATCATACGCGGATTTTACCGAGCTTGCACAATCGTTGCCATTATGCTGCAACAGGACATACAGTGCCAGTTTCTTCTACGAAATTTGCTTTTTAAACGTGCCTATAGTTTTCTCAAAAACTTCGCCTTCCCACGCCTTCCCAGCCCTCTTATAATAGTGTCTATCGGTACCGCAGAAATAGGTCAGCATGAAAAAGAAAATTCCAGCACATTGGCTATCCGCTATACTCACTCTATGTTGGTTTGTTTTCACGGCTATCGTCTGTTTTCTAGACAGTGTTCCTCATCAAAATGTTCTGATTAATCTTTATGTAGCTCATATAACTGCGCAGGATGTGTATTATATCTTAGGTTTTATTCTGCTGCTTTGGATCCTTTACGGTTTTATACGTCTATGGAAAATATCTGGGCGTATAGCTAGATTTCTTCTTGTTTTACTGGGATGGATTCCAATTATGCTGATTTCTTTTCTTGCTTCTTTTGTTTTGCTAATGAGTCATGCAGGAGCAAGTTATACAGAATTATCTTCTCCGGATGGTCAGCACACTCTTGTCGCGCAAGAACACTCATTTCCTTTTGCTTGGTTCGGCAAGCTTGTATGAACGGACAAGTGTTTTAACTGTGAAAGAAATACCCGATGCCGTGTTTTTGCCCGATGATGGTTTCGCGCCTTTTTCTGCTAACGAATACTGGGTGCAGTGGAATCAGCATAAAGTAGCTGTAGCTGTAAATATGAATGATAATCGTGAGTGGGATGCTTTGACTATGGATCTGTCTGCGTCAGATTATGACGTACATTATTATGAGTCACGCTCTTCGAAGCATAAGAGTTTGAATGACTTTATAGAAAGAGTTATCAAATAACTTTTGATTTAGACGTGCATCACTCCAATGGTGAAGCATCAAGTACAATAAAAACATTGCACCACACATACAAAGGAGTATTTTATGCACACGCGACACGCATCACGTTTAGGGACGCCTGTATCGGAAATTGGATCAGGTACGTGGCAATTAGGCACCGATTGGGGGAGAAGCTACACCAAAGGATGCTTATGCAGTGCTTGAGACCGCGGTTGAGCAAGGCGTTATTTTTATCGATACCGCCGATGTATATGGCGATGGCAGAAGTGAGCAGTTTGTAGGTCAGTTCAGAAGGAATCATCTGGATAAGAAACTTTTTATTGCTACGAAAATGGGACGCAGAGCCTCAGATTTTTCGATGAGTACAGTCGAGATAATTTTTATTGTATGGAATGACCGTTCACGCATTAATTTGCAGATGGATACTTTAGATTTAGTGCAGTTACATTGCCCTCCAACGGATGTGATTACTGCACAGCCCACCTATGATTTTCTTGATGATATGGTAGAGCAAGGTCGTATCGCTCGGTATGGAGTGAGCGTAGAAACATGCGAGCAAGCTTTATTAGCTATGCAACGTGACCATGTGGCATCTATACAAATTATTATGAATGTTTTCCGCAGAAAACCATTGGAAGAAATGCTTCCACGAGCAATAGAAACAGGAACAGCGATTATTGTTCGTGTACCTCTTGCATCAGGATTATTGAGCGGAAAAATATACGGAAGATACCACTTTCGCGCCAATAGATCATCGCACATACAATCGTCACGGTGAGTCCTTCGATGTGGGAGAGACTTTTGCAGGTGTTCCTTTTGACGTTGGGGTAGAAGCTGCTCAAACATTTAGCGCGCTCACACGCGAATATGTTCCTCAAGCCAGCCCTGCACAAGTAGCATTGAGATGGATTTTAGACCAAGAAGGTGTAAGCACTGTTATTTCTGGAGGTCGTAATACCACACAGGGTGAAGAGCAATAATCAAGCTGCTGATCTTGCCCTCTACCAGCACAATTACATGAGGCTTTAGAAGATTTGTATAACGAGCATATTCGTCAGTATGTGCATGATCGCTGGTAAATAAATATGTGTGGCTTAACTTTCACGTGAGAGCTTGTTAAGCCACATTGCTACCCTATATAAGAACAAAGCTCCGCAAATCCACCACTGAATAACACACGCTAACCAGTAACCATTCACTCCCAATAATGGGCATAAAAATATAGCAAGAGGCACGCGTATAGCCCAGATAGTTCCAGCATTAAAGAAGCTGGACACTAAAGTATCCCAGCTCCTCTCAAAGCAGCAGAAAGCTACAATCGACACAGCAAAAAATGGCTCAGCAAGAGTGCCAATCCTCAAAGCAGTCGAAGCAACGGACTGAATATCCTTATCAGGGGAGAGCAAAGCAATAATATAAGGCGCTCCAATAAACATCACTATGCCAGCAATACTCATAGTGACAACTCCCAGTGCAATAGAAAGCCAAGCGAAACGCTGAGACATAATACGTTGCTTTGCTCCAATAGATTGCCCAACAATGGCTGTAGAAGCAGAACCAATACCGTAACCTGGTTGATAACAAATACTTTCAGCAGTTACAGCAAAAGCATTAGCAGCAATTGCTGTGGTTCCTAAAGGCGCAATAATGCGTGTGCTCACCACTTGTGCACAATTAGTCACAGCATTTTCAACGGCAACAGGCGCACTAATTTTCAGCGCAGTCAATAAAATTGAACGATGAAAATGCAAACGTTCATGAGAGTGCAGTTTCAAAAATGGGCTGTGAAGAAGCATATACCACAGATAGATAAGTGCTCCCACAAGCTCAGCAAGAGCTGTTCCTAATGCTGCGCCGGCTACACCTAAATTGGCTCCAGGCCACAGCACAGAAAAATACCCCCAGCTATATGTGTGAGCAGGATAAATAAGCATAGAGTTGAAGAGAACGTCGCACAAGCACATAATAATGCTAACAACACTGGGGATTTTCATATTTCCAGTGCTTTGAATCATTGCGCTACCCAAAGAAGTAATCTGTAACGCGCACAAAGACGCACCAAAAATACAGATATATGCAGTCGAATCAGAACGAATTTCAGGGTCTCCGCCAAAGCCATACAGGTATGAAAAGCAGATAAAAGAAATATTCAGCACAGATAAAAGGGCAGAAAAACACAATCCAACAATCAAACCTTGTTTCATTGTATTGCGAGCCACAGCATTGTGTTGCGATCCGCAGGCTTGAGCTACCTGAACACTAAACCCAGCGGTTAAAGCAAAACATAATCCTTGAAAAACCCATGTTACAGGCGAAACGAGACCAATAGAAGCCGACGCATGCGTGCTTAAATGACCAACCATACCAGCGTCAATATATTGCATCACAATATACGATAACTGCGCTGCAATTGTTGGTAAAGACAGAATAGCAACTAGATATATGCTACGACGAGCAGATAAGGTCTGCCCAGATTGAACCTGTTGAAGCAGCTGCGCTGACGAGGAAAAAGTTTTTCTCATGATGAGCTAACGCTATCATATAAAGCACTTTCATAAAATGCTGCTAGAGCTTGTCGCGCAGGCGGGTATTTTCAAAAACAGTGCAATTACTGTTCGTTCGTGTCCTTCGATGGCGTGTATGGCGCTCGCACAGGAGCAACGCCTTGCTCAAGTAAATCTCCTAAAATTTGTATAGCGCGCTCTCAGGTACTTTCTTTCCTGAAAGAGCCCAGCGGCGAAAAACATTAACAGAAGAATACACAACAAAAGTGTTAATAAGCTCTTGCTCATCCTCAGTAAAATTTTTATACGGATTGTATCGTAATCTATTTGATTTCATCGTATGGATAATAAATTGATCAGCAAAGAGCACGATAACGTGGATGAGTAAATATTTTTTTCTACCTGCTTGGACTGCGTATAAAAATCAAACATAATACGCGATAAAGTGTAATAATCGTATGGCAAAGGAAGATCGCGAATTATCTCACTGTATTGGTGCGCTAAGGTTTGCACATAATCTTCGTATACATCATCAATACTGGTGAAATGCAAATAAAAAGTTTTTCTATGAATTCTTGCATGCTGCGTTAACGAGGAAACTGTTATATCGTCTGGGCTGTGGTTCGATAGCATTTTCAACAAAAGCACGTTCAATGGCGTGGTGAGTGCGCATCCAGCGTGAAGAATGTTTCGTTGTGAGCCGTGTTCATAATATCCTTTCGCGCTGCTTTAGGCGGGTAATGCGGGTCTATGGGATAAAAGCGGGTGAGCCAATCACGAGTTTATATCCATTATCCCTTATTGTGTGGCAATGCCACAATTCTTTCGTATGTGGTCATTGAGCACACTATGGCTTTCTGTATACGCTCGTAGGGTCGCAACGAGGACTCTTTTCACTGGTGAAAGGAGGCGATATGAAGAAAGCGATATGAAGAAAGGATAACTGATGCTTGAACTTAATATAGATGATGTTCTTGCTGTGCTCGGTTCAGTACGGACATATCTTATTACTGCGGGCGTTATAGTTTTGATTGCGCTTTTGCTTACGATTGGTGTGAATAAAAAATTGGTTGCTCATCGTAGCGTGCGTAAATTGAGTCATTCGGGTACGTGGATTGTGGCGTTGACGACCATAGTGGTAACGATGTCGATGATGCTTTTGAGTCCTTTGAGTAAGGTGCTGACGTTATTTACGAGTGCGCGCTTATCTCTTACGCACAGCACTATCGATAAGACGAATGCTCTTGCTGTTAATTTTGAACGTGAAGGTGCAGTTCTTTTACAAAATAAGGAGAATACGCTACCAATTTCTCAGCTAGGGCGAATTAATGTTTTTCGGGTGGGCATCTACAAATCCGATTTATGGAGGAACTGGTTCCGGAGCACTGTCTGATGCGTACTCAACCACATCTATTCTTGACTCATTGAAATCTGCTGGTTTTACTACCAACAAAGATTTAGAGAAGTTCTATGCCGACTATTCCACAACACGTGGCGAAATTTCTGTGACTAAAGCAGACTGGACCTTGCTAGAACCTCCAGCAACTAACTATTCACAGCGACTGATAGATGGAGCACAATAATTCTCCGATACTGCTGTTGTAGTCATTGGTCGCGTGGGTGGAGAAGGTCTCGACCTGCCTAAAGATATGAATGCTTCGGATGTGGTGTATACCAACAATTCTTCGCAGTATAAGGATTTTGAAGAGGTGCAGCATTATCTCGAGCTGAATCATACAGAAAAAAAGATATGCTTGAGCTTGTTACACGTTCTTTTAATAAAAGTAATCCTGTTGTATAACGGTGCAAATGCTTTTGAAATGGGTTTCTTGCAGGATTATTCGCAGATTAAATCTGTGCTATGGGCACCTCATCCTGGTCAAGCCGGATTCCAAGCTATCGGTGAGATTATGAAAGGAACAGTTAATCCATCTGGTAAAACTGCAGATACATTTATCAAAGATTTTACTTCCTCTCTAAGTTTCAATAATTTTGGAGACTTCAAGTATGTGAATGCTCAGGAATTTGAGATTGAATCTGCTCGAGGACTGCGTTCTCCTCGTTTTGTAAATTACGTAGAGGGTATTTATGTTGGATATCGTTTCTTTGAAACAGCATCTGACTTAGGTGTTATAAACTATGATGACGTTGTTCAGTTCCCGTTCGGATACGGTTTGAGCTACACGACTTTCCAGCAAACTATGAGCGATATAACGTATGTGCAGTCTAGAGTCAGCTTTGATGTAACAGTTATGAATACGGGTTCTGTGCCAAGCAAAGATATTGTGCAAGTCTACTCGAATCCTCCTTATACTGAAGGAGGAATTGAAAAAAGCAACAGCAAATCTGATTGCCTACGACAAAAAACTGAGGAACTAGCTCTAGGACAATCTCAAACAGTCAAGATCTCTTTCGTTGAAGATGATTTAGCATCGTATGACTACAAGAATGCTCGTGCGTATGTGCTTGAGCAAGGCGATTACAATATTTCTATTCGCCAAGATAGTTATCATATTATTGACTCGAAGAATATTACTGTGGATTCAACAATAACGTACAATACTACTGAGCATACGCATTCTCAAGATCAGCAAGTAGCGACGAATGTTTTTGATGACGTACAAGGTGGTGTAACCTATCTGTCTCGCCACAATAGTTTCGAAAACTATGCGCAGGCTGTGGCGGCTCCAACGAATTTTGAGATGTCAGATGAAGCTAAATCAACCTTTTACAATAACGGAAACTATGATCCGCACAAGTTCGATAAAGCTGATGATAAGATGCCAACAACAGGCGCTAAGAATGATATTCGCTTGGCTCAGCTTCGAGGAAAAGCCTATGACGATAAATTATGGGACAGGTTTCTCGACCAGCTTAGCATTGATGAGATGAATAATCTGATTGCCAATGGTGGGTACTCGAATGCGGCGATTGATTCAATTGGCAAAATTCGCTTAGCAGATGTAGACGGTCCAGCAGCGCTCAAAGATAATTTCACAGGTGTTTCTTCTATTGGTCTGCCAGCAAATATTGTGTTAGCCAATAGCTGGAACAAACAGCTAGCCCGTGAATTCGGTGAAAACATTGGTGTGATGGCTCACGAACTCAATATTGCAGGATGGTATGCTCCTTCAATTAATATTCACCGCAGCGAATTTGGAGGACGAAACTTTGAATATTTCTCTGAAGATCCATTACTCACAGGCTCTTTAGCTTCGGGACAAGTTCTGGGCGCTGCTCAGTATGGCGTATATGCTTTTACTAAGCATTTCGCGCTAAATGAACAAGAAACGCAGCGTAACGGGCAGCTGACAACATGGTCTAACGAGCAGGCTATTCGAGAAATCTATCTGAAGCCTTTTGAAACAGTCATCAAAGCAAATCTTAATGCAGGTGTGAACTCGATGGCGATTATGGGAGCAACTATATTGGCAATACTTATGCCAGTGCTTCCTTGCCGTTGAACCAAACCGTCTTGCGTGACGAGTGGGGCTTTAGAGGAATGGTAGAAACAGACTACTTCTCTGATCCAAACTACGGGTACCAAAATGCTGATCAGCTTATTCGCGGCGGAACAGATATTATGCTTGCTACAGCAAAAACCACGAATTATGTCACTGACTTCAGTGCTACTGCTGTTATTGAAATGCGTCGAGCAACGCGCAATATTTTGTACACAACGGTGAACTCTTGGCGCTATGAGAATGGAGAACCTCGCGCTCGCATAGACACGTGGAAGATTATCTTGTTCGTTGTTGACGGTATCTGTGCGCTTCTTCTTGCGGCATGGGCTGTTATGACTCTTCTTAAGTTTAGAACGCGCTGGACAGCTGAAACTTCTGCTCAATCAGTGGTCGATGCTGCGGGAGATGTTGCGGCTGCGAATAACTAAAGCTTTTGCCTTTTTATTATAGCTTTTGCCTCTGCTCGTTATCGTTATCGTTATTGAGCGTTATTGAGCACGAAGAGTGCGAAGAGAGTGAAGAGCGCGATACTAGCCCTGAACTACGTGAACTTTCTGATTCTCGTTGTAAAACTGGATCTGGCAGACAAGCTTAGTTCAGGGCTTTTGCTTTAGCTGATTACTGCGGGTGCATGGGTACGTAGGTACGAGGGGGGGGGGAAGTATACTTATATGCACGTTTTACTCCAATGATGAAGTAAGGCGCACCTAAGTTGTAGCTTATTCAGTCATAACTTACAGATGACTAGGTTTGTTAGGCTCGGATGTAGTTGCGAGAGAGAGGGGAGAGTCTTATGAATATTCCAGTAATAGCTTTAGGAAGTTTGATTGTGCTTCTACTTATTCCATGGATTATTTTTAGTAGAAAATGGAATGCTAGGACAAAGCAGATATATCGTGCGTTTTTTGCGCTGACTATATGTATTTTTGTGATTGTTGTGGCGTTGATGATTGCATAATACAATCTATGCGGAGTAGAAGTGCTCCGCATATTTTTTATACTTGTTGCGTTGCACGCACAATAGTTACCACGCGAGCATCTTCAGACTACATGGACAATCTCGACACGCCTAGAGAAAACAACAAAAATAAACAGTTTAAACTTGACTTTTCTTCTGTGAATAAATATACTTGATATGTTCTGACTTGTGTCATATTGCGGGCATGGGCTAAAAGCGGTGATGCAAGTGTATATAGCGGCTCTTGCTATCGCTTTCGATAATAACTCGAAAACAATGTAATTACAGCGAATGGTAAGGAATTCCCCTTGGCTGCTCAGAAAAGCAATAGTGCAACGGCAGTAATTGCACGCGCAGATGAGAATGACATCAAACTGCGTAAGGCAACTGACCGTGTTAATTTCGGCTCTATCCGTGAGCCAATTGAAGTGCCTGATCTTCTCGGCGTACAAACCGACAGCTTTGACTGGCTGAGTTGGTAACGAACGCTGGCAGGCACGTGTTACTGAAGATGAAAACAACGGTACATTTACTGTTCCTCACATCTCCGGTCTTGACGAGGTCTTTAACGAAATTTCTCCTATTGAGAACTTCGCTCAGACCATGTCTTTGACCTTCTCCGATCCATACTTCGAAGATCCACGTCACACCGTGCAGGAGTGCAAGGAAAAGGATTACACCTATTCTGCTCCTTTGTATGTGAATGCGGAATTCACTAACTATGAGACTGGTGAAATTAAGTCCCAGACCGTGTTCATGGGTGATTTTCCACTCCAAACACCTCATGGTACCTTCATTATTGGCGGTACTGAGCGTGTTATCGTTTCTCAGTTAGTACGTTCCCCAGGTGTGTACTTCGATCGTCAAGCCGTGCAGTCTTCCGATAAGGAAGTTTTCGGCGCAAAGATTATTCCAAGCCGTGGTGCATGGCTTGAGTTTGAAATCGATAAGAACGACGTTTTGGGCGTGCGTATCGATCGTAAGCGTAAGCAGTCTGCAATTGTCTTCTTGAAGGCTATTGGCATGACTGATTCCGAGATTGCTACCGCTTTCAAGGATTATCCTTTGGTTATGTCTGCTTTGGAGCAGGATAAGACAGAGAGCCAGGAAGCAGCTCTTGTTGAGCTGTACCACAAGATTCGTCCAAACGATGCTGCAACTGCAGATGCTGGTCGTAACTTGCTTGACTCCTTCTACTTCAATACCAAGCGTTACGATTTGGCTCGCGTTGGTCGTTACAAGATTAATCAGAAGCTTGGTTTGGAAGCTGATGTTAACGATCGTTCTTTGTCTCGTGAAGACATTATCGCTACCATTAAGTACTTGGTCAGCTTGCATGCAGATAGCGAGACCTTCCCAGGAAAGCGCAATGGTGAAGATGTTGAACTGCGTGTTGACGTAGACGATATTGATCACTTCGGAAACCGTCGTATCCGTCAGGTGGGTGAGTTGGTTCAGAACCAGCTGCGCACTGGTTTGTCTCGTATGGAACGTGTTGTGCGTGAACGTATGACCACTCAGGATGCTGAAGCAATTACTCCGCAGTCCCTGCTGAACATTCGTCCAGTAGCAGCAGCTATTAAGGAGTTCTTCGGTACTTCTCAGCTGTCTCAGTTCATGGATCAGAACAATCCACTGGCAGGAGTAACCAATAAGCGTCGTCTTTCTGCTTTGGGTCCTGGTGGTTTGTCTCGTGATCGCGCCTCCATGGAAGTTCGAGATGTACACCAGTCCCACTTCGGACGTATGTGCCCAATTGAATCTCCTGAAGGTCCAAACATTGGTTTGATTGGTTCCTTGGCAACCTTCGGTCGTGTGAACCCATTCGGTTTCATTGAAACTCCATACCGCAAGGTTGTGGACGGTCAGGTAACCAACGATGTGGTATACATGACTGCAGATCAGGAATCCGAGCACTTCATTGCACAGGCTAACCAGAAGCTCGATGCTGAAGGTCGTTTCTTAACCCAGGAAGCTCTGGTACGAGATGCGAACGCAGAAGCAGAGGACGTTCCTGTTTCTCAGGTTGATTTCATGGATGTATCCCCACGCCAGATGGTGTCTGTGGGTGCTTCCTTGATTCCGTTCTTGGAGCATGATGAGGGTCACCGCGCATTGATGGGTGCTAACATGCAGCGTCAGGCTGTGCCTCTGATTAAGTCCGAACGACCATTGGTTGGTACGGGCACAGAATGGCGATGCAGCTGTTGACTCTGGTGATGTTATTAAGGCTGATAAAGATGGTGTTGTTATCTATGTGTCCGCTGATTTAATTCGCGTACTCAACGACGATGGCACTCAGTCTTCTTACAAGCTCGTTAAGTTCCAGCGCTCCAATCAGACCACATGCTACAACCAGGTTCCTTTGGTTAACGAAGGAGACCGCGTTGAAGTTGGATCTGTTTTGGCTGATGGTCCTGCAACTGATCAGGGTGAATTGGCTTTGGGGAAGAACTTGCTCGTAGCCTTCATGCCTTGGAACGGTTACAACTACGAAGATGCAATTATTATTTCTCAGCGTTTGGTTCAGGACGATACATTGTCGTCCATTCACATTGAAGAGTACGAGATTGATGCTCGTGAAACCAAAGCTGGCGCAGAAGAAATTACTCGTGATCTTCCAAACGTAGGTGAAGATGCTTTGGCTAACCTCGATGACCGCGGTATTATTCGCGTGGGTGCCGAAGTAGAGCCAGGCGATATTTTGGTAGGTAAGGTTACACCTAAGGGTGAAACTGAGCTGACTCCAGAAGAGCGTCTGCTGCGCGCTATCTTCGGTGAGAAGAGCCGCGAAGTACGTGACACTTCTTTGCGCGTACCACACGGCGAGAATGGTACTGTTATTGGTATTAAGGAAATTACTCGCGAAGATGCCGAAGAAGACGGCGATGAACTTCAACTGGCGTAAACCACATGATTCGCGTGTATATTGCTCAGCATCGTAAGATTACGCAGGGCGATAAACTCGCAGGTCGTCACGGTAATAAGGGTGTTATTTCCCGTATTCTTCCAGAAGAAGATATGCCATTCCTCGCAGACGGTACTCCAGTGGATATTATGTTGAACCCATTGGGTGTGCCATCTCGAATGAATGTTGGTCAGGTTCTGGAATTCCACTTGGGTTGGATTGCTAAGTCTGGTTGGGATATTAGCATCGATCCAGATTTGGAAGCAGCATGGAAGAACTACATCCCAGAAGGTGCCGAAAAGGGCGAACCTGGCACTCCTGTGGCAACCCCTGTCTTCGATGGCGTGAAGCCAGATGTACTCAACGGTTTGTTGTCTACCACTTTACCTAACCGCGATGGTGATCACATGGTTGGCAAGAATGGTAAGGCTCAGCTCTTCGACGGACGTACCGGTGAACCATTCGGCAAGCCAATTTCTGTGGGCTACATGTACATGCTTAAGCTCCACCATTTGGTAGACGACAAGATTCACGCTCGTTCTACAGGTGTCCTACCCATGATTACCCAGCAGCCATTGGGCGGTAAAGCTCAGTTCGGTGGTCAGCGCTTCGGTGAGATGGAGGTATGGGCTCTGGAAGCTTATGGAGCAGCACATACCCTGCACGAAATGATGACTGTAAAGTCCGATGACGTAGACGGTCGCGTACGTGTATACGGAGCTATCGTTAAGGGCGATAACTTGCCATCTGCAGGGTATTCCAGAATCCTTCAGGTTCTGCTCAAGGAAATGCAGTCCCTGTCTCTGAATGTTGAAGTGCTTAACGCTGAAGGCGTTGCTATCGATATGAAGGAAGAAGACGGAGACCCAGTTTCTGCTACTGATGATCTCGGCTTCAATGTGGATCTCGCCCAGATGCATCTGCTGGTTATGAAGAGCCAGTAGCATCTGAGTTCCAGGCCCTAAAGCTGCTCGCTGAAGCCATAAAGTAAGCCGATAAGTAGACGTAATAAACAGAAAAAGACAGGACATTAAATGCTTGATGTAAACGCATTTTGATCAAGTGCGAGTGGTTTGGCAACAGCCGAAGAGATTCGCGGCTGATCCCACGGTGAAGTGAAGCCGGAGACCATTAATTACCGTACCTGAAGCCTGAAAAGGACGGTCTGTTCGGTGAGCAGATTTTTTTGATATACTCGCGATTGGGAATGTGCATGTGGAAAGTACAAGCGCGTGCGCTTTAAGGCATTATGTGCGAACGTTGTGGTGTGGAAGTAACCCGCTCCCGCGTACGCCGTGAACGTATGGGACACATTGAACTTGCTGCGCCAGTAACACATATCTGGTTCTTCAAAGGGTGTTCCATCCCGTTTGGGCTACCTGCTTGACATGTCTCCAAGAGGTACTCGAAAAGGTTATCTACTTTGCTGCCTATATGGTCACTAAGGTAGATGAGGATGCACGTCATAAGGATATGCCAGATCTTCAAGATGAGTTTGATGTAGAAATTAGCCGTTTGACTCAGCGTCGCGATAACGAGTTAGATACTCGCGCGAAGAAGCTCGAAGAAGATTTGGCTGAGCTCGAAGCAGACGGCGCAAAGTCTCCAGCTAAGGCAAAATTGCGTTCTAGCGCAGAAAAAGAACTCAAGAATATTCGCCAGAAGTACGATGACGAAATTGCTCGTAGCAGTGCTGTATGGGAGAAGTTCAAGAGTTTAAAAGCCTGGCGATATGGAAGGCGATGTAGATCTGTGGCGTGAGATGGAAGATCGCTACGGTGATTACTTCGAAGGTTGCATGGGTGCTGAAGCTATTCGTCAGCGCTTGCTCGACTTCGATTTGCAGGCTGCAACTGAAGAACTTCAAGATGCTATTGCTACCGGTACAGGTCAGCGCAAGGCTCGCGCTTTGAAGCGTTTGAAGGTTGTACGCTCCTTCGTAGATACCGGCAAATCCCCAGCAGCTATGGTTCTGGATGTTGTTCCAGTTATTCCACCAGATTTGCGCCCAATGGTTCAGCTTGATGGTGGACGCTTTGCAACCTCTGATTTGAACGACTTGTATCGTCGCGTTATTAACCGTAATAACCGTTTGAAGCGACTGATTGAACTGGGTGCTCCAGAAATCATGCTGAACAACGAAAAGCGCATGTTGCAGGAAGCAGTTGATTCGCTCTTCGATAACGGTCGTCGCGGTCGTCCAGTAACAGGTGCATCCAACCGCCCACTGAAGTCCTTGTCCGATATGCTCAAGGGTAAGCAGGGTCGTTTCCGTCAGAACTTGCTGGGTAAGCGTGTAGATTACTCTGGTCGTTCCGTAATTGTGGTTGGACCATCCTTACGTATGCACCAGTGCGGTTTGCCAAAGTCTATGGCTCTGGAGCTGTTCAAGCCATTCGTTATTAAGCGTTTGGTTGATAAGGGCTACTCTCAGAACATGAAGAGCGCAAAGCGTCTTGTAGACCGCGGTGATGTTGTGGTGTGGGATGTTCTTGAAGAAGTTATTGCTGAACATCCAGTACTTCTTAACCGTGCACCTACTTTGCACCGTCTGGGTATTCAGGCATTCGAGCCTGTGCTCGTAGAAGGTAAAGCAATCCACCTTCCACCACTTGCTTGTGCAGCATTTAACGCTGACTTCGATGGTGACCAGATGGCAGTGCATTTGCCTTTGTCTGCTGAAGCTCAGGCTGAAGCGCGTACTGATGATGGGTTCCGACAACATTTTGAAGCCAGCAGACGGTCACACCGTAACCATGCCTTCTCAGGATATGATTATTGGTTTGTTCTACTTGTCTACTGTTGTTGACGGTGCTAAGGGTCAGGGTCGCGTATTCAGTTCCATGGCTGAAGCTCGTATGGCTTTGGACTTGGGCGAGATTGATATGCAGGCTAAGGTACTGATTCGTCAGCCTGAAGGCTTCGTTCTGCCAAAGAACTGGCAGCCAGGCGAGGTAGAGATTATTGATCCTATTGACGGCAATGTAACTGTTGCTCAGGAAGAGCGCTTTGCAGATGGTTCTGTGCTCTTCGCAACCTCTTACGGTCGTATGCTCTTTAACGAGACTTTGCCAGTAGACTACCCATTCGTCAATGAACAGGTAGCTAAGGGCAAGCTCTCTGGCATTGTTGATGACATTGCTGCTCGTTACTCTACGCAGCAGGTGGCAGCAACTCTGGATGCTTTGAAGGATCTGGGCTTCACCCGTGCACCATGGTCTGGTGTGACCATGGCATTCTCCGATATTGTTGCTCCAAGCAACCATCAGGAGATTGTAGAATCCTACGAAGAGCAAGCTCGTAAGGTTAACGACCAGTATGATATGGGTCTGCTGACCGAAGAAGAACGTAAGCAAGAGCTGATTAACCTGTGGACAGAGTGCACCGATAAGGTAGCAGACGCTATGCAGGAGAACTTCCATGACGATAATAATGTGAACATCATGGTTCAGTCTGGAGCTCGCGGTAACTGGATGCAGATTCGTCAGATTGCTGGTATGCGAGGCCTTGTGGCAGATCCTAAGGGTGAAACTATTGCTCGTCCAGTGAAGTCTAACTACCGTGATGGTTTGTCTGTGCTCGAGTACTTCATTTCTCAGCACGGTGCTCGTAAGGGTCTGGCAGATACCGCATTGCGTACTGCAGAGTCTGGTTACCTCACACGTCGTCTGGTAGACGTATCTCAGGATGTTATTGTTCGTTCTCACGACTGCGGTTCCAAGAAGGGTCTGCCAATGCAGATTGCTGAACGCGATGCTGACGGCAACCTCGTATTGGTTAAGAACGCTGATGGTGGCCCATACTCCCGTATTTTGGCTGCAGATGTGATTGATCCAGCAGATGGCGAAACCGTTCTGTACAAGCGCGGAGATGCTTTGTCTATGGACGTGCTCAACGATTTGGTTGCTCACGGTGTAGAAAAGGTATCCGGTCGTTCCGTATTGACCTGCGAATCCACCAACGGTGTGTGCGCAATGTGCTACGGCTGGTCCTTGGCAACTAATCGCCTCGTGGATATTGGTGAAGCAGTAGGTATTGTGGCAGCACAGTCCATTGGTGAACCTGGTACTCAGCTGACGCTGCGTTCCTTCCACTCCGGTGGTGTTGCATCGGCATCTGATATTACGCAGGGTCTTCCTCGTGTTGCTGAGCTTTTCGAAGCACGTAATCCTAAGGGTGAAGCTCCAATTGCTAGCGATGCAGGTACTGTGCGCATTGAAGATAACGAAGTAGGGCGTAAGATTCTGCTCAGCCCAGATGATGGTAGCGATGTGATTGAATACCCAGTATCTCGTCGTAACCCAGTTATCGTTCAGGATGGACAGCATGTTGAAGCTGGTGACCAGCTGACCGAAGGTTCTGTTGATCCTAAGAAGATTACTGATATTCTCGGTGCTCGTGCAGGGTCAGGTATCCATTGTGGAAGGTGTTCACGATGTATACCGCAGCCAGAGTGTAGATATTCACGACAAGCATATTGAAGTGATTGTGCACCAGATGCTGCGCCGCGTTACCGTTATTGAGTCCGGCGATACCAAGTATCTGCCAGGTGAATTGGTTGATCAGCAAATCTTCCGCGCAGCTAACAAGGCTGCTGTGGCCGCTGGTCAACAAAGCCAGGCGTAGGGACGTCCAGTATTGATGGGTAGTACCAAAGGCTTCCTTGGCTACCGAATCCTGGTTGTCTGCCGCATCCTTCCAGGAGACTACTCGCGTCTTGACCGAGGCTGCTTTGAGCCAGAAGGTTGATGATTTGAAGGGGCTGAAGGAGAACGTGATTATTGGTAAGCTGATTCCAGCAGGTACCGGTTTGTCTCGTTACGGCAATATTAAGGTAGAGCCAGATAAGGCTATCCGTGACACTATTTACCCGAGCTTCGGTTTGGATAATGATATGAACGGTGACTTCTCTGGTTTGGGCGATCGAGACTTCTCTGATGTTGACTTCGCAAACCTTGACCTTGCTGATCTCGACTTGGGTCAGGAATTTAATCCAGATGACTTCCTCAACGATTTTGGAGGACAAGTTGACGGAGGAGACCTGAACCTTGGCGGCTCTGCTGATTTTACTGAGTAAATTCAGCTAATATAAAAAGTCTCGTGCAGTTTATGAGAACTGTGCGAGACTTTTTGTTTTGCCTGTATGAGTGAAATCGATACGCGCAACTGATATGCCACTTGTGAAGCCATTTTTGCGCATCAAAACTAGCATAAAAGGTGTATTAATCGGTTAAGTAGGGGAGAGAAGGGTATGAAGCAGGGAGGGGACAGGAGTTCAGGTGACGCGCGTAAAGAAGAACTCCCCATTACTGATGCATAAGAGCTAAAGCATCCTTATGCAGGCCAATCTTAATAGCGGTTAATAAAACATACGCTTCATGAGAATCGGTGGCATCCCATCCAGTGAGTTGAACGGACTTTTTGAGACGATAACGAATTGTATTAGGGTGCACATTCAAAGCACGAGCAGTTTTTTTCCAAAAGAAAAACCAGTGAATAAATAATTCTTCAGTGTAGAAAAGAATCTGCGTTTTGTGCTCCTCTTTCTTCATAGGAGCATAAACCTTATCATAGAGACTCATCTTGAGCATCAACGTCTCCGAAAAAGCGCACGTTCAGCAAGTAAATCTTCTGCACGCATAGGATTTGGATGGTCAAGGGTAAGCAAAAACGAGCCTTAAAACCATTCACCGCAGCACGCAAAGATGCCGAAGCGCCTTCCAAACGTGAGCGTACAGGACTATAGCATACAGCAGGAATTTTTCGAAGAGCTCAGCCATCACTTCTAAGAAAGGCTGACGAGAAGATTCTTCACCCATTCCCTACTAAAAGAATAGTGTAGGAGTCATGAGAAGTAATGCAGGCTTGTCCGCCAAGATTCAAAAATAGCATTACGAAAAATCAGCTTGAATAAAACCGGAATGTAAACTGTTCGAGGTATCAAAATTACCCACCACTCCAAAGAAACGTTCAGCTGGTTGCCATTTAAAAATTGGCTATACGTGATTGAAGAGAAGGGAGTAGTCCTGATTGAGCAGGGACTCAATAATAAATGCTTCATCGCGTGTATCCCAAATACTTCGTGTAGCTGCAACTCGTCCGTAAATACGTGCTGCAGAAAAGGCTGCTTCGCGCGAAAAATACATAGCTGCTCGCACATATGCTGCTTCCTGGCCTGCAGGAGCAAATAATTCAATATGATCTTCAATAATATCTACAACAATGCGAATAGCATCAATCACGTTTTCTAAAGTAATCTCGAAGGTAGTTTCGAGCGGAGCTAAGTTAAATAAATTATCGGCAGAAATATGTTCGTGATGAGTTTTATCTAAAGCATGGGTGCGCGTGTATTCTACGTAATCAGTAACAGCAGTGAGCAGAATAATGCGTAAATATTCTGCTTCTTTTGCTCCTAGATTTCTGTACCAATCTGTCTGAGCATAACATACGTCAAGGCAGCTAATAACAATAAACTCAACGGCTTCGCGCGTTTGTGCATCGAGAGTATCGAACTGAGGGTGAACCAGTCATAAAGATATGCTCCATTCTGCCTTGTTGTGGTAAGCGTGCGCTATAAGAACGCACGCTTACCATTTTATAAGAAAAAACACAGTGTTATTAATGCTTACGAGCAGAACTGATAAAACCGATGCCCAAGGTAACAACAATAGCAATCACAGCTTTAATAATATCGAAAGTAACAAAGCCGAGAGAAGCGGTCATCAAAGCTGTCCACGACATGCCGGTAACCACGGACTGCACAGAAACGCCAACGCTGTAGAGGAAAATCATGCAGCCAATAATTAAAGCAGCAAAATATCCGAGAGTGCGTAGAACAGAAGAAGAGATTAGCGAGCGGATTGCGCTAATCAGAGCGTGAGAAATAACAACAGCTGGCAGGAATCCCCAGATAAAGCCACTGCTTGGTCCAAGCAAAGCAGCAGTGCTCATACCGCCAGAGAAAACAGGGGCTCCCAAAGCGCCTACAGTAATATATGAGGCAACAACGCTCACAGCTTCTACCTGAGAAAGATTCAGTGCCACAAGCATGAGAACGAAGGTCTGCATAGTAATGCCAACCTGTGTGCCCGGAATAGATACCTTGCCAGCCAAGCCTGCAGCAATAAAGAGAAGAGTAAACAAAGCATACTTGGTAACAGAGAAGTTCTTAAAAAGCCTTTGTAACGAAAGCATATAAATTTGAGGAAGTGAACAATTTTTATCCTTAAGACGAAGGGAAAGTCATAGAGTGAATGACTTAGAGACATACTACAAAACATTAAAGACGAATTGCAAGTCGAAACGTGGAAAAATGCTGGAAATAAAGCTGATATTATCTATTCTATTTATGTATAAGAGGTGAAGAGAAAAATGTATTTGTATATAATCCACAAAACACGCGCATGAAATTTTGTGATTTTATCCATAGGATAATTCAGTTTTTATTGGTAGTTTTATATAAAGTTGTGAAGGAGACTATGGGACTTATGTGAACACATGAGTGCGGTTACTGTTTCATCGGTCAAACAGTGGCAACACTACCAAACCATAGATTCTACGAATCTAGCGGCTTTACGCTACCTGCGCAAAGCAGATGCATTGTATCTGAGCAGTGCGGGCGAGAAGCCAGAAATACATACGATAATCAGCGCGAACGAGCAAACTCGTGGGCGTGGTCGTATGGGAAGAAACTGGGTAAAGTAAGCGCAATCAAGGACTGTATGCCAGTTATATCTGTGTGATGTCTCGCAATTTCTACGATCAGCATGGCGCATGGTTGTCTACGGTTGCAGGAATAGGCGCATTGGAAGCTCTTCGCGAACTCAGCGGTGTGCAGGTTCAATTGAAATGGCCTAATGACCTTTATATCACTGATAAAAAACTAGGCGGTATTTTGTGCGAAAGTATCGTCGATGAGCAGGCTGAGCTTGTGCATGTTGTTGTGGGTATAGGAATTAATCTTCAATCCACCCCTAATCTGGATGCTCACAGCGATGTTCCTTATGTTGCAACATCTTTGGCACAGTGGGCGAGTAAAGACATCGTCTGTGATGATTCCTTGACGCGCGCATTAATAGAACGCATTGCGTATTATCTCAATAATCATTTAGCTCAGTATGATGCTGCTGCAATGCATGAGCTAGCTAAAGAATACAGTGCAACTATAGGCCGCCATATTATTGTGCAGTCTGTAGATGGTAGTCAGTATGAGGCTCAGGCAATTGATATTGCTGCCGATGGTGCTTTGGAAGTTCTTCCCGTGTCTGCTGCTCATGGCGATATTCAAAAGAATTATGCGGCCAATTCAATCGGAGATAATCCACACTCAGTTTTTATTCACGTAGGCGATGTGCTCCATGCGCGTCTTGCTTCAGGCGAGAATCTACACTGTCCATCAATCAGAACGAGTAGAAAAAGGAAATAAGAGGACATAATGAAAAAACTCTTAATTGCTAATCGCGGTGAAATTGCCCTGCGCGTTATTCGTACGGCGCGCGAAATGGGTATTGCCACTGTGGCAATCTATTCTGATCAAGATCGCAACGCTCCTTACGTGGACCGTGCAGATGAAGCTTTCCACTTGCCTGGCGATACATATAACGAAACATATTTGAATATGGATCGAATTGTGGACATATGTGAGCGCAGTGGCGCGGACGCAATTCATCCTGGATATGGATTTTTGTCGGAAAACTCTACTTTTGCTCAGAAAGTATTGGACGCAGACATTGTGTGGGTGGGACCTCGTCCAGAAGTTCTTGACGATTTGGGAGATAAAATTATTGCTCGCCGTTTTGCTGAACGTGCGCAGGTAACTCCTGTTCCTGGAATTTCTGATCCTGTAAGCGATGTGCATACGCTGATTTCTTTCTGCAATGAGCATGGTTACCCAGCGATGATGAAACGTGCTGATGGCGGTGGCGGCCGCGGTATTACTGTGGTGCGCACAGAAGACGATTTGCGTACCTTCTTTATGAGTCATGACTCTTTGCAAGGCGGCGACCTCGATAAGTATTTTATTGAGAAGTTCGTTAGCGAAGCTCGACACGTGGAAACACAGTGCGGACGTGATTCTTTCGGCACTTTTACTGTGTATTCTACACGTGACTGCTCGGTTCAGCGCCGCAATCAAAAGTTGATTGAAGAAGCTCCTGCACCGTTTTTGAGCGATGTAGTAGAAGAAAAACTGCGCGTTTTTTCGCAACGTTTGTTCGATACTGCTGGTTACGAGGGTTTAGGAACCTGTGAGTTTATGGTTACCCCTCATGATGACGTGTACTTCTTGGAAGTAAACCCTCGTTTGCAAGTGGAACATACCGTTTCGGAAGAAGTATGCGGTATTGATTTGGTTCGTGAGCAGCTGACGATTGCATCTGGCGGTTCTTTAACTGTTCCAGATAAAATGCGCGGACATAGCTTTGAATTGCGTATTACCAGCGAAGACCCTGAGAAAAACTTAACTCCAGGTTCGGGAGTTATTGAGAAGATTGCTCTGCCTTTAGGTCCTGGTATTCGCGTTGATTTTGGTGTGGCTCAGGGAGATACTATTTCTCCAAAATATGATTCCATGATGGGCAAGATTATTGTGACGGCAGCAACGCGCGATATGGCTATTGCTCGTGTGCATCGTGCGATTTCTGAGTTTGAGTTAGAAGGCGTACCAACTCCGATTGCTTTGTATGACGAGATTTTTGCGCATGATGATTTTACGGCTAAAGGACGTTCCGCGCAGTTTAATGTGACCACCAAGTGGTTGGAAAACACCTTTATGAATGAGCACGCCAAGGCTACACGTGCAGGTCAGCCACATAGTGTGCTTGACCGTTCGGTCAATTCTGTGGAGCCAAGCGAACTTGGTTCTATGCGTGCAAATTCCCAGATTGGAAGTTCTCGCGATGTGCATAACACCACCTTTGTGGTGGAAGTAGATGACCGTCGCATGAAGATTTCCGTACCAGATTATGTGATTGCTGCTGTATCGACATCGCATAGGCCTATTGCAAAACCGCAAGACACAGCCTTTGCGTGGTGCTGGTTTGAACATCGCGGCATCGAGTAGTGAGAATACTCACGGTAGCTTAGTTGGTTCTAATGGTGAAATTAAAGCACCTATGCAGGCTGTGGTCACACGTGTGAATGTGGCTGTGAGCCAGCAAGTGGCTAAGGGTGATCTGCTTGTGGTTCTCGAATCTATGAAGATGGAAAACTACGTGTACTCTCCTATCGCCGGCACAATTTCAGAAATCTACGTGGGGCCAGCAGATGGCGTTGACGCGGGAGAATCTTTGCTCAAGGTCGATATGAATGCTGCGAACAAGAGTGCAGAGTCTGGCGACAATGAGGAGAGCAAAGATGGTGCGGTTGGAGAAGGCGCGAACTTAGGTGCAAGCTCAGTAGCGATCTCAGGCGCAAGCGACAAATCGGCAAACAAGGAGGAGAAGTAAATGGTTAATTCTGCAAGCTTAGATTCCTTGGCATGGGCATCGTCATCGATTATTGCCGGAGATTCGCATCAGCCATTGCGCACGGAAATTCGCCGTGCAGCACAATTGGCGTACGATAGCGAAGACCATGCGCGCACGTCAGCATCCTAAAGGAAAATACACGGCTCGCGAGCGTCTCGACTTATTGTTTGACTCCAACACTTTTATGGAGGTTGGTCGATTCGCAGGCGGCAATATTAATAAAGGGTGTGGCCGGCAGCGCGGTTGTGACTGGTTTTGGCATGATTCGCGGGCGTAAAGTGGGAGTTTATGCGCAAGATTTCTCTGTGCGCGGCGGCACCATGGGTGAGGCTGAGGGTGAGAAAATCTGCCACCTGCTGGATATGGCTATGGATATGAAGGTTCCTGTTATTGCTTTGATTGATTCGGGTGGAGCTCGAATTCAGGAAAGGCGTAACTGCGCTTACCCAGTATGGCCGCATTTTCAAAAAGACGTGTGAGGGCTTCGGGGTATATACCTCAGATTTCGCTGATTTTTGAAAGTATATGCGGGTGGGGCTGTGTGTGCCCAGCATTAACCGACATGATTGTGATGACCAAAGAAAACTCATATATGTTCGTTACCGGTCCAGAAGTTGTAAAAGAAGCTACCGGCGAGCGCATTTCTATGGATGATTTGGGTGGCGGTTATGTGCATAACGCGCAATCAGGCGTAGCACATTATTTAGAGCGAAGATGAAGCCGATGCCATTGATTATGTGCGCACCGTTTTGGCATACTACCAAATAGTTGTGATGAAAAACCTCCTGTGTACCCGTATTCTAACGGTCATGCAGAAGATGATGCAGCTAAACGTATCGGCACGATTGTGCCAGATAATGATCGTCAACCTTATGATGTGGTTGATGTTATTCACTGCCTCGTTGATTATGGTGAGTTCCTTGAAGTGCACGAACTATTCGCTCCGTCAGTAGTCATCGGTTTCGCCTGTATTAAAGGACAAAGCGTAGGTATTGTGGCTAATCAACCAGCAGTGCGCGCGGGCATTTTAGACGTTGATTCTTCAGAAAAATTAGCTCGCTTTGTGCGCTTATGCGATGCATTTAACTTGCCAGTTATCACTTTGGTCGATGTGCCGGGCTATAAGCCAGGAAGCGATCAAGAACATGCTGGAATTATTCGCCGTGGAGCTAAAAGTTATTTACGCCTACGCGAATGCACAAGTGCCTTTGATTACCATTATTATGCGTAAAGCATTTGGTGGCGCGTATATTGTGATGGGTTCGAAATCAATGGGTGCAGATTTCAATTTTGCATGGCCAAACTCGCAAATTGCTGTGCTCGGCGCTCGAGGAGCAGTCAATATTATTCACCGTAAAGAGCTGCGTAAAGCGCGCGATAACGGGGACGATGTAGACGCTCTGCGTGCTCAACTGGTTGCGCAGTACGAGGACAGCACAGTCAACGCAAATCTATCGCTCGAAAAAGGGGAGATAGACGCCATGATTGATCCTGCTCAGACCCGAGACATGATTGAAAAAAATCTCTCGTTCTCCTGTCTGATAAAAAAGCAGAACGTCCTCATCATCGCCGTCATGGTAATCAGCCTCTCTAAACAAAATTTACAGACTTTCATAACTCGAAAAAGATAGAAACAAAGGAATAATAATGTCTCAATCATGGATGAAGCGTGTAGAAACAGAAGCTTTTGCTCTGCTCTTTGGCGGACAATCTACACCATGGATCACAGCTCTACATGATTTATCTCAGAACGCTCATATCTTTGAACGTGTTGCGCGCGTGGTTGACGCTTCTCAAACGCTAATCAGCCCAGTAGCAGCAGACGCGCTCGCTATTGCAGGTCGTCGTATTGATGTGCTCAGTTATGCAAGCTCCTCTCCTGTACTCGGAGTAGCAGCTCAAGCTCAGGTTTCTGTGCCAGGTATTGCTGCCTCTCAACTTGGTGTTGTGCTCGATATGATGGATTTGGGTATTAATCTCAACTCAAAAACGCTTGTTTCTGTTCAGGGTCATTCTCAGGGTGTTATTGCTGTGGAGCTTGTGCGCGTACTTGCTGCCGCTCAAGCAGGAACGCTGAGCCAAGACGAGGCAGACGAGAAACTGGCTGCTTTGCTTGCTATTGCGCGTTTGATTGGTTTTAGCGGCTGCACGTACAGCTCGTGACGCTCATATGAACAGTGCCAGCGAAGCCACTGAAATGCTTTCTGTGAAGGGCGCTACCCGTGAACAGATTGACGCGCTGATTGCTCGCGTAAAGAATGCTCGCGGTCCATTGTCTGTGGCCGTGAAGAACTCTGCTAGCCACTGGGTATTGTCTGGATATCCAAGCGATTTGCAGACCGTTTTCGAACAAGTACAGCGTGAACATAATCATCAGGACGCTTTGCGCTCGGCTAAAGTGCGCGGCGGTAGCGTTTTCAATCCTCAGATGGAATATTTGGAAGTATCTGTTCCATTCCATAGCCCATTAATGGCTGATGCTGTTGAGCAGGTCGTAACTTGGGCACAGGCGTGTGGTTTGGATGTGAACAGCGCTCGCACTTTGGCTCAGCAAGTATTAGTAGATCCAGTTGATTGGGCTGCAGATATTGACTCTATTGTGCGCTCTGAAGGCGTGGATGCTGCTCAGTTATGGCTCGTTGATATGGGTCCTGGCTCTACTATTGGTAAGCTGACTACTGCTCTTATTGATGGTACTGGTGCTGGCGTGATTAGCGCTGCTACAGCAGAAGATCGAGTAGCTCTTATTACTGAGGGCACTGAGTATGAGCGCACTACCAATTGGGCTGATTTTGCACCAGAAGTTATTGAAACCGGTCGCGGTAAGCAGGTGGTAACATCCTTTACTCGCTTAACAGGTCGCGCTCCTATTTTGTTGGCAGGTATGACGCCAACCACAGTAGATGCTGAACTGGTTGCAGCCGCAGCAAATGCTGGTTACTGGGCAGAAATGGCTGGCGGCGGTCAGGTAACTGAAGCTGTGTTCGACGCTCATATGGCTGATTTAGAGCAGCTTCTCGAAGAAGGTCGCACAATTGAATTTAACACCATGTTTATGGATCGTTATTTGTGGGGACTGCAGTTTGGTTCTCAGCGTATTGTGTCGAAGAAGCGTGCTTCTGGCGCTCCTATTGATGGTGTGATTATTTCTGCAGGCATTCCTGAATTTGAGGAAGCCGTTGACTTAATCCACAACCTGCAGGCTGATGGCTTCCCATATGTGGGCTTTAAGCCAGGAACTGTGGACCAGATTAAGCAGGTTATTCGCATTGCTCAGGCTGTTCCAGAAACCAAGATTCTTATGGAGGTTGAGGGCGGTATTGCAGGCGGTCATCATTCATGGGAAAGCTTGGATGATTTGCTGCTTAACACCTATGCTCGTGTGCGTGAAAATAACAATATTGTGCTTATTGTGGGTGGCGGTATTGGCACACCTGAGCGTGCTGCAGATTATATTTCGGGTAGCTGGTCTCATGCATACGATATGCCATCAATGCCAGTAGACGGTGTGCTTGTTGGCACTGCTGCTATGACAGCGAAGGAAGCACATACCAGCCCACAGGTGAAGGATTTCCTTGTTCAAACTCCTGGTATACCGAGTTTGAGAAGAACGATGATCCTTTCGCTCCTCGCGGAGAAAGTTGGGTTCCAGCAGGCGGACATGTGGGTGGAGTTGCCTCTGGTCTGTCTCATTTGCATGCAGATATTTATGAGATTGAAAACTCTTCTGCTCAAGCAGGACGTTTGATTGCACACGTTGATAAGAACCCTGAAGAGCTTGTAACGCGCCGTGACGAGATTATTGAGGCTATTAATAAAACGTCTAAGCCATTCTTTGGTGAGGTAGAGGAGATGACCTACCTTGAGATGGTGCAGCGTTTTGCTGACTTGAGCTACCCATGGGCAGACTCAACCTATGTGGATCGTTTCTTGCATTTACTCCAGCGCGTAGAGGCACGAACTATTGATATGGATCATGGCGAGTTTGAGTCTATTTTTGCTGGCGTAGATGATGTGCGCGAACCAGCTGCAGCTATTGAGCGCTTGGTAGAAGCATACCCACAGGCAGCAGATATGAAGGTTAGCGCTACTGATGCTGCATGGCTTCCACGCTTGTGCCGTGAATATCCAAAGCCAATGCCATTCGTTCCAGTTATTGATGGTGATTTATTGCGCTGGTGGGGTCAAGATCAGCTGTGGCAGTCAGAAGACGCTCGATACAGCGCTGATTCTGTGCGTATTATTCCTGGACCAGTTTCTGTGGCAGGTATTACCACTAAAGATGAACCAATTGCTGATATTTTGGCTCGCTTTGAAAACGCATGCATTAACCGTGTTGCCGCTGAAAAGACGGATGATGTGCGCAACGCCTACTCAGGATTGGCTGATTCTGATAGCCCAGAAGACTTTATTCGCCAAGCTCCAACCATCTCGTGGGTAGGTCATGTGATGGATAACCCTGCCTACCAGTCTGTGGAAAGCGATGGTTACTACGAGATTAAGCCAGTAGGCAAGAAAGACGGTTGGCTCCAGTTTGACTTAGATATTCATCTCGATACTTTCTGGGATAACGATCCAGATGGCGGATTGAGCAAGCATGCAGTGCGCGATATTGTGGTGCCTTTGAATGTGAACCCATCGCAGCCTGTACGTATGCCAATTGTGGATGGTGAGCGTTTATCTCAGCATGTTTACACTATGCTTGCAGCCACTGCAGGTATTGGAAATACTGCTATTACAGGCGATAAGCTCGAAGCAATGCCTCAGATTGTGCCATCGAGTGAAGAACAGAAGGCTCAGCGTCCATTTGGAACAGCTCACAGCTCCTACACTCTGAGCGAAAAATCTTGGTTTTCGACCATCAAGCAGCCACAGGTGGTGCTTTGCCAAGTGATCTCGTCACCAGCGTTATTGCTCCAGATGCTCTGGTTGATCCAGCATGGCCAGCAATTTATGCTGCTCTTGGCTCCGTATATATTGGCACAATGCCAATTATTGAAGGTCTGCTCAATGCAGTTCATTTGGATCATATGATGGCATTGCGCGTAAGTGAAGGCGAACTGCTTTCTCATACCGGTGAAACTATTCACTTGACCAGTTGGGCAGAACAATACGCTGAATCGGCATCTGGACGTGTGGTGACCATTCACGTGCAGCACACCACAGAAGAAGGAACAGTGCTGGCAGACGAAGTTGAGCGTTTTGCAATTCGCGGACGCGCATACTCCAGCGCTTTGCCTGTAACCGTGCCAGCTTATGGTGGGGTAGAAGGAGAGGTAGAAGAAACTCCTCGCCGCCTATTGCGTCGCGTGAACGTAACAGCTCCAGACGATATGACCGCTTTTGCTCGCACTTCTGGTGACTTTAACCCAATTCACACATCCGTGCGAGGTGCTCGTGTGAGTGGTTTGACTGCTCCGCTTGTTCACGGCATGTGGTTGTCTGCAACAGCTCAGCATGCTGTGCAAAGCACTGACAGCAAGGGTGCTCATTGGGAGATTGAAGGCTGGACCTACACCATGTATGGCATGGTACAGCTCAATGATGAAGTAGAAATTTCTATTGAGCGCGTGGGCAAGGTGCGTCGCGGTGGCTTTAGTTCTCGAAGTAACCAGCCGTGTGAACAAAGAAATTGTTTCTGTGGGGACAGCTATTGTGCGCACTCCAGAAAGCGCATATGTGTATCCTGGTCAGGGTGTGCAAAGCCAAGGCATGGTGCTTGATGAGCGTGCATCCTCACCAGCAGCTCGTGATGTGTGGGAACGTGCAGATAAAGTAACGCGCGACAAGCTTGGATTCTCCATTTTGGCTGTGGTACGCGATAACCCAACCGAATTGACGGCAAAGGGCGTAACATATCGTCATCCTGAAGGTTTGCTCAACTTGACGCAGTTTACGCAGGTGGCTTTGGCTACCGTAGCTTTTGCTCAGAGCGCTCGCATGCGCGAAGCAGGAGTAACCTTTGAGCCTGCATACTTCGCTGGACACTCCTTAGGTGAATACAATGCTTTGGGTGCTTTTGCCCAGATTATTCCTTTGGAAACTGTGGTAGAACTCGTCTTCCATCGCGGTTCGACTATGCATCACCTCATTGAACGTGATGCGAAGGGTCGTTCCAACTATCGCATGGGAGCGTTGCGACCAAACCAATTCGGCGTTACCGATGCGACGGTGAAGGATTACATTGCGGGTGTGGCAAAGGAGTCTGGTGAATTCTTGGAGATTGTGAACTACAATCTGGCTGGATCCCAGTACGCTATTGCTGGAACTATCGCCGGTTTGGAATACCTCAACCGCGATGCTTCAGCTCGTGCTCAGGCTGCAGGTGGTAAGCGTCCATTCATGTACGTTCCAGGAATTGATGTGCCATTCCATTCCTCAAAGTTACGTTCAGGCGTGCCAGAGTTCCGCGATAAGCTAGATGCTCTGCTGCCAGCACACATTAACTACTCCATTTTGGAAGGCCGCTATATTCCTAACCTTGTAGCTCGTCCATTCGAGATGACGAAGGACTTCGCTCGTTCAATTCTTGAGGTTGTGCCTTCTGAGCGTTTGCAGGCTGCTCTCGATGATGATGCTGTGTGGAACGAGTATGCTGCTGATGATCAAAAGCTCGGACGTTTGCTCTTAACTGAGCTGCTCAGCTGGCAGTTTGCTTCTCCTGTGCGTTGGATTGAAACTCAGGCTTTGCTCTTTACTCCTCGTGAGCTTGGCGGTTTGGGAGTAGACAATTATGTTGAAGTTGGCTTGGGTAACGCTCCAACTTTGGCGAATATGGGTGCGCGCACTTTGAAGCTGCCTCAGTTTGCTCACTTACAAACAACCGTATATAACGTAGGCCGCGATGAAGCTCGCGTATATCTGACTGATAACGACGCTGACTCCCTTATTAAGAGCGCTGCGCCTGTTGAGGAAGATGCTGTTTCAGCTGCTCCAGTAGAGGAAGCTCCTACTCCTGCTTCTGCTCCTTCCGCGCCTGTAGCTGCTGTGGGAGCCGCACCTGCAGAAGATATTACTTTCACAGCATCTGATGCTATCGCTACGCTGCTCGCATACAGTGCGAGACTGCGTCCAGAACAAATTGGAGACACAGATACAACCGACAGCTTAACGAACGGTGTATCATCCAAGCGCAATCAGCTGCTTATGGATATTAGCTCCGAACTGTCTGTAGCCAGCGTAGAAGGCGCGGCAGAAGCAACCGTCGGCTCGCTGTACGGTATTGTTAATGCAGCAGCTCCTCACTATAAGGCTTTCAGCCCAGTTTTGAGCGATGCTGTGCGTGAACGTTTGCACGCACTGTTCGGCGCTGCAGGCGTAAAACCAACACAGATTGCTAAGCGCGTTAACGGAGCATGGGGCTTAGGGCGATGGCTGGGTATCTGCCGTTACAGCAGATATCGTGCTAAATACGCGCGAAGGTTCTAGCTCTCGCGGCGGTGATTTGGCTAGCTTACCAACCGAAGCTGTTTCTACTGCAGCCGGAGCAGACGCTCTGATTGACGCTGCTGTACAAGAAGTAGCAGCCTCTCGAGGCGTAACAGTAGCAATGGCTAGCGCAGGAGCAGGTTCTGCTGGAGCAGTAGTTGATTCTGCTGCTTTGAACGAGTTTGCTGACAAACTGACCGGCGAGAACGGCGTTTTGGCTCAAACTGCTCGCTTTGTTTTGCAGCAGATTGGCGCTACCCCGAGCCAGCTGCACCTCACAGCGATGAAAACGCTGCTGTTATTGAAGCAGTAGAAACTGAGCTGGGTCGTAACTGGGTAAAGCAGGTAGAGCCTCGCTTTGACGCTCGTAAAGCTATGTTGATTGATGACCGCTGGGCAAGCGCTCGCGAAGATTTGGCACATATGTATGCTCAGGCAGATATGTCGTATGCTTCTCATGCATTCGAAGGTGCAGGTTCTGCTCTTGCTGCTCAAGCAGCATGGTATGCTCAGCGTGCTCAAGCAGATGGCAACGGTCAGCTGGCAGACGCATTCATGCAGATTGCTCAGCGTGCTAGCTCGGCTCCGGATGCTGCACATGCTCAGTTTGCATCGGATGTAGCAGTAGTAACGGGCGTGTCCGCTCACTCAATTGCAGGTGAAGTAGTGGCAGCTCTGCTCGCAGGTGGTGCAACAGTTATTGCAACCAGCTACAGCTTTAAGCCAAACGTTAAGCAGTGGGCGAAGGACGTATATCGTACGCATGCAGTTGCTGGCGCACAACTGTGGCTCGTACCAGCAAACTTGTCGAGCTTCCGCGATGTGGATGCTCTTGTACAGTGGGTGGGCACTGAGCAGAAGGAAACACATGGTGCAACTACAACTGTGGTGAAACCAGCGTTGAGCCCAACATTGTTCTTCCCATTCGCAGCTCCTCCAGTACACGGTACGTTGGCTGATTCGGGTGAGCTCTTCGAATCTCAAGCTCGTCTGATGCTGTGGGGTGTGGAGCGTGCTATTGCAGGATTTGCTCCACTGGGCACCGAAACAAATGTGGCTCATCGTTTGCACGTTGTTTTGCCAGGTTCTCCAAACCGCGGTATTTTCGGCGGTGACGGTGCATATGGTGAAGTGAAGTCTGCTTTCGACGCCATCGTAACGCGTGCACATGCAGAAACTGATTGGTCACAGCACGTAACCTTTGCTCATCCTCGTATTGGTTGGGTTCGTGGAACTGGTCTTATGGGTGGAAATGATCCACTCGTAGAAGTTGTTGAATCACGCGAGTACGTACCTACACCACAGCTGAGATGGCAGAAGAACTTATCAATCTGTCCACTCCAGAAGCACGTCGTTTGGCAGCTCAGTCTCCACTGAGCGTGGACTTGACCGGTGGCTTAGGTAATGAGCCACTCAATATTACTGAACTGCGCGAAGAAGCTATGGCTCGTGCTGCTCAAGACGCTGCTCCTGAGACTGCGCAGAGCGCACAAGGTACTGTGATTAAGGCTCTGCCAACGCCAGAAATTCCAACTCAGACTGCTTCTCACGCTTCGGATTGGACGCAGGTAAGCGCTCGCCCTGAAGATGAAGTGGTGATTGTGAATATTGGTGAGTTGGGTCCTTGGGGCTTTGGCCGCACCCGTGTTCAAGCTGAATTGGGTATTCACTCCGATGGTTCTGTTGATTTGAATTCCACTGGTGTTCTTGAATTAGCATGGAATATGGGCTTGATTTCTTGGGCAGACGCTCCAGAACCAGGCTGGTACGATGTGGACGGCAATATTGTTCCAGAAGGAGATATTTACGAACGCTTCCATGACGAGGTTGTGGCTCGAAGCGGTATTCGACCATTCGATGACGGTATGGGCAATGATTTTGCTCACGGAACGAATGAAGATGCTGCTGAAGTCTTCCTCGACCACGACATTAGTTTCGCTGTGGCTGATGAGAAGACTGCGCGTGAATATGTGGATGCAGACGAAACACATACCAGCATTGTGTTTGATGAAGAAAATGGCGAGTGGATTGTTACCCGCATACAAGGTGCTTCCCGTTCACGTTCCACGCCGCACAACCATGACACGCACAGTAGGTGGTCAGTTCCCAGAAGGCTTCGATCCAACTCGTTGGGGTATTCCAAGCTCCATGGTGGGAGATGTGGATCAGATTGCACTGTGGAATATTGTGACAGCTGTAGATGCCTTTATTTCTGCAGGCTTCACACCGGCAGAGATTTTGCAGTCGATTCACCCATCGCAGGTGGCCAGCACGCAGGGCACAGGCTTCGGTGGCATGTCTTCTATGCGTAAGCTCTACTTGGATCGCTACCTGAACAAGGATTATCCAAGCGATATTCTGCAGGAAGCTTTGCCAAATGTGGTTGCCGCTCATGTGATGCAGTCCTACATTGGCGGTTACGGCAACATGATTCAGCCAGTATCTGCATGCGCAACCGCAGCAGTATCTGTCGAAGAAGGCTTCGACAAGATTAAGCTGGGCAAGGCTGACTTCGTTGTTGCAGGCGCTATCGACGATATTGGTACCGAGTCTGTGAACGGCTTCGGCTACATGAACGCTACAGCAAACTCGCAGGAGATGTACGACAAGGGTATTGAAGCTCGCTTCTTCTCCCGTGCAAACGATCGTCGCCGCGGCGGCTTCGTGGAAGCACAGGGTGGTGGTACCGTTTTGATGACTCGCGGTGACATCGCGTTGAAGCTCGGCCTGCCAGTTGCTGGTGTGATTGCTTACGTTCGCTCCTTCGCAGACGGTGCTCACACCTCGATTCCAGCTCCAGGTTTGGGTGCTTTGGCGGCAGCTCAGGGTGGCGAGCATTCTCAGCTCGTACGCGACTTGGCTCAGTTGGGTGTGTCTGCAGACGACATCGCCGTGGTGTCTAAGCACGATACTTCCACCAACGCCAACGATCCAAACGAGTCTGAACTGCACAATACGGTGGCTCATGCCATTGGCCGTAGCGAGGGCAACCCTCTGTATGTGATTTCGCAGAAGAGTCTGACTGGCCACGCTAAGGGTGGTGCAGCTATCTTCCAGATGCACGGCTTAACCGACGTGTTCCGCACAGGTATTATTCCTGCGAACGCATCCTTGGATGTGGTTGATTCTGGTCTCGAACGCGATGATCACATGGTGTGGTTCACCAAGCCACCGCATATCGGTCATGAGCACGATATTAAGGCTGGTTTGGTTACGTCCTTGGGCTTCGGCCACGTGTCTGGTTTTGTTGCTGTTGTTCATCCGGGTGCTTTCGAAGCAGCAGTGCGCAACACTGCAGGCGAGGACGCAGTAGAGCGGTGGAAGAGCCGTGCGAACGCTCGTTTGGCTGCTGGTCATCAGCACTTGGAGAAGGCTATGCGCGGTCAGGCAAGCCTGTTCGAGCAGATCGATAACCGTCGCTACCACGACGATAAGCGCGGATCAACGCGCACGAGGTAGAGAAGGCTATGTTGCTCGATCCTCAGGCTCGTTTTGAGCCAGAGTGGTTACTTCGAGAAGTAAAATGATTTAAATTAGTTGCGTGTGAGTCTAATCAGAATCTGGTTAGACCCCACATGTATCATCGTTTATGTGAAAAAGATTGTTATCTTTTCTTACAACATTGTTTTTTATGATGTTTATTGCACAGTAAGAATGAAATTACATTAAGAAACAGCTAAAAGATACTCTATCGGCATGTTTTCAATGAGAGGAGAGCAGGATCAAGGGAACTCTTAACAACGAGGTTAAAAGTTACATGAAAGGATGATGTGATCCATCATGAAAAGAATAAGTAATTATTTCAGATTGTTTGCTGCACTCATTGTTATTTTTATGTGCAGTTTTGTGCTTCCTCACAATGCACTATGCTGTAACAGATGAAGTGGCATATAGGAATGACCTGAATAAGCTTTCTGTCATGCTCAATAATTTTTCGAGTCTTCAAGAGCTAGATGAACAGGTTAGAGAGGAGAGTGCTCGTACTGGCATAGATAAACAGGAGGTTCTCAGTGATACTATCGAGCGTGTTCAATTTGAGCAAGCAGCCATGGGAGAGCTTGTTGGAGGAGCAACTGATCGCTCGATTGGTATTTGGGATGGGCGACATAATAATCTAAGGACTGCTACAGCACCTGGAGATTATTTTGTTTCTGCGGGAAATACAACTAATGGATTGCCTCATGGTCATGCGGGAATTTTTGTGAACAATGATCGCATTGTAGAGGCAGTTGGTAATGGAGGTACTGCCCGTGAAGTAGCTCGAAATAATACTCTTGCACAGGGGGTTTCCTTTATCTACCGAGTAAACACCAGTCAGATGAATAGAAATAAAGCAGTAAGTCGTGCAAGGTCATATATTGGTCGAGGGTTAATGGGAATCCTGTTTCGCCTAATCGAAATGATTGGGGAGGTTTGAACTGTAGTCAGTTAGTGTGGGCTGCATATTATTATGGTGCGGGTATAGATCTTGCACCAGGGCATCCGTTTATTGCACCTGTAACTCTTACTATGTCCCCAGTTGCATCTCGCTACGATACAATACAACCATGGCGTCATAGAATTGCTGCAAGGAGGTAGAGCTATGGAATATAAGCTAAATAGCACTAGGAGTAGTACTATCATAGTCTGCTTCCTTGCTTTGTTGTGATGATACTTTGGTCTTTCACCTGAAATAGGGTAAGGGGATTATTGGTTTGTCTTGCTGGTTGAGAAAGTCTCAGGAATTTTGCGCTACATCACAAATACTTGGCTCTTTCTTATCATGTAACCTATAATGATGTAGCTTATACACTTGATTTAAGTGTATATGGAGTTAGTGAACACTGAATTCGATGTCTCGCGCATATTAGATATATAAAACTCGACAATATCTAGTTGAAGACAGAATTTAGTCGAATATGGATACTCTTGATGCTGAGATTAACATTCTCGTTGTAGGTTATTCTACAATTGAGAACGTAGGTATAGCATCCCGTATTATTCTTCACTACGAATAGTGATTCTGATGATTCAAGAGGTTTTCTGTTCACTTCGCCTCTATATTTGAGGATTATGTATAAGTTTTCTCTTTGTAGAAACTATTCATCTTGATAAAATTGCTATCTTATCGTGAATGGATCAAAATCCAACGGGTTTTTACCCAGTAATAAATCCTGATGATTGTATGAATTAAATCGTCCTTAGTAACACCATCTATCAAAAAAGGAGAAGGAAAATGAAAGAACACATAACAACTATTATGCGAGGAGTAGTAATCACTGTTGCTTGCCTTCTCGTTATCCCATTGTCTGCGTGTGCACCGAAAACTCATTCAGTGCTCAAGGAGATTGAAATAGGCAAGTACATAGCAGCTGTACCTATTTACGATGCTGCCAAAATTCCAGGAAAACACAGCTATCTTGCATTGATAACCGCGGATGGGCACTCTAAAATTATTCGCTTGAATACGATGTTTTACAATCAGCCTGTATGGACTCATGCAGGTGTGCAGTTTATCGATAATAAAAGCAATTATTTTATTGCAAAAAATAGCACGCAAACACGCATGACGAATCATAATAAAACGGATTTCCAATACGGAAGTACATTTTATGATGATAACACTATGATTACAGTACTTAACCGCGGTTTAGAGCATAAAAAAGACGGTATTATTGGGGTTTCTAAAACGAACGGACAATTTAAAGAATTTGCATACAGCACTGCTCAAGCACATAGCTTGAGTAATCTTGCCACTTGTCAGCAATCAACCTATACCATTGATTTGAGTCGAGATATAGAGAATCCTGAACTGGTTATCTCGAAGATATTTGATGGAAAAATCTCCCCAATTTACTATTGAAGATAAAGTGCGACCGAATGTAAACACTTTTGATGGAGAGCTACTAACTCTTTTTGAGAATCATCCAACAGCCAATAATCAATCAAATATTGGTACGGCTTTCTGTCAAAACGGCAAGCTGTCTACTTTTTGTTACTGTAACGGCTAATCAAACGGAGCAGAGACTCGGAAGTGTTATGTTATTCCAATGGGATACGAACACGAAACAGTCACGCTTTATACCGCTAAAAGATGAGAAAACTGGTGATTATTTAACCACAAGTCAAGCAACTATTTGGGGCAAGTATTCAACTGATGAGTATGCAGCTTCTAAAACAGAAACTTTGGTTATGAGTGGTTTGTCGGGCGAGATTCTGGCTGTGAATACAGAAACGGGTATTGCGCAGCAATTTACATCGCCCATTATTAAATATAATGATCAGTTTGAAACAGATTTTTATGGTCGTCTTGTAATGCGTACAACGACGGATTATGTGTATGCTTTTGCTTTGTATGAGAACGATAAGACGGTACAAAGTCCTTTATTAACGTCTACTCACGCGACGATGGTTCTCTTATAAAAACTATTCATCTGGACTCTGCATTGAACAAAAAAGTGTACAACACGAATTTCCGTTTGGGCTATCCTGCTGTTTCGCCTGATTACACGTGGAGATAATATCCGCATAACGAGTTATGGCATTTGATAAAGGCTCTGTAGTATGGTAATAGTTTCTGACCATAGAACAGAGCCTTAGTCAGTGATAGGAATAGAAGTATTATTACTATCTATTTGCCCTGAGTTTACTTGTTCGAGTTCATTATCATATTTATTGATTGCTTCAATAATGTCTGTTTGTAAGGGTTGTTTATCTATCTGATTTTCCATTATCAGTCGTTGAATAGTGATTTTGTATCGCAGTAGGCGTGAGCATAATAGAAGCTTCTAGCAGTGGTGCCATATAATATAGACAGCTTTTACTCAGCTAATGGGCGGGGTGAAAATACGCAGCTAGGGAGGCTAGCTTAGTCGGCTCAAAAAAGAAAAAGTATAAGACAATTGGGATAAGTGTTTTTGTAGTTATCGTTATTAGTATTTGTATACTTATATGACCTTTTCATCCGACTTTTGTATGGAAAGCGTCCGCATCGAAGAATTTCAATCAGTATCAACTGTTTAGCCTTCAAATGGCACAACGGGCTGAATGGTTTCTTACTCCTGGCGCCTATGAACGTGTAGAGGTATCTTACGATGAACATGATACTCAGGATTATGTTTCATTTATAATTAGCAGTAGAATGCAAGTCTAACGGAGATACGTGTGGTGTAGGGGATTCTATTTATAGTGCAATCAAAAAGTATGGTAGAAAAAATTTCGCATTCGTTCATGTAAAACTAACCGCCCATGGAAGCGGTTATGAAACATGGGGATATTGCTATGCGTGGAATCATGTGAGATGGGTTCTTATATCAGAGAATAAAAAGATAATCCTCTAAGATAATTAAAGTCCTTGTGCTGTGAGCAAAAATCAGTTCACGACAGCCATGTAATACTCGGCTTACTGCGTCTATCTCTTGTGAGGCTTGTGATGTTGTAGCTTTAATGCTTGGGCTCACGTGTAAAGCTTGCAACGAAATAAGCGTGTTTTTAAGCCCTCTTTCAGCTTTAGTTCTTTACGCATCAGCGTAGACGTAAACTTAGCAGGTGATTAGCGGGAGTTTGTTCTATCATCAAGCTTTAGTTTTCACGCGCTGACCCATGCGTAAGACTAAAACGCGACAACCCTGAGCGTCAACGAAATAAAAGCCTAGATGAGAGTAGTCAATCAAGCACGCCAAAAGCCATAGAGCTATCTTATTTCAATAAGTCTTTGCACAAACCAGTGGAATCGCGCACAACTAGCTCAGGATCATAGGGAAATAACACGCTGAATAGACAATAAGCTACTGTCGTTCATCATCGGGTGGCGGGTGGCGAGAGATGAGATAGATGCAAATTCTTTAGGTCATCAGTGCTACATTTACTCCTATGACGTGTTTAGACGGTGTGGAGAGTATGGCTTGTATTGCGGGTATGGGGCATGACATTGTTGATTGTGTAGCATTTAGTGAGCAAGTGCAGCAGCCGGGAACACGTTTTGAACAGCTTTTTTCTTCACGTGAGCGTTTGCAATGTCGCATGCGTGGCGGTAGTAAAGATGATTACGCACGTCATCTGGCTGTGCGTTGGGCTGGAAAAGAAGCTTTTCTTAAAGCATGGTCGCATGCACTAAGTCCTGAACTAATAATGCCGTATACTATTGAGGACTTCCCCTGGGCATCTGTTGAAATTGTTAGCGATTCGCTTCGCAGACCTTCTGTATATATAACAGGCGACGTGCAGGAGAAATTGTATGCGAGTTTGAGAAATCGCGGCCTTGTAAGTGCTGAGCAAAGTGTGCGATGCCATATATCTGCCAGTCATGACGGCTCTATGGCAAGTGCAGTTGTTCTTCTGGAAATTATGAGTGCGGCGGCTATGAGTACGGCAGTCCATCATACATAGTTATTACAATAAAGAAGTGAGAAAATGAAGTTCGAAGAGATTTATGCGTGCATTAATTATTGTGGACGTGCAACCAACATTTTGCGAAGGTGGGGAACTGCCTGTACAAGGCGGGAATGCGGTAGCTGAGCGTATTGCTCAGTATGTGCGCGCATCGAGAGGACTATACATTCCTCGCTACCACTCAGGATTGGCATATTGAGCCGGGCAATCATTTTAGTAAAACACCTGATTTTTATTGATACGTGGCCTCCTCATGGAGTAGCAGGTAGTGATCATGCAGCGCTGCATCAAGATATTCAATATCTCGGAATTACTCGCCATTTTAAGAAGGGGCAGTATAGCGCAGCATATTCGGGTTTCGAAGGTATAGAAGATAATAATAATGCCGTAGAAAGTCGCGAAGCAGTCGAGGCTGCTGAATCTGCTGGACGCACCCTAGAAAATGCTTTACGCGCTGCATCTATTTCTGAGGTTGATGTGTGTGGATTAGCATTGTCTCACTGTGTGAAGGAAACAGCTCTTGATGCTCGTCGTTTAGGCTTTGAAACCCGTGTATTAACGAATTTAAGTGAGCCAGTAAGTCCAGAACAGGGCATTGCCGCCTGCGATATATTACGCGAAAATGGCGTAGAGCTCGTCGAAGTAGAGATTTAATTCACGGTAAGTGGGGTAGACATGGTCAGAGTTTCACCGGAACAAGCATATGTAACGGTGTCAGCGCAGATGAGGGAGCAGGTAGAAAGCAGTCATAGCGGTCAAGATGCTGCGAGCCATGCGCGCGCATGGCTAATTACTGGTGCGCCTCGAAGCGGTAAAACGAGCTTGGCTCTCGATCTAACTGCCCATGCTATTGAACTGTATGGTTCCGATAAAGTGAGCCATATTGTTACTAATCGTTTAGTTGCAGACGATGCAAACCGCGCTTTAATTACACGTCTGACCGTTCTGGGACAGCGCCGTTTAGCTACGACGTTAAGCGCTTTAGCTTTCCGCATTATTGAGGAGCGTCAGCTTCTTGCCGGAGGTTCTGCTCCTAAGCTGCTGAACGGAGCTGAACAAACTGCTTCACTTCGCTCTGTTTTGGATGCTCATATTGAACATGCTCGGTTGGGTGAATTATGTTCAACCTGCATGTTGTTACGCTCGTATTTTTGGGAGATTCAGCTGCTCATGGCAGTGAAGAAAGTAATCATACGGTTGCAACGCGCGATACGGTCAGCCTTTTTGAAAGCTATATAACCCCTACATTCCTGCTGCAATTGCGCGATATGTTCGCCCGCATGAATGAGCTGGGAGCTTCGCACACAATGGAAGACAAAATCCTCCAAGCTCTATCTTCTACCTCAACTGAAGTGATGTCTGCCAGTGCTCTCAGCCATGCTCACACACAAATTGAGCTATCATATGCTTTGTGTAAGGAATACGCTCAGCTGGTTCAAGAACAATATTCAGACCAGTTGCGTTTTGACTCTTCGAGATTGTTGCGCGAAGCGGCATTAACAGTTCGCAATCATGATGGTTCAGAGAACTTGCATTATCCGCGATTTATAGTGGTGGACGATGCTCAAGAGCTTACTTTGGCTGCTATGTTCCTTCTGCAGGAACTGTATAAGGCGGGAGCAAGTATTATTTTCTTGGGAAATCCAGATGAATCCGTGCTGGGTTTCCGTGGCGCTTTTGGAGAGTTTTTCTTCAATCGTGTGTGTGAAACGCAAGTGGATAATGAGGAATCAGAGCAAGCACATCTGTTCTTAGCACCTGATTTCGCTTGTTTCAGGCTCAGCGCATTGATTTGCTTAGCAGTGTGCCAGGCGTAGAAGACATGGACTATAAAACACGTATTGCTTCGCGTGTTGCTTTGAATATTCCTGCACATACTCCACAGATATTCCTTTGACTCAGCGTGCATAAGTTCCTGATTCCATAAATCGCTTGAGCGATATTTTTGACGAAAATGTTCAGAGTGCACAAGATTCTCAAGATTCTTCGGTGCACACGCATATTTTTCCGATCACCACGCGATGAGATGAGTTATATTCTCAAACAGATTATGCGTGAACGAATGCGCACTCCGAAGCCTTCGTGGAACTCTATGGCAATTATTGTGCACGATAATGCTACGGCTCGCGCTTTTGGCCGACGTCTGCAAGATGAGGGCATTCCTGTGCGATTTTCCTCTATTACGAAGCCGCTTGGAGAAGATCCGGTTACTGTGGGCTTGTTCGCTGCTATCGAGTTAGCTCGCTTGTCTGTTGATTCTGTTGATTTGGCTGATTCGGCTGATTCGGCTGGATCTGCTGGGGGTTGTTGCGGTTGCTGAATCTGCTGGTTCTGTTGATATGCTTAATCGTCGCGTTGGACAGTTGATGCGTCAGTTTGCTTCTAGTCCGTTTGCTGTTGGCAACGATAATAAAACCGATGAATCTTTCGCATGTGAACGCTTTACTTGAGGCAGTGAGCACGCTGATTCATGCAGCTTCGACTGCGCAAGTGCAGGTGGACTATGATTTTTCGGCTGTACGTGAAGCATGGGATAGTGTGCGCGCATGATGGGCGGGGGCGGAGCGAAGAATTGCATGCTTCGGCATTAGGGACTTTGATTGTGACGGATGCGCATGGTGTGCGTGCCGAGATTCTCAGTCTTCTCGAAGCTATGGATTCGCAGTATTCCAATGATATGAAGTGCTTGAAACGCTTGATACGCATGATAGATGCTGTGCGTGAGGCAGTAGAGAGTGCGAGCGTTTACGATATTATTGCGATTTTGTGGGCAGCATGGGATGCTGCTGATGTCTCTGACCAGTGGCAGATAAAAGCTCTTGATTTTTCGGACTTCTCCCAACGATTACGCTATAACGAGTGGTTGGATGGAGCCATGCGCTTGTTTGATTATGCGAATCAGAAAGCTTCATCAGTCGGTATAGATGCGTTTATAGAGCGCGTGCGTAATTTAGATATTTCTGCGGATTCTTTGGCTCATTTAGCACCGCTAGATGAAGCAGTTACGGTAACTACGCCGGCGTCTACTGCGGGTGCTCAGTGGGGAACAGGTGTGGATGCCGAGCATTCAAGCTGGAGTATGGCCAAATCTTACTTTGCGTAATACCATGCTCGGAGCAGATAATTTAGCAGAAATTATTATGACGGGACGGCTGCATCAATCTCCTCATGACCGCATGATTGAAGTGTTGCACACCGAGAAACGCAGTTTCTTAGTATCTCTTACGCGCGCTCAGTCTGTTGTTCATATGAGTGCAGTATGGAATGATGAAACCTCTCCATCTGATTTTCTCTATACCTATGCTCCTGAACGTTTCCCTCGCGTTGATGCTTTAGATAAAGCAAACTTTACAGACGTTCCTCTCGTCCAGCTTGCTACCAGCGGTTCGGAAAATCACGATACTCTGGTTAGCACAACCATGACGGATGTTATTCGTCAAGCTCGCGTTATTCTGAGCGAAGAGCTTGCAGATAATCCCGAAGGTTTAAGCGAGCGCGGACGTGATGCTTTAGATACTCTTAGTTATGCGCGTAATAAGGGGTATCGCAGTGCTGTTCCTGAACAATGGGCTTTTACTGATGCTGAAGAAGCAGTTGAGCTACCAAACTTTAGTAAGGGCGAAACCGTTAATTTATCTCCGTCAAGCGTAGAAAAACTGTGGGGATGCCCTATTTGTTATCGCTTGGAGAACCGTTTTGGAGGTCCAACGGCTTCCACAGCGGCCTCGTCTTTCGGTACTCTTATTCATACCATCGCCCAGTGGGCGAGCGAAGAACAGCAGTGTGATAGTAAGGAGTTCTACGCTCGAAAGTTGAAGGAGCTTGGCTCAGATGAAGCAGTTATAGACGCTATAACTAGCATCATGATGGAGCAGTATACGCGGCTGAAAACAGAGCCTAATATTGATAACGTTGCAGATGCTTATCTGAAGGAAATCAATAACGATAAACTAGCTGAGTCAATCCTAAATAATATTGCTACGTATTTTGTGCATGCGCATACAGAAGGTTTAGCAGGGTTGGCAAGCAAAACAGAATTCCATCCACCGTATATGCCTATTGAACATGCAGAAGCAGAGAAGGCTTTCTGTGCGGATATTACATTGGAAGATATACGTTTTGCTTATAATGCTATTCCTGACCGTCCGCATATAAATCGAGAAGAGTTCGAAGAACTTATACGTATGCTGGTCGGCGGCATGCCTGAAGGTTTTGATTATGACACGACTGTGCGATTAAAAGGTGTTATTGATCGTGTGGAATGGCATGGTCAAGATAATGGGCGAGACCTTATGTACCTTGTGGATTATAAAACAGTTGCGAAGCCTCATAATATTACACAGCAGTTTAGTAATCTGCAGTTAGCATGTTATCAGCTTGGCATACTTTTTGACCAGCAGGAGCACACGACTGACGAGCAGCGAGCGCAGATTTTCGACAAGGCTCCCAATATTGCCATGTCTGTTCTTTTTGATGTGAAGCATGAAAATTCTCCAGCTGTAACTCGCCACGAAGCTTTTGGAAAGTATCAGCCCGCATTATTTGTCAATGGACATCTGGGCTATGAGGTTGCAACACGTTCTTATAATACAAGTCATTGGGGCATGATGAGCGATACGTCAAGTATTCTGGTTGATCCTGATGCTATGGATGTATGGCGTGCGGAAGTAAAAGAGCGCGTAGAAAAAGAAATGGAAGAAAAGCTGTAGATCGCACTCTTATCTCGCTGAGCTTGGTGGCACGTATTTTTTATGCTGCCGCGGTTTTGCAATCTAATGTTGTTCTTTTAGATGGTCCGCGATCAATACACAAGGTACAGTACTGCAACTTTAAGCATGTATGTTCGGCGTGCAGGAGGAGATATTTCAGTTATGGAGGTGGCTAGCATGACAGAGATTACATATACTCCTGAGCAGAATGCTGTTATTTCGGCAGATACTTACGCCAGTATGCTGATTGTGGCAGGAGCTGGATCGGGAAAAACTTTTACCATGACCCAGCGTATTATTGCGCTGATTAAGCAGGGCGTATCTCCTGAGAAAATTTTAGGTTTAACATTTTCGAAGGCTGCTGCAACAGAACTGCTCACGCGCGTATCTTCCCAGGTTTATGCTCACCGCGCTCATACACGCCAAGATGAGGAAACTGATGCAGATTCTGCATTTCTTAAGCCCGAAGTCTATACGTACGATGCATTTTTCCAGTCGATTGTGCGTCAATTCGGTTTGCTTGTGGGAATGGATCCTCAGACTGTTCCGCTGAGTGAAGCTGGAACATATCAGCTTATCGATAGCGTTATTCAGGAACATATTCGTGAGGCGTTAACGGCTATAGAAGATGCAGAAAACCACTGATTTAGACGATGACACTGAAGATATAGGGGTCATACGGGACATTTGTTTCTGAAGTTTTGAGTTTATCGGATGCTATTAGCACGAGCATGATTGATTCTGATTGCACGAGTATTGATGAGGCTGTTGAACGTGTAGAGAGCTGGGATAGTGCGTTTATTGAGCACATCAATGGGATTATTGATAACGAGTACCCCGCGGAAAAAGATCTTCCCTAATTTCGGTGAGAAGGTCAAATTATCTGGAGCGAAAACTGAAAGAGGTTTTCAAAAGTGGATTGATGAGAAGAGCCGTGATTATCTTGCGTACCTTCTCGTAGATTTACGAAAAATACAAGTAGACGCTCACTATTGCTCAAATATGTGAAACTGTTTCACCAGAAAAAACAAGAATTACATGTGGCACAGTTCGCAGATTTTACGATTGCAGCTATGCAATTAGTGGAACGTTTCCCTGGATTGGGCAGTATTATCGCTCCCGATTTACTCACGTCTTTCTTGACGAATATCAGGATTCTTCTACTGTTCAAGCCAACCTCATAGCCCGCCTTTTCGCACCACAAGGTGTTCACGCACCATCTGCGAGTGCTCTCACTGCAGTAGGAGACCCGTATCAGGCCATCTATGCATGGCGTGGCGCAGCCCCAGGCGCTTTCGTGAACTTCCACAGAGCCACAAGCCCCATCGCCATTGTCTTTAAGTGCCAGTATGCGCAATCCTCTCATTGTGCTCGATATGGCGAATATGCTCACCAATCCGCTACGTATCGGTCATAAAGATGTGTATAACCGTGAAGGCAGCATCGCTTTGCATGAGGTGGACGTCAAAAAGCTATCCGTTTTCACGCCGCAGAGCGCAAAATCCGCTGAACCTTCTAGTATGGAAACTGCTGAACCGTACAGCGCAAAATCCGCTGAGACGCGCGCCGAAAGCCAGGAATCGCAGCGCGCCGAAAGCCAAGCATCACACAGCGCAACCCAAACCCCACAGCACACGAAAAACGTAGATTCAGAGAGAAGGCAAACCTCCGAACACCAAGGCAGCTTCGCCGCCCTCATATACCATACGAAACGTCAAGAAATAGACGGGGTAGTGCGCTATGCAAAGGCTGCAATCGAACGCAGTAAAAGCGAAAATAATCAGCGCATTGCTCGCGGTCAGAAGGCTCAAGCGGGTCCTATGTTGCTGTTCTGATGCGCGCTAAAACTCATATGGCGCAATATGCGCAAGCGCTTACTGAAGCTGGTTTAACCGTGCGGGTCGATGGCATCAACAGTGTTCTTGACCGTCCAGATGCACAAGACATGCTGTATGTGCTTAACTGTGTGAGCAATCATGCAGAATCTACAGCTTTAGTCAATCTGCTTGCTAGCACTCGCTATGCGTTGACAACCGAGGATTTGCAGTCCCTTTCGCGTGCTGCATCCGCCTATAATACGTCTATTTCTGAGCGTTTAGCCGCACACGTTGGCTTGCATCAGCAGGAAGTATCTTCTCGCAATCACGATACGCCAGTAATCGTGACTTTGGTAGATGTGTTGTTAAGCGATAATCTCTCATGGATTCTCGACACCCATTTCCACGGCAGTGAGCGCGCTCGAACTCGCGTTAGTCAATGTGCTGCCATGTTGCGTAAGGTAGAAGCTGCCCAGAATATGGGGGTGGAGAAGTGCATACGAGTTGCTGGCGAAGAACTAGGATTAGATATTGATATTGCAGTAGCATATGCAATGTCTCGAGCGAAAAAACTGACTAAGGAAGCTGCTGCACTCTCCAGCATCGACACTTTAGTAGAACTTAGCGCATACCTATGCTGACGAGCTGATAGATGGGCAAAGCGAAAGTCTGTCGGGTTTTCTCGCATGGCTTCATAATCAGAAGGGCTCTGCTTTACCAAAGAATCCAACAATTATTGGTTCAGATAATGCAGACGTTATTGTATGTACTATTCACCACGCCAAAGGTTTGGAATGGGATAGTGTGATTATTCCTTCAATGGAACAAAACAGTTTCCCTTCTAGCCAAGGCAGCGGTCTCAAAATAGAGCAGGCATTGCCTGAAGGTCCTGTTCCTTTCGGTCAATATGATGCGTCCGCGAAAACGTGGCTCTCTGATCCTTCTGCAGTGCCAAATCCTGTGCGCAGCGATAAAGATGCTGTCTCTCGTTTTGCAGATGCTACAGAATTTAATCAGTTCATTCCAAACGCAGCCGTTTTAGAAAAACTTGTTTATAATCAGATTCGTCTACCAAAGCGCGAAAAGCTGAGCGAAAAGATGAGTATTCGTGAGGAAAGCGCTCAAACTGTGTTGGAAGATGAACGTCGTTTAGCATACGTTGCCCTCACGCGCGCTAAACGAGATGCCATTATGCTCGGGTATGTAGAGAAGGAGTCAGACGCGCTCGATGCGTTTGCACCTGTCCGTTTTACTCCGCAAGGTCAGGGCGATCCGAAAACCCAGCAAAATATTGAAAATATGAACGGTATTTCTATCTTCCTTGCAGAATGCCATGAGTATCTCGCTTCCGAAACTTTAGGCGATGAACAGTGGAGAGATACGAAGATAGAAGCGAGCAGCTTAGCTCAGAACTTTGAATTTGATAATACTCCATACGGTTTTTTCGTGGGAGATTTAGCAGATTATTATGCGCATGAAACTGTTTACAATGCTTTGGAAGCCGCTTGCTCTGCACAGCAGCGCACGGAGGGCGAGCTTTATATGCATCCTCGCATGCTGAATAGTGCAATAGGACAGACTCTGGAACGTACAAAACAAGCTGTTGAGCAGCATACACTACGCGCTCGCTGGACGATGCTGGTGAGCAGACGAACGCACACGCCGAGCAGCACAAGAGTGCGACGAGTCTGCTCGATACAGCCGTGCGTGTGCATGAAACTATCAGCACTTTAGGATATGTGCACAGCGCTCAGGTTGAAGCAACTGGCAATCAACAGAACGCGCACAATAAGCCAAGTTCAGACGATCAACTTATTGCTCAAGCCAAGCGTATTCAGTTATCACGCAATACCTCAGTTACCGCAGTACAGCGCGAGCTGGGAGAACAGAGTAATACATCGTCTGCGTTCCAACAGCTTCAACGCGCTCGCGCTATTATGAGACCTGTGCCATCACGCGCAGTTTATGAGAGTAATGCTCAGCTGTCGCCCGCTACTTTAGGGTACTGTTTTTCCATGCTTTTGCTCAACGATACTTTACTCCTGAGCGGGAGAGGGACGATGATTTTGCGCAGCTACGTGCTTCTATGTGTGAAGAGTTAGCGACTGAGCAGCCAGACAGCGCTTTAGATAAACAGATGCATGACTGGAAACAGCGGTTAATCAGCAGTGCTTTTGATCCGCAAGACTGTGTGGGAACAGAAGTTCCATTTGCTTATGCAGTGCGTTCTACAGGACAGACCGTTGTTGGCGTTATCGATGCTGTTTTTGCAGGACAAGTGCTGGACGATTCACCAATTTCTCAACATGCGCGCGAGAATAACACAACAATTTCCTACACGATTATTGACTGGAAAACAGGGCATAAGCCTTTAACTGCTCAAGAACGCGATGAGAAGTTGTTGCAAATAGATATGTATCGTGAAATTTGGGCTACATTGCGAGGCATAAGTGTAGACCAAGTGGACGCTGCCTTGTATTATGTAAGTGAAGCTGATGAGAGTAACAGAGTGCTTTATGCTCACTATAAGAGTGCACAGCAGATAGAAGAGCTTTTCCAAACACAAGTAGACAATAAAGCGGACAATAAAGCACTGTTTCACAATACGATTAACGTTGTTCGTCATGCGAAAGTGCAGATGGAAATGCATCAAGGGGTATTCCTGATTCTTGTGAGGTTTACCCTAAATTTTTATTCATTTCAATAAAGATTTTGATAACCCGTCGCTATGCGAGTATTGTGTGGTGAGTTTGAACGATATATAGAGGCACGAATGAATAACTGGTTTTTGAATATTTATATTGACAGAGGGTGGGTGATGTGGACGGCTATTGCCATCACAACAGCCCTTGTTCTTCTCCTTCTTCCTATCGGACATAAGCAGGTAGTTCTCGCGCATCAGCATGAGCAAGCAAATAACGCACAAGAAGCTCATGCGCGTCAATCAGGATGGTGGCAACGCCATTGGTATACAATTATTGCTGCGCAAGTCTTTTGGACAGTTCTTATGGGTGTGCTTGGCTGGATTATTGTGTATCTACTGTCCAATGTTTTTGTTGTTTTTGGCGTAGGTCTGGGAGACAAAGTCTTTATGCGTGTGGCATGCGGATTTGCAGGTGTGGGCTACGCTATCAGTTCCGCAGTTATGTATCGAGGATGGCGCAGAACAATAGCTTTTTGTTTAATCCCAGCAGCAATTGTCTTAAGTGCTCTGCAAGTCAATGCAGCGTATGGTCAATACTCGACTGTTCGTGATGTGCTTGGCATGCCACATTTTACTGAAGCACACAGCTTTCCTCGCGCTACCACAAGTGTTGATGACTATCTGGGAAAAGTAAAAGCAGGTAGCATTGAAGTTCCCAAGTATGGTCGCATTCATAGTGTAGCTATTCCAGCTACTGAATCACATTTCAAAGCCCGCCATGCAACAGTATATATTCCTCCAGCGGCATTAACGAAGGATGTTCCGTTCCTACCTGTTCTTATGCTTTTTGCCAGGTCAGCCAGGAAATCAAGCACGTTTTTCACGGCAGGACATATGGGGGAGATTGCTGACGCTTATGCATCCAAACATCATGGTTTAGCGCCGGTTATTATTTCACCTGATCAGCTGGGCAACCGCTTCCATAACACTTTGTGCGCAGACACTATTAAATACGGGAAAGCACAAACCTACCTCATGAAAGACGTGGTTAATTGGATGGAAAAGAAACTTCCAGTCACCACAAATCATAAGCAGTGGGGAATTGGAGGATTTTCTCAAGGAGGCACTTGCTCAGTAGAGTTAGGTCCCGCATATCCGCATCTTTTTCCATTACGTTATTGATGTTGCCGGTGAAGATGGGGTCTCATGCAGGCTCCGCTCAAAACATGATTGAGAACTATTTCGGCGGTAATAAAGCTGCTTACAAGCGTCATCTGCCAAAAAAATACCTTCTCTTCTCATCCATATCAAGGTCAGCGCATTATTTTCGGCGCAGGACAGCTCGATACTTTAGGTCAGGCAAACTGCCGTAATGTCAGTCAATACGCTCGGCAAAACGGGTGGTCTATTCAATCCGTTATGTCGTATGGTTCAGCACATGATTGGACGACTGTTCGCGCAGTTACGACATATGCTCTTGCTGATTTTGGGTATATGAACGGTTTGGGCGATAAACTTGATCTCAGTTCATTCAAGGGCATAACGCATATTGCAGGGTATTGAACCGACCGCGCATCATGCGCATACATCACGCAATACTCAACACTGATACTCGATACTTAGGGAGTAAAGAATGACGGACACAGTAGAGAAAAAAGAACAGGTCGCCCGCAGTAATCACGATAGTCGTAATAATAACGATAAAAAGAAGCGTAAAAGCCGCGGTATTGCTCAATCGGTGGGCACAATCCTTTTGGACGTAATTAAGTTTCTTACCGACCGCCCACTGACTTTGTGTATGACGGGTCTGTTTGTGCTTGTTAATATCGCTATGCGTATTGCATGGGATGCCAGTATTATCGGACCGAAATACGATTCCGTTATTAGCCCGTTCTCGAAAGTGAATAAATTCCCGGGAGAATTCTTTAACGTAACTTTGCGTGATTTGCATGGTTATGGGTGGGCACGCAGTTTAGGCACAATATTTATTGTGAACACGGTGACCGGTCTTGTTGTAGGCGTTTTCGTGATTATTGCCTTGTTTGGTGTAGCAGAATCCAAATTGGGGTGGCTTAAAGCTCTTACTGTGTCTGTGGTGAGCACAACTATCGGCTTATCCTCAGCATTTGGTTTATATTTTGCCGCGTATTCAGGCACTCATCGTTGGGCAGCGCTGAGCAGATTCCCGTTAAATTATGGTATTACTGTGTTGGTTATTGGCGCTTTTATGGCTGCTTCATCAACGATGAATGCTCTGTGGCAGCGTCGTATTTCTATTGTGATTTATGTCGTCATGATCACACTGATTTTATATCGTGGCGCATTTATTGATTACGCTATTATTTTGAGCGCTTTTATTGGCCATATGCTCGGCTATATGATTTCGAGCAATAATTTATCGCAGGTTGTGTCTGCATACCGCTATATCGGTGTGGTTGAACGTCGCCGTATTTTAGCTGTTGTGTATACGGTTTTTGCCACTGGTCCGCTGGTAGCAGCTTTCTCCCGCGTGCACGCTGGGCCGCTCTCATCCTTAGGTATGCTTTTGAGCGCTGATTCCGTTAGTGCATCGCATCATATTACGTGTGAGAATAATTCTTTGGGAGCAGACTGTCTTATTTTCCATCGTGCTTTGGGCGCTGACCGCGTTTTGAGCATGACCTTAAGTATTATGCTACTTCTCGTTATGCTTACTATTGCTTGGGGATTATTGCGAGGATTAAGAGTAGCAGCCTGGTCTGCGATTGTTTTGAACGCTATGATTGCGTTGACAACATCAGGTTTTTATATTTTCTTACCTCTGACGCGAGATACTGCTGTAGATGTGTCCTTCGCTGAACGCATCAAGTTTGTTGTATCTAATGGAGGTCTTTTTAACCTCGCACTTATGGCAATTATGACTATTGGTTTTATTATTGCCATTGTTGTGAACTTTGGATCTTTCCCTTATACCACTAACCGTTCACGCCTCATAAATGGCGGCGGTATTATTGGTTTTTCGGCTGTCACTCTTATTGGCTTGTGCATTATGCTTTCGAGTGATTCTGTGAAATGGTCAACAAGTTTCGGTCGTATTGTGCTCGACTGTATTGCTTTGTGCCTCAATATTTTGTTGCATTTCTTCCCTATGGGCTTCTTGCGTCAAACCTGGGGAATGGAACATGGTGTGCTCAATTCCTCTACCGGTATTTGGATGATTCAGCTGAGCGGTTTAATCTTCTGGCTGATTGTTGAAGGCGTTTTCCTGCGATGGTTTAGCGCTGTAACAGCAAGTAAAAACGAACAGAGCGCTCACGTGGATGCAGTATTGCGCAAGGGCGGTGAATCCATGTCGTTTATGGCAACATGGGACGGAAACCGTTACTGGTACAGCAAAGACGGAAACACAGCTATTGCTTACCGCGTATACCTCAATATTGCTATTGCTGTAACAGGCGCTTTCGGTACTCCAAGCGCATACGAGCAGGCTCTTAAAGAGTTTACTCAGTTCTGTGAAGAACACGGTTGGACTCCTGTTATGTACAGTGTGCATAATAATCAGCGAGAAATCCTCGAAAACTGGGGATGGAACTCTCTAGACGTGGGTACGGAAATGATTATTAATCCGCGTGAATGGAAAACCACAGGAAAGAAGTGGCAAGATATTCGCACGGCTATTAATAAAGCAAAACGTGAAGGTATTACTGACGTTCTATCTACTTTTAAAGCTGAACCGATCGAAATCCGTCAGCAAATCATGGATATTTCTGAGGAATGGACGGAAGAAAAGGCTCTGCCGGAAATGAGGTTTACGCTCGGCGGTGTAGAAGAACTGATGGATGAGCGCGTAAAAATTCTCTATGCTATCGATGAACAAGGAGTAGTGCAGGCCGTAACCAGTTGGATGCCAACTTACCGTGACGGAGTTATTGTGGGATGGACGCTTGATTTCATGCGTCACCGCGATAACAGCATGAAGGGTATTATGGAGTACCTGATTGCACGTATGGCAGAACGGCTGCATGACGACGAGAACAGCACTGTTGAATTCCTGAGCTTGTCGGCTGCTCCGTTATCGGGGATGGCTGTGCATGATGGGCAATCTGAACTTCTGTCGCATACCTTGGAATTAGTGGGTAAATTGCTTGAACCAGCTTACGGTTTCAGCTCCTTATTCTTCTTTAAGAAGAAATTCCAACCACAAGAAGATCATGTATTTATTGTGTATCCTGATTCTGCGAAACTATTACAGGTATCGTTAGCAATTAGTCATGCGTATTTGCCACAGATATCGGCAAGTGATTTGATTACATTGTTAAAAACAATGCGAGGATGAGGATAGCGTGATTTATGAAAGATAGCGTTCATCTGCGTGCAGTACGTTCGAGTGATATTGCACAGTTAGCTACCATCATGTTTGACACGTGGTATGCGCAGGATAGTCAAGAGGCAACTGTGCAGCAGCGAGAACTGTTACATTCCATGGCACTATTCGACGTTGCACACTACTGCGAAACATCTACGCACGCCATGGTTGCTGTAGATGATGACCCGCATATTCCTGATATGGATATTCTCGGTGTAGCTATGTGGCGCAACGATACTGACTGGGAGCAGGGATTAATCAAAAAAGACGTGGTGAGCAATGACCTCAATGCTATTGTGAAGTTGCGTTCTTCGTCTGCGCAGTTCAACCTGATGATGGAAGAATTTGAAGCAGATGCGGCACGTACACTAGAGCTTGCTGAGGCAGCCGCTCAATCCAGTGGCGCAGAACTGCGCTTATTTATGATTGCTCAACACGCTCGAGGGCTCGGAGTTGGGAAGCGTTTGCTCGGCAGTGCTGAAAGTTCCATGCGTCTAAGTGGCGCTCAGCGTTACTATTTGTATACTGATAGTGAATGTGACTACAGCTTCTACGATCATCGTGGAATGACTCGAGCCACACAAGCTCTTCAGGTTTCCAGGACCTGGAGGAAAAATTGTAGATAAATATATTTATATGCAAAACTTGTAGCCCGACTTGAGGCGCATGTAACACGGTATGTTTTCATACGCGCAGACTCATCGGTGACACAAAGAGTGAAAGCTAGGACAAGAAGTGTATAAAAAGATCTTCTCTATTCCTGGCGCCGCCGCTTTCTGCGTCTCCGCAGGAATGGCGCGCGCTACAATGTCAACTATTGGGTTAAGCATGATTTTTGTGCTTAAACAATATTTATAACGAGTGAATCTCTGCCGGCATTATGAGTGCTGTGTATGTTATTTCTGCAGCAGTGGTTACTCCTCTTTACGCAAAACTTTTCGATACCTTTGGGCAAAAACGTGTGGGATTAATCGTTGCACCTGTGCAGTTTGCTACTCTGCTCACCTTTGCAGTCGCAGCGTATATGCGTGCACCTTTAGCCCTGCTCTTCGGACTTGCTGTAGTAGTGGGACTGAGCATGTATTCGGTGGGAGCAGTGGTGCGAACACGCTGGGCATGGGTTTTGCGTGATAAACCAGAAGCATATTTGAACACTGCTTATGCTTTAGAATCTGCTGTGGACGAACTGATTTTTATTATCGGTCCTATTGTGGCTGCGTCCATCGCAACAAGCTTCCCGCCAGTATCTACCGTTATTCCGTTTATACTTTTCGGCGGCATCAGCTTTATTGGTTCGCTCATTTTCTACAACCTCAAATCTTCAACGCCTCCAGCTGTGAAGACCATGCGTAATGTGGATGTGAATAATGTTGAACCAGCATCGGCTCATATGTCTGCTGTGCTGCGCGATCGCAATATTCTGTTCTATCCAGGCGTACTCATGCTCACCATTGCAATTGTGCTGTTCAATTCCACTTTCTCGGCATTTGACGTAACGATGACTGCTGTTATGAAGAGCGTGGGACTATACCACTATACTGGATTTATGCTTGCAACCATTGCTATTGGTTCGCTTATTGGCGCGCTTATTTTCGGTTCGCGCTCGCATACACACAATCCGTGGATGCGCATGATTGGTTTCATGATCTTGCTCGCTGCCGGCATTTCGGGCGTGGCATTTAGTGTGCAATGGTTGTTTGTTGCAGCCCTGTGGGGAGTATTCGCAGGACTTTTCGTAGCACCAACCTATGCCTCTGCCAATATGATTGTTCGAGAAATTGCTCCAGCTAATAAGCTGACCGAAGGATTAAGCTGGGTATCTACAGGTGGAACAGTAGGTGCTTCTTTAGGCTCGGCAATGAGCGGTATTTTCCTCGACAATTTGGGAAATAATGCCACCTACACACTTTGTGGTTATGTGCTGTTTTGGCTATACCATTCTTCTTCCTCGGATACCTCCAAGTGCGTTCTTTCGAAAAGAAGCACGGCGCTCTAGCTGCGGGTGCAGAAGATAGGTTAGAGTAGCTGGGATGGCTGGAACAGCTGCTCAAGTGGTTGTCGCGCGTGGGTTTGCTGCTATATAAGCGGCAAACCCACCTTTTATGTGCGCGCTCTTGGGAGGCTGGGTGGTGTCATATGCGGTTTTCTGTTCCAATCCGCTTTTACCAGGACTGATGTAGTTGATCATCCGATAATCAACTTAACCGATTAATACACCTACTATGCCAGTTTTGACGCACAAAATGGCTTCAAAACTGGCATAACGGTTGCGCATATCGCCTGCACACTCCACCAGCACACGCTCCCGCACCCGCGCCCACGCGAACGCCACCCACATCCACCGCCATGTGTCGCACTTCAATTGCATAATGCAATCAGAAGAGAAGCGAGCAAAACTGAGCAAAAGCAAGGAGATAAAATGATTCATGTTTCTGTTATTGGCGCTCAAGGTCGTATGGGTAGTCATGTAGTCGCAGCAGTGAATGCTGCGCAAGACATGCAATTGGTTCATGCTCTCGACCGCGACGATGATTTGAACATCATCAGCACAGACAATACAGACGTCGTTGTGGAGTTTTCTGTTCCAGATGCTAGTTTGAAAAATGTACTTGCCATGGTTAACAAGAATGTGAATGTTGTGGTGGGTACTACGGGTTGAATCGAAGAGAAAATGGATACTGTGCGCGAAGCACTCGAAGAGCATCCAAATATCAGCGTGTTTATTGCTCCTAACTTTGCTATCTCCACAGTGCTTGCCGAGCATTTCGCACACAAGTAGCCAAAGTATTTCGAGTCAGCGGGAAATTATTGAACTGCATCATCCAGATAAAGTTGATGCGCCAAGCGGAACAGCTTTGCACACAGCTCACAAAGTAGCTGCAGCACGTAAGGCTGCGAATATGCCTGAAATCCCAGATAATACACAGACAGATGGCGGTTCACGCGGTCAAGTCGTTGAAGGTATTCATGTGCATGCTGTGCGTTTGCGCGGCCTGAACGCTCATGAAGAAGTTCTGTTTGGAAATGCGGGAGAGCAGTTAGTTATTCGTGCTGACTCCTTCGACCGTACGTCCTTTATGCCGGGCGTTTTGCTGGCAGTACGTCATGCAGGCGAAAAAGCCGGGGCTGAGCGTCGGCTTGGATAACTACTTAGATTTATAAACGTAGAGAAGAAACTATTGCGCTAAGTCAAAGCCAAAGGGTACTTTGTAAATTATGACTACCGAGATGCATCTGTTAGAAAGTGCGCCATTCGGGCGAGTAATTCCAGCTATGGTTACTCCTATGAAGGCGGATGGAACTGTTGATTACGAAGCTGCTCAAGTATTAGCTAAGCACCTCGTTGAAGATGGGGCAGATGGCATCCTACTTAATGGAACTACAGGAGAATCTCCAACCACGCACCTTGAAGAGAAGATTGACCTTGTGCGTGCGGTAAAAGAAGTAGTGGAGGTTCCTATCCTCACCGGAGCAGGATCAAATGATACCGCTCACTCCGTGCGCATGGCTGAACATATTCAGGAAGCTGGAGCAGACGCTCTGCTCATTGTTGCGCCATACTACTCTCGTCCTTCCCAAGAAGGCATTTATCAGCACTACAAGGCTGTAAATGACTCCTCGGACGTGCCAGTAGTTATTTATGATGTGCCAGGACGTACCGGCGTGCGTATTTCCACGGAAACTTACGTACGTTTGGCAGGATTATCGCAAGTTAAAGCTGTAAAGGACGCGACTGGCGATTTGGCTGCTGCAGTGGTCAAGAAAATGGAAACAGGCTTAGCTTGGTATTCTGGTGATGATGGCGTCTATCTGCCATTTCTCTCTATTGGTGCTGTGGGCATTATTTCTGTGATTGCTCACGTAGCATCAGGACCATTGCGCGATTTAACAAACGCTTTTAACGAGGGGCACATTCTAGAAGCTCAGCGTATTGCTGTGCAATTAGCTCCTCTTGTTGGCGCTTTGAACGGTGACGGTTTCCAAGCAGTTATGGCTAAAGCTGCTTGCCATGTACAAGGATATATGGATAGCACTGCTATGCGTCTGCCAAATGTGGGTCCTCATCAGGCACAGTTGGAGAAGGCACGCGAAGGAATGCGTGCAGCAGGAGTTCTCAAAGCATAGCGCTCAAGCATAGCTCGCCATAGTAGCGGCTACAAGCTATCCAGTATGTAAATCTAAAAGGGTAGCCGGAGCCGTATACAAGAACATTAAGTAGTTTGAGGTAGTGGATTAGGCTTACAACGAGTTCGGCGAGACGAACTCACCATAAAACGAAAGGTTCATAATGCCTTCCACTCAAGGAAAACAAGGAACACAAGAAAAGAAGACGCAACGTAAAAACTCACGTTCAGCGTCTACAACAGCAAAAGAAAGAAAACGTCTACGCGCGCTCAAGCTAAATCAACGGCGAAGAGCACGCGCCTACGCACTAACCGCAAGAACAACGGTTCAGTGCGTTCTGTTAATGCGCAAGCAAATCCTCATACCACGTCGGATGGCAAGCCATTAATTGCTCCTCCTAAGTATCGCAAAGGGCTCTATGCGCATTGTTCCGCTCGGCGGTTTGGGAGAAATCGGTCGTAATATGAATGTGATCGAATATAACGGTCATATTCTTCTTATTGACTGCGGTGTGCTGTTCCCTGAAGAAGAGCAGTCAGGTGTTGATTTAATTTTGCCTGATTTCAACTACATTAAAGATCGTCTCGATAAAGTTGAGGCTTTGGTTCTTACCCATGGTCATGAAGATCATATTGGCGGCGTGCCATATTTGCTGCGTTTACGTAAAGATATTCCTCTTATCGGTTCTCAGCTTACCTTGGCTTTGGTTGAAGCAAAGTGCAATGAGCATCGCATTAACCCAATCTTAAAGCCTGTTCAGGGGCGAGATAAGATGAAGGTGGGTGCTTTTAACCTTGAATTTATTACGGTTACGCATTCTATTCCAGATGCCTTAGCGGTTTCTGTGAAAACCCCTGCAGGTCATATTATTGATACGGGCGATATGAAGCTCGATCAGCTGCCTTTAGATCATAAGATTACTGATTTACGTCAGTTCGCTAAGTTGGGTGAGCAGGGCGTTGATTTGCTTATGTCTGACTCGACGAACGCAGAAGTTCCAGGTTTCGTGAAGCCAGAAACCACGATTGGTCCAGCATTGGATCGTGCTTTTGCTGAAGCAAGCCGCAAGATTATTGTGGCAAGCTTCTCTTCGCATGTTCATCGCGTACAGCAGGTTGTTGATGCTGCTCATAAGCATGGGCGCAAGGTTGTTTTCGTGGGACGCTCGATGGTACGTAATATGGGTATTGCTGCCGACTTGGGCTATCTGCATTTGCCAGAAGATACCGTTGTAGATCTCAAGAAAGCACATGATATTCAAGACGATAAGATTGTATACATGTGTACAGGTTCTCAAGGTGAGCCAATGGCAGCTTTGGGACGTATTGCTGATGGCAATCATCCAGATATTTCCGTGGGAGAATTCGATACCGTTATTTTGGCAAGCTCCCTGATTCCAGGTAACGAACACGGAGTGTATAAGGTTATTAACAAGCTCACACGCTTAGGGTGCTCGCGTAGTTAACAAGGATAACGCTGCTATTCACGTGTCTGGTCACTGCGATGAAGGCGAATTGCTGTACTTCTACAATATCGTGCAGCCAAAGTCAGCAATGCCTATTCACGGTGAGCATCGTCACTTGGTGGCTAACGGTTTAATCGCTGTGAAAACAGGTGTGGATCCTCATAACGTCGTTCTTGCAGAAGACGGTGATGTGGTCGATCTGTATAAAGGTCATGCTGCTGTTGTGGGTTCTGTGCCTTGCGGATACGTATATGTAGATGGTCAATCAGTCGGCGAGATCGGCGAAGAAGAACTCGAAAAGCGTCGTATTCTCTCAGAAGAGGGCTTCGTATCATCTTTCCTCGTTGTCGATACAGATACACAAGAAGTTATTAGTGGTCCAAAAATTTATCTGAATGCTGTAGCAGAAGATGAAAGCGATTTCGAGGAAGTGCGCTCACGCATCGTTACAGATGTAGAAGATGCTTTAATCCGCGGAACGCGCGATACCCACCAGTTGCAGCAAATCATGCGTCGCACTTTGGGAGGCTGGATTGCCCGCAAGTTCAAGCGCCGTCGTCCAATGATTGTGCCTGTCGTTGCAGACGTGGCACAAGATGTGCAGCCAAAACAGTAAGTAATGAAGTAAAGGAGAAAAATGCCAGGAGCAAATCTCACCCGCGTAGAAGCGGAAGAACGCGCAGGAATCGTGACGAATGTGCGCTACAACGTGCATTTAGATGTAACTGGATCAGATACTGATTTCCGCTCTATTAGCACTATAGAGTTTGATGCTACTGAAGGTGCGTCAACCTTCCTCGATTTAATCGCTAACACGGTTAATTCCGTTGAACTGAACGGTCAAAAGCTCGATCCTGCTACAGTTTTTGTGGATAACCGTATTGAATTGAGCAATCTGGCTGCGCATAATACAGTTACCGTGGATGCTCTTGTACAGTATTCACGCACAGGTGAGGGTATGCATCGTTCTGTTGACCCAACTGACGGCAATGTCTATTTGTACACACAGTTTGAGGTTCCTGATGCACGCCGCGTTTATGTAGTGTTTGATCAGCCAGATATCAAAGCAGAGTTTGATTTTTAGCGTTGATGCCCCACAGGGTTGGGAAGTTATTTCCATTATGCCAGCCAACGAGCCAGAGCAGATTGCTGATGGTGTGAACCGTTGGACGTATCCAACCACGCCAAAGATGAGTTCTTATTTAACTGCTTTCGTAGCTGGTCCTTACGCGAGCTGGCATACGTCGCATAAGCTGTCTGATGGTCGCGAAGTTCCTATGGCTATTTATGCTCGTCAGGCTTTGAAAGAAGCTATGGCAAAAGACGTTGATTACTTATTCGACGTGACTAAGGCGGGTATGGACTTCTACGATAAGACGTGGGGTGTTCCATACCCATACGCAAAGTACGATCAGCTTTTCGTACCAGAATATAATGCTGGTGCTATGGAAAACATTGGAACTGTAACTATTCGCGATTCTTATGTTTTCGAATCCAAGGTAACTGACGCTATGGCTGAACGTCGCGATGTAACGGTTTTGCATGAACTGGCACACATGTGGTTCGGCGATTTGGTGACTATGAAGTGGTGGAATGATTTGTGGCTCAATGAGTCTTTCGCTGAATTCACCTCCACCTTGGCGACTGCTGAAACCACCCAGTGGCATGATGCTTGGGCAACCTTTGCTTCGGGCGAGAAAAGCTGGGGACAAGCTCAGGATGAAATGCCATCTACCCATCCAATCGTGGCTCCAATTAATGATCTGCACGATACCGAAGTCAACTTTGACGGTATTACCTATGCTAAGGGCGCTTCCGTGCTTAAGCAGCTCGTAGCATATGTGGGACGCAAGGAATTCTTCGAAGGTATTCATAACTATTTGCGCAAGCATCAGTATGCTAATGCAACGTTGGCAGATCTGCTCGCCGAGTTGGAAGCAACTTCTGGTCGCGATTTAAAGAGCTGGTCTGAGCAGTGGCTGGAACACGCTGGCATTAATACTATTACCTCCGAAGTGCGCACTGCTACTGATGGCACGATTGAAGAGATGGCTTTGGTGCAGACAGCATCTGAAGAGTATCCAGTTTTGCGCGACCATCGTTTGGCAGTAGCATTCTACGATGAAAATGCTGATGGCAAGATTGTGCTCACGCAGCGTTTCGACCTTTGATGTTACGGGAGAGCGCACGGTTGTAGAGGCTGTGAAGGGCAAGAAACGTCCAGCTTTCATTATGGTGAATGAAGATGATTTAACATACACCAAATTGCGTTTTGATGAACAGTCTTTGGATTTTGCTCAGAAGAACTTGTATAAGTTCGACAGCGCTTTAACTCGTGCAGTAGTATGGCTCAGCTTGTGGGATATGACTCGTGATGCTCAGCTTCCAGCTGTTGATTTTATTAACACATCCTTGAAGGCATTGAGCACTGAGAAGGAATCCACAACCTTCCGTTATGCTTTGGGACAGATTGCTACCACAGCTGCACATTATGTGCCTGCTGCGCGTCGCGATGAGATTAAGCAGCATATTGGATTAGAATTCTTCCGCTTGGCAGGTGAAGCAGCAGCTGGTTCCGATGAACAGTTCCAGCTTGTTACTGCATACCTTAACAACGGTATCGACCCTGAGTTTGCTGCACGTTCTTCCGCTCTGTTAGACGGCTCGCTTGTTTTTGATGGCTTAGAGATTGACAACAATATGCGTTGGACTATTCTCGTAGCTCAGGCAGCAGCAGGCGTTATTGATAATGAGCGTATTGATGCAGAGCTTGCTGCTCGCGATACGAAGGAAAATCGTCAGTTCGCTGTTATGGCTGAGGCTGCAATTCCAACTGCTGAAGCTAAGGCATGGGCTTGGGATCAGGCATTGCATAACAATGAGTTGACCAATTCTCAGCTGGAAAACGTGGCTGGTGGCTTCTCTATGAATTCTGACCCAGCTTTGTACGAAAAATACGTAGACAAGTATGCTCAGATTATTGACTGGGTATGGGAGAATAAGACCTTCCACATGTCTGAAGCATTATTGCAAGGAACAACACGTGGATCAGGCTTGTATCCAGTGCTTCTGATGCTGCGCGCTTGGTTGAAGTAGGCGAAAACTGGTTGAACAGTCATGCTGATGCGCCTGCAGCTTTGCGTCGTATTGTCATGGAAAATCTCGATAGTTCACAGCGTGTTCTGCGCGTTCAGCGTTACAACGAGAGCTTGTAGAACATCTGCGTATTACACGCCATCTACACTTAACCTGCCGTGCTACTACAATGGGAAGCCGGCAGGTTTTCTATAACAAAGGAGAGACAATGCCTCGTCTTTTTGGAACTGATGGTGTGCGCGGTTTAGCAAATGGTTTGCTCACTGCTGACCTTGCATTGAAAATGGGTGACGCAGCTGTGCGCGTTTTTGGAGCAGATGCCGCTCATGGACGTCAACGTGCTTTAATCGGTCGAGATACTCGCGTATCCGGTGATTTCCTGGCTTCAGCTTTAGCTGCGGGTATGAGCGCTGGCGGTTTCGATGTTATTGACGTAGGTATTTTGCCAACCCCAGGTTTGGCATATCTCACTTCTATTTTGAACGTAGAAATGGGAGCTGTTATTTCTGCTTCCCACAATGCTATGCCAGATAATGGTATTAAGTTCTTTGCTCAGGGGAGGTTTCAAACTTCCAGATGCGAAGGAAGATGAGATTGAAGAAATTCTTGGCACAGATTGGGATCGACCAACGGGTGCAGGAGTGGGTCGTATTTCTCACGATAATGTTACGGCAAGCAACCTCTATATTGATCATTTGGTCAGCTCCATTGCTCCTGTGGGTAAAGATAAGATTCAGCCACAGCCTTTGAAGGGGCTGCGTATTGTGGTTGATTGCGCTAATGGTGCAACATCAGCAGTTGCGCCTGAAGCTTTACGTCGCGCAGGAGCCGACGTGATTGTGATTAATGCTTCTCCAGACGGCTACAATATTAATGATCATGCAGGTTCGACGCATCCTGAACAGTTGCAGGCGATGGTTAAAGCCAGCGATGCTACTATGGGCGTAGCTTTTGACGGTGATGCCGACCGCTGCTTAGCTGTGGACGAAGATGGCGTTATGGTTAATGGCGACCAAATTATGGGTATTTTAGCTCGTGCCTATAAGCGTGAAGGAAAGCTCAAAGACGATACTCTTGTTATTACCGTTATGAGTAATTTGGGCTTGATTTTAGCGTTGAAGGACATGGGTATTAAAACCGTGCAGACCTCTGTGGGCGATCGCTATGTTCTTGAAGCCATGCTTCAGGGCGGATATACGCTTGGCGGTGAACAGTCAGGACATGTGATTAATAGGGAATTTGCTACCACAGGTGATGGCACATTAACTGCGTTGTGCTTAGCTAATGAAGTGATGAAGTCCGGTAAGAGCTTGAAAGAGTTGGCTGCAGACTTCCCTCAGCTTCCTCAACAGCTTGTTAACGTGCCGAATGTCGATAAACTTGCTGCTTACACGAACCCTGCTGTACAGGAAGCAGTACGCGCAGAAGAAGCAGTGTTGGGAGAAACCGGGCGCGTTCTTTTGCGTCCTTCAGGAACAGAGCCTTTAGTGCGTGTGATGGCAGAAGCTGCAACACAAGAACAGGCAGATGAAGTCTGCGAACGTTTAGCAGCTGTTGTAGCTCGTGAGCTTGCATTATAGAGGGAGAATACTATGGCGTGGAATAGTGCACATATAGACAAAGAATTTGACCGTGAAGTGCGTGCTCTACTCGCAGATACTGATGAAGATGGTAATTTGCCTATTGTGCAGCTGGGTGAACCAGTTTTGCGCATGCAAACCGAGCAGTATGACGGTCAGTTAAGCTCAGAAAAACATTAGTAAAACTGATTGAGTTGATGCGTTCAACCATGCTTTGCCGCTCCAGGAGTAGGTTTAGCAGGGCCTCAGATTGGTTTAGGACTAGCTATTGCTGTGCTCGAAGACCACATGCGCGATGATGCTGATGATCCGCGCGGTATAGGAGAACTTCCTTTTACCACGATTATTAATCCGCATTATGAGCCAGTTGACGATCAAACAGCAAGCTTCTATGAAGGTTGCCTAAGTTTTGATGGTTACCAAGCTGTGCGTAAACGCTACGTGCATATTAAGGCTACGTGGATGGATGAATTTGGCAATAAGCACGAAGAACTTATGCATTACTGGCCGGCACGTATTTTCCAACATGAAACTGATCATTTGAATGGGGAAGTGTACATTGATAAAGCTGAAACTCGCAGCTTAACTACCTACGATAATCTTGAAGATTATTGGGCATTCGAAGCAGTTCCTCAAGAAGCATCCAAAACCTTAGGGTTTCGAGCTTTAATTGCTGGGGTGGCGTATTACAATACGCCACCCCATAGGTTACAGGTCTTTTCTAAACGAATCATAAGCGCAGAAAAATCAAAGCCATAATCACAATAATTGCCGTTGTTATAATCAAGGCATCTGAATAATACTGTTTCTCAATAAGCGCGTATCCTGCATAAGCAAAAGGAATAAAACCAAAACTCACAGTATAATCAAGAGAACTGATACGTCCCAAAATATTTTTCAGGTGAACGTTGCTGCAGAGCAGAACCCCCATGTTACTCCTCCCAGCTCAAACCCAATACCTGCAATATATCCTATGGAAAGAGCGGCAGAAACATACGACCATGTGATTTTTGATGATAACGGGATGACATACAGAAGCAAAATAACATCTCCAACACCGCTATCTATGGCAAGAGTAATAGCCCAGAAAATAACACCGATAAGAAGTCAGCGATATTCCTTAAAGAGGTGAGGAGCTGTTTTGAGTGCGTCTACAAGAGATTGCTGTTGATCCTCGTCTTTCGTGTCGTCAAAGCTTTTCGGAACATGAACAAGAGTCAAAAGAATAATCGTGACAATACCGCTCAAACTGGCAATAGCAAAAAACTTGAGCAGAAAAGTGGGCGGCAATAAGTCCTACTAAAACAGGAGCACCCACATAAGCAATATTGCGTAATGTGCGCACAAAACCATTGGCTTGAACTAAATAATCATGCTCAACAACCGCCGGTAGCAGTGAATAGAGGGCAGGCGAGCCCAGAGCAGAGATAAAAGCAGTAAGTAAAGAGAAAAGCTGAACTTGCCAAGCTAAACCATAGCGCCACGTGAGCACAGCAAAGCCGCTATACGTTACAACCGATATTGCGGCAGCGATTACAGAAAAATACGTTTCTTACTAAAACGGTCAGCCAGAACACCGCCAATAAACGCGCAGATAAGTGTGGGCAGAGTGCGGGTGAGTAAAGTGAGAGCCAGACCTGCGGTATCGTTATTTTGGGTACTGGTGAAAACAAGTCCCATAGAAAACATGACGCCAGCTAGCCCTTGAAGTGATTGAGTAAGAGCTAGCTTGACAACAGATGCATTCAGCCATGTGGGATGAGAAATATGATGCATGATGAACCTTTTCGAATGCGTGAATATGGATGTTTTATGAGCAAACAGAAAAGGATCGTCGATACTGTGCGGAGATTTTTACCGTGACTATCTTCTTTTATTCTCTGGAAAGATGTAAACAGTTATGGTAGTCTCAATTTTTTGATTTCTTTGTAAGTTTTGAATCATGGACAGAGCTGCTAGATGATCCAGCCCAGTCTAAGGAATGTAACTGGGCGTCTAGAAGCAGTATTGAACCTTATATACTGTTCCGAGTGAAGCGCGTGCCCCGTTTACGTTTGTGCCTTCGTGACCATTAAATTTGACTAACTGAGTGCCTTGATTATTCCATGCCGACCATGTTGCTGTCTGAGAATCAACTGTAACAACAGCATCATCAACAAACTGAGCATTGCCGTAGAGAGGGGAGTAAGGGGTGCTCATAGACGATGTGAGTGTGTACGTATTATCTTGTGTATTAACTGCATATGTGATACATATGACCGAGCTTCAGAATTAGTAGCTTGTATGCGTTGAGATGCTGTTGGTAATGCATTACTCCAGTTGAAAAAGTAGGATTGCTAGGAGAATACGCATAATTATTATTGAATAAGGTTAAGGTATAACCTGTTGCGTTCACATTGCTTACTCGAATATCATTTTTGACCGGCAAAAATCTGCAAAAGTTCCCGTTCTTCTTCATAACAAGATACGAGTATTTTGGGTCATTCCATAGGTTTGCCTAGCTAATAATAGAGGTAATAGATGGCGAATCATTCACATCCAGAGTAATAACAGAGGAGGTTTCACGCGAGGAGAGTAAATAGCGATTATTGTCAAGAGCACTAATCGAATCTAAATCTAGCCAATTCCACGCACCATCGGACGAACCTCCATCTGCCGTCAACGCGCGCGCCACCGTGGTAGTGCGATACGAATTAAGCAACCTTGCAAGATTAGCCAAAACCGTCATCTTACCGTTCAAAATATTGATGCGCACCACATACGTGCCTACTTCTTTCGTTTTATCGAAAGCGTTACCGTTGGTTGCAATAGCAATAATATTACCGTTTGAATCTGTGGTGTAATCGCTGAATAAAGAGTAGCGTTCATCAAAATTAAAGAAGTTTTTCACAGCGCCCAACTTGTCTACACACGCAAACTGGGTAGTGCTCACCGCATAACACGTCTGCTGACCAATAGTAATAAATCGCGTTCCCTTCACATTTTTCAAAGGAATTTCCCCACGCAAAATGCCGCTGCTGTCATACAAAAAAGCAAAATGTGTGGAGCTTCCCTCAGCAGCCTCAGGCATAACCGCATAGAGACCATTGGTCAGTTTAGTGCTGTTATCGGCAAAAACGTAGCGTTCACGCGCACAGGCTCATTGCCTAATACGTCACCCATGGTGTATGTGTATTGGCGTGTAATAGTATGTTCGTCCACATCGGTGAGGGTGAAAGTAACCACATTCTTCGTGCTAGGAATCAGTCCTGTAACCTGGAATTCATGGGTGCGACCACGCTGAGCTTGAGTGGTAACAACCCGTGTGGAATCAGGGAAATTCGTTTCCGGAGCACTAACCGTGTACGACACACTCATGAGCTGATCAGTGACAAAAAATACGTAGAGAGACGTGGTATTCGTACCGAAGGGGTTCGCCTCAACAAGCATATGATCAACCGTGTAATTGCCTGTTTTCTTTTTCTTCTCAAGAGTAGCGCTAGCTCGTTTTTGGTATCCGATTGTATAAATACGCTCAACAGTATGCGCCAAAACGCTTGATGGCGAGTTTCTACGCGCATTGTAATAGGTGAGTGCGCTCCACGCTGTTAACGCAACAACAACAAGCATGGCAACAATAATGCTGGCTCGGCGAAGCTGTTCACGCCATGTAGGTTTTGCGCTATCATCTTCCGTTTTGCGCTGAGGAGGAACAGAACGATAATCCGAACTTTTGGTGCGCGTTCCAGTAGCATGATGCACGAGTTCAGGTGTTGCCATACGTTCTCCCCACGATTTTTTGAGCTGACACAATTATACGAAAGTCACGCAATCTTTCTCCATTGAATTTTCTCTTCGGAACGTTCTCGGTTACTTTTCTGTTACGTTTTCTCACGACTTCGTTGCTTCGTTCGTTCTCTCGTTTTTCTGGCTCTTGTGATTTTAGCGGGGTTTAGAGGAGAGCATTGCCCAGTAGGTTCCAGTTGATTCCTCGGGATGTTATGTGTTAAGACATCGCTTCGGTGTGAATGTGGTTTGGCTTCATAAGTGAAGTCGATACGCGCAACCGATATGACAGTTTTGAAGCCATTTTTGCGCATCAAAACTGTCATAACAGGTGTATTAATCGGTTAAGCAGCAGGGTCGATAGTAACAGATCTTCGGATTTAACGTAGTGTGAAGCCTGATTGCCCGGAACAGCTGCTAGTCATGCACGTGCAGACTCCAAAACCCCACTAAAAATCTTATGAACAGTTTTCTGATTGCCTTATCATCAGCAGTCTCGCGTGCTCATGAACGTGAGTTGGATCACATCTTTCTGGGTCTACGCGCTCGCCCTGCCGATTGCTGTGTTCTTCTACTTCCAAGTTCCAGAAATTCGCGTGGAAGCGCAGTCTCAGACCGCGAAAGAAAAGATGAATCCGGCTGTGTACGCGCTTGTCCTTTTCGCGATTTTGCTCGTGATGAACAGCATCGCTATTTTCGTGCGCTTCTCCTCGATCGCAACAGAACTGATGGGTGAAAGCTTTAATGCCAGCAATTACTTGGCGCTGATGCCTCTGCTGGGCATTGCCGCCGGTTTTGCCTTCGATTTCGTGAACAAGCTGTGCGGCAAGTTTACGCTCTACTTGGGCATTGTCTGCTTTATCGCTTCGAACCTGCTGATTGCTATGAGCGGCTCCAGCTTCTGGCTGCTGGTTGCTGGTCTGTTCTTATCGAGTATCCCGGGCTCGTGGTGCTTCCTATTACATCTTTAGCAACCTCGATACCTTGACGACGAAGAACACCGTAACCTTGGCCACCTCGCTCATCTTTATCGGCTGCAATATTGGCAACTTTATTGCGCCGCTTGCCATGAGCGCTATGCAGTTTGATGACCGGTAGTTCCGCTCTGACCGCTCCGTTCTACATTTTTCGCCGGCATCCTCGTGGCTGTGCTGATTGTGTTGGTCGTGGTGAACCGTAAAAGCTACCGCTTAGCTAGCGCTTTCTTGTTCCTTTCTCTGCGCGCAAACCCTTCTTTCTCGTGATTGCTGTTCTTGGTAATGCGGGGGAGGAGGGTTTGCTGTTGTGGTGAGCAACTTCTGACTGGCGCGTTGCTCAGCAAAACACGGAATAGTAGATTTCGAAGGAGAATCCAGCTGTGGCGAGCAATTCGTTACCTATAAGTTGCTCACCACAACAGTTTGTAATGGTGTGCGGTAACCGAAATCTGAATACTCACACAGATGCAGCTGCTGTGACTATTGCTGTGACTATTTCGTTTTTTCTAGGTAAAGAAAGGTTGTAGAGAGGGATTCTGTCGCCTATAAACGTTGAAAATAAAGGCTTTCTGTTTTGTGCCTCGGATGCGATTCGAACGCACGACACCCGCTTTAGGAGAGCGGTGCTCTATCCCCTGAGCTACCGAGGCAAATAGGAGTACCTGCATTAAAGGCGCAGTACCCGTAAAAAGTGTACACGGTTTTACGCAATTGCGCACACAAGCGTTTTATCGTGTGCGTGCGCAAGAATACACAGAACTTACGTAAACTTACTCGTTTCCCTGCGTTCCTGCATTAGCTTGGAACTGGGCTTGAGATTCCTGAACTTCATTAAGTTTTTAGCTACTTCATCGAGCAGAGATTGTGCGTGCTTAGCGAGTGCTTCACCCAACTCCCATTGATACATGGAATCGTTAAGTTCCAAGCCGCCCGCTTCCAACTTCTGCACAACCTGAACAAGCTGATCTCGAGCTTGTTCATACGTCATATTTTCTATTGCTGAGAGCTGTTCGTCAGTTAAATGTGTATTGTTTGCCATGTTAGTCCTCCATTATTGTTTCGTTTACGGTAGCGTTGAGTTTGCCACTCTTAAGCATTACGCTTATGCCCTCGCCAGCTGTCAATGCGTTTGCAACATCAATAACCGTTCCATCTGCTTTTTGCACAACAGCATAGCCGCGGTTCAATGTGGATTGAGGAGATAGAGCGGTAAGTGTAGCGTGTAGTTTATCGATAGTCGATGTGGCTTCAGCCGTCATAAAGTTCATTGCAGTATTCAGTCGCGTGCGAGCTTCCTTAACAAACTGCTGAGGTTTATCGAGAATAGACTGAGGATGCGTCAGGCTTGGACGTTGCGTGTAGGCAGATAAACGTTGCTGTTCAGTAGAAACCTTATTGTGCAGAGCGCCAAATATACGGGTTCGTGCTTCAGAAACAAGCGATAATTCCTCGCGCACATCCGGAACAATCCTTTTAGCTGCATCTGTTGGGGTAGAAGCGCGCAAATCAGCAGCCAAATCAATCAGGGATCCCAGTCATCTTCGTGTCCGATAGCTGATACTAAAGGTGTAACGCAGTCTGCAGCCGCACGAACAACGCCTTCGTCCGAAAAACCAATCAAATCCTCAAAAGCACCGCCTCCGCGCGCAACAATAATAACATCCACAGAAGGGTCAGCATCTAACTGAGCTATCGCAGTAATCACTTCACTCGGACAAGACGGACCTTGCACATGCACATGCTGCACAGAAAACTCAATACTTGGCCAGCGCAAACGAGCGTTAGTAATAACATCGCCTTCAGCGCGCGCTCCAGGAGCACAAATCAAACCAATGCGTTGCGGAAAAAGCAGGAAGAGGAACCTTGCGGCCATCGTCAAACAGTCCTTCACCTTTGAGTTTCTTGCGTAACTGTTCAATCTGCTCCATGAGACCGCCCTTGCCCACATGGTGAATCTCGTCAGCGCGAAAACTAAGCGAGGTGCGAGGCTGATACATATTCGCTTTGCCGTGAATAACAACTAAATCGCCTTGGGTAAATTTAGCTGCTTCATAGGCAGGGGCACCGAAGAAAACCACGTCCATCTGCGTTGTGGTTTGATTATCGCGCAAAGTCATATACACCTGACCTGCGCGGCGTGCATTAATCTGATGCACCTGACCAGTAATCCAAGCAGCAGGCCAACGATCCACAGCATCGGCAAACTTACTGCTGATAAGCGAAACTGGCCACGGATTATCTTTCGTAGTATCTCGTGCCATAGCAGGCAAGGGCTGCTGAGGCGATGAGCTGTGCGGATCTAACTGCTCGTAACTGTTCATCATGCTTCTAGGATATTAGAGCAAGCTGACACGATGGCAAGGTTTATGAACGGTTGAGAAGCGCTCAAAGATCATGAAAAAGAGATGCGCTGTTTCGTGAGCATTGCGTGCAGTAGAATCAACAAACAGAAAATTGTAGTGAATGTTTAAGAAAGAACGCATATGAGCGAATTAACACAGCCGAGCCAGAACCTCATCTTACGACCAACCGAGCGTGGAGATGTGCCTGCAATCATGGTTATGGTCAACGCGGCTAAAAGCTATGCTTAAAAGCCGATAATAGCTCGCAATGGCAGAGCGGGTATCCCAACGAATACTCATTTTATGCAGATATTGATGCTGGGTCGAGCTTTGTTTTATGTGAAGAAAATGCTGGGCAAGTGGTTGCTACAGCAAGTATTTCTTTTGGTGAGGAAGCCGGTTACAGTGCGCTGATTAGCGGAGAATGGGCATATCCTGAGGAAGAGTATGGTGATTATGTTGTGGTTCATCGCGTGGCAGTACATCCTGATTATTGCGGACAGCACGTGGCAGATCAACTATTTTTAGCGCTTTTTGAGGTTATTATTCAGCAAGGTATTCGCACAGTGCGTGTAGATACACACCGCAAAAATCAGCGGATGCAAAACGTACTGGCTCGTTTAGGCTTTAGCATGAGCGGCGAAATAACAGTAGATCATGATCCGCTCGACCCGAAACGCTTGTGCTACGAGAAATTACTGCGGTAGGTGTTTTTATATGAAGCGCGCTGAGAGAGCGTTCTGAGAGAGCGTGCTGATAGCTTTATAGTGCGCGCGAAAGTTCCAGAAAAAGTTTCGAAAGAAAAACGCGCAGTATCTTAAAATCGCTCGGCTTTGCTATCATATGCAACCAGAAGTTAGTTCTGCTAAGTAAAACGCTCGGCAGAAGAGACAGCTAACGACCATGATCCGTTATCAGCGGGGAGTCATCGGAAGAAAAACCGTGCTTGTGCGGCTTAACGAACAGAACAAAGCGATATGCTTGAACAGTTCGTTGCTCAAAGCTTCAAAAGCGGTTGATTAGACCCGACGGAGCAGACCGGATTCTGTGAAGAGGTACTGTGCAGTCTCGGCGCAGTGCAACCGAGGTGGTACCGCGGGGTGTAAAAGTTGAAGCTGGCATAAGCAGAAGCTTTCGCACATCGTCCTCACGTGAATACAGGTAGCGAAATTTCGCACCACATATGAAGTGAACAAACACGAGTTTTCACGAGAGGCGAGGCGCATGAGTAATCGCGTTTATCCTAAGGCAGTGACTGATAGGGGATTTGAAACTATCACTCCTAGCCCTCATTTCCCAGCTATGGAAGAGTCTGTTCTCGAGTATTGGGATGTAGACGATACTTTCCGTCGTTCTATTGCACAGCGAGACAGCGGCAATGCTAACGATGAATTCGTCTTCTTTGATGGCCCTCCATTTGCTAATGGTCTGCCACATTATGGTCATTTGCTCACCGGCTATGCTAAGGATGTTATTCCTCGTTTCCACACTATGTTGGGCAAGAAAGTTAACCGTGTTTTCGGTTGGGATACTCACGGTTTGCCTGCAGAGTTGGAAGCTGAAAAGGAATTAGGTATTACCGATAAATCTCAGATTGATGAGATGGGTATTAAAGCTTTTAACGAGGCTTGCCGTCGTTCCGTGCTGAAGTATACGCAGGAATGGAAGGATTACATTCATCGTCAGGCTCGCTGGGTTGATTTTGATCACGGCTATAAGACGCTGAACGTGTCGTATATGGAGTCTGTGATTTGGGCTTTTAAGCAGCTTTATGATCGCGATCTCGCTTATCAGGGCTTCCGCGTTCTGCCTTACTGCTGGAAAGATGAAACACCTCTGTCTGCGCATGAGTTGCGTATGGATGCAGATGTGTATCAAGACCGTCAGGATAATACCTTGTCTGTGGCTATGAAGCTGCGCGACGAAGATGCCTACGTTGTTATTTGGACCACCACTGCATGGACCATTCCTAACAATTTGGCCATTGTTGTGGGCAAAGACATCGATTATGTGCTGGTAGAGCCTGTTGAGGGCGCTTTTGCTGGTAAGAAGATGTATTTTGCTAAGGATTTGGTAGCTAACTTCGCCAAGGAACTGGGCGAAGACTAGAAGGTTGTGAAGGAACTTAAAGGTTCGGAGCTTGTGGGTCGCCGCTATTATCCTGCTTTTTGATTACTTCTGGATGGTTCCTTAACTGATCCTGAAGGTAAAGCTAACGAAGATGAAAATGCCTTTACTATTTATGCTGCTGATTACGTGGCAACAACAGAAGGTACCGGTTTAGTTCATCAGGCTGTATATGGTGAGGACGATATTAATACATTGAACGCTCACCGTGTGCGCACATACGATTACCTCGACGAGCATGCTCAGTTCCTGGATGTTATTCCTGATTACGCAGGTATGCATGTTTTCGACGCTACTAAGCCAATTACGCGCGATTTGCGTGCTGGCTCTGGTCAGCTTGAGCGCGTGCCAGAAGAGCGTCGTGCTTTTTATTGTTCAGGAAAAGTCGCACGTTCACAGCTATCCTCACTGCTGGCGTTGCGGTAATCCTTTGATTTACAAGCCTGTATCGTCATGGTTCGTTTCGGTAACCAAGATTAAAGAGCGTCTGCTCGAACTCAATCAGGATGTTAACTGGATCCCGGATAACGTGAAGGACGGTCAGTTCGGTAAGTGGCTCGAGAATGCGCGCGACTGGTCCATCTCTCGTAACCGTTACTGGGGTAGCCCTATCCCTGTGTGGGTTTCGGACGATCCGAAGTATCCTCATGTAGATGTTTATGGTTCTTTGGAAGAACTTAAGCGTGACTTTGGTAAGTATCCAACTGATGACGAGGGCAATATTAACTTGCATCGTCCGTGGATTGATGAGCTGACCCTGTCCAAACCCCTGCAGATCCAACAGGGAAGTCTCATATGCGACGCATTGAGGATGTGTTGGACTGCTGGTTCGAATCTGGTTCTATGCCATTTGCTCAGTTCCATTATCCTTTCGAAAAATAAGGATTACTTCGAAGAGCATATGCCGTCCGACTTCGTCGTAGAGTATATTGGTCAGACCCGCGGCTGGTTCTACGTAATGCTCATTATGAACGGCGCTTTTGTTCGATAAGGCTCCGTTTAAGAACGTGATGTGCCACGGTATTGTGCTTGGTGATGACGGTCAGAAGATGTCGAAGCATTTGCGCAACTACCCAGACGTGAAACGGCGTATTTAACGAGTATGGTTCCGACGCGATGCGCTGGTTCCTGATGAGCTCGCCAATTTTGCGCGGCGGAAACCTTATTGTTACTGCAGACGGCATTCGCGATACTGTTCGTCAAATTATGTTGCCTTTGTCATCGCATATTATTTCTTCAGTTTGTATGCCAATGCTGCGAACGGTGGCGAAGGTTTCGATGCGCGACAGGTGCGCGCCGACGAGGTGCATGACTTGCCTCATATGGATCGTTATCTGTTGGCTCGTACCCGAACTCTCGTAGAAGCGTACGCAAAAGCACTTGCAAGATTACGGCGTTGCCGATGCTTGCGCGGACGTGGCTGATTATATTGATATTTTGACCAATTGGTATGTGCGTAACACTCGTGACCGCTTCTGGAATGAAGATGAGAACGCTTTCAATACGTTGTATACCGCTTTGGAAGTTCTCGCTCGTGTGATGGCTCCACTTGCTCCCAATGGAAGCAGAAACAGTATGGCGTGGCCTGACCGGTGGTGAATCCGTACATTTGGCTGACTGGCCATTCTTGGCGGATGAAGAAAGCGAGAAGTCAACAGAATTGGGCGATGTGCTCAAGGCTGATGACGACCTCGTACGCACCATGGATAAGGTACGCGAAGTAGTATCCAGCACACTCAGCTTGCGTAAGGCTCAGAAGATTCGCGTTCGCCAGCCATTGGCACAGCTGACCGTTGTGGCAGACAATGTTGACGCAGTACGCGAATATGAAGAGCTGCTCGAATCTGAGCTGAACGTAAAGCAGATCCAGTACACCACCCTCGAAAATGCTGGTGACCACGGTTTGCGCGTAGTCAACGAATTGCGCGTGAACGCACGTGCTGCAGGACCTCGATTGGGTAAGAATGTTCAGTTTGCTATTCGCGCTTCTAAGTCGGGTGCATGGCATGTGAACGAAGAAGGTATGCCAGTTGTTGACGCTCAAGGTGTTGACGGCGGTATTGCTTTGGTAGAAGGTGAATACGAGCTGATTTCTCGCGTAGAAGCTGTAGAAGGCGGAGCTGACGAAGCAAGCTCTGTGTCCGCATCTTTGCCAACAGGCGGTTTCGTGCTTCTCGACACCACCTTAACCGATGACTTGCTGGCAGAAGGTTACGCTCGCGATGCAATTCGCAGTGTTCAAGACGCACGAAAAAGCTGCAGATCTTGATATTTCTGACCGCATTAGCTTGGTTCTTACCGCTCCAGCTGCAGACGCAGACAAGCTCAAGCAGTTCGAAGAGCTGATTTCCACTGAAACTCTCGCAACCAGCTTCAGTGTGAATGTTGCTGATGTGCAAGAGCTTGAGGTGAAAGTGGAGAAGGCTTAGGTATTAGCTTTATAGCAGTTAGGCAAGCCTCGCGCTCGCTGTTCTCTCCTGTGTCTGACTGGGGAGGGCAGCGGCGCGGGTTTCGTTGTTGCGAATTTGAGTTGTCAATTTGGGAAACGCGGGAGATATGTTCTCCCGAGAGTGATATACTAAAAGAGCTAATTCACAGTAAGGGCGGACTCGTTAGCCGCCTTGAATGCTAAGCAGGAAACTGCAGGGGAGGCTTTGCCTCCCCGTTTTTTCTATTTTTCTGATATGCCCCAATTAGGGTTATTCGTCATTTTGTGTGTCTGTGGGAGTGGTGTGTGTTGCTTCGTTTTTGTTAGATTGTTTGGTTTGGGTAGCGTGTGGGAGTGTGGAATTCGTCCCAGTCGATGCCTGTGCCATACGTTTGTGGTATGCCGTATGTATCGTGTCTGACATCACTTTGATACTGCATGCGTGCTGGTATAACTTGTCGAGCTAGTCAGTGGTTATAGCGTGGTAAACAAGCCATTGGTCGTTCTGGGGATACTGGGTGCGTTGATGACAATACCAGCACACAGCGGTGATTTCGTTTGAATAAACTCAACCCTCTATGATCATGTAACATTTGGCGTATACCCGCGTTAAATGAATCGATTCTATTATTCGTTGATGGAGCATAATCAAATTGAAGGAACGTGAATAATTGTTGTTCTTTGATTCTACGATCAAGTATTCTGCGTGCCTTAACCAGTCTTTTGTGATAATCGTGCCATGACCCGTCCTGGTACCTGCTTTTGACCTATAGCCCTGTTTTCCCGCTCGAGGTTCTACCGTTCTTCTTCATAAGCGTGTGCCATAAATCGCATAATGGTCGTTGCATACCCCTTTATACAACCCAGAGCATGAAAACACTGACAAGCCAACAAAATCAACACGTCCCAGCATATTACAGACACATTATGGCTAAGTGTCATGGTCAATCATGCAACCATGAACATCCCTCAAACACACAAAAACAAGACCTAAGACAACAAAAACAGACACACAAAATGGCGTATAACCCGTTGCATTTTTCTTTTTGGCACAGAAATTCAACGAGCACTTGTATAAGTGAGTCGGTGGGCTGAACTGCACCCCCTTCGTTAGGATAAAAGAATAGAGGGAGAGTTCCTCGACTGCAACGTTTAGGAACTCATGAGAAGAAGGTAGAGTTATGACTCATCAACGATTATCGACGCTAAAAGCATTGCGCATGATATGTGTCCGTCTAGCTACGGTGCTTTTCGTTTTCTCGTCTTCGGCTTATGCGCACCCTCATGTTGCCTTTGCGGCTAATGAAGTGAATAAAGTTGAAGATGGAGCATACGAGAATAGCTATGATGCACAGATAGAAACACAGAACCCGTTTCCACAGATTATTAGTGACGATGAAGTAAATGCTCATATTGAAGCAATCAAGGCATATGAAGGCAAAGATGCTTATAATTTTGAACGGTACCGATTAGACAAATTTTTGATTACGTATCTTGATAATTCTACTGAATTATTAGACCATACTGAGTATCGCACTCGTTTGAATAATAGACAGTTCGATGTGACAACCATTCGTTCAGTAGATTACTATACGGTTTTTGTTCCTTATGTTGACGACAATCACGATATGGTTCATAAGAAATTTATTTTTGGTGGATGGACATATAACCGTCGTGCAGTTCGTGGCAATGATGGGGAAATGATCATCGACAAATTCGTTGGTTAAGAAGAAAACGGCAGCGGAGGAAGCGATGAATCTCTCAGCGTCGAGTGGAACGGTAATAAACTCAATAGCACCTATAAAAACCATCAAGATGGTACAGGTAATATTGTCAGCGTAAATCTCATATATCAGCGTGGGTATAAAACTGTTATGCCGCAATATATACATTTGAAACATACAATAGCTAACGGTAACTTACCAGGGAAGAACGCTGTATGCGTCAAGTTCTATGGGCTTCCGCGGTACGAATATGTATATCGGATCTATGAACAACAGGGACAGCATTAAAGCCGGAACAAGTATTTTCCGCTCGTACTATAGCTCACACAGTTCAGAACATATTTCTTTTGTTGATGATTTTGAATATAGAAAAGCTCGTCATCTCCCTATAACAAATCTTATTGAAGAGACGCAGTAAAGATACTGCTCTTTTCTCTGATGCTGCGCACACTCCTATCGTGCAAGATGATGGTAAAGACTTTGAAGCATTAGCGAGTCCACTGAATCTACATGGCGTAGTAGAAATGGGAACTCCGAAAGATGATAGTTCTGGTTGGAGTGAGAACGGAAATAGTGATCGACGTTTTAGTGTGCTCGCTCCCGAAGCTCATTTCCCAGGATATGCTAATTTTCGTGAGTCCTATCTGAAATATCAGGGCTGGTCAACAGGTGTTACTCCTACAGAAATGGAAATAATTCCTAATGCTGAAGGCACTCCAGGCGATACGAATTATCTGCTTTTCTCCACAGTCAAGTCAACACTATCAGATATAGCCAGTGAGAAAGATATTCCTGGATACGTTTACGTAGGTGAAGATATAGATGCAGTTCATGACTATGGTTCTTACGCAACGCGAACGAACGGCTATATTATGCCGGCCATCAATGCTACTACGCTCGTACTGCTGATAATAAAGGAGTGCTCATTAAAGATAAACTTGTATCTGATAAAGATGGCATGATTCACTTAGCATCGCAACCGTTAGATTACGATCAGCTGTCTAAGCTAACTGTGGATAACGAAGCTATAAAAGAGAAAAAAGTGGTGATTGATAGCAACTATTTTACCTTAACTGATAAGCGGACTGTCACTTCCGATGAAGATCAAGGTAATACCTATCTTTTCCCAGGTACATATGTTTTGAAAGAAACACAGGCACCAAAGGGATACGTTGCTTCATATGATATTGAATTTGAAGTTCCTGTTAATAAGGATAAAAGTGATGATGCTCTTGTGATTCAGGCGGAGAATAAGAAGAAGCCTGAATCGACTCCCGAACCGACACCTCACCCGGTGCCAACAGACAATCCACAACCGAAGACTGAAAAATCGAAGCCAAAGATTTTGGCACACACTGGAAGCGGTTCGGCTGTGCAGCTGGCTCTCGTTGCTGTTCTAGCTAGCATCGCAACTGCTTGTGTTTCTCTTCGAATGGCTCGCCGATTGACTTACTAAGTACATCGTACGTATTTTGCCAGATGTGTACTCAGCCGAGAAAAGCTCCTTCTTCTCTTCCTTTGCATAGGTGAAGAGAAGAAGGAGCTTTTCGTGCGCAAGTGTCAGCTACATGTATGTGGTGAGGGTCACAATGTGGACTATTCATAGCACGCAGGTCACGGTTGTGTCATAGTAACACTGCCAATGGCTAAAACATACACATTTATGTTCACGGAAAGAACAAGGAGATGGAGTCCATGAGTGAACTCACATATGCGGTAATCGGTGCTGGTGCAATGGGGTATCGTTATGGCATTTTGCTTCAAGAAGCAGGTAAGAAGGTAGATTTTATTGATGCTTGGGAACCAAATATTGAAGCAGTGAAGGAACAAGGCGGCGTATGGGTGAGCCGTGATCATGAGGGCCGTCACTTGGTGCCAGTGAACCTGTATCGTCCAGAAGAATATACAGGAAATCCGGACGTATGGATTATCTTCCTCAAGCAGATGCAACTTGAAGATATGCTCAAGCGCTGTGCTCATTTATTCAAAGATCATCAGGTTGCTTTCTCAGCAATGAACGGATGGGGTCATTTCGAGAAGATTAATCAATACTTCTCAACAGATCGTATCTACGGTGGAACCGCAATTATTGCAACTGTTTTGAACGGTCCATGGCGATGTTGATTTCATTGGTAAGAAGGGTACAGGTTCTATGCACATGTGTGCAATGAATGAGCACATTACCGATATTGAACGTGCAATTGCTGATGACTTTACTGCAGCACACATGAATCCAGAAATTACCACAGACTTTAAGGGCACATGCATGGCTAAGATTGTGTTCAATTCTGTGGTGAATACCTTATGTACCATGTATCAGATTACTATGGGACAATTTGCTGATTACGAAGGCTCCCATGAGATGACTCAGCAGCTTGTTTCCGAAGCATATGCTGTATGTGAAGCCGCTGGTATTCCTATGATTAACAGCGTAGATGAAGAAGTTGAATCTATCGAATACGCAAGCCGTGTGGGTAATCCACTGCATTACCCATCTATGTATCAAGACATGATTCACGGACGACCAACAGAAGTAGATTATATCAACGGATATATTGCTCAACTCGGACGTGAACATAATGTTGACTGCCGCACCCACGCTTTCTTGACTCATGGCGTGCATTTAGCAGAACGAGCATTCCAGATTCATCACGCGCAAGAAAAGTAAAAAAACTATCTTTCCTATATAATGGGGCTGAGTGCAGCATACTACCGCACTCAGCCCTTTTCTTTTTCTGTGTTAATGTGACGAGCGCTCACAGTAATCTCACCTCAAATGTGCAGATAATTATCAGAGTCTTCCGACACGCAATATAAGTGAAGCGCAATTGCCTATAATATAACGGTGCCCACAAGGGTAGTGTACAGGAATAAAACCTACGGAGGTCTGCGTGCCAGCACAGGAAACTGTTGTGGTGCATTATCATACCGCGAACGCTCGCTATGAAGATAGAAGCGTATGGATGTGGAAAGATAATGAAGAAGGTTATCAATACCTTTTAACAGAACGAGATGCTTTCGGAAAGTTCTGTGTACTCCCTGTACGTTTAAATACCGCCGATAATATGCACGGATATATCAATATCCTTATGCGTAACACTGATTTCTCTTATAAATCTCGAGAATATCGCATTACTTTACGCAATGATGAACAGCCTACACACGTATGGCTTGTTGAAGGTGACGATACGCTCTACTACTCTTACCAAGCTGCGCTTACGAGCAGGGCATGTGCACTGTATGATGTGCATGCTTTTGATATGGCTTTACATCCAGAAGAATTTGACCGTCAATGGGCCTTCGATGGCTGGTTGGGCTACACATATTCACCATCCAGCACACAATTTCGCGTATGGGCACCAACTGCTAAGCAGGTCGATCTGCTGATTCTTAGCACTCCCACAGACCAGTCAACCCATACAATAATCCCCATGACCCGAGGGGATATAAGCGATACTCTTAACCAGAAGCGCAATACTCATGGAGTATGGTTTGCTACGCTGGACGTTGATTGCGACAGTATATCGTATGTATATCGTGTGCACCATGCAGATGGTCGCATAGTTGATTCTCCTGATCCGTATGCGCGCGCAGCTACCAGTGATGGATTACAATCGGTGATTTTAAGTCCGCGTTCCAGGCGTGCAGAAGGTTTTAGCGTCAAACACGGCGATGACGCGGTATGGCGTGTAGAAAATCCTACCTCAGCTGTTATCTGTGAGATGCATATTCGCGATTTTACTATTTCGCGCACATCCGGCGTTCCGCGTGCTCTGCGTGGAACCTATATAGGAGCGTGCGAAAGTGGCACAAGCAATACATATGGGGCGAGCACAGGTATAGATTATCTTGATCATCAAGGCATAAGTTATGTGCAAATACAGCCAGTTGCTCAATACTATAAGCATTATTTACCGGACGGTCGTAGACGCTACAACTGGGGTTATGATCCGTGCAACTATAATGTGCCAGAAGCCTCGTATTCTACGAAGCCGAACAATCCTGCTGCAGCAATTATTGAATTGAAAACAATGATTCAGGAGTATCATAATCGCGGTATAGGCGTTATTTTTGACGTTGTTTATAATCATACTTTTTTTCGAGCGCAACGCATCCGTTCCAGTTAACTGTTCCGGATTATTTTTACCGCATGAACGCAGACGGTTCTTGTGCAGACGGCTCGGGCTGCGGTAATGAAACGGCTAGCGAAAAGGAAATGTGCCGAAAGTACATGATTGATTCCGTCATGTATTGGGCTGAAGAGTTTAACGTTGACGGATTCCGTTTTGATCTCATGGGATTACACGATATTGAAACAATGAATCAGATTCGAAAACAACTCGATAGCCTCGACCCACACATTCTTATGTATGGAGAAGGCTGGGATATGGGAGTAAATCTCCCTGCAGACCGTAAAGCGAAGAAAGATAATGCAGCGCTTATGCCACGTATTGCTTTCTTTAACGATACAGTTCGAGATGGTGTGAAAGGTGCGGAAGTCTACGGCTATGTAAAAGGTGGTTTCGTCTCTCATGAAGGTACGGAAGGCATCGTAGCCAAAGGAATTCTAGGAAGTAGTGAGCTAGTCAATTATGATACGCCTCGTCAAGTTCTCAACTATATTGAAGCGCATGATAACTATAATCTCAATGATTTACTTACACGTTTACATCCTGACGATGATGAGCTGTGCCATATTCAGCGCGTAGAAGTTGCTAATGCGTTGAACTTCGTTATGCAAGGTATGACCTTTATGCAAATTGGTCAAGAATTCTTACGCACAAAACTGTATCCAACGGGAGATAATGGCGAGCTGACTTTAGGCGACCGATTGAATGCCATGAATAGTTATAACGCTCCTGATGAAGTCAACCGGGTGAATTGGGATCAAGTGACTCAATATCGCGATACTGTCGATTTCGTGCGGCAATTGATAACATTCAAAACCTCTTCAGACCTCTTTTCTTACGAAACATATAGTGATGTGCGCAGACACGTGTATGTATGGTCAGCTATCGATAGCTCTGGCATTATTGGCTTTGATATAACAGGAGACGATAAAAAGTATCGTATTGTTGCTACTACAGTTGATGTTCCTGTACATAATATGCTTAAAGATTTAGATGGTGCTCAACTGATTTTATCGAATAATCCTATTCGTATCGAAAAAGAAAAAAACTTTGAGGCATATACTTTTGCTATCTTTTGAACAAGTACTCTCAGATGCTTCATAAAAGAGTCTGAGCTTTCAACCATAAGAGTGAGAAGGCGCTAAAAAATCAAGGAAAAAGAAGTTAGCTATCTTACAATATGATTGATAAATGAACAGTTTGGTCTTTCCTTACCCAAAAACCTTTCAAAACGAGTACACTGGACTTAAGGAGAGGTTAAGGGGGAATGCTTATGGAAACGCATGAGGCTTTACGGACTTTTGGCACGGGAGAAAATTTCCATGCTCAACATTATTTCGGTTTTCACCGAGAGACGAGAGAGGGAGAGGAAGGCTACGTCTTCAGAGTGTGGGCTCCGAACGCGCAACATCTAGCTCTTATTGGAGAATTCACAAACTGGCAAGACAATCCAATAGGTATGTCCTGCAATGAAGCGGGAGTGTGGGAAGTTTTCACCACTGCGCCACAAATTGGCGAGCGCTATAAATTCCTCGTTACTCGTGCAGACGGATCTGTTGTGGAAAAATTGATCCTTTTGCTTTTTATCTAGAACCACGTCCTGGCACTGCCGCCATTGTTACTGATTTTCCAGAGAAAAAATGGAAAGACGGCTTATGGCTGGGGCGCCGTAAGCGTTTTGGTTTCCGTAATCGCCCAGTCAATATTTACGAAGTGCATGCCTCCTCGTGGAGAGAGCACGAAGACGGCACTCCATACCAGTTTGCTGAGCTAAAAGATGAGCTTATCCCTTACTTGGTGAAGATGAACTACACCCATGTGGAGTTCATGCCGCTGATGGCTCATCCGTTGGGAATGAGCTGGGGCTACCAGCTTATGGGCTATTTTGCGTTTGAGACACATATGGAACTCCTCGAGATTTCCAAGACTTCGTAGAAGAATGCCATAAGAATAATATTGGTGTTATTGTAGACTGGGTTCCTGGGCATTTTACAGTCAACGATGATGCTTTGGCTTTCATGATGGAACGCCTACCTTTGAATATCAAGATCCAGATCGTGCGCATAACCGAGGTTGGGGAGCACTGAACTTTGATTTAGGAAAGAACCAAGTGCAGTCTTTCCTTATTTCCTCAGTAAAGTTCTGGATTGATTACTATCATTTGGACGGTATTCGTGTTGATGCGGTCAGCAATATGATTTACCGCAATTACGATATTGGTCCTTGGACTCCTAATAAGGATGGCGGTACTCGTGACTATGAGGGCTTCGGCTTCTTACAGAAGATGAACGCTGTTATTAAAGGCTATTATCCTGATGTTATGATGATTGCTGAAGAAAGTTCCAGCGATACAAAGGTAACCGGTCCTATTGAATGGGATGCCTTGGGCTTTGATTACAAGTGGAATATGGGTTGGATGAACGATATTTTGAAGTTCTATGAAGAAGACCCAGTGTATCGTAAATATGATTTTAACTTGGTCACTTTCAGCTTCATGTATGCTTTTGCGGAGAACTTTATTCTTCCGTTCTCACATGACGAGGTAGTGCACGGTAAGAAGAGCCTCATGCATAAAATGTGGGGAGACCGCTACAACCAGTTTGCTGGACTGCGTAATCTGTATACCTACCAGATATGCCATCCGGGTAAGAAGCTGCTGTTCATGGGTAGCGAGTATGGGCAGTTCTTGGAGTGGAAGTATGATGAGCAACTCGAGTGGTCTAATTTAGACGATGAGATGAACTCGAAAATGCAAAACTTCACTGCTCAACTCAATCAGTTCTACAAAGATAATTCACCTTTGTGGAAGATTGATAATAGCTATGATGGTCTCGAAATTATTGATGCAGATAATACTAACGAAAGTGTGTTGTCCTTTATTCGCAAAAACGATAAGGGCGAGTTCCTCATCTGTGTATTCAATATGGCTCCAGTTGAACGCCGAGGTTTTACTATTGGCGTTCCTGTTGCTGGTGAATATGAAGAAGTGTGGAACACGGAAATGCGTGAATTCGGTGGTGTCTGGAAGCAAAACAATCCACATACTCATACGCAACCAGGATTATGGAAAGACTATCAGCAAAGTCTCACCTTCACTGCTCCAGCTTTAGGTGCCAGCATTTGGAAAGCTTAAACGTAAAGACGCGGTTCATAAAAAGCGTCAGGTATCCAAGAAAAAGTCAACCACACAGTCGAATGCGAAATAACTCATCATGTTTTAGACTACAAGTACAGGAATAAGGAGGTCATTCAATGAAGAATGAAATGTTAGCTCTTATCTTGGCGGGAGGTCAGGGTTCTCGCTTAGGTAAGTTAACCCAGAATATTGCTAAGCCTGCTGTACAGTTTGGTGGGCGATATCGCATTATCGATTTCGCTTTATCGAACTGCGCAAACTCAGGTGTGCGAAATGTTGGTGTTATTACGCAGTATCAGCCTTTGGCCTTGAACGCGCATATTGGAAACGGCTCTAGTTGGGGTTTGAATGGTGTAAATTCAGGTGTATCCATTCTGCAGCCATACTCGGCTACAGAAGGTAACCGCTGGTTCCAAGGCACCAGCCATGCGGTGTATCAGAATATTAACTACATCGATAGCATCAATCCAGAATATGTGCTCATCCTCTCAGGTGACCATATCTACAAGATGGATTACGACGATATGCTTCGCCAGCACAAAGAAAAATGACGCATCCCTTTCGGTTTGCAGTTATTAACGTGCCGTACGAAGAGGCTAGTCGTTTCGGTATTATGAACACCGATTCGCATGGCCGCATTGTCGAATTCGAAGAAAAGCCAGCTCAGCCAAAGTCAACCAAGGCTTCTATGGGGATTTACATCTTCACATGGTCTCGTTTGCGCGAGCTGTTAGTGAATGCCGATAAAAATAATGTAGATATGCTCGACTTCGGTCATAATGTTATTCCGGCCTACCTTAAGGCCGATGAGCGCGTCTACACCTATGAATTCGAAGGCTACTGGAAAGACGTGGGCACAATCGACTCCCTGTGGGAGGCGAATATGGAGTATATTGGCGAAAACAATGTGCTCAACTCACGCGACCGCTCCTGGAAGATTTACTCCAAGAACCTTATTTCGCCACCTCACTTTATCGACGGCACTGCCGATGTTAAAGACTCGCTGGTCGTCGATGGCTGCTTTGTGAGCGGCGGTAAAGGCATTCGATTTTGTCGACGAATGTGCAGGTAAAAACCGGTGCTGTTATCGAAGACTCCTTTATTATGAGTGGCGCTATTGTGAGCCAAGGCGCTCATATTAAGCGCGCCATTATTGGTGAAGGAGCAATTATTGGCGATGACGTCGTGATTGATGGCACAGACGAAATTCAGGTCATAGGATACAACGAAGTAGTAGGAGTTGCTGATGAAGCTTGATAAGTACACCGCTATCTTGGGTAATACCGTTGGCTACCCAGATATGGAGGGTTTAACAGCTCAGCGTCCAATGGCCAGCCTCCCGTTCGACGGTAAGTACCGTTTAGTCGACTTCCAGCTGTCGAGCTTGGCAAATGCTGGTATTCGAAGTGTCTACGGTATTTTCCAGCGCGATAATATTAGTTCGATTTTCGACCACATACGCAGTGGTCGTGAATGGGGGCTCGATACCTTGCTGAGCCACTGGTATCTTGGCTTCTACAACACGAAGTATAGCGAAAACACAACAGATCGTGCCTACTATGAGCAGCTGTTGCGCTTCCTCAAGCGCTCCGGTAGCGATCGCACGGTTTTATATGGGGTGCGATATTTTTATGCAATATCGATTTAGAACAGGTTATTCACCTCTCCGAAGCACACGATAGCAAAGCTGACCGTCGTCTACAAGCGTGTTCCACGTTCCATGGTTACCCCAGGTAATGCTCTTCTCGATGTTACCGACGAAGACCGCGTGCTCTCCGTCAGCTCGGGAAGCGTGCCAGAAGGGATAATCTTTTGAATATGGCGGCCGATATTTTCGTAGCCGACACGCAATGGCTTATCGAACACATGGAACAGGAAATTCAAGAAGAGCATCCTCGCAAGTTGCGTTTCTTGCTGCGTAGCCTGCTGGTCGACAACGATGCGTCCGCTTTTAGCCACACGGGTTATCTGTCGAATATCTTCTCGGTAAAATCCTATTTCGACGCGAATATGGATATGCTCGAGTCTGAAAACTTCTACTCCCTGCTGTACTCCAATCAGAAGGTGTACACGAAGGTAAAGAATGAGGAGTCTACGTATTTCTCCCCAGACTGTGATGTAGAAAACTCTCAGTTTGCCTCCGGTAGCATCGTGAAGGGTCGCGTAAACCGTCTCGATTATTTCGCGAAACTGCTATCTCGATAGCACGAGTGACGTGTGCCATACCATTGCTTTCTCGAAGGTAACAGTGGAGCAGGGTGCTCACGTTGACTACGCAATTCTCGATAAGAACGTTGTTGTTGCTCCAGGCGTTACTATTCAAGGCACACCAGACAAGCCTGTGGTTGTGGTCAAGGGTACGCATGTTCAGGAGGATATTATCCGATGAAGGTACTATTTGTAGCCGCTGAAGGCTCACCTTTTGCCAAAGTGGGTGGTTTGGGCGATGTTATAGGAGCACTTCCTAAATCCTTAGCAGCGCGCGGACATGAGGTAGCGGTCGTTATGCCGTACTACGACACCGTTGCACGCAATTTTGCCGACCAGGTAGAAGACGTTATGTACTTCTTTACGAACGTGGGTTGGCGTCACGAGTATGTGGGAGTCAAGCGCTTGGAACTGTCGGGCGTTACCTTCTACTTTATTGATAACGAGCGTTACTTCTTCCGCGGTCACGTTTATGGCGATATGGATGATGGTGAGCGTTTTGCTTTCTTCCAGTTAGCAGCTGTAGAGCTGATGGAAAAGGTTGATTTTATTCCAGATATTCTGCACGTGAACGATTACCATACAGCGATGATTCCTTTCCTCGTGAAGGAAAAATATCGTTGGATTGAAGCCTATAAGAATATTCGCACCGTGCTTACTATTCACAACTTGCAGTTCCAAGGCGTTTTTGACCCTTCTACTCTCAGCGATTTCTTTGGCGTGGGTATGGAACGTTACGAAGATGGCACAGTACGTTGGGACAACGCTCTGAATTGGCTGAAAACAGGTATTCTTTACGCTGATCGTGTAACAACGGTATCCCCAAGTTATGCACAAGAAATCATGACAAGTGATTTCGGTCAAGGTTTGGATCAAGTGCTCCGTATGGAATCTGGAAAAGCTTTCTGGTATTACTAACGGTATTGATACGGACATCTTTAATCCTCAAACCGATAAGCGTATCCCGCATCATTTCTCTGCCGACGATATGGCGGGCAAAGCGCTCAACAAAGCGGCTTTGCAAGAAGGAGTCGGCTTGCCGGTTCGTCATGATGCGCCGTTGTTCGGTATCGTGTCGCGCTTAACAGATCAAAAAGGTTTCGGTCTGGTGGTTAGCGAACTCAACGCGCTCGTGCAGCACGATATTCAAATCGTGGTGCTCGGTACAGGATATCCGGAGTACGAGCATTCCTTCTCCTGGTTTGCCGACGTGTATCCAGATAAAAATCAGTGTGCGCATAACTTTCGATATCGACCTGGCTCAGCTCATCTATGCAGGTAGCGATGGTTTCCTTATGCCAAGCGCGTTCGAGCCATGCGGATTATCGCAAATGATGGCCATGCGTTACGGTACTATTCCTGTGGTTCACGAGGTGGGCGGTCTCAAAGATACTGTGCAGCCATACAATCAGTTCGACAATACGGGTACTGGTTTTGGTTTTAGTGATTTTAATGGCTACTGGTTTACGCAAACCGTGCTCAAAGCGGTGAACCTGTATAAGGATGAGCCAGAGAAGTTCGCTCAACTTCAACAACGTGCTATGTCTACAGATTTCTCGTGGGAGAATGCGTGCTCTCAGTACGAGAATCTCTACGATGCGATTCGTGTAGACTAAACGCAGCGACGTCGTCATACTCTGTGTGAAAGGGTGTATTCATGGAATTGACTACAGAACAATTTATTCACGATTTTGAGGCCACGCTCAAAGAGCAGAAGCAGATTACTATTGCCGATGCTATACCAGAAGAGCTGTTCTTGGCTTTAGCGAAAACAACGCGTCAGTACTACACGCCGTTGTGGCTCGACCGTAAGCATGCTTTTGCAGAAGAGAGAAGACAAGATTGCTTTCTACTTCTCCGTTGAGTTCCTTCCTGGTCGTATGCTCGAGACGAACCTGCTCAACTTGGGTATTCTCGATACGGTTAAAGATGCCTTCACTCAACTGGGCGTGGACTTTGATGCTGTAAAAGAATCCGAACACGATATGGCTTTGGGTAACGGTGGTTTAGGGTCGTTTGGCTGCAGCCTTTATGGATTCCTTGGCCACAACCGGTTATCCAGGTTTCGGCAATGGTTTGCGCTACCGTTATGGCTTGTTTAAGCAGCGTATCGTTAACGGCTATCAGGTGGAGCTTCCAGACTCCTGGTTCGGCTCTATTGGCAATGTGTGGGAGACGCGCAAAGACCACGATATTGTCTACGTGAGCTTCTTCGGTAACGTGTATATGACCGATGCGGGAGACGGCAAGCTTAAGCCTGTGTACAATAACGCGCAAGTTTTGCGTGCCGTGCCATACGATGTGCCTCAAATCGGCTTCGGCAACGGGGTAGTGAATAATTTGCGCTTGTGGGATGTAGAAATTCCGGAAGAATACGAACTGAACTATCCAACAATCGAAGATCGTCGTCGTGTAGAAGATATTACGGCCGTGCTCTACCCAGACGATTCCACCGATGAGGGCAAGAAGTTGCGCCTTATGCAGGAGTATTTTTATGACTTCTGCAGGTTTGCAAACTATTGTTAAGTCGTATCTGAAGATGGGCTTGCCTTTGGAGCGTATTTACGAGAAAGTTTCGGTACATATTAACGATACACATCCTGCTGTGGCTCCAGCGGAGTTTATGCGCATTCTCGTCGACGACTACGGTTTGGAATGGGATGTTGCGTGGGAAGCAACATGCAAGACCATGAGCTATACGAATCATACGATTCTGTCTGAAGCATTGGAGAAGTGGCATACGGGCTTGTTCTCCTATGTTTTTGCCTCGCGTCTACCAGATTATTGTGGAAATCGATAATCGTTATATCTCCCGGATGAGCGCTCAAGGTGTTGACTACGAAACCATCGAAAATACGCGCATCGTACGCAATAACCAAATCCATATGGCGCATTTGGCTATTATCGGCGGTCACAGTGTAAACGGTGTGGCAAAGCTGCATACCGAGTTGCTTAAGGAAGATACTCTGCGCGACTTCTACAAGATTTCGCCAGAAAAGTTTAACAATAAAACTAACGGTATTGTGCAGCGTAGATGGACGCAAATCGCTGCCCCTCATCTGTCTCAAAACCATTGATAAATGGATTGGTGACGGATGGCGTAGCGATATTCATGAGTTGCGCAAGCTGAACGATTTTGTCGATAATCCAGATGCGCAGGCAGATTTCTGGCAGGTGAAGCAGGAATCTAAACAGCGTTTGGCTGATTATATCGAGAAGACTACGGGTGTTCATGTGAACTCTCAGGCTATTTTTGATGTGCAAGTCAAGCGTTTACATGCGTATAAGCGACAGCTGCTGAACGTTTTGCATATTATTAAGCTGTACTGGGATATTAAAGATAATCCGAACGCAGACTTTACACCACGAGTATTTATTTTTGGCGCAAAAGCAGCACCCGGTTATCACTTTGCCAAGTCTGTGATTAAGGTTATTAACGAGTTAGCAAACCTGATTAATAACGATCCAGCTATTGGCGATAAACTTAAAGTGGTATTCCTTGAAAATTACCGTGTAAGTCTTGCTGAGCTTATTATTCCTGCAGCCAATGTCTCTGAACAGATTTCCTTAGCTTCTAAGGAAGCATCAGGAACATCAAATATGAAGTTTATGATGACAGGCGCTGTTACTTTAGCTACTCTCGATGGTGCAAATATTGAGATTAAGCAAGAAGTAGGCGACGATAATATCGTGATTTTCGGTATGGATAAAGACGCTGTTTATCGTCACTACGAGTCACACGATTATTATTCTCGTGGCATTTATGAGAGTAATCCAGTTATTCATCGTGTGGTTAACTCACTGGTAGACGGCACTATTCCAAACTGTCAGAGCGAAGGTAACGAAATCTTCGATGCTCTTATTACCTATAATGATGAGTATTTCCTTCTCGAAGACTTCCAATCTTATGTGGATGCTCAAGCGCGAATTGCGCAGTTGTATGCAGATCGCTCTAGGGTGGATGCATATGAGCTTAATGAATATTGCTAATTCCGATAAGTTCTCTTCAGACGATACGATTCGTCAGTATGCTCAAGAGATTTGGCAGTTACATTTGCCTCAAGCATAAGCTAAGAGTTCAGGAACACAAGGCGTGTACACATTGATTGTGTGCGCGCCTTTCTTGTGGCATGCTCAGCCGTATAATAGTGTGGTTGTAGAGATAGGGATATGAGCGCAGGTAGGGAATAATGGCTTCGGATTTTTATTTGATTGTGGGTTTAGGGCAATCCAGGTAAAAAGTACGAGGGAACTCGTCATAATATGGGGCTTTTATGGTTGCTGATGTTTTGGCTCAGCGGTGGAATGTTAGTCTGAGCGACCATAAAGGCTTGGCTCAACTGGGCAAAGGCGTGATGATGCTTGACGGACGCTCTTTTAAATTCTTTTTAGCTAAACCGCTGACTTTTATGAATAATTCAGGCAATGCTGTTGCTTCTATCTGCGCGTATTATTCCATCGAACCAGATCACGTGATTGTTGTGCATGACGATATGGATTTGGATTTTGCTCGTATGAAGGTTAAAGCTGGAGGCTCAGCTGGCGGTCATAATGGTATTAAATCCATTGATCGTTCTTTAGGCACACCTCAATATGGGCGTGTGCGTATGGGAGTTGGTCATGCAGCTAGGGGAGCTCACGCTCGAGAAAACACTGTGAACTGGGTGCTTGGCGGTTTTAATGCGGCGCAGAAAAAAGAATTAGATGAGTTTTTGATGGACGGTGCTGATGCAGTAGAGTCCTTAATAACTGATGGTGTGCAACGCACACAGGAGAAATTTAATGGCCGATAGATTAAGCCTGTATTCTACATTACGTGCTTATACTGAGCAGTTAAGTCAAACGGAGGATTTTTCACGTCTTTTGGAATGCGCTAGCAGCACTCCATCACTTATTCAACGTGTGGGGGCGGTTCAAGGTATTCGCCCTGCAGCTGAAGCAAATCTTGCTCATGAAGGATCGACTCCTCTTGTAGTTCTTGTATCTTCTGGACGGCAAGCAGCACAAACAGCTGAAGAAATTCGCTCATGGTATGACGGTCCAAGCCATGATATTGCTGTGCTAGATGCTTGGGAAACCTTGCCACATGAACGCTTAAGCCCGCGTGCAGATACAGTAGCTTCACGAATGGCTATTTTTCGCCGTTTAGCGCATCCAGCATCAGAGGTATCAGCTCAGCTGGGGACTATTAAAATTTTAGTTACTCCCGTTCGCTCATTAATCCAGCCCATTGTGGTGGGAGTACAGGATGTAGAACCACTTATTTTCCGTCGTGGCGACAGTATGGATATGCACGATGTGGTGGAGCGTCTTATAGAAAAATGCATATACACGCACAGATTTGGTTATGGAACGAGGTCAATTTGCTGTCCGTGGTGGCATTCTCGATTTGTTTCCTCCCACAGCACCTCATCCCGTCCGTATTGATTTCTTTGGCGATGATATTGATGAAATTCATGAATTTCATGCATCTGATCAGCGCACATACGGCGATGATTTAGATAGCGTATGGGCTACTGCTTGCCGTGAAATCCCTTTAACTGCTCAGGGTACGTCAACGTGCTCATGATTTGATTGGACATATTGCTAACGCTGATGACATGCTGGAGTCTATTGCCCAAAGGAATTCCTGTAGAAGGTATGGAATCTCTTATTCCTGCGCTATGCGATGACGTTATGCCTGTGTATAAACTCTTTGAGAAAAAAATACGCTTGTTCTCGTTCATGATGAAGAGCGAGTGCGCCGAGCCGCTGAAGATTTGCTGACTACTGCTCAAGAATTCTTAGCCGCAAGCTGGCATGTGGCGGCCACCGGTGGTCAAAGTGAAGTACCAATTAGCTTTGAAAAGTCAAGCTTTATCGAGCTACAGAGCGTTTTCGATGACATAGAATCCATAGGGCAGTAGCATCTGGATGCTCACTGAATTTGGGGTAGACGAAGATGTAGAAGGCACTGTTGCTCTCCATGCGCAACACAGTGAAGAATACCGCGGTGACGAGAGCAAAGCAACGCAAGGAATAGCAGCTTTTATTGAGCAGCAGATGAGGGTAGTTATTACATGTGCTGCTAAAGGAACACTTGCACGTTTAGAGCGTATTTTACGTGAAACTGGTATAGATATTAGCGAAGTATCTTTCGTTTTTATCGCATGTATCCAGCGGTTTTGTGGACGATCAGGCAGGGTTTAGCTGTTCTCACAGAAAAAGATATAACGGGACGATCTTCTGTAGCAGCTCAGATGCGCACCCCATCAAAACGACGCAAAGCTATCGATCTTGTGGATTTGAAGCCGGGCGATTTCGTTGTGCACGATAAGCATGGTATCGGTCGTTTTGTTGAGCTCCAACAGCGTATAGTCGGTCTGGGCAACGCGCGAGTCAACGTGAATATCTTGTTATTGAGTACGCGCCAAGTAAACGCAATGCCCCAGCAGATAAGCTCTTCGTTCCAGCTGACCAACTCGATCAGCTCAGCAAATATATTGGAGCAGAACTTCCTAAACTGAATAAACTTGGAGGCTCTGACTGGGCGAGCACTAAAGCTAAAGCACGCAAAAAAGTCAAAGAAATAGCACAGGACTTAGTAGCGCTCTACTCAGCGCGTCAGCGTACCCAAGGTTTTGCGTTTAGTCCTGATTCTCCATGGCAGCGCGAACTTGAGGAAGCTTTCCCATATCAAGAAACACCGGATCAGCTCACCACTATCGACGATGTAAAACGCGATATGGAAAAAGCTATTCCTATGGATCGCCTTATCTGTGGTGACGTAGGCTTCGGTAAAACGGAAATTGCTATTCGAGCGGCTTTTTAAAAGCAGTCAAGATTCCAAACAAGTAGCCGTGTTAGTGCCAACCACTCTTTTTGGCTCAGCAGCATTACGATACGTTTAGCTCGCGCTACGATGGTTTCCCCGTCAAAGTGGCTTTGCTTAGTCGTTTTCAAAGCGCTAAAGAGATTAAAAAAACTGTGGAGGAGATTGAAGCTGGATCGGTTGATGTGGTTATTGGAACCCACAAACTTCTTAACCCTAGTATTAAATTCAAAGATTTAGGCCTCGTTATTATTGACGAAGAACAGCGTTTTGGAGTGGAGCATAAAGAAACTCTGAAGGCTTTGCGCACAAATGTGGATGTGCTCTCACTATCTGCCACACCTATTCCGCGTACTTTGGAAATGTCTATTACAGGTTTGCGCGAAATGTCTACGCTCGCCACCCCTCCGGAAGACCGCTTGCCAGTCTTAACGTATGTAGGAGCGTACGAGGATGCGCAGGTAGTTGCTGCAGTTCGTCGCGAAATTCTGCGTGAAGGTCAAGTATTTTATGTGCATAACCGTGTGCAAGATATTGATAAGCAAGCTCAAAAAATTCGCGATCTTATACCAGAAGCGCGCGTAGCAACCGCGCACGGCAAGATGAGCGAAAAACAGCTCGATACGGTTATTCAAGGCTTTTGGAATCGTGAGATTGATGTGCTCGTATGCACAACTATCGTGGAAACAGGTTTGGATATTTCCAATGCGAACACTTTTAATAGTAGATCGCGCTGACCGTTTTGGCTTATCTCAGTTGCATCAGTTACGTGGGCGTGTGGGGCGTGGTCGAGAACGTGCTTATGCGTATTTCCTGTACGATCCATCAAAAACCATGACTCAAACAGCGCATGATCGATTAAGCACTATTGCTCAAAATACCCAGTTAGGTGCTGGCTATGATGTGGCGATGAAGGATTTGGAACTGCGCGGTACGGGTAATTTATTAGGGGAGAACAGTCGGGACATATTGAAGGTGTAGGTTTCGACCTCTACGTGCGTATGGTGTCTGAAGCAGTGATGGAATATAAGGAACCAGAACGTACTGAAAGTGTCTCTGTTTCTATTGACTTGCCAGTAGAGGCTTCTATTCCGCAAAGTTATATTGATTCTGATGCTTTGCGCATGGAAGCCTATAGAAAGATTGCCGCTGCACGCACCCAAGATGACTTCGAGGAGATTCGTAACGAGCTTACTGACCGTTACGGTAATCCTCCTCATGAGCTGGGTATTTTGTTTGAAGTTGCTGCTTTGCGCTTACAAGCACGTGAATTGGGTATTACCGAGTTGATTGCTCAAGGCAAGAATATTCGCGTGGTAGGAATGGATCCTCAAGACTCAGTTATGCTGCGCTTGAAGCGTATATACAAAAACAGTGCAGTATCGTCCTGTTACCCATACGCTTATTATTCCTACGCCTTTCCAAGGCATGTTAGGGCAGCCTGCTATGAGCACTGCTGAAGTGTTGAAGTGGACTCAAGATTTGCTCGATGATTTGACGTGGAAGAATAAACCCACACAAAGTTGAGCATATCGTGGCGCTTAGTCCACAAAAACTATTATTCTAGTGATTGAAATCACAACCCTAGTTAAAGGAGTAGTTGTGTCCGCAATTGAAAGTGTATACGCACGTCAAATTCTTGATTCTCGCGGTAACCCAACCGTAGAAGTTGTTCTCAGCACTGAGTTCGGCGTAACAGGTAAGGGTCTTGTTCCTTCCGGTGCTTCAACTGGTGATGCAGAGGCTTGGGAACGTCGCGATGGCGATAAGTCTGTTTACATGGGCAAGGGTGTTCTCGAAGCTGTTAAGGCAGTGAACGAGGTTATTGCTCCAGCAGTTATCGGCATGGAAGTTTCTGACCAGCGTTCCCTCGATGCAACCATGATTGAACTCGATGGTACTGCAAACAAGGGTAAGCTCGGCGCAAACGCAATCTTGGGTGTTTCTTTGGCAGCAATCTACGCTGCAGCAGAAGAAGCAGACCAGCCATTGTACCGTTACTTGGGTGGCACCAACGGCCACATCTTGCCAGTGCCAAACATGAACATTATGAACGGTGGTGCTCACGCAGACTTCGCAACTGATATTCAGGAATACATGATTTCCCATACGGTTTCGAAACCTACAGCGAAGCTCTGCGTGCAGGCGTTGAGGTATACCACACCTTGAAGTCTGTTTTGAAGAAGGAAGGTCTCGCAACTGGTCTTGGTGACGAAGGTGGCTTCGCTCCAAAGATGAAGTCCAACGAAGATTCCCTCAAGTACATTATGCGTGCAATCGAAGCAGCTGGCTACGAGCCAGGCAAGCAGATTGGTATTTCCCTCGACGTAGCTTCCTCTGAGTTCTACAACAAGGAAACCAACAAGTATCACTTCGACGGTGAAGATCGTGAAGCAGCATACATGCTTGACTACTACGAGAACCTCATTAATGAGTACCCAATCGTATCTATCGAAGATCCATTCCAGGAAGAAGGTTGGGAAGACTGGGCAGCAATTACTGCACGTCTCGGCGATCGTCTCCAGTTCGTAGGTGACGATTTGCTCGTAACCAACCCAGCTCGTTTGGCTAAGGGTATTGAGCTCGGTGCAGCAAACTCCTTGCTCGTTAAGCTCAACCAGATTGGTTCTGTAACCGAAACTCTCGATGCTATTGAATTGGCAACAAAGAGCGGCTTCACCTCCATGGTTTCCCACCGTTCTGGTGAAACTTCTGACACCACTATTTCTGATTTGGCAGTGGCAAAGAACACTGGTCAGATTAAGACTGGTGCTCCAGCCCGTGGTGAGCGTATTGCTAAGTACAACCGCCTCATCGAGATTGAGGAAGAGCTTGGTTCTAACGCAGTATACGCTGGTTACTCTGCATTCAAGGCTTGCAAGAAGTACCTCGCAAAGTAAGCGTAGACACGCATGAGCGTGTGCATAAGATACCCACTGCTTTCGTTTGTTTTTTATAGAACAGTCGAGTGCAGTGGGTATTTTCGTATGTATGGCTAGCAGACACCGCACCTCTTCTTCACGTTCGACATCGTCGAATCGTTCATCATCGTCAGTGCGCACTGTGCGTTCACGTTCGAGCGTATCACGGTCTGCTACACGCGATGAATTGCGCGATATAATGAATAGCCGTAATTCTCGTAAATCTCAGAATGAGTCACAGGGGAGAACAGCACGTAGGGAAAGCTCAGGGAAAAAACGGTCTGAGCAGAAGCTATCTGCACGCTCGTCATCTGCAAAAAATCTTGCTGTAGCACGCACGCCTCGCGGAGGATTAAGTTTCTTCTTAGGTATTATTATTTTTCTCCTTGCTGCGCTTAATATCGGTCTTGTCTTTAAAAGTTATGCGCAAAATCTGGGACAGCTGAATGCTCTAAGGAATCAAGAAGCGGAACTTATTCAGAAAAAAGCAGACCTAGAAAATGATATTTCACGATGGTCAGATGATGCTTATGTCACCGCTCAAGCGCGAAAACGGCTTGGCTTTGTTTTCCCGGGCGAAAGAAGTGTGCTGGTTAAGAACGCTCCTCAAGATGCGCAACATAATTCTACTGAGGAAAAATCAAGGACTGAAGACAAAAAGCTACCATGGTATAACGAAATTCTTTACGCGATGGAAAGCACAGATCGGGCGGAAAAATCCGAATGGTGCAACGAGCCAAGCCCAGTAAAAACTTACTCATACCAATCTTTTATAATCCTTATTTCTATGCTGAAGGAGCGCTTATGTGGCCTCAACATACATACGTCTCACCGCAAGAGTGTGCGCACTATTTTCTCGATAATCCTGCTACTGAGGAAGATATGCAGGCTGTAGAGCAGCAGCTTGGCAGATATCCTCGTGGCATGATAGCTGTGGGAGCGCGTTGCGTGTGTGGATCACCACTAACAACCGTTACACGGCCTTTGGTTGACGGGAAAATTCCGTTCCCTACAACTTTCTATCTGAGTCATCCTGGAGCAGTAAAAGCTATATCCCATGTGGAGGCTGCGGGGCGTCTTACCGAGCTGACAGAGCAGCTGAAAACAGATGAGGAGCTTGCTGCGGGCTATGCGCGTGCACACGAAGCATTTTTAGCTGTACGCACTGCGCTAGCCGAGAGTTTGGGCGATAGTCAAGAACATATCGATGGTATTAGTGCTGGAGGCATGCCTGAGCGTGTGAAATGCTTGCATGCAATCCTTGCACAAACATTGGCTATGGGACCGGGAGTAAACCCAGTCGGCGATTTAGTTATGAAAGAAATTGCTCACGAATTTGACCCGAATGTGTGTCGTTGCGCTCACTAGTGGTGCGTGTACGTACTGAGATTTTACTGATTTCTGCTGAGAATGAAGGAAGCTAGGCATGGTAACAGTTGCCGGAATTGATTGTGGAACGAATTCCATTCGTCTGATGATTGCTCGCGTCGATGAGAATGGCATGCATATTGTTTTACCACGTATTATGCGTGTGGTGCGTTTAGGCGAAGGTGTAGATGTTAATCATGCTTTTAGCCAGGCTGCTTTTAGAACGTGTATATGCGGCAATCGATGAATTTGCGGATCTTCTTGCTCGCTATCAGGTGGATGCTTTTACGTTTCGTTGCTACAAGCGCAACACGAGATGCTCGTAACCGTGAAGACTTTGAGAACTATGTGCATGAGCATTTAGGTGTGTGGCCTGATGTTATTTCGGGTGAAGAAGAAGCTCGATTGAGCTTTTTGGGGGCAACGAGTGTAGCTGGAATAGACCAGTATGAAGCTCCTTTTCTCGTTGTGGATTTAGGCGGTGGATCTACTGAATTAGTGCTTGGTGGCACGCAGGCTGAGAAATTACATGTGCAAGCAGCTTATTCTATGGCAGTAGGTTCTGTGCGTATGAGTGAAAGACATCGCCTAGATGATGCTCCATCTATAGAAGCGATTGAAGCCGCCACGAAAGATATCGATGAGCATATTGAGCAAGCAGCTAGCGTTGTTCCTTTAGATGCTGTACGCACGATTATTGGCGTGTCGGGAACAGTAACAACTATGTCTGCTGTGTGCCTTGGTCAAAAAGAATATCGTGTTGAAGAGGTAGACGGAGCAGTTCTGTCTATCGATGCAGTTGATGAGGTGAATCAGCGTGTTTTGCGTATGACCCGTCAGCAGCGCGATACCTTAAGCGTAGTCCATCCTGGACGTAGAGATGTTATTGGAGCAGGAGCATTAGTATGGTCGTGTGTTTTAGCGGCTGTGCAGACAGCAGCAGCAACACGCGATATTCGGATCGACTCATATATTGCCAGTGAACACGGCTTATTAGACGGTATTGTGCGTGACTTGGGGCAGCGCATGCAACATGCAGACAGGGCTGTGCATGAACAAAGTTGACATTTTTCTCCCTCTTGTGGCATAATAATTTTTTGTTGCTTGCCTCGGTGGCGAAATTGGTAACCGCAGCGGACTTAAAATCCGCCACCTGAAAAAGGTTTACAGGGTTCGAGTCCCGTCCGAGGTACTAACAATCTTGACTGCAAGGAGTTCTTATGAGCGAGCAGACCACACCAAACGTTAATGCAGAATTCGGTGCATATCCACAAATTTCCTTCCCAACTCCTCAAGCCCCAGCAGGCCTGTATTGTGCAGAGCTTGTTGAAGGCGATATCCCATGGTTCGCAAGGGCGATATTGTAACCGTAAATTATCATGGAGTTATTTGGGGCAAAGACAAGCCATTTGATTCCAGCTTCGATCGTCATCAGCCGATTGATTTTGGTATTGGTGTTGGTCAGGTTATTAAGGGCTGGGATAACACTGTGCCAGGTCATAATGTAGGTTCTCGTTTAGTGGTATCAATTCCTCCACAGTATGGTTATGGCTCTCGTGGCGTTCCTCAGGCAGGGTATTGGTGGCGACGATACGCTTGTTTTCGTTATCGATATTATTGCCACCACATCTGGCCGTTAAGATTAATGCATCTTTCATTGAAATAATTGATGTGCATTAACTTAAAGGAGTAATAATGGCAGATCCAGAAGAAAAAAAGTTATTCAACTGACCCAAGAAGCCTACGATAAGCTGAAAGAAGAGCTTGAATGGCGTGAAGGCGAGTATCGTCAAGATATTACCGAGAAGATTGCTGCTGCACGTGCAGAAGGCGATGTAAGTGAAAACGGTGGGTATCAGGCAGCGCGTGAAGCTCAGGGTAAGAATGAAGGTCGTATTAACGAGCTGATTGTTAAGCTTCGTAACGCTCAGATTATTCAGCCTGTAGCAGCCGGTGAAATCGGTAATGGTACAGTTGTAACTATTGCTTTGGCTGGTAAAGAAAATGACCTATCTGATTGGTTCACGCGAAATCGCAGTAGCTTCCGATTACGATGTGATTAGCCCAGAATCTCCAATGGGAGCAGCTATTTTCGGTCATCACGAGGGTGATACCGTGGGATATAAGGCTCCTAATGGACGCACATTGTCTGTGGAGATTAAATCCGCTAAGCCAATGTAAAAGCCAATCCAATAATAAATTGAGTTTTACAACTTATAGCGAAAGCTCGCCACTGGAAGATGCAGATGGCGGGCTTTTTGGTTGCTAATGGGTGCGTGGTTAACAGCTGTTTTCGCACAATCACGCTTGAAACTGCGTTACGCCCGACAAGCTCTTACTCTCAGGCATTCTGCTTAACCGATTCATACACCTGTTATGCCAGTTTTGATGCACAAAAATGGCTTCAAAACTGGCATATCGGTTGCGCGTATCGACTTCACGCATGACGATATACCATATTCACACGGTAACGATGTTTTGACACCTGACTGCCAGAGGGATCAACTGGAACCGACTAAACGACATCTTCTGCTAAACCTTACTGGAATCCGAAGAGCCAATATACTTGTTATTTTCCTTGTTCCCCGTGTTTCGCCTATATACTGAACTACACTGGCATACATGAATGATTTCAATTCGCTTATTTCGAAAAACGCCAGGCTATGATGTTCAAGATAAAAAGCAATTACATTCTTTAATTGCTGATTGGCAGATTATCGCAGATTTGACCTTCTCTGATTTATTGCTCATTATTCCTCCGGATATGGATGATAGCGATGATGTGTCGAAATTTATTGTTGCTGCCCAATGCCGTCCATCTACAGCGATTTCGAGAATTGAATCTGATTGGGTGGGCGAGAATCCAGAAACAGAGCTAATTCCATTATTAGAGAATACGTGGCGCACAAATAACATGTCACGTATGGATCATTACCGTGTGGTTGATGGGGTTACTGTCTGCGATGTGGCCACTCCTGTGATTCGCAATAATCGCGTTATCGCGATGGTAGTGCGTGAAACGAATATGGATACGCGCGGAGATAACGGTTACTACGAGATGAGTAGTATTGGAGTAGGTAAGCAGCTGTTTTATATGATTACCAACGGTGATTTTTCCATATGAGAATCGTTTATCTTTGGCTCGTGGCAAATACCGCCGTCATGACCCTCGCGTAGCCGATGGTTTTGTTGTACTGGATGCAGACGGTATGGTTATGTATGCTGCTCGAATGCCATTAGTTGTTTTAGGCGCATTGGTGTAACTGGCAATATGGTTGGCGGCTATTTTAGTGAATTTGTGTTAGACCACGTCGATCAACAAGAGAAGTTGCCTGAAGCTTTGCCAATGGTTCTTATGGGGAAGGCAGCTGCGGCCGCGGTGTTGGAAGCCAGGGGAGCGGTTGTCTCTATGCGTTCTTTGCCTCTGGACGCTGATGGCAAACGTACAGGCGCTTTGGTTCTATGCCGCGATATTACAGAATTACGGTGGCGCGAGCGTCGGTTGGAGACTAAGGATGCAACGATTTCGGAAGTGCATCACCGTGTGAAGAATAATCTACAGGCTGTGTCGTCTCTGCTGCGATTACAAGCACGGCGTACGAAGTCTGAAGAAGTACGTAAAGAACTAGAAGAAGCTCAGCGTCGTATTGAAACTATTGCGGTTGTGCATGAAGGCTTGAGCCAGACAGCTGATGAAATTGTAGATTTTGATGCTGTTATTTCTAATTTACTGCGTATGAGCGTAGATTTAGCGTCTGCTAAAGATCAGCATATTGATATTTCTTATGTGGGCAAGTTTGGTATGCTTCCTGCTCAAGATGCAACCCCATTATCGCTTATATTGACTGAGTTGGTGACGAACTGTGTAGAGCATGGTTATGAGAACTTGCAGTCAGGGCATATAAATATTTCTATTGGACGCGCAGGAAATATCCTCGATATTGTTATTGAAGATGATGGCGAGGGGATTGATGCCGAAGCAGACGCCGATATGATGTCTGCGAAATCGTCAGGTTCTGGACTAGGAACTCAGATTGTGAATACCTTTGTGAAAAATGACTTTAATGGTTCAATACGCTGGTTGCCTGGTAGAGATGGCGGAACACGTATTGAAATGAAAATGGTATTACGAGCAACTGAATAAGTTATATAGAAAAAGCGGTGTCCAGAAAATATCTGAACACCGCTTTAAAAAGTGCGTTTTAGTGATGCAATCCTAATGCTGCGCTACGGCGTGCACGCATAGCACGACGCTTCAAAAGCGCGACGTTCGTCTTCACTCATACCGCCCCAAACACCGTAATCTTGATTTGTGTCGAGAGCTGTGCGCAAGCAGGAGTCAATAACTTCGCATGAACGGCACACAGTTTTAGCTTCTTCAATTTGCTGATATGCTGCTCCTGTATTTCCTACAGGGAAGAAAAAGCTCTGGATCTTTATCGCGACAAGCTGCTTTTGCACGCCAATCATAAGAGCTACTCATGGTGTCTCCTCTTCTAATCTTTTTCCTGTTCAATAGGTAACCACACTGTTGCCGACTTTTCAAGAGTTTTTGAGGAATTTACGTGGAAAAGCTGAACGAGATGACTATCGTTATTCAGCACGATAACGCGAAGAGGATTGGAGTGTACATAATCTTTTATCAGAGTGTGTGTCTGCTCGCTAATACTACGACCAGGTATGTAGAGTGAATCAACGAGATGAGCGGGACACATAATCAGCGCTTGATTCCACAGAGGTCGCTGATCTGCAGGAAGAGAAGAATAAAAGCGTGACCATTGAGACACGCTAATGATGAGAGTGCTAGAGGGGTGGGGAAGCCGTAAATCATCGCTATAGTGCTCAACATGTGCACGGTATATGACTGTATGTGCTTTACCTATTGGCTCGTTATGCGCTCCGCTATATTTCAAGGAATCAAAGATGCTGTTTACAGCGGCATGAATAGTATTCGAATCCATATGAGTCAACACGATATGACATGGCGGGTTATGCGCAAAATCGATGATAAAAGGATGAAGTGTAATCCCATCATCTTCCTGTCCTAACAGCACACAGCCAGATGAAACGGGTGAATATGTAGGTCGTCCCAGAACATCAGGCAGAGGAGCGCTGAATAGTTGATTATCAGGCATAGTTTCTGTAAAACGTGCAGCTTTAAGGCATTGCTCTATTAAAGTTTCTATGTTTTCTGGAGGAGTAATAATAACAGGTTTTACTGTTGAACCATCATGAATAAAAGCCGCTCCTACACAGTCGGGTTGAATGCGTGCTGCTACAGGGGTTCCCAACAGGTCAAGCGACTGCAAGGGGTCAGTTACTCGTAAACACGCATGCAAAGGCATATTCGCCTTTGATATGCGAGCTGACTTGATTCATCGGGTTTTGGGTGGAAATAATAAAAATGCAGTCCCAAAGAACGTCCTAAAGAAACCATAGTCGAAAAATCGTTTGCGTAACGAGGTAAATCACTCAGCAGAGCAAAAAACTCATCAGCCATAATGATTAAACGCGCAGGAGGATTCGATAAATCACGAATATCTGCTACGCCTGCATAATTTAGTAGCTGCTCACGTCTTGTCATTTCTAGGGCGTAGAGCGCGAATAGCTCGCACAGCATGTGCCATATTTAAATTGGAGACGTTTCCACACAATGCGGCAGACGATGCGCGTGAACAAAGGTTGATCCACCCTTAAAATCGAGAAAAACGAATTGCACCGCAGTAGGAGAATTATGCTGAGCCAGTTCATACACCCAGCGTTGAAGAAGAACTGATTTGCCCGAGCCTGTAGTACCTGCTATAAGGGCATGAGTATCCCTGAGCACAGATGTTCACGCTGGTTTTATCGTGAGGATATGTAGTACCTATATGCGCATTCATATTGGTTGCATGCCATGCATGAACAAGGTTTTGCCACCATATTGTGTTATGGGTCTGCGATGTTGCTGGAGCTTTGATACCCGCCAATTGAGAGAGCAAAACAGTGTTCTGATCGCTTTGCTGGGCTGAAGGCGCTGAGACTGTATGAGCCTGCGCTCGCGACCGTATGGCTGTATTAACTATCTGCGTTATGTTTACGAGAAGCGAGGGGAGAAGAAAAAACACATACATCCACTGCTGACGAGCAATCATCCACACCATCATAATGACATAGCTAAGAGCAGGCAGAAGCATCATGAGCAAGGGGATAATCTCATAACCGCTTTGTTTGGTAAAACGTGGAAATAAAACTGCCATAGTTCAACGCTAAGGCTTAAACTATGGCAGATAAAAAATAATATGAAATTGTGAACCAATGTGAATAACTACTCGCTAACCAGACCTCCGACTGTTGTACCAGAGGAAATAGATCCTGAGTTGAGCGAGCTAAACAGTTCCGAATTCTTTTGTGCTACTAAGTGAATAGCAGATCCGACACCGCCAGGCTGGTAATTAATATCATCGTAGTAGACGCTACCATTGACTCCTTTACTTCCCGTAGCAGCTTTAAAAGCTAGTGCCATGGAAAGCATAGTTGCTGTATCTGTTTTATTATCTACTTTAAGTGCTTTAAGTGTTGTAGAAGCAACGTTCAAAGCTTTAGAAGGATTGGTTAAAGTGCTGGCGCTGGCAGCCTTCTTCATCACGGCAGCAATCACTTGACGCTGACGCTTTGCACGGCCAATATCTCCTTCAGGGTCGGAATAACGCATACGGGAGAATGCCAAGGCAGTCGTGCCATCGGCGCTATGGCAACCTGCAGTCCACTGTAAGCCAGAATACTCGTCATTAACAGTATTGTCGTAGCATAAATCCACGCCACCTAAAGCATCAACAACATGTGCAATACCGTCAAAACCAATTTGCACAACGTGGTCAATCTTTGTACCGGTAATATTTTCTACAGAGGATACAAGCGCATCATAACCATCATTTTGCGCTACACTATTAATCTTCATGCCAATCCCGTTCACCTCAACATAGGAATCGCGTGGGATAGAGATCAAGGATGCAGGACCACTACGTGGCTTAGTTAAAACCAAAATCGTATCTGTTCTAAAACCAGTTACTGATGACGCATCTTGGCTTGCTACTTCGCCATCACGTGCGTCGGATCCCAAAACTAACCACGTGTTTGCTGTTGAGTTATCAGGAGCAGGACTTAAATCAATGCTGCGGTTGAGCTGACCGTCAACCCAGAACCATGACCAGCATCCGATAACAATGCCCAGAGCTAGAAGACTTACGATAAGCATAGCGATGATGCGGCTAAAACGAATCTTCTTAGTACGGCGCGGAACTACGTCCTGTGGGTTTCTCGGGGAGAGGGAAGGTCGAGAACTCGGATATTGCGAACTGCGATATTGAGGCGTGAATACTGAACAGATTCCTGCGCTGAACGAGCACGCGAAGTTGACCCCTGAGCGCTTCGTCGTGGAGCAGTTGGCGAAAAACTAGGAGGAGTTATGCTATCCGTATGTGAACCTCGTTCGCTATTACGAGTAGCCGAGCCTTGAGCAGAGCTACTCGAACGTTGGGAACGGGAACGCATAGGTTGAAAGCTCGGAGGAGCCTGTTGTTCATTCTCCGAACGGGGAGCATTGTCCTGAGGAATTCTAGCCATAATTATCTTCTTTAGTAACTTTTTATTAACTCTCAATTAGCTCTCAATGCCGCAGACGGTGTAGTTCAAATACTTTTCCGCTAATCCAATCGACCAGTAGGTATTTGGATCGTGAATAACGCCGGAATCAGGGTCTATAGTTCCACCAGTACCTGGATCAATGAGGGTACCATCTGCACGTGTAATAACGTCCGTGCGAGGATCTGGGGTATTGTTATCTGTTTGAGCTGTCTGGTCGGATTGAGTTTGATTTTGAGACTGCGACTGGTCTTGAGCCTGATTTGTTGTAGCTCGCTCAGAAGAGGAGTTTGAGCTATTAGATGAACTGTCGGATGAGGTACTTGAAGAAGAGCTCGAGGAGTTCGTATCACTGGTGGTGAGAGGAATGTTAGTAAGAGGTTGATCATTTTTTACACGATCAAACAGGCTCTGAGCATCTGCAGTCCACATCACACGGTTAGCATCGTAGGTCCAGTTTTGCACAGGAACAGTTTGGCTGTAAATATTAGATACCTTAAAGTTCTTTAAGCTTGATGCCAAACCAATCAATGTGTTGGCACTCGCTAAGCCTTCGGAAATATTTAAGGATTGCAGTGCTGTGTTAGCAAGCTGATACAGCTTATTAAAATTAGTTAAAATATTCTGCTTAAGTGCTTCACGGATAAGCATTTTAATCAAATACTGTTGACGCACTGTTCGCATCACATCGCTGCCATCTCCCAAACCATAACGGGTACGTGCGTACTGAGTAGCGTCAGTACCGTTAAGATGATTCAAGCCGCGGCTCAAGCTGAGATTTGAATTAGTATCTGAAAAATCCTTACTAATGCACACGTCAACACCATCTAAGGCATCAATCATATTTTTCAAACCGCTGAAATCAACAGTAATAAACTGAGAAATATCTAAACCTGTTAATTCGTTTACTGCTTTAAGAGTGCAGGTAGCAGCTGAAGATAAATCATCACCGAGGTTATATGCTTCAGCAAAAATCGAGTTAAACATAACATTCGAGCGTGCAGGAATAGTGCCTTTAGATGTTTCGCAGCTGGACACGGACACCATAGAATCACGAGGAATAGAAATAAGATCGATAAACTCGCGATTTGCAGAAATATGAGCAATCATAGTGGTATCAGCCTGATGATTGCCCACTTCATTAGCGCCACCAATAGCGGAATTTTTCGGCACCATCTCGACTATCAGTACCTAAAATAAGGATATTAATAGCTTTACCAGCGTTTGGGTCAATAATTTCTTTTTAATATTTTTGCTTAATAATTTTGACACTTGACTCACTGATTGTTTTTAGAAAACTGCGTATATACGCTTGCAAAAACAGTGCCAGCAAAACAAGAGTAGCGCTCAACACTACAGCAAGAGCTTTAAAACCAAGCTAAAGGTTTTTATAGCCGTATGCGTGAGAAGGCGTATGAGATAGTCGTGCCTCTGAACTGATGATTCGAATGTTTACGTGAATGTCGAGTCACTCTTTACCCTTTCGCTTAATATACGTGGATAAGTTTATAAAGAAGACACGTCACATGCACGTTAAATATCTATATATCCATATTTTTTTCTCATCTGTGCTGATTTTTCTATGCTGATTTTTAGGTTGCCGAAGTTTTCTTGCTATGGCGTGAGTATTCTTAGCTGAGCCGAAGTTCCCTTTGATATTGTTCCCGAAGTTCCCTTGATATCGCGCGAGAATACTTTTAGTCTTGCCGCAGTGTTCTTGCTAACGTGCGAGTGCTTTTAGGTTCGCCCAAGAACTCCAGTTATCGCGCGAGAGTGTAAAGACCATGTTAGTAAACCTGAGCATTTTTGCTTTACATCGCCGAAGTGAACTAATGTTGTTCACGTGAATAGATTGCACCATAGTACTGAATTCATCGAAAAAGCCGATAAAAATGATGCGGTAAGCCTTGCAGACGTTCTTACACGTGTGGCACGTCAGGCAACCACAGTGCAGCATAAAACAGTGGATGCGAGCTTGGCTGCTGTTATTACAGTAGAAGAAGACACACGTTATGTGGAGCAGACCTTGATTAGCATTGTCAATCAGACAGTTCTTCCAGGCAGTCTTCTTGTGGTCAATTGTGCTCCATCATCGTACAAGGCAGCACAACACGACGGTGCTATTGCACATAAAGTTTTGCAGATGTTTCCTATGAGCGCATCTCTTGTTACTGCGCAAGGTAAGTCCTATGGTGAAGTGGTGACGCATGCAGTCAATCAGGCTTTAGATTCCGGGATGTTGACCAGCGCAGTTGAATATATGTGGCTGTTACATGATGATTCGCGCCCACTCGATGATTCGTATGTAGATACAATGAATGAGGTACGTCGCAATAATGCTTTGGCTACGGTTATTGGTGCGAAGCAATTAAGCTGGGATGGCGAAGTGCTGTCTAATGTTGGATATTTTGCTGATTCACGACACGGTGTTACGTCTTTGGTTGTTGATGGAGAAATTGATCAAGATCAATACGATAATCGTCAAGATGTGTATGCGGTGTCTTTGGCAGGCGCTTTTGTGCGTGTATCTGATTGGATGCGTGTAGGCGGATTTAATGCGCAAGTAGGTACTTTTGGTCAGTCACGTGATTTTTGCCGCCGCGTTGTGCGTTCAGGTGGTCGTGTGATTGTGGAACCTCGTGCACGTTTGGCGCATCGTCGTGCGCGACTAGAGGGCGTACGTTCTGCTCAAGGTACTGCACGCGCGACAAATCCTGATGATTTGCGTAGTTATAAAAACACAGCGTTTACACAGATGATTGCACGCGATACATATCGATATTCTGATGTTGCCATGGTGCGTTGGCTCTATATGTGGCCAATAAGCTTAGTCTTAGCTGTGGTGCGCGGCATAGCGAATTTTATGAAGAAAAACCGTATGAGGCTTTATGCGAACTGGTTATGCCATGGTACAACCTTACTCATATGGGAGCTATTGCTTCTGTGCGTTCTGCACTGAGCGGTGTGCAAGAATTATCTTTAGCTAAACTACAGGCTTTAGTGGCGAGCAGTGATAGTTTGCGCTCGTACAAAGATCATTTGCGTGATATCTTCTCTGAGCGCGGTCATAAGATTATTAGTCCTTTAGTACGTGCGCATGTGCGTGCTTTAACGCGGGTACGCTACACTTGGTTAGCTGTTTTTACTGTTATCGTTTTCTTTGCTAATCTTGCTATCCATTTTGGAGCACTCAGAGCAGTTCTTCAGGGCGTTCATCTTGTGTCACCTCTTCTTTTGTCTACCGCTTCGAGCACACAAGAATTATTCAATGTGGCAACAACGCCATACACCTTTGCAGGAATTACTGGAACAGAGCTGCCTCCTTCTCCTTTCCTCGTTATTTATGCTTTATTTTCTCTGTTAACTTTTGGTCATGCGAGCGCTACTAGTACGGTGATTGTGCTCTTCGCTGCTCCAGCTGCTTTGATGAGTATGTGGGCTTTGGTGGGTATTTTTACTCGATCGAATGTTGCTCGCATAGCGTTAGCAGTGACGTGGGTAGTATCAGGATATATGACCGGTATTTTCTTCACTGGTCATTTGCCCTATGATGTTGGTGTATGTGTTCTTGCCAGCCGCTGTAGCTTTTGCTGCCAAAGCCTTGGGTGTGTATCAAACGGAATACCCGATTGAATCGGAGCCTTCGATTCAGGCGAGTGCATGGGCGGCTTTATGTTTCGCTGTTGTATGTGCATGTGAGCCACAGTTATTCTTAGCGATGCTTGTTGTGGGCATTGCTGTGTCGATTATTTACCATCGCCATGTGATTATGCTTGTTTCGATGGGCGTTCCTTCGCTAGTTATTTTTGGCTCCAACCTTGATTGCAGTTATCCGTCAACCACATAGTTTCGGACAGCTTTTTGCTGATGTGACCAGTGGTGTATCTGTTGGTTCGGGTGTTACTGGAGCGAATGGAGCATTGGGTGCTCTCTCTTCAGGTGTTTCTTCAGGAGCGCGCGCTGGGCAGTCCGCTTACCAAGCTTTGCTTCAACTCTTTATTCCTTCTGCCGATGCATCAACTCATACATCTCTCGTACAGTCTTTGGGCTCGTCGTGGGCTTCTACTGTATCTCTTATTGTTACTGTGTGCTTGGCTCTTGCACTGTTATGCTCTGTTATTACCTTGTGCATTCCTCAATGTGTGAAGCCATCGCGCAGTATGTGGATTGGCATACTTACTGGCATTGTTTTAGCTGTGGTATCTTCTGGTATTGCTGTGGGGTTGAATGCTCAGGGGCTTGTATATGCGTCTATGCTGCCGGCAGGATCTCTTGTTCTCATGTGTATCTTGTCTGGTTTAGCGATGATGAGCGGCCCTGCTGTTACGCAGTTTGTGCCAATTTTGCAGAAAGATAAGCGTTTGCTTGATGAGCAGTGATGCAGCTGTAGTCGATCCTGGAAAGCGTGGCGAGAAAACAGCAGTTGCGCGCACTGCCTTCGGTATAACGCGTAGTTGTGTTATTGCCTTATGCGTTGTTCTTACGCTTGCATGGTCGGTGTCCAGCAGTATATATGCCATAAGCTTATCTTCTCAATCTCTCACATCGAGCTCTGCATCCTTACCAATTGTGGCTCAAGAATATCTTAAGGGTAATTCTGCTCGCCGAGTTCTAGTTGTATCGCCGCAAAGCAATCGCACTGTTGATTATTCTGTGCTCACCAGTGCTCACGGTGATATTATTAGTTCGTCTGCAGCAGTTGATGCCTCCAGCGTATTCCCAGCATCATGGGATAAGCAGCAAGCTCATGTGGAAGAAGCGATTGCTCAACTGCAAGAAAATTCACATGATGATGCTATTGCGGCTTTAAGTGATGCTGGTTTTGGCGGCATTTACGTTGTGTATAACAGCGCTGATAGTGCGTTCAGCTCTTTTGTATCTCATGCTTCTGCTTCGAATAATACGGAAACAGTGGTGAATACAAATCAGGGTGCTTATATTCGTATTTCCATTAGAGCTTCGCAAGAGCAAGGTGTGAATATGAAGGGCTTTGACGCTGCCTCTACTAGTGTGATGCGTTATGTATGGTTGGCTGCCATGGTTCTTGTGGGTCTTGTTTATCTTATTTTGGGTCTGCCACGCTTGGGTGCACGAGAAGGAGAGTAAAAGTGTCTACTGCGCGTAAAAGTATTATCCATTGCAGGGAGCAAGCGTGAGTGCTGTGGCATTAGTTGGAGCCTCCGCCTTCCTTGCCTCCGGTGTTATTCGACCATCTTTTGTGAGCTACAACGAGTCTCGCTCTGCAGCACAAACCCGCAATGTTGATCAGGTGAATTCTTCGATGTATTGCCCAGCTCGTATGCAGCTTGCAGATACAGGTAATTATGGTGACTCTGATTTTCAGGCAAGTGCTGGTGATTTAAGCTCCAGTATGCGTGTGGGCTTGATGGGTGCTTTGTATCAGGCGCAGAAAGAAAGTGTGAATCACACAGATACCAGCTCATTGCTTGATAATAAAACAATGAGCAACGGTGATGTGCATACAGTTGCGGGTGATGCTGGAACGTCGAGCGTTTTATCTACCCGCACTTTAGCAGCACAAAAATTTACGGGCGCTGCTGGAACGGTGCTATCGTGGGCTACACAGGCAGATTTACGGGGTTTGTCCGCAGCCTCATGCGTGCCTTTTAGTTCTTCTCAATCCTTCCTTATTCCGCCAACAGATACGGGGTTGGTCTCAACAGCTGATTGTGGCGAATGCTTCCGATAAATCCACATCAGTGCAGTTAAAGGCATATGGTTCTGGTTCTGCAGAAGAATTGAAGTTTGAAACCCATGCAACAGCAACCGTGGCAGCTCATGCAGAAACCACGATTGATTTATCGGCTGCTTTCGATGTGAAAGACGCTGCTTTTGTTACGGTTACATCGAATTCTGCTCCTGTGGCAGCGGTGATTCAGGCTGTGCATATGAATGGTTTGGTGCCGCAGGGATCTGACTATATTGTTCCAGTTAGCTCTGCCGCTGTGCAGCAGGTTATTCCAGCTGTTGATGGAGTGCGGCAAGGGCGATTAGCTATTCATGCCGCCAGCAGGAGTGGTTCGGCGCGATTGAGCTTTGTCGGTGCACAGGGTCGAAATCGAGAAGCGCGATGTGGAGTATAACGCGGGGCAGTTAAGCGTGAGTGATTTTGATGCGATGCCGCAAGGTACGCAAGCAATTGTCGTGACTTCGACAACGCCTGTGGTGGCGGCATTATATGGCACTGGTGCGGCTGCCTCGGATGGGCAGAACGATTTTTCTATGACTAATGGTCATGCTGCACAGTCTGCTTATGCTGTAGCTGTTCCTGATGGTGCTTCTGCCACCATTGACGTGACGAATATACTGTCCGACTCCCAAGATGTACATGTGGTTGCTTTTAATGCTGATGGTCAGCAAGTGGGTAATAAGGATATTTCTCTTGCCTCACATAGCGTGGCACAGATTCAAGCCAGCGATTTGGGCAGCGGAGTAGCGCTGGTACAAATTTCTCAAAAAGAGTAAAGGCGCATCCGCTTTGGTTGTGGGACAAAAGCTTTAGTATGGAGCTCTGAGTAAAGCGCAGGTAACTGCACGTGCTACCTCTGTTGCCACATCAATGGACTTATCTACAGCACAATACACAATTACGCATAAACATTCAGTTCTGAACTAAACTACGCTAAACGCCTGCTTTTCTACAAGAGCAGGCGTTCGTCTATAGTTTTAGTTCTTATCTGACCACGAGGGGTCAATACTTTCAGGGTTCATACCGTATAAATCTGCTAACTGCGCCACAATTTCGTAGCGAATAATTATCTGCATATCTGTGCGGGTAGAGGCACGAAACTCTATTGGTCTACGATACAAAGCAATGCGAGCAGGAATACCATGTCGTGCAGGGAAAGTTCTGAGATAAAAACAACTTTGTATTCTTCCCACGCCAAAGGGTCGGAAGGCGGAACATCTTCTACAGCAAATTCTATCGTATTCAATAAATGCGGCCAGGCACGTTTCAATCGGCTTACTTGAGCAGAAACCATAGCATCAAAAAGACCTGACGATGTGCGGTCGTGAGGAAGAGAAGTAAAAACTGGACGGCGTAATCCTCGACCATGACGGTTACGATAGATGGGTTGAGTCCAGGTTGTTCATTCATACTATGTAGCTAGCAGTGCCTGTGCAATAGGGACAGTGGAAAGGTGACACGATGACGTCTAAACTTGTAGTGCCGCATGCTCGAGATATTGTGATGAGTGATTATGCTGCTGTAGCGCGCGTATTAGGTTTTGACTTGGATAATACCTTAGCACGTTCTAAAATGCCGATGAGCGATGAGACGGCTCGCTTATTTATTTCGCTGACCCACATACTTCCCGTAGCAATTGTAACTGGTGGACGTTATGAATTGATTGAGTCGCAAGTCTTAGATTCGGTTGCACCTTATGCGTATGCCCCTCATCTTGTGTTGTTGCCTACAACAGGAACGTCATATTATCGTTTTAATGGTCGCTCGTATGTGCCGTGGTATGTTCTCGAACTGACTGCTGATCAGAAAAATAGGGCACAGGCTGCTTTAGAGAAATACGCTCGAGCTTTGGGATTATGGTATAAGCATACTGATGGTGTGCGTATTGAAGATAGAGGCAGTCAGATTACGTTTTCAGCTTTAGGCTCTCAAGCTCATCTTGACTTAAAAGAAGCGTGGGATGCGGATGGCTCGAAGCGCACTGTTTTAGCTGCACATGTTCAGCGTGAACTGCCTGATTTAACGGTACGTGTAGCCGGTGCTACTAGTGTAGATATTTCTAGCCGGGGTATAGATAAAAGCTTTTGCTGTGTCTAAGATAGCGCAACAATTTAATATTTCCACCTCCGATATTGTTTTCGTAGGAGATCGCATGAGTGAAGGTGGCAACGATTACCCTGCTGCTGTGGCTGGAACTCATGCTGTGCGTGTGGATGGGCCGGATGATACGAATGATTTTATGCGCAGTTTTATGCGCGCATATACTCATGGGATTATGATTGACGTTGTGTCTCGTCGTGTGGGTTCATGACAAAGAAGTCGCTATTGCTGATACTGAATTTAGTTTGCTTTTAGCTCTTCTTCATGCTCGTGGTGAAGTAGTAAGCCGTGAAGATTTACTCAAACAGGCGTGGGGATACGAAGATTCAGGAGATACACGATTATTGAGTGTATCTATTGCTCGATTACGCTGTTTTTAGAAGATAATCCTCAGATGCCACAACGTATTCAGACTGTGCGCGGTGGGGGATATCGCTTAGTTTTTGCTTAGAAAACACGGCGTGTTATTCACATTGGTTCACATGTAGTTCTGTATTTTTCTTCTCCTAGGAGCGCGTCATAGAATACATTCATGATTCCTTCGTTTCTTCGCATGCTTAGTTTGATTATATGTAGCCGTCGTTGCGCAGGCTGCGGGCGTAAAGACGCTGTTCTGTGTAACTCCTGCATGCAGTATTTTGATGATTCATATACGCGCGATATTGCGCCGACATTACGAGTTTTATCGTGTGCATGTTATCAAGGTCCGGTTCGTCAAGCTATATTGTCGTGGAAAGATCATGGAGATGAAGAATTAGACCTCCTTTTTGCATCACTATTGGCTGTACGCTGTGTAGATGCTATAGAACATTATGATGAGGAAGTGTCATGGTGTATTGTTCCAGCTCCATCATCGCAATCCTCGCTACGTCGTAGAGGTCGTGCACATATGCATAACGTGGCTCAGCTCATATCGCGTATGATGAACGCGTATTCGCGAGCATACGGATTGGCATGGTCAGCGCATGTGTGTGACGCTGTGGGCATGACGCCACAGGTGCATAAAGCGGTAACAGCGAACGATAGACATAATCGTTTGCATCGCTTAGACAAAGGATTGCGATTGTGTGCAACGCACAGTATGGCTCATGCTCAGGTGATTCTTATCGACGATATTGTAACTACGGGTTCAACTATGCGTGCTTGTATACGCTTCCTTCGCTCACATCATGCACAGATTGTAGCCGCCTGTTGCTTAGCGGATGTGCGTGAACAGAACGCAGATGCTTAAGCGCGTACGCTCACCATTTCTGGCCAGCAGGTGGTTGCTCGAGGAGATAAGAATTCACGTTTCATGCTCCATTGTGCTCCCGTATCTTCGTTTAAGTGTTGCGCAGAGCGGATTCCGCCATAACCAATGCCTACACGCATGGCCCCAAGCGCTGTCGTGCAATTTCGAGAATATCTCCTACACCGCGGTCGATATGTGGTTGAAAAACCTCTAGGGGAGAATAAGCGTCATCATCAATAAGCCCCTGTAGAATAACTCCCGCACGCGCATAAGGTTTTCCTTCTTCAATCTGCTTTTCAATACAAGCACAGGCTTGCTGTGTAATAATCAAAAGGATCGTTTGTGGGCTCGTCTAAAAGCACGGATTCCATGTATATGTGAATGGTCTCCATCTTGAGCAAAACGACTAGTGGAACAGAATACGGAAATGCTCGAACATAAGCTAGATTGACGGCGCAATCGATACGTAGCCTTTTGTGCATAGACACTAATAGCTTGCTTCAAAGATGCAATATCACGTAGCGTATGAGAAAACATGCGCGAACACATAATCTGATGAAGGCGTTTTCCATCGAGAGCATTAGATTCAGAATTAAAATCAATACACGCTATTCCACGTAGCTCCAAAATTATTTGCTGTACAGATACGTTAAAGTGCTTACGCATGGCTACGGGATCGCTGTCTCGTAACTGAGCGGCTGTAAGAATGCCCATACTCATTAATTTTGGAGCTAAATGTCTACCGATTCCCCATACATCGTTTACAGGAATAAGCTGAAGAAAATGAGGATTAATAGATAGAGCCTCATCCCAGCTCATAATAGTACGTGTTCCCACATGTTTTTGACCAATGGCTCACCACCTTGGCTAAAGTGCACGTGGGAGCAATGCCAATAGAAATAGGTAGTCCCTAAACCTTTCCACACTGCTTTTTGCATGGCTTCACATCTGCTGGTTAAATCTGAACTATGCCCTTGCACATCGAAAAAACATTCATCAATTGAATACACATGCTGCTGAGCAAAAAATTGGTTCATCACATGCATCATTCTGGTTGATAAACTGGCATACAACTCATAATTTGAACTACAGGCTACTACGCCATGTTCTCTGGCAAAATCACGAATTTTAAACCATGCAATTCCCTCAGGAATTTTTCAGCTGTTTTGCTTCAAAACTGCGTGCTACCACACAACCATCATTATTAGATAGAACAACAACAGGAATATTGGCAAGACGTGGATTAAAAACTCTCTCGCATGAGGCAAAAAAGCTATCTGCATCAGCTAAAATAAATTGGTTTGGTGCCCTTAGTACTGCCATTATTCTCACCCCCGTATGTTTCGAACAGAGCTATGTTGGGGATGATAGCTTCCTATAATCACGCCCCACAAGGTTATTGATTCATCAAAATACAGATGAATATCTTTATCGTGCATAGCATAGAGTGCTCAGCACGGGGTTGCCTTGATTATTTGTAGTTAATCGCCTCAGAAGAAGTTCTTCCTCATAGGTAATAACAACAATATCGTCATGCTCTGGAGTAAGAGAACGATCAACGAGAATAATATCGCCATCAAAAATTCCTGCACCTTCCATAGAGGAACCATTAATACGCATAATAAAAGTGGTATCTGGATGCGTAATAATATTGGCATCGAAAGAAAAATCGGAGGAGAAATAATCCTGTGCTACGGAAGGAAAACCCGTATGAGATTTCGCGCGCACTGCTGCCATAACACACCACCTTTCGAACATTTGTTCGAATAGTTTTTCAGGTGGGCTGGACGAAAAAACGCTCTGCGACATGCCAATATATAGGCTGTGTGCAGAGCGTTGTATAAGGATAACGACTTAGATTACTTCGTGCTGTTATTGTGATATTGAGGCAAAGTAATTTCAAAATTTACGCCACGTATATCGTCCACAACTTTCACAGTGCCCCCATGAAGACCAGCAGCCCATCGTGAAATAGACAAGCCCAATCCCGTTCCGCCTGACATTGTTCCTGGACGATTGCGGTGTCCCTAACATAGCGGCGGAAAAATATCTGAACGGTCTTCCGGTGCAATTTGAGAACCAAAAATTCACAACATTGGTCACAACACAACCGACACGAAGATCTTCATGAGCTTCTACCAGAATTGATGTATTATCGGCAGAATGCTTAAGAGCATTAGCAATAATATTAGTAAAAAGCTGACGTAATCGATCTTCATCGCCGTCCATCCATAAAGCCGGAGGAACATCTAAAGATACGTGATGGTTGTGGCTGCCATCAGCAATTTCAAGAGGTGCAATCACGTCATCCAAGAAATCACGCACATTAAAACGAGTAATCTCTAAACTGGCAGCACCTGCTTCCATTCGGCTTAAATCAAGCAGGAAAGCAATCAAATCGCTTAAACGCTGTGTTTGACCTAAAATGCCCTCTAAGTTTGCAGGAGTTGGTTCTACTACACCATCAGCCATATTTTCTACTAAAGCTTGCAGAGCCGATACAGGTGTACGCAATTCGTGGCTCACATTAGCAATTAAATCACGACGCATTTGGTCAGCATGTTCGAGCTCATCTGCCATCACATTAAAGGATCGAGATAGTTGACCGATTTCATCATTGCTCTCTAAAGCCATAGATACGCGCTTCGTATAATCTCCCTGAGTCAAAGATTCTGCAGCATCGCGTATTTCACGAAGAGGGGCAGTAAGTCCTTGCGCAAATAAATAAGTAACGCTTAAAGCAATCGCCAAAGTAATAGGTAAAGCAATCCAACCAGAAATACCTAACTTAAGCAAGCCCCACGCAAAAACAAAAGCAAAAAACGTATCTAAAATAATAAGAACGCTTAACTCGATTTTTCAGTGAACGAATAATCCCTAAAGGACGATAACTATTAAAATGGCGAGAACTCTTTGAGGTAGAGCGAGAAGATTTCATTTGTAACTCCGTAAAAAAGCGCTACTTCCTGTTTCTTTACGAAACAAGGGGAGTAGCGCCCATAAAAATCATGAAATGATGAAATATAGAAATTATTGAGCGTCGCCCTCATCTGCAGGAGGCTCAAATGCATAACCAACGCCATGTACTGTGCGAATCATATCGGCACCCAACTTATGACGTAAAGCCTTCACATGCGAATCTACAGTACGAGTGCCAGATGCGTCCACCCAATCCCACACTTCCTCAAGCAGCTTTTCACGAGTCAGTACGCTCTTTGGCTTGCGTGCAAGAGTGGAGAGCAAATCAAACTCAGTAGGAGTTAAATGCACAACCTCAGAATTCAAGGTGACAATACGTTGAGCTGGGTCAATAAGCAAACCGCCAAACTGTAAAATTTTCTCGTTCTCAGAATTCTTGGCAATAACCTTAGCACGTTCTACGCGGCGCAACAAAGCCTTTGCATCGTGCAATAAGTTCGCGCATGGAAAAAAAGGCTTAGTCATATAATCGTCGGCACCGGCGCTCAAACCAATAATCTTATCAGTCTCATCATCGCGAGCTGTCAGCATAAGAACTGGAACTGGGCGGGACGATACAATACGCTTGGTCGCCTCTAAACCATCCATAACCGGCAACATAATATCCATAATAATTAAATCAGGCTTAATCTGGATGGCAGCTTGAACAGCAGTTGCACCATCGCCAATAACTCGCGCATTCCATCCCTCAGACGCTAAACGCTGTGCAATAGCAGTAGCAAGGGTTGGCTCATCCTCAACCACGAGGATAGTATGCTGTGCAGGGTCGCGTTGTAGACATATTCATAATGTAGCTTTCTTGTTAGATTGCCATTCTGTAATTATCATAGCGCAAGATATGGCGAAAATGCGTGTCCTTACTTTATGGCAAACTAAGCGGGTTGAAATTTTTGCTGGAAGGCTTATTTTATGGACTATAAGGTCGGGGATACCGTCGTTTATCCGCGCCATGGCGCAGCTCGCATTGAAGAAATTGCAGAACGCGAATTACGAGGAGAAACAAAGACATATCTCAAGCTGTCTGTGCTTTCATCTGACGGCCTGATTATTAATGTTCCAGCAGATACCGTTGAACAGCTGGGCGTACGCGATATTGTAGACGCAGTAGCTGTGGCAAAAGTTTTTGAAATTTTGCGTACTCCTATTGTAGAAGAGAAGACGAACTGGTCTCGTCGCTACAAATTAAACCAAGAGAAAATTGCTTCGGGTGACGTCAATAAAGTCGCAGAAGTAGTACGTGACTTAGCTCAGCGTGACGATAACGATCACGGTTTATCTGCTGGTGAAAAACGCATGCTCTCACGCGCTCGCACTATTCTCACTTCGAAATTGCTTTGAGTGAGAAGTTGGAGGAAGAAGAAGCTCAGCGTTTGCTTGATGTTAATTTAGGGCTATGAACAGCCTCAGCCAGGCGACGAGAAGCATCATGCTCAGGCTCCTGAAGAACCTGCTGATGCAACTTTGCGTCGTGTAGAAGCTGAAGAAGTAGCGAAGAAAAAGAAGAAGTAAGAGCTTTTAAGCTGTTTATATACGTTCTATAAGAGCAGGGTATCAATCCGCGGGGATTGGTGCCCTGCTGTTTTGTGAGAAATAGAAGAATGTTTTCGGCTTCTTGAGATTTGGCTCGCTGGCATGGTTTTTCAGCAAGCCGTACCTGTGTGTGGCACGTGATGAGTGAGGTTCCCCTGTGTGTTATCCCCATTCGTGTGCTCCCAAACATGACATGTTCAACGTAGCCTGACTGGGAGCAGTGTGTTGCCATGCAGCACTCTTAAATAAGAGCAATACCATGTATGGCTGTGTGTGCTGCATGAGAAAGATGAAAGGTTATGGTGTGCACAGCATATCGGCTAACCTAGCGAACCACTTATATGATGAACTAAAATAGGTCAGGTCAAGCACAACCTCATTGCGACCAGCCTCAATAACTCTAAATGGAACTCACCATAGAACGTCCAATCATATACAGAAAACTAACACCCTCTGGAGTTTTGCAGCTGTTACACGCAATCAACTTTCAAACTGCGTTAAATTCGAAATACTCTTACTCTTACGCATTCTGCTTAATCGATTAACACACCCGATATGCCAGTTTTGATGTACAAAACGTGGCATAACAGTTGCGCGTATCGATATGCACTCATAAAGGCAAACCGCATTCGCGTCCCGAGCGGTGTCTTGACTCATAACATCCGGAGGAATCAGCTGGAATCTACTGGGGCAACATCTCCACTAAACACCCAGTTAAGTCCGATGAGCCGTTTAAGCGTGTAATCGCGTGTATAACTTAGCAAGCAACCACAGAATTACGCTTATGCTCACAATAACGAAGCTAGGTGGCATATCGAACATCGTAGAGAGAATCAAACCTCCCCACATCGATGCTAAACAGAGAAGAACAGTCATCAAAATGGCTCGCAAAGGGGATCGAGTAAGCATCATCGCTGTATCTGCTGGTGTAATAACAAGAGCAAAAATCAATAATGTTCCTACAGCAGGAACTGCTACAGTAATAACGCTCGCCATCATAACCATAAAAAAATAATACCCAAAACAGTAACAGGTAAACCTTTAGCACGCGCTACGCTCTCATCGAGAGAACTAAAAAGGAGCGGTCTAAAAAATAAGAGCGAGTACGAGGATAAGCAGGCAATCAAGAAGAGCAAAAGATATTAGTTGATCGTTTGTAATAGTAAGTACTGAACCAAACAATATAGACTGCATTTGCTTTGCTGCGCCTGAAGAGAGATTAGAAAAATACAAACCCAAAGCAGTGGCAAAAGCTAAAACAGAGCCAGTAGCAACTTCTCTATCTGATGCTTTTTACCTAAAGTTCCAATAGTTAAAGCACCCAAAAGCGAGAAAAATACCCATACCCCACAAAACAGGAATGCCGAGAAGCACAGCACCAGTTGCGCCTGGTAAACCAATATGAGCTAAAGCGTGCGCAGCAAAAGTAGATTTGCGAGTAATAACAAAATAACCTACAACGCCAGCAGCAACAGAGATAAGAACGCTGGCAATAAAAGCGCGTTGAACAAAGTCGGCTTGAAGAATTGTATGCCATAAAGGATTGTATTGCATGTTAAGCCTCGAAATTCTGGTTTGTGCTCGTAGAATCTGCAGAGATTGAAGCGGCCGGGGCGTGCGGATTATCAGCATGTTCTGCCAGTTCGATATGTTCAGTCTGTTCTATGTCTTCTGTCTGCTTGATATCTGTCTGCTCGCCCGCACAATTTTTCCACGTAGTTTTTCCTCTTTATGGTGAGGTGAATGCCATTGAGCGGCGTCCTGCGTAGGATGTTCATCATGAACTGTGCGACTTGGTGGCTCGACATCTGAATTATGCGTCACAAACATATCGCCCTGAGGTGTGGTAATAACTTCCACAGTTGTGCCATATAAATGAGTGAGAAGATTAGAATCGAGCATATTATTCATAGATGAATAATGAGGGTGTCCGTCAAGCAAATACACGGCTCCGGTCAGAATTGGCAGGAGAACATTCAAATCATGAGCCACAACTTGAATGGTCATACCAGTATGTTTATTAAGCTCTGCAAGCAGTTCAACAATAGAATGTTGGCTGGCAATATCCAAATTTGCCAGTGGCTCATCTAAAATAAGCAGCTCTGGTTTGTTAACCAAAGCTTGTGCAATAGCAGCACGCTGACGCTGACCTCCCGATAAATCGCGAATACGTGACTGCGCTTTGTGCATTAACCCCACAAAATCAAGAATGTCGTCAACAGCTTGTCTATCTGCATGAGAACTTGGCAGAAAGCCCCAACGAGAACCGCTAATACCGAGAAGAACAAAATCAAAAACAGTAATATTGCTTTCATTAATAGATGTGTAATTTTGAGGAACATAGCCAATACGCGCATTTTTCTTACCAGGCGCTGCGCCTAGAACGCGCAGACGTCCGGACGATAAAGGAATAATACCCAGCTCAGTAGATAGCATAGTGGTTTTTCCGGTACCATTTGTTCCCACAATCGCAGTTACGCTACCTGTAGGAATAGAGAAATTGCCGTGTGACCAAATAACACGGTGTGCACGTTGAACCTCTGCATCAATAAATTCGATAGCAGGCTCGGAAGTCTTAGCAGGCTCGGAAGCTTGAGCGTGCGTGTGCGCGTCTGGTTGCGCGGTCTGTGCGGTCTGCGTATCCCGCGTAGGCTGCGCAACAACGCTCTGCTCTTGCGACTGCACAGATTTATCAGTGTGAGAAAAAGACGACATGATAATCTTTCAGTATTATTTCAGTATTATATGGTGTGGCTCTTTAGAGAACGACAGTAAAGACATTTAAAACAACGAAAAGCATAGACAGTGACGAAAGTAAGAAGAAAATGGGCGCTGAGCTTGTTACTCAACACCCTGTTTCCATCTGCTATCCATGACTGACAAAACTATTGAGTTTTATTAATCATGGTCATGATCATGATCACTGTGTTCAGACTGCTCATACACAGTGGTATCTGGATTTACACCCGTGTCTAAGGTTGCGGTCAAGTTTTCTACTAAGGCCTTAATCCATGCATGCAAAGTAGTGTATTGCGATGGAATTTGCTCAGTAATATTGACTACAGGAATATCAGACTTTCCAGCTGTTCCAGTGAGCATATTCGTTGCGTCAGAACTTTCCTGAGGATTATTCACAAGGAACTTAATCTGGTGACCTTCAATAATACTCTGGAAAGCTTGCAAATCTGCTGCAGTTGGCTCTGACTCATTCGCGCTCGCATTAGCATAGCCTTCTGGAGTTACGTCCTTCAATCCCAAATCAGAGTAGAGATAGTAGGCAACAGATTCAGTTGCAGCGTATGGGGTATCGGCATACTTGTTCTTGAACTCGTTCATAGTATTGTCGAGTTCGGTTTCGCTCTTCAACCATGCATCATATTGCTTCTGGAAATAATCCTTCGAAGCAGGAAGAAGCTGAGCATAAGTTTTCTTTAAGGACTCTGCTACTGCTTTACGCGCATCGGAAGAGAACCATAAATGTGGATTATCGCTTTCGCTAGCTCCAATAATAGAAGCTGCGTTCACGCTTTGCACCGATTTTGCGGAGGACAATGCCTTAGTCGCCCACTCATCGTAATGACCGCCATTAACCACAGCAATATTTGCTGCTGTAAGCTGTGCAATTTCCGCTGTAGATGGTTCGTAATCATGTGCTTCTACATTGGAACTGTTAATAATGGACGTGACCTTTACATGGTCGCCACCAATTTCTTGTGCTAACGAACCCCACTGATTAACAGAAGCTACAACTGTTAATGGATCTTTTGCTGTAGTTTTTTGTGAAGTATCTGCCTTTTTCTCTGTCTTGTCTGCAGATTTAGCGCCACAAGCGCTCACAGAAAAGAGAGCCGCGCCCACAGTCAATGTGGCAACAGTACGGCGGATAATAGTTTTGACGTCAAAGTTTCGATGCATTTTCATCTTACTTGACTCTTTCTACCTTATGTATCAATGTCATAGTGTGCACAGAATGTATTCTATTGCACCACCTCATAGTACCATTAAAGACGTATTTACGCCACTAGAGGGATTCGTTACAGGGAGTTGAAGTAATGACTACAGCAGACAGCACATCGCATGACGGCACTGCGCACAATGTCGATGCTCATAACGCTTATAATGCTCATAATGCTTATAATGCTTATAATCGTGACGCAGGCAATTTCAAAAGTAATGAACAGTCTTTACGTATCAGTGGCACTGAATTAGCGCACAGTCTGAAAGCTGATTTAGCTCAGCGAGTAGAGAACTTAAAAAAGCAGGGTGTTACGTGCGGTTTGGGAACGATTTTAGTGGGTGAAGATGCTGGCTCTGTAAAATATGTAGCAGGCAAGCATAAAGATTGCGCTGAGATTGGCATTAACTCTATTCGTATTAATTTGCCAGCAGAGGCAAGTGAAGACGACATTCTTGCCGCTGTTGAGCAGTTAAATAATGACCCTGCTTGTGACGGTTTTATTGTGCAACTTCCTTTACCTAAGCACGTCAATACACTGAAAGTATTGGAGAGTATCGCTCCAGAAAAAGATGCAGATGGCATGCATCCGATGAATGTAGGACAGTTAGTTTTGCACACAGATAGCGTTCCTGCTGTGCCTTTGCCTTGTACGCCACGAGGAGTTATCGCTTTACTTGAGTCAGCAGGTATTGATTTATTAGGCAAAGATGTCTGCGTGTTGGGTCGAGGTATAACTATTGGCCGTACAGTTGGTTTATTACTGAGTTTGCACGGATACGATGCGACGGTTATTAACTGCCATTCACGCACGCGCAATATTGAAGATAAATTCGTCAGGCAGATATTGTTATTGCTGCTATGGGATCTGATTATTTTGTGAAACCACATATGATTAAGGACGGTGCTGTGCTTGTTGATGTGGGAGTTTCGCGTGTTTTCGTTGAAGACGAAGGTAAGTGGAAAATTCATGGCGATATTGACCCAGCATGTCACGCCAAAGCGAGTGCATACACTCCAAATCCAGGGGGAGTGGGTCCAATGACACGTGCTATGTTGTTGAAAAAAATATTGTAGAAATGGCGGAAAGAAAAAGCTGCGTAATCTGATTATCTGCAGTCTGTAGTCGGCTTTTTTTGGGGTGAGCTTGCGATACTTAACCGGTTCTTCGTATTTTGGCGGGGTTTAGGGGAGATGTTGTCTAGTAGGTATCAGTTGATTCCTCTGACTGGTATGTGTTAAGACATCGCCCTCGGTGTGAATGTGGTTATCTTCATGAGTGAAGTCGATACGCGCAACCGTTATGCCAGTTTTGAAGCCATTTTTGTGCATCAAAACTGGCATATCGGTGTGTTAATCGGTTAAGCAGAATGTGTGATAGTGCGAACTCTTCGAATTTAACGGGGTTTGTAGATTGTAGGTTCGTGAAAGTTGCTAGCGTCGGACGCTGACAACGCCCGCGTCCACATTGAGAGTGATTGGAATCCTCATCCGTGCGTGAACCATGGAACGCAATGCCAAGTCAGGTTTCACGAATTACTAAAGTTCCTACGCGCCGAAATAGTACCCAAGTAAAACGAGCCAAATCAAACAAAACCCCATCTAAAAATCTCGAGAATTGCTTAATCATACTCTATGAGTGAGTTTGCGGGAGAGCATCATACTTTCAAACAGTTATGCGCAACGCAAGATATAAAAACATGTATAACAGTGCAACAGGCTGAACAGTGAACTAAAAAGTATAAACAGTCAACGAGAAGCATAAAACATGCGACACGCCCGGATAAATCTATGATTTTGACGAGGTTGTAGCGTATCCTTGAACTTGTATGTGCAGACACGTATGTGAATGCTCGTATACGTTTCTTATGTACGCTTTACCCATGTAGAACGTACATAAGAAACGGACAACTGAAGAACGATATTATCCGCTAAGTCAAAGAAAACTATTTTAATGACAGATAACAAGAACGAAATCCAGAAGGTCGCTATCAACGATATCGGCACTGAAGAGGATTTCATCAAGGCAGTCGATTCCACTATCAAGAACTTTCGATGATGGTGATCTCGTTGAGGGTACCGTTGTAAAGATCGATCACGATGAGGTACTTCTTGACATCGGCTACAAGACTGAAGGTGTTATTCCTTCCCGCGAGCTTTCTATTAAGAAAGACGTGGATCCAGACGATGTTGTTGAAGTTGGCGACACCGTTGAGGCACTTGTCATCACTAAGGAAGACAAGGAAGGCCGTCTTATTCTTTCCAAGAAGCGCGCACAGTACGAGCGTGCTTGGGGCGACGTTGAGAAGATCAAGGATGCTGACGGTATTGTTGAAGGTACCGTTATTGAAGCTGTTAAGGGGTGGCTTGATTGTTGACATCGGTTTGCGTGGCTTCTTGCCTGCATCCCTCGTCGAAATGCGTCGTGTGCGCGACTTGGCTCCATACATTGGCCAGACTATTCAGGCTAAGATTCTGGAGCTTGATAAGAACCGTAATAACGTTGTTCTTTCTCGTCGTCAGTACCTCGAAGAGACCCAGTCTGAAGTTCGCGAGACATTCTTGTCCCAGCTTAAGAAGGGTCAGATTCGCGAAGGCGTTATTAGCTCCATCGTTAACTTCGGTGCATTCGTCGATCTCGGCGGTGTTGATGGTTTGATTCATGTTTCTGAGCTGTCATGGAAGCATATCGACCATCCATCCGAAGTAGTGAAGGTTGGCGATAAGGTTACCGTTGAAGTACTCGATGTTGATCTCGATCGCGAGCGCATCTCCTTGTCCCTCAAGTCCACTCAGGAAGATCCATGGCAGCGTTTCGCACGCACCCATGTTCCAGGACAGGTTGTTAAGGGTAAGGTGACCAAGATTGTACAGTTCGGTGCATTCATCTCTGTTGATGATGGCATCGAAGGTCTCGTACACATCTCTGAGTTGGCAAACCGCCACGTAGAGAACCCAGAGACCGTTGTAAAGCCTGGTGACGAAGTATTCGTTAAGGTTATTGACGTTGATCTCGATCGTCGTCGTATTTCCTTGTCTCTCAAGCAGGCAACAGACTCTGTTGACCCAGCTTCTGAAGACTTCGATCCAGCTCTGTATGGCATGCCAGCAGAGTATGACGAGAACGGAAACTACAAGTACCCAGAAGGCTTCGATCCAGAAACTAACGAATGGATTGAAGGCTTCGAAAAGCAGCGCGAAGAGTGGGAAGCTCAGTATGCAGCAGCTCACGACTTGTGGGAAGCTCACAAGGTATTCGCAGCTAAGCAGGCTGAACTTGCAGCAGCATCTGCTGAAGCTGATGGTGTAGCTGAGGAAGAAGCTCCAGCTGAAGAAGCTGAAGCGACCAACTACAGCTCTGCTCCAGCAAACGAAGGTACTCTTGCAGCTGATGATCAGCTCGCAGCTCTTCGTGAACAGTTGCTCAGCGAGAACAACTAAGCATAGCTTATTGCGTTAAAAAGGGCTTGAGATGAGGGACTTTGGTTCCTGTCTCAAGCCCCTTATTCTTTACGTTTTTACTTACTTTTTCTACTTATACTTATATTTTTTTACTTAATTTTTCTTATATTTTTCGCGCAATATCATAACTACTTTCAAGATAATCATGAGAGCCACCGATGCGAAAGTGACAATAAGCCAGTTCCATGAATAATGGAAGGCCAATGGCACAGATAGTATTCCTATAACACCGAAAAATTGTAACGGCAACAATAACAATAACTGAAATCAAATCTTCTTTCTTATTACGCGCATTAATATGCTGATTCATAGTAGTCACCAATCCTTTTTTTCTTATTCTTTTTCTTATTCTATCGTTTTCTATCGCGAGTTTTTCATGTTAGTGGGTTGCTATCGTTTTGTTATCTGGGAGATATCGGGGAGGTATTCCGGGGAATCGTCGGGGAGATGCGTAGCACCTTTGAGAACAAATTCTCGTGGCATACCACATCGATGTGTGTATGAGATGTACGTGGTTGATTGTTAATACCTAAAGGGTGCTACATAATCAACAGTAATACACGGCGAAAAAGGGTTATGGCATAATATGAACTAATGAATACTATGATGCGTGTAGGAATAACAGGCGGTATAGCTGCAGGGAAGTCAACACTAAGCCGTCATCTAAGGGAACAAGGTTTTACTGTAATTGATTACGATGAGCTTGCTCATTCACTGTCACAACCCGGTAGTCCTGTGCTAGACCAGGTACGTACCGTTTTTGGAGATAACAGCATAGCAGCGGACGGAAGTCTGAATCGTTTATGGATGGCGCAGAACGTGTTTACAGATGCCCACAAACGGGAACAACTTAACGCGATTATGCATCCTGCAGTCTATGCGCTTGCTGCTCAGCGTGAAAATCGCGAACAGAGCGAATGGACTGCTCAGTGTGAAACGCGCGAACCGAATGAGCAGGGCGAACAGAGCAAAGTTTTGGTACAGCGCGAACAGAACAAACGCGATGAGCAGGGTGAAAAGCGTGAAAAACACGAACAAGTGTCGCTTCAAAACAATCTTAAAAAAAGCTGAACAACAAGCTCTCCATTATTTTTCATGATATTCCGCTTCTTGTAGAAACCCGTGAGATTGCTTCATCTCAAGGCCTCACATGGGATTATATTATTACCGTTGAAGCTGCAAATGATGTGCGTATTGCGCGCATGATGAACACAAGGCATATGACTGCTGAGCAGGCTCGAGCGCGTATCGCCTCCCAGCTAGAACGACAAGAGCGCGAGGCTGTAGCTGATGTTGTGATTGATTCTGAACAGCCTTTGGAAGATATGCTATGCTCAGATAGATGGCATTGTGAGTGCTTGGTTGAGCAGTTGAACCTGACTCAACTCCTCAACTTTACTCAACTGTCCTCAAATCAAAGAATACAGACTGCACCCGGCTCAACTCAACTGCACATGACCGAACTCACTTGAACTCAACGAGTACCGAGCGGATGCGTAATGAGAAATAATAGGAAATAATAAGAAATCCTGCAGTATGCCTTCAGTGCATCTGATGTTCAGCTCATACACGCACGCCATTACACTAGAGCTATGGGTTTTCATGGTATTGAGCGTATAGATAAGCCGTTTGTTGTTAAATCGCCATATAAGCCGTCGGGCGATCAGCCGAAAGCTATTGATGAATTGGCTACACGCATTGAGAATGGCGAAACTGATGTGGTGTTAATGGGTGCCACAGGTACGGGTAAAACAGCAACAACTGCGTGGCTTATTGAGCGATTGCAGAGACCTACGCTTATTTTAGAGCCAAATAAAACCTTGGCTGCCCAGCTTGCTGCAGAGTTTCGTGAACTCATGCCAGATAATGCTGTAAATTATTTCGTTTCTTACTACGATTACTATCAGCCTGAAGCGTATATTCCTCAAACTGACACCTTTATTGAAAAAAAGATTCGAGCATTAACGACGATGTGGAGCGCTTGCGTCACGCCACCACAGCAAATCTGCTCACACGCCGTGACTGTGTAGTTGTTGCAACTGTCTCGTGCATTTATGGTTTGGGAACTCCCGAGGAATACGCAAGCCAGATGCTCTTCCTCAACCGTGGCGAAATGATCGAAAGAGATGAACTGCTGCGCACTTTTGTGAATATGCAGTACAAGCGCAATGATATTGCTTTTTGCCCGTGGAACCTTCCGTGTGCGCGGAGATACGGTGGAAATAATTCCTGTGTATGAGGAATTAGCTATTCGTATTGAATTCTTCGGAGACGAAATAGACCGCATATCGACTCTGCATCCTATTACGGGGGATGAAATTGAGGAAGTAGATTCGATTCATATTTTCCCTGCCACGCATTATGCAGCGGGACCGGATCGGTTGGCACATGCGGTAGATACGATTCAAGAAGAGCTTGACCAGCGTTTATCTCAGCTGAAGAAAGAAAATAAGCTGTTGGAAGCTCAGCGTTTGGAAATGCGCACAACATACGATTTGGAGATGCTCCAGCAGATTGGCACGTGTTCAGGTGTGGAGAATTATTCTCGTCATTTCGATAATCGTGCAGCAGGAACACCTCCGCATACGCTGCTTGACTTCTTCCCAGACGATTTCCTTCTGGTTGTTGACGAGTCTCATGTTACTATTCCTCAAATCGGTGCTATGTACGAGGGAGACGCCAGTCGTAAACGCACCCTGGTAGAGCACGGTTTCCGCTTGCCATCTGCTATGGATAATAGGCCGTTGAAATTCCCCTGAGTTCCTCACACACATTGGGCAGACAGTATATTTGTCCGCAACTCCAGGTGACTATGAGAAGGAGCTGTCGGATGGAGTCGTGGAACAAATTATTCGTCCGACTGGTCTGCTCGATCCGAAGATTGATGTGCGCCCAGTCGATGGACAAATCGATGATCTTCTTGCAGAGATTAAAGCACGTGTTGCGAAGAATGAACGCACATTAGTGACGACCTTAACCAAGAAGATGGCCGAAGACCTCACTGATTATCTGCTTGAGCGCGATATTAAAGTAGAGTATTTACATTCTGATGTTGATACCCTGCGTCGAGTAGAACTGTTGCGTCAGCTGCGTGAGGGCGTTATTGATGTAATCGTGGGTATTAACCTGTTGCGTGAGTGCCTGATTTGCCTGAAGTATCCTTGGTGGCAATCCTTGATGCAGATAAGGAAGGTTTCTTGCGTTCGTACCGCTCATTGATCCAGACAATTGGTCGTGCTGCACGAAATGTCTCGGGAACAGTCATTATGTATGCGGATCGACTTACCGACTCCATGCAACTTGCTATCGATGAAACTAATCGTCGTCGCGATATTCAAATGCGTTACAACGAAGAGCATGGCATAGACCCGCAACCGTTGATTAAGAAGATTAGTGATGTGAACGATATGCTGGCAAAAGAAGACGTGGATACGGAGGAATTGCTCTCAAGCGGATACCGTAATTCAGGTAAAGCAGGAAATTCGCACCTTGGCGTGCCAGATATGGATGCTAAGAAAGCCCAAGAACGTCACGAGAAAATTTTGAGGCAGGTCTTCCTGCTCAAGACTTGGCAAAACCCTCATTCGTCAGCTGTCTGATCAAATGCATACCGCAGCTGAGCAGCTTCAATTCGAGTTAGCAGCTCGTTTGCGCGACGAGATTCGCGACCTGAAAAAAGAGCTTCGTCAGATGACTCAGGCACAATAGAAGAAGTTGTTAAGAGATTAGAGAAGGCAATTAACTAAATGAGTGAAACTCCCGTATGGTTTATGGCTGCCACTTTTGTGGTTTTAGCGCTGTTTTTCGTGGTTGATTTAATAATTATTGGACGTAAGCCGCATATTCCATCGACCAAAGAGTGCGTACAACATATTGCTTTTTCGTTGCTATGGCACTTATTTTTTGGGGGCTTATCTGGGGCTTTGCTGGATCGCAACCTGCCATAGAATTCTATTCAGGCTGGCTCACCGAGTACTCGTTAAGCGTCGATAATCTTTTTCGTTTTTGTGATTATTATGGCGAACTTTTCAGTGCCTAAAAAAATATTCAGAAGTATGTGCTCTCTGTGGGTATTGCGCTTGCTTTAGTGTTGCGCGGTATTTTTATTTTGGCGGGTGCAGCAATTTTGGAACGCTTTACGTGGGTATTTTTCCTCTTTGGAGCATTTTTGATTTATACCGCAATAAAGTTGGCGATGGGGAAGATGACGACGAGGAGTATAAAGAGAACGCTCTGATTAGTTTTATGCGGAAAATAGTGAAGATGAGCGATCAGTATGACGGTAAGAAAATGACTACTATGGTTAATGGCGTCCGTCATTTTACGCCCTATAATTGTTCTGTTTGTCGCTATCGGAACAACCGATGTTATGTTCGCCTTTGATTCCATCCCTGCTATTTTTGGTTTGACTAAAGATCCTTTTATTGTTTTTTTACCTCTAATGTTTTCGCTTTGCTCGGATTGCAGCAACTGTACTTCCTCTTAGGTGCTTTGCTCGATAAACTTGTTTATTTGCCAATAGGATTATCTGTTGTACTTGGTTTCATTGGCATCAAACTGGTGATGGAAGCGTTGCACGATAATACTTTGCCTTTTATTAACGGGGGAGAAGGTATTCACGCGGTTCCTCTTGTGCCAACGTGGATGTCGCTAGTCGTCATTATCGCTTCTCTCGGTATTGCTGCTGGTGCAAGCATTATTAAAAATGAAACAGCTTGAAGCTATCGAACAGAAATAATCAATATTTTTTTAATAATGCGAAACGCGGTTGTGAAACGGGTGTGTGGCAAAAGTACGCTAGCCCAAGTAAACTAAAAATGTGAAATATGGGCGTTGCCCATTCCGTCTAGAAAGAAACAGGTAGGCATTCATGCGCAAGGCAAAGATTGTCGATACAATTGGTCCAGCTTCCTCAGCTCTTGAGACTCTCAAGGAAATGGTTAACGCTGGTATGAACGTAGCTCGAATCAACCGTTCCCACGGTACATTCGAAGAGCATATGAACGTTTATAACAACGTACGCCAGGCTGCTCAGGAAACCGGCAAGAATGTTGCAGTTCTCGTTGATTTGCAGGGTCCAAAGATTCGTTGTGGTTGGGTTGAAGAAGACGCTAACGGCGACGATAAGGTATGGCTCGAGCAGGGTCAGGACTTCGTTATTACTACAGACGAAGTAACTGGTAACAAGGAACGTGTTTCCACCACTTTCAAGGGTCTTCCAGGCGACTGCCACCCAGGAGATCCAATTCTTATCGACGATGGTAAGGTACAGCTCGAGGTCGTTAAGGTGGAAGGCAACGACGTACACACTAAGGTTGTTGTTGCAGGTCCTGTATCGTCCCACAAGGGTTTGAACCTTCCAGGCGTTGCAGTATCCGTTCCAGCATTGTCTGAGAAGGATGAAGAAGATCTTCGCTGGGGTATCCGCACTGGTGCAGACATTATTGCTATGTCCTTCGTTCGTTTCGGCACCGATATTGAGCGTGCACACGAAATTATGGACGAAGAAGGTCGCCGTATTCCAGTTGTAGCAAAGATTGAAAAGCCACAGGCTGTTGAGAACCTCGTTGACATCGTTAAGGCATTCGATGGCATTATGGTTGCTCGCGGTGATATGGCTGTGGAAATGCCATTCGAGCAGGTTCCACTCATCACCAAGCGCTGCATCGAGCTCGCTCGTGCATACGGTAAGCCAGTTATCGTAGCAACTGAAGTTCTCGGTTCTATGGTTAAGGTTCCAGTACCATCTCGTGCAGAAGCATCTGACTGCGCTAACGCAGTTCTCGATGGTGCAGACGCAACCATGACTTCTAACGAAACTGCTGTTGGTGATTACCCAGTAGTAGTAGTCAACACCATGGCTCGCTTGTCTAGCTATGCAACTGAGCACGGCTACGATCGTATTCCAGGCATCAAGGATGAAGAATTCTCCACCACTGCAGCTGTGGCACACTCCGCAGTAAGCTTGGCGAGAAGACTGAAGCTAAGGCTATTGTTGCTTTCACCAAGACAGGTGAAACCGTACACCGCGTATCTGCTGAGCGTCCACAGACTCCTATCTTCGGTTTGACCACTGATGAGCACACCAAGTGCTGGCTTGGTCTGTCTTGGGGTGTTGAGGGCATTAAGCTCGATACTGAATACCACGGTCTGTCTCGCAACGAGCTGATGACTCTCGCAGACAACACTTTGAAGGCACAGGGTGCTGTTGCTGATGGTGACACCATCGTACTCATCGCTTCTGCTCCTTCCGCAAACGAAGCTGGTTCTACCGACTCCGTTTACGTACACACCGTAGGTGCTCGCGATTAATTCTTAAGAATTAATCTACTGAAAAGTGGGTTGTAGCTGTTGCTACAATCCACTTTTTCGTTTTCTGTGTGTGAAATATATAGGTTCTTCGGTTTTTTAGTGGGGTTGTGTAGGTTGCAGGTGCGTGATTATTGTGAGTGTGGAACGCTGACAATGCTTGCGGTCATCGTTGAGAGTGTTTTCAGTTTTCGTGCTGTGCGTGAATCGTGGACTGCTAGAGCAAGTCATGTTTCGCGTCTTGGGTTATACGCCTAACCAGATAGAAACGGGTTCTTGAATCATGGAATGCTAGAGCACGGCATGATTGACGAACTCATCTGAGATAGGTGTAGCGTTTAACCATATGCGTGAACTATGGAGTGCTAGAGTGAAGCATGTTTCATGCTGCGTTTTACCCTGTGAACATGATTAGAACACTCGTGAATCATGGAACGCTCTACCAAGTCACGCTTCACGAACCACCCTAGGGCTCTTACACACCGCAATAATAACCAGATAAGCCAAACCAAAACCCCACGAAAACCCCAAGAGCCAATATATATCGAGAGCTCTTGAAATTTCAGGGAACACGCCCAAAAACAAAAATATTTGCCATCGTCCGCAATAGCGTGTATATTCTTACAAGTACCGCCCCGGTATCCCAATTGGTAGAGAAACAGCCTCAAAAATCTGTGCAGTGTGGGTTCGAGTCCCACCTGGGGCACAAAATGTGAGGTCTCAACGGGGAGCTCTCAGTAACTTCCCAGTGTTCAAACTAGGAAGGGTGAACGATTATGGCAGATGATTCACACGCGAAGCGCACAGTTGTTGTTGCCGAAGACGAAGCTTTGAACCGCCTAGATATTATTGAATCTCTCAATGATGGTGGGTACGAAGTTATCGGTGAAGCAGCTAATGGACAAGAGGCTGTAGATATTGTGCGAGCTAAGCATCCAGATATCGTTGTTATGGATATTAAGATGCCAGTAAAAGATGGTATTACCGCTGCTCGTGAAATTAATGAGGAGTTCCTTGCTCCTGTTGTTATGCTCACAGCTTTCTCCCAAAAAGATCTTGTAGCCGAGGCTATTGATGCTGGTGTTATGGCTATGTGATTAAGCCATTCGTGCCAGATAAGCTTTTCCCAGCTTTTAGACGTTGCCTTCAGCCGTTTTTGAGCAGATGCGTGTTTTACGTAGCCGTATTAGCACTGGAGCTTTTGTTGAACACGAAGCTCCTGCTGATGATGAAGTAGCAGCATTGCGCGAACAAGTAGAGGATTTGAAGAATCGTTTGGAATCTCGCAAGCATGTTGATCGTGCTAAGGGCTTGCTCATGGAAAAATATGGGCTTGTCTGAGCAGGAAGCATTCCGCTGGATTCAGAAAACATCTATGGATCGCCGCTTAACCATGTTGGAAGTGGCTGATGCTGTGATTGCTCAGATTGAAGGCTAAACTCTTCTCCATACTTTTTGTGGCTAGGAATTGTAATTCCTAGCCATAATTGTTAGCCATCAAGTACTATAGAAGTTATGGTTTCACGTCTTTTAGTTATCGATGGTCATTCATTAGCTTTCGCGCATATTTTGCTTTACCTGCTGACGGTTTTTCTACCGCTTCCGGGCAAACAACAAACGCTGTCTACGGTTTTACTACCATGCTGTCTCAGGTACTGAAAGAAATACAGCCAACGCATATTGCTGTTGCTTTCGATGTAAAAGGCGGAACATTTAGAAACGATTTATTGGAGCAGTATAAAGGCACGCGCGATGCTGCACCAGAAGATTTACTGACTCAATTACCTCTTCTGCATGATTTATTGGATTCCTTAGATATTTCTTATGTAGAACGTCAGGGATATGAAGGTGACGATATTATAGCCACTTTAGCTACTGTGGCACGAGATAATGGCTTCGATCACACCTACGTGCTTTCGGGCGATAGGGATGCTTTCCAGTTAATTGACGATAAAATTACTGTGCTGTATCCGGGGCATCATTTTAAAGACTTGAAGCATATGACTCCCGAAGCTGTTTTCGAGAAGTATAAGGTATATCCACAGCAATATCCTGATTTGGCTGCGCTCCGTGGTGAAACAGCCGATAATATTCCTGGAGTTCCAGGAGTGGGTGATGGTTTTGCTGCAAAATGGATTAATGAATATGGCAGCTTAGACGGCATTATTGAGCACGCTCAAGAGATTAAAGGCAAAAAGGAGAGGCCTTACGCGAGAATATTGAGCAAGTTCAGCTCAATCGTCGCGTTAACGCTTTGGTTCGCGATGTAGAACCGGATGTGAGTTTAGAAGATTTTTGAAATTCAACAGCCAGATGCGTCAAAAATTGATACTGCTCTGAGTGTATTCGAATTTGGTGTTACTATTAAGCGTCGCATTTATAATGCTCTTCACGCATGTTTTACGCATGATGAATCTGCTACTGCTGCTGCAAAATTTACTCCTGCACGTCGTACCGCCTCCTCAAGTAGTGCAGCCAGTAACGCAGACGATATGAGTCAGTCAGCTCCATCGCATGTTAACGACCTCCTTAACTCATTGCATCTTAACGTGGTTATCGATGCACACACAGCAGAGCAAGACGTTGTACAAGCCATTCAATCATGGTCTACTCAGCTGAGCAAAAGAACATAATCATGAATGGGGTATGTATGTTGAAGGCGATGCACACCCAGAAAAAGCTCAACGTACGCCGTATTAGCCTAGCAGCACGCTCGGGTGCAGCACTATCTCTACCGGCGCATGTATTGAACAGTCATACAGTGCGTGAAGCTCTACACACGCTCATTACTGAACATGGTCACAAGTGCGTGCTCCATGGTTTCAAAGCATGCTTACATGTGATGGATAAACTCGGTATTAAACTGCCACAGCCAGTCTTAGATACTGAACTAGCAGCATATTTGCTCAAGCCTGATGACGATGATTATTCTTTGCCAGTTCTTCTCAGACACTGATGCCCAACTTGAGGAGGACGATATTACCGGTCAACCCGCTACTGAAGTACAGGGAGCTTTTGATTTCGATAGCGACGAACCACTTAATGATGTGAGTGAAAAAGATATAGCTGCTCAGTCAGCACGTTGCGCTCTTGCTTTACTTGCGCTATATGACGTATATATGCCAACTCTTGGAGAACGCAATCAGCACAGCCTACTCAAAGATATTGAGTTACCTGTATCTCGAGTTTCTTTTGCTATGGAAAAACAGGTGCAGCTATTGACCGTGCTCGTTTACGCTCCATGCTTGAAACTTTTACTGCAGATGCTACTCAGGCACAAAATATTGCATGGGGAGCAGGCAGGTTCGCAAATCAATCTGCAAAGCCCTAAACAACTCCAAAGCGTACTTTTTGACGACATGGGTTTGCCTCCAACAAAGAAAACAAAAACCGGAGGATATACGACTAATGCAGCTGCTCTCCAAGATCTTTATGTACGCTCTCTCAACAATGAGCGTGCGCACACGTTCTTAGGGGCCTTATTGAGACATCGCGAAATGAATAAACTCAAGCAAATCGTACAAACGCTTACAGAATCCATTGACCCACGTGATGGTCATATTCACGACTTTTCGAACAGACGGTGGCAGCAACTGGACGTTTAAGCTCTACAGAGCCTAATTTGCAAAACATTCCTAACCGGAATGCTGCTGGACGAGAAATTCGTGCTGCTTTCGTACCATCGGAAGGCTTCACATATCTGCTCTCTGCTGATTATTCACAGGTAGAGCTACGTTTGATGGCTCATTTATCTGGAGACAAGGGGCTTATCGACGCTTTTAAATCTGGTGCAGATTTCCATCGTTACGTTGCTTCCTTGGTATATGGCATTCCTGTTAACCAGATTAGTGGTGACCAGCGCTCACATATTAAAGCGATGAGCTATGGTTTAGCTTATGGGTTAAGCACATATGGTTTGGCTCAACAGCTCAAGATTTCTCCTGCAGAAAGCGATATTCTCAAGAAGAAGTATTTTGATACATTCGGGGGAGTACACGACTATTTAGAGTCTTTGGTAGCACAGGCGAAGCGTAAAGGATATACCGAAACAATGTTCGGACGTCGCCGTTACTTCCCAGGTTTGCGCTCTACGAACCGTCAGGTGCGTGACGCTGCTGAACGTGGCGCGCTGAATGCACCTATACAGGGTTCTGCAGCCGATATTATGAAGCTCGCTATGATTAAGGCCGATAAGGCTTTGAATGAGGCTGGTGTACGCTCTCGCGTAACAATGCAGATTCACGATGAACTTGTGGTGGAGGTTGCACCAGGGGAAGAGCAAATTGTACCTGATTTAGTTCGTGATGCGATGGAACATGCTATTGATCTTGCGGTGCCATTAGATGTGTCTACCGGTTTAGGTCCGGACTGGCAGCAGGCAGCTCACTAAGATTAAGATTAAGAGGAGTACGCGATGAATGTTGGGCAGATTGTAGATGTTCTCGAAGAACTCTATCCTCTGGATTTGGCTGAGGATTGGGATGAGCCAGGTCTTATTGTGGGCAATCCTCAATGGGGTGTACACACGATATATTGTGCGGTCGATCCTACAGAAGAAACTGTGAACGATGCTATTGCTCATGGTGCGCAGCTTATGATTACGCATCATCCGCTGTACTTTTAAAGCTACGCATACCGTTGCAGGCTCCACTTTCCGCGGTGCCTAGTTTACAAAGCTTATTGAAAACCATTGTGCATTGTGGGTGGGGCATACGAATGTGGATTCTGCTGAGCGCGGTCAAGGTTTTGCTTTTATCGATGTAATGGGATTGAAAGATCAGGTCCTCTCGTTCCTCACCGTGATAATCCTGCTCGTGGATTGGGGCGTATAGGGAAGTTTTATACGCCGATACTGTTGGGTGATTTTGCGTTAGATATTGCTCATAATTTGCCACATACTGAGTCTGGTGTGCAGGTCAGTGGCGATCCTTTTCAAGAGATTTCACGTGTAGCTGTGCTGCCTGGATCGGGAGATTCTGAAATCATGGCTGCTGCTCGTAGTGGTGCTGATGTGTATGTGACGAGTGATTTGCGTCATCATCCAGTTTTGGATGCACGTCAGGAAACAGGATTAGCGTTTATTAATACGCCGCACGCAGCCATCGAGAAACTCGTATTCAATCTCATGGTGCAGGACGTGCCAGCGGCTGTACGCGCCCGTTATAACGAGGAGATTGAGATGCTCATAACGAGCATTAACACAGATCCTTGGAATGTACGTTTCTAGCAGAGAACAGTGCGAGTAGCAAAAGGCAGATAGCTAAGCTATCTGCCTTAATTATTGAGTCGGGCTGGCGGGATTTGAACCCACGACATCTTGTACCCAAAAACAAGCGCGCTACCAAGCTGCGCTACAGCCCGAGTCTGTGCTGAGCCAAGCTCAACAAGAGAAAACTATACAACAATCTGGGAACTTTTGCACATGGGCGTGTTGCCTTGGAAATACGTCAAAAATAGCAGGGCTCATATAGTGACCATCGAAATCCCACGAGTGTTTCGCTGTCTCAAGTCTACGAAATAATGGAACAACGAACAGGGAGAGTGTTGTCCATGAATGTATTAGGCCGTCATCAGCGCGCCGAAACTGTAGGAATTTTTACGTCCATTGCTACGTGTGCCAGCGTATCGTACGCAACATATGCTTATACTCAATCAGCGAAAGCAATTTGGTTTGCTTACCAGTCGTCGCATTATTATGACTTCTGTCTTTCTGGCATGCTGCACAGCAGTGGTTTTTATCTGCGGGTATGCGCGCAACGGTTTTAGTCACGAGAAGAAAACTTTTCTGCGCTTAGTACGCCGCAGTGGTGAGCTAATCGCTTTAACCGTTGTATATACGGTGTCTATTGGTCTTATTTCTGCAGCTTTGCAAATGTTCGTAGCTCAAATCCTCGGTAAGTCTTTTGCGAGCTACCAGCTGCCTGTTGTAGCTTTTATGGCAAGTATTGTAGGGTATACGGTTTTCGTACAGGCGGCTTTAATGACCTCTCGAACTATTGCCACCTTACTACCTGTTTTCGTGATTTCTGGTGTGACCTTAGCTGGTATGACCAGCGATGATCCAGTGTGGTGGAAGAATAATTTCTCTCAGCTGGGAGATCGCACCACTTTTGCAGCAAATATTTTTAACTTCACGGTTATTCTTGCGGGCGCAACAATGCTGATTATCAGCTATTTCGCTGTTTCAGAAATTACTACGCAACATCGCTTATTTGAACGGCATTTCAAAGAGCTTCCTGAAAATAACGAGTTCTTAGCTCGTCGCGCAGTTCTTGCTCTTTTGCTGACGGTGGCGGGGGTTATGTTTATGGGTATTGGTTTGTTCCGGTATTCACCGCATCCTATTTTGCATAATGTTTTTGCGCGCGGTATTGCGTTGCCCATGACATTACTGATGATAGGCATGCCGTGGCTTGTTCGTCAGATGTCTGTTGCTTTCTACTTCGTGTCCGATTTTATTTTGGCAGTTATCGTGGCGGCATACATCTATTGGTATCAAGGATATACATCCTTAACTAATGTCGAGGCTTTGGCAGCTATTTTATTTATGGGATGGTTTATCCTGTTTTCCCGCCAAATTGCTGCTTTGGAATCCGATCGTCTCGAAGCCTTAACGAATTTGCCTGCAGACATCGTTCAGAAATGGGACATTCCGTTTGGATCATGAAGCTTAAAGCTGCCCATAGGTTACGATAGGGAGTATGACTACCCTTCCTGATCCATGGCCAGCTCACAAGCATAACATCCGCTCAACGCTCAGTAGATGTTCCTGGCGGTAAATCATTATCGAATAGATATATTATTTTAGCTGCTTTTAGGCTCTCAACCTGTGCGTTTAGAAGGTCTGTTGCGTTCGCGCGATACTGAGCTGATGATGGCTGCTTTAGACCAGCTAGGTGTGCGCTGTGAGATAGATTCAACGGTAGAAACAACAGTAACTGTTTATCCTCCTCAAGACGGTATTTTTACTGGTAACTGTACTGTTTACTGCGGTTTAGCAGGAACAGTAATGCGTTTTGTTCCAGCTTTAGCGCTTTATGCTGATGCTCCTGTGCGTTTTGACGGAGATACGCAGGCGTATAAGCGGCCGATGAAGCCTGTGCTCGATGGATTAGAACAATTAGGTGCTCAGATTGAGTATGAAGGTGCTGAAGGCTTTTTACCTTTTACTATTACGCCTCCACGTGCTCGTGAAGGACAACACCATATTCGTATTGATTCCTCGCAATCATCTCAATTTATTTCTGGTCTGCTCTTAGCTGCAGCAAAATGGTCGGATACATTAGAGATTGAGCATACGGGCGATACTCTTCCTAGTATGCCTCATATTCGCATGACTATGGATGATATTTCTCGAGCAGGAGGTCAAGTTCTGTACCACGAAGCTGTATGGACTGTGCCATCACATGAGGTGCAGCTTGCTCACACAGTTGTGGTGGAGCCTGATTTATCGAATGCTGCTCCGTTCTTGTGCGCGGCATTGATTGCAGGTGGCACTGTGCGCGTACCACGCTGGCCGGCACAGTCTACACAGCCAGGCGCATTATTACCTGACTATTTACGCTCGTTTGGAGCGCAAGTTCAGTATGATTCTTCCACTCAGATTCTGACGGTTCACGGTTCAGGAACTATTGATGGTGCAGGAGAGCTTGATTTATCTCCAGCAGGCGAGATTGCACCCACTCTGGCTGCTTTAGCGGCTGTTGCTCAATCTGATTCCACTTTTACGGGCATCGCTCATTTGCGCGGGCACGAAACAGATCGTTTAGCTGCTTTAACGACGGAAATTCAGCGTTGTGGAGGTTCAGCTCAAGAAACTCAAGATGGTTTAGCTATCCATGCTGTTAAGCGTTTTGCACTGCACGGAGCTGTGATGGAAACCTATGCAGACCATCGTATGGCTACCTTTGCAGCTCTTATCGGCTTAATTGTTCCAGGAATTGATGTGGTCAATGTGGCTACAACGCGCAAAACGATTCCTGATTTCGTGGGTTTATGGACGGCGATGTTAGAAGAAGGTTCAAATGACTGAGTTTTATGATGATTTGATTCATGCTCTTGAATATGCAGATGTTGCAGATGAGATAAGTATGAATCGTTTTGGTGCTTTGGATTTGCATATAGATACGAAGCCTGATAATACGCCCGTTACTGATGCTGACCGTGCAGTGGAACGTGCTATTCGTAACAAGATTGCATCTCACAATCCTAGTGATTCGATTTATGGTGAAGAATTAGGAAAGCAGGAGAGCACAGGACGTCGTTGGATTATTGATCCGATTGACGGCACGAAGAACTTCGTGCGTGGAGTTCCTGTATGGGCAACTTTAATTGGGTTACAAGTGGGAGAGGATCTGGTTGCTTCTGTTGTCTCTGCACCAGCATTGGGCATGCGCTGGTTCGCAGCTCAGGGAGCAGGTGCATTTATGGGCTGAGATATGAATAATGCTCAGCAAATTCATGTGTCGAAAGTATCTCGTCTTGAAGATGCCTCCTTATCTCTGTCGAGCTTATCGGGATGGAAAGAACGAGGCAATCGTGACAAAGTTATTGATTTAACAGATCAAGTCTGGCGTTTACGCGGCTATGGCGACTTTTGGCAGTACATGCTGGTAGCTCAAGGAGCAGTGGATATTGCTGCAGAACCAGAACTCGATTTATATGATATGGCTGCACTTGTGCCCATTATTACTGAAGCCGGCGGTTCTTTTACTGATTTGAATGGTAATCCAGGACCATGGGGTGGATGTGGATTAGCTACAAATGGTTTATTGCATGCTCAGGTCTTAGAAAAATTGCAATAAAATAGTCCTGGACTCGATATAAAGTCCAGGACTATTTTAGTACGAATAATGCTTATTAAGCGTTGAACTTATTGCCGTAAGCATCGCCTTCAACAGCTAACTGTGCTACCTTCTGAGCAATAGCCAACTCTTCGTTAGTTGGGATAACGCAGACGGTTACCGAGCTATCTGGAGTAGAAATCACGCGTGGCTCAGAAGAACGGGTTTCGTTCTTTTCAGCATCAATCTTTACGCCGAACGGAGCGAGCTTCTCACACACCATAGCACGGATAGGGTCAGAGTTCTCACCCACGCCAGCAGTGAAAGTGATAACGTCCAAACCACCCATCTGAGCAGTGTAGTTGCCAATGTATCCAACAATACGGTGGACGTACATGTCAATAGCCAAAGCAGCAGTCTCGTCGCCGCCATCGCGCAAAAGCCAAAACTCGCGCATATCGCCATGACCAGTCATACCCATCAAACCGGACTTCTTGTTGAACAAAGTATCAAGCTCGTCAACGTTCATACCAGCGTTACGAATCAAATGGAACACAGCTGCTGGATCAATGTCTCCGGTACGCGAACCCATCATCAAACCTTCCAAAGGAGTCAATCCCATGGAGGTTTCTACTGGCTTACCGGAAATCTGAGCGGATACAGAAGCACCATTACCGATGTGTAAAACAATCTGCTTCAAACCTTCAGAAGGCTTACCAGCAACCTCAGGCGCAACTTGTCCAATGAACTCATGAGAGGTTCCATGAGCGCCATAACGACGAATCTGATACTTGTCTGCAACTTCCTTATTCAAAGCGTATGTTGCAGAAGCATCTGGAAGCTGGAAGAAGAAGGAGCTATCGAAAACGAAGCCCTGTGGAACATCTGGAAGAAGACGAGTCATAACCTCAGCACCAACAGCTTCAGGTCCGTTATGCAAAGGAGCCAAAACAGCTAATTCCTTAACCTTCGCAATATTTTCTTCAGTGACCAAAGCAGGAGTTGGGAATACAGAACCACCCTGAACCACGCGGTGGCCAACTGCTACCAGATCGTATTCCTTCAAGTTCAATCATACTCATCGAAGAAAGCCAAAAACTCGCTTAAGACCCTGTTCATGGTTTTCGATAATTTCGTCCTCGAAAAACGTGCTTATCGCCATTGAATTTATGAGTGTAGATACCCTTAACAGGTTCGCTCGATTTTTCTCGACCAGACCGGAAGCGAGACCTTCGCCGCTTTCCAAATCAACCAGCTGATACTTAATAGAGCTGGAACCAGAATTAATAACGAGTACAGTCTTTGCCACTGCTCGTCCTCCCATCAAATATATAGTTACCCATTAGTGAGATTACTCTGTGCCGCCTACTTTTACGCAGAAGACATAGAGTATGAATTATGTTGAAAAATGCTTAATTTCTTTATTATGTCTGTGCTTTTAATCTTGCTGAGCGTATACTGCTGTCAGAGCGATAGTGTTAATAATATCGTCTACAGTTGCTCCGCGAGACAAATCATTTACTGGTTTATTGAGACCTTGTAAAACAGGGTCAATAGCCAAAGCTCCGGAGGAACGTTGCACAGCCTTATATCCAATATTTCCTGCAGATAAGCTCGGGAAGACGAAAACATTCACGTGACCAGCTACATCGCTCCCTTTGCCTTTAGTGCGGGCAACTTGTGGGGACCATGCTGCATCAAACTGAATAGGTCCTACTACTGCTAAATCAGGATCGAGTTGCGACAGCTTGTCTGTTGCTTCGCTCACCAAATCGACATCTGGCCCTGAACCAGAACCCAAAGTGGAGTAGGAGAGCATACCCACCCGAGGCTCAATACCGAAAGCACGAGCCGTTTGAGCAGATTGCAGAGCAATTTGTGCCAGCTGGTCGGCATTCGGGTTAAGGTTAATCGCACAATCAGCGAAAACAGCCACATGGTCGTCAAAGCACATAAGGAAAGCACCAGAGACCAAAGATTGACCTGGTTTTTGTTTTTAATAACTTGCAAAGCCGGACGTACTGTATTCGCTGTGGAATTCACTGAGCCAGAGACCAAACCGTCGGCTTTGTCCAAGAACCACAAGCATAGTACCGAAATACGATGGGTCACTGAGCGTTGCGCGCTTTCTCTTCAGTCATGCCTTTGTGCCCACGTAATTCCACAAGCTTGGCAATCATCGGTTCTAATACTTTTTCATCATCCATTGCTTGGAACTGAGCATTATGTAGATTATTTAGCCCAAGAGCCTGAGCGCGTTGGAGAATCTCATCGTGGTTACCGACGATAATCAAATCCACAATATCGCGTTCAAGCAAATAATCAGCGGCTTGAATAATGCGGTCTTCTTCGCCTTCCGGCAAAACAACTGTTTTCTTGTTGTTTGCAGCTGTGGTGAAACAGACGTGCTTGGAAAGCGAATGGGGTAGTTGAGTAGCAAAAGACTTATCTAACGCTTCCAACACCTCGTCAGTAGAAGCTGCTGAAGCAAACGCCTCCAATGCTCCAGGAATATCTTCTGAAGTCTTGCAAGAATGAGCAGGAATAATCCAATGAGGATACTCTAAATCAGCCAAAACATCACGTAATCCCTGTGCCTTTTCGCTATCTTCAATATCTAAGCCAGTAACGAAAACGCCGGCTACTGAACAGCCTCTTTTGAGCGTATTTTTTACGCAGGAATCAATAGTTAAACGTACTTGACGTGGAGTACGAGGAATACAACAGATAGCTAAGAAGACTGGAGCCTGCACATCAGCAGCGATTTCAAGGTCGAGGATAAAGCTTTTGGATCAAAAGCGCTACGATGATCTTGACCTGTAATAACCACTGCGTCTGGCTGAGTCTGAGCAGTGAAGTTCTCCCAAGCACGCGAAATATCCCCACGTGCTGCTTCGCGATCATCGCTTGCTCGATTCGGACATAACACTCGGGACTGTTCGAAGTTTTGATCGACTGAGCCCAAAGCAATGAGCTGCTTAGTGAACGTGTCTTTATGGCATACAATTGGGCGGAAAGTTGCTGTAGCGTATCGTGTGGTTAATGCTGCAGTAACACCTGCCGCTACAACATTTCTACCGTTCTGTCCTTCAGGGCTAGCAATAAATACTGTTTTCACTCTCAATACTCCTTTGTGACGAGTGTGTAAGTGCGTTGAACGTCGTTACAGTGTGTATGCGCTGTTTATTATTTGTTTATGACTGGGCGGTTAACGCAAACATTTTTATTGTAGGCATGTGGCTGGAAGTTCCAACACGGCTATGAAGAGGGGTTTTTCTTCAGTGAATTCACAGTGAAAACACATGAAGAAAACCCCTCGTTAAACCTAAGTAACTAAGGAATAGTTTCTATAAGAAGAACTACTCGTTGTCACCTGCGGTTGCAGCTGTTGCAGATACAGCACCTGGCTTTTCGGTCTGAACGCTGAATCATACCCAGTCAGTGTAGTCTGGGTGATCGTAACCGCTGTCCACAGCGAACTGGAATGCTTCGGTACGGAATGCTTCGAGCTTCTCGATCTCTGCAGCGAACTTGTCTGCATCTACAGCACGGAGTGCTTCAGCAGTGAGCTCGTAACGATCGATGTTGTTCCGCGCACCATGTCAAATGGAGTGGTGGTGGAACCCTGTCTTCGTAACCATGAATGTTGAAGTTGTCGTGGTTTGGACGGTTCCCAGATGAGGAGCGTACCTCACGAGCGTATGCATGGTATGCCATGAGAACTGGCTTGTCTGCGGTGAAGAGCTCGGTGAACTCTTCATCAGAGAGCTTCGTCGTTCTCAGAAGCATTCTGAATAGCGAGCAAGTCTACAACGTTGACGAACTTGTACTTTACGCCGTATTCCTTGAGCTTGTCAGCAGTTGCCATGAGTTCCTGAGTTGGGACGTCACCGATGGAAGCGAGAACGATCTGTACGTCATCGCCTTCAGCGTTGGAAGCCCACTTCCACTCAGCAGCACCCTTTTCGAGTTCTGCCTTAGCTTCGTCGAGAGTCAACCAAGTAGCAGCTGGCTGCTTACCAGCGATAATTGCGTTGATCTTGTTGGGTGGACTTGTATGCCTTCTCAGAAACAGCAAGCAACATGTTGGAATCAACTGGGAAGTAGATGCCAACAACGTGATCGTTGTTAAAGTTCTTGTTGAGCAAGATGTCGATAACACCTGGATCCTGGTGGCTGAAGCCGTTGTGATCCTGGCGCCATACGTGGGAAGAAACAAGCAAGTTCATGGAGGAAATTGGCTTACGCCATGGAATCTCACGAACAGTTGCTTCAAGCCACTTAGCATGCTGGTTGAGCATGGAATCGATTACGTGTACGAAGGACTCGTAGGAGCTCCAGATACCATGACGACCAGTGAGCAGGTAAGCTTCCAAGAAGCCTTCCATCTGGTGCTCGGAGAGCTGCTCAGTAATCTGACCAGTTACAGCCATGTTCTCGTCTACGAGTTCAGAGAGGTAGCCGTTGTCCCACTGCTTCTTGGTTACTTCGTATGCAGCCTGCAAACGGTTAGAAGCGGTCTCATCTGGTCCGAAGATACGGAAGCTATCTGGGTTACGCTTGATGATGTCGCGGGTGTACTCACCGAGCTTACGAGTTGCCTCGAGCTGGCCCCAACCGTGACCGAATTCCTTAACCTCAGTTACTTCGTAATCTTCGATTGCTGGCAAGTCGAGTTCTTCGCGAATACGGCCACCGTTAGCGTTTGGATTCTCACCAATACGCAGGTCGCCTTCTGGCATGAAAGCGGTAACTTCTGGACGGATTGCGCCATCCTCAGTGAAGAGCTCTTCTGGCTTGTAGGATTCGAGCCAGTTCTTGAGAACCTGGAAGTGCTCTTCGGTATCACGAGCAGATGCCAATGGCACCTGGTGGGAACGCCAAGAACCTTCAGTCTTCTTACCGTCGATGAACTTAGGGCAAGTCCAACCCTTAGGGGTGCGGAAGATGATCATTGGGTAGAATGGACGATCAACATCGTTGGTCTGAGCAGTTGCCTTGATGTCGCAAATCTCATCGAATACGGTTTCGAAGAGCTCAGCGAAGCGACGGTGGATGCTCATTGCATCTTCATCGTCGAAGCCAGCAACGAACTCGTATGGTTCGTAACCCATACCGTGGAAGAACTCGTGGAGCTCTTCGTCGGAAATACGAGCCAAGATGGTTGGGTTAGCAATCTTGTAGCCGTTGAGGTGCAAGATTGGCAAAACGATACCATCGGTGCGTGGGTTTACGAGCTTATTGGACTGCCAACCTGTAGCCAGCGACCAGTTTCAGCTTCACCGTCACCAACGATTGCTGGAACGAAGAGGCTGGGTTGTTCATAACAGCGCCATAAGCGTGGGAGAGAGCGTAACCGAGTTCGCCACCTTCGTGGATGGAACCTGGGGTCTCTGGAGCATAGTGAGATGGGATACCACCTGGGTAAGAGAACTGGCGGAAGAACTTCTGCAAGCCAGCTTCGTCCTTGGTGATTTCTGGGAAGTACTCAGTGTAAAGTACCGTCGAGGTAAGACTGAGCAGTACCAGCTGATCCACCGTGACCAGGGCCCATGATGATTACTGTGTTCTGGCCGTGATCAGCGATGAGACGGTTGATGTGACCAATGAGGAAGTTCAAACCAGGAGTGGTTCCCCAGTGACCTACGAGACGATGCTTAACATCTTCGCGGGTGAATGGTTCCTTCATCAATGGGTTGCTACGAAGGTAGATCTGACCAATGGAAAGATAGTTAGAAGCACGCCAGTACTTGTCTACGCCTTCCAAAGCCTCCTCGGAAACTGGAGCTTCCAGCTTCTTCCATGGAGTACCGATTACAGGACTAGTCATATGTCCTTGCCTCCTATAATTAGGTGCATATTTACTAAACTGAGTGTGGCGGATTGCCCTTACTCATACGCCTACAATTTTATGGGATGGCTATGACTAAATCCAAGAAGTTTGTGTGGACGTGCACAATAATGAGCGATAATGTAAGCTATTGACAGGTCGGATGTTTATTTTTGTTTCAATACTTTACGTAAAAATCGAGAAAAAGTTTTATAAAGATTGCAAAAAATAGGGAAAAGTAGCTATGTTAGGTTTTTGAGCGGTGTGTGCGAAAAATGTTCTTCGTTTTCATAAAGTGGAATTTTTGAGCGTGTCGCGCCGTTTTTGTGTACAAAATTTTTACGACTTCAGAGCGCGATTTCAAGAGTGCGATTTTATAGGACTGCATAGTGGTCTTTATCGTACCTTTCAGAGCACTCTCTAGAACATTAGTTTCATCGCGTTATGTAGCAGCCATTCCACAGCCAATGTCTTAAACATAAAGCATAATCAAGTAATCAATATATAAGGTATGTCCCCGCAAGTCTCGCTTCTGAGCTATTGCCCCTGAGCGCGATTTTGCGGAGTCTTTTTGGAGGAAGAAATGGCGAAGGGTCCTGTATTAGTCGTTGATTTTGGTGCTCAGTATGCACAGCTGATTGCTCGCCGAGTACGTGAGGCACATGTGTATTCTGAGATTGTTCCTCACACCATTAGTGCCGAAGAATTAAAAGCAAAGGACCCTCAAGCAATTATTCTTTCTGGTGGTCCTGCTTCTGTTTATGTAGAGGGTGCTCCTTTACTCGATTCAGCTATTTTTGATTTAGATATTCCTATGTTGGGTATTTGCTACGGCTTCCAAGTGATGGCTCATCAGCTTGGGGGTGTAGTAGATAAGGCAGCTTTGGGTGAATATGGTAAGACTGAGGCTGTGATTGATGAAGCTCGCAGTATTTTGGCCGGGTCTCCGCAGGAACAATCAACGTGGATGAGCCATGGTGTAGCTGTGAAACAAGCTCCTGATGGTTTTGAAGTATTAGCGCATACTGAAGGTGCTCCTGTAGCAGCTATGGCGAATAAAAGCCGTGGATTATTTGGTGTGCAGTGGCATCCAGAAGTGAAGCACACTCCTTTGGGGCAAGATATTATTGAAAACTTCTTGCATAACGAAGCTGGCTTAGATCATAGCTGGGATTCTTCCTCGATTATTGAAGACCAAGTGGCTAAGATTCGCGCTCAGGTTGGCGATGCTCGTGTGATTTGCGGTTTGTCTGGTGGTGTTGATTCTGCTGTTGCTGCTGCTTTAGTGCATAGAGCTATTGGCGACCAGCTTACCTGCGTTTTCGTTGACCATGGATTGTTGCGTAAAGGCGAAGTTGAGCAGGTAAAGAAAGACTTCGTAGAGGCTACAGGTATTAAGCTTGTAACCGTTGATGCTTCTGATGAGTTCTTAACAGCTTTGGAAGGCGTATCTGAGCCTGAACGCAAGCGTAAGATTATTGGTGAGAAGTTTATTCGTACCTTTGAGAAAGCAACCCGCCAGATTGTCTCTGATGTTGCGGAAGAAGGCGGAGATTAAGTTCCTCGTTCAGGAACACTGTATCCAGATGTTGTAGAGTCTGGAGGCGGTTCGGGAACGGCGAATATTAAGAGCCATCACAATGTGGGTGGTCTTCCAGACGATTTGCAATTTGAGCTTGTAGAGCCTTTGCGTACGTTGTTTAAGGATGAGGTGCGTGCTGTGGGAACCGAGCTGGGATTGCCAGATGAAATGGTGTGGCGTCAGCCATTCCCAGGGCCAGGCTTGGCTATTCGTATTGTAGGTGAGATTACTCGTGAGCGTCTGGCTGTGCTGCGTGAAGCTGATGCTATTGCTCGTGAAGAATTGTCGAAGGCTGGCTTGGATCGCGATATTTGGCAGTGCCCAGTTGTTTTGCTTGCCGATGTTCATTCTGTGGGTGTTCAAGGTGATGAGCGTACGTATGGTTCGCCAATTGTGCTGCGTCCGGTAAGCTCTGAGGATGCTATGACTGCTGATTGGTCACGATTGCCATACGATGTCTTGGCTCAAATTTCTACGCGCATTACCAATGAGTGCCGAGAAATTAACCGCGTGGTTTTGGATGTAACTTCTAAGCCGCCTGCGACGATTGAGTGGGAATAGCCTGAGCACCAATTGAAACCATTGATATTACTGATTATTCTAAGGTTTCAAGTGGTTAGCTGAAGTATTTTTGAAGTACTTTTTAATAAGAAAAAGTGGTAAGCCACTTTTAAGAGAAAATAATTAAGCCAACAGAGTGTAAATTCTGCTGGCTTTTTTGCTATTTTTATTAAATTTTCAGCACTTGATGTAAATTCTTGAATTAGCATTTCTTTTGTCATTTTCATCAGATATTTCATCATACTTGGAAGCAAATTCTTGGTGAAGTACTTTAATATCATCAAGTAAAGTAGAATCTTTTATCTAATGTACCACGCCGGATTCTTCCATAAAATCGGTTATAGTATGTTGTGAATACTTGATATAAAGGATTTGCCGCTTGTTTTTTCTTATATGTTTTCTTACTTGCGTATTCCTGACAAGTTGTATTTGTTCCTTCTACTTTTCTTAAACAATACTCAGCAAGGCTTGAATAACGGACTATGAAGTATCTATCGCAATTCTTACATTTTCTAAGACTCATTTCTTCATGTATTAAACTTTGAACCGTTTGTCGTAAAAATTTAATGATACTATCACAGACGGGAAATTCCAAAAGGAGCATCCAATTTATTTGGGAGAGTTTTTATTACATCTTCCCAAGAACTAAATACTTCATCTGTGGTAGTCCTTATAAAAGGATTTAATTCATTGAACACCAATTTCTTTTTGATGTGGGTTGGTTTTTGTTTCTGGTGGGTTCTCGTTTTTTAGGGGGGATGATAGGGGTTGTGGATCAGGGTAAAGGGTATTCACAAGAATTTTAGAACTCGTGCTGTAGGACTTCTTGGAGAGACAAGAACTAATATAGAATCGGGTAATAAGGCAGTTATTTCGAGTTTGCTTTTTGCTTGGAGTATCACATGAAACATTGCGTGGATGGAGTCGCGCGACTGATGCTCAAGTGTTTCTCCTTCTTTATCGGCGTGGCAGGCTTTAAGAAGAACTCAAACGGTTACGTAGAGGAAGTAGGGAACTTACACGTGTCAATGAGATTTTACAGACACGTATCAGCTTTTTTCGTTTCCAGGTGTGAGCAGACCAGGAACTGGAATATGAGTTTGTTGACGTGTACGCGTCTCAGATGTGGTGTCGAGCCTATGTGTCGTGTTCTTAAAACCGTGTTTAAGGACGGTTTTATTACTGCTCGTGTTTACTACTTGTCTAAAATACGTTCTGTTTCTTTTGATGTCTCGTTATGAAGTTTTAGCGCGAGATATCCCAGAAATTTCAGGACGACAAGTCCGTGAGAGTTTATGGGTATCGCACAGTGTGTGCTCAACTCATCAACCAAGAATGGTTACACATTGGTTTAAGACCAGGTTGCTGCTGTTATGTGCTAGTTAGGAATACAAGGAACACGTCACGGTAAGCATCTTGTAACTACGCGCAGTTTGAAAGGAACTGGTGGTAGACACGATTATGTGAACCGTCAATTTTACTGTGAAAGCTCCTCACCAAGTTCATGGTACGGATATTGATGTACGTGAAACTGGCTCATGGTGTTTTGCTTATACAGCGTTCGATACCGTAGTGTGGGGTGGGTTGTATCTTCTAGCATGAAAACAAAACACTTACCCTTGACCAGCACGGGAACAAAATATTTGTTGGACGCGTGTCATCATGGTGACACGCTTGGGCTTATTCATCACTTAGAACACAGGGTTCAATCAGATCACAGGGTTCGCTATATGAGTGATGGGTATCAAAGCAAGCTTGATCAGTGTGCGATGATTGTGTCTACTGGCTCGATTGATCACTCGTATGATAACGCGTTAGCCCAAAGTGTCAATGAGTGCGTATAAAACAGAACTTATACGAGAACGTACACTCATGAGCGTCAAAGATCTCGAACACGCCACTATGTGTTGGGCTGACATGATGGAATACCAATCGCCTTCATACATCTTTGGGGTACAAAAACCCTGCCACAATTAACCAGAACACTACACACTACACAAAACAAAGAATAAACTAACAACAAAAAATGCAAACAAAAACCAGCCCACATCGGGATACAATTAGTTATGGAGTAAGAAAAATAGACAGGAGTAGTTAGGAAAGTGATAAAAAACGCTATAGCATATATTACAAGAAAGAGAAATAGAACTTTAATAATTTTTATCATGTTAACTATAGTTCTTTCTTGCTTGTATTCTTGTTTAACAATAATGAAATCAAGCAATGAAATAGAAAAGGCTTTATATGAAAGTTCTAATTCTTCAATATCAATAACAAAAAAAGATGGTAAATATTTTAATGTTAATCAATTTAAAGATATTGAAAAAATTAAAAAGAAATTGAAGAAAAAAATAATTCAATATGATGGATTAGCAAAACTAAAAAGATGCTAAAGTAGTTAGCGGAGAACAAAGAATAAATAGAGAAGATTTATCTGACGAATTTAAGAATGTTGTCTCACCTCGAAGCTACAAATAATACTAAAAGAAATATTCTTTTTAGTAGTGGAGTATTTACAATTAAAGAAGGTAAAAATATAGGAGAAAAATGATAAGAATTCAATTATTGTTCATGAAGAATTTGCTAAACAAAAACAATCTAAAATTAGGCGATGAAGTTAATCTTGAATTACTAGATATTGAAAAAAAGTGGAAAAAAACAAAAAGTCATAAATTTAAAATTATAGGGATTTTTCTGGTAAAAACAGGAAACATATACAGGGTTATCTTCTGATTTTAGTGAAAATATGGTGTTTGTAGATTATTCAACAAGCCAAGAGATATTGAATAAATCAGAAAAATAATAAAATCGCAAATAAAATTTTAATGTATTCTGGTAGTGCAGAATCTACAGACTTAGCCTTTAAACAAATTGAAAGAGCTTAAAATTGATGAGTCAAAAGTATTTTGTTGAAAAAGATTCTAATGCGTTTGAAGAGTCTTTAGAGTCAGTGAGTGGAATAAAACATATAATAGAAATAATGACTTATTCTATTATGTTAGGTGGGATGGTTGTTCTTTTCATTAATCTTGATTCTATGGTTAAGAGAAAGAATTTATGAAATAGGTATATTTTTTTATCTATTGGAACATCTAAGATACAAATTATAATGCAATTTATATTCGAGTTAATATTCATATCGATACCAAGTATAATATCTTCCTTATTTTTAGGAAATGTATTACTAAAAAGTAATTGTAGATGGATTCATTAACTCAGAGGACTCAATGATTTCCGGTGGAGTTTAATAAATAATAGTAGTTTTATGTTAAATATAACAACACTTGGACAAAGTTATTTAATATTAATAAGTATTGTTGTTTTATCGGTTGTATTTGCTTCTTCATTAATATTAATCAAGAAGCCTAAAGAAATATTATCAAAAATAAGTTAGGAGAAAAATAATGGATATATTAGAAATAAAGAATGTAGCATATAGTTATGCAAATTCTAAAGAAAAAGTTTTGTCAAGAGTAAATCAAAAATTTGAACTTGGGAAGTTTTATGCGATAGTAGGAAAGTCCGGAACAGGAAAAATCTACACTTCTTTCCTTACTTTGCTGGACTTGATAAACCTCAAACAGGAAAAATATTGTTTAAGAATGAAGATATAGAAAAGAAAGGATATAGTAATCATAGAAAAAAATAATATATCTTTAGTATTTCAAAACTATAATTTAATAGATTATTTATCATCAATTGAAAATATTAGATTAGTAAATAAATCAGCAGATGAAAGTATCTTGTTTGAACTAGGTTTAGATAAAAACAAATAAAAAGAAATGTTATGAAATTATCTGGTGGACAGCAACAAAGAGTAGCTATTGCTAGAGCATTGGTATCAGATGCTCCAATAATACTAGCTGATGAGCCTACTGGTAATCTAGACAGTGTTACTGCTGGAGAAATAATTAATATATTAAAGACATTAGCTAAAGATAGAAATAAATGTGTAATAGTTGTAACACATAGTAAGGAAGTAGCAGATTCTGCGGATATCATTTTAGAACTAAGTGGTAAAAAAAGTTGAAAAGTAAATAAAATGAATTTGGAGGTTGAATAATGATAAAAAGTGCATTTGCTTATGTAACTAGAAAAAGCTTAAAAATCACTAACTATTATATTAGTTATTTTATCTATGTCAACTTTTAAGTCTCATTAGTTTATCTATTAAAGATGCTATGGACAGAGCTTCAAAAGAAACATTTGCTAATATAACAAATAGTTTTTCTATGGAGATAAATAGACAAGTAAATCCAGGAACACCTAGAGGTGGGGGAAATGTTAAAGGTGAAGATATTAAAAAGATATCTCAAAACAGATAGTATAGACTCCTATGTGAAAAAGAATAAACAGTGTTGCAGATCTAGTTGATTATGATATTGTTGAAACTCAAGAGACTCTTGCGAATCAATCACCTGAAAAGAGCGAAGAATTTTAAAAGAACAGTTATGTTAACTGGAGTTAACGACTCATCAAAAAGAAACAAAAATTTGTATCAGGAGCATATAAATTAGTAGAAGGAAAGCATTTAGAAAATAAAGATAAAAAGTAAAATCTTAATGCATAAAGATTTAGCTGAAAAATAATCTTAAAGTTGGAGATAAGATAAAAAATAAAAATCTAATTTATTTGATGCCGATAATGAGAAAGGTGCAGATGAAACAGTAGAAGTAGAAATTAAAGGTCTATTCGATGGGCATAATAGAGGTGGAGTAAGTGCAGCACAAGAACTATACGAAAATACATTAATCACTGATGTTCATACAGCTGCTAAAGTTTATGGCAATACAGAAGATACAGCTGTATACCAAGATGCAACATTCTTTTTGTAAAAGGTGATAAGAATCTTGACAGTGTAATAAAAAGATCTTGGGAAATTAGATATAAATTGGAAAGAATATAATTTGATTAAAAGTTCATCAAATTACCCTGCATTACAACAATCTATATCAGGTATCTACTCAGTTTCAAATAAATTATTTGTTGGCTCATTAATATTTGCAGGAGTTGTAGTTTCATTATTATTATTCTTATGGATGAATGCTAGAAAGAAAGAAATAGCAGTGTTACTATCATTAGGTATATCAAAAATTAGAAATTTTTGGTCAATTCCTGATTGAGATGGTATTTATATCAATCCCCGCATTCGTAGGTTCTTATTTCTTAGCTCAATATACAGCTGATAAGCTTGGGAATAATATATTGAATAAGGTTACCGGTGATATAGCTAAACAAATAGCTAGACAATCTGCATCTAGCCAATTAGGTGGTGGGGCAGAAGCTGAAGGATTTAACAAGACATTATCAAGTTTAGATATAAATGTATTACCTAAATTCATAATTTATGTAGTTATATTTATGAGTTTAGTACTTCTTGTATCATTGATTGTTTCTTCATTCAATATATTAAGAAGGAATCCAAAAAGAATTATTAATTGACAATAATTAAAATTTTTCGGTGCTTTGATGTGGGCTGGTTTTTGTTTGCATTTTTTTGTTGTTGGTTTATTCCTTGTTTTGTGTAGTGTGTAGTGTTCTGGTTCAATTGTGGCAGGGTTTTTGTGCCCCAAAGATGTATGAAGGCGATTGGTGTTCCACTATGTTCCCCAACACATAATGGCGTGTTCGAGATCTTTGACACTCATGAGTGTACGTTCTCGTATAAGTTCTGCCTTTATACGCACCATTGACACTTTGGGCTAACGCGTTATCATACGAGTGATCAATCGAGCCAGTAGACACAATCATCGCACACTGATCAAGCCTGCCTTGATACTCATCACTCATATAGCGAACCGTGTGTTCTAAGTGATGAATAAGCCCAAGCGTGTCACCATGATGACGCGCTCAACAAATATTTTGTTCCCGTGCTGGTCAAGGGTAAGTGTTTTGTTTTCATGCTAGAAGATACAACCCACCCCACACTGCGGTATCGAACGCTGTATAAGCAAAACACCATGAGCCAGTTTCACGTACATCAATATCCGTACCATGAACTTGGTGAGGAGCTTTCACAGTAAAATTGACGGTTCACATAATCGTGTCTACCACCAGTTCCTTTCAAACTGCGCGTAGTTACAAGATGCTTACTGTGACGTGTTCCTTGTATTCCTAACTAGCACATAACAGCAGTGACCTGGTCTTAAACCAATGTGTAACCATTCTTGGTTGATGAGTTGAGCACACACTGTGCGATACCCATAAACTCTCAGGGCTTGTCGTCCTGAAATTTCTGGGATATCTCGCGCTAAAACTTCATAACAGACAACCATCAAAGAAACAGAACGCTATTTTAGACAAGTAGTAAACACGAGCAGTAATAAAACCGTCCTTAAACACGATTTTAAGAACACGACACATAGGCTCGACACCACATCTAGACGCGCACACGTCAACAAACTCATATTCCAGTTCCTGGCTTGCTCACACCTGGAAACGAAAAAAGCTGATACGTGTCTGTAAAATCTCATTGACACGTGTAAGTTCCTCATTTCTTCTACGTAACCGTTTGAGTTCTTCTTAAAACCTGCCACACTGATAAAGAAGGAAACACGCTTGAGCATCAGCTGCGCGACTCCATCCACGCAATGTTTCATGTGATACTCCAAGCAAAAAACAAACTCAAATAACTGCCTTATTACCCGATTTTATATTAGTTCCTGTCTCTCCAAGAGAGTTCTACAGCACGAGTTCTAAAATTCTTGTGAATACCCTTTACCCTGATCCACAACCCCTATCATCCCCCCAAAAAAACGAGAATCCACCAGAAACAAAAACCAACCCACATCACTCAACGAGCTAGCCCTGTGTTACCCAAACAGATTCAACAAATAACCACAAACAAAAACCGCTTACACAAAAATCTGACACGCCTCGATGACTCGCCAAGTTTCTTGACCTTGAACCAATAAATACACGTGCATCCAAATCAAGAAAAACTACTACTAACCCCAGCAACACATTTTGGTCAATAAGTCTATCCTTACTCTGGTGCTTAGCGCGAATATAAACGAAAACAATACAGCCATAGCATCTACCGTCTTATATTGTGAATGACTTTATGACATTCCTCTCATCCGTCTATACATAAGAGCAATATCACGCTAATCTCTCTAACAGTAGAGAATGGAGGAGAGATCCATGAAAAAGAAATTAACAGGCAAAGAATCCATTATTGTGGCATCCATGCTGTTTGGGTTGTTCTTTGGTGCTGGAAATCTTATTTTCCCCGTAAGTATGGGGCAGAAGGCCGGTTCGCATGTATACCTGCAATTATTGGTTTTTGTATTACTGGTGTAGGTTTGCCTCTGCTGGGTATTGTGGCGCTATCTGTGTCGCAGCGAAAAAGTCTGTTCGATATGACCAGTTTGGTGGGGAAAGGTTTTGCATATTTCTTCACTCTTGCTTTGTATCTGACCATTGTACTCATTCTTTGCAATTCCTCGTACAGCTACGGTGTCGTTCCAAGTGGGCGTAGCTCCATTGCTTAAGCCAGAATTACGCAGTATAGCTCTTTTCATCTTCTCTGTTTTATTCTTTGTTGTTGTTCTCTTTTTCAGCTTAAAACCTTCGCGTATTTTGGACTGGGTAGGTAAAATTCTCAACCCGCTCTTTCTTGTTGTTTTATCTGTTCTGGTTATTACAGCTCTGATTCATCCGATGGGTAATATTGGAGCTGTTGCTGCTCATGAGGATTACGTTCATCAGCCTTCTTTACTGGCTTTTTAGAGGGCTATAACACGATGGATGCGCTGGCATCTGTAGCTTTCGGTGTTATTCTTGTGGATGTTATTCGCGGCTTAGGAGTGAAGGAATCGAGAGACGCGGCAGTTGCTTCTGTTAAGTCAGGTGTGATGGCTGGTTTCTTTATGGTTCTTATTTATGGTCTGCTTACTATTATTGGTGCGCAGTCTGGTGCTGTGCTTGGCGTGAGTGAGGATGGCGGTTCTGCTCTGTTTGCAATTGCTCAGCATTATTTCGGTACTGCAGGTGGTGTGCTCTTAGGGAACGGTGATTACCTTAGCTTGCTTGAAGACGGCAATCGGCTTGATTACTTCAATCAGTACCACGTTTACGGAGATTTTCCTCGTTTGGCGAATTACAACCTTTTTGCGATTATCTTTACCTTATTTCATTTGTGATTGCGAATGCTGGTTTGAACGCTATTATTACCTTATCTGTTCCGGTGCTTATGTTCCTGTATCCGCTGACGGTTATGCTTATGATTTTGTGTGCTCGGATCGAGTTTTGCTTTTCATAAGAGCGTGTTTGTTAGTGCGATGACTTTAACGACTATCTCTGCTGCTATTACATTTGTGAGTACTTTGACTAAGATTCTCGTTGGTTCAGTGCCGTGGTTAGCTCCTGTACATCATGCAGCTGCTACTATTGATTCTGCTCTGCCATTATCGGGGATAGGTATGAGCTGGATTGTGCCAGCCGTGATAGGCATAATCATTGGCTATATCTATTATTTTGCTCGTGTTGCACACACAAAATAGTACTGTTGAATACTCAATGCGGAGGAGATGATATGAATCGGCATGACATGAATCAGAAAGAACGTATGCTCAAAGCTTTGCCATATATAGCGGATATGGATGGCTTAGATAGCGAGCGTTTGGAATGCAAGAAAAAACTGTATGAGTTTAATAATTTGCATCCTGATGGTTTAGGTCGTATGAATGAGTTGTTATCCGATATTTTGGGAGCGGGCGGAGATACCGCGTATATTGAAGCCCCATTCCGTTGCGATTACGGGTCAAATATCCGTGTGGGTAAGAACTTCTTCGCCAATTACAATCTGACCATACTTGATCCTGGTGAAGTAGTTATTGGCGATAACGTGATGATTGCTCCTAATGTATCTATTTACACAGCTGGTCATCCTCTGCATCCGGATAGTCGTAATTCAGGATACGAATATGGTATTCCTATTACGATTGGAAATAATGTATGGATAGGCGGAAGTGCAACAATTTTACCTGGCGTAACTATTGGAGACAACGCTGTTATTGCTGGCGGAGCTGTTGTAGTGAAAGATGTTCCAGCGTGGAGCGTTGTGGCCGGTAATCCTGCTCGCGTTATTCGTCAGATTACTGAAGAAGATCGCGGTTACTTTCTTTTAAGAATCAACGTTTTGATGTAGAAGATTACCGTTAAACGACGGTGTTCATTCTCAGCTCAACATGCTTAGGGGTTGTAGACTTAACGATGTCTACAATCCCTTTTTCTATCAAGGAGGCTTAGAATGGATTTTGTTACTCTTCACAATGGTGTACGTATGCCTCAACTTGGTTTTGGCGTGTATCAAACTCCGCCAGATGAAACTGAACGTTGTGTGCGTGAAGCACTCGAAGTGGGATACCGTCATATCGATACTGCTCAAGCCTCATAACAATGAAGAAGGCGTGGGAGCAGCTATAGCAGCAAGTGGTCTCAATCGTTCAGATATTTTCCTTACCTCAAAGGTATGGTTCTATAAAGATGGGTATCAGGCTGCAAAAGTGTCCATTGATGAATCATTGCGTAAGATTGGTTCGGATTATATTGATTTAATGCTGGTACATCAGCCTTTTGGAGATTACTATTCCACGTATCGTGCTTTAGAAGAAGCCTATGATGCTGGTAAAATTACGTGCAATTGGCGTCTCTAATTTCTATCCTGATAGATTAATTGATTTAGCTCATTTTGCACGCATTGTGCCAATGGTTAATCAAGTAGAAACGCACGTTTTCTTCCAACAGCAAGAAGCACGACCGTTTATGGATGAACTTAATGTTATTCATGAATCTTGGGCACCTTTTGCTGAAGGCGCGAATAATTTCTTTGATAATCCCTACGTTGAAGGCTATTGTTGAAGAACACGGTAAAACCGTGGCTCAAGTGGCATTACGTTATCTGCTTCAACGTGGAGTAGTGGTTATTCCTAAGTCCACTCATAAAGAACGTATGGAAGAGAATTTCCGCGTCTTTGACTTTGAACTAACCGATGCGAATATGACTTCTCTTGAAACTTTGGATACTCATCACAGTCTGTTCCTAGATCATCATGGTGCTCAAGATGTAAAACGTTTCGTAGGTTTTGCACGCTAAGGAGAAAACCGTGTCGCAACTACTTCTGGCGTAACACTCGGTAATCTTACACTCAAAAATCGAGTGGTTATGCCTCCAATGTGCATGTATGCTGTAGAACGGGAAGATGGCATTGCTACGAACTTCCATTTCGCTCACTATGGTGCACGTGCTATCGGAGGCGTTGGACTCATTATTGTTGAAGCAACTGCTGTAGAACCTGATGGTCGAATTACAAACAAAGATTTGGGCCTGTGGAACGAAGAGCAAAAAGAAGTCTTACATAAGCTCACAACGAGTGTGCATGAACTTGGCTCTCAAGTTGCTATTCAGCTCAATCATGCGGGACGTAAAAGCTGTTGATGCGCGTATTGCTTATGCTCCAAGTCCGCTTGCTTTTAATGAGGATTCTGCTGTTCCTCACGAGATGAGCAGTGAGGATATTGAGCGTGTAAAACAAGCTTTTGTTGATGCAGCAATCCGCGCTCGCGATGCCAAATTCGATGCCATTGAGATACATGCGGCTCACGGGTATTTGTTAAGTGAGTTCTTAGAACCATTAACTAATCAGCGTAGCGATAATTATGGAGGTAGTTTAGAAAATCGTTATCGTTTACTTCATGAAATTGTATGTGCAATACGCGCAATTTTTGATGACTCGTTGTGGGTGCGGCTGTCTTTGAGTGCTTATGATGATACGGAACGCCAAAATAGTCGTGAGGACTGGCAGCAGATTGGTCGATGGTTAGAAGCCGATGGTGTGGATTGCATTGATGTATCCACAGGCGCAGTCACTCCTGCTCGTCCTAATATTCCTATGCGCCCTGGTTACCAGGTGCCGTTTACTATCTTGATGAAACAAGCAGTGAATATTCCTGTGACAGCTGTGGGTTTAATAGATTCTGCGCAGTTAGCTGAACATATTGTTTCATCAGGGCAAGCAGATCTTTGTTGAAATAGGTCGTGGATTATTGCGTAACCCACAATGGGTAGCCGATGCAGCACGAGTTTTGCATGAAAAAGACTTTGCTGTATATAACGCATCATATGAACGTGCTTACCATTAGAAGAGAAGCGATGGGGATACTCGTCGCTTCTCTTATTAGAGTAAAGTGAGCTTGTTAGAATAGGCGCATGATGAAAAAGCATGCCGTTTATCGAATTGTGCACATAGCAGTTCTCCTGCTTGTTATAGCACTGCTTTCAGCTGCTGTTTTTGCATGCTCAGTTCCGCGAAAAACAGCAGTAGGGCATAGCTATACTTTAGCCTCAGCCTCACAGTATGTACCGCGAGACGATGACGGAGATGTTAAAGATATACGTGTAGATGTTATTGCATCCACACGTGATGAAGGCAGTCAAGCACAGCGTATCGCTCGTAGTATCGAAAAATCAGGTATTCGCGCCACGTATCGAGCAGCTAAAAACGCACAGCAGCAAAGAGAGCAAGTGCGCAATGCAGTCAACTCATATGCGCGTCTTATAGTCATACCTCAAGATGCTTTTACTCAACACAGTAATACCTTATGGGAGAGCGAACTATCTTATGCCCGCTCTAAAGGTGTGCCTGTAATCATTAATGCGAGCGCAAACATGCAGCTCAAAGATTTCAATATTCCTTCTCAGTACTGGGCAGCGTATTGGGATGTTCGTGCATCGCAGTCTGAGGCAAATACCAGTATTTTTGAAGCAGTCATGTGTGTGGTAGAAGATAGACCGCATAACAGTACTCTGCTCACTCATATAAGCGCTCAGGAGGAATAGTATGGATTACCGTGTAGGGCTGACGCAATCTGAAGTGAACAAACGGATAGAACGCGGCGAAGTAAACCGCATGAAAACAACGACATCGCGCTCTATCGCCGATATTATACGCGCAAATATTTTTACTCTTTTTAACGGTATTATTCTTTCTGCCATGGTACTCGTCTTACTTACAGGCAGTTGGAAAGACGCTGTTTTTGGCGTAGTTATTATTATTAATACTGCTATCGGTGTTTTTACTGAAGTTAAATCTAAAATTACTCTCGATAAACTTTTCTATTCTGGTTGCTGCGCAGCATACGGTACGCAGAGATGGTCAGGATGTGCAGATTAATCATGACGAAATTGTGCTCGATGACATTGTGATGATTCAATCAGGAGATCAAGTTCCCGCTGACGGTGAAGTTATTGAAGATTATGGGGTAGAGCTTGACGAATCCATGCTTACCGGTGAATCACGCACAGTGAAGAAAAAACCGGGAGATACCGTTTATTCCGGAGCAACAGTTGTATCAGGTTCAGCATTGGTGCGCGTTACAGCAGTTGGGGAGAAATCTTATGCTGCTAAACTGACTCAAGAAGCGAAAGTATATAAGCGCACTCATTCCGATATAAACGATGGTATTAATAAAATTTTACGTTTTATGATTATTATCGTTGTGCCTTTATGCGCTCTCCTTATATGGTCACAAATGCGCGTAATGGGCGGGTGGAATACGGCTATCGCTAACGGTTCATGGCGTGAAGCTGTGGTACAAGCGGTAGCGGGTATTGTGGGATTAATTCCGAAGGTCTTGTCTTATTGACTTCTCTGAATTTCGCGCTTGCTGCTTTGCGTTTAGCGCGACAAAATACTCTTGTTCAAGAGCTTGATGCTGTTGAAACGCTTGCTCGCGTTGATGCGCTTAACCTCGATAAAACTGGAACAATAACCGATGGTGGTATTGCCTTAGATGAAATTCATATTCTTGAGCACGCAAGCTATAGTGAAAAACAGATTCGTGAAGCTTTATGGCATGTGAGCAATGAGGAACATCCTAATGCTACAGCTACAGCAATTCTGGAAGGTTTACGGAACAATCATGCTGAAAAATCAGCAAGTGAAAGCCCGTGTACCGTTTTCCTCTGCTCGAAAATGGAGTAGCGTAGTTCTCGATAATGGTCAGCAATGGTTTGTAGGAGCACCAGAGATTATTATGTCTGCTCTCTCCAGCGTGGCAGACGGAATCCGCGAACATGTAAAACAGTTTTGCCAATTCAGGGGCACGAGTGCTTTGTTCTGGCTGCAGCAGATGGGGGCAGTAGAGGGCGAAACTATTAATGCGAATGCTGTTATTCAAGCTCTTGTGGTGTGCTCAGAATCTGTTCGATCAGATGCTGCTGAAACTCTCGCATGGTTTAGGGAGCAGGGCGTGCGCGCTCGCGTTATTTCAGGCGATAATCCGCGTACTGTTGCTGCTATTGCTCAGAAAGTGAAGCTGACAGGAGATGCAGAACCTCGTTTTATTGATGCGCGAGACTTGCCGCAAACAGCCGAGGAAGTTGCTCAAGTTTTGGAAGACGTGGATGTTGTGGGTCGTGTGTTGCCAGAACAAAAGAAGTTGATTGTTCAGGCTTTGCATTCCCAAGGTCATACAGTGGCTATGACAGGAGATGGGGTAAATGATGCTTTAGCTTTGAAAGAGGCTGATTTAGGCATTGCTATGGGCAATGCTGCTCCTGCTACAAAAGCTGTGGCTCAGGTGATTTTAGTGGATTCACTGTTTTCTCATTTGCCGAGTGTGGTTGCGCGTGGTCGTCAAGTTATGGCGAATATGGAACGTGTTGCCAGCTTGTTCTTGGTAAAAACTACGTATTCTGCGATTATCTCTGTGGGAGTTGTGCTCTTAGCCTTGAACTTCCCATATTTGCCACGTCATATGACATATATTGGATGGTTTACTATTGGAACTCCAGCCTTCTTGCTTGCTCTTGCTCCTAATACACGACGCTATATTCCTGGATTCTTGCAACGTGTAATTCATACAGCAGTCCCAGCGGGACTAGTAACAGGTGTTAGTGTTCTTGCATCCACATTTTTTTGTGCCGAAAATTATGGGATGGAACAATGTTGTAGAACATATGACCCAATTGCGCACTATTAACGTATGCGTACTATTTGTTTTGGGTATTTTTGATGCTTGCCTCTATTGCTCAGCCATTGACATCTTGGCGAGGATGGTTAGTTGCCTTCTTCGCTGTAGCAGGAGTAGTAGGAGCATGTATTCCGTTCGTCGCTCAATTCTTCGAGCTACATCTGCCTACTGGACAGCTTATTCCCGCAACCGCTCTTGTGGTTGTGTGTGCACTAGGATTGTGGTTTGCTGTGTGTTATGTGACTGATCTCTTGTGGCGTGCTCGAGGGGAGTAATATTCAGTACATTTGGGTTGTAGTAGAGAAAATTGTGGGTATGCTCATTACGAGCATACCCACAATTGATGTAGTTACTTTTAGTCTCTGCTAGTGAGCAGGTTCAGCATGGAAATAAAGAAGTTAATGAAATCTAAATACAAGTTTAAAGCGCATAAAATAGAAACGCGCTTAATCATAACTTCATCACCCTGCATATTGTGCAAATAGTGCTCGAGCAACCTGCGCATCATAAGCGGTAAAACCTGCAAAAATCAACAGAGTAATAGCACTCAAAAACATGGTGTTCACGCCTACGTTCATGAACATCATAATAATTTCCGCAACAATCAAAACGATTAAAGCAACCATCAAAATTGGTCCGAGCTTCAGCAAATTCATCTTTGTTGTCAACGCAAACATAGTCAGTGTAAAGAAGAAAGCCGCAGTTAATCCTAAAGCAAATACAATATTGCCGATGTTATACACGAAGAAGATATAGCTTAATGTAAAGCCCATCAAAGCTGCATAAGCGTAAAAAGCGATACGTGCAGTTGCAGGGTTCATGCGCAAAGCGCGAGCAGACAAGAAAATAACTACGCCAATTTGAACCACAGCCAAAGCAATCAAACCAAAACGTCCCGTTGCTTGAATGAAATTAACATACATGCCGCTGGCTGCACTTGCAAAAGCTACAACAGCAGTTACAGCCAAACCAAGAGCCATCTCAGCGTAAGTGCGAGCTACAGACACGCGCTGAGCGCGTTCATCAGTAACAACAGACTGTACATCAACATATGGCTGTTCATAAGCATTTTGATCGGCGGAACGAGGTGTTCCCATATAATCCGTCATCAGATCTCCTTAAAACAAAACGTGTTTATATTCTAACGGTTATTCGTCATCAAAAATCAGTTTCACGCGGAGCAGACACCAAATCTCTATGAACGTTTTGCAAAGCTAAGTCAATAGTAAACAACTCTTGAGCTGCGTTTTGAAGAGTCTGCGCATGACGAGCTACTCGTTCGGGGTCATTCGTGCTCTTATAGCGCAAACGATGTTCCAGACTTGCCCAATAATCCATAGAAATCGTGCGGAACTGCACCTCCACAGGAATATCGCGAGCGCCAGTGGTTAAGAAAACGGGCACACTATAGATAACATGCAAACTACGGTAGCCCGACGCTTTGGGATGCTTAATATAGTCCTTCACTTCCAAAAATACGAATATCGCTTTGACGGCTGAGCATGCTAGCAATCGCATACACGTCGTCTACATAATTACACATAACACGAATACCGGCAATATCGAACACATTGTTTTCGATATTCTCAATCGTGAGAGATTTGCGGTGCGTCAAAAGCTTACCCTGCAATGGAGCGAATCGACTTCATACGGCGTTCCATGTGATGAATAGGGTTGTGGCTGTAGCGGGTTTGATACTCGTCGTCGAGAATTTCCAACTTCGTACTAATCTCATGCATAGCACCGCGATACACCTGGAGCAGGTTTTCGAAGTCGCGGCCGAAGGTAATTAAATCGTCTGCATCGTACGGAGTTTCTAAATCTGGAAGAGATTCATTCACCGTCTGCAAAGCCTTCATAATATCGGCTACGCTTAACGGGTTCTGTCTGTCCAGAATCATAATCCACCTCTCTTGTATTCTTAAGCGACTCAAGTATAAACCACGCACATGCCTAACGATCTCGTCCAACGCACTTGCTCAATACTCTCGCTCAACACTCTCGACCAAAAGGACGCATAATCTTCGCTAATATCGATAAGTATGAATGAAGATATGATGACACGCGCTGAGCGTCTTGGTATTGCGGCAGTTAACGGGGCAGATGGTTTGACCGTTGAGAGTGCAACGGAGCCTGTGGATAATTCTGTGGCTGATTCTGTGACTGGTTCTGCAAAGGATTCCCTGACTAATTTAGCTCGCCGCGACAAGCCTGTATATTACGTACACACCTTGGGATGCCAAATGAACGCTCACGACTCGGAACGTATTGCCGGCGTGCTGGAGGCAGACGGATATGCCAAGGCAAGCGAAGAACAGATTAAGTCATCAGACGTAGATTTAATTGTTTTGAACACATGTGCGGTACGCGAAAACGCTACCTCACGAATGTACGGTACTTTAGGACAATACGCAGAACTGAAAAGAGCCAACCCGAACCTACAAATCGCTGTGGGCGGATGTATGGCTCAAAAAGATCGCCAGCGCATTACTGAGCAAGCTCCATGGGTGGATGCAGTATTCGGAACGAAAAATATTGGTTCCCTCACCGCCTTACTCCATGAAGCTCGCCGCACACACGCGCCACAAGTAGAAGTAGCCACCGAGCTACAAGAATTCCCGAGCGAACTTCCTACAGTGCGTGCATCCAAAGCCAGCGCATGGGTATCTATTTCCGTAGGATGCAACAATACCTGCACTTTCTGTATTGTTCCCGCAGTACGAGGAAAAGAACGTGACCGCCGACCAGGAGAAATCCTGGCAGAAGTAGAAAACTGCGTGGCACGAGGCATAAAAAGAAGTTACCTTGCTTTGGACAAAACGTCAACTCCTATGGATATGCCACAGGAGACCGCTACGCATTTAGCAAACTCTTCGAGCATGCGGACATATTGAAGGACTCGAACGTGTACGCTTCACGTCACCACACCCAGCGGCGTTCACTCCCGATGTTATTGAAGCCATGGCCGCCACACCGAACGTGATGCCACAGCTACACATGCCTTTGCAATCAGGCTCCGATAAAATCTTGCGCGCTATGCGACGAAGCTATCGCATTGAAAAATTTATGACCATTCTCGACAATGTGCGCGCAGCAATTCCGCACGCACAGATTACCACCGATATTATTGTGGGATTCCCCGGAGAAACTGAAGAAGACTTCCAAGCAACAATGGATGCTGTGCATCGCGCTCGCTTTACCTCCGCTTATATTTTCGAATATTCACCACGACCAGGAACGCCAGCAGCCACTATGGAACAAGTGCCTGTCGATGTGGCGCACGATCGCTTTACACGCTTGCACGCCTTACAAGAAGAAATCTCCCGCGAGATTATGGCAGAACACGTTGGTAAGAACGTGGAAATTATGATTACAGAACTCAAAGGTGCAAAGGATGCTCGCACGCAACGTGTTTCTGGACGAGATCGCGGCGGAAACCTCGTGCATGTTCGCGTTCCAGACGGATATGAGCATCCACAGGTAGGCGATTTCGTAACATGCACTGTTACGGAAAGTGCATCGCACTACCTGATTGCTGACCCAAACCCAGCAAGCGGAGATACGTATGAACTGCGACGATAGAACGGCTTTTAATCAGCGCAGTCCTCGAGATAATCAAAATTCTCAGGACGAGCAGTATTCGCCAAACGAGCGGTTTTCGCGAGACGAGCGTAAAGACGTTAAATGAGCGGAAGGCGTTCAGCGAGCGTCAGACGCTAAATGAGCGTAAGACGTCAAACGCGGAAGGCGTTCCAAGATAGCAGAAAGCCTTTCGAGGATTGGGAAGCTTCCGACGAGGAACCATCAAAATAGCAGCAAAGCTCAGAGCAAAGTCGTCTCTATCACTCATCCCACAGCCTCAGGCAAAACCGCGCTCGCGATTGCTCTCGCTCAAGCTTTAGAGCAAAAAAACTGGTCAAGCATGCGAAATCGTAAATGCGGACGCTTACCAAATGTATCGCGGTATGGATATTGGCACAGCGAAGGCAAGCGCACAAGAGCAAGCTGAGGTTCGCCATCATCTTATCGATATTATCGAGCCAAGCGAAAAGCATGTCTGTAGCACGTTTTCAAGAGCTGGCCTCGAAACGCTATTGCTGAGATTCAATCGCGTGGTCTTCGTCCTATTCTTGTGGGTGGTTCGGGCTTATATGCGCGTGCAGCGATAGACGATATTACTTTTTCCTGGTACTGATGAGTCAGTTCGTGCTGCGATTGAACAGCGAGCTGAGCAGATAGGGGAGCAGGCTCTGTTTGAACAATTAAGGCTCAAAGATCCTGTGGCAGCTGAACGTATGGATGGTCGCAATATTCGCCGCACTATTCGTGCTTTGGAAGTCATAGAAATAACTGGACGACCATTTTCGGCTAGTTTGCCTCGTTATTCCTATGTTATTCCTAGCGTTCAAATTGGCTTAGACCTCGATCGCTGTGTTCTTGATGAACGTATTGACGCACGTACGCAAGCTATGCGTTCGGCAGGTTTCGTTGAGGAAGCGAAAGCTTTACGTGGTTCAATGTCTGTAACTGCAGAACGAGCCTTAGGATATTCCCAGATGATGGCTGTGCTCGATGGAAACATGAACGAGGATGAGGCTTTTGCTGATATTGCTCAGAAAACAAAACGTCTAGCTCGTAAGCAAATGGGATGGTTTGGGCGCGATCCTCGCGTGCATTGGTTAGATGCTATGAGTAATGATGTGCTTGAACGTGCCGTGGATATTGTATGCGATGCAGACGCTGGTGCTTTTGAAGAACAGGATGCTCAGGCAGATGAGTATGTGCAGCATCATCTAGGCAATATTGCTACGCGGGGAGAGGAAGGGTAGCGCGAAGATATAGCAGAGAGGACGGGCGAGGCGAGGACTCGCGGGGCGAAGATGCGCATGAAGAAGAATAGAAGAGCTGGGGTGCGCGTATGTGGAGCAGTAGTGTTAGCTTTCTTCATCGGCAAGCGGAGGTCTCGTATTTTCGCTAATCTATAAAGCGTTATGGCACGACCAACATCATCTTCACAGAGTCCGAGAGACAAGAAATCAACACGTACTACACAGAGTACGTCATCATTGCGTACCCAGAAGGGAGCGGCACGTTCTGCAGATAATAGAGAGCAGCAACGTGAACCTGAAACATGGTGGATGAAAGTCCTGTTGTTTATTCCTCGCGTTTTTGCGCAGCTTATTCGCGATATTTTTGGATCAAGCAGCGAAAAACAGTGATTCGCGGCTGGATGCTTCATGTTTCCTTCTGATTATTTTTAGCGTTTTACTTATTGCGTCGGAATGGTTCCGAGTAGATGGGGTATTAGGACGTTATTTACATATTTTGGCTGCTGGTGCTTTTCGGCATAATGAGCGTTATTTTGCCGATAGTTTTCCTCTTTATCGCGTTCCGATTGATTCGTAACTCTAATCTTGAGGCAGAAAAATACGCGAGTGCTTTCAGGATGGTTCTTGCTTGTTTGGTCGATTAGTTCCGTTCTTGACGTGCTGATGGTTGCGGGCGAACCTCATTTTTCGTGGTCTGCACTTCGTTCAGCAGGCGGATTATTTGGGCACGTTTTAGGAACTCCGCTAGCTCTTGGCTTATCTAAACCGTTTGCTGTGGTTATTTTTTTGTTTTATTGCAGCTTTTGCACTTCTTATGATTACAGGTCTGCATATTGCAGAAATACCGCGGTTGCTTGGTATGACGACTGCAGATAACAGCGCTAGCGATGATGATCAGTTCCCAGAAGATGTGCGCGTTGGAGATGAGACGCTTGCCTTTGCTCAGGGCGTTCCGGCACATGATGGAACGGATGAGGCTGAGCAGAGTGTGCGCCAGCCATGGTGGAAGAAACTCTTTAATCGCATGCGTCACGAAGAGACGGATACGAATCTCGATGAATATGAAGGTGATACGGCCTTCCAGAATCCTATGCGCGTGCAGGATGATTCTCAGACGAATCGTCAAAACGTGCGCAGCGCGCAGTCGGGGCGATTTGAGCCTGACTTTGGTGAAGATGAGACTCGTGCGATTGGGCGCGAGGCTGGGGCGAATGCACCTGAGTTTAGCGGGGCGGCGCAGGCTGCTGCAGGTCGTATTGCCGGACATGTGCCAGCTACATCGAGTCCTCAGGATATTGCCGAAACGATGGCTGTAGCAGGAGCAGGTGCTGTTGGAGCTGTTGCAGGCGAGGTTGGGTCAACTCGTGCTGTGCCAACACATTCATCTGCCGTTGCTCCAGAACAATCGCCTTCTCAAGAAGATAATGAATCTCAAAGTGGTGGTTTTTGAACAGCTTCCAGCTCCATCCGATAACGGTCAAACATATCAAAAGCCAAGCCTAGACTTATTAGTAGCTGGTAAACCCCATGCTGTACGTACAGAAGCTAATGAGCGTGTTATTCATGCTTTACGTGCTACATTCCAAGAATTTGTGTAGATGCCGATGTTGTTGGCTTCTTGCGCGGCCCATCTGTAACCCAGTACGAAGTTGAACTTGGACCTGGCGTGAAGGTAGAAAAAGTCACGAATTTGCAGCGCAATATTGCGTATGCTGTGCAAGTTCAGATGTTCGTATACTTTCACCAATCCCAGGTAAAAAGTGCTATCGGTATTGAAATTCCAAACATTGACCGTGAAATAGTTCATCTCGGTGATGTTTTGCGTTCCCCAGAAGCTCTTAACGACAATAACCCAATGACTGTTGGTCTGGGTAAAGATGTGGAGGGTAATTTCGTAACAGCAAACCTGACTGCTATGCCACACTTGCTTGTTGCTGGTGCTACGGGTTCTGGTAAATCAAGTTTTATTAATTCCATGCTCACATCCATTGTTATGCGAGCTACTCCTGAGCAAGTACGTCTTATTATGGTTGACCCTAAGCGTGTGGAATTAACTGCATATGCTGGAATTCCTCATTTACTTACGCCAATCATTACTGATCCGAAGCGTGCAGCCCAAGCGCTCGAATGGGTCGTGAAAGAGATGGATGCTCGCTATGACGATTTGCAGTATTTCGGTTTCCGTCATGTCAAAGATTTTAATGAAGCGGTTCTTGCCGGAAAAGTTCATGCACCTGCCGGATCTAATCGAAAAAGTAGCGCCATATCCATATCTGCTCGTTGTAGTAGATGAGATGGCAGATTTAATGATGGTTGCAAAGAATGATGTGGAAAGTTCTATCCAGCGTATTACCCAGCTGGCTCGTGCAGCAGGTATTCATCTGGTCTTAGCTACGCAGCGCCCATCTGTTGATGTGGTCACCGGTTTAATCAAGTCAAACGTGCCATCGCGTTTAGCTTTTGCAACTTCTTCGGCAACTGATTCTCGCGTTATCTTAGATTCTGTGGGTGCTGAAGCACTTATTGGCCAAGGTGATGCTCTGTTCCTACCGATGGGTAAGCCAAAACCAACTCGTGTGCAGGGTGCATGGGTATCTGAATCAGAAATACGATCTGCGGTTGATTTTGTAAAAACCCAGCGTAAGCCTCAGTATCGTCAAGATATTGAACAAATGGCTGCACAGCAAGATACCAAAACAAGCTATCGATGAAGAAATCGGTAATGATATGGACGATCTGCTTCAGGCAGCTGAGCTTGTTGTGGGAGCACAGTTTGGTTCAACCTCCATGCTTCAGCGTAAGTTACGTATCGGTTTTGCTAAAGCAGGCCGCCTGATGGATTTGCTTGAATCGCGTGGAGTGGTCGGTCCTTCCGAAGGTTCTAAGGCTCGCGAAGTGCTTGTTCAGCCAAGCCAATTGCAAGAAGTTCTCGGCTTCATTCGCGGCGATGCTCCTTCGATCGATGCTGCAGCTCAAGCACAGGTAGAGGAACATCACAATGAAAACTCGTCATATCCATCTGATTATGATGGTGCAGATACTTACGATAACGAAGGATAAAAATGTCTGAGAAGAAATCGCTCCTTGATGGATGGAATAGTATTCCAAATATTATTACTTACGTGCGCATCGTTATGATGTTCGCTTTTCTGTACTTCGCTGTCGTTGGCGGACCGTATGGACATACCGATACACGTAGCCGTTGGATTGCAGCTATTTTGTTCATCGTGGCTGCTTCTACAGATAAGCTCGACGGTTATTTAGCACGCCGTTACAATCAGGTTACTGAGCTGGGTAAGTTGATTGATCCGATTGCCGACAAACTTCTGATTTGTGGAGCGTTTATTGTTCTGTCTATTCAGGGAGAAATCTGGTGGTGGGTGACCATTCTTTTCCTTGTGCGAGAAATAGGCATTACAGTTATGCGTTTCTTTGTTATCGACACAGGCGGATCGGTTATTGCTGCTTCCAGTGCCGGTAAACTTAAGACGCTCACGCAATGCATTGGTCTCGGTATGGTTTTGCTTCCTTTATGGGTTTTTCTCGGCGAAACAAGCACATGGTGGACATACTATAAAATGGATAAGCATAGCTATTGTGCTTTTAGCTTTGTTCTTCTGCCTGTATTCCGGGTGCAGAATACCTTATTAATACTTTTTGGTAGGCCTCGCACCAAAAGAAAATAAAAACAGATCAAGAAAAAGTAGCATTACGCGGTTATGACCTTAGCATCATTAGATCAGCAAGATACTCTGGCGAAGACGCTGCTTAGTAGTTGCCGTGAAGGCCAACTATCCATCTGCTGTGCTGAATCTTTAACAGGTGGATTGCTTGCGGATGCTTTTGTGCGCGTTCCTGGAGCCTCTGATGTTTTTCTTGGTTCGGTCAATACCTATGCTGTGCGTACTAAAACACGTATCTTGGGAGTTGACGCAAATTTTTGGGAGGCGAACGATGCGGTCAATGCTTATACAGCGGAGCAGATGGCGCTGGGTGCGTTGCGCGTATTTGGTTGTGATGGTATTGCATTGTCAACAACAGGTGTTGCAGGTATCGCATCAGATGGCGATATATCTGCGGGAACATTTTATGTAGCCTGCGCTCTCAGTGATGGGCGTGTGATGAGTGAGAAACATTATTGCGCTGATGCTGCTCGTGAAGAAGTGAGACGCTGTGCAGTTTCTTCCGCTTTACGTCTTGGATCTGCCCAATTTATGGTGCAATAACGGGTGCAATACTTCAGATTTCGTGTATTTTCTTGTGAAGCATGTCACATTTTCGCCAGTTGGGGAATAAAAAGAAGTTGAGTGAGGTTGGCTCAAGTAATACCAATGAAAAGAGGCATGATGATTTCTACATCAGTACAGACATACGAGCAGGCAACCCCTAGTGTTGAAGAAATGAAGCGTGCTGCTAGTAAAGAAGCTATGGTACGCAATCTGACTCCTGCTCAGCTTCGTGCAGTTGCCATGGCTCAGCAGCAGGTACTTCGAGCACAGAAGGCTCGCGCGGCGAAGAATGAACGAGAAGCAGCACGTAGTCGCATGTGGGCAAACTCTGAACTAGATGAGCGTACAGTAGAAACTCCATTAACTGCCACACGTCATGATGTTGTAGATGCAGATACTTTCTCTTTACGCAAAGTGCAGGGGTAGCGTGTTGCGTTCCTTACGCACTCGTGATCGTAAAACTTTGCGAGAGGTTAGTCAGAAGGCTGGAGTGTCTTTGGGCTATCTGTCTGAGGTAGAGCGTGGACAGAAAGAAGCAAGCTCGGAACTCTTAGCATCTATTACTGATGCTTTAGACGTTAAATTATCGGATATGCTCGTTTTGGTGGCTGAACGTGTGCGTGAATATGAAAATGCAGGGTATGCGTTAAACTTCTTTCATACCTAACCTCGCTTATGATAGTTTTCGGATTATGATGAGCGAGGTATTTTTATGTCTATGAGAGAACGAGAATTTTGGGGAATTACTTGAAGAGGTGTTCGGTCGTGCCTATGGTCGTTCGTTAGCACATGATCAAGCGCTCGATGCTCTCGATAATATGACAGTAGAACAAGCATTAGAAGCAGGTGTGGAACCGCGCACGGTATGGAATATATTGTGCAATCAGATGGATATTCCCGATAGCAGGCGGTGGGGTCGAGATCATAATGCACCACCTTTTACCTGCAGACTAACGGGACACGCACTCAATTTTCGAACAAATGTTCGATTAATCTGCTATAGTTATTCACATTGGTTCACATGTATAAAAATAACCTGAGAAGCATAGACAGAGCTAACTACAGTGAAGGTATCTTCACGTCAAAAAGGAGAAGTTATGGCAACTGCAAAGAAGGATGCGGCCACTACTAAAGATCGTCGTCAAGAAGCTCTCGACGCCGCACTGGCGCAGGTAGAAAAGAGCTTCGGTAAAGGCTCTGCTATGCGCTTGGGAGATAAACCGATAGAGAATATTGAGGTTATTCCTACAGGGTCTTTGGCCTTAGATATGGCTTTGGGTATTGGAGGATTGCCACGTGGCCGCATTGTAGAAATTTATGGACCAGAATCCTCTGGTAAAACAACAATTGCTCTCCAAGCTGTTGCAAGCGCGCAACGTCGAGGGGAGTAGCAGCATTTATTGATGCTGAGCATGCTCTTGATCCGGAATATGCGCGTCATTTAGGTGTAGATACAGATTCTCTTATTGTGTCTCAGCCAGATAATGGTGAACAAGCATTGGAAATTGCCGATATGCTCATTCGTTCTGGTGCTTTAGACATTATTGTTGTCGACTCAGTGGCAGCTCTTGTTCCTAAGGCTGAAATTGAAGGTGAAATGGGAGATAGTCATGTGGGCTTACAAGCTCGACTGATGAGCCAAGCATTACGTAAAATGACTGGTGCATTAAACCAAGCTAATACCACAGCTATCTTTATTAACCAGTTGCGTGAAAAGATTGGTGTGTTCTTCGGTAGTCCAGAAACAACAACTGGTGGTAAAGCTCTGAAGTTCTATGCCTCTGTGCGCATGGATATTCGCCGTATCCAAACATTGAAGAATGGTGAGGACGCTGTGGGCAACCGCACCCGTGTGAAAGTCGTTAAAAACAAGATGGCTCCACCATTTAAGTCTGCTGAATTCGACATTCTCTATGGTGAGGGAGTGTCGCGTGAAGGTTCGGTTATCGATATGGGCCTTCAAATAGGCATTGTGAAGAAGTCGGGTTCTTGGTTCACCTACGATGGAGACCAGTTAGGTCAGGGTCGTGAGAAAGTTCGTCAGTTCTTGATTGATAATCCAGAATTAACTGAGGAAATCGAAAACCGAGTGAAGATGGAATACGGTTTAATACCACGCCCTGAAGCAGACAATGCAGAAGGAACTGGTGAAGCTTCTCAAGATGCTCCAACAGAAACAAAGTAAGTGGTGACAATCAGTGATTTCAGCAGAGGATTTTCTGCAGAATAATCCTGCTTCAGTTGTTGATAATCCGGATACTTCCGATGGTGTTGACGACACACATACTTCAATAGACATGCTGCATCATGCGGTGCAGCATGTCGAAGTGAAGGGAATTTTTCAGCGCAGTGATGCGGAAGATAAATGCCAAGAAGCGGCATTACGTTTACTTGATGCAGCTCAACGACCTTCAGGTGCTCTACGTGAACGTTTGATTGCCAAAGAATTCTCAGTAGAAACTGTGGATACAGTTGTAAACAGACTGATGAATTTAGGTTTGGTTGATGACGAGGCATACGCGCGCAGTGCTGTACGCTATTGCGTGTCGCGAAGTTTAGGGCAAAGCGGAACCCTCATGGAGCTTAAACGCAAAGGTGTTGACGCATCCTTAGCAATGCAAGCCGTTCAAGAAGCTCAGGAAGAGGGCGCTTTTATAGAATCTGCGTATGCTCTAGTGGAGCGCGTTGCAAAGCGCACACGTGGTTTAGATAAAAACGTGCGTTTACGACGATTATGGTCTGCAGCAGGACGTAAAGGACATTCTCCTGAGCTTATTCGCCAAGCGCAGTATGAGGTTTTCAATGCAGAAACTAGCGAAGAAGAAGCTGAATAAAAATTAGTGTGAGACCTCATATACACCGGGTTCTGTCCTCGTATGTAAAAAGACATACAAGGGTGACCATCCATCTCGACTTAATATTGCTATTAAGCTCTAGCAGCCTACCCGAATACCAAACAAGCGAGCAGCTTAGATATTCTACTTGACCTTGCTCCCGATGAGGCTTGCCATGCGACTTCTGTTACCAGTCGTCCGGTGGTCTCTTACACCACCGTTTCACCCTTACCTTATACAGCTACGCCATATAAGGCGGTCTATTCTCTGTTGCGCTATCTCTCAGGTTGCCCTGGGCGGACGTTATCCGCCATCGTGCTCTATGGAGCCCGGAAGTTCCTCAGTTATTCTGGAGATTTCTCCCCATGTGGATAACCGCGGTCACCCAGAGGTCTCACAATCTTTATATGCTACCACGCTTTCTTGTTGAATTCTATTGCAAAATGCCATGAAGTTTTATTGTAAATGAGTTAAGATTAAGTCACGTTAGCAAAGATGTTAACGTCTTGCGATTCATTTCAAGGAGGTCACCATGGAAATCGTGGTAACTGGTCGTCATACGCAAATTAAGCAAAAGTTCCGTGACGTAGTTGAAAGCAAGATGAATCGAGTGACTAATATTGCACCGGATGCACAACGTGTTCAAGTTATGCTCTCATGAGGGGAATCCTCGCCTTGCTGATACTGCAATGCGTGTGGAACTCACCGTGATCGCTGGTCGTACAGTTGTTCGCGCTGAAGCTTCCAGCAGCGATGATTTGAGTGCATTGGATTTAGCACTCGACAAGCTCACATTACGTCTGCGTAGAACTCGTGACCGTCGTAAGGATCACCGTCGTGGTTATGAGTCTGTGCAAGCAGTTGATCTCGGTGTTGTAGAACCAGAAGAAGAGCCAGCTGTAGCAGAGTATGAACCTGTTACCCCATCTCAAGCTGTTGCAGGGGATTTGGAACCAGGTGAATCGGTAGAAGTTCGCGTTGGTGATTCGCCAATAGTCATTCGTCGCAAGCTCCATATTGCAGAACCAATGTCAATTGATGAAGCTTTGTACGAAATGGAATTGGTTGGACACGATTTCTTCCTCTTCGTAAATAGCGAAACTCATCGCCCGTCGGTAGTGTACCGTCGTCATGGATGGAGCTACGGTGTATTTGAAATCGAAAGTGCTAAGAACATCTAACTTTAAAACACTGTGGGTATGGGGCTACCTATCAGAAATCTCTAGATAGGTAGCCCCATAACCATGTGTGCACTGTGTTTGCGTTATCTGTGCATTGTCGTAGTATGGGAACAGTTTGTAAAAACCACTTGTGTGGAAAAAGTAGGAGAATGCACGTGGGAATTCTTGACAAAGCTTTGCGTATGGGTGAAGGCGCGCAGCTTCGTAAGCTGAAGTCTGTGGCAGATCAGGTCAATGCTCTTGAAGATGAGATTAGCGCATTAACAGATGCTGAACTCAAGGAGCAAACCTCAAAATTTAAGGCACGTTTAGCCCAGGGCGAGAGTCTTGATGACTTTGATGCCAGAAGCATTTGCTACAGTACGTGAAGCTGCTAAGCGAGTTCTCGGTCAGCGTCACTTCGATGTGCAGCTTATGGGTGGTGCAGCATTGCACTGGGGCAATATTGCAGAAATGCGTACTGGTGAAGGTAAGACGTTGGTTGCAACCTTGCCAAGCTATTTGAATGCATTAAGTGGTAGGGTGTTCACGTGGTAACCGTGAACGATTACTTGGCTAACTACCAGTCCGAATTGATGGGACGTGTATTCCGTGCTCTGGATATGAAGGTTGGTTGCATCTTAACGGATCAGTCTCCAGCAGAGCGCCGCAAGCAGTACAATGCCGACATTACCTATGGTACGAATAATGAATTCGGCTTCGATTATCTGCGAGATAACATGGCATGGAATAAGTCTGACCTTGTTCAGCGTGAACACCACTTTGCTATTGTCGATGAAGTCGATTCCATTTTGATTGATGAGGCTCGAACTCCTCTGATTATTTCTGGACCAGCTGAGGGAGATGTGACCCGCTGGTATCGCCAGTTTGCTAAGCTCGTGCTCAAGCTCAACCGAGACGAAGACTATGACGTGGACGAGAAGAAGAAAGTTATTGGTATTCTCGACTCCGGTATTGCGAAGATTGAAGATTTCTTAGGAATCGATAATCTGCGTATGAGCCAGCAAATACTGCGCTTATTGGCTATCTGAATAATGCTATCCGTGCGAAGGAACTCTTCGTGCGTGATAAGGATTATGTTGTTCAGGGGGCGAAGTTCTCATTGTTGACGAACACACCGGACGTATGCTTCATGGTCGTCGTTACAACGAAGGTTTGCATCAGGCTATCGAAGCTAAAGAAGGTGTAGAGGTTCAGGCAGAAAACCAAACTTTCGCTACAATTACTTTGCAGAACTATTTCCGCATGTACGATAAGTTAGCTGGTATGACGGGTACTGCAGAAACTGAAGCTGCAGAATTTATGAATACTTATAAGCTCGGTGTTATCCCAATCCCAACTAACCGACCTATGATTCGTATGGATCAGGATGACTTGATTTTCCGCACTCAGAAGGAAAAAAGCTTGTTGCCATTGTTAAGGATGTAGCAGCACGTCACGAAAAGGGTCAGCCTATTTTGCTGGGTACCTCGTCTGTGGAATCCTCTGAGTTGGTGTCTACCTTGCTTGATCAGGTGAATATTCCTCACAAGGTACTCAATGCTAAGCACAACGAAGCAGAAGCTGCTGTTGTTGCTGTTGCTGGTCGTAAAGGTGCTGTAACTGTGGCAACCAATATGGCTGGTCGTGGTACAGATATTATGCTCGGCGGTAACGTTGAGTTCCTTGCTGATGCAAAGTTGAAGGCTCAGGGATATTCTCCAGAAGACACTCCAGAAGAGTATGAGCGCTTATGGCCTGCAGCTTTGGATGAGATGAAGCAGCAGGCAAAGGATGAGCATGAAGAAGTGAAGGAACTGGGCGGTTTGTATGTGCTCGGTACTGAACGTCATGAATCTCGCCGTATTGATAATCAGTTGCGTGGTCGTTCTGGTCGTCAGGGTGATCCTGGTGAATCTCGCTTCACCTGTCTTTGGAAGACAATTTGATGCGTCTGTTCAACACTCAGCTTGTTGCTCGTGTTATGGCTAAGGGGCATGCCAGAAGGCGAGCCTATTGAGCATAAGAGCGTATCGAATGGTGTGCGTAATGCTCAGAAGTCTGTTGAATCTCGTAATTTCGAAACACGTAAGAATGTGTTGAAGTACGACGATGTTATGAATAAGCAGCGTACTGTTGTCTATTCGGAACGCCAGGCTGTGCTGCAGGGTGCTGATATCTCCTCCGACATTACGAAGTTTATTCACGATGTTGTTGCATCCTATGTTCAGGGTGCAACAAAGGGCGTAGATGTTCCTGCTAAGTGGGATCTTAGCGAACTGTGGAAGGCTCTTGAATCTATTGTTGCTCTTGAGTTTGATGAAGAACAGCTCAAGAGTGAACTTGGTAAGCTTAAGGGTGATAAGGCACGTGCAAAGCTTACAGATCTGGTTGCCGATAAGCTGACAGAAAAGTACGCAGCCAACGAGAAGATTGTAGGCGATGAAGCGATGCGTACTATTGAGCGTCGCGTTGTTTTGGCAGTTATGGATCGTAAGTGGCGTGAACACCTCTACGAGATGGATTATCTCAAGGACGGTATCGGTTTGCGCGGTATGGGTCAGCGCGACCCTCTGGTGGAATACCAGCGAGAAGGCTACCAGATGTACAACTCTATGGTTGATTCTATTAAGGAAGAGGTTGTACAGTTACTCTTCAATATTGATTTGGAGTTGATTGCTCGCGAAGCCGAGGAGAATGAAGCTGTTGAGAATCAGGAAGTTCCTGAAGAATCCTTAAGTTACTCTGCTCCAACTGAAGACGCTGCAAGCGATGAAGAAATTGAAGAAGACGAAGATTCCGAAGATACTGAGTCTTCTGAGCGTGTGTCTCATTCTTATGAAGGCCATGTAACTGGTGCTGCTCCTATCAGCCATGCTGAAGGAAAAAGTACCTGCTAGCAAACGTCCAAAAGAGTGAAGAGCTGCACAGCCCATGGTCTGATGGTCGCGTATTTGAAGGTACTCCAAAGAATGCGCCATGCCCATGCGGTTCAGGACGCAAATATAAGATGTGCCACGGTAAGAATGAGAAGTAAAAGCTCATAGGCATAAAAGTCGGAAGAAGATTTCTTCCGACTTTTTTATATGCATTTTATGCAACTTAGATGTCCCACTCGCACATCATGCATGTTCGCCTAGTGTTCGTGATAGAGTGACAGGGTATGGCGGGAGCTACATAAATGGAGGAATAATGCACTCGTTAGCAGTTGATATTGGTGGTACTAAGATTGCCGTTGGCTTGTGTGATGAAAACGATGTCATCGTACGCCAGTGGACGTCTCCAACACCAGAAGAAGCAGAGCTCATCGATGAGCATATTGCAAATCTTTACCTGGAAGCATCTAAGTCTTTCGAAGACATTGTTGCCATTGGAATTTCTGCAGCAGGTAATGTAAAGGAAGATCGTCGCACTATTAGCTTCGCAGCTAATATTAGCGGCTGGGTGAACTACCCATTAGCAGATCGCATCGAAGCACTTATTGATCACAAAGTTCCAGTCGTTGTAGAAAACGATGCAAACTGTGCTGGTTGGGGTGAATTCGTTCATGGCGCAGGTAAAGCGCACAAGAACATGGTTGCCCTCACTGTGGGTACTGGTTTAGGTGGAGCTATCGTTATCGATGGCAAGCTTTTCCGTGGATCCTACGGTATGGCTGCAGAATTTGGCCACTTGCCAATGGTGTCTGATGGCGATACCTGTGGTTGCGGTTTGCGAGGTTGTGCAGAACGCTATACCTCAGGAAACGCATTAGAGCGTTTTGCGCGTTCCGCACTCGTCGTCGTCCACAAGATGCAGATCGTCTGCTGGAGATGTGCGGTGGAGATATTGCAGAATTGCGTGGCAAGATGGTTTCTCGTGCTGCCGATGAAGGCGATGCCATCAGCTTATATGCGTTCAACAAGATTGGTGAGTGGTTGGGTCGTACTATGGCTGCTATTTCTGCCGTATTGGATCCTGATGTGTATGTTATCGGCGGTGGCGTAGTTGCTGTTGGCGATATTCTTCTCGATCCTGCGCGCTACAACTATTCTCGCTTCTTGCAGGCAAGCGCATATCGCCCACATCCACCAATTCTAGCTGCAACAGCTGGTCAGGACGCTGGTTTGATTGGTGCCGCGAACTTAGCATTGCGCTTCTACTTAGAAGAATATAAGAAGTGATTTATCCGCTCATACATAAAGCCATGGTGACAACGGTATCGCCATGGCTTTATCGTATTAAATGCGAGCCCCATCATTGTGCCTATTCGAGGCAGAATTTGTGCGTGAACGGTGCATCGTCCCCAGAATACCAAAGGCAAGAATTAAACTGATACCTGCAATAAGAGCACACAGGCTACGTACTGCAGGAAAAGCCGCTGCTGCAAAAATAGATCCAAAACCGATGATGACAAGGACGGCTGCAATAACCGAACTTGTTGTTACAGATGACCAGCTTGGATTCGGTGCATGAAAGTGATCATCATCTGCATCCAGCCATGACGTAGAGTAACCGCGCGGTGTAGTCGTGTTATTCACGAAAACATCATCATTAATGCTTTTTATGCGCAAAGTTGGTCGTTTCGTACTCTTCTGTTCGTCAATACGAGAGGCTTTTTTCTCAAATTTTTTGGCTGTACGAGATTTTTCTATGGATTCTAGCTCTTCACTATGAGCGTCGACAAAGTCTGCCCACGTGTCATCTGTAGAGCTCTTATGGTTATCATTAGTCATAGGACTATTTTACGAAATGGGGAGCCGAGAATGTATTGGTTTTTTGTCAAGACTTTAGGACGTCTTGCTCAAATGCGATTCCATGTGGATGCGGTGGGAGTAGATAATATTCCACGCACAGGTGGCGCTATTATTGCGGCGAACCATCTGTCTGTTATTGATGATGGAGTTATTCCTATTACATGCCCGCGTATGGTTCATTTTATGGGCAAAGCTGAATATTTTACTGGTAAAGGCTTCAAAGGATGGTTTAAGAAGTGGTGGTTCACTTCTGTGGGTGTTTTTCCTGTAGACCGTTCAGGAGGAAGTAAATCTGCTGGTGCTATGGATACGGCACGAAAGATTTTTAGAAGATGGTAAACTTTTCGGCATTCACCCAGAAGGCACGCGCAGTCCTGATGGAAAGCTATATAAAGGTCATACAGGTTTTGCACGCCTTGCTTTAGAAACTGGATGTCCTATAGTTCCTACAGCTTTAATTGGTACGCGCGAAGTACAAAAACCAGGGCAAAACTTACCAGGAAAAGGTCAAGTAACCTGCGTATATGGTGAGCCTATACAGGTTCAGAAAAAAGATACAGCAGATATTACGCACGACGATATTCGAAACCTGACTGATGAACTTATGCGGCGTATCCAAAAATTAAGCGGGCAAGAATATGTAGATATCTATGCTCAAGAAGCTAAAAAGCTTATAGCAGAAAAAGCTGAGAGTAACGAATAAAATCAACATAAGCCGCATACCTTTTAACTTCGGTATGCGGCTTTTTGTATTAGTTCTTCGTACTGGTGAGGGTAACACTACGCGCTTTACCCGAGTCATCGGTTACAGAAACAATCTCGCCAGGGGAAATCGATTGTTTGGCTACCGTATCTCCGCCCTTTCGGGAAATCTTCACGTTGAGACCCAAATCTTCAAGAACTGTTTGCGCGCGTGGCAAGGTCATACCTCGAACATTAGGCATGGTTATAGTATGTGCTCCCTTAGATACAGTTAGCGTTACGGTATCGTTCCATTTCAGCTTAGAATCAGCTCGAACGGATTGATTGATGACTTCTCCGGCATCAGCAGTAGCAGAATACTCTTCTTTGACGTTTGCAGTAATTTTGAGCTGGGCGAGTGCTGCTAGAGCGTCACCACGGCTCATTCCCACAAGATCAGGCATAGTTACTGTTTTCAATCCCTTAGATAGCACAACAGTAATTGCAGTATTATGGTTTACCTTAGTTCCAGCTTGTGGAGAGATGGATATAACTGCGCCTTTTGGAACTGATAGAGAATACTTATCTGTATGACTGTCGTGTTTAATATTGGTAAAACCAGCTTTTTTTGAGTGCTTTCAGAGGGTTTTTACCATTACTTGACTGTGGGTTCGTAATATCGGATGGAATAGTTATTTGTTCGATTCCTGTAGAAACGATAAGAGATACTGTTCCGTTTTTCTTTGAAATATGGCTGCCAACAGTCGATGGGGTGGAGGAAATTATTTTTCCTGATTTAATAGTATCGCTATGTTTCTTGCTGACCGTATAGGAAATACCTTGGTCTTTTAACAATTTTTGATAGCTGGTAGCATCTGCCCCTGACAGAGTGCACGATGTTTGAGCAGTGCATGTGCTGTCATGGGCTGCAGGAAGAGTGTAATAACTACCAGGACCCCAGTTATCCCACCACATAACAAGTCCAGCAATAAGCAAAATAACGCTTATTAAGCCAATAACCGCTGAAGTCATGCGATACTTTTTTGTCCATACAATGAGGCGACCAAGATATGAGGTCTGTTTTTGCGGTAATTGCGTGTTAATAGCAGGAAGAGACGGTTTTTTCGTGGAAATAACGCGCGTTGAGCTGGCTGAAGAAGTTGAGAGACGAAGATTAAAATCTTTGCTGCTGAGCGATTGTATAACTTTATCGAGTTGACCGGCAGCAATACTGGCATTATTCGGTCTATTTTCGAGATTACGGCTGACCAGAGAAGCCACGAAAGAACATAGAGACGTTGGAAGAGCAGAAGATATAACACGTAAATTGGGAACATCTTCGTGCACATGTTTATATACAACAGTAACAGGATTATCTGATTCAAAAGGTGGACGGCCTACGAGCATTTCCCATGCCATCAAACCCACAGCGTACAAATCAGAGGCAGGAAGAGAAAGATTTTTTTCAGCAGTTTCTGGAGCAATATACGTTGTTGTGCCCAAAACCATACCGGTAGGAGCTAAAGTTGCATTCGATGTACGTTTAGCCAAGCCAAAATCAGCAATTTGCACATTACCATGTGCATTAATCATAATATTTTCTGGTTTAATATCGCGATGAATAATATCTTGCTCATGAGCTGCGGATAGACCCGAAAGAATCTGACGTAGAATACTGACAGTTTCGCGCACGCTCAAGGTATGTTTACTGCGCAGAAGCGAACGTAAATTGGCTCCCTCAATGTATTCCATAACAATATAGCCCACGCCATCAATACTTCCAGCATCAAATACATGAACAATATGAGGATTATCTAAAGCTGCTGCAGATAGAGCCTCACGATGGAAACGTTGGGTATATTGGCCGCCTTGTTCGGATAAAGCGAGAGATGTATGCATGATTTTAATTGCCACACGCTTATCGAGACGTTGATCGGTAGCTTCATACACACTAGCCATGCCGCCTTCCAGCAATTTTGCGCGAAATCAAGTAACGGTTGTCAATAAGTTGGTTGATATATCGTGCAGATGCTGTTGTCATAATTGCTAGTCTAACCTTAACCTACGAAACGAGAGCAGAAAGATATGAAGTTTTGCGTATCCTGAGCAGATACGTTCATACTCATACATGCTGCGAGTATCTCTTGAGCTGCGTGAGTCCATAAGTTTTCTACATCAGCAATACTCGCCTCAATAGCACCGCATGAGATGAAAAGAGAACGAATCTGTTCTACGTCCTGTTCGGAACGAGTTTCGCGCATATAGGCATCAATCAGAAAAGCTCTGTCAGAAGGCTGAGTGAGACGCAAAGCATGAGAAAGAACCCAGGTGCGCTTTGCTTCTCGAATATCTCCTCCCACAGGTTTGCCTCGTTTTTGGGGAGTAGACATAAGATCGAGCAAATCATCATGAATTTGGAAAGCTATACCGAGCTTTTTCTCCTACAGAATGAGCAAAACTACGGGCCAGAGTAGCAGCTTGGGGATGACCAGAAGCAAGCATTCCCATAAAAAGAGGCGCAATAGTTGTGTAGCTAGCTGTTTTATTAATATAAGTAGCTTGTATTGATGAATGTAATTCATCGGTGTGCGTCAAATCGAGACTTTCCATAGAAATATCCATGATTTGACCAAGTTCTACCTGATCGTGCATGTCAAGAAAAAGCGTGAAAGATATCCGACGAATGCGCTAAAAACTGAACTGCTCGTATGCGCTGTACGGATGCTGAGCGTTGCGAGTAAATCTCCCAGCATAAGCGCTAAACCGGAACCTGATCTGCGTTCTGAGTAAATTGCGAAAGAGCACGATGCGCTGATGGTTGCCCACGACGAGTATCTGCTGCATCAATAATATCGTCATGAATTAGAGCTGCTGTTTGGAAAAATTTCAATAGCGCAACCCTAAATCGATAATCTCATCTGAGTGTTTAGCAGGTGAGTTATCTGGGTGAAAGTAGCTACTGTGTTATGCAGCAATAAAGGCGCGTAAACGTTTGCCTCCACGACTTGAAGAAGCTGCCTGACCGCCTACCTGATTCAACAAATGCATAACATCGGGAGCATCAATAGCAGGAAGTGCTGCATTTTATCGTGCCATGCACGTGTTATTAAGCTTTCCAGACGCTCATCAATGTCGTATTGAGTCAGTTCTTTCCACACTTCTAGTGTAAAGGAGAATGTCTAAAAAGGCGTGTTATCCACATTGGTTCACATATTCATTTCAATATCTCGAATTGAAGCTTGCTGGTGAACAATAGAAATATGAGTACACAAAGATATTTTAAAACGCAGGTAATTGCGCAACGTCAAGCAGATTTTTGATGTCTGAACGAATGACTAACCCAAACAGTGAACCAGAGATTATTCATCGATGGCTCAGCGATGTTTGCCTTGAATGGATGCATATGATGAATGCGCCATATGACGAGGTTCAAGAAAAGGTAGAAACATCGGTTGAAGCACCACAATGGAGCGAGGATGAATATTATCGTTTTATTGTGGGCATAACCAAGTATCTAGCTTTTAGAGATGCCATTATTTTAACTGCTATGAGAAATTTACCGGAAGCGACGACTCTCGATTTTCTTAGGCATCCTACGCACAGTCGCAGCACCATGTTGGTGCACGAAATTTTGGCGTCCCTGATTAATGATGTGAATGCGCAGCCAGATTCTGAGCGTTTAAGTAGATGCATGGATATTCTTGATGCAATCAAAATTCTTGTTCCCGAGAAATATCATGCACCGTTTTACGGTATTCAGGCGTATCTGCTGTGGGCAAGCGGGGAATTCTCGAAAGCTCTTACTGCTAATAAGCATGCCTTAAATCAAGATAGAAACTATACGTTATCTCTGATTACTGGTAAAGCTCTCGATAAGAAAATCTATCCTGCATGGTGTGTTCACGCTCAATGTGCGAAAAAAATACTGAAACATGATGGAATAAAAGTCTTGGCTTTTTGGTTATCTTGTGGTATACACATACTTGCACTTGCCATAAGTGCGTCCTTTTTGCGCCTTTCTGCGTAAAAAGTACCAAGGAGGATAGGTTAGCTACAGCGAAAAAAACTGCAACAGCACAGGATACTGAGCAGGAGAAAGCTACGAAGGCGACATCGCGAAAGAAAACTACAGCTAAGAAAAAAGCTGTGGACGTAGCAGAAGTTGCTCAGGACGCGTAATCGATATGGAGGCTGCTGCAGAGGATAAGCCAGCGAAAGAAAAACTCGCTCAACCAAGAAATCAGCAGCATCTCAGAGTAGTTCTTCACGCAGTACGAAGAAAAAAAGCTGACGATAAAGAGGACACTTCTGCACAACCAGCAAAGAGAACACGTCGTAAGAGCACAGCCAAAGCCGAGGCTGAAGTTAGTGACGATGTAACGTCTGAAACACAGGACGATGAATTGGTAGATGATTTGTCTGATGATAATGCAGACGATACCGATGATCTCGATTCTATTGAATTAGACGAGAACGGCGACCCTATTACTCATGATGATGACGATGATTTAGGGTAAGGAACGTACAGACGATCCTGAACCAGAAAACGATGATGAGGAAGAAGAGGAGCTACAGGAGGAACCTCAAGGTGAGGGTGCCTTTATTCTCAACGAGTCTAAAGAGGATGACGATACTCTCATTCCTTCAGGTAACCCGAAGCGCCGTGTTGTAGCAACAGGTGCAACAGCCGACCCCTGTGAAAGATTACCTCAAGCAGATTGGTCGAGTAACATCGCTGACTGCTGATCAGGAAGTGGACTTATCTGAACGCATTGAGGCAGGTTTGTACGCTCAGCATATTTTTGGATACCGAAAATATTGATGAGATGACCTTCAAGCAAAAGCGTGAGCTCAAGTGGGCTGCTAGTGACGGTAAGAAAGCTAAAGATCACTTGCTTGAGGCGATACGTCTGGTTGTGTCTTTAGCTAAGCGTTATGCAGGTCGAGGCATGCTCTTCTTGGATTTGATTCAGGAAGGTAATTTAGGGTCTGATTCGTGCTGTAGAAAAGTTTGACTGGAAGAAGGGCTTTAAGTTCTCCACATATGCAACATGGTGGATTCGTCAGGCTATTACTCGTGCAATGGCTGATCAGGCACGCACCATTCGTGTTCCTGTGCATATGGTGGAAGTTATTAACAAGCTTTCGCGCGTGCAGCGTCAAATGTTACAGGATTTGGGTCGTGAACCAACTCTTGATGAGCTTGCTCGCGAGCTCGATATGCCTGTAGAAAAGGTTCAGGAAGTCCAGAACTATGGTCGTGAACCAATTTCTCTTCACACACCATTGGGTGAAGATGGCGATTCTGAGTTCGGTGATTTGATTGAAGATTCCGATGCTATTGCACCATCTGAATCCGTTGCATTCTCGCTGCTTCAGCGAGCAGTTCAAGCAGGTTCTTGAAACCCTGAGCCCACGAGAAGCTGGCGTTATTAAGATGCGTTACGGTTTGGAAGATGGCCAGCCAAAAACTTTGGACGATATTGGTCATGTATATGGCGTAACACGTGAACGTATTCGACAGATTGAGTCGAAAACAATGGCGAAGTTACGTCATCCATCACGTTCTCAGACTTTGCGAGACTTCCTTGATCAGGAATAATAAGGAGTAATCAGGAATAACGGGAAGCTGCCAGAAGTAGCTACCAGAAGTAAGAGAGTGTGCGAACTGGCTATGTGCGGGCAGGTCTGTTTTCTCTAGACCTGCCCAGACATTTTAGCGGGGTATGAGCGATACTAAGCTGACCAAAAGGTTGTATGCATTCGTAACCGTGTGTGTGAAAGAGGCATTTTTTCATGGCTGCTAAGAAAACAGCACAAGAAGAATATAATGCAGATAGTCTGTCCGTTTTGGAGGGACTCGATGCAGTACGTAAACGTCCGGGTATGTATATCGGAACTACCGATAGTCAAGGACTTATGCACTGCTTATGGGAAATTATTGATAATTCTGTGGATGAAGCCTTAGCGGGTGTATGCACACAGATTACTGTTACTCTTCATACAGATGGATCTATTACTGTAGAAGATAATGGTCGCGGTATTCCAATTGACAAAGAATCAAAGACAGGGTTATCGGGCGTAGAAGTCGTGCTGACGAAGCTACACGCAGGTGCTAAATTTGGTAGTTCCTCCTATAATGCTGTGGGTGGTTTGCACGGTGTGGGCTCATCTGTGGTTAATGCTTTGAGTGAGCGTTTAGATGTTGAAGTTGACCGTGATGGTCAAACATATCGCATGGAATTCCATAAGGGTCATCCTGGAGTGTATACGGATGCAAATCCTAATCAGCCATCTCCTCAATCACCGTTTAAAGCAACGGCTAAGCGTAAAGCAACAGAATTGCGCGTTGTAGGCACATATGAAGGCAAGCATACAGGAACACGTATTCGTTATTGGCTTGATCCTGAAATATTTAACGCCACAGCTCAATTCAACTATGAGCAATTGGTAAATCGAGTACGCCAGACGTCCTTCTTAGTGCCAGGACTGAAGATTACCGTGGTCGATGAATCTGTTGAAGAGCCAGTCGAGACCGTTGTAGTTGACGAGTCGAGCGATGTACCAAACGATAGCGCCAAGGATGCTGAACAGCTGCACCAGCCACAGCAGGCGCACCCTCGCGTGCAAAGTTTCCACCACGAGGGCGGAATTGTTGATTATGTTGACTTCTTAACCAGTGGCGAAGCAGTTAGCGATATTTGGCATATTACGGGACAAGATACATACGAGGAAGAAACTCAGATTGTGTCTGCTCAAGGTGATTTGCATGCTGAGATGATTGAACGTTCATGTGATGTTGATATTGCTTTGCGTTAGTCATCGATTACGAAACCACTGTGCGAAGCTTCGTCAACGTAGTGGAGACTCCTGGCGGCGGTATGCATGTGGATGGTTTCTTAAACTCCATAACCAAACAGGTGCGCAAAAATGTGGAAGCTAATGCGCGCAAACTCAAATACAATACTAAAGATTCCAGTATGAAAGTGGAACGCGATGACGTTGTTGCAGGCCTCGTGGCTGTAGTAACTGTGCGCATTGCTGAACCACAATTCCAAGGTCAAACTAAGGACGTGCTGGGAACAGCTCCAGTGAAGCCTATTGTGACGAAAATGTCCGATAAACAGTTCGGAGATGATATCTGGTTCGCGTCGCGGTTTTAAAGAGCAGTCGATGCGTGTGCTTGAAAAAATTGTGGGAGAAATGCATGCACGCATTCAGGCGCGTAAAACGAAGGAAGTAACGCGACGTAAAAATGCGTTGGAGTCAGCTTCAATGCCTTCAAAGCTGTCGGATTGCCAGCCAGGAAATGATGACATCGCTGAACTGTTCATTGTTGAGGGTGATTCCGCTTTAGGCACTCGCTAAGGCGGCTCGTAACTCAATGTTCCAAGCTCTGCTACCAATTCGTGGAAAAATTTTGAATGTGCAGAAGGCTTCTACTGCGCAAATTTTAGCGAATAAAGAATGTTCATCTATTATTCAAGTTGTTGGAGCAGGCTCAGGCTCGACATTCGATGTGAGCCAATCTCGCTACAACAAAGTTGTTATGATGACCGATGCAGACGTCGACGGAGCGCATATTCGCACTCTGCTGCTCACCTTATTCTATCGTTATATGCGCCCGCTTATTGCTGAAGGACATGTCTATGCAGCTGTGCCGCCTTTGCATCGTATTGCTTTAACAGGCAAACGTAAGGGTGAATATATCTCACACGTATTCTGGAGGAAGAGCTGGGTATTAAGCTTGCTCAGCTGCGTGAACAAGGTATTGCGTATAACGAAGATATTCAGCGTTATAAGGGTTTGGGTGAGATGGATGCAGATCAGCTTGCCGATACCACTATGGATCCGCGTACGCGCATGCTTCGTCGTATTCGCTTAGAAGATGCTGCGCATGCCTCAGATATTTTCAGCCTCTTGATGGGTGATGAAGTTCCTCCCTCGTAAGCAGTTTATTATTGATAACGCAGATGATTTCGATCGTTCGAAGATTGACGCCCTAGATCTGTGGAAAGCGAATGATTCGCTTGACGTGAATCATTCGCTTTTTCTTAAGTTTTACGCGAAAAACCACAATTCTTTCGCTCGGAATGTAAATCCCCTACGCTAGTGTTTTCCTTGATGTGAACGTTGTCATACATGCTCTGGCAGGGCAGCCACAGCAATGAGGCATAAACTTAGAAAAGGAGTGCAATGGCGAACTTACTTTTGGGCGTCATTTATTTAGCTTTTATTTCGCTCGGTCTTCCTGATTCTTTAATGGGATCAGCATGGCCATCTATGTATCCTGCTTTCCATGTGCCCGTATCATATGCAGGTATTGTTACTTTATTATTACTTTGGGCACTATTATTTCTGCTCTGCTCAGTGACCGTTTAACCTATAAGTTAGGTGCTGGCAAGGTTACAGCATTTTCAGTGGCTGCAACTGCTATAGCGCTTCTGGGATTTTCTCTTGCTCCAAGCTTTTGGATTGTGTGCTTATGGGCTATACCGTATGGTTTAGGAGCCGGAGCTATTGATGCAGCTCTGAATAATTACGTGGCGTTACATTATAGTAATCGTCATATGAGTTGGCTGCATGCCATGTGGGGAGGGCACTGTTATTAGCCCATATATTATGGCGTATGCTATTGCTCAGCAGCATCAATGGCAGTTGGGATATCGCTATATTTCCCTTTATTCAGATTGGTATTACCTGTATTGTTTTTGCTTCTCTTCCATGGTGGGCAAAAAGAGGTGCACAATCAGAACATAGCTCGGAAACTGAGCAGAGCGACAAGGCGGACTCTGCTCCTCTTGGTCTTATAGCAACTTTGCGTTTGCCTATGGCTAAAGAGATTTTATTTATGTTCTTAGCTTACTGTGGTATTGAAGGAACAGCAGGATTATGGGCAAGTACTTTTGCCATGCAAGCGCGGTATTACTGCTGAAGATGCAGCTACTTGGGCAAGCTACTTCTTTATTGGTATTACAGCCGGTCGTTTAGCCTGCGGTTTTATTGCAGAGAGATTTACTGATTCACAGATGATTCGTTTGGGGTGCATAGTGCTTGGAGCGGGTATTGTAGTCACTATGATTCCTACGCCATGGAATCCCTTGACGATGATTGGTTTAATTGTTATTGGAGTCGGTTGTGCCCGATTTATCCAAGTATTATTCATTCCACTCCTGCTATTTTTGGCGAACAACATTCTCAAGCCATGATTGGTGTTGAAATGGCGAGCGCTTATACAGGAAATCTTGTATTGCCTCCACTATTCGGTATTATAGCGCGTAATATTTCAGCAGTGTATTTACCTGTTTATTTGCTGATTTTGTTTATTATTTTGTGCGGCATGCATGAACTGATTGTGCGCAAAATGAGTAATAAATTACCGGTCAGTGCTTAGGCGCTGACCATTAATTTTATACGCGGGAGAAATAGGTTATTGGAGCACTTAATTCCGTACCTGAACCGTCTCGACGCATATCTACTGCAGGAAGATCCACCGGGTGGCCACTCTGCGTTGCAGCAAAGACTGGTACGTCCGCGACTGTAGCAGCAATTAGCGTGTTTTGACCGCGCAGGAAGCGTTGTGAGCGCACGCCACCTGTTGCACGACCCTTCGTAGGGTACTGCTCCAATGGTGTTACCTTGCAAGCGCCGTTATCTGTGCCTGGCAGAGCATCAGCATCTCCAGCAACGGTTACGACTACTGCGCCTGACTGAGCAGTATTTCCTTCTTCGTTATCGTCATACGTCCATGCCACCTTACCGGCAGGAACAACAGCAAAGCAGACAATATGCTGACCTTCAGATAGTTTCATACCAGTCATACCGCCAGCTGTGCGACCTTGGGCGCGTACCGCGGAAGCTGCAAAAGTTAGAAGAGATGAATCAGAAGAAATAAAGACGAGACGATCATCATCATCCGCTTGAGCAGCATGGAGAACTTCGTCATTATCCTTCAAATCGATAACACTCCATGAATCCATGGTTGTTGGTGATTCTCTATTCCATCTCTTAACAACGCCGTTACGTGTTCCCAAAGCCAAAGGCGTAGAATCATCGTCATTCATAGAAATAACAGCAACAGTATGTTCACCCTCAACAGGGTCGGTACTTTCTGTGCTCATGAGTAACTCATCGGCTGGAACGCCAGCGCTTAAGCTCAAGTACTCCGAAACAGGTAGCTGAGGTAAATCGGAGGTATGTGCTGTCACTAAACGACCTGCTGACGTAATGAGCGCATACGTTGAACGTGTAGATGATTGAATAAGAGAGAGAAGAGTATCATCAGCGTAGCGTGGGGTAGCGGCATTACGAGAGTGATACACATCCCAAGCAGTTGCAGATAATCGTGCAATACGCCCTGAAGCACTCTAGAGCAATAACACACGGCACATCTTCTACTTCCAGCGCGGACGATGGGGCTGCACCACGTACTGAGCCTAAAGCAGCACTAGCCTGCATTTGTGCATTAACCTGAGCTAAGGCTTGAGCATGTGAAGAACCTCCACCAACACCCAACGCAGTTGATGTCTGCTCAGATGGGGTAGACGAGCTAGAAGACGATACAGCAGACTGTACAGGAGTAAAGCCGTTTTCTCCTTCATCGAGCAAAATACTGCGACGATCATCTCCCCATTGCTCAACAGCCTTATTCATGGAATCAATAACAACCCCATCTAAGACCTGAGCAGAACCGAGAATTTCATTGAGCTCTTCGATAGCACGCTTCAAATCATCGCGTTCTGTTTCCAACTCAATACGGCTCATTTTTGTTAAACGACGCAAACGCAAATCTAAAATATACTGCGCCTGAACCTCGTCTAAATCAAAAACAGCCATTAAACGGTGTTTAGCGGAATCAGCGTCATCCGAAGAACGAATAACTTCAATAACCTCATCAATATCGATAAGGGCAAGCAATAAACCTTCTACCAAGTGCAGACGTTCTTCAGCTTTACGCTTACGATAAATAGAGCGTTTTCGAATAACATCGCGACGATGAGCAATCCATACATTCAGTAGCTCAAGCAAACCCATAGTACGCGGACGTCCATCGACCAGAGCCACGTTATTAATAGTGAAGTTATCTTCCAAAGGAGTGTACTTAAATAACTGAGTAAGCACGGCCTGAGGATCGAAACCTGATTTAATTTCAATAACTATGCGCGTTCCGTTATGACGGTCTGTTAAATCAATCGCGCCGGAAATACCGTCAAGTTTTTTATTTTTGACGCCTTCAGATATGCGCTCCAAAACCTTTTCTGGACCAACCATAAAAGGAAGTTCAGTAACACTAATTGCTTTCTTACGCGCCGTCACATTCTCAATATGCGTTTGTGAACGCGTGGTAAATGTTCCGCGTCCCGTCTCATAGGCCTCACGAATGCCATCTCGCCCCATAATAATGCCACCACCGGGCAGATCTGGTCCTGAATATAGCGCATCACATCCTCGAGTGTTGCCTCGGGATGCTTCATCAAATATTGTGCTCCCGCCACAACCTCACGCAAATTATGAGTGACCATATTTGTGGCCATACCCACCGCAATACCCGAAGCTCCATTAACCAGCAAATTAGGGAATGCCGCTGGAAGCACAGTCGGCTCTTCTAGCTTATTATCGTAATTTGGTGAAATCAACGGTTTTTCGCCAATAGAATCAATCATACCGAAAGCTGAAGGAGCTAAACGGGCTTCAGTATAACGTGAAGCAGCAGGACCGTCATCCAACGAACCAAAATTACCGTGACCGTCCACCAAAGGTAATCGCATAGCAAAAGGCTGAGCCAAACGCACCATGGCTTCATAAATAGCAGAATCGCCGTGAGGATGAAGTTTACCCATCACTTCACCCACAACACGTGCTGACTTCATATATGGTTTCTCAGGAGTCAAACCCATCTGACCCATCTGATAAATAATACGTCGCTGAACAGGCTTCATGCCGTCGCGCGCATCAGGCAAAGCGCGCGCATAACTAACGGAATACGCGTACTCCAAGAAGGACTTGCTCATTTCCTCCTGAAGCGGCGTGTCTACAATATTTTCCTTAATCTCGCGAGGATCGTAAGTAGCGGCGTGTGTGCGTTTGCGTGCCATGTATCTCCTTATATAACACAGTCCCACTTATTATATACGTCCGCTCTACGTTCGCGACCATGCGCGCTCGGTTTTTGTTTATCTGTTTTGTTCCTCTGTTTTGTTTTGATGAGAATTGAGCATATGGGGGAGTATGCAGGTTATTTGGGGTGCCGTGCATGGCGGGTGTGCGCGTGAATAAATAATGAGTGTGTGAATAAATAGTGCGCGCTAAGATGAGGGATGCGGTCGGTTAGCAGTAATAAACGATGCGGTCTGCTAGGAGTACGGAGTCTAGATATGCAAGCCGTATGATTAAATGACACTATGTCCGATGTGTACAGTGGTGCAGAACTTTTGTCGTTACAAGATGTAGTTAACTATGATGCCATAAATTCTCAAGGTCGCGGTGGTGCACGTCATTTAAGCGCTGTTTTACCTGCTTTATCCGCCGCGTTGGGAACGCCAGTTTCTACTGCAATTCATAATGATGCTGAGCGCTTACGAGTAGATTTAGGCGTTCCTCATGCATCCTCTGTTATTGTTGTGCTCATCGATGGTCTGGGTTTTTGGAATCTCATGGAACGTAAGGGTCATGCTCCTTTACTTGCGTTCTTTAGTTAATCAAAGTCATAATCAACAGCCAATTTCTTCGAGTTTTCCTACCACTACTGTTGCAGCGCTCAGGCGTTTTCGGTACGGAACGTGCCCAGGTTTAACGGGAATGACTGGTTATTCTCAAATCAATCCAGACAACGGTCAGCTTTCCCAAATGATTCAATTTTTCTAACGGCGCTAATCCTGAACTTATTCAGCGTGAGCCAACTATTTTTGAGCAGTTATGTCTGCGGATGTGCGCGTTACGACTTCAGTGATTCCTAAATTTGCTAATTCTGCTTTAACGCGCGCTGCTTTACGAGGTTCGAACTATATTTCTGGAGCAAATCCATCTCAGCGTATTTCTACCGCCGCTCGCTCGTCGTTTGAGCCAGGTTTAACATACGTATATATTCGCGATGCAGATAAAATGGGGCATCAATATGGGTGGGATAATGAGCGTTGATAGGAACTTTTGAACGTGTCGATGCTCAGCTGAAAAGTTTGGCTAAAAAGCGGCGCCAGGCACGCTGATTGCTATTACCGCCGATCGTGGCATGATTGCGTCTGACAGTTCGACGCGCATTGATATTGCTGAGCGTCCTGAACTGCAGGAAGGCGTTGCCCTCGTTGGCGGTGAAACCGAGAGCAGTGTCCTTATATGTTGAAGAGGGAAATGAATCCGAACGATGTTGCGCAACGGTGGCGTCATGTTCTTGAAGATAAAGCACGTGTCTATACAAAAAGATGAAGCTATTGCTGCCGGATTATACATTCCTGTGCATGATCGCGTTCTTCCGCATATCGGTGATGTTATTGCTATGGCATCCTCAAATGTGACGATAGTAGATTCTCGCACTCAAAGCGATGTAGCGACGCATTTGCCGGCTGTGCACGGGTCCTTAACACGTGCTGAGCTTGATATTCCGTTCCTTCTGGACGTTGTGTAAGACCTTCGTACGAAGAGATTATTGTAGCGCCTGATAAAGGCTCATATCTTAACGGCAAAATAACGAGGACTACTGTCGTTACCGCACAGTAAAAAGTTGTGCTATGAAAATAGCAACTCAGCTTTTACTGCTTAATAAGTTTATGAGTTTTTGAAATCGTCGTTCCAGGTGCAGTTACATCAAATGAAATCTGACCATTACTATAAGTAAATTTCTTCGTTGATTCTTGTGCTGTCAATCCAACTGCTTTGCTCATGGCATCGCTATCTGCTCGCGAGGTTCATGTGTAATCACCAGCTGTTGTTGGAGGCGTAAAGTTCCCTTCCAATACAAACTAGATTCTTCTGATGCTTGAGACTGTGCCCACGTAATAGTAATAGTGTCGTTTGTAATCTTGGCTATTAAATCCGAGCCTTCGTTGGCATCTGTTTTCCATGTGCCGGTTAAATCGGCAGGTTTTTCTGTAGATTCTTCTTGACTATTTTGAGATTTTTCTTTTGTTGAGTCTTCGGAGGTATCTACTTTTTGCTGACTTGCGTTGTTATCGCTCGTTGTATTACTCGGCAGACTAAGGTTTACTGAACATGTACTCAGTGTTCCTATTCCTAAAACAGTTGCAAGTAGTCCAGCAGCAATCTTTGTGAATCAGGGCATAACATAATCACCTTGAATATAATTCAACTTACTTTTACTATTATTAAAAATAGTATGTTAAAAGATTACATAAAAATTTGAAGAAAATCAAAAATGTTCAATATTCTTTATAAGAATCGTGATAATTCCAAAAGTTTAGCGCGATTTATGCAGTACTATAGACTGCTCATTATATGAGCAGAAAGCAGATGAGTAATTGAGAAATTAATCTGATTAAAAACGCGCGTAAACCACGTGAATATTCGAAGAAATGACTAAATTTAACAGTTTCGCCGAGTTAATTGTATAGCCCTTTACATAGTTGGTCTACATAAAGGGCAATATCTATAAGCTCAAATGCCATCTAGGACTGCGAACCGAAAAGAATATCGTCCCAAGCTGGGATAGCTGAACGCTTACGCTTAGGAGGCTGAGAAGTTCGGTTGCTATTGGCGCTTCCGTTTTCGCCTTCTTCTTTGTTGCTGCCGGCACTGGAAGACTGATCAGAGCCAGAGATATGAGAGTCCTCTTGATTGATAACCGGAGCTGAATCTTCGGTATTATCCATATCGAGTGGAACATCTGCGGCCTGAAGTCGTGATGCCTTCTTTTTCTGATTGGAAATCTGATGGATCAGCCAAAGTACGGCGTACAGCAGGTAACTGTGTGCCGCTTTGCGATTGTTCTTCGTGTTGCGAACCTGCTGATTGAGGAGACTGACCAGAAACAATAGCATTAAAAGCGCCTGTGCTCATATGCGTATTATCTCGCATAGAACTCATAGAGACAGTTTCGAAGGTGCCTGTGCTGGTAGACACAGCTGATTAGAAAAATGGAGGAGAGGAGTGCGTAGCACCTACAGCTGGAATAGCATCTGTGCTGAATAGCTCTTTATCTACAGGTGAGGTTGCTGCGGACATTTCGCGCAGTAAACGCTTTGCAGGTGTGTTGACGCTCACCACAGAATGGTTGCGTGAATTAAACATCCATTCAGCGCTTTCTTTGTGTTCTCCTAAACTGTAATTCGCCTGAATGCGCCATGGATTATGCCCCTGACGTGATGCGCTCCACTGTACATCAGCGTAATCACCGCCCATAGAAGCAAGCGAAAAAGCAATAATATCTTTAACTTTCGAAGTATTTCCTTCTGTGCCAACAACAGTTTCTAAGAACTGAGAAGTAATGAAAACCTTTTCTTTTTCTACTGGAATAGCAAAACGGTTTACAGCAGAAACGGATACACCGTATTCTTGAGCGATGGTCTGTGGGCTCTGTCCGGAACGGATAAGTGACTGAATAGTGGACAGCGGAAGAATCTGGCTGTTTTTCTTCCTGTTGAGTAACTGTCTGTGCTTTATTGCGAGCAGAAGCAATAGCACGTTCAAGTTCCGAGGTAATTTCTAAAAGAAAAAGATCTCCAGTCAGTGGGTCTTTTACTATAAGGTCACCGTTAACGTCAACGCGAACGAAAGTTACCGGAATACTGAATTTCATCCATTAAACTCCCCTGCGTCTATGAATACTTCCATATTATGGGTAGGTGGTCACATATACGTAAAATGGATAGGACACATGTGAGATTTCTTCACTACAGGTGTGTTCCGCACACGTATCTCGCGCTATGACATTGAAGAAAAACCTTCAAATATTGCTCTGCAGAAAGCGTATTTTTCAAGAGAAGTATCGGTCTGTGTTACGTAAAATTTATGTGATTTTACTCTGTTTTTCACACAATCCAACGTGCCGTAGTTTGTGCCATAGAAAAATTGTAGTATCCTCTTTCGCATAGGACACGTGTCGTTTTATATCGCGTGACGGATGTATCGTCTGCGCGACTCAGTATAAAGACTCAGTGAAAGGAGTGGGCTATGGCACGGATTACGATACTCCACTACCCGGGGACGAAGCACGAGGAATCCATCGAAGCTCTGGGCACCAGCTCCCGTCAGAATCAGAATAATGATTTGGATGATGATGAGAACGCATTGGCTGAGGGGTACGAACTTCCTGGTAGCGATTTGAGTAATGAGGACTCAAGCGCAACTGTTGTTCCCTATGCAGGGCGACGAGCTTTGTATGCTCTGAGTGCTTCTTGGTAAAGCATCGCTCACAGTTGGCTTATACAGATGAAGATGGTCAGCCAGTGTGCAGGAGTGTGCAGCGTAATGGCCTGATGATGAGATGTATAACGAGCCAGAAAATATTGAAGTTCTTATTTCTTACCCTCAACGAGGATGTGAATAAGGCTGGCTTGTATTATGCTCATGCGGGTGACGCTGGCGTAGATTTACGCACCAACAGTCGCTTTTGATTCAGCCTTCTCAACGATTTTTGGCGCCTGCAGGCATCGCTATTGCTCTGCCTGCAGGCTACGTTGGTTTAGTTCATCCTCGTTCCGGTTTAGCGCGTGAAGCAGGGTATTAGCGTTGTTAATGCTCCAGGAACTATTGATGCGGGTTATCGCGGCGAGATTAAAGTTCCGATGATTAACCTCGACCCTGAGAACACTGCTCATTTTTGAGCCAGGAGACCGTATTGCTCAGTTAGTTATTCAGCGCTATGTGGAAGCTCGCTTTGTTGAAGCGGAAACATTGCCTGATTCAGATCGTTCTGACCGTGGCTTTGGCTCAACCGGTGTGGCACAATAAGGCATAATAAAAGCGATAGAGAGCTGGGAGAAGTAGGAGGTACACATGGCTGACACGAATTTTATACAGCATGACGCAAACGCGCCTACTTCACGCATTCTAGGTGCAGAAATTAGTTCGGATCCGCTCAATCCGTTACTTCCTATTATTCAAGTGTGCACCTTCCATCACCCAGATGCTGATACGGATTTGCTGCAGCGTGCCTATGAACGTGCTGTTGTACAACATGCTCCACAGCGCAGACGCTCAGGTGAACCGTATATTATTCATCCAATTGCAGTTGCTCAGATTTTAGCTGATTTGGGCATGAGTCCTAAAGTTATTGCTGCTGGATTATTACATGACACAGTAGAAGATACCGATTTCACCCTTGGATCAGTGCCGTGAGGAGTTTTGGCGACACTATTGCAGGTTTGGTTGATGGTGTAACGAAGTTAACCAAGATGGATGTGGGAGATTCTGCCCTAAGCTGAAACTATTCGCAAAATGATTGTGGCAATGAGTCGTGATGTGCGCGTGCTCGTTATTAAGCTATCTGACCGTGTACACAACGCGCGTACATGGCGTTATGTGAAACCAAAAAGTGCGTATAAGAAGGCACAAGAAACTATTGACGTATATGCTCCTTTTGGCGAATCGCCTGGGTATGAACGCCATTAAAACTGAATTAGAAGAGCTGAGCTCAAAAACTCTTCAACCAAAGATTTATGACGAAATAGTGGAGTTGGTTCGTCATCGTGCCGGTCAACGCGAACTGTATTTGCAACAGATTATTGCCGATATTCGCGAAGACCTCGACGAACAGAATGTGCATGCTAATATAAATGGTCGTCCAAAAGACTATTACAGCATTTATCAGAAAAATGATTGTGCTGGTCATGATTTTAGCGATATTTACGATTTGATGGGTGTGCGCATTATCGTGGATCTCTATTCGCGACTGTTACGCTGCTCTCGGTGCCGTGCATGCTCGATGGAATCCAGTTCTGGCCGTTTTTAAGGACTATATTGCCACGCCAAAGATGAACATGTATCACCTTTCACACAACAGTGGTAGTATCCCTGGCGGTAAGCCAGTAGAAATTCAAATCCGTACCTGGGATATGCATCGTCGCGCTGAGTACGGCATTGCTGCGCACTGAAATATAAAGAAAACGGTCGAGCAGGTCGCGCTTTATCTGCTCCTCGATAAACAGGACGCTGAGCGCGGTAAGAAGATAGACGCTGAGAGTAGCGATTTCTTTGAACACGATAACCTTCAGTGGATTAAACAGCTTGCTGATTGGCAAAAGTGAGGTTCCTGATTCAGATGAGTTCCTCGGCTTCTAAAAGATGATTTAGAGCCAGCCAAGTTTATGTGTTTACCCTAAAGGAAAGATTGTTTCAGTTCCGCAAGAGGGAACACCGGTAGACTTTGCGTATGCTGTTCATACAGAAGTTGGACACCATACGATGGGTGCGCGTATTAATGGGCGTCTGATGCCATTAGATACGAAGCTGCAAAAACGGTGATACGGTTGAAATTATTACCTCGCGCGGAGAAAATGCTGAGTCTTCTTCATGACTGGTTGAACTTTGTTAAGTCGCCAAAGGCGCGCAATAAAATTCGTCAGTGGTTCACGAAAGAACGTCGAACTGAAAACATGGAAGAAGGCCGTGACGAACTGACACGCGCTTTGCGTAAGCGTAATCTGTTTACGCAAAATTACACCAGACTTGAAGTTTTCGTAGCTGTAGCAGACGATTTGGGTTATCCAGATGTTGATTCCCTGTATACAGCTATTGGTGAGGGTCAAGTCTCCACGCAGAACGTTATTACTCATATTCTTAAGTTCGTGGACGATGATGCTGACGAGAGTCCTGAGCAAAATATTGTTCCTTTGCGTAGGCGCTCCGGTAGCGGACCTCGTCGCACGAAATCTGTTGGCGTATCCGTTAAAGGCGTGGACGATGTGTGGGTTAAGCTTGCAAAATGCTGTACTCCTGTGCCAGGAGATCAGATTGTTGGCTTTGTTACCCGTGGAGCAGGAGTATCTGTTCACCGCGAAGATTGCGTGAACGTAGCAAGTTTGAAGAAAAATCAGCCAGAGCGCCTCGTCGATGTGAGTTGGACGAGTGCTCAGGTGTGTTCTTAGTAAAAATCCAAGTAGAAGCTTTGGATCGAGGACGTCTGCTCTCGGATATTGCGCGTGTGCTTTCTGATGCGGGCGTCAATATTGTTGCAGGAACTATTTCTACCGGTGATGATCGTGTAGCTATTAGCCAATACAGTTTTGAAATGGCTGATATGAGCCATTTGAACCAGCTGTTGGCATCAATCCGTAAAATTGATGGTGTTTTCGATGTTTATCGTTTAACTGGCACTAAGGATGACTCCAAGCTACGCATACGTCATATTGATAAGTAGATTGATGCGCATACTCGTGCGGGATTTTGTGAGTATGGTGTCTGTTGCAGTTAGGATGCATCCGAATTTTCGTGTTGTTGAATGCGTACCATGTTGTATTGATTTTTCACCGACCTTGGGACTTCGCGGGGTTAGGCGTGATGTTGTCTCAGTAGGTATCAGTTGATTCCTCTGGCAGTCATGCGTCAAGGCATCGTTTCGGAGTGAATGTGTTTTACTTCATGCGTGAAGTCGATACGCGCAACCGATATGCCAGTTTTTGATAGCCATTTTTGTGCATCAAAACTGGCATAACAGGTGTGTTAATCGGTTAAGCAGAATGTGTGAGAGTAAGAGCACTTCGAATTTACCGTGTTTTTGAAGCCTGATTGCGCATAACAGCTACAAGCCACGCACCTGCAACCTCAAAAACCCCGCTATAAAAATCCGATGAAACCAGCTAATCGAAAGCACAACACCGCTTAGTCCGAAGACCCAATAAAAATGAAGGTTCGGATTCAAAACCCGAACCTTCATTAATCAGACCCTAAGGCTTACTGTACTGCGTTCAACCACTGAGCCTTAGTATCGCGCTCAGCCTGCAACTGAGAACGCTTAGCATCATCAGTTTCGGCAGCAATACGCTTGTCCAGATCTGCTAATTGAGCTCCAACTGAGCTGTGAAAGATGACTTACGAGCATGAGCTTCGGATCGGTACGGTTCCATTCGCCTCTTCGACGGTCTTAATCTGCTTTTCTACAGCATCCAAACGAGCTTCAATGCGACCCAAATCAGCGCGAGGAAACGCGACCAATCGCATCCCATTCGTCTTGAATCTTACCTAATGCTGCACGAGCTGCCTTCGCAGCCTTTACGTCTGCAACTGGTACAAGAGCTTCAGCCTTGGCAAGCAAAGCTTCCTTAGCAGCCAGATTTTCTTTTCTCAGAATCGTTCAAACGGTTGCGATCTGCCTGACGTGCATCAAAGAAAACATCTGCGGCAGCACGGAACTGTTTCCACAAGTTGTCGTCTTCAGTGCGACCCACACGTCCAGCCTTCTTCCAGTCATTCATTAACTGGTTGAATTTGCGAGAAGTTTCGCCCCACTCAGTAGAATTTTTTTCAGCTCTTCTGCCTGCGCAATGTTCTGCTTGGCTTCACGAGCAGAATTTCGAGCAGCGTCACGAGCGGCAACCCACTTGCGGTGCTGAGTGTTAAAAGTGCTACGTGCCTTGGAGAAACGTCCCACAATTCATCAGCTACAGACTTTTCAATTCGAGCTGAATGCTTCGAACATCCTGCCACTTGGCGAATAATTCGAGAACTTCTCACTTGTATTGCGCCAATTGGTCGAATCGCCAGAGAAGCTGCAAAGAGCTTCAGCTTCTTCAACAATAGCGGTACGCTTTTTCTACTGAAACTTTCACAGCCTGAGCATGAGCTTGAGCAATCTTCTCCTTTGCTGCTTCGCCCAAAGACTTCAATTCCTCGACGTCAGCGCACAAAGCAGGAATATCGCCCACAACAGCAGGCTGAGTAATCTCTTCAGCTAGAGATTTCAAAGTTTCGTCAATCTCACGAGTCTTAATAGTGTGAGACTCAAAGCGAGCGCGAGCGTGATCAATCTTCGCTTTAAGATCGAGGTAGCGACGTGCATAGAAGGAGAGTGCCCTCATCGCTGTTTGCATTGGTGTACTGGCCAATTTCGCGTTCAGTATTGTTCTCGGAAACAAAAACAGTGCCGTCCTCAGCGACGCGACCAAAAGTCTTTGCTTTTTCTAATTCTGCTTCACCACACAGTTGCGCTGTGCGTCGTCGCGGACGCTGCAGGAGCTGCAGGCTTAGCCTTAGCAGCGAAAGCTGCTGGTGTTGCAGGGGTTGCGGATGCGTTTTCGGATGTGGTGGATGCGTCTTGAGACATATGCACTCCTTCAGTAAGCAGGGGAAAATCTAATATTTTCCGTGACCTAACCTATTATAAGGAATTATGGCTAAAGGTGCATCATTATCAGGTTTTCCAGAGTGGCTTCCACAAGAACGTGTTGTTGAACAGCAGGTTATGGACACTCTTCGTTCGATATTTGAGCTTCACGGTTTCTTGGGGATTGAAACTCGTGCCGTGGAAAAAGGCTCAAGTTTGTTGAAAAGGCGAAACAAGTAAGGAAATTTACTTTGTTGTCACGTTTGCAAAGATCTCGGCAACGAGAATGACGAGCCTGTTGAGGAACGTCTCGGTTTGCATTTCGATTTAACTGTTCCTCTGTCTCGATATGTGGTTGAAAATTCGGGAGCAATCGCTTTTCCTTTCAAGCGCTGGCAGATTCAGAAGGTGTGGCGTGGTGAACGTCCTCAAGAAGGTCGTTTCCGTGAGTTTGTTCAGGCAGATATCGACGTGGTGGGTAATGGCGATTTGCCAAGCCACTATGAGGTGGATGTTCCACTGATTATGGTGGAAGCTCTTGAACAGTTGCGTGCTTATGGTTTGCCAAAGGCAACGGTTCATGCGAATAATCGTAAGCTGTCTGAAAGGCTTCTACCGCGGTGTTGGTTTAACCGATATTGAAGGCGTATTGCGCGAAATTGATAAGCTCGACAAGATTGGTGCCGATGAAGTATCGCGTCTGCTACAAGAAGAGTGTGGAGCATCAGCAGACCAAGCTGCCGCATGCTTGCAGTTGGCTGAACTGAGTGCTGCCAATGGTAGCGAGTTGCGTGAAAAGTTTGATGCTTTGTGCGAAGCTCAAGGTGTAGATAAAGATGGAGAGGCATACGCTTTGGCTCTCGATGGTCTGAATACTTTGGGCATGATTGTTGATGAAGCAGCCGCTATCCGTCCTGGTGCAGTTATTGCTGATTTGAAGATTGCCCGCGGTTTGGATTATTACACTGGCTCTGTATATGAAACCTTCTTAGAGGGCGTGTCTTCCTTAGGTTCTGTCTGCTCGGGTGGTCGTTACGATAATTTGGCTACGCAGGGTAAGAAGACTTATCCAGGTGTGGGTTTGTCTATTGGTTTGTCACGTTTAGTTTCACACATGTTGGGGTCTGCTCAGGCTAGTGCATCTCGTATTTCTCCAGCGGCCGTCTTGGTAGCCGTATGGGATGAAGAACATCGTGCACAGTCAAACGCTATTGCCCGCGCTTTGCGTTCTCGCGGTATTGCAACCGATGTAGCTCCAACCGCTGCAAAACTTGGTAAGCAGATTAAGTACGCCGATAGGTTGGGTATTCCGTATGTATGGATTCCTTCGACGCTTGACGATAATGGCGAGAATACTGCTGAAGAAGTTAAAAATATTATTACTGGTGAGCAGATTCCTGCTGATGCGTCTGTGTGGGCGCCGCAAGAGGAGTTTGCTAAGCGTCATGTTGAGGTGAAGAACGCTGACTAAAAGCGCATACCGAAACAGCTGATACAAACTGATATAAACAGGGGAGTGCAGGCATACTGATATGGTGTGTCTGCACTTAATCTTCTGCAAGTCCATAGCCGTTCTGCTGTTTTGCTCGGTTTGAAGCTATATATGGCTCGTAGATGGTTTGTGTGATTTGGCTTCTTGTAGAGCGGTTTTGATATTCTTACCCCTGAAAATTACTAGCATAAATGAGGAAAAAAGTGTCTCAGACAGCGTATAGAACACATCATGCTCATGATGTAACTGAAGAACTTATTGGCTCCACCGTTACCATTTCTGGTTGGGTTGATCGTCGTCGTGATCACGGCGGTGTAGCTTTTATTGATTTGCGCGCGATGCCTCTGGTTTAGTGCAGGTTGTGATCAATGACGAAGATATGGCACGCCCATTGCGTAGCGAATTCGTTGTTTCTGTTACTGGTGCTGTGCGTTTGCGTCCAGAAGGTAACGAAAACGATCACTTATCCACAGGTAAGGTAGAAATTGTTGCTGACACTATCGATATTCTTGCTAAGTCTGCAGCACTTCCTTTCCAGGTGCTCTACTTTTGGAAAAATGAGTCTGAAACGCAGTTCCCAGTGATGAAGTGCGTTTGAAGTATCGCTATTTGGATTTACGTCGTCCTCAGATGCATAACAATCTTCTGATGCGTTCTGCTATGTCTAAAGGCTGCTCGCGCTGTTTTGGATGAGATGGGCTTTTACTGAGGTGGAAACTCCAACCTTTATTAAGTCCACTCCAGAAGGTGCTCGCGACTTCCTCGTGCCTTCGCGCTTGAATCCAGGCTCATGGTACGCTTTGCCACAGTCTCCACAATTGCTTAAGCAGCTACTTATGGTCTCTGGTATTGAGCGTTACTACCAGTTGGCTCGTTGCTATCGCGATGAAGACTTCCGTGCAGACCGTCAGCCTGAATTCACTCAGCTCGATATGGAAATGGCTTTCGTTGGTCAAGAAGACGTGATTGCTATGGCTGAGCGTGTGTTAAAGCGATGTGGGCTGCGGCAGGTCACGATATTCAGATTCCATTCAACCGTATTAGCTACAAAGATGCGATGGATAAGTACGGTTCCGATAAGCCAGACTTACGTTTCGGCAATGAGATTGTGGAACTGACTGACTACTTTAAGAACACTCCATTCCGCGTATTCCAAGCAGACTATGTGGGTGCAGTAGTATATTCCGGTGCTGCTGATTTACCTCGCCGACAGTTTGATGGCTGGCAAGAATGGGCTCGTCAGCGTGGTGCTAAGGGCTTAGCTATGTTCAGTTTGGTGTTGACGGCGAACTGAAGAGATCCCTAGTGGCAAAAGAACCCTGTCTGATGAAGAGCGTGCAGGATTGAAGGCAGCCACTGGTGCACAAGACGGTGACGCTGTATTCTTCGCCGCAGGTGCTCGTGAAAGCATCTCAGACTCTTCTCGGTGCTGCTCGCGTTGAGATTGCTAAACGCGAAGGTATTTTGAAGAAGGATGAGTTCGCTTTTTACGTGGGTTGTGGACTTCCATTGTTCAAGCCAGTAGATGCCGATGATGACGATGTGGCAGTTGGTCATTCCAAGTGGACATCGGTACATCACCCATTTACCATGCCAAGTGCAGATTGGTTGGATACTTTCGATAAGGATCCAGGTAACGCTATGTCTGATTCTTACGACATTGTGTGCAACGGTAATGAAATTGGTGGCGGCTCTGTTCGTATTCATCGCGATGATATTCAAGACCGTGCTTAACGTTTTTGGGTATTAGCGAAGAAGAAGCGAACGACAAGTTTAGCTTCCTGCTCGAAGCATTCAAGTATGGTGCTCCACCACACGCAGGTATTGCTTTCGGTTGGGATCGTTGCGCATCTATTTTGGCTGGCGAAGATTCTATTCGCGACGTTATTGCTTTCCCTAAGGCAGGGTGGCGGTACCGATCCATTAACTGGTGCTCCAGCTCCTATCTCTGAGGAACAGCGCGCTGAAACAGGCGTAGATTACGATCCTGATGAGGACGAAGAATAAAATTTAAGTTCTGATTCTTGTTTATGGGTGCATACTGCATAGCGGTATGCACCCATAAACTTGTTACTGCAACACCAGGAAATGCTCAGCGTGTGGGGATGAAAAATAATCATATAATGAAGTATCCGTGTAAACTTGCATGAAAGATACTTCACTGTATCTAGCATGAGCTGTATTTGTACGTTTTGTACGATTCCTTTATCACTACAAATTCAATTATTTATTGTTTATCCTCAAAGGAGAGGAATAATGAAAAGGGTAAGTTTTAGTTTTTTTGCCCTAATTTTTATAGTCCTATCATTGGTATTGGTTCCAACAGTTGTCCAAGCGCAGCCTGTTCATGATGGAAATTTTATTGATAATGTCCAAATTGCTCTCTTAAATGAAGCTAGGGACGTGGATATTCTGTCAACACTATTTCTGATTTAACTGTAGGCACTGGCATACTAGAAAATACTTCCACTAGTCCAGAAGCACTTGCTCAGGAAATAGCAGATGTATTTTTCCCCGTACGGAATACTAGTAGTGATTCATTAGAAATCTCGGAAAGAGTTTTTAGACAATACACTGCAAAAAGTTTTTGCTGGTGTCCCATTGTTGGGAGCGTGCAATATCTATCAAGATTTTGAAGCTACCGTCTCTCAATATAAGGTGAGAAGCTATAAACTTCTTGGCAGATCTTATGTCAGTGGTGTATGTTTATTTGCTTGGTCTCATAATAGAAATTGGGCTGAAAGTAGGTAGAGAGTTTCATATAAATATGAAAGGTACTGCAGAGTGCTGTTGTAAAGGGAGCACCTGTGTCTTTTAACCCTACTTTTATGGCAATTTTTGATGTGCGGAGAATGACTTACAGCAGCATGTTCAGTAAGGAGAGACGATGAATATTCATAAAATGGACTTTCAATCTATTCTCTAGCATTATGGTGCATAATAACTCTCACACTATTTTTTGTGCCTATGCTGTTTTTCGATGTGAATAATACTGTTGTCGCATCGTGAGCAATATAGGTATTTTATGTTCGTCTGTGTGGGGATTATGGTTATCGTGGATTTTTACGTCATAAAAATTACATCATGCTTTCATGAGTAATTTTTGTTATTAATATTGTTTTATTGATTGCTTTAGTTAACGCTTCCATGAATAATTTCTTTATGACGTAAGACCTACATTTTTAATATGGAGTATGTTGTTTTTCATGTGATATGAGCAACAACATACCCCATAAGATGCTGGCTCTAGAACAGGTGCGCGCTACAATCAGGGGAACAACAGAAGTAAATGGAATACCTCATATTCGAAGAACGCAAAAGGGTGAAGGAAATCTCATGACCGTGGATGACTTACTTAGTAATACTGACTGGACACATACTCCCTGCAAGTTTAGGCTACGCGGCACAGGTAATTCGTGAGGATGCGAGCAACGGTCATGATTATGATGTCACTGTTCTTTTCGATATTTTTCGTCTTATGGGCGCGCAACGCTCGTGGGGTCGATTTTATGGCCCTCATCAAGAAGAATCCTTACTGGAGATCTTGTCGGGTCATCATGCCATCGTCAACACGCCCACAGGCTCAGGTAAATCTTTTAATTGCGTTAGGAATGCATTTTGTGGCTTTAGCGCAGCAGAAGCGTTCCTACTATACGGCTCCTTTGAAAGCCCTCGTATCGGAGAAATTCTTTGAGCTCGTATCTGTTTTTGGCGCACACAATGTGGGCATGATTACTGGGGATTCTCAAATAAATTCTCAAGCTCTGGTTGTGTGTTGTACTGCTGAAATCCTCGCCAACCAAGCTTTTACGTGAGGGCGAGGCGTGCAGATGTGAGTTGCGTAGCAGTGGATGAATTCCATTTTTATGCTGATCCTCACCGCGGCTGGGCGTGGCAAGTTCCGCTCATTACTTTGCCTCACACACAATTTGTGCTTATGAGCGCCACTTTAGGGCGATACCGACAAGATTGCGCAGTCTTTGGAGGAGACGAGCGGTCGAGAAGTTAGCATTATTTCAAGTGTTGAGCGTCCCGTTCCTTTACAGTATGGATATGTTCTCGACGATGTGCACAGTGTGATTAGCACACAGATTCAGCAAGGTCATGATCCGGTTTATGTGGTGCATTTTGCTCAAGAAGCTGCTGTGGAAACCGCTCAACAGTTAGCTAATCTGGGCGTTTCGACACGTGAACAGCGCGATAAAATCAAAGAAGCTTTACGAGATACGCGCTTTACTACTGTTTTTGGTAAAACTTTGAAGCGTTTACTGCTTACTGGTGTTGGTGTTCATCATGCAGGCATGTTACCGCGTTACCGCCGTTTAGTAGAAAACCTTGCTCAAGATGGTTTACTTCCTGTTATTTGCGGTACTGATACGTTGGGCGTAGGTATTAATGTGCCTATTCATACCGTTGTATTTACTATGTTGACCAAATATGACGGTTTTAAGCAGCGTCGTTTGCGGACGCGTGAATTCCATCAGATTGCTGGTCGAGCTGGACGAAGCGGTTTTGATTCTGAAGGATTAGTTATTGCTCTTGCTCCTGAACATGAGATTGAAAATGCGAAGGCTCTAGCTAAAGCGGGTAATGATCCTAAGAAGCTTAAAAAAGTCAAGAAGAAAAAGGCTCCTGAGGGTTTCGTGAATTGGACGGAAGCAACCTTTACGAAGCTTATTGAATCGCAGCCTGAAGTTCTTGTACCGCATATGCAGATTACTCATTCCATGGTGCTTAATGTTATTTCTCATGGAGGAGATGCGTGGGCGCGAGTGGTGAATCTTATTAAAAAATCTCAGGTGGGAGCTGAGGAGCAGAATAAACTGCGTGAACGTGCTGCCGAGATTTTCCGCACTCTCTTTGACTCTCATATTGTGGAGAAAATGGGAGTTAGATGATGGGTCTATGGATTATACGTTAACGATTGATATGCCAGAAGATTTGGCATTGGATCAGCCGTTATCTCCGTTCCTTATTGCTGTTTTAGAGTTACTCGACCCTGAGTCTGATTCATACGCGCTTGACGTTGTCTCTGCTGTAGAGGCGACTTTGGAGAACCCGTTTGCTGTGTTACGTGTGCAAGAACGTAGAGCACGTGACGAGGCTATGCGAGTTATGAAAGATGAAGGCTTAGAGTATGACGAGCGTATGGATCGTTTGCAGGAGATTACGTATCCGCAACCATTAAAAGATCTGCTTGTTCCTGCTTTCTTGCGGTATTGCACAGATGTTCCGTGGGCAGCTGATTATTCTTTGCAGTGTAAATCGGTTGTGCGCAATATGTTAGAGACAGCTAGCTCATTTAGTGAGTACACATCGTCGATGGGCTTAGCGCGCAGTGAAGGAACTTTGTTGCGCTATCTGTCTGACGCTTATCGAGCATTAAGCCGTACCGTTCCGCGCGATAAAAGAGACGAACAGTTAGATACTATTATTGACTGGTTGGATGTGGTTGTTCGCAGTGTTGATTCGTCTTTGGTGGATGAATGGGAAGCTGCTGCAGGATTAACTCAAGAAAAGAACGAAGACACGCAGACGGCTCCACCAGTTATAGATGTTATTGCCGCGCATAAGAAAGGCTTGACTACTCTTGTGCGTAACGCTTTATTTAAGCGAGTGCAGTATATAGATCTCGATGATGCGTCCGCTCTGGGGGAATTAGATAGTGCTTGGGGAATGCCTGTGCATGAATGGGGAGATGCTTTAGATGATTTCTATGATGAGCATGATGGCTTGCTGACTACTGCTGATGCACGTTCATCAAAGTTCTTTATGATTGATGATAAACAGGAAAAAACACATCATCGATGGCATGTGCGTCAGATTCTGTGTGACATCGAGGGCGACTATGACTGGGCGATAGACGGTATTGTTGACCTTGATTCCACACGTGAACAAGGAGACGTGGTCTTCGAAAGCTACGATGTGAATGTGATTGAAGATTTACCTGCGTGGGGAGACTAATATGGATGATTTATTTTCAGCAGCATCAGCTGATGAGGCTCTTGTGCGCCCCCTCGCCGTGCGCATGCGCCCCACAATTCTCGACGACGTTATTGGACAAGATCATGTTCTCGGTGCCGGATCTCCACTACGCCGCGTGGCAGCGCCAGTCACACAATCGAGAACAGCTCCCACCTCCATTATTCTGTTCGGACCTCCCGGAGTAGGCAAAACCACATTAGCCTACATTGTGGCGCAACAATCAGGTCGAGCTTTCGAAGAACTCTCAGCAGTCACTTCCGGAGTCAAAGATATTAGGGAAGTGCTTAAGCGCGCGCATGAACGCCTGGTTACCACACATCAAGAAACCGTTCTATTCATCGACGAGGTTCATCGCTTCTCTAAATCGCAGCAGGATGCTCTCTTACCGAGCGTCGAGAATCGTGACATCACTTTCATCGCTGCAACCACAGAAAATCCAAGCTTTTTCTATTATCTCTCCGCTCATCTCGCGGTCAGTAGTCGTCAAACTCAACGCGCTCACAGAAAACGACATCAAAAACGTTATACAGCGTGCTATCGAAGCGCCTGATGGTCTTAATAACGAAATACGAGTAACCGAACAAGTTATTGCAGATATCGCACGTCTGGCGAGACGGAGACGCGCAAATCTCTTACTATCCCTAGAAGCAGCAGCCGGTTCAGTAGCCATAGAGCGGCAACGCAAAAAGGAGAGCGTCGCCCAGTAGTCGATCCGCAGGTTATTAGCTCCGTACTCGATGTAGCACAATTGCGCTACGACAAAACAGGAGACAATCACTACGATGTAGCCAGCGCTTTCATTAAATCCATGCGCGGATCCGACCCTGATGCAGCATTGCATTATCTGGCACGCATGCTTACCGCTGGAGAAGACCCACGTTTCATTGCTCGACGCATTATGATCGCTGCCGCAGAAGAAGTGGGAATGGCCGCACCTCAAATATTGCAAGTAACCGTAGCAGCCGCTCAAGCGGTAGCTCTTGTCGGCATGCCTGAAGCACGCATTATTTTGGGCGAAGCAGTTCTCGCTGTAGCAACCGCTCCCAAATCGAATGCTAGTTACAATGCCATCAACGCCGCACTCGCTGACGTGAAAGCAGGACGCATCGGCGAAGTGCCTCTACATTTACGTAACGCACCAACCAAGCTTATGGAAGAATTTGGCAATCACAAAGGCTATATTTATGCGCATGATGTGCCAGGAGCAGTCGCCACTCAAGAATACTCTACCAGAAGAATTACGCGGACGAGAATATTACCATCCCACAGACCGCGGGTATGAACGTGAAGTAGGCTCCCGTATGGAACGTATTCGCGCCATATTGCACGGAAACAAGAGCAGTCATGCGCACAGTGGTGATGGGAACAGTAGCAATACTTCGAGTAAGAGAAGCGACGCGCATAATGGTGACGGACACAGCGCTAATACTCAAGCGCGCAATAGTAGTGATGTGAAGAGCGTAGATAAACAGTCTCGTCAGAGTCAGTCAGCGCGAACCGAGCACAAGGACAAAGAAACTACAGTGAACGAAAAACCGTATCGGAGACCAATCAGAGTAATAACAAGAGTACAAACAATCAAGCTGAAACAAACAAGTAGCTCTCTTACAGCTCTTAGCGGACTTTTAGAGCTCTCTTAGTGGTATCTTAAATCGTAAACCGACGCAATAAAATCAAACCTACACAACCACCCAACTCAGACAGGAAGAAGAACAATGACACAAACAGCACAATTACCTATTGCTATGGCACAAATCAATACAAGCGTAGGCGATATACAGTCAAACTGCGAGAAAATTATGCACGGTGCTCAGCGTGCATATGAACAGGGAGCGCGTGTTGTTGTATTCCCAGAAATGACGATTACTGGTTACCCTATTGAAGATCTCGCTTTACGTGCCACATTCCGCCGAGCATCAGACACTGCAGTAAACGCGCTCGCTAAGCGTTTAGAGGAAAGCGGTTATGGCGACCTATACGTGGTTATAGGAACGGTGGGAAGCGTTCACAAGGAAGAGCGAGGTGCTTACAAGCTGGTGGACACAAGCGCGTCTCCGACAGGCGAGCCTAGGACAAGTGAGCCTACGACAATCGCGCGCCCAACAGGCACATCTTCAACCAATGTACGCCCAACTAACGCGCAGAGCGGTGCCTCTCAACCAACAGAGCCGAGTGAGCCTGCAACAAATGCGCAGAGCGGTGCCACAGAGACAGCAGACACAGACAAACACCCAACGAGCACATCTCCAACAGAGCCAGGCGCATCTCCAACAGGCGAACACCCAACTAACAGCCTGCTCGTTCTTCACAAGGGGCGCATTGCCTACTCCTACGATAAACAGTTCCTGCCAAATTACGGAGTTTTCGACGAATTCCGTATTTTCACACCAGGACACAATAATCTCGTCATCGATATCGATGGATACCGCGCGGGCTTCGCAATCTGTGAGGATATTTGGCAAGACAACATTACCCTGCATCGCAATTAAAGGATGCTCGCCTTGATGTGCTCATCACCATTAATGGCTCACCATTCGAAGAAAATAAAGATCACACACGCTATGACTTGTGTGTTCAGCGCGCTCGCGAGGTGCATGCACCGGTTATGTACGTCAATCAAGTGGGTGGGCAAGATGACTTGGTTTTTGATGGTGGAAGTTTTGTTGTCAACGAGTCTGGGGAAGTTTTTAGCGCGTCTGCAGCAATTCGATGAGGATTTTGCTGTGTGGACTCTGCGCGCTGATGGTTCAAGCAGTTGCGATAGCATGGCAGAACAGATGGACTCTGACGAGAAAATGTATCGTGCTTGTGTGTTGGGTTTGCGTGACTATATGCGCAAAAACAGGTTTTAGTGGGGTAGTGCTCGGTTTGTCGGGCGGTATTGACTCCGCCTTAGTGGCTGCTATGGCGGCAGATGCTTGCGGTGGCGAAAACGTATGGGGTATTTCTATGCCAAGTATGTATTCGTCGGATGGTTCCAAAGATGATGCTGCGGTGTTAGCCGAGAATATTGGTGCGCACTATGAAACTCAGCCGATTGAGCCATTGTTCGATGCTTATCAACAGCAGCTTCATTTGGACGGTGTTGCCCAAGAGAACCTGCAAGCTAGGCTGCGTGGTGTTATTGTGATGGCGTATTCGAATGCGCATGGGTTGCTGGCACTGGCCACGGGAAATAAGTCGGAGTGCGCGTGTGGATATTCGACTATTTATGGTGACGCAGTGGGGGGATATGCGCCGATTAAGGATGTGTTGAAGACGCGCGTATGGCAGCTGTCGCGTTGGCGTAATGCATGGGCGCTGCAGCATGGTGAAGTGCCACCAATTCCAGAAAAATTCTATTATTAAGCCTCCAAGTGCGGAGCTACGTCCAGGTCAGAAAGATTCAGATTCGCTACCAGAATATGAGCTTCTTGATGCCGTGCTCGAAGCCTATATCGAGAAAGCTCATGGTCGTGCGGACTTACTTGCCGATGGTTTTGATGAAAAACTGTTGATACAGTCATGCGTTTGGTAGACCGTGCAGAATGGAAACGACGTCAATATCCTCTCGATCCAAAAAGTTACGGCTTTAGCTTTCGGTCGCGACCGTCGTCTGCCTGTTACCAGCGCTTTCCGCGAATAAAATACGTATATTCGCTGTTAGTACCGTTACTATATTTTTCTTTCGCGTGACTATGCAAATGTGAGCAAGGTCACGCGAAAATGGTATTTTTCTGATTACGCAGTCTAAAATGGATAGTGTTCGGCGTTGAACATATACATCGCCGTAGATGCAACCACAAGGAGACATAATGGCAGCTGTAGAAGCTAATGCTATTTCCGTTGAAGAACTCCAAGCACAGGCTTGGGAAGGCTTTGTAGACGGTAATTGGAAGTCCGACATTGATGTACGTGACTTCATCCAGAAGAACTATACCCCATATGAAGGTGACGAATCCTTCCTTGCAGATGCAACTGATAAGACCAAGCATTTGTGGAAGAAGCTCGACGACGAGTACCTCGCTGTAGAACGTAAGCAGCGCGTTTATGATGTAGACACTCATACACCAGCAGATATCGACGCATTCCCAGCAGGATACATCGATGATCAAGACGATGTAGTTGTTGGTCTTCAGACAGACGTTCCATGTAAGCGTGCCATGATGCCTAACGGCGGTTGGCGCATGGTTGAGCAGGCTATTAAGGAAGCTGGCAAGGAGCCAGATCCGGAAGTGAAGAAGATCTTCACTAAGTACCGCAAGACACACAACGATGGCGTATTCGGCGTATACACACCTCGTATTAAGCGCGCACGTCACGCAAAGATTCTCACCGGTTTGCCAGATGCATACGGTCGCGGTCGTATTATCGGCGACTATCGTCGTGTAGCTCTGTACGGTGTAAATACTTTGATTGAATTCAAGAAGCGCGATAAGGATTCCGTTCCTTACCGTAACGACTTCACCGAGACTGAAATTGAACATTGGATTCGTTTCCGTGAAGAGCATGATGAGCAGATTAAGGCATTAAAGAAGCTCATCATTCTCGGCAATGAATATGGTTTGGACTTGGGTCGTCCAGCTATGAACGCTAAGGAAGCAGTACAGTGGACCTACATGGGCTACTTGGCATCTATTAAGAGCCAGGATGGCGCAGCAATGTCTATCGGTCGTTTGTCCGGCTTCTTCGATGCATACTTCGAGCGTGACTTCAAGCGCGGTATCCTCACCGAAACCGAAGCTCAGGAAATTATCGATAACATCGTTATGAAGCTTCGTATCGTACGCTTCTTGCGTACCAAGGATTACGACAACATCTTCTCCGGCGATCCATACTGGGCAACATGGTCCGATGCAGGTTTCGGCGATGATGGTCGTACTTTGGTAACCAAGACCTCCTTCCGTCTGCTCAACACGTTGACTTTGGAGCACCTCGGACCTGGTCCAGAACCAAACATCACCATTTTCTGGGATCCAAAGCTTCCAGAAGGCTACAAGCGTTTCTGCGCTCGTATCTCCATCGACACCTCCGCAATCCAGTACGAATCCGATAAGGATATTCGTTCCCACTGGGGCGACGATGCAGCAATCGCATGCTGCGTATCCCCAATGCGTGTAGGTAAGCAGATGCAGTTCTTCGCAGCTCGCGTAAACACTGCAAAGGCATTCCTCTACGCTTTGAACGATGGTCGCGATGAGATGACCGGTATGCGCGTTATCGACTCCGGTGTTATCGAGCCAGTCAAGTTTAACGACGATGGTTCCCTCAATTTCGAGTCCGTTCGCGCAAACTACGAAAAAGGCTCTCGAATGGTTGTCTGAGACCTACGTTGAAGCTTTGAACATCATTCACTACATGCACGATAAGTATGCATACGAATCCATCGAAATGGCTCTGCATGACAAGGAAGTGTACCGTACCCTTGGTTGCGGTATGTCCGGTTTGTCTATTGCAGCAGACTCCTTGGCAGCCGTAAAGTACGCAAAGGTCTTCCCAATCTACAATAAGGACGCTCAGGGCACCGAAGAATATGTAGAAGGCGCACCAGACGATCTTATCGTTAACTTCCGTACTGAAGGTGAATTCCCAGTATACGGTAACGATGATGATCGTGCAGATGACTTGGCAAAGTGGGTTGTATCCACTGTTATGGGTCAGGTTCGTCGCCTGCCTGTATACCGTGGTGCAGTTCCAACCCAGTCCATTCTGACCATCACCTCTAATGTGGAATATGGTAAGAACACTGGTTCCTTCCCATCTGGTCATAAGAAGGGCACCCCATTCTCCCCAGGTGCAAACCCAGAGAATGGTATGGATTCTCATGGTATGTTGCCTTCCATGTTCTCTGTTGGAAAGATTGACTACGATGATGCTCTCGACGGTATCTCTCTAACCAATACCATCACTCCCTGATGGTTTGGGTCGTGATGAGGACGAGCGTATCGGCAACCTTGTGGGCATTCTCGACGCAGGTAATGGTCATGGTTTGTATCATGCAAACATCAATGTTCTGCGTAAGGAACAGCTCGAAGATGCAGTAGAGAATCCAGATAAGTACCCACATTTGACTGTGCGTGTATCTGGTTATGCTGTGAACTTCGTGAAGCTCACTAAGGAACAGCAGCTCGATGTTATTTCTCGTACCTTCCACGCAGGCGCCGTGTCTGACTAAAAAATAAGAAAATATGCAAGGGCGGGGTGTTTCAACCTCGCCCTTTATATAATCAACACGGTAACTTTGAGTAATAGCTTTGAACACGATATAGTCAAAGGAGACTAGCATGGCAGCCTTTCGTAGCACAACAGCACATATGCTTCGTGAATCGAAGGAGTATGCTCGCCAAACACTGATGGGCGGTCTTTCTGGTTTTGAATCTCCAGTAGGTTTAGATCGCCGCGATCGTCTGCAAGCATTAAAAAGCGGTGATATTGGTTTTGTACATTCTTGGGATATCAATACTTCTGTTGATGGACCAGGCACACGCATGACCGTTTTTATGAGCGGATGTCCTTTACGTTGCCAGTACTGTCAGAATCCTGATACGTGGAAAATGCGTGACGGTCAGCCAGTGTATTTAGACGATATGATTAAAAAGTTGACCGCTACAAGGATCTTTTCAAAGCTACAGGAGGAGGCATAACCTTCTCTGGTGGAGAATCTATGATGCAGCCAGCTTTCGTTTCGCGTGTTTTCCGCGCAGCGAGAGAAATGGGTGTGCACACCTGTTTAGATACGTCAGGCTTTTTAGGCCGTAACTATTCAGACGAACAGATTGACGACATTGATTTATGTTTGCTCGATGTGAAATCAGGAAACGAAGAAACCTATAAAAAGGTAACAGGTGGAACTCTCGCGCCAACTATTGAGTTCGGTAAACGTTTAGCAGATCATGGTAAGAAAAATCTGGGTACGTTTCGTGCTCGTTCCTGGCTTAACCGATGATTACGAAAACGTGGAACAGGTTGCTCGTATATGTGAAGAATTTGGCGATGCTGTTGAACATATTGATGTGTTAGGATTCCATCAGCTTGGTCGCCCAAAATGGCATGAAATGCGTATTCCTTATCCACTAGAAGATGCAAAAGGTCATTCAGCTGCTTTGCGCACACGTGTTAAAGAGCAGTTTGAAAATCATGGTTTCAAAGTGTATTAATCACATGTCTGCACGTTTTACTCGTACAGTGCTAAACTCATGCCTATTATGAGCTTAAGTAGCACAGATATTCAATTACTTGCCGAACCAGCTGGGGAGTTCCTGAGGTTATTAACACCCGGCAGCAATTTGATACTTTTGTGCACGCCTATACCACGGCGTCTGGTGCTTTAGCTGCAGACGCGGAACGTGCCTCGAGTTTCCGTTATTTTAAAGGCAATTATCTTATTCAATTTAAGCGTTCTGGTGCGCCCATTGCGTTGCTCGATCCTATAGCTTTGGATGAACAGCGTGTGGATTGGAATGCTGCAATCGAGCAGTACAAGGTGCTGCGTGGATTATTCACGACTGCGAGCAAGATATTCCTGCTTTTGTAGCCAATGGTTTGCAGATAGACGCTGTTTTCGATACGGAACATGCAGCACGATTATTAGGACGAAAACGTTTCGGTTTGTCAGCAATTACAGAACATTATTTAGGTCTAACTTTAGCGAAAGAACATTCGGCTGCAGATTGGTCTTACCGACCACTGAACCGTGATTTACGCAATTATGCTGCTTTAGATGTAGAAGTGCTTATTGAGCTAGATAATGCTTTGACTGCGGAGCTAAAAAGACCGGTAAGTGGCAGTGGGCTTTAGAAGACTTTGAACATTTGCGTCAGCATGGTTTAGAGGAGAAAGCTGTGCATCCGCAACCGTGGCGTCGCGTTTCGCATATAACCGACCTGCGAGGTGACGTTCGCTCGCTGGCAGTTGTACGCGAACTATGGATGACTCGCGAACACTATGCACAACAGCTCGATATCGCTCCTAATCTCTTGCTCAGCGATGAGGCTATTATTGTTGCTGCTCAACGGAAACCGCGCAATTCTAAACAGTTCAAAGCAATTCGTTTGCTCAATGAACGTGTGCGTATTCGCACGGGCGATGAACGCGAAAAAATGTTCGAGCGTTATGCATCAGTGCAGCGCCAAATAAAACCACAAGTATGGAAAGAAGCTATTGGGCGTGCACTTGAAACGAAATATGCTGAGATTCGTGAACTAACCCAGCCTGTTGAAAAACCAGGAAATTCAGCGCCTCGGTCTATGAAATATTGGCGTGAACATCACCCGGAACGCTATGCGAGATTGCATCGCGTGAAGGAACTGATCGGTCAGGTTAGTCAAGATACGCATACGCCTGTAGAAGTGCTACTGAAACCACAATATGTGCGTAATTTATGCTGGCGCGACGATATTGCGTATACGCCGAACGATATTGCAGAGTTTTTAACCTTACAAGGAGCACGAAATTGGCAGGTAGAACTGCTAGCTCCGTCCCTGAGTAAGGTTATTATATAAAGGTTGCCTAGTCTCACTGCGTCAGAGATAGGCTAGATTTGACGATTATGAATGGGAGTGCCACGTGAAGATTAGCGTGAGGAACCTCGAGCCAACTAAGGTAAGGCTCACCATCACTGTAGACCAGGAAGAACTTGAGCCACACTTGAACACGGCTCGTAAGGCTATCGCAGACCAGATTAACGTACCTGGTTTCCGTAAGGGTCATGTTCCAGGCAAGATTGTAGACCAGCGCGTAGGCTATGCAGCTGTTGTTGGTGAAGCAGTAAACGAAGCTGTTCCAGAGTTCTACAACGATGCAATCGAGCAGAAGAACCTGCGTCCAATGGATCAGCCAGAGCTCGATCTTAAGGATGTGCCACAGGAGAAGAACGACGGCGTTAAGCTTAAGTTCACTGCAGAAGTAGAAGTACGTCCACAGTTCGAATTGCCAGCATTAGACGGCATGACTGTAGAAGTAGAGAAGCAGACTGTATCTGATGACGACATTAACGCTCGTCTTGAAGCTTTGCAGCAGCGCTTCGGTACTCTCGTAGGCGTTGACCGCCCAGCAGATAAGGGTGACTACGCAAACATTAGCCTTGAAGCTGTGATTAACGATGAAACTGTTGACTCCCAGGATGGCGTAAGCTACCAGATTGGCGCAGGCAACATGCTCGACGGCATTGACGAAGCTTTGATTGGCTTGTCTGCTGGAGAAAAGACCACCTTCAAGTCGGCTCTCGCAGCAGGTGAACATGAAGGCGAAGAAGCAGAAGTTAAGGTTACCCTGAACTCTGTAAAGACCATGGAACTTCCAGCATTGGATGATGACTTTGCTCAGGATGCTTCTGAATTCGACACTTTGGACGAATTGAAGGAAGACATTAAGAAGCAGGCAGAGCTGGATCTCGAAGGTCGTCAAGCTAACGCAGCACGCGATGCTTTCCTCGCACAGGTTGCTGAAGGTCTCGAAATCCCAGTACCAAAGGGCTTGCTTGCTAACCACGTAGCAGAACATTTGCGCAACATGGGTGTAACTGAAGACAAGGCTACTGCAGAACAGAAGAAGGATGCTTCTGAATCTGCAGAGAAGGAACTGCGCGACCAGATTCTTCTCGATACCTTGGCAGAAACCATGGATGTAAAGGTTGGTCAGGCTGATGTCATGAACTTCTTGGCTTCCGTAGCACAGCAGTATGGCATGGATCCAAACCAGTTCATCAACTCCATCGTTCAGGGTGGCCAGTTGCCATCGGCTGTACAGGAAGTAGCACGCTCTAAGGGTATGCTCGCAGCTATGCGCGCAGTAACCTTCAAGGATTCCGAAGGCGCTGAGCTCGACCTGTCCCGCTTCTTGGGTGCAGACGAGAGCGAAGAAGATGCCAGCGTAGCAGCAGCATCTGCAGCAGCTGAAGTTGCAGACGAAGTAGCAAACGCAGCTAACTAAGCTTTTTGCTTAATAACCTAACGAGGGCTCCGCATCGATAAGATGTGGAGCCCTTTTGCTAGGCTACACCTATGGGGTGCTACGGCTGAGATCATACCCATTGAACCTGTTCAGATAATGCTGACGAAGGGATATATATGTCAGAAAATCTCACACCATACGAATACTGTAAACAGTTAGCGCGCAATAACTGGGAGAAAACAGTACATCATCGTTTTGCTCAAGAACTGTGCGCACAAACGCTCGATCATGCGGTTCTGCGCGACTATCTTATCCAGGACTATCAGTTCGCTCAAGACTTCCTGAGCCTGCTTGGCCAGGTTTTAGCGAGCGCGGATACCATGAACGCGAAAGTTCGTTTTAGCCCAACAGCTCGGTTTTATCGGCAACGACGAGAACACATACTTCCTCGACCGTTTTAAGCAGTACGGCGTATCCGATGAAGATATTGAAAACCCAGTTTTAACTTCTGCAAGTCGCGACTTTAGACAGCTTTATGCCGATGCTGTACTATCGCGCTCGTACGCGCAGGGTTTGGCTGTGCTGGTGGTCGCCGAAACGATTTATCGTGATTGGGCAGAAGAGAACACGAATTACGGACGCGATTTACCAGATCAAGAAGAATACCGCGGTTGGATTGACGTACATAGGGGAGACTACTTCGATGATTGGTGCGCATTTCTCATAAGCGAATTCAATCGAGTAGCAGATATAACAGATACGAAGATTACTGATACTTTCGTACGTGCTGTTGCTCTTGAACGCGCTTTCTTCGATAATGCGTATGATTCGCAACGAGACTTCCTCGCTTAAGTCCTTGAAAACTCAGCCAGCTCTACACTACGAGGCGTAGTGTAGAGCTTTTTCATTACAATACTCATGTACACAAGTTGGATGTGGGGTGAGTATGGAGCAGACTCGTCAAGAGAACAGTATGCGCGACATAGGGTGTTTTACTGATGGTCATTGTGGTGGCTGGTCCTCTTATCGGAGTTGCTGCAGCGAGCTTGTCGTTACTCTTAGAAATGACTCAACACGTCATGCTGGGAGGGGTAGAAAGTGTGGCTCATCCCGAAGGCGTTAGTCTTCCTATACGGAGAGTTGTTAGCATTCTTGTAGCTAGTTTCGTTGCGGCTGTTATTTGGTGGCTTATTCGTCGTCGTCACACAATTCCATCTGTAGGGGCAAGCGGTACACGGTAAGAGCATGCCTGTTCTCGCTTCACTAGTGCATATTATTGCCCAGATTTTTATTGTTGGCTCCGGCTTATCTATTGGACGAGAAACTGCTCCACGCGAGCTGGGTGCGCTTATTGGACAGAAATTGTCGGGCTTGCTGCGCGTGAGTACGCAGGATATGGCGTTGATTACTGCATGTTGTGCTGGCGCTGGTTTTGCAGGAGTATATGATGCTCCACTGGCAGGCATGTTCTTTGCTGTAGAGATGCTTCTTGTTGATGTGAGTATACGCACAGTAGGTGTGGCGCTAGGAACATCTGTTATAGCTGCATTTTTCGCCAAGTTTGATCAGGGGTAATGCCGCGTTTTACCATATTGATCCGATTGTAGTAAGCCCACGATTAATAGCTATGCGTATGATTACTGGCCCAATTATGGGAGTGTTCGGCTATTTCTTTCGCAGGGGAACATCATGGGCTTCGCAGCACCAAACGCGCTCAATACATATTCTGTGGCAGCTGCCTTTAGTGGGAACAGTAACAGCTGCTATAGCATTTTATCTGCCTCAGATTATGGGCAATGGTCGCGGCTTAGCGCAAACCGCCTATAATGCGAAGAACCATACAGTAATCATACTTTTGCTCGTATTGGCAGTTCTTAAAACAGTTAGTACAATCGCAACCGTGAAATCAGGAGCATCAGGGTGGTGTGCTTACCCCAGCAATCGCTGCAGGGTGGTGCTATCGGAGCAGTTATTGCAATCTGTGCAACACCATTTCTGCCCGGTCTATCTATCAGTGTTGTAGCGCTCATCGCATCAGCAGCTTTCCTTGCCACCAGTCAAAAAGCGCCTCTTATGGCAAGCTGTTTAATGATAGAGCTATCGCACAGTTCCGTTCATGCTCTCGTTGCAGTTGGAACTGCTGTAGCGCTTTCGGTACTGGTCTCGCATACGCTCACAGCTTTTTTCAGTCAGCGAAATTTGCGCTGATTGCGCAACAGGCGAGCGCGGTCAAACAAACGCGGTAATCTCTAGGTATCAAGAAATGTAAGGAGACACTATGGCACTATCCACGACTGAAATGCCAGTCATGAATGATGGCGAAGCAGCCATGGCGGGAGACCCAATTTTCTCTCGTCTGCTTAAAGATCGTATTATCTGGTTAGGTGAGGAAGTTAAAGATTCCAACGCCAATATTATCTGCGCACAAATGCTCATGCTTGCTGCAGAAGATCCAGATAAAGATATTTGGCTGTATATCAACTCTCCAGGCGGTTCTATTACTGCAGGTATGGCAATCTACGACACCATGCAGCTTATTAAGCCAGATGTGGCGACCGTAGCTGTGGGTATGGCTGCTTCTATGGGGCAGTTCTTGCTGTCTAGCGGAACCCCAGGAAAGCGCTATATTACGAAGCATGCGCGCGTACTTATGCATCAGCCATCTGGCGGTGTAGGCGGTACTGCAAGCGAAGTGCGTATTAATGCCGAACTCATTATGGATATGAAGAAGACCTTAGCTGAGCTGACGGCACAGCAAACAGGTCATACCGTAGAAGAAATTTACCGTGATAATGAGTACGATCACTGGTTTACCGCACAACAGGCGTTGGACTACGGATTTATCGATAAAATCGTAGACACCCCAGAAAGCATGAACTAAGGAAGGAACAGCATGGCATCTCAAGAAGCACAATTTATTTCTCGCGCTCAGCGTCTTGCTGGACCTCAAGCCCGCTATGTTATGCCTCAATTTGAGGAGAAAACAGCGTACGGATTTAAGCGTTCTGATCCATACAGCAAGCTGTTTGAAGACCGTATTATTTTTTTATGGGTGTGCAGGTAGACGACGCTTCTGCAGATGATATTATGGCTCAGCTTTTGGTTTTGGAAAGCCAAGATCCAAACCGTGACGTCATGATGTACATTAATTCTCCAGGTGGATCCATGACTGCCATGACTGCGGTTTATGACACTATGCAATACATTAAGCCAGATGTGCAAACCGTATGCTTGGGTCAGGCAGCTTCTGCAGCAGCTATTTTTGTTAGCAGCGGGAACACGCGGTAAGCGTTTGATGCTTCCTAACGCGCGTGTTTTGATTCATCAGCCAGCAATGGGTCAGGATTTTGGTAAGGCTACTGAAATTGAAATTCAGGCTCGTGAACTTGAACGTATGCGCACATGGTTAGAAGAAACTTTGGCTGCTCATACAGGTCAGAGTATTGAGCGCATTCATAAAGATATTGAAACTGATACTATTTTGACTGCGCCTCAAGCTTTGGAATACGGTATGGTGGACGCTGTTCTCGACAAGCGTCAGTAATAAAAAGTATTCTGCGCGCCTGCGCAACTAATAAAAACGCACCTCTTGTGTTAAACAGCAGTTTGATAAACTAGAGGTGCGTTTATGTATAAGGAGAGCTATGGGGCGAAGTCATTAGCTATTACGAGGATGTGCCACGCTGCAGTTTTTGCAATAAAACTGAAGATCAAGTTCATAAGCTCGTTACCGGAAATAATGCTGCTATCTGCGACGAATGCATTGAACTTTGCGTCGAGATTATTTCTGAAGAACGCTTAAATCAAGCAGATCATGATTCGGTAAAACTTATATCTCCGAGCCGTATGACTGCCTTTTTGAATCGCTTTGTAGTGGGGCAAGATAACGCAAAACGTACTTTATCCGTAGCTGTTTATAACCACTATAAGCGTGTTAATCTGCAGCTAATCGATGAAGCTAATAAACTCGCTCATTCCATAATGGCTGAGGATTCTTCTCTATCTCAGGTGGAAATTTCTAAATCGAATGTGCTTCTTCTCGGACCCTCAGGCACGGGTAAAACGTATTTAGCTCAAAGTTTGGCACGCATGATGAATGTGCCTTTTACAATTGTTGACGCCACCACGCTCACAGAAGCGGGTTATGTTGGCGATGACGTAGAAACAGTTTTGCAATCTCTTCTTAACGCTGCTGACGGCTCTATAGAGCGTGCTGAGCGTGGCATTATTTACATTGATGAGATAGATAAGATTGCTCGAAAAACAGGTGAGAACACGTCCATAACGCGTGATGTGAGCGGTGAAGGAGTGCAACAGGCACTTTTGAAGCTCATTGAGGGGACGACCGCTACCGTGCCACTTAAAGGTACTCGCAAGCACGAAGAACAAGAAATGGTGCGCATAAATACAGAAGGAATTCTATTTATGTGCGGTGGAGCCTTTGTAGGATTAGATGATATTATTCGCAAACGCTTAGGGAACACGCGCCTCTGGTTTTGGAGCCGATTGGAGCGTGAGCGAAATGAGCGCTGAAGATGTGCTTGAACACGTAACTCCTGAAGATTTAGCAGAGTTCGGATTACTGCCTGAATTTGTCGGCAGAATGCCGATTATTACCTCCTTACGTGCGTTACATGAAGATGATTTAGTGAAAATCTTAACTGAACCTCATAATGCATTGGTGAAGCAGTACCAGAAACTTTTTGCAGCAGAAGAAGTAGAACTGAGCTTCACTTCAGAGGCTCTCACGCAGGTAGCTGCTCTGGCATTAGAGCGCGGCACGGGAGCGCGTGGATTGCGTTCAATTATGGAAAAAATATTAGAAGAAGCGATGTATGTTATTCCTGATCGTAACGATATTCGTCGTGTAATCATTGACGAAGACGTGGTCCTGGGAAAACAGTCCGCTGGATTGGAAATGAAAGACTAAAGGAGGAACAATGGAGTTCGAAACAGTTGTTCATGCTCGTCATTCTGTGCGTGATTTTCGCGATGAACAGGTGCCGCATGAGGTGCTTGAAGATATTGTGCGCATGGCGCAGAGAACGCCAACGTGGGCAAATTCTCAACCTGTGCGTGCGTATATAGTTTCAGGTGATGCTGCTGTGCGTTTACGTGCTGAACATGCACAGCGCGTTGAATCACATGAGGAATCACACAGTGATATAGCGGCGATGCCACGAAGCCAATGGCCACAATGGAACCAAGAAGTGATGGGACAATGGACTGTTGAGTTTAAGGAGCAATTTGCTCCTGGCCAAGTACATTTTAATCATGCTCAAAAAGTGTTGTATAACGCTCCGGCTTTCGCGTATCTTACCGTTCCATCAGGAATCTTCTATTGGGCACTTTTTCGATGCTGGTGCCTTTGCAAATACGCTTATGCTCGCTGCCAAGAGTCGGGGAGTGGATTCGATTGCTGCATACTCTACAGTTATTTATCCTGAGGAAGTGCGGGGCATTGCGGGAATTCCAGACGATGAAATACTTGTGATAGGTATTGCACTAGGATATGCCAGCGATGATGCAATAAACACTTTTGTGCCTAGTCGTGTGAGCACTGAAAATATAGTGCGTTTTATTTCCTAAATATGGTTGGATTCTACGTGCAAATAGTGCAGCTGAAAACGGCAGAATTTCAACGCAACACGCCATGTACGTTGATGGATTTGCTAAATGACATGAATGTCGTTAGTATATATGTCTTGTGCACAGCACACAGCTGAATAGCTGACATTCCCCGTTAGCTCAGTTGGCAGAGCGTCTGACTGTTAATCAGAATGTCGCTGGTTCAAGTCCAGCACGGGGAGCTTCCAAGCCGGGATTCATCTCGGCTTTTTTGCTTTTCGACGCTTTGTGTTGCGTTTGATGTGGAGCGGAGATTAAGCTGTTGCGAGGGCTTTGAGCGGGTTTTTCGAGATTGCATGTGCGTGACTAGCAGCTTGTTCCACACAATTAGACTTCAAACCGCGTTACACCCAACGATTTCTTACTCGAACGCATTCTGCTTAACCGATTCATACACCTGTTATGCCAGTTTTATGCACAAAATGGCTTCACACGTGGCATATCGGTTGCGCGTATCGACTTCACGCATAAAGTAAAAGCACCTTCATACCGCAGCGATGCCTTGACGCATACCAGCCAGAGGAATCAACTAGAACCTACTGAGCAACATCCGTCCCCAAACCCCGCTAAGCCACAAGAATCCCTATAGTTTGAAAACACGTGTAAACGATACGACATCGCAGAGCCATAGCTGTAAGTCAGTCGCAATAGAACCTTTCTTGGCGTGTTATCCACATTGGTTCACATATTCATAGCAATACCAATAAAACAGACTTTTTCTGTCACAGTAGACATATGAGGAATATTTATTTACTGTACATTAGACGCATGCTAAGCACACTACTATGCCTTGCAATATGCACCACTTTCAGTATTAGTGCTCATGCAGATGCATACACACGAGAACAAGCGGTCTCACGGAATACACGTAGCGTACATACGCAGACTCAGTGTGTGAAGCTGATGGATTGGCCTGTTCGCCATCCTGAAGTGCTTCAAGATTTCGACGCTCCAGACAAACCCTGGCTAGCTGGACATAGAGGAGTTGATTTAGCAAGTCATGAAGGAGATGAACTCATAGCTCCTGCTGCCGGGTATATATCATTCGCTGGTAAAGTTGCAGGAAAAGATGTGGTGGTTATTACTCATCCACAAGGTTTTCGCAGCACCTTCGAACCTGCGCAAGCAGTAGCACGTCAAGGTCAAGCGCTCAAGAGAGGCGAAGTCTTTGCCCTGCGATCGTCTGGAGAAAGTGATCACTGTGAAGACACCTGCATACATTGGGGCGTAAAAATATCAAAACAGCGCTATCTCAATCCTCAACGAATGATTGAGGCAAGCCCGATTATAATCCTGCATCCGCGGGAGTGATATAGCTTGTATCTATCAAAGTTTTCTTGAGATTATCTGCAGATACAGCAAATAATGCGGTCGTTAGGGTAGTAGATCTCACATTTGGTATGCTGCGTTCTAGTCGTGCGCCAGTTCTTCCCTGAGCAATCTGAGCGCATAAAAGAGCTACCGATTCGCTTATATCAGCGCGATCTTCCATACTCGATGTCCAGAGTTTTCCGGTAATAATATGAGGAACGTCATTAATGTATACGCCGAAACTCGTAATAATTGGCCATGTTAAAGACGTCTTTTTCGTTGCGGAAGACTTATCTCTGCCTGTAATATCAGTCTCCTCATCTTCAGGAGACGTTGGCATAGGAACACGTTGCTTATTGACATCAGCATCACCAGCTAAAGTTTTTACAATACTTTCCAAGGTAATATCTGGGTTAATCGTTGCACTCGATCCCGTATATCCCATATTTTTGAGAGCACGAATAACATGGTGAGCAGCGTAGTCATTAAACGCAATAATGCCGTCAATACGGGCATTGGTATTCTGAGAAGACGAAAGACGTGCCTGAAGAGCGTCGGAAATACTAGATTCCGAATCGTCAGACACAGCAACGTTCCTCCAATCTTGAGCGGTTGTATGAGCATCCAAAAGACCAGAAGGGCTATAAGCAACACCTGTTACAAAGTATGGCTTAAGAATTTTCCAACTTGCTGCAAACGCCTGTTCGTTGAACTCCTTTCCTACATTCATAGGCAGAAGCATTTCAATAGCTTGAGGATTCTGTGCTGTTGCCTTATTCAGTTGCAACTTCTTGACTAAATTTTCTGTTTGAATGCGCGCAACAGATTGAGCAGTGGAAAAAGATACATAATAGTTCTCCGCAAAATTAGGTATTTTTTGGCCCATAAGCACAACAGTAATTCCTGCTTTCTGTGCTTTGCGTAGCTGCTCGACTAATGTATCAGGTATATCTGTATTATCATCGTCCGAATTATCAGCAATAGTTGCAGTACTTGTTACTAAATCTCCATAGCGATGACGGATAGCTGCTGATCGAGGAGAATCTTCATCTAATGCTGGGGAAAAAGCAGAATATGACTGTTTTTCGGTAGAAGTAGAAACATTACTGACTATTTTTAAGTTTTTTTGACTTGCTCAGACAGATTAGAAGACATTGAACGAGAAATATTATTTTTAGAAAAACCTTGAGATTGCATCTGCTCAACGATGCTATGCGTGACGTTATCCCATGTGTTTAATGGAGCATTTGGATCGATATCATTACTGCTTTCGGGCGTGAGAATATCGACATGTGACTGAGTAAGAGAAGTAGGATGCGTTACTGAAGGCGTTGTTTTCTTCTGGCAAGCACTGCATAATACAATCATGACAATAACTATGAGTGCACTGAAAACCATCCATACACGCCGTCTGTAGACTTTCCACGCCATCATATATGTTTCTCCTTAGAGCGAGTCATCTGCCATACAGTTTAGCGCAACATGTCTAATGACCTTTGACAAGCTTACGAGAGCTGAACATTACGAAATGATAACGTCACGCGCGCAGTCTAGTCTATAAAGCATGACACAGGAAATTGAAATCGGTATGGGTAAATCCGGACGCATGTGCTATGCGCTCGATGACGTAGCAATAGTTCCAAGCCGTCGCACACGAGATCCACAAGATGTGAATACCTCATGGCAAGTCGATGCTTATGAATTTGACATCCCTATTGTGGGTGCTCCTATGGATTCTTCTATGAGTCCGGACACCATTATTACCTTAGGAAAACTTGGTGGACTGGGTGTTTTGGATTTGGAAGGTGTATGGACACGTTACGAGAATCCACTGCCACAGCTGGAAAAAATTACGCATGCTAGCGATGAAGAAGCAACACGCGTACTTCAGCAAGTATATTCCGAACCAATTAAACCAGAACTGATTACCGCCCGCATTCAGCAAATTCGAGATGCAGGTGTAACAGTTGCAGCAGCCTTAACACCTCAGCGTACCCAGGAATTCTATTCAACTGTTGTTGCTGCTGGAGTAGATTTATTCGTTATTCGTGGTACCGCGGTTTCTGCTGAACATATTTCCCAAACACACGAACCATTGAATCTGAAGAAATTCATTTATGAGCTCGATGTTCCAGTTATCGTTGGTGGTGCTGGCACATACCGTGCTGCTATGCATCTTATGCGCACAGGTGCTGCGGGTGTGTTAGTTGGTTCAGGCGGCTCAGCTGTTTCCTCGTCTAGAACTATTTTAGGTATGCATGTTCCTATGGCTACCGCTATTGCCGATATTGCTGCTGCACGTAAGGATTATATGGAAGAATCTGATGGTCGTTATGTGCAAGTGATTGCAGATGGCGGCTTGGGAACATCCGGCAACTTCGTTAAAGCCTTCGCTATGGGTGCTGATGCGGTGATGATGGGTAGCGCTCTTGCACGAGCAACCGAAGCTCCTGGACACGGAATGCACTGGGGGCGTGAAGCAACGCATAAGAATTTGCCTCGTGGTCGTCGCGTATCTTTGGATACTGTAGGGACTATGGAAGAGATTCTGATGGGACCAAGCACACGCGCAGATGGTTCTATGAACTATATTGGTGCTCTCAAGCGTGCAATGTCCTCAACAGGATACACTCAATTGCGCCCATTCCAGAATTGCCCAGTGGTAGCTACGCCATACGATCACCGTTAAGAAGTCTGTGAAATCCTAGGCATTGTAGAACGATGTGCACAGTGATCACAAAAACGGTCACTATGTGATTCATAAACGTGAATACGATAAAAGCCTGCAGTACAATAAAAAGTGCTGCAGGCTTTTGACGTGCAGTGAACGCCCCCAATCGTTCAATTATTCGAGGGTGATAGTGGAAGAGCACTATCTATGGATGATAAGGCTGGTTCATTAGCATTCGATACGTATTACCGTATCGGACAGAACAGAAAAGAAGTTATAAAATTTCATATCTCGCAATGCGTCGATGGAGACATAGATAAGAGGACATGTGTAAAAGCTTTGTCTATAACTCCTGCAATATCGCATGCTTAGCTATTGATATTGTACGCGGACGTCTTGGGTCAAATATGTTGCGAAATTTAGCGCAACCTCGCGTGATTAATCAAATTGAAAATTTGGCGCGCCTCTTGAAAGAAGAGCCGTCTGCGCGACAAGTTCCATGGGCTGATGCTTCGCGTAAACATATGCCCGTTATTTTACGGACTATGAACGGCTTTGCAGTGTCTCCTGTATATTTCGAATCTAATATTGGTTTGACATTGGGTGGACAGCCATGCTGGGCTAATGTTGTGATGCGTGCTTGCGGACACAAATGGTCATGCACACACTGTGATTTCTGGTAAGCGCTTTATCTGATCTATGCTTATGTTTGGCTAGCCTGCAGTTTCTAGCCAAACATAAGCATATGCAAAGCTCAAAACGCAATCCAATCAAAAAACTAATCAAAAACTATTGTGTAGCGCCAAGATAACAGCGCCCAACATCGTTGTGTGTTAAGGCGTGCCTCTATACTGGGGAAGTATGTTACGCGAATATACCACAGAACCAGTGTATACAACCACTGATGATGATACTATTTTCAAACTTCTCACCGATCGAGCTGCCAGTGAACCAGATAGCGTCGTTGCTCAGGCTTTGCGCGGTCCACGTCGTCAATGGGTAGATATTACTGCAAGCCAGATGCTAGACGATGTACGCAAAGTTGCTAAAGGCTTGCTTGCAATGGGCATTAGCAAGGGAGATTCCGTTCTGATTTACTCTCCAACATGTTATGAGTGGGGAGTAGTAGATTTTGCATGTGCATCTATCGGCGCTATTTCTGTGCCTGTGTACGATACGGATTCACCAAAGCAGGTTGCTCAAATCGTTTCGGAAACCTCTCCACAAGTTGCGTTTGCTGGTGGAGATGAACGTTCGTTAACGCTTGAAGCGATGCGTCAGTCACCTGATAATTCTGTGCGTTATAGTTTCAATATGCAGTCCAACGGTTTACAAGCTGTGACGGACTGGGGTAAAAAGGTGAGCGATGAGACCTTAGATGAGGCTATTGCACACATTCATGCAGATGACCCGCTCACCATTATCTTTACTTCTGGATCTACAGGTAAGCCAAAGGGCGCTCTTATTTCACACCGTAATTTTGTGCACACTGTTAAAAGTGGTTGGGCTGTATTGCCAACAATGCTTATGGCAGACCCAACACGACTGCTCTTATTCCTGCCTTTGGCTCATGCCTTTGCTCGCTATATTCAGTACACTGCGATTGGTGCTCACGGTGTTGTTGGCTACTTATCGGATACAAAGCATTTGCTGGCAGATTTGCGCGGCTTCCGTCCAACATATATGTTGGCTGTTCCTCGCGTATACGAAAAGGTATATAACGCAGCATCTCAGAAGGCTGGAAACGGCTTGAAAGGTCATGTGTTCTTAGCTGCATATAAGCATTTTGTGCAGTGGAGTAAAAATGAGCAAGAAGGCAAAGCTCATACGTGGCGCCAAAAAGTTGCATCATAAGTTCTTTATGAGTGTGGTAGGGTTCTTCTATCCACTCGGCAATGGGCAATGGAATGCGCTTTATGGCTTGTGGTGGAGCTCCAATGAATGTTGATTTAGCTCACTTCTTCAACGGCATTGACGATCTAACCTTTATTCAAGGCTATGGTTTAACAGAAACCTCTGCTCCATGCATGGTGAACTTTGAGGCAAAGAATCACGTCGGCTCCGTTGGCCGAGTAGGTCCTGGTTTCTCTGCTCGTTTAACAGATGAAGATGAACTGGAAATTAAGGGGCCAAGTGTTTTCTTGGGATATATTAACGCTCCTGAACAAACTGCTGACGTAATGAATGGTGAGTGGTTGCGCACAGGTGATTTAGCCAGCATCGATGATGACGGCTATGTGTATATTACCGGTCGCAAGAAAGATTTGATTATTACTGCTGGTGGTAAGAATGTATCTCCTGCACCGTTAGAAGATATTATTGCCACCTGCCCAATTGTGTCTCATGTTGTGGTAGTAGGAGATAATAAACCGTTTATTGCAGCCTTAATTACTTTGGAACCAGACATGTTGCGTCAGTGGCTAGAAGGTCATGGATTAGATGCAAATATGACTCCTTTGGAAGCTGCAAAGAACGAGGCAGTGCGCGCATTTATTCAAGAATATATTGACCATGCAAATGCTAATGTGTCTCGAGCTGAATCTGTACGTAAATTCGTAGTATTGCCATCAGAATTCAGCCAAGAAGCTGGAACATTGACTCCAAGCTTGAAAAATCGTCCGTCCACGTGTTATTAAACAATATGGTCAGGTTATTGACGAAATTCTGTATGCTCCAAAGCCATCAGCTATGACAGATGCAGCAACAGCTAAAATCATGGCAGCAGCAGAACAGTTCAACAAGCAGGTACAGCCAACAGTTAAAGCTGCACGCGACATGATTGAACCGATGTATAACAAGGCTATGGAAAATGTTAAAGATAACGTAGCTGAGTTCTCTGAACAGCTTAGCGAACGTTTGCGCTCAACGGCTACACACGATGACGCAGAAACTGAGAACGAGGAGAAATAATTTATGGCCATTCGCGATATTCGCGTTGTTCCTGATCCAGTATTGCGCACGCCATGCGATGAAAATTACCAATATTACGCCAGCAGTACGCAACCTCGTGCAGGATTTGCTCGATACCGTCGATGATCCAGGCAGAGCTGGGCTCTCGGCGAATCAAATTGGCGTTAGTCTGCGCGCTTTCTCCCTACAATATTGAAGGGAAAAGTTGGGCTATATCTCTCAAACCCAGTGCTGGTAGAAAAAAATCGGGCGAGCAATATGGAGATGAAGGTTGCCTGTCTGTTCCAGGACTATGGTATAAAAACCCGTCAGAAGCGATTACGCAAAAGGTAGAAGGCATTAATCTCAGAGGGAGAAAAAAAGTCGTTCTCGAAGGTTCAGGGACTTATGGGGACGCATGCTCCAGCATGAGTGCGATCATCTTGACGGTCACGTCTATCTCGATCGTCTCGAAAAAAAGAAGAGAGGCGAGAGCCTTTGCGCTACATGCGTGCTCATCACGCTAAAGGCGATGTACGCGTAGCGCTTTTCAGGCGTGTCGCGCGAACTTAGTATGCAGGGTTCTAGTACTATAAAAGCTTGCATATCGCCATTTTAGGGGTATATTCGCACAAATACTCGTAAAAAACTTTTATTGTCTATAGATATGTGAAAACGCGCTATGTGTGCGACGATTCGTGTCGGTCGGCTGTTTATACAGCTGTATGCGAATCTGCATAGCCAGGCAAGAACCGACAGAAAGGTATATCATGGCAGAAATTACCATGAGCCAGATGCTCAAGGCTGGCGTTCATTTTTGGTCATCAGACTCGTCGTTGGAACCCTAAGATGAAGCAGTTCATCTTGGCTGAGCGCAACGGCATTCACATCATCAACTTGTTCAAGTCTCTCGATTTGATCGATCAGGCTTATGACTTCATCAAGCAGACCGTAGCACACAACGGCACCGTTCTGTTCGTAGGTACCAAGAAGCAGGCTGCACAGGCAGTATCTGCTGAGGCTGCTCGCGTGAACATGCCATACGTGTCTGAGCGTTGGTTGGGCGGTATGCTCACCAACTTCCAGACCGTGTCTAAGCGTGTTGTACGTATGAAGGAACTCGAAGAGATGGACTTCGATGACGTACGTTCCAGCGGTTTTGACCAAGAAGGAACTCCTTCTTCTTGAGCGCGAAAAAGGACAAGCTCGTTAAGCAGCTTGGCGGTATCCGTAACATGGATCGCACTCCTTCCGCAATGTTCGTTGTAGACATCAACAAGGAAGCTCTTGCAGTTGAAGAAGCTCACAAGCTCGGCATTCCTGTAGTAGCTCTTGTAGATACCAACACCGATCCAGACTCTGTGGATTACCCAATCCCAGCAAACGATGACGCAATCCGCGCTATCGAACTTCTCACAGCTTTGATGGCAGATGCGGTAGCAGAAGGTCTTCTTGCTCGTGGTGGCAAGGGGTGCTAATGCAGCAGCTGCACGAGCAGCCACTTGCTGAGTGGGAAACTGAACTCTTGAAGTCTGATGCAGCTAATGAAGCTGCTCCAGCTCAAGCAGAAGCTGAAAGCAGCTCAGGCTGAGTAAAAGAAACTTTTCAGGTTTTGAGGAGATAAAAATGGCACAGATTACTGCTGCTCTTATTAAGGAAGTGCGTGACGCTACAGGCGCAGGCATGATGGACGTTAAGAAGGCTTTGACTGAAGCTGAAGGCGACATTGCACGCGCAAAGGAAAATCATCCGTGCAAGCGGTATTAAGGCTGCTGGTGCACGTGAAGGTCGTAAGGCTCAGGAAGGTCTTATTGCTTCTTCCGTAGCTAACACAGCAGAAGGTCAGACTGGTTACGCGGTTGAGCTTAACTCTGAGACTGACTTCGTAGCAAAGACTGATGCTTTCGTAGAGCTCGGTGATACCGTTGTAGCAGCTGCTCAGGGCAGCAGATGCTCGCAATGAAGAAGCAGTTTTGGCAGCATCCACCGATGCTGGCACTGTGAAGGACACCATTGACGAAGCAGGTGCACTCTTCCACGAGCACGTAAAGCTCGGTCAGGTTGCATCCGTAAGCGGTCCACACGTAGAAGTTTATGCTCACCGCAAGTCTGTGGAACTTCCACCATCTATCGTTGCTATGGTGGCAACCGATGAAGCTGGTGCAGAAGTTGCTCACGAAGTAGCTTTGCAGATTTCTGCAATGGCTCCACAGTGGCTCACCCGCGAAGATGTTCCAGCTGATGTTGTGGAATCCGGAAAAACGCGTAGCTACCGAAAAGTCTTTGGCAGAAGGCAAGCCAGAAGCAATCGTTCCAAAAGATTGTTGAAGGTCGCATGAACGCTTTCTACAAGGAAGTTGTTCTGCTCGAGCAGGCATATGTGAAGGATCCATCCAAGACCATCGGTGACCTGTTCAAGCAGGTTGGTGGTTCCAGGCTGTTGCCTTTGCTCGCGTAGAAGTTGGTAAGGGTGAAGACGCTGAGTAAGCGTTAAAACTTTACTCAACACTCAACATGAAGCACTTTTGAGGGCAGACACTTTCGGGTGTCTGCCCTCTGTTGTTTTTATGCTGAGTCTCGGGGTTTAAGTTGTTGATACCCGCACGTGTTGATCATAAAATGCCCTAACGTGGCAGGTCATATGTAAGCTCGCAACGAATTGATCGAGTGTTTTTATCCGAGTGCTGTATCGTACATAGCTATCAATAGCTTTACTCGTTACAGCTATCAGAGCCTCTAAACCAGTGCTGGTAAAAGCTTTACCATGTACAGCTAACGCCTGCTGTGTAAGTTGCAACAGAAAACGCGCTCATCTTCGCCTCCATAGCACGCGCGGAAAACAGTTAGTGTAACCAGCTGTGTCAGTACCGCCATATCAAGACACACGTCGGTAAGACCTACCAATCACACGAGCCCCTGACACCCCTCTATACACGAGCACTTTCGTAGCTTTTTCTCTATAGTGCACGCAACACCCTTGTAGGGAGCGAAAAAGGTAGACTTAAAAACAATTTTGTATGCTGACGAAAGGAACGTCATAGTGAGTGCACAGCGTCGCGTTTTTACCGAAGCTTTCCGGTGAAGCTTTTGGCGGAGGTTCTGTGGGAATTGACACACAGATTATTAGCCGTATTGCTCAGGAAATCCACACTGCAGTAAATAAAGGTGTGCAAGTAGGAATTGTTGTTGGCGGCGGCAATTTCTTCCGTGGTGCAGAACTCAGTCAAGCAGGTTTGGAACGTAGCCGTGCTGACTACATGGGTATGCTTGGAACAGTTATGAACTGCTTGGCTTTGCAAGACTTCCTCGAGCAGGAGGGACAGCCAACACGGGTGCAAACTGCTATTACTATGGGGCAGGTAGCAGAGCCTTACATTCCGCTTAAAGCTATTCGTCATATGGAAAAGGGACGTGTGGTTATTTTCGGTTCAGGTGCGGGTATGCCATACTTCTCCACAGATACTGTTTCTATTCAGCGCGCTCTTGAAATTGGTTGCGAAGAAGTTCTTATGGGAAAGAATGGGGTAGATGGTGTGTATACTGCTGATCCTCGTAAAGACCCATCAGCAACTTTGCTTCGTCATGTGAGTTTTTAACCGAGCTTTAGTTGATAACTTAGCTGTTATGGATGCTTCTGCATTATCTATGGCTCGCGATAACAATATGCATATTCGCGTATTTGGTTTGGAAACACCAGGAAACGTCACTGCTGCATTAACTGGTGAAAATATCGGTACGATAGTATCGAACGAAGAATAAAGAATACAGGTATTCTGAGAAATCAAGAATTCTATATACTCAAAGAAAGAGGATAAGATGGCAACAATCGTTGATCAAGCTCGTGAACAGATGAAAAAAGACCGTTGAATCTACTCAAGAGAATTTTGCTGGTATTCGTACTGGTCGTGCAAACCCAGCATTTTTGAATCCAATTATGGTTGATTATTATGGTGCTCCAACACCGTTGAAAAGCTCTGGCTACCATCGGTGTTCCAGATGCACGTACTTTGGCTGTAACCCCATTCGACGCTTCCCAAGCTAATGTTGTGGAGAAGGCTATTCGCGATTCTGATTTGGGAGTTAACCCTCGTCGTGACGGCAATGTTATTCACGTAACCATGCCAGAGCTGACTGAAGAGCGTCGCAAGGAATACGTAAAGATTGCTCGTACGAAGGCAGAAGACGGTAAGATTGCTGTGCGCAATATTCGTCGTAAGACAAAAGAAAATATTGATGCTGCTATTAAAGATGGCGATTTCGGAGAAGACGAAGGTAAGCGTTTGCTTAAGGATTTGGAAGACGCTACAAAGAAGATTACTGATGAAATCGATACCATGTTAGCAAGCAAGGAAAAAGAAATTCTGTCCGTCTAAGAAATTCTATCTGTCGGATGCATTCTATCTGGCGGACGCATGCTTGGCTTATATAAGTTCATGCTTAAATGGCAATTCGTACTTGGAAGACTAGAAAAGACTAAAAGATGACGAGCATCGTCTGTTTCAGGTACGAATTGCTGGATTTTTTGGGTTAAATTACGATGAATAGTATTGCTCAGGACTACCCAGATGAAACGAATGACGCGGACTTGTGCTACGAAGCGATATTGAGCTTGAATGAGTAAGTTGATGCTGAATCTAACTTGTGTGGTAAGGCTCTCGTCTCAGATGCGTAGGGGTGAGTTGCGATTAAACGAGTATGAGTCTATACAGTAGCTCTCATGTGTGAGCTTGTTCTGGCGCTCGGCACGAATATGGGCATCATGCCAAAGCTCGTACCAAGATAGAATTTCAGTAGGTTAAGCGAGAATATTACTGTTGCGATATATTGCAGAAGTATCAGTAGGATTTCATACGTTAGGACTTATACGTTTATCCTAAAAATGCGGAGGTCTCAGTGCACTTGCCTTAGTTATGCTGGAATCAAGCAGATGAACTGAGTGCAAGTATTGACGAGGAGAACACGATGCACATACTTCACCAACGAATCAACCACAAGAAAACGCGCTTGATGCTATAAATAAACGTACGGGGCGTAATATGGTGCAGGCTGTGGCAACAGGTGCTCTGCTCGTTGCCATGGTTGTGGGAAGTTTGGTTTTTGAAAAACAGATTTTCTTAGCTCTGGTTATTGTTTTCGTTGCTATTGCTCTGTGGGAGTTGCGTGTTGACTTTGCAGTCATTGGCATACGCATTCCTATTGTGGCATTGTGGATTATGAGCACAGCCACTATGCTTGCCACATTCTATCTTCCCGGGGTTTCTCATACCGTTGTGGCTGCAATCGGTTGTTTACTTACAGCTGCTGTTGTGGCTCTTATCTCAACGATTGTGCGTAGCAATCATCAGGGAGTAGACAAAGCGGTGGCTAAAAAACGAGTGCACCCTCATTCGCAAGTATCTGCGCGTGAACCGAAAAACTATGACGCATGTAGGAGCGTCTTTTGCTTGCCGTTTTCTATGTTACGGTTCTTGCCAGCTTTATTGTTTTGCCGCTGACAAGAGACCATCCTGTAGCTTTTGAATTTATGATTATTTTCTTGCCTTCACTGGGCGATATTGGTGGGCTTATTTTTCGGCGCAGCTTTTGGCACGCATAAGTTATCTCCTCGAATTTCGCCTAAGAAGAGCGTAGAAGGCTTGCTTGGTTCTATTCTGTTTGCCGTCGTTGGATCCTTAGCTATAGGTTTCTTTACCTATTCCAGATCTGATTTTGTGATGCATCTTCCTGCATTGGTTATTTTGGGTGTGTGCGTTGCAATTGTAGGCCTTTTTGGTGATTTATGTGCTTCCATGCTCAAGCGAGATATGGGACTGAAAGATATGGGACATATCTTGGCTGGACACGGTGGCGTTTTAGATCGTGCAGACTCGATTTTGATGTGCGCACCAGTTATTTGTATGCTAGTAATGGCTTTTGGCTTGTAGGACGTGTGAAGGATAGTATGGCAATTCAGCGCGAACACGATTTAGGAAGTGGTATTACTGAGGGCGGCACTCAGGGTGCTTTTCGTGATGTTTTAGCAAAAAATCATTCCCGACGTGGTAAGGCTCCCTTACATTTAGTGGATATGACTGATGAACAGCGCAAAGAGGTGGCGGCTCAATTAGGCATGCCCGCTTTTCGCGTGAAACAGTTGGCTCAGCATTATTTTGCGCATGGAGATACAGACGTTCATAATTATTCTGATTTCCCTGCTCGCTTTGCTGACGTTGCGAAAGAAGCATTTTTCCCTACACTGATTGAACCGGTGGCTGAACAAGAAGCCGATAATGGCGAGACGATTAAAACTTTGTGGCGTCTTTTTCGACGATTCGCGCATTGAATCGGTGTTGATGAAGTATCCGACGCGCACTACGCTGTGTATTTCCAGCCAAGTGGGGTGTGGTATGGATTGTCCATTTTGCGCGACAGGGGCGATTGGGGCTGACGCGCAATATGTCCGCTGGAGAAATCGTGGAGCAAGTGCGCATTGCTGCATACCAATGTGCGCACGGCCGGTTGCCAGGCGGTTCAACACGTTTAAGCAATATTGTTTTTATGGGCATGGGCGAAGCTTTAGGTAACTATAAGGCAATGATGACGGCTATTCGTCAAATTAGTGCTTTACCTCCTGAAGGTTTAGGTATTTCTGCACGTAATATAACGCTGTCTACCGTGGGTGTTGTTCCGGGTATACGTAAGCTTATTAATGAGCATATTCCTGTACGCTTAGCTGTTTCTTTACACGCGCCAAGCGATGAATTACGCAACGAACTCGTACCTATGAATAAGCGTTTTAATACTACCCAGGTTTTGGATGCAGCGCATGATTACTATCTGAGCTCAAAACGTCGCGTCAGTATTGAGTATGCGTTAATGCGCGGTATTAACGATCAAGCTGAACATGCCAAGCTATTAGCTAAGCGTTTGAATCATTATGGTGACGATTGGGTGCATGTTAATCCTATCCCTCTTAATCCTATTGAAGGATCCAAGTGGACAGCTTCTAAGCCAGAAGATGAGCAACGCTTCATAGAAATTCTTCGCAGCGCGGGTATTTCTGCTACTTTACGCGATACTCGAGGAAGCGATATTGATGGAGCCTGCGGTCAGTTAGCAGCTAAAGAATTAGCGAATAATTTAGTAAGCCGTTCTTAAACGTGCTTGAATAGCTCAAGGAGAAGTATGTCTATTGCAGTGCGCGTTATTCCGTGCTTAGACGTGGATGCAGGTCGCGTGGTTAAGGGCGTGAATTTTCAGAACCTGCGCGATGCCGGAGACCCTGTTGAATTAGCACGTGAATATTATCGACAGGGTGCTGATGAACTGACCTTTCTCGACGTTACTGCGTCAAGTAAAGGACGCGAAACAACGTACGATATGGTACGCCGTACAGCTGAAGAACTGTTTATACCGTTGACTGTTGGCGGTGGTGTGCGCACAGTAGAAGATGTAGATAAGCTTTTGCGTTGCGGAGCCGATAAAGTAGGAGTGAATACTGCTGCTATTAATGATCCTGATTTAATTAGTCAGGTAGCAGATCGTTTTGGCGCTCAGGTTTTAGTTCTGTCTATTGATGCTCGTCGTGAAAATAACCCTGACGGCTCTAGGCACACACAATCTGGGTATGAAGTAACCACAATGGGAGGAAAACATCGAACAGGTATTGATGCCGTAGAATGGGCACAAAAAGCGGCTGAATTAGGAGCCGGCGAAATTCTGCTCAATTCTATGGACGCAGATGGCACTCAAGATGGCTTCGATATTGAAATGATTCGCGATGTTCGGTCTGTGGTGTCGGTACCGATCATTGCCAGCGGTGGCGCAGGACGAGTAGAAGATTTCCCTCCAGCTATTGAAGCAGGAGCAGATGCTGTGCTCGCGGCATCTGTTTTTCCACTTCGGACAGTTAACTATTGCACAAGTAAAAGAGGAATTGCGCAATAACGGACAGCGAGGTACGGTTATGACGTTAAGTGTAGAAAAAATCGCACAGCGCCTCAAACACGATGACAAAGGCTTAGTTGCTGCAGTTATTCAGCAGTATGATTCTGGTCGTGTGCTGATGGTGGGGTATATGAATGACGAGGCATTACATCGTACCTTGACGCAAGGCAGAGTTACGTTCTGGTCTCGCTCACGGCAGGAATACTGGCGTAAGGGCGATACCTCTGGTCATGCGCAGTACGTGAAAAAGGTCGAGATTGACTGTGATGGTGATGCCCTTCTCATTCAAGTAGACCAAGTAGGAGCTGCTTGTCACACAGGAGAATACTCGTGTTTCGACACTGGTGGCCAGTTAGAAGCTTATGTAGGTACAGCTGAGTAGTCTCGACATTAGAAGAACACAGTATTGTGAGGACACTTTCATGAACTTAGCATTCATTCCTTCACCATCAATATCCAGTTTTAATATTGGTCCGGTGACCATTCGCTTCTATGCTTTGGCTATTCTCATTGGTCTATGCGTAGCAGTGTGGCTGACCACTGTGCGTTGGAAAAAAGTTGGGAGGATCTTTTCGACCAGATTATTGACGTTACCCTCATAACTGTTCCATCGGGAATTATTGGCGCACGTTTATATCATGTTTTTACCACCCCTGAACTGTATTTTTGGTAAAAATGGCAATCTAGGCGATATTCTGCGCATTTGGAATGGCGGTCTAGGCATTTTGGGGAGCAGTTGTGCTCGGATCTCTTGCTGTATGGGCATGGTGCCGTTACAAGAAATACTCTATGGCATTATTAATGGATGCAGTCGCCCCAGGTCTGCTGATTGCCCAGGGTATAGGGACGTTTAGGAAACTGGTTCAATCAAGAACTATACGGTGCACCAACCACGCTACCATGGGGTTGAAGCTCAATTCCACGCATCGGCTATAGGTTCAACTCAAGCTTGCTATGATGGCACGTCTTGCCCGAGCCTGTACGACAATCTTTACCATCCAACCTTCTTGTATGAGATGTTATGGAATTTCTTAGGTGCCGGCTTGCTCTTATGGCTTGGATCTAAGATTACTGCACGCTTTAAAGCTGGCACTCAGTTTGCTCTGTACGTTATGTGGTACACAGCAGGACGCACGTGGATTGAAATGCTTCGCATTGATCGCTCCCATGAATTCCTCGGATTACGATTGAACGTATGGGTTGCTTTATTGACTTTCATTATTGGCGTTATCGCATTTGTTGTGATTCAAAAGCGTAATCCTCAAACGAGCAATCTTCAGACTCGCTTAGCTCACGTTACTGAGTTAGAAAATAAAGTAGCTTCTGGAGATTTAACGAGCCGCCAGTTGCGCGCTCAGCTTGACGAGGAATCTCTGGAAGAAAAGCGTGAACTCAAGCAAAAGCAAGCTGAAGATCTCGATCAGAAAAAGATTCATGCTGAAGTTGAGAAATCTTTGTATGAACAAGCTAAGGCTTTGGTTGCTAGCAATCATGAAAAATGCAAAACATAGCAGCGAATCCCAAGAATCCGAAGAATCTTCAGAATCTGAGAAAACGAAAAAACTAAAAGACATCTCCGTCTGTCTTTCACCATAAAAATGAGGAACTATGACTATTCAAATTGCACCAAGTATTTTATCTGCTGATTTCGTCAACCTCGAGAGCGAACTTAATGCAATCGCTACCGCTGATTTAGTTCACGTTGATGTTATGGATCACCATTTTGTTCCTAACTTGACTTTTGGGTGAGCCAATCGTTAAGCGTATTTGTGAAGTAAGCCCTATTCCTGTAGATGCTCATTTGATGATTGAAGATCCTGATCGTTGGGCACCAGAATTTGCTAAGGCTGGCGCAGATTCTGTAACCTTCCATATGGGTGCCGCTCATGCTCCTGTACGTTTGGCTCGACAGCTTCATGATATGGGGAGCTAAGGCATGCTTCGCAGTTCGTCCAGCAGAACCGGTAGAGCCAATTTTCGATATTCTCGAAGAATTCGACATGATTTTGATTATGACGGTGGAACCTGGTTTCGGTGGTCAGAAATTCTTAGACAATCAGATGAATAAGGTTCGCCGTTTACGAGACGAAATACACGCCGCGGTTTAAAGCACCAAGATTCAGGTAGATGGTGGTGTAAGCCCATCTACAGCAGCTATCGTAGCAGAAGCAGGTGCAGACGTACTGGTTGCAGGTTCGGCAGTCTACGGTGCAGATAATCCGGCTGAAGCTATTGCAGCGATCCGTCAAAAAGCAGAGGAAGCATTCCGCGCATGAAAACATTTGAAGAACTCTTTACTGAATTAAGCGCAAAAGCGGCTGAAGGCACTGAAGGCTCTTTAACCGTGGACGAGTCTGAATAAAGGCACTCATTTTATTGGCAAGAAAAATCTTGGAAGAAGCAGGCGAGACCTGGACAGCAGCCGAATATGAAGGTGCACGCACTGCTGAAGAAATGAGTCGCTCATTTATCACGTGCAAGTCATGATGATTAAAAAGTATTTCTTTAGAGAACCTCTACAAGTACCTCTAAATTGTGAACAAAAGATAGGGAAGACGCATGTTAAAAATTGCTGTACCGAATAAGGGTATGCTGTCTGAACCAGCGTGGGATTTGCTTAAAGAAGCAGGTTACCGTCTGCGTACCAATGCACGCCAACTGGTAGTAGAAGACCCTAATAACGGTATTCAACTTTTTACTTGCGTCCTCTCGACATCGCAGTTTATGTTGGAAGCGGCATTATTGATTTAGGTATTACTGGTCGCGATATGCTGCTGAATTCCGAAACAGATGCGATTGAGCAGATGCCTTTGGGCTTTGGAGACTCAACTTTCCGTTTTGCAGCTCCAAATGAGAGCAATATTATGACTGTCGAGGATTTGGATGGTAAACGCATTGCCACCTCCTTCGACAAAGTTGTTGCCGATTATATGGAAAACCTCGGCTTGAAGGCACGTATTGTCCATCTTGATGGGGCAGTAGAATCCTCAGTTCAGCTTGGTGGCAGATGCAATTGCCGATGTTGTGTCTACGGGAACTACTTTACGCAATGCAGGTTTGCGTATTTTTGGTGATCCAATAGTGACGTCGGAAGCCATTGTGGTGCGCTCTCCACGCATTGCTGGAAATAATCCTGAACTTGTTGTTTTCCAGCGCCGCCTCAAAGGCGTTTTAACTGCACATAATTACGTGCTCATGGATTACGATATTCCTGTATCGAAAGTGGGGACAGCAGTAGCGATTACGCCTGGATTTGAATCGCCTACAGTGTCTCCTCTGCATGATTCACAGTGGGTAGCTGTGCGCGCTATGGTTCCACGTTCCGAAGTGAATATACTGATGGATCAGCTCTATGAAGTAGGTGCTCGCGCTATTATTATTACAGGAATTCAAGCTTCACGCATGTAGAGGATCGGATTGGCTGCAGAGAAAACACACGATACGGATACAATGACAGATGAGACTTTACTATTAAAGCCAAGTAATAGGATTATTACATGGCCGAATTTTGTGAGCCTCATTCGTCTTTTGACTATTCCGTTGATTGCGATTCAGATTACCAAGGTCATCTTTTTATCGGCTTAATCGTTTTGGCTATATCCGCTTTAACCGATGGCATAGACGGATTTTTAGCACGACGATTAAATCAGATTACGAAGCTCGGTCAGATTCTTGACCCGATTGCCGACCGTCTTCTTATTGTCAGCTCTATCTTAGCTTTGGGATTTGCAGGTTTCTGCCATGGTGGTTCATTATTGTGGTGGGATTACGCGATTTTATTTTGGGTGTGCAGATTATTGTTCTGGCACAGTATGATTACGGTCCGCTTCCTGTGCATTTTGTGGGAAAAACAGCCACAGCAATGATTATGACGGATATTCCTGTTCTAATGATCTCAGGTATGGGGCAATCTTGGATTTTTAACGCATTAGAGAATTTTGGAGTAGCTCTTGCGATCTGGGGAGTAGCACTTTACTGGGTTGCTGGTGTTATTTATATTAAGCAGGGGATGAGGCTTATTCGCCAGGCTCACGAGGAGAAACGTGATGGAGAATAAGCCTTCACCCGTTCCTAGTGTTATTCCGCCACAGTTAAGCGAAGAAGCGCAGCAGCGTTCACGTGTTACTTTTTCCAGTGATGCCGGAAAACTCAGTAAAAGACGCATCGAAACGCGCTCATCACAAAACTCACAGTCAGCGCGTTCGCAGTCGCGCAGAACTCCCAAGTCCTCTCAATTATTAGAGGACTTAATGCGCCATCCGCTCGATCCTCTTTTTGAGGACGCTACTTTAACAGCGCATACAATATCGCGTACACAGCGCATTATTACGCATATTATTTCTTTTTATTCTGTGCGTGGTTGTAGGTTTTGGCAGCTCTCCAAGCAGTACGGATCTTACAGGGTCAATCTCGAGAAAAAGTGCGTGCACAATTAGCAGCGCAACTTGTTGCTACTACAAAAATGCACAAGACCTCGAAAATACTGTTAAAAAGCAGCAAAAAGAACTGCTCAATCTTACGCGACAAACGAAAAACGAAGCCAATACTATCAGTAAAATACGTGATTCCTATATTCTTACCGCACAGTCAGCAGTGCGAGGTTCAGGTATAACGATGACGCTGACTAATCCGAGCACGGATGATTCAGCGACCAAAGGACGTGTTACAGATGGTCAGTCAAACGCATTAGTAAGCGATGCGCAATTGCAATATATTTTATCTTTGCTCTGGCAAGCAGGTGCTGAAGCTATCAGTATTAATGATGTGCGTATAGGACCTCAAACTGCTGTACGTTCAGCTGGAGGCACTATACTGGTGAGTATTACGGCAGTGCAAAGCCCTTACGTAATTCGCGCTATTGGTAATGCACAGATTATGCAGAATGCTGTGGATTCCTCACGTATAGCTTCTGTACTGTTCACCCCGATTGGAGTTTCTATGACAGTTACTCACAGCAAAGTTCTCGGCCTTCCTGCGGCAAATGCTGTGAGTATTGAACGAGCACGAAAGGAGTAACTATGGCAGCAGTATTGGGTATTATTGTTGGCGTTGTTGCTGGCATTTTTGTTCGAACAGATGTTCCTGTATGGCTTCAACCATATTTGCCAATTATGGTCGTAGCTGCTTTAGACGCATTACTTGGAGCTGCACGCTCTTTCTTTGAACGTAATTTTTCTGACCGAGTTTTTGTTATTTCCTTTATTTCTAACGTTGGTACTGCAGTGCTGTTGGTTTATATTGGAACGTTGCTAGGAGTAAGCTCGCAGTTAACTACTGCAGTTATTGTGGTTCTTGGTATTCGTATCTTCTCGAACGTGTCGGCTATTCGACGCTTTATCTTTAGATCCTAGGGCAGGGTAGATATGGTAGGAGATACTCAGCACGACTCAAAGCCTGAAGCAGACGAAATTCAGACAGGCGTTTTTCCCGCAGTTGAAAAACGTTCACCTCGAGGAAGCAATACCCGTGTAATTTCCTCATGGAGCGAGTTTGCTCATGCTATCCGTACGAATCGTCATGCGCGAGGGGCTATTAGTTCCCTTATTTTGCTGTGTTTGGGAGCATCGGTAGGTTTTGCATTTATGGTTCAGCAACGCATTACCGATACGTCGTATACATCACTGAGCGAGTCAGAACTTGTTACTCTTTTAAGTGAAACAGATAATCAAATCTCGCGACTTGAAAGTCAACGTTCTCAGCTCAGTCAGCAGTTGCAGTCCATTCAATCAGCAGCAGATAAACAAAAAGAAATTGAACGCGTTGTGCAGGAAAAATAAAGATGCCAACGATATTTTTGAGTGGACGTGTAGCAGCTCGAGGTGAAGGTATCACTATTACAGTAACGCAGGAACTGAGAAAAAATTTCTGCCGCAGCTTTATATACGTTGATTGAAGAACTACGCAATGCCGGAGCAGAGGTTATTCAAATTGGCAATGTTCGTGTGGTCACCTCCACGTATATTGTTGATACCGAATCAGGATTAATGAGTGACGGCCAATATCTGAGTGCGCCGTACACGATTAAAGCAATAGGAGACCCTTCGAACCTCCAAAATGCTGTGGATATTAATGGTGGAATAGGTTCGTCACTGCGCGTGAATTACGGAGCGAGAGTTGTGGTCAAGCAAGCTAACGAGGTAAATATTACTGCGCTGGCTAACAGTTTTGAATATAAGTACGCCCAAACAGTAGAATAAGAGTCATGGTTATTTCAATTCCGACAGCCGGAGAGACAACAAGTATTGGTTTACCAGCTATAACAGTTCCTGTTACAGCTACAGGGGAGCGCCCATTAACGCAGGAAGATATGAACACGATTGCTCAGCTTTCTGATACATCCGCTCTACTGATTGCAACACGCGGAGCCGATGGAGCACGTTATCTTTTGGATGCAGACGTTATTACTGCAGGACGTGATGCGGCCAGCGATATTGTGCTCGACGATAACACTGTATCGCGTGAGCATACGATTTTTAAGCGCTCAGGAAGTGTTTTTACTGTTGAAGATGCAGGAAGCTTAAACGGTACTTATGTGAACCGTGAACGCGTTGATTCTGCACGCCTGAACAGCGGAGATGAGATTATTATCGGGCGTTTCCGCTTTGCTTTCTTCACAAAGTCTCCAGCTGTTGTGCAGTAAGTCAACACAATCAACATTTCTCGCTCTACAATATGTACTAGAAAAAATGTGAAAGTTGGGGTTATGGAAGAAATAGAACGTCCACAGTTAAGTTTGCATGTGCGGTTATCTGAACGTCAGGATTTGAGTAATCATAATGCCATTCAGGGTACACTTTTTACTCTTGATGATAATCGTGAAGAGGTGGGGTACAGGGGAGTAGTAGCCTCTAAAGTTGCCGGTATCACCTATCGCCAGCTCGATTATTGGGCACGTAAACATATTGTGGAACCAAGCATTACCCCATCGACAGGCTCTGGTTCACGTAGGCTATATTCTTTTAAAGATATTATTATTTTAGCTGTAGCGAAGAAATTGCTCGATACGGGTGTGAACCTCAATAATGTGACCACAGCTTTGAGCTATTTGAATACCAGCAGCATGGATAAGCTTGAAACAGCCATTATTGTGTCTGATGGTATGCATATTTTTGAATGCACAAGCGAAGCTGAAATGCTTGAATTATTGCGTGCGGGTCATGCTGTATTTGGCATTTCCGTGGGTGTTTTGTATACCGAAATTACTGAAGCGTTACGCAATGAAGAATCGTCTCAGCCAGAGAATGCTGCGCCACGGGTACGCAATAATTCAGTACAAACTATTGATGAGTTAGCGCAGCGTCGTATGTCGTCAAGTTGGAATTACAGCAGCGTGCATTACATCAGCATCAAGTTATTTAAGTATTTTTATAAACAAGACCGCTGAAACTCTTGAGAGAGGATTAGCGGTCTTGTATATCTAAACGTATTCAGTAATCACGTCATATCAAATCTGACATAACGTACATTATCGGGATAATCTTAATTATTATTGAAAGCTTTTTCTACAGCCTCAACAAGATCATCTACTGTTGGAGCAACAACATCACAGTTATGTTCTTCGAACTCACCTTCAGCCGCATAACCCCTCATCCAGCGCCGATAGCTGGAATACCGTTTTCGTGAGCGCCATCAATATTCGTCCAACGATCTCCAACCATAACTGCACGGTCGCCGTCATCTTCGCTGTAATGGATTTTCTCGAATACGTAGCGGATAATTTCATTCTTGTGTAAACGGCTGGTATCTGAGCCGCCTGTAGCTCCAAATATTCCTGTTACGAGATATTCCAAACCAATATGTTCACACAGCAAAATTGCTTCACGCTGAGGTTTTTGCTGTACATACCACTGACATATAGCCCATCTCGCGCAATTTTTGAGCTGACCTGAGTATCCGAAATACATGCGGCTCAAATACAGTCCAGGAATAAGCTGTCCAGGGCTTTGAGGGTCGTCGAAATATGGCTTTGGTATAAGACTCACGGAAGAAATCAACAGCTTCCTGAGCATTGTCTTCAAAGCCGTGTGTGCTAAAGGAATCAAGCAATGGCGGGTCAATAAAAGTATTTAACTCGTCATCTGTAGGTAGCGGCTTATTGAAATGCTCGAAAGTCAAGCGCACAGATGCCAAAATACCCGGATGGGATTCAACTGTTGTGCCGTCAAGGTCAAGTAAAACAATGCGTCGATTACTCATAATCTGGGGAACCATCCTTCACGCTTCATTTGTAAACGCTTTTCAGTAAAGTCTTGAGCTCTTCTGGTGTACGCCTTTCTAGTAACATATCCCAGTGAGTTCGTGTTGGCTTGGTAATTTCATTTGGCTCTTCGTCTTCTGCATTTTCCAGCTTTGCGGTTTGACCGCAACGGCATTCCCACTCTAATGGTGGTTCTGCTTCAGAAGATAAAGGCAAAATTGTTTTATGTCCGTGTGGACATACATAGCTCACATCGGTGCGGTCTGCGAACTCGACGTTATCGTCAGATTCGAGAGATTTTGCACCGATGCTCATACCACGAAGGCTGCGCTCTGCCATACATTTTCTCCTTAGTTATTCCCTATCTACCGTACAAAACACAGCAGACTGAAGTATTATTCCCGTAACTGTTAAATCGGATTTAATGCTACGATACCGTGATTAATCACATCATAAGCTTCATTAGCTACTCGCGAGAGATCATCGTTGCCGAGAATGGTGCCGATATGAGCTAACTGTGTGAGTACATCACATGTACGATTACAGCTACGCACGAAATCTCCTGCTGTTAAATCTGGTGCGTTGCGTAAGACATCAGTAAGAGGCTTCTCACCAACCCAATCAAACATGACTCTACAAGACCAAAATCAATATCTGCGTTCGTATCCAAATCAAAGGATTCACACATGAACTGCAATTCCTTATCTATGACTTTAATGCGGTTAACTGTAGCTAGCACTCCCTTCGCCCCACCTGGATAATGTGAAGGTTCACGAGTTGATCCATATCGAGATTCATAGACAAAAGCTGTCATCAGTGCAGCACATTCTTGGGCATCGAGATTGTTAAAAATTCCCTCGTCAATGCACTGAGCGAGTAATAAATCATTTTCGCTATACACGTGACGCAGTAAATCTCCGCGTTGTGTGAGTTCTAGCTCTCCCCTAGAACCTTCGCGAAGATAATCCAAGTGAGTTAGTACTGAACAAATACGGTCAAAATGACGAGATACGGATTGCGTACGAGAAGCTACTCGGTTTTCTAAACGTTCCAATTCTCGTGTTTGACGAGCCCAGCGATGACTCCAACGCACATGATCAGAAAAATCAGGACAATTTTTGCACGAATGGGTTTTTCCTTATTTTTCAGAACAGCAAGTTTCTTATCTAACTGGGCAAAGCCTTTTTGCGCTGCGATTCAGAGCGGAAAACCGTAGATTTAAGAATACGACGGTCATGCTTTTCGATATCGGAAATCTTCATACGAATACGCATAAAGTCTTCGAAATCGCCCATATCGCAGTGCATTGCTTCACTATACGAGCTCACGATGCTGCGTGTTTCTTCTAAGGTGGCGACCAAAACTGTCTGCAGAAGCATTTGCTTCCCATTGAGCGAAAGAATGATCTAAAGTAGCTCGTGACTGTTCTAAAGTATGCGTATGCAAAAGGTTTACAGCCATGTTAAAAGTAGGCGTAAAACTTGAGTGTAAAGGGTATACACGCTTCGAAGCTAAATTAGCTGCAGCTGCCGGCACAAAATCTCGGTGATCTACGACTACAGCATGCCCAATAGTATCAATACCACGACGACCTGCACGTCCAGTGAGCTGCGTGAACTCGCCAGGAGTCAGATTCACATGTCCTACCCCATTAAATTTCACGAGTTTTTCTACAATAACGCTACGTGCTGGCATATTAATACCTAAAAGCCAAAAGTCTCTGTAGCGAAAACAACTTTAATAAGACCTTGCTCAAAAAGAGCTTCAACGACATGACGGAAAAGCGTAATCATGCCCGCGTGATGTGCCGCAAATCCCAACTCTAAAGCTGCTAAGAAGTGATGGAAATGCAGAGCTTTCTTCTCATCAGCGCTCAGTTGACCATCAATCATCTCGTTAACAATCGAGCGGATACGATGAACTTCTTGCGGCGTTGTCAGCTCTAAACCTGCTTGCAAGCACTGCTGAACAGCTTTATCACAGCCTGTTCGAGAAAAATAAAAATAAACCCCGGTAGCATATCAAGAAAGTCAAGTTCGTCTACAACCGCCCACCTTTTCGGCGTGTAATGGCGTATAGGTGCCGAAAGAGCGCGCGAACGTTTTCTGCCATGATTGTCCAGTCCGAAAGATTTACGGTTTCGACTTGCTGCTTCACGACGTGCTTGATCATCTAAATTCGCTAAAGCTTGAACAAGCGAACGGTTAATTTTAGTGGATTGAGGGCTTTGATACAGGTCAAAAACCCTGCGGTTCTTTACGTGCAGATTCTTGAAGCAGAACATGCTGTAACAGCGGAACAGGTCGTGTTTCTGACATAATCAGCGCAGTATCTCCTCGCACAGAGCGAATCCACGCAGTAAAATCCTCAATATTCGACACTGTTGCAGATAAGCCAATAATTTTAACAGTATCTGGTAAATGAATAATAACTTCTTCCCATACTTGGCCGCGCATACGGTCAGCAAGGTAATGAATTTCATCAAGAACCACGTATCCTAAAGCGTTGAGTGTGCTTGATTTTTCATAGAGCATATTGCGCAACACTTCAGTAGTCATAACGACAATATCTGCTTCGGAATTAATAGAGACATCGCCGGTGAGCAGCCCCACCCTATCTTCACCATATGCGGCAGCCAGCTCATGGAACTTCTGATTACTTAAAGCTTTAATTGGCGTCGTATAGAATGCCTTCACATTACGTTGCTGCGCCAAGAAAATAGCGAAGTCTGCTACAACAGTTTTGCCCGCTCCCTGTGAGCGCTGCTACTAAAACATTCTGATTATTTTCGAGTGCTTGGCATGCATCACGTTGAAAATCATCGATATCGAAACTTAAAGACTGAGAAAAAAGCCCTGTTAGGCTTTTACGCTGTTTTTGGGATGCCTGGAAAGCAGCATAACGCTGTGCAGGACTTAGTTGTTCTTCGGACATAGACCCTTAATCTGTATTAGTCTAGATTAGTATTAAGTCGAGCACGTTCATCGCTAATCTGCGCTGCTTGCTCCAACTGCTCGCCCATCTGTTCGAGATCTTTCTGAGAGTAGCTCGTCCAGCGGTTAAAAGCTTTTTCATGACGTAATGAACGTGCTATATGCTTCTTCTCTACTGCTTCGCGCGTCCTGGCATATCTCATCCGCCGCATCAGTCAGCGGCCTAGTGAAGAATGGCACAGAGTCGTCCAGAGCAGCATCGCGCTCCTGTGGACTCATGCGCCCCATAATCTGCCCCACTTCGTCGGCAGTGCTACCAACTTTCGCAAGCGCATCCAACCCGTGGCGTACAACGTAATACACTCCATACGCAAAGTTAGCGAAAAGGAAAAATCCACTGTAGAATCCATACCCAGAACGGAACCATATTAATTCTCCTTATTCTTCACTAAAGCGCAACAATTCTCAACCAGACAGACAGTATAAGTAGCAACTGGAAAGCCACTACCGCAAGTCAGCCATTGAACAGACGCTACAACTCACTAAGCAACCCAATCAACACAAATCCACCAACTCACTCAGCTTGCGTATTCATGCTAAGCTCATGCTCCGCACGAGCAATGCACATGGACTGCAAGGTTGCAGGACCCACCGCAGTAATGTGGCGTGCGTGGGCAATGCAGAAAGCAACAAACCATGAGTCGGAGGAAACAGTCAGGTGCACTTTCTGTCCTTCACCGGAATCCTCAACCTTAGCGTCTGGAAGATTCAAAATAAATGGCAAATTCTTCTGCGCGGTCACAAAGACTGCTGGAGTACCATTTTCGAAACTCCACTCCCTCAGTTCTGCTAATGGAACATCAGGAATATCAATGTCATGGCTTGGCTCCACGCTTTCCACGCGACCAATACGAGCTAAACGTAATGTTTGCCATTGAGCGGAAGCTTCGTTACGAATTGGTGTGTGGCGTGGTGAATCAGCATCATATGAACGAGTGCTTGGTTCTTTACGATCCTCGTCGCTTACGCCAGTCCATACAGCTGCGTAATACACGCCCTCATCAACGTAAATCTGTGCAGGTGCAACAAGCTTATGGCGTGTGCGTCCGGCTCCATCAGTGTAATCCATATCGAGCAGTTTTCCACGCTCAATTGCATCATGTACTACCTGATAGCTAGCTGGTTCAAGTTCATAGCCGGTCAAACTCAACCAAGCAGTAGAGTTCTGTGCAGCGTTATCGTTTTCTTCTTGCAAACGCTCAAACAAAACCTCAGCACTCTTTACGGTAGCTTTCGACATCAGCGGTGAATGAGCCAAATAGCTAACCGATGCTGTCAGCAAGCTCATATACTGAGCAGAAACGCCTGCCAAACGTTCTAATCCTAAGGAATTAGTAGCGGCAACAATACCTTCTGACTCCAGCAAAGACCAGTCAATATCAAAGAACTGACTTCCTGCTAACTCACCATCATCCGAAACGGTAGTTAAAGTGCCAATATCTTTGCGGATAATCTGAACGTTCTTCTTCTCCTCTTCTGGAGTATGCGGAACAGCAATAAAACGTTCAGCCAACTCGCTGAGCAAATATTCTTCGCCCTAAATGAGCAGATAAGAACAACATAAGACGCAAACGGCGGTCTACTTCCGAACCTGTTTGGAAGGAAGACCCCTTACGTTCCGACTTAGAATCGCCATCCTCATCCTCGTTCTGTTCTTCAAGCTTCTTGCGCAACTCGCTGACAGCAATCAAGTTCTCAGACTCAGCAGGAACGGTTACCTCTTCAAACGCTACTGCCGCATTCAAACGACGAACGAAAGCATCAACTGCTTCCTGAGGGCTGACGATAGTTGCACCAGGATGTTCTAAGACGTACGAAGCCAAATCATCAGAATCTGTATACGCAACGTTAATATTCTCTCCGTCCACCATAACGGTAGCTGTAAAACGGCGAGAATCTACAACGCGCATGAGATTTTCAGGAATAGTTTGTGTGCCTAAACCAGGAGCTATTGAGTCTAAACCTAAACCAGGGGTTGGAGTTTGCGCAACATGAGGCTGAGTACGCGAAGCCTTGTGATTACGCCTATCTTCAGCCTTTTTTTCGTCCGACTTTGCAGACATAGCCAAAGAACGTGCCAAATAATTTGCTGCAGCTAAAATAGGTAGCTCTTCAGCTTCAAAGTGCATGCGAGTTCGAGGTTCGTCACCCAACTGCAGACGGTAGGATGCAAAAATCCTGTCCCTCTGACTTGGAGGAATATTCAGGTTGACGAGATTCGATAGCAATGCCCATTGCGGTCAGCTTTGCGCGGTCACGTTGGAATTGCTTGGCAAAAGCTGCCTTCGCTGCTTGATCAGCTAATTCACCGTACGAATCAGCATACGCTTTCACACGTTGCGCTATTTGACGGGAAGTTAGCCATTGCGGGAATGCAGAAGATAAAACTGCTAATACGTCAAGTTCGTGCTTGCCCCACTTATCAGAAAATCGTCGCCTACCGTGAGAAGATCCTTCAGCCATCAGCCCTCGCGTTAATTTAAGTTGTTTATAACTCCGTCTATTATAGAGTACTTTTCTTGAAAAATGCACCTTTACTGGACATTTTTGGCGAATTGCGAAAAAATTCGCGCTTAGTTCAGCTGATTTTTAGGTATTTTTCGTTCAGTAATGAAACAGCGATACTGCTGAAAACACTTGATTATAGCGGTTTTTCTGCGTGCGTATGGAGTATGCCGCGCGTATATACCGAAAACTATTTTTTATCTTTAGGTATCGCAACTTGAGATGTGATGATGACTGACTTCTTATGAATGTTAACGCTATATTGCAAGCATGAAAGTTGTAGACGTTGAGTTGTGATGTCGATTGTCCGTTCGAATTCGAGCGGGAAAAGACAACAGACGCAGGCTGATTTGTTCGCACAGTAATCTTGTTAGGTTTTGTACACTCAGGTCTTGGTAAGGCGTTGAATTTTGTTACACGCGTAATCCGGAGAAATCCTTATACCAAAAGTGCTCGTCAAACGCTGAAAGGTAATTCCGCCACAAATTATATAGAGCGGTATATTCTGATTCGTGTGTTTTGTCTTTCATAGCTATCGATAGCACTACTCGTTAAAGCAGTTTCACCACTCAAATCAGTGCTGGTAAAAGCTTTACCATTCACTGCTGCGCTCAGCTATGAACGATACAGCAGAAACGCACGCCCGCACACTAGCCCGCACACTAATCCGCACACTAATCCGCCAATCACAGTCTGCAAAACATGCACGGAAACCAGCAACAAAAGAAGTCTGAGTGAACTGCCTCCTGTCGCTTGAACTTTATTTATCAGTCCAAAAAGGGAGACGGCTCACTCATCTCGACCCTACTTACGCTTTTTCTTTTCACGCACATTCACAGAAATCTGTATTGGTGTTCCTTCGAAACCAAATTCGTCACGTAAGGAATGCTCAATAAAAGCGACGATAGCTGTGATCTAAAGCCAGTAGTGAAAAATCACGAAGCGTGGCGGACGGTTGGATGCCTGTGTAGCGAACAAAATACGTGGCTGCTTACCACTCGCAAAAGGATGCGGATGAGCTGCCTGAACCTGGCCAAGGAAAGAGTTCAAACGTCCAGTAGATACGCGCTTATCCCAGTTTTCGAGAGCTGTATCCATCGCCAATTTCAAACGGTTCGTATGCCAACCGGTTAAAGCAGACAAATTCACACGCTGAGCCCAGGTCACACGATTAAACTCAGTCTTCCATAAGCGTTCGATGCGTTGACGACCAAAAATCATCCAACTTGTCCCACTTATTGAACACGAGCACAATAGCGCGTCCCTGCATCTACTGCTTGGCTCATAACTTTCAGGTCTTGATCAGAAATTGGTTCAGATACATCAAAAAGAACCAGAGCCAGTTCGAACGTCAATAGCAGCTTGCGTACGCAAGCTGGAATAGTAATCTGCTCCCGATTGTTTGTGCAGACGGCGCTTAATGCCTGCAGTATCGATGAACAGCCAATCTTGTCCACCAACATTCACAACTTCATCGACAGGATCGCGCGTAGTTCCGGCAATATCAGAAACAACAGCGCGGTTTTCGCCAGACAGTTGGTTAAGTAAGGACGACTTTACCTACATTTGGACGACCTACCAAAGCAATGCGTCGCAAATGGGATGGAGTTAGCAGACCAGAGGTTTTCTCTGCTTGAGCCAACTTAGCGAGAGCAACATCGAGCAAATCACCCACGCCGCGACCATGCATAGCCGAAATAGGATACGGCTCTCCAAGTCCAAGGTTCCAGAACTCAGCAGCCTGATATTCAGACATCTGCGTATCAAGCTTATTAGCGGCTACAGTAACTGGCTTACCAGAAGCGCGCAACATAGACACAATACGTTCATCGCTAGCAGTTAAACCTACAGCACCATCAACAACAAGAACTACTGCATCTGCTAATTGCACAGCAATTTGGGCTTGAGATGCGATAGCAGAATCAATACCTTCTACATCTGCTTCCCAACCGCCTGTATCCACGAGTTGGAAGCGAGTTCCTGCCCATTCTGCTTCATAGGTAACGCGGTCACGTGTAACGCCAGGGGTGTCTTCTACAATGGCGGCTCGACGGCCTAAAATACGGTTGACTAAAGTAGATTTACCCACATTTGGGCGACCTACAATAGCTAAAACGCCAACCGTGTCGTCTTCCTCATCGTCTTTGAGAAGCATCGATAAAAGCATCGTCAGACAGGTATGCTTCATCGCCTTCTTCAAGTTCGTACTCATTCATCTGGTCAACATAGTTGCTAAACAACTGCTCATCTATAGCAGCATCAACCATATCAACAAGAACTTGCACGGTTTGGTCAAAACTCATATCTGAGTTATCAACTAAAGTAACGCCTTCTGCAGCTTCTTGGAATGATGTTACTTGTGCATCCTTAGCATCACGAGCAGCAACATTATCAGAAGCGACATTATCGAAAGCGAGATCAGATGAATGCGTTGTGTTCTGTGCTTTCTGAGCATTTTTGAGCATTATGGCGTGCCTGGCGAACATCTTCGCGTGCGGTCAGAAGACACGCACATCAGCATCAGGAGCTACAACGGTTGTAATGTCTCGTCCTTCAACAACAATGCCTGCACCATTCGAGAAACCTTGAGGATTTTCTTCCCCGCAATGTAGGCGCGTTGAGCAGCAATCAGTACGTGACGGATAGGGATAATCGAGGAAAATTGCTGACACATGTGAAGCAACCTGTGTTGAGCGAATTTCGTCACTAATATCTTGACCATCACTGGTAACGCTGGGCACGTCGGGATCGAGTGAAATATCAAAAATGATCTTCAGTAAAGAAGCGTGCTACTAATTCAGTTAAACGCTCCTCCTGCTCAGGGCTTGCAGAATCAAAATCAAGACTCTCCCCCTGGCTGAGGCACCACCATGCGGCAGCACGATACATGGCACCAGTATCTAAATAAGCGTATCCAAAATGCTTAGCCACAGCACGAGATGTGCTGGACTTTCCCACGCCTGATGCACCATCAATCGCTACAGTAATCATAGACCAACCGCCTTTGCGAGAGAATCTACTTCAGTTTTAGACAAAATACGGTATGAACCTGCTTTGATTTCGCCCAGTTTGATTGGTCCAATCTGTGTGCGCACCAAACGTACAACAGGGAAACCAATAGAACCGAAAATTCGGCGCACAATACGGTTACGTCCAGAGTGCAGAACAACACGCAACATAGAATACTCACGTGTTTGATCGAGAACTGTGCACTGGTCGAACTTAATCCAACCATCATCTAACTGAACGCCGGTACGTACTAAACGACGAGCAATATTTCCACCAATATGACCTTCTACCGTAACAATATAGGTTTTAGGAATTTCATATTTTGGATGCATAACATGCTGAGCAAGCTCACCGTCATCTGTCATAAGAATAAGACCTTCGGAATCATAATCCAAACGTCCCATATGGAAGACGCGCTCATAGCCATCGCCAATAATATCGCGTAAGGTCCAGCGACCTTTCTTATCTTCCATAGCAGAAAGCACTTTCTTAGGCTTGTTCAGAGCTAAGGTAATGTGCTTATTTGATAAACGAATGCGGGAACCGTCAACACGAATCTCTTTGCTTTTTGGATCTCACGCGTACCTAACTCGGTAATGAGCTGACCGTCAACTTCAACGCGACCGTCAGTAATCATAATTTCGCATTTACGGCGAGAGCCAAAACCTGCTTGAGCTAATACTTTTTGAAGACGGATTCCGGATTCGGATTCTTCGTGTGCTTTTTAGCACGGGAATATGGATGTGGCATCGTTCTCCCAACGTGGCCTCAGAAGATTTTAATAACAAACATGTACATTATAGGTGGAGGGGTTGATAGGATAGCTACGTTCACTACAAGTGAGGTTTTTTTATGACAGATAATTTAGTGTATACAACTCAAACGGAGAAACCATCTCACCGCTTGAGCAATAATCTTTTAGTTCGTGTAGCAGCAGAATTCGTGGGAACTGCTGTTATTGCTTTTGCTATTTATGTAATCAGCTCTTGGGGAACTATGATTAATTCCAATTCGAGCCTGATTATGGTTGGCGTGGGTACTGGTTTAGCTTTATGCTGCCGCAAGCTTTAACCTTCGGTCGTGCAAGTGGCGGTCATTTTAATCCAGCTGTGAGTTTTGCTGGTATGTTGACTGGTGTTGTTACATGGCTGCAAGGTCTGCTCTATATCGTCGCTCAAGTTTTGGGTGCTTTAGCAGCTGCAGGTGTATGGCATCTGCTCACTCCTGTGTCTCAGAATGCACCTCGTAAGATGTGGATGAGCATTGTTGTTAATGGTTTCGGCACGAACTCTACGTCTGCTACTTTGCTCGGTTCCAGCTCAGGCTTGAGCTTTGGTATTACCGCAGCTGTTGTTATGGAACTTGTGTTTACGATTGTTGTGATTACTGCTTTCTACACCACTGTTCGCCCTAACGGTTCTGCACACAAGAACCATGCTTTTGCTCTTGCTGCTGCTTATGGCGTGAGTGCTATGGCTTTGTATTTGGTCGACGGTGTGGGATTAAATCCTGCTCGTTCTACAGGTATTGCTGTGGTAGGTTCTTTTGATGGTTTGACTACGAACCCATTACAGCAGTTATGGGTATTTTGGATTGTTCCTTTGGTTGCTGCTGCTGTGGTTGCTTTTGGTTTGATTATTCGTGATTCTGTTCAGGCTCAGCGCGCTGAAACTGAGGCTGCTGTTGCTGCTTTACGTTTAGAACAGGAAGCTGCTGCAGCTGCTGATGACGGTGATGATGAGGCAACAGATGAGGATGCAGAAGAATCCTTACCTGAGGTCATTGTTGAAACTGAAGAGCCAAACGCTGAGAAAGAATAACAATCTTTCTCTCATTATATTTGTGCCCTCATCGCTTGAAAGCGATAGGGCACAAATTATATTAGAGAGCCATACTGCTTATATACGTTCCTACTAATCCTATGGATAAACCGAAACTAATAAAAGCATCGAAAGCTACGGAACGTATTTTCCATGGGGCTTTGTCACGGGCAAGAACACGCCACAGTCCCATGAGAAATGCAAAAGCTGCAAACAAGTAGGTTGCCCAGTCAACATGATCGAACCATGCGAAGATCACTGCGAGCACAATAACACTCAGAGTTATAGCACTTGGCCATAACGGTTCAATATGATCCGGTGTGCGTTTCATGGGCAATCTCCTGTGTGCTTTTTAGTGGAAGAAGTGACGAGTGCCAGTAACGTACATGGTAATGCCGGCTTCTTGTGCAGCCTGGAATACTTCCTCATCACGAATAGAACCACCAGGATGAACAATTGCTTTTAACGCCAGCATCGGTGAGAATCTTCATACCATCAGCAAATGGGAAGAATGCATCGGAAGCGGCAACAGCACCTTGAGTACGGTTTGCACCGTCAGCCAAAGTATTAGCACGGTCAACAGCCAAGTGAGAAGAATCTACACGGTTCACCTGACCCATACCAATACCTACAGTTGCACCGTCATGCGCAATCAAAATAGCGTTTGACTTTACCGAACGTACAGCACGCCATGCGAACTGCAAATCAGCAAGGGTTTGCTCATCTGCAGCTTCGCCTGCTACCAGTGTCCAGTTGGTTGGATTATCGCCTTCAGACTGGAAAATATCCATATCCTGTACGAGCAAACCGCCATCAATCTGGCGAATCTGTGGATGAGACACAGGAGATACAGGAACTTTCAAAATGCGAAGATTCTTCTTCGTTTGCAAGAGTTCCAAAGCTTCAGGCTCATAATCTGGAGCAACAATAACCTCGGTGAAGATTGGCTTCACATTCTGTGCCATCTCGAGGCTGACTGTGGTATTAGCTGCGATGACTCCGCCGTAAGCGCTCATAGGATCGCATGCATGAGCTTTCTTGTGCGCTTGGGCAACAGTGTCTCCAATAGCTAAACCACAAGGATTGGAATGCTTCACTACGGCAACAGCAATCTGCTCTGGGAAATCCCACACACTGCGCCAAGCGGAATCTGCATCCACATAGTTGTTGTAGCTCATAGGCTTACCGCCGAGCTGCTCAGCATGAGCAAAATCACCGCTAGTTAATGGATCAACATAGAGAGATGCATTTTGGTGAGAGTTCTCGCCATAACGCAATACAGCAGCCTTATCCCATGTGCGGGAATAAGTAGCGAAGTCGCTCTTCTCCCCCATGCTTTCTGGCTTCGTCCACTGCTTGCTTGCCCACTCAATAATGGTGGAATCATAAGCTGCAGTGTGAGCGAAAGCCTTAGCTGCGAGATAACGACGCTCTTCGAGAGTGAATCCTTCACCGTTATCTACGCGCTCGGCGAGTAAAGCATAATCAGCTGGATCAGTAATAACTGCTACTGTTGCTGCGTTTTTTGCTGAAGCGCGTACCATAGAAGGTCCGCCAATATCAATCTTTTCAATAATATCTGCTTCACCAGCACCGGAACGTACGGTATCTGCGAATGGATAAAGATTAACAATAACCGCATCAAAATGGCTCAACCTCAAGATTCTTCAGCTGAGCAACATGATCGGCATTAGTCATATCTGCCAAAAATTCCAGCATGAATACGTGGATGCAGAGTTTTTACGCGACCATCAAGGCATTCTGGGAAGCCTGTTACCTGTTCTGCTGAGGTAACATCTACACCATAGCTTGCTAATGCTTGAGCTGTGGAACCTGTGGAGACCACAGCGGTTCCTGCTTTAACGAAGGCCTGAGCCAGAACTTCAAGACCTTCCTTGTGGTAGACGGAAACAAGCGCACGCTTAATTGGGCGTGAGGTGGTTTCACTCATTATTGTCCTCCCGTGGGTGGTTGTGGATTGGGAAAATCTCAGAAGCATCCTCATCACCGAGGTCGCTGTTTTCAGTTTCGTCGTTGTCGTCTGTTGTCGCTGTATTTTTCAGACGCATCAGTTGCAGTATGCTTACGGTCGGTTATATATGTGAAAGCTGCTTGCAGTAAAGCAATCATTAAAGCAAGAAGCCATGCAACCATAAGCCCCCACTGCAGCGGACGACCAAAAGTGTTCATGCTTGCGCCTATAGATAGTCCAACATGCGCAAGATTTTTATGACCCTAAAGCGCCAGAAGAGCCGGAATAAGCAGCATAACAACAGGAATAACAATAATAATACTGGTAATAAAACTTCCAATAGGATAAAGAAAATCAATAAAGCTCGTTAAAGTGCGACGCTTTTTCAGCAATCGATATTCACGCGGACTATACAAAGAATACAAACCCCAATTGAATAACGCACACAATAGGTACAAGGAGAATAGCGCGTTGAGCTATCTGCGTAGATACAGGTTCAGGCAGAACACCGAAAATTGGGATAGGAGGTAAATGAGAGGATTGACCAATCCACAAATTGAATTGCCCTAGTGTACCAATGGAAATAGTTGCTCCCAGCACCCAACCCAAAGCCCAAATAATCAGGTTAGGCAACCATGCAAGAGTAAAAATACTCGTCATAATTTGTGAGCCTATGCCCATATGAGTCATGGAGAAGACTTTAAGCATGGATTGATAACCTAATGCAATCCACATGATAAGCGTGACAATGCCTATAAGAGCATAAATCCACAGTATGCGGCAGGCAGTGCGCAATCCTAAGGCAATTGTTCTGCGCGTTGTTGCAGATAAATAGCGTTTGAGTTGCGTGGAACACCATGTGTATTCAGGTGATTCTTTAGATCGAGACCATAGATAAGCGATGAGTGCGATGCATGTGGGATACAAGAGCACTGCCCATAACGGTGAGGCAATGGACGAGCGTATATACAGCGCAACAAGAGCAATAACTGCTGTCCACGTGACTATGCTTGCGATGTTTCCTATAAGAGTATTAGCACGACGCAGTAATACACGACGAAAAACGCTGATACAGATTGCACTTAATCCCAAAGGAATAATAGACAAGACTCAATGTATCTGTTTTTATGGCTATACCTTTGAGACAGCACAATAATCATTGCAGTGAATGAGGAACCAATATCGCTGAGATCTGTTCCCTGCATCCATACCCTACAGGCAGGAATAACGCGGATGCGAGAAATACAAACAGTGCAAATAAGAAGAACGCTATGACCGCAGAAAGCATACCATAGACGATGCTTCGCATATGACTTCTTGCAGGTGCAGCAGATGGCGTAGTTGTATCTGCTGTGTAGTCCTGGGATGAAATCGTGCGGCCTTGTGGCATATTTAGAGATTCTCCATAACGTTGCGCATAAGTTGGGCTGTTTCGCTTGGATTACGACCTACTTGAATACCGCAGGCTTCCAATGCTTCCTTTTTACCCTGAGCTGTTCCGCTTCCACCTGATACGATAGCACCTGCATGCCCCATTTGCTTACCCTCTGGCGCGCTATAACCGGCGATATAGGCAACAATTGGCTTGGTCATGTGTTCACGAGCCCATAAGGCGAGTTCTTGTTCAGCGCTACCACCAATTTCTCCAATGAGTACGCAGGCTTTTGACCCTGAGGATCATCGTTGAGAATTTCAAGAGCTTCTTGCTGAGTTGTGCCAATAATAGAATCTCCACCCACGCCGATAGCTGCGCGGAAACCATAATCAGCAAGTTCGGACATAAGCTGATAGGTTAAGGTACCAGACTTAGAGACTAAACCAAGGCTACCGGTGGATACAATACCATCGGGAATAATACCTAAATTAACGCCGTATAAACCTTCAGTTTGTTCATCCGCTGACGTATAGGTGGATAACCCTGGACAGTTTGGTCCTACAATACGCACATTGTGTTGGCGTGCTAATGCAACGCAGTATGCTGTGTCTGCTACAGGTATGCCTTCGGTAATGACCACGATGAGTGGAATTTCAGCTTCAATAGCTTCTACCATAGCTGATTTAGCGAAACGTGGTGGCACAAAAATAACAGAAGCTTGAGCACCAGTAGCATTTTTGCTTCAGCACAAGTGGCATAAATAGCTACATCGCGCGTACCTTGTATGTCTTCAAATTGAAGGAATTGACCGCCTTTGCGTGGATTAACACCAGCTACAATATTGGTACCAGCCTTCAACATACGTGCGGTATGGGTCATTCCCTGATGTCCAGTCATACCTTGCACAATTACAGGAGCATTAGGACGAATAAAACTCATTATTATGCCTCCTCACTGTTTGCACTGTCTGCACTCTCTACAGCTGTGATATGCAGTGCATCAGCAGCTTTGCGTACAGCGTTTTCAGCAGCTTCAATCATGGTATGTGCAACATGAATACGTGGATGTGCTGCCTGATGAAGAATCTCTAGTCCTTCAGCACCCTCATTACCGTCAAAACGGATAACAATATCTTTGACTTGTTCGCCAGATTCTTCCAGCTGCGTTACTGCTTGAAGAATACCTTGAGCAACGAGTTTGCAGGAAGTAATACCACCATAAACGTTCACGAAAACAGACTGAACCTTTGAGTCCGACATAACGATGCTCAGGCTGGCCATAATCTGTGCTGATGCTCCTCCCCCGATATCGAGGAAGTTGGCAGGTTTAATAGGCTGCTCATACCGCGCACCTGCATCAGCTACTGCATCGATGGAGCTCATAACCAGACCAGCGCCGTTACCAATAACTCCTACTTCGCCGTCGAGGTGCACGAGTGCAAATCATACTGCGCAGCTCGAGCTTCGAGTGGATCTTGTTCAAAAGTCGTGTCGAAGCGGTGCCAGTTATCGTGACGGAAAGCAGCGTTGGAATCAAGAGAAATCTTAGCATCAAGAGCAATTAAGCGTTTGGACGATTCATCTTCTGGGTGCCCAATCTTAGCTAAAGGATTGATTTCACAAGCGTTGCATCATTCTCAATAAATGTATGCCACATATCTAAGAGAACCTGAGCAGCTTGGTCATTGTCTCGCATGGTGGAAAACCAATTTCCTGAGCCATTTTTGAGCAGCTTCGAAATCGAAATTATCCAAAGGATTAATGTGCAATCGCTTAACATGCTCAGGATGTTCGCGTGCGATTTCTTCAACTTCAGTGCCGCCAGCTGCTGTGGCAAGAACGTCATAATCACGTGAAGAACGATCTACAGAAATGGACACATAGTATTCGTGTAAAAATTGATGCTGCTTTTAACAATGAGCAGACCTCGCACTTTATGACCATGAATAGTCATTCCCAGAATATGCTGCGCCATAAAGCGAGCTTCTTCTTCATCGTGCACGATTTTTACACCACCAGCTTGACCGCGATGCCCAATGCGTACTTGTGCCTTGATGACGCATGGATAGCCGATAGAGCGTGCAGCTTCAACAGCTTCATCTACTCGTGCTTGCGAAAATTCCTTCTGGAACAGGAACATTATTCTCCTGCAGAAGTTCACGAGCTTGGTATTCGTATAAATCCATTCTTATTGCTCCTCACACTGCCATGTAGAACGCGGTTATTTAAGCAGGCATAACCATCATGGTAGACATAGGATGGTTATCTAACCTGGCTGTGCCATCTAAACCGTCCAACTCCATAACAAAGCTAAAGCCAGCAACAGAACAGTCAATACTTTCGAATAATTTCATTGCCGCCCATGCAGTACCACCAGTTGCGATGAGATCATCGACGATGAGAATGCGAGAACCTGGCTTAACTAAATCTTTTTCGATTTCCATAGTTGCCTTGCCATACTCTAAGTCGTAGCTTTGAGAAAGCACTGGTGGTGGCAACTTGCCTGCTTTACGCACAGCAATAAAACCTTTATCGAGTTTTTGAGCTAATGCCGTACCAATAAGGAAACCGCGTGCTTCCAAACCAGCGATATAGTCAAATTCGCTAGGCATAACAGGTAAAGCATTAACAAGCCCTTGAATAAGAAGATTCATGCTTTTTGCTTGAGCAAAAACTGGCATAAAGTCACGGAAAAGTATTCCCTCAGATGGAAAAATCAGGAATAGTGCGAATAAGAGAGCACAGATAGTCTGCATCCTCTTGTGGAAGTAAGTTGGGGCTTGATAACGAAATATCAGAAGTCATTGTGGTGAGATTATCGATTCTACTTAGTTACGGTTTCTGATTCAGCTTCTGTAGCGTCCTTCTGGTCTAGGTCTTCAGACTCTAGAGGATTGCCATCTTCATCAACGTCATCATCGCTTACATATGCTGGAATAACTGGAGGCTCTGTAATTGCTTGAATACGCCACTTGGTTAAGCTACCTTCAGAGTTGATAATCACAACATCGCGATCTAAATCAACGGATTCAACGGTTCCTAACAGACCGGAAACAGTAGCAACCTCAGTGCCTGGTTTCAAGCTTTCGCGGTAATCTTGTACCTTTTGCTGCTGCTTCTTTTGCTGACGAGTGCTCCAAAAAGTGAAACCAATCATGGCAATGAGCAGAATAATCAGCATCTCGTAACCCATGTAAAACTCCTTGAGAGATAAAAAATACTTTTAGATTCTAGAACAGTGATGTGACATCATCAGGAGGCGTTAAACCCAAATGATTCCACGCTTTTGAAGTAGCTACACGACCGCGTGGAGTGCGCGTCATAAAGCCTTCACGCACTAAATACGGTTCGCATACTGTTTCTACTGTTTCAGACTCCTCACCCACCATGGCAGATAAGTTGTTGAGTCCTACAGGTCCGCCGGCAAAATTCTTGCACATTGCTGTAAGCACAGCAATATCTAAGCGGTCTAGACCTTGGGAATCAATCTGATACAGTTCCAAAGCATCGAGCACAGATTCTGAATTAACAACATCTAAGGAATGAACAATTGCCCAATCGCGCACACGACGAAGTAGACGGTTAGCTACACGTGGTGTGCCACGAGAGCGAATGGCAAGCTCATAAGCTGCATCATCATCAACGCGAATGCCAAGCACATCGGCAGACCGTAGAATAAGTTTTTTTAACTCACTTGTTGGGTAATAATCCAAGTGAGCTGTAAAACCAAAGCGTGCGCGCAACGGAGATGGTAGCATGCCTTCGCGCGTGGTAGCACCAATAACAGTAAAACGCGGTAAAGTCAGCGGAATAGAGGAAGCACCTACTCCTACCCACCATAACGTCTACACGGAAATCTTCCATTGCAATATACAGCAATTCTTCTGCAGCTCGGGGCAAACGATGAATTTCATCAATAAAAAGAACTTCGCCTTCTTCTAAAGATGACACTATCGATGCTAAATCTCCCTGCATGCTGAATTGCATATCCAGAGGTAACACGAATCGGTACTCCTAATTCATGTGCCACAATCATAGATAAAGTAGTTTTACCAAGACCTGGAGGCCAGCCAGCAAAAATATGATCAGGTGGAACAGCGCGCAATTGAGCTGCATCAAGAAATAGCTTCATCTGCGCCTTGAGTTGTGGCTGCCCAATAAAAGTATCGAGAGTGTCTGGACGCAACTCTTCATCGCTGACCTGTTCATTGGTATGAGGTTCAGCGGAAATCATGCGCAGACCTTCTTCGCGCGCATCATTTGACATATTGAGCATGTCTGGTTGATTCATAGAATCAGACATTAACGTCCCCTATCTAAACGAGTTAAAGCTTCACGCAAGACGATTGGAACTTGAGAAGTATGTAACGGAATTTCTAATCCTAAATCAGTCATAGTTTGCTCAACAGTTGCTGCAGCATCTTTTAAGCTGCCATCCTAAGGATACTAAGCCTTGAACCACTTGGCGTGCGCCTTCATCGCTTGCAGATGCACCATGAGGAGCTGGTTGCGCGGAATCAGAAGAGGAATCAGAGACTAAGGAGTCAAGATTGACCGACCCACTTAGTTCCACAATAATTTTTCTGTGCGCCCTTCTTGCCAAGTCCAGGAGCTTTAGTCAGTGCAGTAACATCGTTATTGCGAATGGCTTTAATAAGATCTCCGGTTGTTAACGTTGATAAGATAGCCATGGCTACACGCTATCCAATGCCATTAACCTTAGTAAGCTGAGCAAAAAGTCTTGCGTTGCTTTTATGCAAAAACCATACAGAGCTATAGCATCTTGAGAAACCGTCATAGTAGTAAGAACATAAACTTCTCTACCTGCACGCAGTTGACTTAAATCTTTACCCGACATGCGCACGCTGTACCCTACTCCCGCTACTTCAATAATCGCGGAATCGGCGTAGACGCCAGCAACTTCACCGCGCAAACTCGCAATCATAGCCACCACCTCAACAGGATTAAAAGTTAGAACATTTTGTTCGAAAAGTATATCTAGCTTACATGTCTCGGCGGACACCACGGCCAGATCGTGCCTTGCGTTGAGCGTCTGCCCATTGCTTTTGTGCGGCAGTGAGATGCTGCTCACGCTTCCGCCTTCGATAGCTCCCGCCGGACGCAGAGCATGGCACATAGCTAAGGCTAAAGCATCGGCTGCATCAGGAGGATTAACAATGGAATTTAATCCCAAAATTTTAGTAACCATGCGTTGCATCTGAGGCTTATCAGCCTGCCCATTACCAGTAATGGCAAGTTTTGCCTCAGTTGGCGTGTGCAATGCTACAGGAATACGCCGTTGAGCTGCTGCTACCATAGCTAAACCAGCGGCTTGAGCTGTGCCGAGCACAGTAGCACGGTTCTCTTGAGCGAAAACTCGTTCAATGGAGACAATATCGGGAGCAAATTCGTCAAATTTTGCGCTTAATCCATTAAAAATAGTTAAAAGTCGCGCGTCTTGAGGAGTATTTGGCTGCGTACGAATAACGTCTACATGAATAAAAGAAAGCCGGCGCGAATGGCCGGCTTCTATAACACCGACTCCGCAGCGAGTAAGCCCGGGGTCAACGCCTAAAATAATCACTCAGTAATCTCTACTCTTCGTCCAGCTGAGCCATCACTTCGTCAGAAGCGGTCCAGTTAGCGAAAATATCCTGAACATCGTCGAGCTCATCCAAGGCATCGATCAAACGGTTCACCTTAGAAGCGGCCTCGAAATCGAGTTCGACTTCGTTCAAAGGAATAAGAGTAGATTCTGCAGAATCGTAGTCGAAACCTGCATCCTGAATAGCCTTACGCACAGCTACAACATCGCTTGGGGCAGTGGTAATAGTGAAGACATCGTCTTCTTCTACCACATCGTCTGCACCTGCTTCGGCAGCAACTTCGAAGAGCTTATCGAAATCAACGCCGTCAGCTGGAACAACAATCTGACCCTTACGCTCGAAGTTGAAGGATACAGAACCGTTTTCTTGCCAAGGAACCGCCATTCTTAGACAGTGTAGAACGCACGTCTGCAGCTGCACGGTTACGGTTATCGGTTAGGCAGTTAATAATAAGGCCGATGCCGCCAGGAGCGTAACCTTCGTAAGTAATCTCCTCGTAGTTTGCGCCACTGCTTCTTCACCAGAACCGCGCTTAACTGCGCGAGTAATGTTATCTGCTGGAAGAGAGTTCTTCTTGGCCTTGGTAATAGCATCGTAGAGCGCTGGGTTACCATCAGGATCTCCACCACCGTTACGTGCTGCGATTTCAATGTTCTTTACGAGCTTTGCGAAGAGCTTACCACGCTTTGCGTCAATAGCTGCCTTCTTGTGCTTGGTGGTAGCCCACTTGGAATGTCCTGACATGACTCTCCTCGTAATATACGTACGAATAAACCGTGTTTATTTCTATGCACCCCTTCAGACAGAGTGCACTGATTGCTTGTAGACCGTAGCTATGCGCTGAAAAACTGTGATTATTCCCAGTACGGTGAGCAGCAGCATTGCCAGCGTGAGCACAGCCACGGGAGCCCCCAGACCGCGTAGAGACAGCGCAATAAGGATGATGGTGATACGATCTGCACGCGTAGCAATACCGTTTTTCGCTTCGAAGCCGACCGCTTCTGCTCGAGCGCGCGCGTAGGGCGTTACAAAAGACGTGAGCATAGCTGTTAACGCGCTGATTATTCCGATGATGTCCACGCATTATCGATAGGCGTGTCAGCGCGAAATACAAGATGACTGCGAGCAAGAGCACCCAGTCTGCAATACGGTCGAGAGTTGAATCGAGGAACGCCCCGAAAGCAGTACCGCCACCGCTGAGAGCTGCCACCGATCCATCGAGCGAATCGAACAGTACGAGAACAGTAGGGCACGGCCGCGCCAGCAAACAGATAGCCGCTCATTCCCGTGCAGATAGCTACCACGATGGTGAGCACGGAACCGGCTACCGTAACTGCGTTTGCGCTAATATGGGCGCGCACTAAGGCAGCTGCGAGTGGCTCAATGATTTTCTTGAGCGGTGAGCGCAGATTTTCGAGCATGATTTTACAGTCCGAACTCAGGAGCGATACGAGCGGCTTCTCGCTGCGTAGGCGGCACGCTGATTCTCTAAAAGAATAGGTATGGTGCGCGTTTGCGCAACAATAGGCATAAAGTTTGAATCGCCATTCCATCGAGGTACGAGATGCTGATGCAAGTGGGTAGCCACTCCTGCTCCCCCAGCTTCTCCTTGATTTACGCCAATATTAAAACCGTCAGGATGAGACACATTGGTCATAACCTGCATAGCCATTTGAGTAGCTTTTTCGAATTCGAAAAGAACTGCATCGCTGTGCACATCGGTGAGCAAAGCCACATGCTCGTTTGGGCACACCATAACGTGGCCACTATTGTACGGATACAGATTCATAATAATAAACACGTTTTTACCGCGCCATACAATAAGACCGTCTTCGTCACTCTTTGTCTGTGCTTCACAGAATGGGCATGGTTTTGGCTGCTTTGGCTTGTCTGTTTGTGGCTTGGAATCGCGCAAAACATAGCTCATGCGCTGTGGAGTCCACAAGCGTTCGTAATGATCTTCCTGCGGTGGAAAAATTCTGAGGGTCATCAATCTGTACATCTGTCATACTTGCTGACTTTACGCATACGAAAAAGACCTTGCCACAAAGACAAGGTCTTTTCGAGGTTTATTTACTCAGCGTGAGCGTCGGTATGAGCTGTGAAGTCATCCACAGAATTAATCAGCGCGTGCGAATCAATCGCCTGATTAATCCACTCAACTGCAGTATCGACTGCAATACCGTTGAGCTGACTCACCGTCGCGGAAGCGGAAAGATACAGCGTTATTGTTCATATCTTCCTCGCCCACAATCAAAATGAACGGAACCTTCGACTTCGATGCGTTACGGATCTTCTTACCGAAGCGATCGTTCGAGGAATCAACCTCGCTGCGCACCATCGTCTTATCAAGCTTGCTCATAATCGAGTTGACATGATCCAAGCAGTTCTCTGCTACAGGCACCCCTAAAACCCTGTACTGGAGCAATCCAAGCAGGGAAAGCGCCAGAATAATGTTCAAGCAAAATAGCAAAGAAGCGTTCAATCGAACCAAACAGAGCACGGTGAATCATTACAGGACGCTGACGCGTGCCATCGGCTGCAATATATTCCAAATCAAAACGCTCAGGAAGATTGAAAATCAAGCTGAATCGTGGAGACCTGCCAGGTGCGACCCAATGCATCGCGTGCCTGAACGGAAATCTTAGGGACTATAGAAAGCAGCGCCTGCAGGATCGTCTACAAGCTCCAAACCAGATTCTTTAGCAACAGAAGCGAGCGTGTTCGTTGCTTCTTCCCAGATTTCATCGGAACCCACATACTTGTGCTCGTCCTTAGTGGACAGCTCCAAGTAGAAGTCATTCAAACCAAAAATCGCGCAGAAGATTCAAAAACGAACTCAAGCAGGCTCTTGAGCTCATCACGCATCTGTTCGCGAGTGCAGTAAATATGGGAATCATCCTGAGTTAAACCGCGCACACGAGTTAAACCATGTACAACGCCTGACTTCTCATAACGGTAAACCGTGCCGAACTCAAACAAACGCAAAGGCAGTTCGCGATAAGAACGCTGACGAGACTTGAAAAATGAGGTTATGCATTGGGCAGTTCATTGGCTTCAAATAGTAATCGAAGCCTGCCTTAGTAATATTGCCGTCCTCATCGCGCTCCTCGTCCAAATGCATTGGAGGATACATGCCATCCTTATACCACTGCAAATGACCGGAAGTTTCATACAAACCACCCTTGGTAATATGAGGTGTCTGTACGAAGGAGTAGCCGCTGGTTTCATGCAGCTTGCTGGAGTAATCCTTCATAGCATTAATAATGGCGGCGCCTTTCGGATGGAATACTGCTAAACCAGAGCCAATTTCATCTGGGAAGGAGAACAAATCCATCTCCGCACCCAGCTTGCGATGATCGCGCTTAGCAGCCTCTTCTAAACGAGTCATATAAGCTTTAAGCTCATCCTTGGAAGGCCAAGCGGTACCGTAAATACGCTGAAGCATTGGGTTGTGCTCATTACCGCGCCAATATGCTGCAGCTGCGCGCTGAACTTTGAATGCTTTAATAAAGCGAGTATTAGGCAGATGAGGACCGTGACACAAGTCCTTCCATACAACGTTACCATCTCGATCCACGTTATCGTAGAAACTTAATTCACCCTGGGATACTTCAATAGCTTCTTCAGCGCTAATCTGATCTTCTGCAGCACCAATAAGCTCTAACTTATATGGTTGATCAGCTTCTTCTGCACGTGCTTCTTCTTCAGTTACTACGCGACGTACAAAACGCTGAGAGGACTTAATAATGCGCTGCATGCGCTTTTCAATGTCCTTTAACTCGTCTGGAGTAAAAGGCTCGTCCACATCGAAATCGTAGTAGAAACCATCTTTAATAATAGGACCAATACCAAGCTTGGCGTTTGGACGCACTTCTTGCACTGCCTGAGCCATAACGTGAGTGGCTGAGTGACGCATAATAGCAAGACCATCTTCGCTGTCGATGGCAATAGACTCGACTACATCTCCCTCATGCAAAGGAGTGTAAAGATCGCGAGGATTACCATTAATGCGAACAGCAATAATATCTTTATTATCTGCAAAAAGCTCAACACCAGTGATGTTTGGCTCGATTTCATGAGAATCACCATTAAGGGTGATATGAAGAGAAGCTGCTGACACAGTTCGTTCCTTTTTCATCTTGAGTATCCGCGTTACAGGTGCAGACCGCCTATATGTTCATAGCAAGCTTAGAAGTACGAGAGGACGTTGGGAATGAGGTGTGGCGTAGCTCGGAAATACTCTGGGAATCAAGGAAACTGTGAGAGAAAAATAAAAACGGAAAATAAAAGAAAGAATAAGAGAGTACTCAAATTAAGAGTGGGCGATACAGGATTTGAACCCTGTGACCCCTTCCGTGTGAAGGAAGTGCGCTAGCCCTGCGCCAATCGCCCAAGTATACTTTACATATTCATTTATACGCTTTTATTGACTAGCTTTAGCCTGTGGGCGATACAGGATTTGAACCTGTGACCTCTTCCGTGTCAGGGAAGCGCGCTAGCCCCTGCGCCAATCGCCCAGTCTAATAAAAGAGAGGTGAGTACGAGAGTCGAACTCGTCTATACGGCTTTGCAGGCCGCTGCCCTAACCGCTTGGCTAACTCACCGTAAGAGGTCAACTCGACTGACCACGAGCGGACAACGGGACTCGAACCCGCGGTCTCGACCTTGGCAAGGTCGCGCTTTACCAACTAAGCTATGTCCGCAATGTGCTGTGCAAGTTGCTGAGCACGAGATATAACTATAACGATGTGGCTATGGTTGGTCAAGTATCGGCGTGTGCTAGACGTTGTGCAAGTTCTCATTCATTTTACCTCAAAAGGATTGGGAGTCTTCAGATATATACAATGAAATTTTCGCGGTTCTTGGGGAGTTTTATTGCGATTTTGTTTAGTTTCGTGCCTGCGTTTGGTTAGGTTTTATTCTTCGAATTCTTGAAGTAAGTAGTGCGCTTGGACGGTTGGTTTACGAATCGTGACTTGGTTGGCGCTCCATGATTCCACGCTCGGATGAGGATTCCAATCACTCTCAACGATGGACGTGAACGTTGTTGGCGTTCGGCGCTAGCAACTTCTATGTACTCATGGGAGAGAATTGAGAACCTTTTTCGAGCGCACGCATTGTCAGCGTTCCACGCTCACAACCTCCACGCTCCTAAAACCAATAAAACCTACACAACCCGCTAATCTCCATGAGTCACTTTAGCCCTTGGCTCAAAAATATGCCGGCGACGAGAACAATATTTCTTATATCCATTCTTCTCGTATGCTAGTTTTATGACAGATTTTAGAGAGAATTTTGAGCCCGAAGCTTTTTGATGTTTTTTCTGATCAGTTTGGTGAAGAACCGCGCAAACACCGTACTGTATTAATCAGTGCTTTCGAAGGGTGGAATGACGCTGGGTTAGCAGCAACGCAGGCTTTGCATTTTCTTTAGCGCGCTTATTCTCAATCAGCACATGAGGTCGATCATATCTGTTGTGGCAGTTTCTACGACTATACAGATAATCGTCCAGTCATCGTAAGCGTTGAAGGTAAGCGTAAAATTTTATGGCCAGAAACGAGCTTCACGCAAATCGATATTAATCCTGAACTAAGCCTTATTATTCAGATTGCTCCAGAACCCTAATTTTAAGTGGACTGAATATTGTCAGCGCACTCTCCGTATTGCTGATGAAAAATGAAGTAGATGAAGTCATAACAGTCAGTGCTATATATGGCGATTGCACGCATCGCCGGCCATTGCCTATGGTTTTCCACAATGCAGCCGATAACACTGCCACTCCCCAATCGTATAACGGTCCTATAGGTATTCCTACCGTTCTCAGCTATGAAGCAGTAGACAGTGGTTTTATCTCTCACTCAATGTATGTGTCCGTGCCATCTTATGCCCCGTATGTGGACGATCAAGAAAAACCTAATCCTTTGGCTATGTGGAACGTTATCGATGCCTTATCTGACTATCTGGATGTATATCTTAAAGATGACGGCTTGCCAGAGCAAGTTAAGCAGTGGCGCAAGAAAGCAAATGCATTAGCAAGGACGAATCCTGATATTGCTGAGTATATGAAAACCGTTGAGTCCTACAGAGATAATCAGGAACGACTCGATTATATTACCTCTGAAGCTGCGGAAAATATGATTGATGACGCTGAGAAATTCTTACGAGATTTTGATGGGATAAAACAGACGATGCGCCCGATATGCCGGGTTCGCCACATCTACGTTAGTTTCTTTTTGTTTACCTGTGCATTAGAATGAGAGCATATACCGCTTGGAAGGAGCGTCTCATGGCACAGATGGCACTCATAGAAAATCTCGTTCCTTTGCCCCAGAAGGTTTCTTTGAGTGTGAAGCAAAAGGGCTGCTCTGGCTCAAGGAAGCTGAAAAAGTGGGAGGATCGCGTGTTGTTCAGGTGCATGATTGGGCAAGTGATTATTTAGATATTGAGCGTATCTCCCCTGCCAGCGCTACGCCAGATGCAGCGTATCAATTTGGGCGAAGTCTCGCTCGCATGCATGATTATGGCGCAGAAACTTTTGGAGCTGCTCCTGCAGATTATGAGGGAACATGTTATTTTGGTCCGCTCCAAGATCCTGTTGCCATGGATACAGGCGATTGGGATAATGCTGTGGATTATTACGCTCAGGGTCGTTTGATTCCTATGGTTGATTTAGGTTTACACCGAGGACTTTTGACTGCTGCAGACGCTGATTTAACGCAAGAAGTATGTGACGCTTTGCCAGAACTTATGGGAGCCGCTGCCTCAGATAAGCCGGCACGCATTCACGGTGATTTGTGGAGTGGCAATGTAATGTGGACGCGATCTGCTGATGATGAGGTAGAAGCTGTGCTCATTGACCCTGCTGCTCATGGAGGACATCGAGAAGAGGACTTATCTATGCTGTCTTTGTTCGGCATGAGTTTTATGAGCGATATTATGCGCGGGTATGAAAGCGTTCATCCACTGAAAAAAGGGTTCGACGAGCGTAGAACTTTGTGGCAGCTCTACCCTATTGCTGGACATTGCGTGTTCTTTGGTGGTGGTTATGTGAGCCAGTATCGATCGATGTGCAGGCAACTGCTAGCACAACGCTAAAAGTTAAGGGCTGGATACGTCGTATCCAGCCCTTATTACTTGTGCAACTTAAGCGAAGGTTTCGCGTAACTTTTCGAAGAAGCCCTTGCCCTTCTTCATTGTTTTTGACTTCTGCTCAGGCTTGTCACTGAGTTGAGACTCCTTATTAAGCTCTTCAAAATCAGAAATGAGTTTCTTTTCCTGATTACTGAGCTTCTTAGGAATAGTCACGTCCAAATGAACAACAAGGTTTCCTCGCTCGGTACGATTCAAACGAGTAACGCCCAAATCATTGAGAGTAAGAGTGTCGTCCGGCTGTGAACCTGCTGGAATAGAAATCTCACGTTCACCGTCAAAAGTTTCAATCTGCGTGGTATGACCTAACACAGCCCATGTCATAGGAATGCGAATCCAGCAATGCAAATCATTGCCATCGCGGGTAAATGTATCGTGGGCGCGTACTGTAATATCCACATACAAATCACCAGCTGGGCCGCCACCTTCGCCTACTTCTCCTTGGCTTCCCAAGCGCAAACGCGTGCCATCTTGTACGCCGGCTGGAACAGATACAGAAATAGTGCGTTGTTTCTTTACTCGACCATGCCCCAAACAAGATGTGCATGGATTTTTCGATAATAGTGCCAAACCCTTCGCAACGCTCGCATGGCTGAGATGACATCATTTGACCTAACATAGTGCGTACCACGCGCTGAACCGAGCCGGAACCATGACAATCTGGGCATGTAACTGGTGCGCTACCATCAGCACTACCTGCTCCTGAACAAGCATCACATACGCTGTATAGCGTAGCTTTAAGTGACTCAGTTCCGCCAAAAACAGCGGTCTTCAAGTCAATAGTCATACTTGCTAAGGAATCGCGACCTGGCTGTGTACGCGAAATTGGTCCGGACTGACCGCCAAAAGCGCTGCCAAAGAAAGAATTAAAGATATCTCCAAAATCTCCTGCAGCAGCACCATAAGCACCTGCTCCTCCACCAGGAGAAAGTGGATCAACCCCTTGATCATACATGGAACGCTTATCTGGGTCCGACAGTACTTCGTATGCAGTATTGACTTCTTTAAACTTGTCTTCAAACTCAGGTCCTGCTAAATCAGGATGATACTTGCGGCTTAATTTGCGATATGCCTTCTTAATCTCATCATCTGTTGCATTGCGTGAAAGACCAAGAGTCTCGTAATAATCTGCCATGGTGTCCTTTGTTTACACAACTACATTTTCTATCTTTAAGAGTAAACATCGGCATGGAATAATCGCTTCTAACGAACAAAAACGCACATGCTGGTCAAGCCGAAGGCTGAACGAGCAAACCGGCTCATGCCTAACACGCTCTTTTGTGCTCGCATAATTCCAAGCCATGCAAGAAAATAAAGGCGTCAAAGGTCTTTATACCCAATTACTATGAAGAACGTAAACGAGTAGCCGAACGCACTATGTTGAGCGCGAAGTTACTTCATCTATTGGAAGGAAAGTTGATCTACATGGTCGATTTCACATGGACTGAACTTGACGAGCGTGCAGTTAAGCTCGCTAAGGTTCTTTCAGCAGATGCAGTAGAAAAGGCAGGATCTGGTCACCCAGGTTCCCCAGTTTCTCTCGCACCAATTGCTTACACTCTGTACCAGCACTTCATTAAGCACGATCCAAAAGATCCTAACTGGGAAGGCCGCGACCGCTTTATCCTTTCCGGTGGTCACGCTTCTTTGACTCAGTACGTACAATTGTACTTCTCTGGTTACGACTTGACTCTTGATGACTTGAAGAAGTTCCGTACTATGGGCACTCGTACTCCTGGTCACCCAGAGTATGGTTTTGACCCCTGGTATCGAAATGACCACTTACCCATTGGGTCAAGGTTTGGCTTCTGCTGTTGGTTTTGCACTGGGTCAGCGCTTCCAGCGTAACTTGCTTGATGCAGATGCACCAGCAGGTACTTCCCATTCGACCACAAGGTAGGGTTATCTGCGGTGAAGGTGATGTTGAGGAAGGTATTTCCGCTGAAGCAGCATCCTCGCAGGCGGTCAGAAGCTCGGCAACCTTACCGTAATCTTTCGACGCTAACCACATTCAGATTGAAGGCGATACTAACTTGACCTTCTCTGAAGATATTTTTGAAGCGCTTCGAAGCTCAGGGTTGGTACACCGACGAAGTATCTTTCGTACAGCCAGACGGTTCTTACAAGGAAGATACCGAAGCTCTTGCTGCAGCTTTTGCACAAGGCTGAGCAGGTAACTGATCGTCCACACTTCATTAAGGTCGACACCTTGATTGCTTGGCCAACACCAGGCAAGACCAACGACGAATCTTCTCACGGTTCTAAGCTCGGCGCTGAAGCTGTAGCTGGCTTGAAGGAGATTCTCGGCTTCGATCCAGAAGTTGCATTCCCAGCAGATGATGAAGCTCTTGCACACGCTCGCAAGGTTGCAGACCGCGGCGCTGAAGCTCACAAGGAATGGGATGAACAGTTCAAGGCATGGCGTGAAGCAAACCCAGATAAGGCTGCTTTGTTCGATCGTATGGCTGCTGGCGAACTTCCAGCAGACTTCAACAAGGCTATCGACGAGCTGGAGGCTGGCGTTACCGCTGGTGCTTCTGTAGCAACCCGTAAGGCTTCTGGCGCAGCTTTGAATGCTATTGCAGCTGTTATGCCAGAACTGTGGGTGGTTCTGCAGATTTGGGTGGTTCGAACAACACCACTATTAAGGGTGCTGCTTCCTTCCTTCCAGCAGAATACGCAACCAAGACTTGGCCAAACGTATCTGAAGGTGGTCGCGTGCTGCACTTCGGCGTGCGTGAGCTTGCTATGGGTGCTATTACCAATGGTGCGATTCTTGGTCCCACACTCGTCCATTCAATGGTACGTTCTTCATGTTCTCTGATTACGAGCGTCCAACTGTACGTCTCGCAGCTTTGATGAACATTCCTAACCTGTACGTATGGACTCATGATTCCGTAGCAGTTGGTGAAGATGGTCCAACCCACCAGCCAGTAGAGAACCTCGCTCTGTGCGCGCAATTCCTAACTTGGAAGTTGTACGTCCAGCTGATGAGTTCGAAACCGCTGAAGCTACCGTTACGCTTTCGAGCGTGATTCCCAAGGCTCCAGTTGCACTGATTTTTGACTCGTCAGAGCGTTCCAACTTTGGCTGAAACCATTGCTAAGGCTAAGGATGGCGTAAAGCGCGGCGCATACGTTCTCGTAGATACCGATGGCACTCCAGATGTAATCCTCATGGGTTCTGGTTCTGAAGTACAGCACGCTGTAAAGGCTGCTGAAACTTTGGCTGCTGAAGGTGTTAAGGCTCGCGTTGTATCTGTTCCATCTATGGAATGGTTCGAGCAGCAGTCTGAAGAGTACAAGCGAATCTGTGCTCCCGGCAGCTGTTAAGGCACGCGTATCCGTTGAAGCAGGTCTTGCACTCTCCTGGTACAAGTACCTCGGCTCTTACGGTAAGGCTGTATCCATTGAGAGCTTCGGCCTCCAGGGTGCTGGCGACGAGAACATGGTTGCCCTCGGCATTACTGCAGAGCATGTTGTTGAAGAAGCTAAGGCTTCTATTGCAGCTGCTCGTGCATAACTAAAAGTTTCTGGGCGGTTTAACGTATTACCGCGCTAAACCGCCCTTTATAAAACACCTCCACATAAGGAGAAAATATATGGCACAGAATGTGCATACACAGAAGACCAGCGACTCTGGCGTTTCCATTTGGCTCGATGATTTGAGCCGTTCCCGCATTGAGTCTGGCTCTTTGCAGGATCTCATTGCTAACAAGAACGTTGTTGGCGTAACCACCAATCCTTCGATCTTCCAGAAGGCATTGGCTGAGGTTGGTCCATACGATGAGCAGCTAGGAACTCGGCAAGGTAGACGTAGAGACCGCTATTCGCGAGCTCACCACCACCGACGTACGTAACGCAAACCGATATCTTCCGTGAGATTGCAGAAGCAACCGATTACGTAAACGGTCGCGTTTCCATCGAAGTTGATCCTCGCCTTGCACACGACACAGAGAACACTGCAAAGCAGGCTGTGGAATTGTGGGAAAAAGGTTAACCGTCCAAATGCAATGATCAAGATTCCTGCAACCCTCGAAGGTTTGCCAGCAATCACTGCTACCCTTGCTAAGCGGTATCTCTGTAAACGTAACCTTGATCTTCTCCATCGAGCGCTACGAGCAGGTTATCGACGCTTACATTGAAGGTATTAAGCAGGCACACGCTAACGGTCACGACCTCACCAAGATCGCTTCCGTAGCTTCCTTCTTCGTATCTCGCGTTGATTCTGCTATTGATGCTCAGCTCGAAGAGATCGGTACTGACGAAGCTAAGGCTCTCGAAGGCAAGGCTGCAGTTGCAAACGCACGCATTGCTTACGAATTGTTCGAGAACAAGTTTGCTAACGATCCAGCATGGGCAGAGCTCGAAGCTGCTGGTGAAAAGCGTCAGCGTCCATTGTGGGCTTCTACTGGTACCAAGAACCCAGCATACTCCCCTTCCAAGTATGTGGATGAACTCGTGGCAGAAGATGTTGTGAACACGATGCCTGAGAAGACCCTCAATGCTTTGGCTGAGCAGGGTGACGGTGCTCCTTCTATTAAGGGCACTTACGAAGAGTCTCATGCTGTTATGGACAAGCTTTGCTGAGCTTGGCATTGACATCAAGAAGGTTACCGATAAGCTCGAGGCTGATGGCGTGGCTGCATTCATCAAGTCTTGGGATTCCGTGATTGCTGATGTTCAGGCAGGTATTGACCGCGTAAACGCATAGTTGTGATCTAGTTTCAACTATTTCTTACCTGTAATGCCCCGCTATCAAAAGGTAGCGGGGCATTTGCGTATGAGATGAAGGGCAAAGTAAAAATGGGGACTCACCCTCTCGAGTGAGTCCCCAACAAAATCTCTATAGAAAGAAGCTTAAGCTCCCCAACCGTACTTCACCATGAAGTCCAGAACAATAATCAAAGCAATCCAGATTAATGCAATGGTTACGGTAATGCGGTTCAAGTTACGCTCTGCCACACCAGATGTTCCAGCATTTGCAGAAATACCTCCGCCGAACATATCGGACAAACCGCCGCCCTTACCCTTGTGCATCAGAATAAGCGCTGTGAGCATAACGCTCAGAATTACAACGATAACTTCGAGTGTTACCTTAAGAACGAACAACCAGTTCATTGCACCTCCAATAAAAACCTCTTTAAGAATACAGTAGAGCCTCGAAAAATCAAAAACTAAACGCGCTTTTTAGCTGCCTTGTGCGTTAAGCGAATAATAGACGAGAATTCTTCTGGGTTCAGGCTCGCTCCCCCAATCAGGAATCCATCCATATCGCGTGCCTCGTTCATAATTAACGTCGCGTTCTGCGCTGTTACGGAGCCGCCGTACAAAATGCGCACAGTTTGCGCGGTCTCAGGAGAATACGTACGAGTCAAGTGCGTGCGGATAGCTGCAGCCGCATCTTGGGCGGACTGCGGAGTGGCTACTAAACCGGTGCCAATCGCCCATACTGGTTCGTACGCGATAATCATTTTGCGCGCATCTTCTTCGGACAAATCGCGGGTAATATCGTCTACCTGACCCACTGCATAATCAAGTTCAATACCTTCGCGACGTTCTTCATACCCCTCGCCGACGCATAAAATTGGTTGCATGCCGTCAGCTAAAACAGCACGAACCTGATCGACGAGGTTAGCATCGTCATCTGAGTGGTAGCGGCGGCGTTCGGAATGTCCAACAAGAACGTAACGGCATCCCTAAAAGCCGAGAGCATATCGGCAGATACGTCGCCGGTAAAAGCTCCTTGAGCGGTAACAGATACAGTCTGAGCGCCGTAATCAACGTGCAAACGGTCGGCTTCAACGAGAACTTGTACGCTGCGAATCGAAGTAAAAGGTGGAAGTAAAGCGATATCACAGTCTTCGTAATCAAAGTGAGCGTCGCGCAGCAACCATGCGAGTTTTTGCACAAAATAGGTTGCTTCGCGATGATCAAGGTTCATCTTCCAACTGCCCACAATAAGGGGACGTCGTGTGCTGCTCATATTGTGCTCACTTTTCTGTGTACGTGTATAAAAAGAGTACGTGTATAAAAGATGGCAGCTATACGCTGTAGAAAACTACGCACAGCTGCCATCATAACGTCGCCTCTAACGTTATCGCCGCTCTTAGTCGAGAACGCTCAAACCTGGCAAAGTCTTACCTTCGAGGAATTCGAGGGAAGCTCCGCCGCCGGTGGAAATATGAGAGAACTTGCTCTCATCGAAACCGAGGTTACGCACTGCAGAAGCAGAATCGCCACCACCAACAATGGAGAATGCGCCGTTATCTGCTGTAGCGTCAATCAAGCCCTGAGCCACAGCGCGGGTACCACCTGCGAAGTTTTCGAACTCAAATACGCCCATAGGATCATTCCATACAACAGTCTTGGAATCAACAATCTTGTCGTGGAAGAGCTTCTGAGATTCTGGACCAATATCCAAACCAATCTTGTCTGCAGGAATAGCATCCGCAGCAACAGCTTCATAAGCGGTGTCTGCAGCGAAGGCATCAGCAGCCAAAATATCGGTTGGAAGAACGATTTCTACACCGTTTTTCCTTAGCAGTTGCTAAGTAGCCCTAACGGTTTCAACCTGATCTTCTTCCAGCAAAGACTTTCCTACTTCATAGCCCAAAGCCTTGAGGAAGGTGAAGACCATACCACCGCCGATAACCAAACGGTCAGCCTTGTTCAAGAGGTTGGAAATAACGCCGAGCTTGTCAGATACCTTAGAACCACCCAAAACAACAGTTAATGGACGCTCTGGGTTGTCGGTTGCCTTAGACAGAGCAGTAACTTCCTTTTCAACAAGTAAACCTGCTGCAGATGGCAAATCGGTTGCTACATCGTAGTTAGAACCCTGAGCACGGTGAACAACACCGAAGCCATCAGAAACGAAAGCATCGCCCAAAGCAGCAATCTTCTTTGCATAAGCAGCGCGCTCATCAGTATCCTTGGAGGTTTCTTCCTTATTGAAGCGCACGTTTTCGAGCAGAACAACATCACCATTGTTCATAGCTGCTACCTTAGCCTGAGCATCTTCACCATAGGTGTCAGCTGCCAAAGCCACAGGAGCGTCTAATAATTCACCCAAGCGAGCTGCTACTGGAGCCAAGCTGAGCTCTGGAACAACTTGTCCCTTTGGACGGCCCAAGTGTGCCATAACAATAACCTTCGCACCCTGTTCACGCAGCGCGTTAATTGTTGGCAGTGCAGCGCGAATACGACCATCATCAGTGATAGTCGTACCATCGAGTGGTACGTTAAAATCAGCACGAACAAGCACACGCTTGCCAGACAAATCACCCAAATCTTTTGAGAGTCTTCATAAGCTTCCTTTCTATTGTCGCTCTTTTATGAAGTTTAGTTCTTTTCCGCTGCTGCTGCACGCTGTTTTCTCAACCTTTGTTGCCAGCTGTAGCAGACGACGGATTCGACCTGCAATGGCATCCTTCGTAATAGGAGGATCTGCCAAACGGCCAAGTTCTTCCAAACTAGCATCGCCATGATCGAGGCGAAGCTGACCGGCTGCGCGCAAGTTCTCAGGAATATCATCGCCCAGAATTTCGAAAAGCTTTTACGCACTTTTTGACTAGCTTCTACAGCAGCCTTAGCGCTACGACGCATATTAGCGTCATCGAAATTTGCCAGACGGTTTGCCTTGCCTCGGCTCTCTCCTTCTACGCGCTTGCCGCTCCATTCGCGGGCAGTTGTATTTGCACCCATCAAAATAAGCATGCGTTCAATAACATCAGGATCGCTTAAACGCACACGTACAGATGAATGGACGCGATGAGGTTTTGTAGTAATACCGAGACGACGAGCAGCAATACTAAATCGTTTACTGCCTCAACGCTTGGACATACGATTTCCAGAAGGCTTGATTTTTCCTGGATCGCTCAAACGTCCTTTGGCGAGGAATGCACCACGCCAAGCGGCTTTGACCTGAGCAATATTACCTTGAATATGGGCAGGAGCTATGCCATGCACTTCCATAGAACGCTGATCGAGAAGGCCGGATTGAAGAGCGAGACGCTTACCATCACGCGTAATAGCAACAAGATAATATTCTACTGTTTCGCCAGAAGGTAAGGTTGATGTTCCCTTACGCAACTCCGCATCGTATCCCCAAATCTCACGAATAGAGCTTTTGAAGCCAACGCGCTGCGGTTGCGCTGGTGAACTGACTGACAACAATAGGAATATTTTTAACGACCTGAATACCCGCCAGCAAAGCGCAACATAGCTGAGACTTGAGCTTGCTTGGCTAATGACGAGTCATCAGTGATTGCTGCGAGTTCGTTTTTGACCTCGTCGAGCAGTGACACGGCGCCTCCTTGGGTTTTGAAAGCAAATTATCCGAAGTTTAGTGTAACCATAACCGTGGATAGATTATTTTCTTGATTATTTCTTGACAAAAGTCGTTAGTTGTGACGCATTCTTTCTAGCTCTCGTCCAGATACGGTTACTGTTAAGCCGTTCGCTTTGAGACGTTTTGCTAGCTCGTAGCTCATGGCTACAGAGCGATGCTGCCCGCCTGTGCAACCAATTGCTATCGTAACGAAATGCTTATCTTCACGCGCATAACCATCTAAAGCGATGTTTAACGATTTTTCGATAGCGTCTAAGAACTCCGTAGCACCTTGACTGTGTAAAACATAGTCCGATACTGCTTCATCCATACCGTTGAGAGCACGTAAATCTGGCACCCAGAAAGGGTTAGGAAGGAATCGAACATCAAAAACAAAATCCGCATCGGATGGAACACCGTGCTTAAAACCGAAACTGAAAATATGCACATTGACGGTTTTGGCGCCGGTTCCTACAAGAGATTCATACAGCTGAGTTGAGAGCTGATGAATACTTGTGCGGGATGTGTCTAAAATAATATCTGCTCGCTCTTTGAGTGCACCGAGAAGTTCGCGTTCCTCATTAATACCGTCAATAAGGCGATTTCCATTTTGGAGGGGATGAGGACGTCGCACAGATTCGTAGCGTTTAACGAGAACGTCATCACTAGCATCGAGGAAGAGAATGCGCGTTTTTACGTCTAAATCCTCTAAATGTGCAAGAACTTGGCTGAGATCATCGAAATAGCTGCGTGAACGTACATCAATAACTGCAGCAAGTTTATGCACTTTCGAACCAGATGAGGTCATCATATCAACTAACGGAATGAGCAGCATTGGAGGAAGATTATCGACCACATACCAACCGATATCTTCTACACTGTCTGCAGCGCGTGAACGTCCTGCACCAGACATGCCTGTAATAAGCAGAACCTCAAAATCATTGGTGCTGTTCTGCTCGGTATCGGTGGACGAGATATACTCTGTGCTATTCGTGTGTGAGACCATCTTCTCCATAGCTTCCTAGTTTAGCGCTAGAGCTGTTCAAATAATGCAGTTTTCATATGAGCGAACGCAGTATCAATAACATGACGTACTGGCAGATGCGTCATATAAGCGACCTGTGCCAGAGCCTGACGCAACAGCATATGCTCTCCCCCGCGCACAATCGCCTCACGTGCGCTCAGTGATTGCATCAACTGAGTAGGGCGAGGATCATAAATAACATCGAGCAGATGCTTATTAGTAAGCGAAATATTTGCAGCAAGATTATTGATTTCTTGAGCAAGACCATCGGTAGCATGAGCTGGAACTGTAGAAATAATAATGTCTGACTGCTGTATGTGCTTAACAGCACTACCCCACGGCTGCACATCAATGTGAGCCTGTGACTTCTGATAAGAACTCATTTTTGTGCGCATAGCCGATGCTTGCTCAGCATCCGCTGCACAGATGACAAAGTCTCGAGCTCCTATTTCAATCAGTGCTGCCATAGCAGACATTGCTGTTGATCCTGAACCAATAATGCATACGCGAGCATCGCTTGCGTTGCCAATATTGAATTCGTCAGCAAAAGTGAGCTTTACACCATCAACATCAGTGTTATACAAACTAATATGTGGCATATTCTCATGCTGAGGATTGCTACGTTGCCAGTCAAAAACAGCTGTATTACTCACTCCTAAGAAAGCTACGCGCTCATCGCTGACTTCACCAAATTCCAGAGCTTTCTGTTTCAGTGGCATGGTCATGCTCACGCCCGCCCATGAATCATTGATGCTTAAGAAGAAATCTTCGAGTGTTTCGGCAGTAATATCGTGGCGACCATACTGCCAATCCGTTAACTGCAAGGCTTCATACGCCGCGTTGTGCAGTACTGGTGAAAGTGAATGCGCAATAGGTGAACCGAGAACAGCTGCTTGGTTACCTGTGCTGGAAGATGTGTTATCTGCGTTCATAATTCCATACTCTTGAGTCGTCTGGACGAAACGGTTTTTTATTCTTCGGATTGTTCCACATGCAGAGCTTTATAAAGCACTTCTGCTTTGGATTGGCCAACACCTTGAACCTGCAGGAAGTCTTCTACGCTGGCTTCACGCATGGCACGAACAGAACCAAAGTGATTGAGCAGTTTCTTTTGGAAAGCTGGACCAATACCAGGAATATCATCCAAAGCCGAGCGTAAAGCTCCTTTTCGCCGTGTTTTACGATGATAGGTTATAGCGAAACGATGAGACTCATCGCGTACTCGTTGCAGTAAATACATTCCTTCGGATTGGCGCTTCAAAATAACTGGATAATCATCGTCCGGTAGCCATACTTCTTCGAGTTTTTTTGGCCAAACCGCATACTGCTACATCATGAACATTGCAGTCCTGTAGTGCTTTTTGAGCTGCTTTTGACTTGAGGCTGACCACCATCAACCACAATGAGATTTGGCTTGTATGCGAAACGACGACGGTTTGTATCCTGCTGGACAACATCATTCAGCTGCGTTTTTTCAGCGCGTTTCTCATCTTCTAAGCTCTCCCCTGTATCGCCCGAAATATTACCATGCTTAAAACGTCGCGTCAGAGTTTCATAGATAGCAGCAGTATCGTCCACAGCTCCTTGTCCATCTGAACCACGAATAGCGAAGTGACGATAGTAATTTTTCTTAGCTATGCCATCTTCGAAAACAACCATCGACGCCACTTGGAAAGAACCACCAGAAGCGTTGGAAATATCAAAACATTCAATACGTAGCGGTGCTTTGTCTAACATAAGAGCATCTGCAATATCGTTCAATGCTTCCGAACGAGCAGCTAAATCAGTAACTCGACTAGATTTAGCTCTTTTGAGACTTTGCTGAGCATTTGCTGTAGCGCGGTCAAGAAGTGTCTTTTTCTCCCCTCTTTCAGCTACTCGAATAGTAACCGAAGAACCGCGAAGAGTACTCAGCCATTGTTCTAAATCATCCACACGGTCGGGAATAAAAGGCACAATAATCTCACGCGGAATAGGAGAAATGGGTGAGAGTAAATCGTTACGCCCTCGTCATTTCTTCACGCTCGCGGCGTTGTTTTGTTGCCTCGAGCGCGGCTCATACTGTCTGTGGCAGTTGCTTGCTGGGTTGGAGCTAGAGCGCTGCGGTTTTCTGAAACTTTAATAGCCGCAAGACCTTGCTCGCTCGTTCGATCATCTGCCTGTTCCTCCACAGCAGCTGAATAGACCTGAGTGATGAGATCACTGAGTAATTGAGCGTTGGTTACATCTTCCACACGTTCAACAGACCATCCGCGTTCACCGCGAATGGTGCCAGCGCGTACGAAGAAAGTATGCACGCTGGCTTCAAGTTCATCAGTATCGATACCAATAATATCTGCGTCCACATCGGAGGAAAAAACAACAGCATTTTGTTCAAGAACCGAATCTAAAGCAGTTATTTGGTCGCGCAGTTTTGCTGCTTTCTCAAACTCGAGTTCAGCACTGGCTTCCTTCATTTGGGCTTCTAGAGTTTTGCGGAAAGACGACCCCAAGCGGCCAGTGAGAATGGCTACTAATTGTTCGCTCATCTCTCGATGTTCTTGCGCAGAAATTCGCCCCACACATGGTGCGGAACATTTACCTATATGACCGAGTAAGCATGGTCTGCCAGTTTTTTGTGCTTTATTAAAAATAGCGGGAGAACATGTGCGCACAGGGTATGCATGAAGCATGGAATCTAGGGTTTGGCGCATATTCCATACTTTGGCATAAGTCCAAAAATAGCGTGCTTTACGATTATTTTTATTACGAGTAACCCACACGCGCGGATATTCTTCTTTAATAGAGATGGCTACGTACGGGTATGTTTTATCATCACGAAAAACAACATTAAAACGCGGATCGAATTCTTTAATCCACGTATATTCGAGGGTTAAAGATTCTAATTCTGTGCCCACCACAGTCCATTCGAGACTACGAGCTGTGAGTACCATATTTTGAGTGCGAGGATGCAGTCGGTTCAGTGGCTGAAAATAATTAGAGAGACGGTTACGTAGGTTTTTTGCTTTACCTACATAAATAACGCGACCATCTTCATCTCGCCACTTATACACACCAGGATTAGCAGGAATATCGGAAGTTCTCGGTCGGAAAAGATCGCGGGTATCTCCTAAGAGAGGCGCTCCGTTAGCATTAACTCCTGTTGATTGTTCAGAAGCATGCTCAGAGGAAGCACGAGCCGCCTGCTCAGCAGAATCTTTTAATCATCTGCTGAGCTGTTTTGCGCCATACTCCTGGAGAATGTTTTTTTCAAATGAGAGAGCTCATGTACTTCCTCTATTGCTTTTTATGTTTAGTTAACAGCGGTTTAAGGAACTTACCTGTCCAACTATCTGGCACATCTGCGATATGCTCAGGAGTACCTTCAGCTACAACTGTGCCGCCACCGTCACCACCTTCTGGACCCATATCAATAATCCAGTCAGCGCTTTTAATAACATCAAGGTTATGTTCAATAACAATAACTGTATTTCCTTTATCGACCAAACCTTGTAGAACAATCATCAGCTTGTTCACGTCTTCAAAAATGCAAACCAGTGGTTGGCTCGTCAAGAATATAAACTGTATCGCCGTTAGAACGTTTCTGAAGCTCAGTAGCTAGTTTCACACGCTGACTTTCTCCACCCGACAGCGTTGGTGCAGGCTGCCCTAAACGGATGTATCCCAAACCAACATCTACGAGGGTGTCGAGGTAACGCGCAATAGCAGGATATGATTTGAAGAAACGTGCAGCTTCTTCAATAGGCATATCAAGAATATCGGCTACAGATTTTCCATTATATTTCACTTCTAAAGTTTCACGGTTATAGCGTTTGCCGTGGCAAACCTCGCAATCGACATAAACATCTGGTAGGGAAGTTCATTTTCGATTTTGATTGTTCCGTCTCCGTGGCAGGCTTCGCAACGACCACCTTTCACATTAAAGGAGAAACGACCCGGACCATAACCGCGTACCTGTGCTTCAGGTGTTTTAGCTAAGAGGTTACGGATTTTATCCCACACACCGGTGTAGGTTGCTGGATTGGATCGAGGGTGCGTCCAATAGGATTTTGATCAACATGAATAACCTTATTGACCTGGTCAACGCCTTCAATACGGATATGTTTACCTGGAACAATGCGAGCGCCATTGAGCTTATCTGCCAAGACCGGATACAAAATCGAGTTAACCAGTGTTGATTTACCGGAGCCGGATACGCCACTGACAACTGTGAGCACGCCTAATGGGAAAGCAACATCTAAGTTCTTTAGATTATTTTCGCGCGCTCCCACTACTTTCAGGTTTTTGTTTTGTAGACGCGGCGACGTTTCTCAGGGTACGGCAATTTTCTTGCGGCCAGCAATATACGCACCTGTAATGGAGCGACCTGCTTTGAGTAATGCCCTGAGCGTGACCGGAATAAATAATTTCTCACCATGTTCGCCGGCTCCTGGACCAATATCGACTAACCAGTCTGCAGTGGTAATAGTGTCTTCATCGTGTTCTACGACGACGAGGGTATTGCCTAAGTCGCGCAGTTCATGCAAGGTGTGAATGAGTCGTTCATTATCGCGTTGATGTAGGCCAATAGATGGTTCATCGAGCACATACATAACGCCTACGAGACCTGAGCCGATTTGGGTTGCTAAACGGATGCGTTGTGCTTCTCCGCCGGAGAGTGTGGCGGCTGCACGCGAGAGAGTGAGGTATGTGAGACCTACGTTGTTAAGGAATCCAAGACGTGCACGGATTTCTTTAACGATTTCTGTGGAGATGAGTGCTGCTGCGCCGTCGAGGTGGAGATTATTAATCCATTCGAAGGCTCGAACAATAGGCATATCGCATACATCAATAATGTTTTTCTCGCCTACGGTTACGGCTAAAACTTCTGGCTTAAGTCTTTTACCTTTGCATACTTGGCATGGCACTTCACGCATATATGCTTCATAGTATTGACGCATATTGTCGGAGTCTGTTTCGTCATGGCGACGCATCATGGAGCGCACAACGCCTTCAAAAGCCTGTGGAGTATTCTCGTATGCGTCCCCAACGGTTTTTGTAGCGCACATTCACTTTGAAATCGTGACCGTGCATAATAGCATCGCGAACATCCTCATCGAGCTTATTCCATGGGGTTTTCAGGCTGAAGCCTAAATCATCGGCTAAGCCTTCGAGTAGATGCATGTAATACTCTGACTGGGTTTTAGAGGTATTCCATGGCTCAATAGCGCCTTCTTCTAAAGATTTGGTAACATCCGGCACAACGAGTTCTGGATCAATTTCGAGTTTTGAACCAATACCAGTGCATTATGGACAAGCACCATATGGTGCGTTAAAAGAGAAAGTGCGTGGTTCGATTTCATCTAACTCTAAATCATGACCGTTAGGACAGCTACGGTTTTCAGAGAATGGTTGACGTCGAGCAGGATCTTTCTCATCGAGATCTACGAAATCAGCAATAACTAAACCGTGTGATAAACGTAAAGCGGTTTCCACCGAATCAGTTAAACGCTGACGTATCCCCTCTTTGAGAGCTAAACGATCAATCACCACTTCAATAGTATGCTTATTCTGCTTTTTGAGTTTAATCTCGGAATTTAATTGTACGAGCTTGCCGTCAATCAAAGCGCGAGCGTAACCATCGGCACGCAAGCTATCTATCAGCTCAACAAACTCACCCTTGCGTCCGCGCACAACAGGAGCAAGGATTTGGAAACGTGTGCGCTCATCATGTTTGAGCAAAGAATCAACAATAGCTTGAGGAGTTTGTGCAGTAATCAGTTCACCGCATACTGGGCAGTGAGGAATACCTGTGCGCGCAAAAAGCAAACGTAAGTAATCGTAAACCTCTGTAATAGTTCCCACAGTAGAACGAGGATTACGGTTCGTTGTTTTCTGGTCAATAGCAACAGCAGGGCTTAAACCATTGATCGCGTCTACATCTGGTTTATCCATTTGGCCTAAGAATTGGCGCGCATATGCAGATAGAGATTCCACATACCGACGTTGACCTTCGGCAAAGAGAGTGTCGAAAGCAAGCGACGATTTTCCAGAACCAGATAATCCGGTAAAGACTACCATTTTATTGCGTGGAATTTCCAGATCAACGTTCTTCAAATTATGTTCTCGTGCGCCTTGAATCACGATTTTGCGGTCTCAAAGGCACATCGTTCAAGTTTTCGATAATAATATCCTGTGTCACTATCATCTCCTCAATATATCGGATTACATTTTAACAAAGTATTCGAACAAATTTTCGAAAAATATCTATGATGCTTTCCTTCTCTTGGCGTTATGAATATGCTCGACCTCAAGTGAGTGTTGGTAGTATGTACCCCTCGGTATGTAGTGTTCTCGCTCTTTTCGCGTGTTTCTACTACTATCGAACTCAGTTTGTGAGCACATTTATATGGGCGTTTCGACTTGCAGGTAATTACGTTGAGTGATTGGCGTTAAGTAATTACTCAGAGCGACGTCTTCGAACAGTGTTCTCGGGTGATATGAGGTTTTTGAGGTAAAGAATGGCTATTTCTGCTCAGGGTTTGGAAATTCGTATTGGCGCTCGACAATTGTTGGCGCTCACAGATTTTCACGTATCTGCAGGCGATCGCATTGGTTTAGTAGGCCGAAATGGTGCAGGTAAAACTACGTTAACGCGCGTTATTACGGGAGACATGTTACCAGCTGCCGGCAAAGTAACCTATTCAGGTAAGCTGGGATATTTGCCTCAGGATACTCATGCAGATGATCCTGAACAAACAGCTCTAGACCGTATTATGTCCGCCCGTGATATTGCTACTATCGTTTCGCGTATTCGCAAAGCCGAGCGCGACATGACTAATCCAGATCCCGATATTATGAGCAAAGCCATGCGCCGTTACGACAAGGCGATGCAGGATTTTGAGAATGCTAACGGCTATTCTGCACAGTCCGATGCCACTGTTATGGCTGAAAGTTTGGGTATTAGTCAAGATGTTCTGCCCCGTCAGCTTGGGAACACTGTCGGCGGTCAGCGTCGTCGAATTGAGTTAGCGCGAATCTTGTTTTCCGATGCCGACACCCCTGATCTTGGATGAGCCGACAAACCACTTGGATGCTGATTCTATTGAATGGTTGAAAAAGTATTTGAAGAGCTATGCTGGTGGTTTTCTTGTTATCTCTCACTCCACTGAATTACTGGGAGAAACAGTGAATAAGGTGTGGCATTTAGATGCTCAGCGCGCTCAGATTGATATGTATTCGCTTGGATGGGCAGCATATTTGAAGCAACGTGCAGTGGATGAAGAACGTCGCCGCCGCGAGCGCGAAGTGGCTCAGAAGAAGGCTGAGCGTTTGATGCAGCAAGGTATTCGTTTGCATGCGAAGGCTACGAAGGCTGTGGCGGCTCAGAATATGATGCGTCGTGCTGAGAAGTTGTTGGAAGAGACTGAACCGATGCGTAAGAAGGAGAAGGTGGCGGATTTGCGTTTCCCTACTCCTGCACCATGCGGACGCACTCCTATTATGGCTGAGGATATTTCGAAGGCTTTTTGGTTCGAATATTGTGTTTGCTAGTATTAATTTGGCAGTAGATAAAGGCTCACGCGTTGTTATTTTGGGTTATAACGGTGCGGGTAAAACCACAACTTTGCGTATTTTAGCTGGTGTAGATGAGCCAGATACTGGTGAGGTGAAACTGGGACATGGCGCTAAGATTGGCTATTTTGCTCAGGAACATGATACGTTGAATACCCTCGGCAACTGTTTTGGAGAACTTGCAATCTGTTGCTCCTGAGTTGGATGATACGCAGGCGCGCACCATTTTGGGTAGCTTCCTGTTTTCCGGTGATGATGTGATGAAACCCTGCAGGGGTGCTTTTCGGGTGGCGAGAAAAACTCGTTTAGCGCTTGCTACTTTGGTAACGTCTAAGGCGAATGTTCTTTTGCTTGATGAGCCGACAAATAATTTGGATCCTGCTTCTCGTGATGAGATTTTTAAGTGCTATTTCCAAATATGAGGGGGCTATAGTGCTTGTTACTCACGATGAGGGGGCTGTTCAGGCGCTTAACCCTGACCGCGTTCTTCTTCTGCCAGATGGCGATGAAGACTTATGGAATGATTCCTACTATGATTTGGTTGCTTTAGAGTAATTTAGTAAATACTGATTGATAGTCTTAGCATTATGACTCTTCTTCAGCTTCAATATATTGTGAAAATCGTGGAATGCGGTTCCATGAACGAAGCCTCACACGCTTTATATATTTCTCAGCCAGCGCTGAGCTCTGCAGATTAAAGAACTTGAGAAAGAGATGGGTATTGAGATTTTCACCCGCTCTTCTCAAGGTATTGCTTTAACCGTTGACGGCGTTGAGTTCTTGCAGTACGCGCGTCAGATTCTTTGATCAGACTGAGCTGATGAAGGAACGCTATAAGAACACGAAACCCTCGTAAACAGTTATGCTCAGGTATCGACCCAGCATTACATGTTTGCTGTAGAAGCTTTTTGTCGATATGATTAACGCTTCTGATTCCGAAGAATACGAATTCTCTATTCGAGAGTCACGTACTCGCGAAATTATTGAATCAGTTGCCAATATGCGTTCAGAAATTGGCATTTTATACACCTCTGATTTTAACCGTAACGTTATTAATAAGCTGCTGCGCGAAAAGCACTTGGAATTTCCATCCGCTTTTTACAGCAGGTTTGCATGTATTTATTTCACGTGAAAATCCTCTCGCATCGCGCAAAAAACTGACCATGGACGACTTGAAGCCATACCCATTTATTCAGTTTGAGCAAGGCGAAGAAGGAAGCTTCTATTTCGCTGAAGAAGCACGCTGGCCAGAATATGCGTCCAAAACAAATTAACGTAACCGATCGCGCAACCATTTTTGAACTTTATTGTGGGGTTGAACGGCTATACCATTTCTCTGGTATTGATAACGAAGATTTAAATACAGAAAAATCGTGACCATTCCACTTGACTGCGATGACCGTATGCTGGTTGGTTGGATTACTAACGAACGCGCTCGCCTTTCACATGCAGCGAATAATTATGTAGAAAAACTCAAAGAAGTTATTCATCGTCACGGATACGAAACGATTGAAGATTAATTCATATGATATAGCATGATCGGTGGCATGCCACCGACCATCCTTTTTTAATCTCAAATGTGCCACAGTCGGTAACTCTCGAAACATCATATAACAATAGGTACTCCTACAATAAATGCCCATCCCCATGGCGTTCCCCATAAAGCTATAGCATAAAGACATACAAGCACACCTATATGCCTAAGAAATAGCCCTGTTTTTATCTTCTGCTTGCACAATACATAAATCATCAAAATAACGATTGCAGCATGTATACTCCAGAAAAATTACAGGCAAGGATTGGGCGAAACCATCGCGCACTTCTCCATACGCAGCAAGAGTACAACCTGCATAAATACAAAAACGAATTCCTGTATCGAACTTATACATGATATGAATCTTCCGAATGGAAGCACTCTAGTATTGTGCCTCACACGATATATCACATCACTGTGAATGAATATTATGTGCCATTATTCTAGTTTTTTTGATGAAAAAACGCAGGGAGTATTGTGAAAATACTCCCTGCGAGATTCAAAAATTTATTTTATGCGCCGTATTGCGTAAAATACTCGTCAATCTGTTGCGAGATGTCGTCAGTAATAACTGCTGAACCATCAGCATGACGTAATTCACGCGCAGCGCTAATAATATCGTGAATAGTTGCGATAGCAAAAACAGGGAAACCGAACTCATCTTCTACAGCTTGAACAGCGGAAACATCGGAATCCTTGGTTTTTCCATGCGGTCAACAGACAAAAACTAAACCAACAACATCAACATCTGCAGCTGCCTTCCAGTTTAGGCAAAACCTCACGTACAGCAGTTCCAGCGGTCATCACGTCATCTCACAAGAAGAACCTTCATGCCGTCACGAAGCGGTGTGCCCACAAACATGCCGCCATCACCGTGATCCTGGCTTCTTTACGGTCAAAAGTGTATCCCACAGCACAGCCGCGCGCCGAGCTTAACGCCATAGACGTGGTAACTGCCAGCGGAATGCCCTTATAAGGCGGATCAAAACAGTATCAAACTGTTCTAATTTGCCGCTGGACTGTGCCGCTTCAATAGCAGAAGCGTAAAACTGACCCAAACGAGCAATACGGTCACCGTCATTAAAAGAACCAGCATTAATAAAATATGGGGACTGACGTCCGGACTTCAAAGTAAAAGAACCGAACTTTAACGCCTGACTGTCAAGCAGAAACTTCGTAAAATCAGTTGATGCACTCACGGTACTCTCCCTTATTATCGTGAATATTAATCCAGTTATTGCCTTCAGCTAAGGCAGCAGCTAACTCAGGTCGCTCGTCTAAAAGCTCCTCCAACTCGCAGGCAATACGAACAGGTGCAGCAGGATCTACTAAAGCCGCTGAACCAACTTCCACAGCATTTGCTCCAGCATAGAGGAATTCTAAAGCATCCTCACCGGTAAAGGTGCCGCCCATCGCAATAATCGGAAAAATCATGGAAAGTCTGACGAATTTTATACACCATCGCCACAGCCATCGGATGCACCGCTAGCCCCGATACGCCGCCGGTAATATTAGCCAGAATCGGTCGCCCTGTGCGCGTATCAATACGCATGCCCACGAAAGTATTAATCAGAGAAACAGCATCGGCACCATTGTCTACTGCGGCACGCGCAATCGGCACCACATCATCCACATTCGGCGTGAGCTTAATAATCATCGGTTTATCGGTCAGCGGACGCAAAACGCTTAAGCAACTTAGCCAACGCCACCGGATCCTTCCCCACCGACGTACCAGACTTCACATTCGGGCAACTGACGTTAATCTCCAACATATCCGCGTCAGAATCGGCGAGTTTTAGCGACTACTTCAGCAAAAATCGTCATCGCTATGCCCTGCCACATTAGGACACAACAGTGGCGCCCATTGCCTTCAAACGCGGCAAATCATCCTCAAGATAATGATCTACACCTGGGTTTTGCAAACCCACAGAATTGACCGTACCGGCTGGGGTTTCCGCAGTTCGTGGCGCAGGATTACCCTCCCACGGCACAGGAGACACACCTTTTGTAGATACAGCACCGATAACAGCTGGATTGTAATACACCGAGCAAGCATCGAGATTATACGTGCCAGCAGCTGTACCGATTGGGCTTTTCCATTCAACACCAGCCACCACAGTGCCATGCGTAAACGTGTATGGTTTGGTTGCGTCAAACATCTCCATTAGTTCCATCCCCGCTTAATTCTATTGCGCTTAATTCTATCGCGATTAGTTCCATCCCAACTCTTCGCGCGTAAAGACTGGACCATCAATGCATACTTTCTTGTTGCCATCAACTGTTGGCGTAATACACACCACGCACGTTCCGTATCCGCAGCCCATGCGCTCTTCCAAACTCAACTGAGCTTCTACCCCATGTTCACGCGCCCATGAAGCCACTGCTTTCATCATGGGATGTGGGCCACAGGTTAAAATATGCACGTCCGATAGATCAGGACGACCGTCTTGCTGGGCTTGCTGCTCACCTTGCTGCTCCTCTAACCAGCTATTGAGCAAATCAATCACATTGCCCTGAGCATTGTCAATACTGCGCACATCATCGCAATAACGTGCAGCAAAATCATCAGCAAAATGCACATCGCGATACCCATACATAGCTGTGCATGTTGCATCCGAACGGCCAGCCAATTTTTCAGCCGCATGCAGAACCGGTGGCACGCCCAAACCACCGCCAATGGTTAAATATCGTCCCGGCGCGCTTAAATCGAAAGGCTTCCCTAATGGTCCGAGAATATCGATGGAATCGCCGACGTGAAGCTGTGCAAACTCAGCAGTACCGCGACCGACCACAGCAAAAATAAAGCTCACCTCATCACCATTAATCTCAGCAATGCCAAAAGGTCGTGGAGAAATCTGCTGATTATTCTTCGAATACAAGTTCGCAAACTGTGCAGCCTGACCATGCTGAGCAATATATTCATCGCGACAGTTAAACGCACAATACTATCAGTAAGTAGCTCATGCCCCTACAATCTCAACGGTACGGCGTGATGGCAGGTATTCTTTGCCTTCAGGATTAGTCTTAAGGAAGGTTTGGGCAGTCATAGTGTCCTTACATTAGTTAGGCGCGAACGCGAGCGATATCGTTTTTCATAGCGAGCGCGGCTTGGCGAGCACTGGTAGCAACTAGATTAAGTGCTTGTAGTTCAGTTCTGATTGTTTCCGCTTCATCTGTGTGCTTCCATGCTCCAATAATACCGCGAGAGGAGTTAATAAGTGCGCCTAAACCGTTTTCGTCAAACAGCCCTGCGAGGTCGTCAGCTGTTCCTCCTTGTGCGCCGTAACCGGGAACAAGGAAGAAAGTATGCGGCATAAGGGTGCGCAGCTGCGCGCCCAGAACAGGATGTGTAGCGCCAACGACTGCGCCAACACGTGAATATCCGTACTTGTTGGCGCGCGAGTTTTCGCCCCACTGCTCGACCAGTTCGGCCACTTGAGTAGCAACAGTATGCGCGAATCCGTCTACCCGCAAATCTTGCAGTTCGTTCGAGCTTGGGTTGCTCGTTTTCACAAGAACGAAAATATCTTTATTACTGTTATTAGCAGCCTGTACGAAGGGAAGAATACCGTCGGAACCTAAATAAGGATTTACAGTAACTGCATCTTCATGCCACACATCTGTTGAGCCAACACCATTAATACTTGGTGTGCCTTCTATATGTGCTGCATATGCTGTTGCTGTGCTGCCAATATCTCCGCGCTTAATATCGCCTAGCACGTAGAGTCCGCGAGTCTGTGCATATTCATTGGTGCGCACATACACGTCTAGTCCTGCATATCCGAGCGCTTCATACATAGCAATTTGAGGTTTTACAGCGGGAACAATATCGTATACAGCATCAATAATGGCAATATTAAAAGCAAAGTAGGCTTCCGCCACGTCACGCACAGTACGAGCACCGTTCAATAGTATTGGAGGAATTAGTGCAGGCTTAGGATCTAAACCGACAACACTGGGATTATCTTTAGCAATAATCGCATCAATTAAGGCTCTCATGCCAATTCTTCTCCTTCGCTGAAGGCATACTCACCCAAACGTGAATAGGTCATAACAGCATTGCATACAGTAGCAAGCACACGTCCTCGCACAGACCACGCGTTAAAAGGGGTATTGCGTGCTGCAGATGCAAAATTATCGGCACGAATGATCCACTGCTCATCAGGAGCAAGAATAACAACATCAGGATGTTGTCCTGGAATATCTGTTTGAGATAAATCGTGCGTAGTATATGCGCGAATTTCTTCGCTTGTAAAATCAATCTGAGCGTTATGAGCGTGAGCGTAACCTGCAATATCAAAGCTTTCTGCACCCAACAGTCGATTTGGTTCCACAGACAGCAGCTCAATAAGACGAGAATCATCAATATAGCCAGCTTCTACAAGCACTTTACGCAAAACTGGGTATGCTGTTTCCAAACCAATAATTCCGTTAGGAGCGGTGAGCATAGCGTCAAGAGCGCCGAAACCTTTCTCCTGAGCAGTATGTGGCGCATGATCAGTTGCAATCATATCGACAGTACCGTCGCATACTGCTTCCAAAGTTGCTAAACGATCATGAGCAGAACGCAAAGGCGGATTCATTTTTGCGTACGTTCCGTATTTTTCTACGTCGGAATCATCTAAAGCTAAATAATGTGGCGCTGTTTCGCAGGTAATATGTACACCATCATCTTTTGCCTGACGGATAGCTTCAAAAGCTGCTGCCGTAGACACATGCTGTAAATGCAAATGCACGCCTGTTACACGTGCAATATGAATATCGCGTTCAACAATAGCAAGCTCAGTATCAGCAGGAATACCTGGTAATCCAAGACGACGTGAAGTGTCGCCCTCATTCATTACGCCGGTTTTATGATGCTCGCAATGGTCAATAAATGGGAGCTTATAATCCACACAGTTGCGCACTACGTCATCGAGAGTGCGAGCCGTTACTGCAGAACCATCGTCCGACATGCGCTACAACTGGGTGATTAAAATGCCGTTCTCCCCAGCGCGCATATCTTTCCAATCAGCAGGATCAGATGCCTCATCTCCGCTGCGCCCCTTTGAAGCAGACACGCATAGGAGTAACGCACAGGAAGATTGCCGCGATGCTCCAAATCTTCTAAAGCATTCACACCGTCATATGTGCAACCATCTGCAGCAGGCTCAGTATTAGGCATAATCAACACATTCGTGTATCCACCATGAGCCGCTGCAGCAGCACCCGACTGCATAGTTTCTTTATCTGTTTGACCAGGATCGCGGAAATGAACGTGAGGATCAGCAAAACCAGGAGCAATCATCCACTCACTGGCATTAAAAGAACGGGTAGCATCCTGCCCATCTGGAACACGCACGGTAATATTTTCACCGGTATCCCATACGCGAATATTATGCAAAATGACAGTCATAACTACCCCTTCTTTCGTTCCTAAGATTGTACCGATAAGGCTTTACAGTTTAGCTTCTTCGTCACAGTAATCGCAACGATACTGCATGCCCAAAGCATCTTCATGACCACGCACCAAATGGAACTGCTGCTTAATACCACGTTCAGTAGAAGTTACGCAACGAGGATTAACGCAGGTAATAATATTAGTAACGTGCAAGGCAGCACAGGGCTTTTCTTTTGGACGTAATAGAACCGTCGTGCACAATATTGACCGTAGCAGTTGGCGCAATCAGAGCCAAAAATATTAACGTCAATAACAATATCGCTTTTCAATTTTAATAATGTCTTTTTGTGCCCAGCGTTTGACTATCGGCATTCATAATAAGAGCTAAACGTGTTTTTACGAGGATCAATGCCCAAAAATCAAGTACTTTTAAAGCATGACCTGCTGGAACGTGGTCAATAATAATACCATCGTGAATGCTTGTAACTTTCATTAGATACGCACCTGCTTTTCCATCTCTTCAGCGTTATATCCTGGCAGTTCATCGCCCACAACCGAACTTTCCAAAGCCATACGCATAAGCATACCGTTCTTAACCTGTTCAAAATACAAAGCGCGCGGATCATCATCAACATCTACAGCAATCTCATTAACTCGAGGCAAAGGATGAAGAACCGCTAAATTCGAACGACCGTGAGACAGTTTTTCAGCATCTAAAATATAGGTATCGCGCAAACGCAGATAATCGTCTTCGTTAAAGAAACGCTCCTGCTGCACGCGCGTCATATACAGAACGTCCAAATCGCCAATAACATCGACCATATCGCGCACTTCAATATAAGAGCATGACGGCGTTTCGTTAATACGATCAATCACGTATTGAGGCGTGCGCAACTCCTGAGGAGAAATAAGCACAAAGTTCACATCGCCATAACGACACAAAGTTTCAATAAGCGAATGCACGGTGCGTCCGAAAGTTAAATCGCCGCACAAACCAACAGTCAGCTTATTTAAGCGACCGAAATGATTGTATATCGTTGATAAATCAGCCAATGTTTGAGTAGGATGCATATGACCGCCATCGCCCTGCATTAATAACTGGTGTACCCACTGCCTGTGCAGCAACTAAAGCAGCACCTTCCTTAGGGATGACGCATTGCCACTACATCTACGTAGTTCGACACAGTTTTTAACGTGTCTGCAATCGTTTCACCTTTAGAAGCAGATGATTGGCTTGCTCCCGCAAAAACCAATAACCTGACCGCCTCAAACGCAGCACAGCTGTTTCAAAACTCAGACGAGTACGTGTTGATGGCTCATAAAATAAAGTGGCTAATCACGTCCGTCACATGTATGAGCCACTTCTTTTCGATGCGAATCAATATATCGAGCTTTTAATAATAAATCATTAATTTGAGGAACGGATAAATCATCCAATGTAACAACACTCATTCCAGCTAAGGAAGAGCTTAACTGTGCAGACATCAGGGCACGCCTTTCTATGGAAACCTCATACAAAATCGAGATTTCATACGAAACTTTTCATACGAAACTTTTCATACGAAACCAAAAATTCCATACAAGAACCGAGGGGCACTGCATGCGCTGTGACCTCATTAAGGGTAGTGCAAAAATAAGACAAGATAACAGGTGCGTGTTTGTGAGGGGTGTGTGGCTAACTATCTCCGAAACGTCCATCTTAAGCAGTCAAGCTATTTTCGAGCTGTCAGTCCGGCACTTATTTTATGTCGTACTTTGCGCCTGAGTTTGTCTCGTAGGTTGTGCAACTTTCGTACAATATTTCGTACAACTTTCGTGCAACTTTTGTGTCTTGTGCTCCCCTGTTTTGGCGCTCTTTTCCTTTATCATAGAAAGTGACGTTCACAATCATTCAGACGCTCGTTGCGAGCGCGAATGATGAGCGTTCCAGCGCAACGTTCATGATCGGGAAAGTAGCCTGCTTGTTATGGGATCGTTTTTACTCATTATTCAAATCGGTATAGCCGTAGTTATTTCATCCCTGCTAAGCCCCTATATTCCTCGTGTGTCTATGCCGCTGGTACAGATTTTTGGGTATCCTGTGGTTCTTTATTCCTGGTTTGCCGCTTATTAACTTGGATTCGGAGTTCTTCTTACTCGTTTTTATTGCGCCGCTGCTGTATTTTGAGGCAATGCATATTTCCCGTTCAGGGTTTGCGTAAAAACTTGGGGCATTACGCTGTCTTTGGCTGTGGGATTAGTGCTTTTATCTATTGTTATTGCTGGTTATACGCTCACATTTTCGATGGCTGATATTCCTTTGGCTGCCGCTTTTGCCTTAGGTGCTGCTTTAAGTCCGACAGATGCTGTGGCGGTGGCACAAATTGGCGCTGATGCTCAGCTGACCGAGCGTCAAGAAACTGTTTTAGCTACAGAAAGTTTGTTCAATGATGCTTCCGGTATTGTGGAGCTTCCAGTTTGCTTTAGCTACTTTGATTACTGGAACGTTTTTCGCCTCTGAAGTTTTTCGCTGAACGTGCTTTACAGTTTTATTGGCGGCGCTGCAGTAGGCGCTGTGCTGGGCATTATGCTTAATCATTTGATTGTTTGGTTGCGTCGTATGCGGTTGGAAACCACGACGAACCGTATTTTGATTGAACTGATGTTCCCCCTGCTTGTTTTTGGGGTTGCTGACGATATTTTTGAAGCTTCGGGCGTTATTGCAGTCGTTGCCGCCGGTTTGGTGGCACGCTACCATCGCGTGGGTGTGGGTGAAGATTTAGCTGAAGTCAACCGCGTCTCGGGTGCAGTGTGGGATGTGGTTGCTTTCGTGCTCAATGGATCTGTTTTCGTTCTTCTGGGTATTGAGCTGCCTTTGGCTATGCGTCAAACGATTGTGAACGATAAGGTCAATACTGTGGGCATGGTGCTCACTGCTATGGTCTTGTGCATGGTGCTTTATCTGGTGCGTTTCTTCTGGATAGCGGCAACCTTACGTACTACAAAGTCTCATGAAACAGGTTTGCGCCGCAAAATGACTAAAGAACGTTGGCATTCTGCTGCTGTTATGACTTTTAGTGGAGCTAAGGGAACTATTTCGCTGATTTTGGCGTTTAGCTTGCCTTCACAGCTTGATACTATGACGGACTTCCCTGTTCGTACGGCTTTTCTGTTTATTGCTGCTGTTTATATTATTCTTTCTTTGTTGATTGCCAATATTATTGTTCCTATTTTGGCGCCTGCAGAAAAAGATGAGGATGGTCATAAATTCGCTTTGGCTAACTTGGAGATGCTTAACCGTACGCTGGTGGCTATTTCGCGTATTGATAATCCAGATCAGCATATAGCGATTGAAGCTGTGATGCGTTCGTACAATGCGCGTATTGCGCGTCAGCGTGGCAAAGTGCTGACTCCTGAAGAATTAGCCACTTTGCATTCTGCTCGTATTGAAATGCGTCATTGGCAAAGTACGTGGTTGGAAAATTATGCACGCCGCAACCCGCAATATACCGATGCATGCCAACGTCTGTTGGCACCTATTGAATACTCCTTGACGCATGACGGGGCTGGATGGTTCAAACATGTGCGAACTCGCATGTACTTTTGCGTTTGAAAACTGTGGTATGGATTCGTGTTATGCGAGCAGCTATTCGATTCTTGTGGACGCGCACAGTGCAAGTGACCACGCGTTCAGAAGACGTGGAGTATAGGCGCTCGGAAGTAACGCGCATCCAGTTGCAGTTATTGCAGGACTCGATCCACCACGCTTTCATTTTGATTAATTATGATCAGGTGCCGCCGGTAGTGGGTTCCACGATTGTGAGTGAGTTGCGTACCTTGATTAAGAGCTTGCAGATGCCTTCGATGGCTAAAGCCGGGCGCTACCACTTTTGAATCTTTCCCTCATCAGTTTAACGAAGTGCTTTCTCAGGCCTATGCCATTGAGCTAGAAACTATTCGTACGATGGCGGATAAGAAAGAGATTACTCGCGAACAAGCTCGTACCATGCGTCACAATGTATTCCTTATGCAGTCAGATTCTGTGGCTTAACTCAGAGCGATTCACGCACGAGAGAAGGATTTTAGCAGCTGTTCTCACAATCAGGCTTTCAAAACTGCGTTACACTCGATAATCTCTTGCCCTCACGCATTCTGCTTAACCGATTAACACACCTGTTATGCCAGTTTTGATGCACAAGATGGCTTCAAAACTGGCATATCGGTTGCGCGTATCGACTTCACGCATGAAGAGGGTTATTCACGCCCATAAAACAGACGATTGACCACATCACGGCATTTGCGCATAACACCAATCACATCATCCATAAACTGCAAACCGCGGTGTGCTTCGTGACCTAAGCATACGGCTAAACCGCCCATATCGAAGTAATCGTCAGGAATAATATCTGCCTGCTGGGCACGCCCTGACCATAAGAAAGAGGCATTACGTAAATCAGTGCACAACTGCCATGAATGACGCAAAATCTGGGCATCATCAGCACGAATAACACCATGTTTTTCTAAAGCGTCTAAAGCATCAATAGTATGCGTGGTGCGAACGTCCTCCCATTGAGCGGCATAACGCAATTGCAGTAATTGCACAGTCCATTCCACGTCGGACAATCCGCCACGCCCCAGCTTAATATGCCGATCATTGCGTACTCCGCGCGGCAAGCGCTCAGCCTCCATGCGCGCCTTCAATTGGTGAATACTATGCGCTTCTTCAGCAGTCACACCATCCGCACTATACCTGAGCGGATCAGCTATCTCGCGCAATAAAACGCGCGCCCAGCTCCTGGCAACCAGCAGCCACACGAGCGCGCAGCAAAGCCTGCCTCTCCCACGTCTGCGACCAGGAAGCATAATACTCGCGGCAAGAGTCGAAAGAACGCACGAGTGAACTGTTCTTCCCCTCAGGTCGCAAATCCATATCTACATCAAGCTTCTGTTCAGTTCCGGCTAAATCAGTCAAAATAGAGCGAATCACATCGGCTTGAGAACTAGCGAAAGACCGTGCAATATTATCGCTCACACCGTCTGCGGCTTCGTAAACAAGCATCACATCGGCATCAGAAGAAAAATTGACTTCTTCCCCACCGAATCGTCCCATCGCAATAACAGCCATCCGTGCTGGAGCTTCGTCATAGTCGCCTTGCTTCATTAAATGAGTGGTTGCCACTGTAAGCTAGCATCCAGTAAAAGCATCATAGACGCGCGTCATAGCGCGTAAAAGCTTCTTGAGAATTAATAACGCCACTCATCCACGATAAGCCCACGCGCTCAATCTCGCGGCGTCTCATCGCACGCAACAAGGTTGAAAACTCCACTGAGAATCAGCAAAACGGCTTTAACATCACCGACGTACGAGTGGCGAGACTATCGTGACCGTGGCTGCAAACTTTTGTCATCGCTCAACCATGTGGTAGATTCAGACGACTTCATTAAGGCTTCACTCAAATACCGAGAATTAGCAAAAATATGACATAAACGTTCTAAAGCCGTAGGCGAATCACGCACTAAAACCAAGATAAGACTGGAACTTCCAATAGTTTCACCCAACGTCGCCACATCATCAACCCCATATCAGGGTTTTGACCAATGCCCACCCACAATAAAAATCTGAGGCAATAAAATATGATTAATACGGCTAGCGCGCGAAATGCCTGAAGTTAACGCATGAACATGCACCATAGCAGCATCTGGATCGGCAAAGCCCACAGATTCAAAACGCTGACGCATAGCCTCATCAGACAAACGAATATCATCCTCAGACAGAGCCGACAAGTGCGGCAACATAGGGACGATAATAAATATCCATATGCAAGCGACGCACTTGCAAACGCACAGCATCAAAACGCTCCACCAATTGAACAGCTGTTAATCCCACAGCTCGCGATAAACGCACAATATCGGGATTTTCAGCAATATCGCGTTCACTTATATGGCGAGTTCGCGTAAAAATATCTTCATGAGCACTCGAAATCTGTGGGAATAAATGAGTGCGTTTCATTTTCCATAACTGCTGACGATGCTCTAATACGCGCAAGAACCTGTAATCTTGCGATAAATTTTCAGCCTGCTGACGGTTAATATAACCGCCCTGAGCCAAATGCTTCAGCGATGTCAATGTGTCTTTCGTTCGCAAAGTTTCATCGGTGCGACCATGCACAAGCTGCTAGCATTGTACAGTAAACTCCACATCGCGCAAACCACCCTTACCCAGCTTAATCTCACGGTCTTTATGATCCAACGGAATATGTTCTTCAACGCGCGTGCAGCATAGCGCGGCAGTCATATACAAAGTTTTTACGAGCAGAAGCAGACCACACAAGCGGTGTAATCATATCGAGAAAAATCAGCGCCAACTTGCATATCTCCCGCAATAAAACGCGCCTTAAGCAGAGCTTGAAACTCCCAGTTTTCCGCCCACTTTTCATAATATATACGCGCTGATTGCACAGTGCGCACCAAAAGCTCCAGCCTTACCTTCGGGACGCAAAGCAGTATCAATCTCCCACAGAGCGGGAACGCTGACTCAGGAATAACAGCAGAACAGACAGCTTGTAAAAACCAGAGCCAATCTGGGTACCCACAACAGTAAGATCGCCATGAAAAATCATCTGTTTTGTCTACAAGATAGACCAAATCAACGTCGGAAACGTAATTAATTTCTTGAGCGCCCAGCTTACCCATACCAAAAAAACAGCAAAACGACATTCTGCTGCCTGAGGAACTTTATACTGCGCAATCTTCAAAGCTGCACGTAAAGTATCATCAATCAACGCGCTTAAACGTTGAGAAATAACAGGCTGCACGTCCAAAGGATAATCGCTTGCTACATCGTCAGCGGCAATATGCAGTAAGTTTTTCCAATAGGTTATGCGCAAATCCTGCACTTGCTCAATATAGCTGGCGCTCTCATCAACATCAAAAGACTGTTGAGGTTCAGCTGCCTGAAAAACTTCCGTCACCAAAGAAGGTTGAGAACTAAGAAAATGCCCTAGTCCATCGGAGGCACCACACAAAGCTACAAGCCGTGACATTTCACTGCTACGGGCAGTAAAAAACGTTGTGCTAATATCGCTCTTCTGCTCTGCTAATTTCTCAGCAATATCGGCAACATAACGCATTGCTGTATCAGGATTATCCGCGTTCGAGGCATAACCTAAAATATCGACCACAGACCATGCACACGTATAGCGTGATGCTACTGCATCGAGACAGCGATGCAAGCGTTGTGCATCATTGAGCGCATGATTAATCTGTTGAAATCCTGTGCGAATGAGTTGCGTTGACGATAGCGAGAAATCATCCATATTAGTTACAATCCTTCGCAGAAATAACAGCGATAACGTCTGCTTCATGCACATCCCACTCATGGAAAGGCTTGTTCGAACCTAAGATAGCGCAGGCAGCTGGGGATAAGCCTAACTGCAATAAATCATACGTGCTGTCGTGTTTATCTGCTGAGCGTGCCCACCATTGGGCAGCTTCACTCATTGTTGGCTCATGACCGATTACCATGAGCAGATGATGCTTTTTCTTTTGACCGTATATGATTTCAGAGATTTCTGATAATCCGTCTGTATACAGTTTTTTATGATAAGAAACGTCCGGTTTATCGCCAAAAACTTTGAGTATTTTATCTGCGGTTTGACGCGCTCGCTTAGCACCCTGAGACCGCAAGAACATCAGGAACTAAATTGATTCCATCTAATGCTTTAGCCACATGCTTGGCTTGTTTGCGTCCCTTATCAGTTAATTCGCGCTCTGCATCTGTTGATGCATTTTTTTCTCGGTTTTTAGCGTGACGCATAAGAATAAGAACATACTCATAATCGCGTGCACGTTTACCAATTTTTGTTAGGTTTACAGCCATAGTCTTATCCTACCAAACATTACAGTTGAGATAGTTGAGCATCTAAATCACGCAATACCTTACGTAATTTTCTATCAGACATATCGCGCAGCTCCAGACTTGCCAAGTCTACGCCGTTCTCATCAATATCTGTTGTTGTATCTTTATTCGGGCGTTCACGTTTTTTCAATGCAGTAAAACCGTCAGTCATAGCACGAGCAAAAACAAGGAAACCGGTATGACCAATCATGGAATGCTCAGGACGAACAGCCAATCCATCCACTTTCCAGGACCTTTCCAAACTCTCTTGAATATGCGGCACAGTCCATTGGCCCGATTCTTGAAGCTTGTCAACCAAACGGCTTAACTGAGTTGTTGTGGTGACGTAACACGTCAATACGCCACCTGGGGCAACAACTCGATGAGCTTGTTCAAGACGGTTCCATGGGTCGAGCTGATCGAGCACAATACGATCAAAATAATGTGATTCACAGTGTGTAATCTGCGTATCAAAATCTCCCACAATCATATGCCACCATGAAGGAGCATAACCATAAAATAACGTAGCATTTGCTTCACAGATTTTCGCGAAATCTGGGCGCATCTCAATTGTTGTTAGCTCACCCTGCTCACCGATAGCTTCTAACAGATGCAAGCTCATAGCACCAGAACCACCCCCGGATTCAAGTACGCGCATACCAGGGCGAATATCACCAAGTTCAATAACGGTTGCAATATCCTTCGGATACATAATTTGCGCACCGCGAGGCTAGAAAGCACATAGTCTGCTAAACGTGGACGCATAACCGTATATTGCCATCCACCAATACGCCGAGATGCCTTCCACGGTTTGCCTTGTGGCGTCTGCGACATATTCGTATTGGCAGCAGCATTGCCAGCGTGAGTTTCAATAACTCGACCCTCAGCCTCACCAATAATATCGTTATGCGCAATCTGGCCATGCGCTGTATCGGTTACGCCATCTGCAACCAATTGGAAGGTAAGCATATTGCTCTTACGGTCGGTTAACTGCACCTTTTGGCCGGCACGTAAAACTCCTCGTGTATACGTCATCATCTCACCTTTCCAAACGTCATCGAACAACTATTAGATACGCAAAGGCGCGCCTGCTCACTAGAACAAGCGCGCCCCGTGCTCTCAACTTTTAATTATCGTCACTTTTGCCAGCAAATTGAGAGTTATACATATTCGCATACGCACCATTCAACGCTAACAATTCGTCGTGGCTGCCCTGCTCCACAATATCGCCATGATTGACGACCAGAATAATATCAGCATCGCGAATCGTAGACAATCGGTGAGCAATCACAAAGGCTGTGCGACCAGTTCTCAATGTATTCATTAGCTTCCTGAACCTTCACCTCTGTTCGGGTATCAACCGAGCTCGTAGCTTCATCCAAAAATCAAAAATATCTGGATCAGATAAGTATGCACGTGCAATAGTCAACAGCTGTTTTTCACCCTGAGACAGTTCTGTGGAATCATCACTCAAAAACAGTATCGTAACCCTGAGGTAAGCGACGGATAAACTCATCAACATGTGTAGCGCGAGTAGCCTCAAGTAGACGCTCTTCTGTGCGGGCAGACGCATCATGCACACCGTAGAACAAGTTCTCACGGATCGTTCCTTCAAACAGCCAGGTATCTTGCAAAACCATACCGAAATGGCTACGCAAATCCTGACGTGTCAGCTGCTTCGTATCTACGCCGTCCAAAACGAATGTGTCCGCCATTAATCTCGTAGAAACGCATGAGCAAGTTCACCAAAGTGGTTTTACCAGCACCCGTTGGGCCAACAATAGCTATAGTTTGACCAGGCTGAGCTTCCAAAGACAAATCACGAATAAGCGGCTTATCTGCAGTATAAGCGAACTGTACATGGTCGAACTCAACATGACCCTTCACACCGCCGTTTGCAGCAGTCAGCTCAGCCAAACGAGGAGCATCCTGATTATCTCGTTCTTCCTCATCAGCATCCAAGAATTCGAAAATACGCTGAGCGCTCGCAACAGCAGACTGCAGCATAGAACCCATAGAAGCAAGCTGACCCAAAGGCTGCGTTGCTTGACGTGAATACTGAGTAAAGGCCTGTAAATCACCCAAAGTGAGCTGACCGTTAATCACACGCAAACCACCGAAAATAGCAACAATAACGAATGAAACATTACCAGCGAAAGAAGTCAACGGATTCATCAGGCTTGAGAAGAAGTTTGCAATAAAGCTGGACTTATACAAACCCTGGTTATATTCTTCAAAAGTCTGCTCAGCATTATGTTCCTGACCGTAAGCGCGCACAACCAAATGACCCTGAGAACATTTCTTCCACATGCGAGTTTACCTTACCGGTGTGTTCCCACTGCTTAATAAATTCAGGTTGAACCAGTTTTAAAATACCTGCAATAACCACAAGCAGAACAGGAATAACAATAACGGCAACCACAGTAAGAGTTGGCGAAATCGTCAACATCATAATAATGGTGGCAACGAACTGGAAGGTAGAGAAGAAGAACTCAGCCAAAATCTGCTGCAACGACTGTTGCACATTATCCACGTCATTTGTTGTACGACTCATGATTTCGCCGCGTGGAATACGATCAAAATAGCTTAATGGCAGACGGTTAATTTTCTCAATAATCTCGTTACGTAAACGGTAAACCAAGTTACTGGTCGTGCGAGCCATCATAAAAGGATTGCACGGCACGCAAAGTCATTGCAATAACGTAGATACCAATGGTAATGAGCATAATCTTGGCGAAAGCAGACCAATCAACGCTCTTACCCACTGCAACGTTATAGCTCGAGAGCATAGAAGCAATCTTGTCTTGACCGTTCTGCTTGAGCATATCAATAACCGTATTGATAGATGTTCCTCAGGAATATGCATCGTATTCTTGAGCATAACGCCCAAAATACCGGTGAAGAGAATATCTGTGCCCTGCGCCATAATCTTTAGTCCGGCCACAATGAGAGTAACGCCAATAAGACCACTGAGAATCATTATGGTCATGCGCACACGGTCGGCAGCTAAATAGCGCACAAGACGACTAATAACGCGTAAATTCTCTCCTTTTTTCACTACAGGAGATGTGTCGTTTCTTGCCATGTTAGTCCTCCTTTTCCTAAGCTCAAGGATTCAATATCTGGACCTTGACCGCCCTGAGATTCCACAATTTCTCGATATGTTTCGTTAGTAGCCATCAGCTCGGCGTGTGAACCCTGACCTACAATACGTCCGTTATCCATAACAATAATGATGTCTGCATGGCGAATAGAAGACGCACGCTGTGCCACCAAAAGCTGAGTTGCTTGGCGAGTGATTGGAGCCAAAGCATCGCGCACCTTCTTATCGGTTGCCATATCTAATGCAGAGAAGGAATCATCGAAAGAGTAAATATATGGGCGACGAACTACAGCACGTGCAATGCATAGACGCTGTTTCTGTCCACCTGAGAAGTTCGTACCGCCTTGAGCTACATGAGCTTCTAAACCATCTGGTAGTTCACGCACGAAATCCTCAGCCTGAGCAATACGCAGAGCCTCCCACAGCTGCTCATCAGTAGCGTCAGGATTACCGTAGAGCAGGTTTGAACGGATAGTACCTGAGAAGAGTACTGACTTTTGAGGAACAGGGCCGAAAAGTGCAGCTAGATCGCTTGGATCGTACTCTTTAACATTATGACCGTCAAGCAGCACTTCACCATCAGTTACATCGAACATGCGAGATGCCAAACGAATAATAGTTGATTTACCTGAACCAGTTGCACCAATAAATGCCACGGTTTGCCCTGGACGAGCAGCAAAGGAAATATTATTCAGTACTTTTTCTTCCGCACCTGGATAGGTGAAGCTGACGTTCTTAAACTCAATAACACCCTGTGGATTATCGTTGTGCACCGGCTGTGCTGGGGCTGTAATAGTGCTGCGAGTATCCACTACCTCCATAATGCGCTTAGCTGAAACAGATGCACGAGGTAACATCACGGACATCATGGCAGACATCATTAAGCCAATCATAATAATCATGAGGTATTGAATGAAGGCCTGCAAGGAGCCAATTCCCATCTCGCCCGATTCAATACGATGACCGCCGAACCACATAATAGCCACATTCGATACATTAATAATGAAGAACATGGTTGGAATCATGAGACCCATCCATCGGCCAATATTGAGCAGAAGATGCACAAGAGCATCGTTACTGTCATCAAAACGCTTACGTTCCGTATTTTCGCGCGTAAAAGCACGGATAACGCGCACACCGCTAATCTGTTCGCGAACCAACTTGTTGACTTCATCGAGCTTCTTCTGGAACTTCTTAAACAAGCCCATCATCTGGCTCATAATAATAAAAGCAACAAGAAGCACAATAGGAATAATAATGGCGATAGACCACGTTACTACCCATCTTCACGTGCGGCCATAATCACGCCACCAATAAACATAATTGGTGCCTGCAAAATAATCAGCATGGATTGCATAGTTGCCATCTGAACCTGCTGCACATCGTTGGTTGCACGTGTAATAAGCGAAGACGTGGAGAAAGTCTCAATATCGTGTAACGACAACTTCTCTACCGACGCGAAATAATCCTTACGCACCTCATAGCCAACTCGCATAGCTAAATGTGTAGAATAATAGACGGCAATAATATTGGTAATAATTTGAATAAGTGCTACCCAAATCATTGTCCAGCCGATGCTCCATACCTTATCTGCATCGCCTGCTGTTACACCGTCATTAATAATATCTGCCTGAAGATTAGGCAAATACAGGTTGAGCACGGTCTGCCCCACCTGCACAAGTACCAAGATAGATACTTGCAACCAATGCCTGGAGAGGAATCTCCTCCATAACTTAAGCATGGGAAACCTTTCTGTACGATAAAACTTATGAGCGGAAGAGTTGCTGATGTTTCTTATGAATATGCATGCGAACTTGCTCAGGAGTTAAATTCTTATTAAAGATCTCCGGATCTGTATGTGCCAAAACTATCGAACGTGAACGTTTAAAGTTTGGTACCAGACTATCCATCACATTCCAATGCTCATTATCAGCCAAGATGGAACGTACATGATCTCGCATCGATTCTTGTGATGCATTCTCTATTAAACGTCCTAGTAAAGTATTGAGCGTCTTAACATCTTCTGAGCTGAAACCTTCAAGAAGTTCATCCCCTATCGAGGTAGCAACATTTTCCAAATCATGCAAAAATACTGAGACCATCATCAGTAATACTCACTAATAGTGACACGTGAATCTTCTGATGATTTCTCACGTTTGATGGCGTGCACCTGTTCCAGTTTGTTAATAATTTGCGTAACACTCGATGGTTTAATATCCAGCTGTTCAGAAATCTGTCCTGCTGTAAGGCTGCCTTGAGTGTTCAACATACGCAGCGTATTAATACTATTATCTGACCAGTTATAGAAATGCGCTACGAACAAAACATAAGGATACTGGTGCAAACGAGCTAAATTGTGGAAAATTGCATAATCCGACATAGCCATCACCTTATTTAGTTTATTTTCATTTGAACAAACTAAACATTAAGACGAGATATTTAGTTTGTCAAATTTTTAAGCTAAATAAATAATACTGTCGTGTCGAAGTTTCGCTAGCGCGCAAAAGCTGACCAACGACCTTGCTCATGCACCACTCTAACCGGCAACTCAAAAAGATTACTGAGGCGCTCGCTCGTTAAGCCTTCTTCAAGAGATCCTGTAAAAGAATACTTCCTGGACGCGGATTAATAATCGCAGAACCATCTGCTGAGCTTCTTCCGATTCGAGTACATGCGCAGCAATATCATCAGCCCTGCTTTGAGATACATGCCCTAGAATAGCTATTTTATTAAACCCTTCAGAATTTCTTCTAGACGATGCGTAACGAGCAGAGCACTACGCTCAGATTCTTCTGTAGCAAGATTGGCCAGCATGCACTACAAGTTCTCTCCCACCCAAATCTAAAACCTGCGGTCGGTTCGTCAAGAATAAGCAGGTCAGGATTAGTCATAAGAGCACGGCAAATGCCCACACGTGCGCTCGCCTTCAGAAAGCTTAAACATTTTCTTTCCCTGCTAAGTATTCAATACCGTAGTGACGCATCAGCTCACGCGCGGCAGCATATTGCTCAGTGGAATAGTGTTCTCCACGACGACCGATTTTTGAGTCTAAAGCCGATACAATAGCATCGAGAGGATCATCAAGCGGATCGAATGCCCGATTCAAGGCACCAGATGCTAAACCAATACGATGACGGTAAGAAAAACGTTGACTTTTGCCCAAACGATTTCCCAGAATGTCTACAGTGCCCTCGCTGGGGAAAAAGACGTGTTGCCATCATGGAAATTAAGGTGGATTTACCCTATGCCGTTAGTATCCAAAAATAATCCACTTTTCACCTGGTTGCATTATAAATTGACGTCAGCGAGAATAGTTCTGCGCTGACGTCGAAACATTACATTCTTCAATTCCACAGCAGCTGTCATGGAATCGATTGTAACCAATTATTTAGATTGCTGTGCCATATTGATCCAAGTGTGGATTATTTTCTGCAGAATCAGCCACAATAAACAAGTTGAGCACACCGAGGGCAAAAGCAATAACAATGCCCATAATCACCCAAATATTAGGAGTCCAGAAGAGCAACGACAGCAAAGCTCCTGCTGCAATAATAATGAGCATCCAGTTGAGCACGCGAACCCACCACTTCAACGGATGAGCTGTAGGTGTGCGCTGACCTTGATGCTGAGCAGCACGAATATCTTCGAGTCGATCGAGACGAGCCAACTCTTCATACTGATTTTCTGGCTCTAAACGTGCTAATACAGCCAAAACAATAAAGGCGATAACAAACGGAATAACAGGAATGCCGTAGCTCCATGTTGGCGTGAAGAACCATAAGAACAATGGCTGCTACGACTGACAAACCAGCTACAACCCAAGCGGCCAGAGCCGTCCACCAGCGAGGTGAACGAGCAAACAGCGGATGCTTCGCATTGCGCTGTGCTTCTTTTTCACGTTCTGCCTCTTGGCGCTGCAATTCTTTAAGAGCGCGTTCACGCAGTCTGCGTTCTTTTTTAGCAGCCTTAGCCTGCGCACTTGAACCGCGTAGTTTTGGATCTGCAGAAGGAATAACATCATCTGATTCTTCTGCCTCAATAGTGGAACTGGTTGGAACCCATGCGCCGTTACGCTTGTTTTTCAAACGAACAGAACGGTCTTGCAATGTTTGTTCATCTAACAAACCAGCACGGGAACGCTGATTCTGTTCTGGCTCAGCTTGACCTCGACGCTGACGCTTATCTTGTGCACGACGTTCTGCTCTATTCGGCATCATTACTCCTTTATATGCATGATTTCTCACCGAGCAATCTCTAGTCTGCACCTAGTATAACGGTGCAGGCAGGATATTCACGACCTGAGTGCATATTGTACTCAATCATATGCCCATGTATTTTGTTAGCGCCCAACAGCCGCTAAAATTTGCGCAATCATAGAATCATTGAGCAGACGACCACGGCGTGTGGCAATGAGACGACCATTCTCAATGGTGACAAGCCCTTCCCGCTCAAACTCAGCCAAGGTGACTTCAGGAATAGTCATAGCTGCTGCGCTCTCAAAATTGGCAATATCTAAGCCATCGCGCATACGTAAACCAAGCAGTGCCATCTCTTCAATATTCATCTGCTCATCAATGCTTTCGCTTCCCGCCCATGGTACTCGATTTTCATGAATAGCATTACCCCACAGTTTTGGATGATGAATATCCCATGATCGTATATGTGCAGCATTGTAATGAGAATGAGCTCCCGGACCGATACCCGCCCAATCAACATTGCGCCAATATCCCAGATTATGTTCAGACTCATTGCCAGGCCGGCACCAGTTGGATACTTCATACCACTGCAATCCTGCCTGTTCGAACATATCGTCTGCTATTTCATACTTCGTTGCTTCATCGTCATCGTCAGGCTGCTCCAGCTTTCCAGCAGCTATCATACGCCCCATTTTTGTGGTTGGTTCTAATGCCAAGGCATACGCAGAAATATGATTCACATTGAGTTCTAATGCAGCTTCAACAGATATACGCCAGTCTTCAATGCTCTCTCCTGGAGTGCCATAAATAAGATCAACGCTTGAGCGTAAGTCCAGTTCTTTCGCTGTTGCCACATTGCTCACCACATTATCTTGATTATGCGTGCGATCAAGGGTAGCTAAAACATGAGGAACAGCAGATTGCATACCAAAAGATACGCGGTTAAAACCGCCCTCTTTTAATGTTTCTAAATACTGCGCGTTAACGGTATCTGGATTAGCCTCGGTTGTTATTTCCGCATAATCTTCAATACCCCACAGGGATCGGATTCGCTCAACAATGCGCACCAAATCTGATGCCGGCAAAATCGTTGGCGTTCCTCCCCAGAAGAAAATGGTATGAGCAGCAAGCTCCACACAATTTTGCTCTTCCTGCCATCGATAAATAATCTCCATCTCGCGCATGACCATATCTGCGTATGAGGAACGGCTCACACCACCGCCTAAATTGACGGCCGTATATGTGTTGAAATCACAGTAACCGCACCGGCGTAAGCAAAAATGGCACATGCACATAAACTTCAAACGGAGTGTGTTCTACCACCTTAGTTAGCTTTCTGAGCCGCGCGAATCTTATCTTTAGTATCGCGATCTGTTGGCTCGTCAGTAGACAGTGCAGCAATGAATGCCTCTTGAGGCACTTCAACATGCCCCAGCATCTTCATGCGCTTCTTACCAGCTTTCTGCTTTTCAAGCAGCTTACGTTTACGTGTGATATCGCCACCGTAGCATTTAGCCAGCACGTCTTTACGCAAAGCACGAATAGTTTCACGCGCAATAATGCGAGAACCGATTGCCGCCTGAATAGGAATTTCAAACTGTTGACGAGGAATAAGCTCACGCAGTTTCTTCGTCATCATAACACCGTACGAATAGGCTTTATCACGGTGAACAATAGCACTAAAAGCATCAACCGTTTCACCTTGAATAAGAATATCGACTTTCACCAAATCTGCGGTCTGCTCACCGGACTCATGGTAATCCAAACTTGCATAACCTTTCGTGCGGCTTTTGAGTTGATCGAAGAAGTCGAATACGATTTCCGCTAATGGAATGGTGTAATGCATTTCAACACGCTCAGGCGAAATATATTCCATAGTGCCCATTTGTCCGCGATGGTCTTGGCACAGTTCCATAACAGCGCCAATAAATTCTTTAGGAAGAATAATATCTGCAGACACAATAGGTTCGGTAACAGAGCGTACTTTCCCTTCTGGGAATTCACTTGGATTGGTCACATGATGTTCGCTGCGATCATCCATTACCACATCGTAGGTTACCGATGGTGCAGTAGAAATAAGATCAAGACCAAATTCGCGGCGTAAACGTTCCGACACAATCTCCATATGCAACAAGCCAAAGGAATCCGCAGCGGAAACCGAAGCCTAAAGCAACCGAAGTTTCTGGCTCGTACACGAGTGCTGCATCATTGAGCTTGAGCTTATCGAGAGCGTCTCGCAAATCTGGGAACTGAGCATTATCAATCGGGAATAAACCGGCATACACCATAGGCTGTGGATCGCGATAACCTGGCAGAGCTTCCTGAGCCATATTATCTTGAGCTGTAATGGTATCGCCCACCTTAGATTGGCTCACATCTTTTACGCCGGTAATAATATAACCAACTTCACCAGCGCCTAGAGCCTTTGTTGGCTGCATTTCAGGAGAAATAACGCCTAACTCAATCGGATCATGTACTGTTCCTAAGCCCATCATACGAATCTTTTGACGGCTCTAAGTTCGCCATCAACCATACGAATATAAGTCACAATTCCACGATAAGAGTCGTAGACAGAATCAAAAATCAAAGCGCGTGGTTCTGCATCTGCTTCGCCGGTTGGAGCTGGAATATCGCTTACAATACGGTTAAGAAGCTCATCTACCCCATCGCCTGTTTTACCTGAAACGCGCAAGACTTCGCTGGAATCAATACCGAGCAGACCTGCAATCTCGTCTGCATGTTTATCTGGGTCTGCAGATGGCAAATCAATTTTGTTAAGAACAGGAATAATCGCTAAATCATTATCGATGGTCATATACAGGTTCGACAATGTTTGTGCTTCAATACCCTGGGTTGCATCTACCAGTAGAACTGCTCCTTCACAAGCAGCCAGTGAGCGCGAAACTTCATACGAAAAATCGACATGTCCTGGAGTATCAATCATGCCGAGCGTGTATTCAACGCCATCAACAGTCCATGGAACGCGCACAGCCTGCGATTTAATGGTAATACCGCGCTCCTGCTCAATATCCATGCGGTCAAGGAAGCGGTCACGCATTTCACGTTGCTCAACGATACCGCTGAGCTGCAAAAATTCGGTCGGCTACCGTGGACTTTCCATGATCGATATGTGCGATAATACAGAAGTTACGCACCAACTTTTTGATCTGTAGAACCTGGCTGATTATGAGCCGTCATCTGAGGCATTATGAATTCTTCCTTGGTCTATGCTGCTAAACTGCATTCAATTCTACATGACTCATGGTATGATTATGGCTTGTATGCCGTGTAACAAACGTTTGGAGAAATAAAAGTGGCAAATATTAAGTCGCAGAAGAAGCGCATTCTCACTAATGAGAAGGCTCATAAGCGTAACGTGGCTGTAAAGAGCCAGTTGAAGAACACCATTCTGCGCTACTCGCGAAGCTATTGCAGCTGGCGACAAGGAAGCTGCTCAGGCAGCATTCGCTGTTGCTTCTCAGAAGCTCGATAAGGCTGCAGGTCGCGGTGTTATTCACAAGAACCAGGCAGCAAATCGTAAGTCTGCTTTGGCTCTTGCTATCAACGCACTCTAAGCTTTAATAGGCTTTAAGTAGTTTTCGTACTACTTTACAAGACCGCGTCTTTCCTCAGGATTGCTGGGGATGGCGCGGTCTTTTGATTTAAGCGGCTGTATCTCTCAATCGGTTCGTAGCGTTTGGATGTTACTGCTGTGAGAGCTTGATTTTAAGGGGTTCTGTGACTGTTTCTTCCAACGCTGCTGACGATTTGAGTGTTACTGCTGTTGGGGAACGTTCACACCGCGTGTGAAACAACTGCAACACTCATATCGTTCTTAAGGATTGAGCGATACAGATAAAATGCACCGCTCTGAGAGACTGATTTCGACTGCTCTTCTCAAACCTTGCGTAGCGATTGGAAGCTACGGCATCTACTTCAGTTTCCGTGGGATAAACTGCGTTGCAACGGAGTTTATCCCACGGGAAAACCAACTCATACACTGACACCACGCTACACTATAACAAAAAGCACCCGCCCGGCATTTACTAGCTGAACAGCTAAACCGAGCAGGCGCTTTAAAAAGCATTACCACCAGAAATGGAATTAGTCGGAAACCTTCCACATCCAGTTGTACTTTGTCTTCGACTTCGCCCCACTGAATGCCCATAAGATGCTCGCGCAAGTGAGCAGTGTACTCGCCTACTGCTTCACCATTAACAGCTACATCGAACTTCTCGGACTTGAAGCGTCCAATCGGAGTTACAATTGCTGCAGTACCGCACGCAAAAGACTTCAGTGACTTCACCAGAACGAATATCGTCGAGCAAATCGTCCAGCTTAATCATCTTTTCAACAACATCGCGACCCTCATCCTGAGCAATCTGAATAATAGAACGACGAGTTACACCAGGAAGAATATTGCCGTTCAAGCTAGGAGTCTCTAAGTGGCTGTCCTTATGAACAGCAAAAACATATTCATGCCTCCCAGTTCCTCCAAATACGTCTTGGTAGCAGCATCAACGAAGCAAACCTGCTCACAACCCTGTGCAATACCGCGGTATTCGCCAACGAGAGATGCAGAATAATTTCCACCACACTTAGCGAAGCCGGTGCCACCAGGACCTGTGCGGAAGTAAGTATCTTCTACCCAAATGTTTACTGGCTTTACACCCTGTGGGAAGTATATCTAGAAGGAGAAGCAATAACACAGTATTCAACTTCCTTAGCCTTACGCACACCCAAGAAAGATTCAGATGCAAACATAAATGGACGCATGTAAAGCGTGTAGTCGTGGCGTGTTGGAACCCACTGCTTATCAGCCTTGACCAGAGCAGCTACAGAACCAATGAAGTCTTCTACAGACAAAGCTTTGGCAAAAGCCAAACGCTGAGCAGAGTTCTGGAAACGTTCTGCGTTCGCATCTGGACGGAACAGCCACAAAAGAACCATCAGAATGACGATAGGTTTTTAAACCTTCAAAAACTTCTTGAGCGTAATGCAGAACCGAAGCGCCTGGATCCATCTTCAAAGAATCGTATGGTTCTACGCGACGATCAGACCAACCTTCACCTTCATCTATGTCATATGAACCATAGAGTCAGAGAAAATCTGGCCAAAAGCAGGCTTATCAATAAGTTGCTCACGCTTTGCATCTGCTACGCGATTATTGTGAGGCAGCACGGTAAATTTATCTGCCAAAGTGTTGATGTATTCAGGATCGTGATGTGTATTCGTCATTCTTCTTCTCGATCATTGATTGTTTATATTCAGTACGCGCTTGTGACGCCTGCTACATACTTTACACACATCAGCGCCAAACGCCACTCTTTTCCATATATTGAATATGCAAGTGGATTTAGTGGTTCTTTGCGTATGAGTTGGTATGCGCCGTGTTTGTGGTGTTTTAGTCTGTATGTTTGAGCTTAGGCGTAAAGATTAAAACCGAACGAGGGTCTAAAAGCAAGCTGCTTTCGTGGCAGCCTTTACACGCGATCTCAGCCGTCACATATACAACATGACAAGACAAAGCTAAAGGCGAAAAGTACATCTAGACTGGTCTAGCATACTGAGCCTTACATATTCCGTATTTCTCCTGTATGACCGACAGACAAAGTGGCTTTTAGGGTTTTCGTGGGGTTTTGGTTTGTCTTATTTGGTTATTATTGCGGTGTGTAGGAGTCCTGGGGTGGTTCGTGAAGCGTGACTTGGTAGAGCGTTCCATGATTCGCGAGTGTTCTAATCATGTTCACAGGGGTAAAATGCAGCGTGAAACATGCTCCACTCTAGCAGTCCATAGTTCACGCATATGGTTAAGCGTATAACCCAAGACGTGAAACATGACTTGCTCTAGCAGTCCATGATTCACGTATAGCACGAAGACTGAAAACACTCTTAACGATGACCGCAAGCATTGTTAGCGTTCCACACTCACAACCTCCACGCACCTGCAACCTACACAAACCCCGATAAAACCGAAGAATCAACAAAAACACGAGAGACAGTTCTGCAACACCCTTCTCTCGCCCCCCCATACCCACATTCAAAGAACCCATGTGGCAGTTGCATAACGAAAAGCCCGTAGTCTGCAGACTACGGGCTAAACGCATATGTAATAGCTAATCGCTTATTCTGCAGCTGGAGCTTCAGCTGCAGCGTCTGCACCTTCTGCTGCTTCTTCGCCGTCACCTTCTGGAACAGAAACGGTTACAACTGGCTCTTCCAAATCATCCATAGCCAGCTCAGTACCTTCAGGAAGAACAACGTCCTTTACGAGAACCTTGTCGCCATCCATCAAACCTTCAACAGAAACAACAATGCGCTCTGGCAGGTTAGCAACATCTGCCTTAATAGACATTTCCTGAATATCTACGAACGCAACTGCAGCACCCTTTGGAGTACCTTCAGCGAATACTGGAACGTTAACAACGATCTTTTCGCCAGCCTTTACTTCGTAGAAATCAACGTGTCTCAACAGTACGCTTCACTGGGTTGCGCTGAACGTCCTTAACAACTGCAGTCTTGGTCTCGTTGCCGAACTTCAACTCAAACAAAGCGTTGGTGTGACGCAATGCCAAAGTTGTTTCCTTTGCAGGAAGTTGCAAGAAGGATGGTTCCTCGCCACCTGCGTAGATGGTTGCAGGAATGAGGTTAGCAACGCGCATACGACGAGCTGCACCCTTACCAAATTCAGTACGTACGTCACCAGTTAAAGTGATATCTGCCATAATATTTCTCCTTGTAATATCTGGCTTTGGGACACTGAAAACCAGCAGGAGAAAAGCATAAAGATTTTTCTCTGATGAGCTAAAGTCGATTACGGGACTACTCCCCTCGCCAAAGCAACTTTTTCTAAGATAGCATATGGGGCAGAAAACGAAGTCCTATTCACAGGCTACGCCATCACCGTATCTCGATCGAGCTTTCGAGCTGGTATCCCGACTGTCCCTGATACAGCGGCGCAGCATTTCAGCTGCTCGCACTGCTGCGCAGTTCGGATAATAAGTGTTAGCAGCTTGTTGCTGTTGCTGTTGAGCTTGCGCGGCGGCCTGAGCTGCATGCTGCTTGAGCTGCCGCCCTGAGCATCTTGCGCTGCTTATACTCGATGTTTGAATTCACGTCATTTACTGCCTGATTAACTTCGTCACCGCAGCATTAATTTGTTCCGGAGTGGCTGATTCAGAGTTCATAACTGATTGCAAATTATCGACTTTCTGTCGCAATGTATTACGGTATTGTTCATTCTCCATTCGACCTGCCGAAGAATCAAATGTTGAGTTTCCTTGCTCTACAACTCCTTGAGCTGCTTGTTTAGCTTCGTCTACCAGTTTTTGTTTCTGGCTAGATTCAACTTTTGTGATTGCTTCAGCCAGCGCAGATGTCTCCTTAACAATCTTTTGTGCGTGACTAGTAGAAGTTAGCTTTTGCTTAAGAATTTTTATCTAGCGAATCAATCTTTTCTTTCAAAACCTTGCGCGTGGATTCATCAGCAACTTTGCCTTCAGAGCTTTCATAGAGTTTCTGAGCAACACTTAGTTTTGCTGTCGCTTCTTTTTTAGCTTCATCTATTGTTTTCTCATATTGTGACGAGTCTGTCTCTTTATCTAAAGAATTGGCATCTGTGCTGGAGCACGCCTGAAGAGGGATAAAGAACAAGAGAATGAGTAAACATATGCATTTTCGTACTAGGAACTTCTTTGTCTTATTCGTACTTTTTAATCATTTTTCTCTCTTAATAACTCAGTTGAGGGATATCGTAGCCAAAATTTTGGGGGAGAGAGAACTATTCCCCTTCCCCGATTGCTTAAAGCGATGTCTAGTCAGCGATTAACTCTTTGACTGCCGCAATAATGGATTGCAGCTGAGCCTTTGCGTCGCCGAACAGCATCTGGTGTGCGGATCGAAATACAGTTCGTTTTCGATGCCTGCATAACCGCGGCCGCGACCGCGCTTAATAACGACGGTGCTTTGCGACTTATCCACGTCTAAGATAGGCATACCGGATACTGCTGTACCAGGTTTGCGCGCGGCAGGATTAGTCACATCGTTCGCGCCAACCACGAGAGATACAGAGGTTGATGGGAACTGCGGATTAATATCGTCCAAATCGATGAGCTGCTCGTATGGCACGTTAGCTTCTGCTAAGAGCACATTCATATGGCCAGGCATACGACGCGACCGGATGGATAGCATAGGATACTTCGATACCGCGTTCCTCGAGAAGCTGACCGAGATCTGCCAGTTCGCGCTGAGCCTGAGCCTGAGCCAGACCGAAGCCAGGGAACGAAGACCACCTTATCCGCGTAAACAAGCTGAACAGCAACATCATCAGCAGTTGTTTCGCGCATCGTACCCTCTGGACCGTCACCTGCAGCACCTGCAGCACCTGTATCACCAAAGCCGCCGAGCAGAACGGATGACAGTGGGCGGTTCATCGCCTTAGCCATCAAAATAGACAGCGTCACACCTGCAGAACCAACTAAAGCACCTGCAACAATCAAAGCAACGTTATCGATTGCCAAACCGCTCATAGCTACAGCTGTACCAGTGCAGGCGTTGAGAACGGAAATAACAACCGGCATATCTGCACCACCAATAGGCAGAACGAACAGAACACCATAAACGCAGGCAACAACTACGGTTACGATGCTCCACAGAACGCGCTGCTGTGGATGAATGCACAGCATAACGAAAGATGCGAGTGTACCGATAATCAAAATAACGTTAATCAGGTTCTGACCAGGCAAAGCAATTGGCTTGCCAGGAATAACGCCCTGCAGTTTACCAGCAGCAATAAGCGAACCAGTAAAAAGTAACAGCACCAATAATCACACCAAGGCCTGCGGTAATAAGCAGAACAAGGGTAAGCCCAGATACATTCGCAGTCAAAATATCGTTGAGAGCAACGAGGGCTGCAGCTCCACCGCCCACAGTGTTAAACACAGAAACAAGCTGAGGCATATCGGTCATCTGAACCTTCACAGCAGACCAGACGCCTGCGATCGTACCCAATGCGATACCAGCGATAAGAACGTAGACGGCAGTCATGTCTGCAATCTTAGTGGAAACATGTGCACGAAAGCCATAACTACTGCCACAACCATACCGGCTGCAGACACAAAGTTACCCTTACGTGCGGTTTTTGGAGAGTTCATGTAGTGCAAGCCCATAACGAACAGGACAGCGGAGAACACATACACGAACCAGGTAATAATATCCAAAGTGGAAGCAGTCATGCTTTATTCACCGTCCTTCTTGTCGTCCTTGTTCTCATCCTTCTTCGAGGACTTAAACATTTCGAGCATGCGATCGGTAACTACATAACCGCCCACAACGTTCATCGTGCCCAGCACTGCTGCGAGGAAGATGAAAACATAAGCCAACGGCGTGTGTGCGTGAGCTGCCACAATAACAACACCCACAATAATGATGCCGTGAATAGAATTAGCGCCAGACATTAAAGGAGTGTGCAAAGTTGCTGGCACTTTACCAATAACTTCCACGCCAATAAGCAAGGCCAGAACAAAAAGCGTAATAGCAATAACCAAACTTGGCATTTACTTATCCCCTCCTGCAACAACCATGGCTGCATCAATCTCATCGTTCATATCAACCGTCAAAGCAGCTGGAGCGCCTTCTTCTGCTTCGCGCACGAAGTGAACCAGCGTATCGGCCAAGTTGCGCGCAATCTGCTGAGAAGCGGTAACTGGAACACCGCTAGCCAAATCAGGATCACCAATAATAGTGACTCCAGATTCGGTAACAACGCGCTCGCGAGCAACAGAGCCTTCAACATTGCCGCCAAACTCGCTGGCAGCGCAGTCAACGATAACAGCACCACGCTTGAGTCCATTCACACCTGCAGAAGTGAGGAGCATTGGTGGTTTGCGTCCAGGAACCTGAGCTGTGGTAATAATAACATCGAAATCTGCTGCCTTTTTATCAACTGCAGCCTGCTGAGCTGCGCGTTCTTCAGCAGTCAGCTCTGAGCATAACCGCCGTCGCCCTGCCCCTTGGTTAAATCAACATCGAGGTCGAGGAACTTAGCACCCAAAGACTCCACTTCGCTCTTTCGCTGCTGGGCGTACATCGTATGCCGTAACAACTGCTCCTAAACGCTTAGCAGTACCAATTGCCTGCAATCCCGCAATACCAGCACCCAAAACCAAAACCTTAGCTGGACGAATTGTTCCCGCAGCAGTGGTCATCATTGGGAAGAACGAGCCGTACGCATCGGCAGCTTTAAGCACTGCCTTGTAGCCAGTAACAGAATTCTGTGAGGTCATCTCGTCCATGGACTGTGCGGACGAGAGTTGACGAGGCAAACGCTCCATAGCTACAGCGGTGAGTCCGCGCTGCTTGAGCGAGTCTACATATGCTTCGTCAGTAAACGACTGCAAAGCGCCAATAACCCAGGTTCCAGGCTTAATGCTTGCCAGTGTGTCTTCGGATGGGCGGCCTACGAAACCGAGCACATCGCTGCTGGCAATAACTTCGTCGCGTGTAGCAACGCGTGCTCCAGCCTTTTCGAAATCAGCATCGGTAAAGTGAGCGTCGAGGCCCACACCTTGTTCAACAACGCAAGCAACACCGCTGCGCTTAAGGCGGGTGACGATATCTGGCGTAATACCAGTTCGCTTCTCCACCTCAGTGCGCTCGGAGAGCACACCATAGGTAACAACAATTTCTTTGTCTGCCACGAGTCCTCCTCAACTCATGTTTCTCTCATGCTTGGCATGCTTGCTTGCGGTACATGCGGTGTATGCAGTACGTGCGCACAGTGCGGTACGCACCTGCGGTATATGCAGTTCATACGTGCGGCACGTACATGGCTGCACGGTTAGTGCCGCATGTTCAGTGCGAGTGCCCATTACATGTAGTACGGGCAGTGCGGTACGCGCAGTGCGAGCGCCAAGCTTCTGTCTTACATGTGTTAGTCTATCGGTTCAGTGTTACTAAATGTGACGTATGCAACTCAAAGTCCACGCATTGAACAGTTTGTGCGAAAATGTGCGGTTTTCTCGTGGCCTTTCTCTCACGTTGTGAGCAACGGTCTTTTCTTCAATGCTGTCTAGCTGCCCGCGTTCTCTAATGCTGTTTCATAGGTCGCGTTCTCGCACGTCGGGTTACACAGCAGCACCCACACTATCCGTTCATGCCTGTCTAGTGCTTGCTTCTATCCCTATCCGTTCCTGCTCAGTCCTCCTGCCTGTGCACGCTTTTCACCCTGCCATCTATTCATGCCCGTTCCTCTCATCTCTTCCCTATCGGCTCCCTATGCACTCTATGCCCGTTCCTCTCTGGCACTTCTCTATATCTTCCCTGTCGCCTCCCTATCCCACTCTATGCCCTTCTCTTTTCACTCCACGCCCACCTATCCACTCCACGCCGTAAAATATGGGAATTGTATATGGCGTATTCAATAAAGCGAATACATGCCCACACTTACAGAGGCGATTGCAGAGAGGTAGCTCATGAGCGTTCTGAACACAGTATCCGCAGCATTTAATCGAACAGTGGAAAGCGTAAAATCCACTGTGAAATCCGTTGCTTCTCCATCGGACTCCGACCAATTCGTGACTTTCGGTGCACCAACTGCTTTCGATAAGTCTGCTTTTGGCGATCCACGCATTATGAACTGGTCGTCTCCAGAATTTCCTACAACAACCTATATCGACCCTGAATCTGGCTTGCTGACCACTTCTACAGAAGGTGTGCGCGAAACTCCGAGAGAATATGTCTGTGTATCACTTATATGAACAGCGTGCACACGATATGGGTAACGAGGTTATGTACACCTTTAAGGTCAACGGTGAATGGGTTGACCGTACTGCTAACCAAGTTTTAGCAGATATTCGTAATGCTGCTAAAGGTTTGCTCAAGCGTGGTTTGAAGAAGGGGCGATGCTGTTGCCTTTATGTGTCAGACCAGCTATGAGTGGGATATTTTTGATGCCGCTGTTTTAGCTGTGGGTGGTGTGCTCGCTACGATTTATGACACTGATTCGGCTGAACAAATCCGCACTATCGTCAATAATTCAGACGCTGTGCTGCTCATGACCCAGACAAAGGATATGTACAAGAAGGCTGAGGGCGCAATGAACGACTGCCCTACCCTCAAGTACATTAGCTGCATCGAAAACGGTGCTCTCGAAGAGCTGCAGGCATATGGTCATTCCATTTCCGATGAGGAGCTGACGAACGCATCGCCTCTATTCATAAAGACGATTTGTGCTCCATCGTTTATACCTCTGGCTCTACGTCCGCTCCTAAGGGCGTGGAAATGACGCACGCCAATTATCTTGCTTTTGCTCTGAATCTGCGTGCTTTCATTCCAGATTTATTAGAGAACGATACTCATACTGTGCTTCTCTTCCTGCCACAGGCGCATAGTTTCGCTCGTGCTATTAACTACGGTGTGGTAAATTCACGCATTCGCATTTATATTGCCACCGGCATTAAGACCTTGTTGCAAGATTTAGCTGTAGCTCGTCCAACAGTTATGATTGCTGTTCCTCGTGTTTTTCGAAAAGGTCTACAACGCTGCCTCTCAGAAGGCAGGCCGCGGCGTTAAGGGACACGTATTTAACGCCGCAGCTAACGCTGCGCGTGACTACATGAATCAGATTTCTGAATCTGGTCATGCTAGTGCTTTGGCTACCGCTCGTCGTGCCAGCTTCGACCCAATTGTCTACTCTTCCCTGCGTCAGGCTTTGGGCGGCCGCGCTAAGTGGCTGGTGTGCGGCGGTGCGCCTTTGGATCCGCAATTACTCTCCTTCTTCCGTGGTGCTGGTCTTCCAGTTTATGAAGGCTACGGTATGACTGAAACTACTGCTCCATGTGCTTTCACTCCGTTAAGCGTTCCGTTCCACGCTGGTTCTGTGGGTATTGCTTTCCCAGGCTTCACTCTTCGTTTAGCTGAAGACGGTGAGATTCAAGTGAAGGGTGCTGGCTGCTTTAAGGCTTACCATAAGAACGAGGAAGCTACTGCTTCTTCCTTTACTGAGGATGGATGGATTGCGTCAGGCGATTTAGGCGCTTTAACTCCTGATGGTTTGCTGTACATTACCGGACGTAAGAAAGATTTGATTATTACTGCAGGTGGTAAGAACGTTTCTCCTACACCTATTGAAGCCTCTATTAAGCGTTGCGGCATTGTTTCGCAGGCTTTGGTTTTGGGAGATAAACGTCCGTTTATTTCTGCACTGATTACTTTAGATGAAGAAGCAACACGTGTATGGATGGCTCAGGAAGGGCTTGATACTTCTTTGACGATGGAAGAGATTGCCAATAATGCGGCTGTGCGCGGTGAAATTCAAAAATATGTGGACGAGGCAAATGAAGGCGTTTCGCGCGCTGAATCTGTACGTAAGTTTATTGTTTTGCCAGAAGACTTTACACAGGATAATGGTTTGCTTACTGCTTCAATGAAAGTGATTCGTCCGAAGGTTTTGGCTCATTATCAAAATCTTCTTGATACGCAGATGTATAAGCCTCGCAAGAAGTAACTGCCAGCTATAAAATTGATAACTCCCGTTTCTTGTTCAATATAAATTGTTCGAGGAACGGGAGATTTATATGTACTGGATGTGTGTGGAAGAAACACAATTGTAAAACATATCGATAGTTCCCAAGACAAGTTGAAGACAATGGATTCAATAGATTGTAGCTCGATTTTGTAGGTAGCAGGTGCGTGGAGGTTGTGAGCGTAGAACGCTTGCAACGCTGACGTCTATTTTTAAAGTTTTATCAGCTCTCATGCGTTCCTCGAAAGTTGCTAGCGCTTAGCGCTATCAACGCTGGTGTCCGATTTTGAGCTTAAATGTGTGCTCTCAGCTTCGTGGAAGTTGTGAGCGTGACTCGCTGACAATGTGTACGCTCGAAAAACGTTCTCAATTCTCGCTCATGAGTACGTAGAGTTGTTAGCGTCGAGCTCTAACAACGTTCGCGTTCACTTTTAGGGTGGTTGAAGTCCTCATTTGTGCGTGAATTGTGAAGTGCTAGAGCAAGACATGATTCACGCACATGGTGAAACGATACACCAAGTCACGTTTCACGAACCGCTCAAGCTCCCATCTGCGTCAAGAATAAGTAAACAAACAAAAACTCGGATACAATCCAAGAACACGATAACGCTGTTCCACAACGAACTGCCCTGTTGTATGTTATTTTGTTCATATTCACAAAAAGCGAGTACGCTACGAGGTATGCGTATATTCCAGACAGGAACAGGCGCTGGGTCTCCAGAGGGGGGGAAAAAAATGAAAAGAAAAATTGACAAGGTCTAGAATACGTTATGCTAGGTCAGCTGATTGTAGGAGCATGTCTACAGGTTTATCTCGTCGTAAGCTCTTTCCATTTACCATGGTCATATTTATTAGCTGGTTTCCTTCTCACAGTAGGAACCTTTGGTACTCTTCTTGGTCTTGGAATGAGTCATGGTTTTAATAAAATAATTACCTACATATTAGCTGGTCTAGCTGCAATAATCACGTGATGTGTGCATATAATGTATTAATTTAATTGTGGTGGTTCACTCTAAGAATGAACCACCACAACTTTATTGAGTATAGTAACTCAGTTGCTTACTTTTCGAATGGATAAGTCATTCCCCACTCGCCCCGAATCTGATCCATGATATTCACCATGCGCAAACTCTCAGCATGTGGCATCGCTTCCGGTTCAATCTCTGCGCGACCAATAGCCTCAATCACAGCGTCAACCTCATACTCAAAACCAGTGAGTTGCTCCGGAATTTCAGGATGATCAAGCACCTCATAAGCCTTGTTCATCACCACAATATCTGAAGGATTATTCACGTTCTCCACGCGAATAATCCCTTCGTTCCACGAATAAAACCGCAGCGGTCTCCTACCTCCCAGTAAGAAGAAGTCATATCGGCCATCGCCCATTATCAAACCATAAAGTAGTCTGTGAGACCTCATCCATACCTTGATCCGATAAACGTGCCGAAGTAACCAATTTCTCTACCTGAGCAGGCATAAACATGCTAATGAAGTTCAACGGATAAATACCAACGTCAAGCAAAGCACCGCCAGCCAATTCAGGGTTCGTCATGCGTTCTTTCGTCATCATCGGATACGAAAGATTTGCACTCATCGAGGTAATCACTCAATAACACCAGAATCAAGAATATTCTGAATAATACCACGCGAAGGCACATAACGAGTCCAAATAGCCTCAGCACAGGTCAGCCCTGTCTCTTGTGACTTAGCAATCACTTCATGTGCTTCACGAGTATTCACAGTAAAAGGCTTCTCAATCAGCACATGCTTACCAGCGTCCATACATGTAATAGCTTGCTCAGCATGGAAACGGTGAGGTGTGGCGATATAAACTACGTCTACGTCTGCATCGGCAAGCATCTCACTGTACGAACCGTAGGCAACTTCGACGCCGTATTCATCTGCAAAAGCCTGCGCACGTTCGAGTGAGTCGCGCGTAGCCACTGCATACAGTTTTACGCGGCCGGACCATCGCTCATCTTTTTCCATCATCTTTACAGTTGTAGCCATTTTTGTAGCGATCTTACCCGCACCTAAAAATAGCGATATTCGTTGTGAACGTCACTGTCCTATCCTCTCGGTAGTACTGTACTTTCTTACGGCGCTAAACGTCTCCTCAAGGCGTCCCCTCAAAAACCTAAAATCTAAAATGCAAACTAACCGTTAAAAGCCCAAACGCTCCAACTTCTTCGGATCGCTCTGCCAGTCCTTTCGCAATCTTCACATGCAAAGTTAACGTGGACTTCATACCCACAATACGGTTAATCGGCGTGCGCAGTTTTTCTTCACACGCACAAGGTTTTCCGCGCCCTTGCCCAAAATAATCGGTTTCTGGCTGCTGCGTTCAATATAAATCGAAGCATATACCTGAGCACGACCGTCTCCATCAGAATCATCGTTATCAGCAGGATACAATATCGTCCACAGTTACAGCCAAAGAATGAGGAAGCTCATCGTCTAACTGTTCAAGGAAAACGCCACGGATAAGCTCAGCAATAGTATCCTGTGCAGTTTCCTCACTCTTCTGCTCAGTTGGATACATTTGCGGACCTTCCGGCATCTGCTGAGCAAAAAAACAGCACGAACCTCATCCACATTGTCATATTCGCGAGCAGACACAGGCACGATCTCGGTGAAGTTTCGAACTGATCCATGCCAATAAGCTTTTCCACTAATTCGGAACGGTTCAAGCCGTCAATCTTAGTCAGCACGCCAATGACTGGCTTCGTCCATTGCCACTGACCGTTCTCATCTTTGCGCGAGAATACTGAGCGCAGACGCGATAGAATGCGCTTATCTCCCGAACCAATCTCCTGATCTGCAGGAAGCAAGAAAGCAACTGCATCAGCATCTGAGAGTGACTCATCAACCATATCGTTCAAACGCTGCCCTAACAAAGTGCGCGGACGGTGAATACCCGGCGTATCCACCAGCACAATCTGATACTCATCTGTGGTGAGGATTGCGCGAATAACTTTACGTGTCGTTTCAGGACGCGATGAGGTAATAGCAATCTGAGTTCCCATAAGAGCATTAATCAACGTAGATTTGCCCACATTTGGACGACCTACAACAGCAATGAAACCGGAACGGTACTCAGATTCACTCATCTCTTATCCTTCACATAGTTTGCGCCTAGTTTTGTGCCATGCAACGCTTAGTTTGCGCTACGTGCAGTTAGTTTGCGCCGTGAAGCGCTTCGTGCACTTTTACTGCAGTTTTACTGCGGTTCTAATTCCTGCTGCGGTTTTACTACAGTTTTACTATATTAAAACCGCACATACTCTTAAGCGTTTATGTAAACACTTTACTCTGCGCCTGTTATTTTCTTGTGTTTGTTATGTTACTTTTTGCTTATATTTTACGGTTGGTTTTGTTACGCTTCTTTTACTGCGCTTCTTTTGTAACGCGCTCCTGCGGCGCATTATCGTCCGAGCTTGTCTCGTTCTTTTCGATTGTATCAGCCATGGTATCCGCGATACGTTGAATTTCGATGGTTGACACCTTCTTTCTTCGCCCAGCTGAATCGACAGCTTTCAACTCCAAGCCGCGTGTTTGTGCACTTGAACCGACGATTGGGACTCTTCCTAATGCTTTAGTGAGTAAACCATAGGCTGTATCTACGTCATTTTCGTCGAGGTCAATCTCGAACAGCTCCTCAATATCGGTAATAGACGTACGCGCGGGCACACGCCACCCACCATTCTCCATGCGTTCTGGTTCGTGACGCTGCACTTTATCGTGCTCATCTTCCATCTCTCCCACAATCTGCTCGAGAGCATCTTCGATGGTGACCATACCCGCAATACCACCATATTCGTCCACAACAATAGCCACGTGCTGACGCTTTGTTTGCATGTCGTGGAAAAGATCATCCACTGGCTTGGACTCCGGAACAAGCATTGGTTCGCGCATAATCGTGTCGATTGTACGCTCTCCAGCCGCGGGATTAAATGCTGTTGCTCGCACAGCATCTTTTAAGTAGGCAATTCCCCTCAAATCATCAATAGTTTCACCTGTGACTGGCACGCGAGAAAAGCCCGATCTTGAGCAATCTTTGAGCATATCGGTGAGAGTTGTTGATTTTTCGAGAGAAAACATATCTGTTCGTGGCACCATAATTTCGCGCGTTAATGTGTCGGTAAGAATAAGCACGTTGCGCAGCATTTCAGAAATTTCCGGGTCGAACATATGTGCTTCAATCAGACGGTCGATTGTAGAACGCGCTTGCTCGTGATGGATTTGTTCGAGCTCTTCGTCATCTGAGAGAGTTGGACGTGACTGATTGCGCTCGCTACGTTCTGCAGCTACGCGCGGCATTAGATGCATAGCCCGTGCAATAAATGGTGCATAGTTAAGCAAGATTGTGACTGATTGCTGATTAGATGAGCGCGGGAGATGAGTGCCGCAATTCCAGCGCTGATAAGGGCGAAGATTAGTCCAATAGTGATTTGCAGCCAAATACGCACGCCGAAGACGCCCACGGCGGTGGCGATGAGCGCGCCGATGAGCACATTAGAGACGACGCGCCAAAAGGTGCAGGTGACCGCCGCACGGTGGCGATGGATGATGATGTTTTGGGCGTGGCGGATGCGCGCTAAAGTTTTTCTTGCGCACAAAAATCAGATTCTTCATTAGTGCGCACTTCCAAAATCAAATTATTTAAATTAGAGCGCGTCACTCGTGAAATAGCAGATTCGCTTGACGCCATAATCAGAGAAACCATAGCAATCCCAACGAAATAACACATAAACTGACTGCAAGAATAATGGAAGTTACGCTCATTACTCGTCCTCCTGCTCAGAAAGTTCATAAGGCAAAACTTCTGTAAGAGTTCCTGGACGAGCAGCCAAGAAGGTCAATAACAGTTGACGTTGCAGACCAAACATCTCTCGCTCTTCCTCAGGAGTAGAATGATCAAATCCTGTTAAATGCAAACAACCGTGAATGGTCAGTAAGAGCAGCTCCTCAATAGTGGAATGTCCTGCACTTTGCGCTTGAACCGCCGCTACTGCCGGACACAACACAATATCGCCCAGCATTCCTTCCACGAGTTCCGTGCCGTTTCCTGGACGCAGTTCATCCATAGGGAAACTCATCACATCCGTATATCCCTCAAGATTCATCCATTTGAGGTGAAGCTCTTCCATGGCATCTGGTTCGTTAAAAATAATCGTTAAATCGCTATGTGTGCTCACATGCAACTGATCCATCACCCATAAACCAAGTTGTGAGAACACTTCTGGATCAATATTCCAACGACTTTCATTAAGAACATCTACGCTCATTTTGTACTTCTTGTCCTACTTATTCTGTCTTATTCTGTGTCTTGTGTTTTTGCTGTGCAGCAGTAAAGGCATCGTATGCACTCACAATACGTCCTACGAGGTTATGACGCACAACATCGTCAGAGCCGAGATGCACGAAAGCAATATCGTCAACGTCTCCCAGCACTTTTTCAATCTGTAATAATCCTGAACGATACACAGAAAAAAATCAACCTGTGTAACATCCCCAGTAATAACCATGCGCGTATTGAATCCCAAACGTGTTAGGAACATTTTCATCTGCTCAGGTGTGGTATTTTGTGCCTCATCTAAAATAACGTACGCGTCGTTAAGCGTTCGACCGCGCATATACGCTAAAGGAGCTACTTCAATCGTATTATCAGCAATATAGCGTTGCATACGCTCGTTTCCGAGCATATCGGACAAAGCGTCATAAAGCGGACGTAAATACGGATCGACTTTCTCATTAAGCGTGCCAGGTAAGAAACCGAGATTTTCGCCTGCTTCTACGGCTGGACGGGTCAAAATAATACGTCGTATAGCGCCGTCTTCAAACGCGCGGACTGCTTTAGCTACAGCCAGATAGGTTTTACCCGTACCGGCAGGGCCAATACCGAAAGTAATGGTATGCGATTCAATAGCATTAATATAGTCAACCTGTCCAGCTGTTTTCGGGCGGATAGGGACTCCGTGAGCCATCGTAATAACGCGAGGAATATGTTGACCGCCTATTGTTGTGCGTTGGCCAGATACAGAACTTTTTACGTTATTTTCTGTGTGCGGACGACCGATAAAGTGTGGACGTTCATCTGGGAAACGCGGAGCAGATGGCTTTATTTTGCGCTCTTTACGGTCAGCTTTCTGACTGAGTTTATTCGAAAGTAAACGCTCAACATCGTCCACATTCAGCGGGTTCGTATAAGCGGTATCAATAATATTATTGAGAAAATCTTGAGCAGCTAAAGCGTCTGCCTCAGTACGCGCAGAACTAGATACGATAGCAATAGTATTGCCACGCACTACGAAAGTAAGATCCGAATATGCTTTTTCGATAAGCCGTAATATCTGATCTTCTGGACCACATACGCTTACAGGATTAAGTTCAGCAGGAATAGTAACTGTGCGAGTAGTAGTACCTGATTGTGCCAAACTTTATTCTCCTTCTAATTTTTGACCAGTCAGCACATGAGCATGGCAGTGGAACACTGTTTGACCAGCATCTTCCCCAGAATTAAAGATCAAACGGAACTGACCGTTGTATTTTTCGTTAGCAATGCTTTGAGCTGTAGATACGATTTCAGCCAGCAAGCTTGGGTCTGCCTGAGCCACCTCGCTCACACGAGCAAAATGATTTTTAGGAACAACTAGAGCATGAACTTCTGCCTGTGGATTCAGATCTGCGAAAGCGTATGTACGTTCGGTTTCCATAATTTTTGTGCTAGGAATTTCTCCCTGAATAATCTTGCAGAAAATGCAGTTGCTGTCGAGTGCCATTATTGCTCCTTACTTTACCCATAATGTACTGGTGTTTATTCTAGCAATATCGCACCATATTATGCGTATCGTTCCAACACACGGCTGAGCAAGGTGAGAGCTACGCTTCCTGCACTTGAAGCGCGTAAAATATTACTACCGATTACGCAGACATGAGCGCCTGCTGCAGTTAGCTGTGCTACCTCGTCGTCGCTGATGCCGCCTTCTGGTCCTACTGCAACCCAGATAGTGCATTCGGTATTCAGAGATTTGACATGTTCCTCGATGCGAGACCACGTATCTGTGGCGTCTTGATGCAAAACAGCCACTATATCGCCCGCTTCAGTCGCTTGTTTAGTCCACTCGACCAGCTGTTTTGTTGTTTTCATTGATTCGAGCTGCGGCAAGAGAGCTCGTCGTGACTGCTCTGTGGCGGAGACGAGAACATCTTTTCCATTTACGCAATGCTTTCTCAGCCTTATTTCCCTTCCATTGCACAATAGAGCGCTGAGATTGCCATGGCATAACAGAATCAACACCGATTTCTGTAGCCATTTCAATAGCTTGTTCGTCGCGTCCTGACTTCGCTAAAGCCTGAATAAGTCCGAGCTTTACGCGCGGAACTTCTATCTGGTCTATTGCCTCAATCATCACAGTTCCTGCAGCTGTGTCAGATACCCTTGCTGTAGCTACACGACCTAAGCCATCGGTTAAGCATAACTGCTCGCCTTCACCCAAGCGCATCGATTTTAATGCGTGCGTGGAAATCGCGGACGGTGAGATGTACTGCTCGCCACTGTGAGCAGGAAAATCAGCAGGCTTATCGATATCTTGACGCACAACGAACATTGGTAAAGTCATGTTAAGCCTTTCTGCGGCGTAGCGGATGTGTAAACAAGCGGGCAATATAGTGTTTCAGCGAGATCATAAGAGCTGCTATAACATAGTAATCATGCCAACAAAATCGGCCGGATAGAAACTAGCATGGAACATTGCTACCGTAAAAACAACAGAAGCTACTGGCTCTAATGAAGCAAGCAAACTACTTTTGCATAGGCCTGTGTAGGCAGCGCCTTTGAGGAAAAGCGTGTACGCAATAATAGTACCAACGCCGATGATGCCCAGATAACCAAGAATAATTGAACCATCCCAGATAAACTTTTTCTGTCCACACGTGTGAGCCAAGGGAAAATAGACCACCACCTACAAGCATAGACATGCCAATGCTGAGAAGACTACCCCACTGCTGCACAATTTTGACGGGAAGAATAATATAAGCTGTGTAGGTGAAAGAGGAGAAAATTCCCCAGAACAAACCCTTTGGGTTAATAGCCAAAGAGTTAAGCTCACCGTGCGTGGCGAGTAAATACGTGCCACTCATAGCCAGAATTACAGCCAAGATTTCGAGGAGTGCTGGCGGAATGCGGTTTTTAAAGCAGGTGTATGCCAAAACGGTAACGGGTGTGAGATACTGCAGAACTGTTGCTGTTCCAGCGTTCGTGTAGTGGATGGCCTGCAAATAGGCGAATTGATTGGCAACGATACCGAAAATCGCGAACAGCAGCATGTCTTTGAGGAATGCAGGTGTTCGCATTGCTTGAACAATACTTTTCGGGTTACGCAAAGCAACGATAGCAACAAGTACTGCGCCTGCAATAACGAGGCGCAGGGAGGTTACCGCGTTTACTGAAATACCGCGTTGTAGTAAATATTGACCACTGACTCCAGAAATGCCCCACGCGATGCTAGCTGTAAGAACCATTGCGCTACCGACGATTTTTGGCGACATTGGTATCCTCCGATTTTTGTATTTTCGCTCATCCTTCGCGAACCAGCCTCAAGTATATGAGGGTGTATCTATATGTTCGAGCTTATTTCTTAAATGCGGCGTTTCGCCTGATTTTTCAATGCATTTGCCCTGCTGGTAGACTCTCAGAATGTATATTCGACACGCCAATATGCATAGTCTGAAACTCTGTGGTATTCTTTCTAACTGTTGCTTAATGCACTTGCGTAAAGTACTGTCCGGGTGGCGGAATGGTAGACGCGCTAGCTTGAGGTGCTAGTGCCCATTTTATACGGGCGTGCGGGTTCAAGTCCCGCTCCGGACACAATTTCAAGGATACATTCACAATGTGTCCTTTTCTTTTTCCCTAGTTAGTCTGGGTTGATAAGCCTGATTTGGTTCTTCAGTTTTTAGCGGGGGTTGTGTAGGTTGCAGGTGCGTGGAAGTTGTGAGCGCACAACACTAACAATGCTCGCGGTCATCGTTGAGAGTGTTTTCGGTCTTCGTGCTATGCGTGAATCATGGACTGCTCTAGAGCAAGTCATGTTTCACGCTACGTTTTACCCCTGTTAGCATGATTAGAATACTCGTGAATCATGGAACGCTCTACCAAGTCACGCTTCATGAACCACCCAAAGACTCCTACACACCGCAAATAATAACCAGATAAGCCCAACCACAACCAAAACCCCACGAAAACCCCAAAAGACAGATTAAACCACGTCTTCTAAGAATATTTATTTGCTCAGGAATTGACATGAACAGTTTATGCAACTGACGCATCATCTCCCTTATTCACAAAGGGCTACAACATAATGGGTAGCCCTTTTGTGAATCGAACAATGTCCGACTTCATCACATGCAAAAAGCGTATCAAAAATATTCGTTCAAAAAGAAATTAATCTTTGATGAGTATCACGGGTTGTACCTTTTCCAGCATCCTCCCTCCTCGCGCTACCATCAAAAACCATGCAGATAATCCATGTTGACAGCCTAGAAGATAAGCGTTTACACGCCTACATCAATTTAACCGAAGTTCAGCTGCGTAATCGTTTAGAGCCAGATGAGGGTATCTTTTATTGCAGAAAGTCCCTACAGTTATTGATCGAGCTTTTAGCAGCCGACCGCGAGCCGCTTTCCTTCCTTGTCGAGGAGGCATGGCTCGAAGGCATGCGTTCAACTTTTGAGCTAGTCGATGCTCGCTGGGGCATGAATATTCCCGTTTTTGTGGCTTCGAAGCTTTACTTAAACAATTGACTGGCTACCGTTTACACCGTGGCGCTATGTGTGCGATGCGTCGCTGGGAGTTGCCGAGTGTTTTTGATATTTGTGCGCATGCTCGGCGAGTAGCTGTTATGGAAAAATATTGTTGACTTTACAAATGTTGGTGCTCTCATGCGTTCAGCAGCTGCTTTTAGGTGTTGATGCTGTGCTCGCTACCCCATCATGTTTAGATCCGTTATATAGGCGTGCTATCCGGGTATCTATGGGAACTGTTTTCCAAGTTCCTTGGACGCGCATTGGCGGAGATAATCGTAAGAATTGGCCAAATCCCTCTATTGAGGAGCTTAAAGATTTAGATTTTACTACTGTTGCTATGGCTTTAACCGATGATTCTATAAGCATGCAAGAATTATCGGCACGTATACATAGCGCGCCTGAAGATCCGCAACATATTGAAAAAGTTGCTTTGATTTTTGGTACTGAAGGTGACGGATTGAGCCGATATACTTTAGCTGCCACAGATCTTACAGTAAAAATTCCTATGAGTCACGGTGTAGATAGTTTGAATGTAGCAGCTTCAAGTGCGGTAGCATTTTACGCAACCATGTAAAAAAATAAAGCCGAGACCTGTGCCTCGGCTTTATTCATGTCTTTAGTTTTCGTGGACGGAGTAAGGAGTATCTGGATTTTCTCCAATATAATCATCTTGATTCACAACAGCTCCGGTGAGCTTACCGAGATTCTTCAAACCGTGGTAAACAATCAAAGCTGCAAAAAGAGCCGATAGCGATACCATTGAAGCTCACGCCTGAACTGCGAAGGTAAAGTTTGCAATACCCACAATCATGACTACTGCTGCCACCATCATGTTTACGGTCTTACCAAAGTCAACCTTGTTTTCTACCCAAATGCGCACACCGAGCATACCAATCATGCCGTAAAGCAATGTGGTTACGCCGCCAAGAACGCCGGTTGGAATTGTGTTAATAATAGCGCCAAACTTAGGGCACAAGCTCAAGATAAGAGCGAATCCTGCAGCAAACCAGTATGCCAATGTGGAATATACCTTCGTTGCTGCCATAACACCAATATTTTCTGCGTATGTTGTGGTACCGGAACCGCCACCCAAACCGGCGAGCATAGTACCCAAACCATCAGCAAAACAATGAGCGACCAATCTGTGGATCATAGTCTCGACCAGTCATCAAGGACACAGACTTTACGTGACCAATATTCTCAGCAATAAGCACTAATACTACTGGCAGGAACATAAGCAAAATGGAGAAATCAACTTCAGGAGTATGGAATTTAGGTAGACCAATCCACGCTGCTTCTTTTACCGGTTGGAAGTCAACTTGCTGACGTACAACAGCATAAATATAACCAATCAAAACGCCGAGCAAAATATTCAAGCGACCAAGCATACCCTTAAACAAAACTGCGCACAGCATAACAGCAAGCAGAGTTACGAGAGCAGTATCTGGAGCGCTCTTAAAGTTATTCCATGCTGAAGGAGCTAAATTAAAGCCAATAATCGCTACAATAGCACCATTGACCACAGGAGGCATGATTTTATCAATCCATGCAGAGCCTGCGAAGTGCACGATAGCACCAACAAGGGCTAAAGCTAAACCTGTGCATAAAATACCAAAGCTAGCTACGCCCAAACCTTTATGAGCAGTAGTTACCGCAGCAATAGGTGCTATAAAACCAAACGAGCTACCTAAATAACTAGGGTAGCTTGTTGTTATTAATAAGAAGAAATAGTGCAGTCGACAATGCGGTGAAGAACAATGTTGTCGATGGATCAAAACCCGTCAAAATTGGAACGAGGAATGTTGCACCAAACATTGCAATCACATGCTGAGCGCCTACGCTCATTGTACGAATAATAGTTAAACGTTCTTCAGGCTCAATTACTTGCCTGGAGCAATATGTTTTCCATCTCCATGGAGTTGCCATGTGAAATTCAACGACATAATCTCTCAATCTTTCTCTCAAAAAAGCGCTCCCAATCAGCTCAAGCATTATGTTATTAGCCTAAGCTCACTAGGAGCGTCTTTACTACATCGTTGAGATTTTATTGTAGCGCGAGCATGAGAATTTATGCGTATGCACGCGGTAAATTATTGAGATTAAAGCCCAGAGCGGCGAGTTGCGCTGCACCTTCTTCTGTAATCATGTCCACATTCCATGCAGGTGTCCACGTCCAATCAACACGGAATTCCTCTACTAATCCAGCAAGAACAGCAGCACATTCATCTTCAATAAGATCGGTTAATGGGCATGCTGGTGTGGTAAGCGTCATAGTTAAAATAGCTCGACCGAGTTCATCGATTTCAATGCCATAGACTAAAACCGAGATCAACAACATCCACACCCAGTTCAGGATCAGTAACCTGATGGAGAGCTTCTTTACATCTTTAGCCGTTACCCTACCGATTTCATCAATGAATGTTAAGGTAACGCCTTTAAATTCCTCTGTGTTTTGTGCCTCAGTCATTTGGGATGCCTCCTTGACCTGAGCTTTTTATATGATTCTTCTAGCATACCTGCTGAGGAAGGATTCTGGGCAATTTGTTGTGCAAGCTGTGAGTCATCAAAAACACGTGACACTGCATCAAGAATACTGCCCGAAGGTTGTGGAACCAGATTGTTGGCTGCCATAATCTTGTTTCTCCCTGATTTTATTGATTGATATGAGTGAGCGCTTGAGCGGCTGAATCTTTAAGACCTTCCCATCCCTAAAAGAGCGCATTTAATACGCATCGGATAGCGCGATACACCTTGAAAAACTATGGCATCGTCGAGCGATTCTGATTTCTTCTTCATTTTCTAGACCTGCTCCACGTGATTCCATGAGTTTATGGAAGGTTCGGAACAATTCCATAGCCTCGTCGAGAGTTTTTCCAGCAACCAGATCATACATAATAGATAGGCTTGCTTGAGAAATAGAGCATCCTTGTCCGTCCCATAAGTTTTTTAATGCGAATAGGTTCGCCGTTTTTTCCATCCGTAAGCTCTACCCGCACAGTTACTTCATCTCCACAGGTTGGATTGAATTGATGAGATTGTGCTGTAACGCAATACTCATGTTCTGCACTCAAAGTTGCATGTGCTACAGCATTATCTGATTTTTCTGCGTCCGCACTGGTAATGTCCGCTGCAAACTTCTGCTTACCATGAGGTGCTTTCGATGCTTCGAGAATAACCTCTTGATACATCTGTTCCAGCTCAGCATTACTCATTGACTCGAACATACAACTCCTCGTTTAGCGGTGAAAGAAACCGTATACTTCTGCAACAGCTTCTAAAAGACGGTCAATATCCTCATGCGTATTGTACACGCCTAGAGACACACGGTTAGACGCATACACGCCGAAATGACGGTGAATTGGTTGAGCACAGTGGTGTCCCACACGAATAGCAATACCGCGAGAATCAATAAACTGCCCCACATCATGAGGATGAACATCGTCAATCTCAAACGCTACAGTGCCTATGCGATCTGTTGTATCTGTTGATCCTAAAATACGCACATGGTCAATATCTTGAATCTGCATAAGGTGTTCTACAAGCTCATGTTCATGTGCGGCTAGGTTTTCCATACCTAAGTCCATCATCCAGTTAGCAGCAACTCCTGATGCCACAACTTGAGCAACCGGCTGTGTACCCGCTTCAAATTTAGCTGGAGGAGCCATATATTGTGCCGGCTTATCTAACCATGCAAGCTCCACTATGGATCCTCCGAAATTCATCGGAGGTAGTTTTTCGAGCATCTCGCGTTTGCCATAGAGGAAACCAACACCTGTAGGTCCATACATTTTATGCGCGCTAAAAGCGGCAAAATCAACATCAAGTTCATGTACATCGATAGGAAGATGAGGAACGCTTTGGCAGGCGTCGAGTACAACTATTGCACCAACTTCATGCGCCCTACGCACAATAGCTGGAATATCGGTGGTAGCTCCCGTCACATTCGATATATGAGTAACAGCCACTATTTTCGTATGCTCAGTAATAACACGTGCAAGAGATTCAGAAGTAGTAACAATGCGTCCTGAATCATCTAAATCAAAGAAGTCTAAACGCGCACCTGTTCTACGAGCAAGCTCTTGGAAAGGTAAAAGAACTGAATGATGTTCTGCTCGAGAAGTTACAATGCTATCTGAAGGTCCTACAGCAAAAGGTTCTATACCGTCATGACTGGCATGATCAAAAGCATTAGCAAGCATATTCAGGCCAGCGGTTGCTCCCCCAGTTACAACGATTTCATCAGAACCTTCTCCATAATGCGCACCGATTAAACGTGCCACTGCGTAGCGGCCGTTTTCGTATGCATCCGTGCTCAATGATGCTAATTCGTGTGCACCGCGGTGAACACCTGCATTAATTGTGCTGTAAAACGCGGATTCAGCATTAATAACAGCCTGAGGTTTTTGAGAAGTAGCGCCAGAATCTAAGTACACTAACGGATATCCATGCACTTTCTGTGTGAGAAGAGGGAATTGAGAACGAATAGTGTTGCTATTAAATGACATGGATAACTCCTCATAACGTACGTAAAAATAACAATACAGCTTATGACAACGTTATGAGGAACATCGCCATAAGCTGAACAGTCTCTGGGTGTTTATGCCTGAGCAGACTCGGTTGTACCTTCTGGAAGATACTTGTCGTAACCGTGCTCTTCCAAATAATCAGCCAGTTCAGGACCTGCTGTTTCTACAATATGACCATCGGCAAATACATGCACAATATCTGGCTTAATGTACTTGAGAATACGGGTGTAATGGGTCACCATCATAATGCCTAAACCTGTATTATCTTTTGCACGGTTCACGCCTTCAGACACAATGCGCAAAGCATCCACATCCAAACCAGAATCTGTTTCGTCTAAAATAGCGAACTTCGGCTTAAGTAGTTCAAGCTGGAGAACTTCTGCACGCTTCTTCTCACCGCCAGAAAATCCTTCGTTCACAGAACGAGTAGCGAACTTGGGATCCATACGAAGGTTCTTCATCGCTGCGTTAAGATCCTTGGTCCACTGGCGAATAGCTGGTGCTTCACCATCAATAGCGGTTTTAGCAGTGCGTAAGAAGTTAGTCATTGCCACGCCTGGAACCTCTACTGGATACTGCATAGCCAGGAACAAGCCTGCCTGTGCACGCTCATCTGGAGTCATTGGCAAAATATCAACGCCATCGAGCAGAACTTCACCAGAATCTACTTCATACTTAGGATGACCAGCTAAGGTATATGCCAAAGTGGATTTACCGGAACCGTTTGGTCCCATAATAGCGTGAGTTTCGTTGGAATTAATCGTTAGGTTAACGCCTTTAAGGATCTGCTTGCGACCCTCGTTTGTCTCCACGGATGCGTGAAGATCTTTTAATTTCAATAACAGACATGATTACCTTTCAAGACGGGCGTGAACAGTGTTCATTAAGTGCTCGGAAATCGCTGGAATATCGATTTGTTCAATCAATTCGTTGAAGAAGCCCGCAACCACAAGTTTTTGTGCTTCTTTCTCTGGAATACCGCGGCTCATAAGGTAGAACAGCTCTTCATCATCAAAACGTCCTACCGAGCTGGCATGTCCGGCGCTCACAATATTTCCATTTTCACTTTCCAAATTTGGTTCCGAATCTGCAATAGCGCCCGGCACCAAAAATCAAGTTTCTGTTTAACTCTGTAGAATCTGTCCCTGGAGCAGTTGGCTCAATCAGCATTACCCACCCACGTGGAGTGTGCATCCTTGCCTGACAAAGCTCCCCTTTATAAATAACGCGAGACTTGCATTCAGGATGGTTATGTACCACCATAGTGCGATGCTCAATGTGCTCACCAGATTCAGAGAAGTAGATGCCAAGCATGGTTAAATCACCTTGCTCACCACCGAAATCCTGATCCATACGAATGCGAACCACATCACCGCCGAGGGTAACAACACTGTGACGCAAGGTAGCAGCTTTACCCACATGAATACGATGGTTGCCCACATGCTTCGACTGGCTTCCGGACCATCTCGTGAATAAAAAGTGGTGGATACTTCGGAGAAAAACGCCCGTAGATATTTCTACACCTTCAGCGATGTGTGCATCACCAAAATGCTCCACAACCACGTCAGCATGCACATTGGCAGCCGTGGTAATCACTAAATGGAAACTATCTAAATCAAAGCTGGAGCTCGTAATCTTAAGCAGAACTGGAACAGCAGTATCTTCGGCAACATGCAGGTGCACGGCGCCTCTCGCCACTGTTCCACTCAACTGCAGAAACGCGGTCGTTTGGCTTCGACACGCTACCGGCTGGAGCCTGGCTCTTACTAATTGTTTCGAGCGTTACGCCTGCTGGCGCGGCCGAACCATCAATCGAGCTAAGCTCATAGCGCAACTGACCTGCAGGTTCGAAAACCTCAGCAAACTCAGCGATACGCTCGACTGGGGTAAAGCGCCAATCTTCCTGCTTGCGCGTTGGCACAGCAAAATCAACAACCTCAAAAGAGCGAGGGTTGCGGTCTGCGCTCGACGGCATTGCTGCAGGAATCGCATACGGATTATTAGGGTCTGCAACAGGAATCTGAATTTCTTTTACGTGTGTCCACTATCCCACCGATCCTTCCATCTGCAGCTCGACCAAACGGTTCAGCTCCAAAGCGTATTCCATAGGAAGCTCACGCGAAATTGGTTCGACGAAGCCGCGCACAATCATGCCCATAGCTTCCTTCTCCTCAATACCGCGACTCATTAAGTAGAACAGCTGATCTTCTGACACTTTAGATACGGTAGCTTCGTGAGCCATAGATACATCGTCTTCGCGCACATCCACGTGTGGATAGGTGTCGGAACGAGAGAAATCGTCTACGAGCAAAGCATCGCACACAACGTTGGAGCTCGAACCTTCGGCGCCCTTCACAATCTTGACCAAACCGCGATAAGCAGAGCGACCACCGCCGCGCGAAATAGACTTCGCAACAATCGTGGAACTGGTATGAGGTGCTAGGTGAATCATCTTCGCACCTGTATCTTGGTACTGTCCCTTACCAGCAAAGCCCAAAGACATGGTTTCTGCCTTGGCATAAGGTTCTGCCAAAATACATGCCGGATACTTCATGGTGGCCTTGGAACCGATATTTCCATCCACCCATTCCATGGTGCCTCCTTCGCGCACGTACGCACGCTGGGTAACCAGGTTGTACACGTTATTCGACCAGTTCTGCACCGTGGTGTAGCGCACGCGAGCATGCTTTTCTACAATAATTTCCACGATGGCAGCATGCAACGAATCCCTCAGAATAGATAGGAGCCGTACAGCCTTCTACATAATGCACGTAGGAGCCTTCGTCGGCAATAATAAGCGTGCGTTCGAACTGACCCATAGCAGGAGTATTAATACGGAAGTACGCCTGCAGAGGAATTTCTACATGCACACCCTTTGGCACGTATACGAAGGAACCACCCGACCATGCTGCGGTATTCAACGCGCCAAACTTATTGTCTTCTGGAGAAACAACCGTACCGAAATACTTCTTTATGAGGTCTGGGTATTCGCGCACTGCCGTATCGGTATCGACGAAAATAACGCCCTGGGCAGCCAAATCGTCGCGAATGGAGTTGTAGATAACTTCTGATTCGTACTGTGCTGCCACGCCAGAGACCAGACGATTCTTTTCTGCTTCTGGAATACCTAAACGATCGTATGTGGTGCGGATATCGTCGGGAAGTTCTTCCCAGCTCTTCGCCTGCTTTTCAATAGGCTTCACATAGTACTTAAAATCGTCGGCATCAAAACCAGATAAGTCGACTCCCCAATCTGGCATTGGCTTGTCTACGAAAGCTTTATAGCCTCGCAAACGCATCTCCAGCATCCAATCAGGTTCACCCTTGTCTGCCGAAATTTCTCGAACAACGTTCTCATCAATACCCTCTTTTTAGCAGCTTTACCTGCTTCGTCAGAGTCATGCCAACCGTAGCTGTATTCACCAAACTGAGAAATCAGCTCGTCATCTTGCTGAAGTTTCTCTGTGTTTACACCACCGCGGGCATCGATGTATTTATTCATCTCTACATCTTCGTGAGACACGCGTCACCTCCTTAAAACATCCTCTAAGTTCCCATTGTACGGGCGTTGAGAAGTCTTTTTCTTATAAGCGAACACAAAGCGCCACAGATGTGACAATACTCACAACCGTGGCGCTTGGCTCGTTCGAACACTTAAAAACACTTAATTAAGCGTTCTTATGCTTGCGATCTACGGCAGCCTTCACCAAACCAGCGAACAGTGGGTGTGGCTTGGTTGGGCGGCTCTTAAACTCTGGGTGTGCCTGTGTACCAATATAGAATGGGTGCACATCCTGAGGAAGCTCAACGAATTCTGCAAGCTGACCGTCTGGGCTCGAACCGCAACTAGACAAGCCCGCAGCTTCGAGTTCTGGCTTAATAGCTACAGCAACCTCATAACGATGGCGGTGACGTTCGGTAACCTTCGTAGAACCGTACAGATCTGCAGCCAAAGACTTCTCCTTAAGCACTGCAGGATAGGATCCCAAACGCATGGTGTGACCCATATCTCCGTGACCGGACACAATATCCTTTTGCTCTTCCATCGTAGCAATTACTGGATGCGTGGTGCCATCTTCGAATTCCGAAGAGTTCGCATCAGCATAACCCAAAAACGTTGCGAGCGTACTCAATAACCATAGACTGCATGCCCAAGCAGATACCCAGTGCAGGCAGCTGATTTTTCACGCGCGTAACGCAATGCGTTAATCTTGCCTTCAATACCGCGAATACCGAAACCACCTGGAATAACAATACCGTCCAAGTTACTTAAGTAGCGCTGTGCACCCTCATCGGTTTCGCAATTATCGGCAGAAATCCACTCAATCTTGGCACGCACATAGTTGCCGAAACCACCAGCTTTAATAGCCTCAGTAACCGATAAGTATGCATCTGGCAAATCAATGTACTTGCCGATAATACCGATGGTAATTTCGTCCTTTGGATGGTGCACGCGGTCGAGCAGGTCTCCCCATTCAGCCCAATCAACGTCGCCACACTTAAGCTCCAAATGCTCGACAACATAGGAGTCGAGACCTTCGGTGTGCAACATGGTTGGGATTTCGTAGATGCTTGGCACATCCACACAGTTGACCACTGCGTTTTCTGCCACATCGCACATCAAGGAAATCTTGTCTTTAATACCCTGGTTGAGTGGACGATCGGAACGCAACACCAGAGCATCTGGGCGAATACCCAACTGACGCAACATCATTACAGAATGCTGAGTTGGCTTGGTCTTGAGCTCATGAGCGGAGGCAATCCATGGTACCAAAGAGACGTGCACGAACATACAGTTTGTTGGACCAAGCTCAGTGCGCACTTCACGTGCTGCTTCCAAGAATGGCTGCGACTCAATATCGCCAACCGTGCCACCAATTTCGGTAATAATAACGTCCACATCGTCGCCAGCCTGGGAACGCATACGTTCCTTAATCTCGTTGGTAATATGTGGAATCACCTGCACGCACTGACCCAAATATTCTCCGGCGCGTTCCTTACGCAACACGTTCTGGTAAATCTGACCTGTGGTCACATTAGCACTCTGACTTAAAGGAACATCCAAGAAACGCTCTGTAGTGACCAATATCCAAATCAGTTTCCGCACCATCTTCAGTAACATATACTTCACCGTGCTGGAACGGATTCATGGTACCTGGATCTACATTGATATATGGATCCAACTTCTGCTGAAGAACGCTTAAACCACGGCTACGTAATAAGCGCCCCAATGAGGAAGCTGTAAGACCTTTACCAAGAGAAGAAACAACGCCACCAGTGACGAAAAATATGCTTTTGTAATATGCTCAGAATTATTGCCATGTTCATTAACCATGGATTCAAGTGTATCAGTTTCACATGACGAATTCAAAGCCTCAAACACGCTGCAACTTTTTCAGCATACTTTTCATTCTCTGTTCAATAGACAATAAGTTTATATTATGCTCGTTTAGATTTTTATTTTCAGCAGTAAAAAAATTATTTAACCGCGTATTTTAACCATTCACTCTCATCATTTTTTTGCTATATTGTAGAGCTTTTAAGAAAACGTTCAATCGTAGTCTGTGTTGCACAACCACTCATAAAATCAACTGAATCTACGCGAGGACATACATATGCCAGAAAAAATAGCAAGGAAAGTCTCTGTTACTGAGCTTTTCTATGATCTCGTTTTTGTCTACGCCGTATCTCAAATAACTGAGATTTTTGAACCTTTACGTCACCATGCCGTCACATGAATAACGGTCTTACTGTATATCACAGTATTTATTAGCTTCATTGGATCATGGAATATTCAAAATATTTATTTTTAATCGTTTCGGCGAGCACAATCTGAAAGATATTATTTCATGACTGTGCTGCAAATGCGTCTTCTGCTTTTATGGGACATTACGCAACCTCTGAATCTTTCGAAGACTTTAAGCTCTTTTCCTTTGGATTAATTGCTTTATCAGTTATCCATATTGCTCAATATGCTTTTATTGCCTATTCTCGTGCGCACACCCTGATGCGCAGGTGAGTTTAGTCTTCCTAAAAATGCTTGCTATGCGTCTTGCTGGGCTAGTTATTGGCACAGCTATAGGCGGCATTGCAGGAGTTATTATTGTATGCATATTGGTTATGATTTTCTTAATCTATCCACTCATTATGAATAACCGTGTTTCCATCGTGCCGATTAATGTTCCGCATCTTATTGAACGTTTAGGATTATTAACTATTATTACGCTGGGTGAGCTTCTGGTAGGCATTTCGCTCTATTTCGATGTGAAATCTTTCTCCATTGTTAATGTGCTTAGTTATCTGATTATTGTGAACCTCTTTGTGTTCTATTTTTGCTGAATTTGACCATGCTATAGATGAAGAAGGAGATGGTCGTAAAGCAACAATTATGGTACATTTTCATTACTTGATTTGGTTCGGCATTAATCTCGTGACGATTGCTTGTGATTACATAGATATAGCGCATCCACGTAGCGCGCGTATGTTTTTGATTAGTGGAGTCGGTCTGTTTTATATTGGCGTGCTGCTACATACGATTTTAATAAGAAAATCCATCGTCTCGATCGCGTAACCTCTGTTTCAATTGTCATAACCATTATTGCAGGAGAAATTATTGGTTTTATTTTTATCGATAGTATTCCGATAAGCACAAGTGTTCTACTGATTACAGGAATTATTGCCGATGCAATTTTTACGCGATTCAACTTTGCAAGACGTATCTAATAGCTGCGACTAACAGGTTGTATAGTGAGGAGTTCCGTTACAGCAGAATTCCTCACTACCACTCCCCAGAGAGTGTCAGGGTTTTTGTGTAGGCGGTGGGTTGCCCTATGGTGAGTTATTTTTCAGGGTCTTGAGGCTGTTCACAATGAGGTTGTGCTTGACCTTAGGATATCTTGGTTCATCACACAGTTAATCAAAAAAGGCTAGCCGATATACTGTGCACACCATAACCTTTCGTCTTTCTCGTACAGCACACACAACCATAAGAAGTATTACTCTTGATTTAAGAGTGCTACATGGCAACAAACCTCTCCCAGTCAGACTGCGTTGAACACGCCATGTCTGGGGGGCACACGAATCCACTAAAACCCCACGGAGGAGCCTGACACGCCCACTCCCCAACTTTATCGATACTATATCGATAAAGCTTTATCCAACTGGTCAATCATCTCTTCAGTCGTATCCCAGCCCGTCACCATACGCACAATATAGCGCCCATTACGAGGAGCCTCCCATAAACTCACCTGAGCTACTGCGCTTAACGCTTCAAACTGCTTTTTATTCATCACAAAAAACTGTTGATTCGTGGAGCTAATCAAATACTCTTCAAAACCATGAGAACGCATAACACCTACCAGACGTTGTGCCAACTCATCTGCCTGAGTTCCGATGCGCTCATACAAGCCATCGGTAAACAGTGCGTCGAACTGTACTCCCATAGCACGCCCTTGAGCAAGTAGAGCGCCATGCTGCTTCATTTGAGTAATAAAATGTGCCGGAGAGCTACCACGCTCACCACGCCCTGCAGGGAAAATAACCGCTTCACCTAGCAGCGCTCCAGCTTTTGTCCCGCCCGCATAAAAAGCGTCAGCTATCTGCGCCAACTGAGTCAAACTGAGATGCTCACTTGCAGAGCCAAGCGCATACGCTAAACGAGCGCCATCAATAAACAAGCACATATTGAACTCATCACAAATAGCACGAATCTCATGCAACTGGTCAGCGCTATACAGCGTGCCGTATTCCGATGGATAGCTCAAATACACCATGCCTGGAAAAACCATATGCTCATGATTAGGATCATCATAAAAGTTACGTGCTAACGAGCGAACATCGTTCGGATCCATCAAACCGTTTTCGCTTGGCACAGTCAAAAACTTTATGCCCGCAAAACTCAATAGCACCTGCTTCATGCACGCTCACATGACCGGTATCTGCGCTAATAACGCCTTCCCAAGCAGATAGCATGGTATCAATAACCAGCTGATTCGTTTGCGTGCCACCTGTTACAAAGAAAACTTCGGCTTGCTCATCCTCTATTGCGTGACGAATACGCGCACGTGCGGATTCACTGTATTCATCTGCTCCGTAACCATCCTGAGCAGCACCATTCGTACTTACGAGAGCCTTCAAAACCTTAGGATGTGCGCCTGCATGGTAATCGTTGTGAAAAGCGAGCATATCATTCCTCAATTTAATCCTCGAGAGCATGAACAACAGCGTCAAGCGCTAACTTATATCCATAAAAATCCCATGCCTGTAATAGTTCCCGTAGCAATAGGTGAAATAACAGAATGCTTACGGAAAGCTTCGCGCCCTGCAGGATTAGAAATATGCACCTCAATCAGCGGAATATGAACGTCTGTAACCTGAGCCGCAGCATCAGCTAAACCATAGGAATAATGCGTAAAAGCGGCAGGATTGAGAACAACAGGAGTTTTCTCATCAACAGCTTGATGCATCCAACCAATAACTTCTGCTTCGCTATCGCTTTGACGCACTTCTACGTCAATGCCCAGTTCCTGCCCCCACTGAGTACAAGCTGCACGCAAGTCCTCTAAAGTAGCACTACCATAGATTTCTGGCTCGCGTACCCCTAAACGACCAAGATTAGGACCATTAATCACTACAATTTTCGAAACTTCTGCCCTTTTTACCATACCGCTTCCTTTACGTCTCTATATCGTTTCTCTTGTCACACTTTGAGCGTTTAGTGTGCGTTGCGATTATTTATTATGATGGCTGCTTACTGCATGCAAGGCTTCTAAAACACTGCTTTCGCTTGGATCTTCCAAACGGCGAGCATGACCAATCTCATCGACAACTACAAAAACGCAGCATATTGCCGCGTGCTTTCTTATCGCGATGCATAATTTGCAAAACAGTCTCATCATCAGGAGCGTCCCATACGGTTGGTAATCCCTACTGATTCCAATATGTTGCGAGTATCGCGCACAAAATCATCATTAACAATGCCATGAATACGAGCTAACTCGGCAGCAAATACCATGCCCACTGCAACCGCTTCACCGTGACGCCATGTAAAATGTTCAATCTTTTCAATAGCATGACCCAAGGTGTGCCCATAATTTAAGAACTCGCGCAAGCCCTGCTCTTTAAGGTCTGCACTCACATGACGTTCTTTCACGCGCACGCTGCGATCAATCAGTTCAATAATCACATCCATCTCATCATCACTTATCTGTGCGGGATTAAGATTTTTGAGCATATCAGCATGTGCGCGCACAATACGAATAATCTGTGGGTCAGCAATATAGCCTGCTTTAATAACCTCACCAAGACCTTCAATAAAAATACGCTGATCGAGTGTGCGCAATGTATCAACATCAGCCAAAACGCCTGCGGGCGTGTAGAAACTACCCACGAGATTTTTACCGGCTTCCGTATTAATACCAGTTTTCCCACCGGTTGAGGCATCAACCATAGCGAGAAGCGATGTTGGGCAATTAACATAGCGAATGCCTCGTAACCATGTAGCAGCAATAAAACCAGCAACATCAGTTGCCGCACCACCACCTAAGCCAACAATGGCATCTGAGCGAGTAAAGCCAATTTCGCCCAGAGTATTCCATGCCCTGGAAACGACGGGCAAAGTTTTGCCGTGTTCTGCATCAGGAATAACGATTTCTGTAACCTCGTAGCCTGCTCGACGCAAAATAGCGCGTGCTTTATCGCTGTGTCGTTGCACTTGAGTGGTGTGAATAAGAGCCGCACGTACTGTATTTTCACCTAAAATTGCTGGTAAATGACGCATAGTTGATGTGCCAATACGCACATCATATTCAGGTTGAGCACCGCTTACGTGAATAACGTGTTCGTTGAGCATATCCATAACTGTTTGAGCTGCCTGTCGAGGAGTTTTACCATGTGGAAAAGAACGTAACTGGCTAAATCCATATGTGTCGTGACGCTGAGCATATAAATCCATCCACACTTTTTCTGGATTATGTGCCAGCAAAGGTCTATTTCCTGAGCGGGTTGCATGTTCAATAGCTTCATCAGCTTGTGCATTCAACTACACAACGTGCCCACCTGCCTGGGTATACATACGCAAGTTTTCTTGAGTTTCTGGGCGCATAGGAGCACCGCCGCCCAAAGAAAGAACTCCATCAAAAATAATGCGCTCACCCTTGTGTACCGCGTCAGATACATCAACAAAATCAGCAATAATATCGCGTTCTATCTCTCGGAAACGGCGCTCACCCAGCTCCTCGAAAATATCGGGAATGCGCATGCCCTCGCTGCGTTCAATCTCATCGTCTGAATCATAAAAAGATACAGACATCAGAGATGAAATTTCCTTGCCAATACGAGTTTTGCCCGAACCAGGCATACCAATAAATACTACTTGGGGAACACGCGCCATATACTCCCTCGAAACTCAACTACTGCAAAATATTCAGGCCAGCTTGCCAGATATGACTCAATATTACGGCGTGTTTCTGCTACGCTATCTCCACCGAACTTTTCGATAATAAACTGTGCCAAGGTTAAACGCACCATAGCTTCAGCTACTACAGATGCAGCAGGAACTGCGGTAGCATCCGAACGCTGATGGATTGCTGTTGCTTCTTCCCAGTGAGCACATTAACAGTGCGTAAAGCACGAGGCAAGGAAGAAATCGGCTTCATTGCTGCGCGCACACGAATAGGTTCACCGTTAGACATCGATCCTTCAATACCGCCGGCACGATTTGTTAAACGGTAAATCTTGCCATCTTCACGAGCAATTTCATCGTGTGCTTCTGAACCTAAACGGTCTGCTTCTTTGAAACCATCACCGATTTCCACACCTTTAATGGCTTGAATACTCATCACATTAGCAGCCAAAGCAGCATCCAAGCGACGATCGGATTCCACGTAGGTTCCTACTCCTGCAGGCACATTATAGGCAATAACTTCAATTACTCCACCAAGAGTGTTTCCTTGCTTTTTACCTCATCAATACGCTTTTTCATACGCTCAACGGCTTCAGCATCTAAACTACGTGTGGCGGATGCGTCAAGAGCTTCTACATCTGCTGGAGTTGGCAGTGGAGCGTCTTCACTGACGTATTCACCGCCGATAGAAATAACATGAGCCACAGTTTCAATGCCAGCAACTTGCTTCAAAAATTCGCAGCAACCTAGCCAAGAGCTACCCGTGATGCGGTTTCGCGTGCCGAGGAACGTTCCAAAACTGGTCGAGCATCAGTAAAAACCGTATTTGCGCATACCTGTTAAATCAGCGTGTCCAGGACGAGGATTGCTCAGGGCTGCGTTGCGTCCGTTGTCAGGGAAGTTCTACATCGTCTGGCAGAGGATCCGCGCTCATCACTTGCGTCCATTTTGGCCATTCCGTATTACCAATTTCAATAGCAATCGGTGAACCTAAGGTTGAACCGTGACGAACACCCGTGAGCAAACGTACTTGATCTTGTTCAAATTTCATGCGTGCTCCGCGACCATATCCCGAGACGTCGGCGAGCTAAAGCTTGTTTAATGTCTTCACTGGTAATATCTACGCCGCTAGGAAGACCTTCAATCATGGCAACAAGTGCCTCACCGTGAGATTCGCCTGCTGTCTGCCACCGTAACATGTATGCTCCTCGCTATCCTCGTATGGTCAGCCTTCTCGCTCAAGTAGCTGAAGTTATTCACAGCGTACCTACTTATGCACAGTATCAGTACTGTTTTTTGTTTTGCTGAACTTTCTAGGGTATATCTTACGGAATGGACTACCTTTTATATAGCTTTTATGTGCTTCCCTGTTTACTAGGCGGACTTTTCTTAAGTATTTACGATTTTTTTGGCGCGTTCAGTACCCTCGTTGGGCAGTACTCAGTGCTGTGTCCATTCAGTTGATATGGTTTTTATGTTTTTCTAGGGCGTTACAGCTGTGCGTACTGCTTCAGTTTTTATTCTGATTGCGTGTGGCACTCAGTTCGTTTTTATTCCTGATTGCTCGAGGAGGATTAGGGTCTCGGGAGATGTGACGGCTCTTGCCGTCAGCGTATTATTTTTTGTGCCGACAGGACTGAGATCTTGGGTTTTGCTGATTATTTGGTGGCTGCTCATGTCTGCTGTTCTTTTGCTTCAAATTATGTTTTTACTGTTGAGAAAGAGGAAAACCTCGATAGCGTGTGTGCCCACTCAATTTTTCTGCGCGTTACTGACCATAGCATTATATTTCTTTGCATATAACTAAGGGCACAGCTATGCCACGCCCTTAGTTAGTTTTATCGTGGATTATCTGCTTCCCACTGACGAAGTTCTTTCGCGTATTCCTCGAACTGAGCATCTGAATCCGTAAACTTCGTTTCACCAGTATCGAGATTGACAGTAACGAAGTACAACCAATTTCCTTCTTCAGGCTCCAGTACGGCTTTAATAGCAGAATCACCTGGATTGCCAATAGCACTTGGTGGTAATCCCTTATGGATACGCACATTATATGGATTACTTGAGTCGTTCAGCTGAGCATTAGTCAGTTCTGTGCCGCGAATTCCCAAACCATAAGCCACCACAGAATCCATACCTAAACTCATATCTTGTGCTAAACGGTTTTCAATCAACGCGAGATACCTTACCGTAATAATCCGACTTATTAACTTCAGCTTCCACAATTGATGCCTTAATCAGCACTGTGCGATACTGATCTTCTGTTACATTCAACGCCTTTAGTTTAGCAATGCGCTTAGCTACCATTTGGCTAATAATTTCGCGAGCAGAGCTTGCATTCTTTGCATTGTAGGTGCCTGGTTCAAACCAGCCCTCATAGTTGCCCTGAGCCACTGCAGGCAGAATGCCCGCATTAGCATCATTGAGCACAGCATCAAAAATCTTCTTGAGAGAAATCTGTAATTTGCACTGCAGCTTTAATAATATCCGTATTGCGTTCACCCGGTTTGATAACAAGTGCGCCGCTAATTTGCGACGGATCAGTAATAATAGCGACTACTTGAGCGGCAGACATCTTCTTCTTTAATTCAGAAAGAACCAACTTGCAATTTTTTCGATGCATCTGCAAGCTCCACAGCTTTAAGGAAAGCTCCAGCACTGCGTACAACGCCAGCGTTCACCAAATTTTTCGCTATAACTGAGGTATCATCGCCCTCGTTAATTACGAAGAGAACATTTCCTTCTCCTGGTCCTGGATAGTCAAGAGATTGAGATTCTTTTTGAACGGTGCTCTGCGTTGCGCGTTTAATAACGTTGAATACTTTATAACCGCCAAAACCTATGCCGGCAATCAAAGCCAAGATGAGAAGAAGCGCATATAAACGGCGGCGTTTCTTCTGACGAGCACGTTTACGTGCTAAACGTGCTTCACGGCGACGATGTGGTGGCAATGGAGGTGCAGAAGGATCAGATTGGATACTTATATCTGATGCAATCTGTCTCGCATTTTTTTCTTGGTCTTGATGTTCACCACCATTGGTGAACATATCGAACAAATCATTATCGTTGGTCATTGAGTTTATCTCCGCATACGAGCTCTATGATCATCTAATGCCGATTGTAACAGGATTACAGCGGCCTGACTATCAATTATTGTTCTGTGGTGACGCATCGAAATACCTGCATCAAGCAACTGATCATGAGCTGCCACAGAACTCAATCGTTCATCTTTTAATTCTATCGTTACGTCATTCAAACCATAGAGGTCGAGTTTTTTCCGTAGTGTCTGAGTCCAGCGCTTCGCTTTTTTTAGCGCTTTTGCCCTCTTCCCTCATTTAATTGTAGAGGATAACCGACAACAATATGATTGACATCATAGTCGTCTACACATGCAATAACATCATCAAGAACGTAAAAATAGTCTCCAGAAGCATGAATATTATCTTCTGGATGTGCCAGGAGTAAATCAGGATCGCTCAGCGCAATACCTACGCGAGCGTTTCCTAAATCTACTCCCATCCACACGTTTTTATTCGTCACGTTAAGCCTTAACGTGACTGTACTGCAGCAGTTAAATCTTCAAGTGCTGCGTCGATGCGCGATGCATCCTGACCGCCACCTTGAGCGAAATCAGGCTTACCGCCACCGCCACCGCCAAGCATCTTGGATGCATTGCGCACAAGATCTCAGCTTTCAAACCTTTATCTCGTGCTGGGTCGTTAGTGGCCACAATAATCGATGGGCTACCAGATTCTCCTACACCAGCCAATGCAACAACAACTGGCTTGTTATCACCAATTTGTGCGCGCACATCCATTACTGCTGAACGCAAAGCATCTGTGGAGCCGAACTGGCCTACATGAGAAGCCACAACAACCACATCATCGCTTGACAAGCGGGCAGATTCCACCAAAGCAGGAATTTGTGCTTTGAGCTGTGATTCATAAAGCGCAGCAAGCTTTACGATCAGATTCCTGAAGCTTATCCATCAAGCTTGCAATACGATCTGCTAACCTCGTCTGGACGAGCATGCAATACGTCAGACAACTGAGATACTAAAAGCATGCTCGCGAGCATGGAAAATCGTAAGCTTTTTGACCTACAACTGCATCCACTCGGCGCACACCAGTACCCACAGAAGACTCACTCATCAGGGTTACAACACCAAGCTTACCCACGTGGTCTACGTGAGTACCGCCGCATAGTTCTCGGCTCCAACCATCTTCGCCAATAGATACGACGCGCACAATATCGCCGTACTTTTCACCGAACAAATGCATAGCACCCAAAAGCGAGAGCATCGTCAAACTTCATCTCTTCAGTGGTTACAGACAAATTCTCACGCAATTTCTCGTTCACACGAGCTTCTACGGAATTCATTGCCTGATCTGACGGTGCCGATGCCCACTGGAAGTCAAAACGCAAACGATTTGGAGCATCTTCCGAACCGCGCTGTGTAGCCTGAGGCCCCAGTTCTTCACGCAAAGCCTTATGCACCATATGGGTAGCAGTATGAGAGCGAGCAATAGCTCCACGGCGTTCAACATCAATAGAAGCTGTAACAGAAGCATCAACAGTTAAGGTACCTTCAACCAAACGGCACTGATGAACAATCAAATCCTTAACAGGCTTTTGCACATCATCTACTTCAAGTACTGCACCGTCATCAGAAAGAATCTCACCTTGATCAGCAAGCTGACCACCAGCTTCTGCATAGAAAGGTGTGCGGTCGAGAATAACTTCAACCTGAGCAGGAGCAGTAACTGCTGGAACAGCACCTTTGCCCTCTTGGATAATGCCTAACACACGACCGCGTGCAGACATGTCTGTATATCCCAAGAAGTCGATAGGAGCTTCAAGTTCCTTCTTCACATCATCATAAACGCTCAGATCAACGTTTCCACGCTTCTTCAAAGCATCAGCACGAGCACGAGCCTTTTGCTCAGCCATCAGAGAGCGGAAGGATACCTCATCAACCTGCACACCCTGTTCAGCAGCCATTTCGAGAGTCAACTCAATCGGGAAGCCATAAGTATCGTGCAAGGAGAAAGCGTCTGCACCAGAAACGGCAGTACCATTCTTCTTTGCCTTAGACACAGCAACATCCAAAAATGGTTGTACCATTATCCAAAGTGCGGCGGAAAGCATCTTCTCGCCGTACGCAGCGTTTTCGATGTCTGCGAAGAGTCATTCAAGTCTGGGTATTGCGCTCATTAAGCCCTTGGATACTGGCAGCAAGTGTGGAAGAACTTTCTCTTGCACACCCAAGGTCTTCATCGAACGCATAGTGCGACGCAGCAAACGACGCAAAAACGTAGCCGCGTCCTTCGTTCGATGGACGCACGCCGTCGCTCATAATCATCAAAGCAGAACGAACATGATCTGCTACAACGCGGAAACGCACGTCGTTTTCTTCGTTCTCGCCATACGTGAGGCCAGAGAGCTTCTCGGCAGCTTCGATAACTGGGAAGAGCTCATCGGTCTCATACATATTTTCCTTGCCTTGCAGCAAGTAAGCCACGCGCTCCAATCCCATGCCGGTATCGATATTCTTGTGTGCCAGTTCTCCCACAATATGCAGGTCGGTCTTCGACTTCACGTTATCGACTTCGTAGTTTTCGAACACCAAATCCCAGATTTCGGTATAGCGGTCTTCATCGGCAATCGGACCGCCCTCTTTACCGTACTGTAGTCCACGATCGACATAAATCTCCGAGCAAGAATACCATGAATCAGTAGTCGCCCATAGTCCAGAAATTGTCTTCCATGCCCATAACCTGCATGTGTTCTGGATCCATGCCCTCATTGCGCCAAATAGCACGTGCTTCTTCATCATCGGTGAAGGTGGTCACCCACAACTTCTCCACGTCAAAGCCGTAACCGCCCTGGTCTTGAGGCGTGGTGAGCAATTCCCATGCGTAGTGAATAGCTTCTTCCTTGAAGTAATCACCAAAGGAGAAGTTACCCAACATTTGGAAGAAGGTACCGTGTCGTGTTGTTTTACCTACTTCATCAATGTCGAGTGTGCACACACTTCTGATTGCTGGTAATGCGCTTGCTTGGAGGTGTTTGTTCACCCAGCAAATAAGGAACGAAAGGAACCATACCTGCAATAGTGAACAGTGTGGTTGGATTAGGGGAAATAAGTGAGGCCGATGGAACAACCAAATGACCATGTTTCTCAAAATATCCTGTATATCTCTGTGCAATTTCTGACGTGCGCATAAACGCATTACTCCTTGAATTACTATCTATCTAAAAAACTTGTATTAGTTGGTCTAAGTTCGTCTTAGTTCTCGCCAAACTTACGAGCGTACTTTTCGTTCATCTCAGCTTCTTTTTCGTTGCTATACTTTCTAAAGTCAGCAATCAAAGAGCCTAAAGTGCGCATCGCTACATTATCTTGGTCTGGTCCAAGCACGAACTCGCGAGCCATGCGCGGCGTATGCGCGCGAACGTAGGCCTGCGCTTTACTAGCCACAACAAGTCCGGCGCCAAAGCCCACTAAAAACCAGAAGATTCGCTTAATCATCTACTCTCCTACTTGTTGTCGCTTGTCGTGCTACCGTCGCTGTTCTTCACAAAACCGCTTACTGCCTGCTTTGCGCCATAAAATATAGCGGCTACCTTAATGAGCGGCTTGCCCAACACAGCACCATACAAATCCGTTAAAGCGCCCACATTATTTGCTGTTGTGGAGGCAGCCGAGGAAATCTGGTTAACATCCTCGAGAGACTGATTTACCTTCTGCACAGTCGTTACGCTCTCATCGAGGGCAGGAATGGCGTGATCGCCTGTTTCCTTTACGGTTTGCGCGATCTGATCGAACAGCTTACCCAAACGAATGAGCGGATAAATAGGAAGCCTGCAAGAATAGCAAAAACGATTGCTGCAATTAGGGCTCGCGACCTGTCCTAAATCCATAGTCTCTCCTTTATGTGCAATTATGTGCTGTGGCCTCATGTCCGCATAAAAGACATATGGCACTAGGCTACCACTAGGCGTAGGCGTAGGTATTGTGGGCATTTGTACTTGCGCTCGCGCACTACTAAACGCTCGTGTTCGCACGGTATATAATGCTCATGTTTGAACGGTACTGAGACACTTCCGCTAACATGCTACATAACGCTCGTGTTCGCACGCCACGCAAGCGTCTGTATTCGCGCTACGCAACATGTGCGCTTGAACGATACTTACTCGTTATATCCCACAACTGTTAGCGCCGCCTCAAAATCAGAGCCGAGCTTATCTGCATCACAATCAATGCGCGTCACAGAACCGTTTGCCGGACGAACCGTTAAATCAAAACTGTGTGAACTGTTGGCATCTGTGTTAACAGTTAGCGCTGCATAAGACTGAGTAGCGTGTTACCGTGAGAAATTAACAAAACGTGACTCTCATCGTCAACATTAGGCGAATCAGCACTAATCTTAAAGCCGCGCTCGATACGCTGCCAATACTCTTCGTTATTTTCTGCGTGATGGAAGGGATCGGCTTCCTTCAAAAAGTCACGCGTCGCTTGCGGACCAAATTTTTCTAGGATTTGAGCGTAGGTTGATGCTCCGTGTGGCGCTCCAGCTGCCCACCATGCTTCGCTCATATCGCGCCCTTCGAAATACCCGTAAAATTGCTCGCGGAACTCCATATGCGCTTCTGGCTCAGTTATGTTCGCATCGAGTGAGTGCGTATTGAGCTGCAAAATCGCGCGAGCGGTATCTTGAGCGCGCGTCGTATCTGAACAGAATGCTGCACTGAGCGGAACTTTTGCTAGCTTGTTTCCAGCTTTCACTGCGTCTGCTCGGCCAGCCTCGGTCAGCGGTGAATTTGACCAGCCTTGCAGACGGTTATACAGATTAAAATAGGTTTGACCATGTCGTACCAGATATAAATGAATAGTCATGCTACTACTCTAGTTCATTGGCTAACTTTCTTCCGGCTGTTTAGTTCCGCTCTACCATGCTTAAGCTCTGCAAAAGCCTACGCCCTCTCGTTTATACTGTACATATGAAAAGATTTCTGTTGAATTGGCTTGTTCTCACCATTGCTACAAGTGTTACTGTATGGCTCGTTCCTGGTCTGCATATTATCGGCGATTATTCGTGGGTTGCGTATGGAACTTTCGCGCTCTTTTGGCCTTTATTAACGTTTCGATTAAACCCTATCCTACATATTTTTATGTTGCCGCTCACGGTGCTGACCTTTGGTTTGGCTGCTTTGATTGTCAACACTTTTTGCTTCGAAATCGCCTCGCTCATGTCGCACTCTTTGTTTGGCACCGGCGTTATATCAGACGGTTTCGGATGGTCTCTGCTTGGCGCGATAGTCGTTTCCATCGTTTCGAATATTTTGAATATGTTGGCTATGGATTAATCCTGATTAACTTTTACTGTGCTCTTGGGGCTTAGCGGGGTTGAGCAATGAGGTGCAGACAGGACGAGCAAGATTCCAAACAATTATGAGCGAGGTTCTGATTGAGATTGACGCAGTTACGGTGTTTTAGGCTTTACATCTTCGCTTGTCTGTACCGCTCCACTTTCACCAGGACTGATTTACACTGATTTACATGGACAAACAGCTGTAAGACGTGACGTATTCGATAGATGTATGCTGAAAAACCTCACCACGTTGCTTTTTGAGAGTTCTGATCTGTGGTGGAGGACACGTCTCAACGTGTCATAATCTACAACACATGAATTTATTAAACGAAAAACCACCGCCTTGTATGACGCTTCTTCGAAGAGAATGCCATGTGGCGATGGTTTCGTGTATGTATGCCGTAAATTGTTTCGTTTCTGCTGCGTGTATTGCCGTGTAAACAGCAGAAACACAGTTCTTTTTAGCGAGAGTAGTGTTCGACCACGTACTGAATGTTAACAGTTACTGGGATTTCTTCTACTTCTGGCTTACGGGTCAAGGTGGCCTTGAGAGCCGCCAAGTTGACGTCAAGATAGCCTGGAACTGCTGGGAGAACGTCGCGGTGTACGCCTTCAGCTGCTGCCTGGAATGGCTCCATGGTCTGACTCTTTGGCTTAACCTGAATGGTCTGACCTGGCTTTACATGGTAGCTTGGGCGATCCACGATGTTTCCATCAACGAGGATGTGACGGTGAACAACGAACTGACGAGCCTGTGCAGATGTGCGAGCAAAGCCAGCACGAAGCACGAGAGCATCGAGACGAGATTCGAGGTTAACCAACATTGCGTTACCGGTCTGACCAGCTTCGCGACGTGACTTTTCATAAATCGCACGCATCTGCTTTTCAGAGATGCCGTACTGTGCGCGGAGACGCTGCTTTTCGCGCAAACGTACTGCGTAATCGGACTCTGCACGACGACGATCGCGACCATGTTCACCTGGACCGTATGGACGCTTTTCGAAGATACGCTGAGCCTTTGGGGTCAAAGCGATGCCGAGGGAGCGAGAAAGACGCACCTGACGGCGTGCACGCTGTACCTTAGTCATTTAATTTCCTTCTGTTGTAGATATGCAAGGTGAATAAACCGTCTGTTTATTCACCGAGTCAGCCACTCCTGCGCTTAGCGCTGAACACTGTCTACTCGTTCAACGTTTAACAGTGCTGTGCACTGCCGACCCGCAGATGGCTAAGACTCCAGAGTTATGCACGCAAAGCATGAAGCATTACGACACAACGTTCATGAGTCTACACCTGCATATCTACAAAAAGCTTGAGGATTAGAGTTTTCGATGGGTGATAAACGAATAAGCAACCGTTTTGTTCCTGAAGAACCGAAGTTCACCACGAGAACGGAATTTGTTCCTTTATCTTCCATAGAAACGATTGTTCCTAAGCCGTGCTTTTCGTGGATGATTTTTCACCCACACAAAAGTCAGCAATAGTAAAGGAGTTTTCCTTAACTGAAGAAGACGCAGCGGTTTTCGTTGCGCTAACACGCTTCGTTGTTATTTGACCGCTACGCGCGGAGGAGAAGGCTCCAGAACTTTGATTACGTCGAGACGTTGACCGTGTTCCCACAGAACTCGTACCGTAATGCATGTGTGGGGATGATGATCCGCCTCGAAAGTCGAGCGTGAAGAAGAACGCGCAGATCCATAAGTTGATTTCGGCGATGGACGTGACGACCAGCTACCGTAATCAGTAAAATCATCGAAATCATCGCTGCCGAACTCATCTCCCCTGCCCAGCTGCTACGCATCTTCTCTACCGTTGCTTCACGGCGTTCCCAGTGCATCAAATTATCAGGAATTTCATCTAAGAACTGGCTTGGCATCATTTCGCTAGCCTGCTCCCCCATTGCGAGCGAACTGCTGCACGCGTCACGTGCAGTTTTCGCTGAGCTCGAGTAATACCCACATAAGCTAAACGTCGTTCTTCAGAAAGCTCTTTTTCGTCTTCAATACTGCGTGAATGAGGGAAGGTTCCTTGCTCCATACCAGGCAAGAAGACCACAGGATATTCCAATCCTTTCGCGGTATGTAGAGTCATTAAAGTAACAGTGCCGTGGTCTTCGCCTTCTCCCGGTAACTGGTCAGAATCAGCAACCAAAGCAGTAGTCTCCAAGAAACCAGCTAAAGTAGCGTCAGGCGTGTTCTGCTCGTATTCAGCAGCCACGGACTGCAACTGACTGAGATTATCTACGCGCGTAGCATCCTGAGGGTCTTCTGATTGTCTTAGAGTCTCAAGCAATCCTGACTTGTTAAGCACTTCAGCAATAATTTCGCTTGGCTTATTGTCATGTTCCACAGCAAAAGCACGCAACGAACGCATTAAATCACGGAAAGCAACAATCCCCTTCTTACTACGCGCAGAAATTGCACTATTGCGCTCAATAAACTCAATTGCACTCCAAAACGTATCGCCACGTGAAGCAGCATCCTCGTTAAGTAACGCTTCCGCGCGCGCACCCAAACCTCGCTTAGGCACGTTCAAAATACGCCGCGTACTCACATCATCAGCTGGATTTGCAATGGCATGCACATAAGCCATAGCATCCTTAATTTCAGCACGCTCGTAGAAACGTGTTCCTCCCACTATCTGATATGGAATATGCTCATTAATCAGCCCTTCTTCTAAGGAACGCGACTGAGCATTCGCACGATACATACTAGCCATCTGGGAATATGGGAATTTGCCTTCAGCTTCCATACGCGCAATTTCCTGCGCTATCCACTGTGCTTCCTGCTGGGCATTATCTGCAGCATAGCCAGTAATCAAAGCACCTTCACCTAAATCAGTCCATAATTTCTTTGGCGTGCGATTCGAATTTTGAGAAATCACTGCATTGGCAGCGTTCAAAATATTTTTGAGTAGACCGATAATTCTGTTCGAGCATAATAGTTCGAGCATTATCGAAGTCTTTCTCAAAATCCAAAATATTCGAAATATCTGCGCCACGGAAAGCATAAATTGACTGATCAGAATCACCCACAACTGTTACCCACGCAGGACGAACCATTGGCGTAGCGTCAGGTAATTCCTTGCTTGCCAATAAACGGATAAGCACATACTGAGCGTGGTTGGTATCCTGATACTCATCTACAAAAATAAAGCTGAAACGCTTGCGGTAAAACTCCAAAGCCTGCATATCTGTGCGGAAAAGTTCTACAGTGCGCACAAGTAAATCATCAAAGTCAACAGAATTTGCAACCTTCAAACGATGCTGATACTCTGCATAGCTCACTGCAAAAACTTCTTCTTTATTGCCTAAATTAGCAATATGTTGACCGCGCTTTCCGGGCGCATAATCGCTGGCAGCATGTGCTAAAGCTTCACGCCAACCAATCAGCTGATTCTTATAATCCGAAATAGCGCCCAAAATACTGCGCGGAGTATAACGCTTCGTGTCAATATTGAGTTCACCTGCAATCAGGTTTACCAAGCGCTGGCAGTCAGCAGTATCGTAAATGGTAAAACCTGATTTCAAACCAATAGATTCTCCGTGGCGGCGTAAAATACGCACACAAGCGGAGTGAAAAGTCGATACCCACATCTTTTGTGCAACCGGGCCAATAAGAGAACCCAAACGTTCCTTCATTTCAGCTGCAGCCTTGTTCGTAAAGGTAATAGCCAGAATTTGGCTTGGATAAGCACGCCATTGCGTTAAAGCCCATGCAATACGGCGCGTTAACACGCGCGTTTTACCTGAACCAGCACCCGCACCAATCAACAGTGCAGGCCCCTCGTATTGTACGGCTTCGAGCTGATGAGCGTTCAGACCGCCAAGCAGATCCTGAGCTGTGCGAGCATACACTCCTGTTTCTGTAAGGCTCTGACTATCAGCATTAGTATGCGTATTGTTCGTGCCTTCGTGCGCATAACCTTCGTGTGCATAACCATCAAAAATCGAAAACCTGACTGCGAAAAACTCATTGCTCTTTTTAGCACACGCGCTTACAGACCAGAAGTGTACATGTTTATTCATCACGGATTAAAGCGGCGTTGCGCACAACATGCATTCGCTTTTGCGCCCGACCGCGCCCCAAAACCAGCCAAATCCGATTACCACCACCGCAGACTACCCAGCCCCTGGTCAACACAACCTCACCCCCAATTCCACCTCGCCACCCCAACCCCGCTCACGTCACGCGCGCGCGTTATGCTATGTGGGCGCATGCTCATGTTGCGCACACACTATCCGCACAACTTGTTAGCGCTGTTCGCGTGCTTGCTTTCAGCGGGTCAGTTCGCTTTAAGCAGACCGTCTTGCTTTAAGCGGGTCGTTGACGCCAGACAAGTGTATGAAGAATTGGATTTTTCCATGAAGCTTTTGAAGATCGCATACGCGAAGAGGGAACTGTTAAGCCCTGGCGACGTGCTCAAAGTAGATGCGTTTTTGAATCACCAGTGCGATATTACGTTATTCGATAAAATGGGCGAAGAATGGGCGCGTTTTATTCGAAGGCACGCGCATCGATAAGATTCTGACCATCGAAGCTTCTGGCATTGGCATCGCGTGCATGGCTGCACGTCACTTCCAGAACGTCCCTGTTGTTTTTCGCAAAAAAGCTCAGTCCATTAACCTTGATGGCGAGCAGTATTCCACGTCAATTTATTCCTTTACAAAAACAAAAGGAATTTCCTGTGATTGTGGGAAAAAGTTCCTTACTGAAGGTGAGCATGTGCTTATTATCGATGACTTCTTAGCCAATGGTAATACTCTCAATGGTTTACTTCATATTTGCGAAAGCGCCGGAGTTGTTGTTGAAGGCTTCGGTATTGCTGTGGAAAAAGGCTTCCAGGCGGTGGCGATGCGTTACGTCAACGTGGGTATCGCGTGGAATCTTTAGCGAGAATCCGCACTATGGATGCCACCGATAGAAGCATTGAGTTTTTATTAAAATGTAGGCTAAGGCTGTACGAGCGCAATCACACGAAAGCAATCGCACAGCCTTAACTATTTATCTTCTTGATGTGCGGCGCAACTCAGGGTGACAACACAAGGTAACAACTCAGGCTCGCCCTACGTGCTACACGTCAAGAAGAACTGTAAGAGAGAAAGAGAGATTACAGATGACGAGTACGTCTTCTGCTGAGACAAACAGCACTACTCCTCCATCGAGTTTAGGCTCAACTGAAGCTGCTTTGCGTCAGCTCGATGGCAAGATTTCCCTATGGACTGGCATTCCTTTTGGTATTCAGCATGTGCTCGCTATGTTCGTTGCCAACCTTGCGCCTATTGCGATTGTGGTTGCTGCTGCTCAACTCACCGCAGAGCAAAGTGCATGGATTATTAGTTCCGCTCTGCTTGTGGCCGGTTTGGGCACATGTTTGCAGCTTTACCCTTTATGGCGAATTGGCGGTCGTCTGCCAATCGTTACGGGCATATCTTTTACCTATGTAGCCGCAGCAACTTTAGTCGCTTCTGACCCTAAGTTAGGTTATGGAGCAGTAATTGGTGCTGTGATTGTGGGCGGCTTTGTTGAGTTGCTTTTGGGACTTACCGCACAATATTGGAAACCATTTATTAATCCGATTGTTTCTGCAGTAGTGGTAACAACTATTGGTTTTTCTTTGCTGTCTGTGGGCGCTACCTCTTTTTGGTGGCGGATCTGGAGCGAAAGATTTTGGTTCGTGGCAGAACCTCACCGTCGCTACTATCACTTTGGTTGCTTGCCTTGCTTTCCAAGTTTTAACTCGAGGTATTGCTAAACAATTATCCGTGCTTTTCGGTCTTGTTGTTGGCTATATTATTGCTTTGATTTTTACTCTCAGCGGCATTGCTCCTCATATGGTAGATTTTAGTAATTTCAAAGGCTTGAGCATTGTATCTTTACCTCATATTGCTCCTCTTATGCCTTTTGGTATTAAGTTTGATGTGAATGCGATTGTATCTTTCACTTTGCTGTATGTAGTTTCTTCTGTAGAAGTTTTGGGTAATACCTCGTCTTTAACTCAGGTTGGTTTTAACCGTGAACCAACAGACCGCGAAACTGCTGGAGCTATTGCCGGTGACGGTTTTATCTCTTCTGTTGCAGGTTTCTTTTGGCGCTTTGCCATTAACTTCTTTTGCGCAGAACGTTGGCTTGGTGGCTATTACCAGGGTAGTAAACCGTAAAGTTATTTTGACCGGTGGTTTGATTTTGATTCTGGCAAGCTTCTTCCCTTGTTTAGCTGCAGTATTTAATTCGCTTCCTCAGGCTGTTTTGGGCGGCTGCACGATTATGATGTTCGGCTCGATTGTGTTGGCAGGCATTCAGATGATTGCTAAAGCCGGTTTTACGCAACGCAATATTACTATTGTGACTCTGGCTTTAACCATCGGTATTGGTTTTACTCAGGCTCAGGGTATTTTCCAGTACTTCCCTGCTCTCTTCCAGTCAGTCTTCTCTAATGCGATTGCTATTGCCTTTGTGGTAGCGCTCATCCTTAGTTGGGTACTGCCAGACGAGAAACACTTCTTATCAGAGTAAATATAAAGTTGGTCGGCAGTTCACATGCCGACCAACTTTTTACTTCACAGCAATAATTGCTTTCTCGATCGAATTCATCAACGCGAGCATTCGCCTTTTCAAAGTCACGAGTTCCCGTAAAGACTTCATGCGTGTACGGGTTAACCTGCAACTTGTGTGCACGGTAGGCAATATAACCAATGGCTGCAATATTTGCGAGTAAGGCAAGAACAGATACCCACAGATTTGCTGTAGCATTCATTGTGGAATTAACTGCGAATGGACTATCTACTCCCAGCTCAGGCATGGACGTTTGGAATTGTGGGAAGACCTGAGCAAACATGCACCAGATAGCCAAGGTATTAGCACGATTTTGAATCCATCCTCCCTTATTCCATAGCATATTTGCTACGGTTGGAGCCAACAACAAAGCAAAACCGCAATACCAAGAATGATTTGGCAAATTATTGTAGGGTGTAGCAGAAGTTCCACAAATCGTAAGATACGATGAATACGCATGTCATATCTGCCCAAATCATATCGTCTTTTTTTCTTTTGACGAGTAGACTGCCCACCAGCCAGTCATGCACATGATGTTAATCAAACCTGCCACACCATTAAATACATTGTGCCAGCCAGTAACCACGGTAATATGCTCGGATGTGATGCATACTGGAGAACCGTTCATCATGGTGTAGTTGCCGGTAAAGAAGTGCGCTGCTGATTCAAAAATCAGAGATAACTGCAATTAAAATATTTAACGCAACAATAGCGAAAGGAAAAGCTCTAAACCAACGGGCTTTACCAAGCTTTCCCCAGCGATATTTAATCACCATAAAGCCGAGGGCATCCGGCTAGAGCTGCATAAACTTTTAGCGTAGTGGAACCATCCATTAGCAAAAACATTCGTTGGATTGTTCACAGCCCAGTCAGCTCCCATAGCTGCTCCACTAATAACAGCTATACAGTGAGACGGTCATTGCTGCTGGTAAAGCGGCAAACATAATCAAACCGCCAGCTTTCGAACGGCGAGATAACCTCGTTCAAAGCAATCAGTGCCACAAAAACCATAATCCAACCCAACCATTGGGTGGCGGCATGTGCCCCATATACTTGGAATAACATAATCCCCCTATGCACTACAGTGTGCTGCATGTCTTTCTCAATCCCATCCCGTTATGGAATCGTTGCCATCGATATTATGCGAGTGAACTCCTACTCAATAATAAAGATGACAAAATAGAGAAAATGTCACAAATCTATCTGTTCAAATCTATACTCTTGCTCAGCATGAGGGTATTTCTGCCTATCAACAGCAGATAAAAACATACTTAACGGACGCACCCACAGACGACGCTCACCATATAAAGGCCTATAAATCACGACCGTTTCACCGCTTTCGCTGTCTGTAGCGCAGTCTTCTACGTAATAATAATTACCCTTAAAATGACGGTATACACTGTACAGTTGAATCTCGCGAGTCATTAGTGCTTCTCCTGTGTGTTACGAACGCTGAACACATTCATACGAATAACATGCCATGAACACCACGCATTAATCACGACAACTAAAAATCATGGCAAAAACGAAGGATACGCCTGGCATAGCATCTCCATACATCCAGCCGTACAAAACAGGACCTGTTGCTGCAATAAGATAACCCACTGATTGAGACATGCCGGAAATCTCTGCAGCATCTGCAGCAGTAGCAGCCTTAATCGGATAAAAGGTCAAAACCATCACGAAAATAGTCGTAAAGAAGGCGCAGGTAACCGTAGCAAAAAACGTACCAGTATGAGATGCCCAAAACTGAGTGCAGAGGGAAAAGAGCAGCTACGCCAACCTGTAAAGCTGTTAAAGCCGTTACCGCAATAATATGATAACGACGTGAAGTACGTGCTACGAAGAATGGAATGCCCACAGAAATAGGTAAACCGATTGCATTAAAAATAAGCATAATAATGGTGTTATGCACAGACTGAACATCGTCTGCGTTCAAAATACTGGGAAGCCATGCGCTCATCGTATAGCTCAAGAACGATTGACCAGCGAACATGCCAATAAAAAGCCATATGCGCACATCTCGAAGAAGGCTCAGATCAATAACCGAGTTATGCGTCCCTTTGTTCTCAGAGTCCGTTGCCTCAGGAGTTTCTACTGTTAGTTGAGGTAAAAAGAACGACAAAAGCATCGGACACGCGGTCATAGCAGCCATCACCCACAGCATAGCTTGCCAGCCAATCGTTGCAGATACGAAAGGTGAGAGAAGAACGAGGACAATAGCGCCCACAACTATGGCAGCGCAGTATCGCATGGTATACAGCCCAGGCTGTTGTGAGAATTTCTCAGACACTAAAGTTGGCATACCAATGTTCAAAATAGCTATACCAATGCCCACTAAAACCGTGCCAGCAAGCATGGTATTCCACGTTAGTACTCCACGCAGCATAGAGCCAACAAAAATAAAAACAGATGCTACTTGGAATGTGCGTGTGTGAGATTGATCTTTTGCACTAACCATGGCACAAGAAGTGAGACCACAACAAACATAACTAAAGGAAGGCTCGTAATAATACCGAAACTTCCCACATCACGATGCATGTGCTCTGCCATAGGCTCAATATAAATTGGCAAAACTACTATGGGTGCTCGCATGATGAGGCCTGCGAGCATAAGAAACAGCGAAAACAGTATGTGTGAGGAATCACGCGCGTGTACTAACTGTGCTCCCTCGCCTATCTCAATGTTTTCAGGCTCGCTGCTCAGGTGTTGTGTCATCAGACCTCATCCACACTTTCATGCTCTCTTCTCGTTCGTGGCGACAGTTCGTGGCAAAGGTTCATATTAAACGTCCGTGGTATTCTTTCGCTACGTTCTGCTCTCTACCGCTGCGCTTACATGTGCGAGCCTGAAGTCTTCCTAATAGCCTGCGTTGAGGTTAAGAATATGCTTTTTCGGCTGTCCGTCGCATGCAAACGAATTAAGATTATCAAGAAAAGAATTCAACACGCGCTGAGTGTACATATCACTATAACCAGCTGTATGTGGAGTGCATATAACATTAGCAGAGTCCATAAAATATCGCTGTGCGGTAATGGCTCAGTATCGAATACGTCTAAAGCAGCGCCAGCAATATTGCCCGATTGAATAGCGCTTACTAAATCGCGGCTCACAGTAGTTTTTCCACGACCTACGTTGATGTAATATGCGCTACTTTTCATCGCTTGAAATACCTGAGCATTCACACAATCTGCTGTATCGGCAGTCAAAGGCAAAGCGTTCACCACATAATCAGCCTGCGCAATCGCCTCTCTCATATGTGTAAAGGTCTAGGCATGAATCAAAATTCTCACTGCTATGCCCTGACCTATTAACGCCGATGGTTGTCATGGACATAGCATGGCATAAACGTGCTGTTTCTGTGCCAATTTCTCCCGTTCCAAGAATGCAGACGGTTTTACCGGTCAACTCACCCCAACCGCCCCAATGCGTCCATAAACCCAGCTGAGCTTCGCGCACATGTAAGTGCAAGCGCCTCTCGAACATCAGCATATATGCAAGAACTTGCTGTGCAATATTTGGAGCATTTGCACCGCTTGCCGTGGTTACTATGATGTTATTGTGACGCATACAGTCCAAAGGAACGTAATCAGCGCCTGCGCTAAACAACTGTATCCAGCGAATCTGAGAGCCAGGCATAGCAACAGCCTGAGCAAGATGGGGATGCCAACCAAAAATAATATCGCAGTGTGCTAAATCGTTCACGTCCAGCTGCACGGATGAAACTGCACGAGGTGTACGCGCGTTCTCATCGTCTTGAACAGGCATAAAACTACGCACTATTATGCCCGAACGCTCTGCAATCTGCTCGACTTCACCACGCTTCAAGCTGACGAGCAGACCGATGGTTAGAGTATGAGGGTTTGAGGGTGATAGTTCTTCGTGCGCGTTGGTTTCATGTGTTGTGTGAGTGGTCATAGGAGTAGTACTTTGTTAAGTTTCCGTAGAGTTGCGTGCTAATTATCTTTGCTTGCTAAGCATACTAACTGCGTGTTTCCTATTTATGGTATGCTTGATGATTCATGATTCTGTATGCGCGATAAATCTGCTCGCTAAGCACAACACGAGCTAACTGATGAGGCAAAGTAATACGTCCGAAAGAAATAAGTTCATTGGCGCGTTGCTTGACCTGAGGAGATAAACCAAGTGACCCACCAATAACAAAAGTAATTTTTGCTTGTTCCATGCACACTGAGTTTTTCTAGTTGGGATGCTAAAGCTTCGCTTGTAATCAGTGTGCCTTCAATCGCGAGAGCAATAACATAATCATCATGACCGATTTTGCCTAGAATGCGTTCACCTTCTGTTGCGAGAATATGTTCATCTTCTTTAGCGCTGGCTTTATCAGGTGTTTTTTCGTCCGACAGCTCCACAATATCTATAGTGCAGTAAGCACCCAGTCTCTTCACATACTCGTCGATGGCTTGTTTCAATATTTTTCTTTCAGTTTGCCCACTGCAATAATTTTGATTTTCATCATGTTTTTATTGTAGGGCGAGGCGTGAGTTTTAGGTTAAAAATCGCGGGTTTTAGGTTAAAGTCGCACATAGATAGGCACACACGGGCGTGTCAGGTTTTTGTGTATGTGAGTTTTTGTATGTTCCCAGACATAACGTGTTGAACACGGCTCACTGGGAACACATTTGAACCTGATTATTGCTTTGTTTTTCTGTTCCCAAACATGACGTGTTCAACGCAGCATGACTGGGAGCAGTGTGTTGCCATGCAGCACTCTTAAATCAAGAGCAATACCCCTTATGGTTGTGTGTGCTGCACGAGAAAGACGAAAGGTTATGGTGTGCACAGCATACTGGCTAACCTTTTTTGGTTGACTGTGTGATGAACCAAAATATCCTAAGGTCAAGTACAACCTCATTGCGACCAGCCTCAAGACCCCAAAAATAACTCGCCATAGGGCAACCCACCATCTGCAAAAACCCTGACACACCCTAGTTGCGTGTGCTATTGCTTTTACTAGGGCTGACTTAAAGGTTTTGGCTGTTGTAGTTTATGACACGTTGGACGTGTCATAAACTACAACTGTGAACACGCCACTTTTCAGTGTTCTACCCGTTGCAAGAGAGAACCCGTTCAACGTGTCGTCAACTACAACGTAGCTATGTAATTTCTCAGCGGCATTACTCCCGCTACTCCCCTTACGCCGCTACTCACCGGCACACCGGCTACTCCCGCTGTTCACTCTATTCCCCCTGCTGCGCCACAAAACACGCAGCTAATTGCGCACGCTGCACATAAGATGCCACCTGAGAGTATTCTTCTGTACTGCTATGTGCGCCTGTACCGCGAGCGCCGAGAGCGCATAATGTAGGAATACCTAATGAGCTGGTAATACCTGCGTCAGATACACCATTCACATGGCTAGCGTGGATTGAGCCGTAGCCTATACGTTGTGCTGTTGCACTGAGTTTCTCAAAGAGTTTTTCGCTTTCGTCTGTGCACATCATGGCGTCCATAATGGTGCGAATATTCATGTGTGTGCGCGTATCTTCTACGTATGCAGTCTCAGATAGTTGTGTGAGCTCGTTAATAATGTAATCGCGTTGTTCTACCGTATCGAATCGTGCGCCGATACTGACTTTTGCGTAGTCTGGTATGACGTTTTCGCCAATTCCGCCTTCTATTTTTCCACAGTTGAGAAGTATGCCATTATCTATATCGTTGAGTGCTTCTATAGCGATGATTTTGTGTGCTATATCGAGAATGGCTGATCGTCCTTCGCGCACTGCCATACCTGAGTGTGCTGCTTTACCGAAAACTTCAATGTCTACAATCATGCCGCCTTTTCGGCTGAGCACAATGCCATCATCAAGCTGTCCAGTTTCAAAGTTGAGCACGTATTGGCTCGTTTGCGTGTGTTGTTGGATGATTTCTCGAGCGTTAGAAAACATATGGAGGTTTTCTTCATCACTGACTAACACGAGCTGCACTGGTTGTGTAAAAGTGCTGAGTTGGTTCAGAGCAATCAGTGTATAGACGGCGATGACTGCACCTGGTTTCATATCGACAACGCCTGGCCCGTGCGCATTGCCATTATCGTCGATACTGAACGGGTGTTCAGCTGCTGTGCCGTCTGGGAAAACAGTATCCATATGTCCCAGGAAGCTGATGGGAGCTTGGCTCGTGTTGTCTTGATTAATATGCGCAACAAGTAGAGGCTCTGCTCCTTGACTTGGTTCGAGTTGTACCTCAATTCCGTACTGTGCGAGCCGTTCGCTCAAAACTGTGGCGACCGCGGTTGTTCCTTCAATATTCCTCGATCCGCTATCTATGTTGACGATGTTTTCAACAGTATCGATGATTTCTTGTTCGCGCTCGTGAAGAAAAGCGTTGATGATTGCGTCCGTTTCGTTCATTGGTTTATCTTTCTACAGGTTTAGAAATAGTTGACGACTGCGCCAGCCATAAGTACTGAGGCTATGGTGACGGTAATGATTCCAGCTACCAGCATTTTTGGTACTGAGATAGTTTTCGATAGCTTGTTTCTGTGTGTCGTTGCTTGCTACGCTCGATGCCACTTCTTGAGGCATCACGAGTGTGGTTGGGAATCCGAATGCAGCTGATACCTAGGGCCATGGCGAGGTATGGGCTGACGTGCAGGAGTTTACCTGTGAGGTAACTGAGTGCGAGCACCCCGATAACACCCATGCTCATAAAAAGGATGAGGGGACCAACAATATGTGCAATCATGGCTGGGGTTACCGATGCCAGATTGGAGAAGATAAGCACTGTGACCAAGAACATGATTAGCCCATTAGATTGTGCTTTCTGCAGAATACCGGATTCGAGAAAACCTAGAGCGTATGCACGATTGCTCCCACAATCAAGCACATCACAAAATAGTGCACTACCCCATGCGTTAAGCCTGCAAGCACATAACTGATTGCTGCGATCAATGAAAGTTTTGCTAAATATGTAGAAGCTTTCTGTTCTTTTTCAGGAATCTGTAACAGTTTAGGTTTTGTTGCACTGTCTGACTGGTTATCATGCGCGTACTGGGCAACAGCATTATTATCAGCTATAAAAGCGCGTGCTTCTTTCTTTAAGAAGTATGATGCTATAGGAATACCCACGAACTTTTGGAAAATAAGTAGCCCACAAGCAGAAAGTAATAATTAATTCATACCCTTTTTCCATCTAAAGCAGTGGTTATCAGCAGTGTTGCCGCACTTCCGCCCGCAAAAATCGGACTTCCGCCAGTGCAAAAATCAAACATATGGAAAGCGTAACCTGCAGCAAAAATCAAAGCTGTTCCACCCGCAACTCCTACTAGCGCAATAATAATAACCTTGATTTGTCGTTTCATTTCCGCAAAATCAAGCGTGGTAGCAAGCGATGTAATTAATAAACCGGCAATCAACGTACCAAAAGTTTTAATGCCTGTCGTTTCAAAAATATCTTTTGGCAATATTCCTGTCCAAAATCCTGCTAGCATGAGCACAGCTAGAGCGAGAACGCTCGAAATAGTTGCCCGAGTTTTGGACGCAATATACTCACTGAAGGCGAATAGTATCATTAATGCAGCCAGAGCGATAGTAGGAGCCATAGTAGTGTCTTTCGTATTGTAGGTTTAGGATTTATGCGCGTTGAGCCAAATAATCTTTTACTTGCTGTACGTCTTTGTCGCCACGTCCTGAAACGTTCACGATAATAATCTGGTCAGGGCTCATGTGTGGCGCGCGTTTGATAGCTTCTGCCAAAGCGTGAGAACTTTCAATGGCTGGCAAAATACCTTCAGTTTTGCTCAAGGTAACAAGAGCATCCACAGCTTCATCATCGGTAGCTCCTGTATATTCAACGCGACCTGAATCTTTAAGGAAAGCGTGTTCTGGTCCTACTCCTGGATAATCTAATCCAGCAGAAATGGAATATACTTCTGCAAATCTCACCATTATCGTCAAACAGTGAGTAGGTTTTCATGCCGTCAATAATACCAATGCGTCCTTTTTCCATGGTTGCAGCGTGAAGAGGAGTATCTAAACCTTTACCTGTTGCTTCCACGCCAATGAGACTAACGTTTTCATCGTCAATATATTGCGAGAATGCGCCAATAGCATTCGAGCCTCCACCTACGCAGGCAATAACAGCGTCTGGCAAGCGGCCTTCTTGTTCAAGAATTTGACGGCGTGATTCCACAGAAATAATCTTTTGGAACTCGTGCACAATGCTTGGGTAAGGATGCGACCTACTGCAGATCCGGCGAGCACATAGAAGGCGTCGAGATCGTTCATCCATGCGGCGAATGCTGCGTCTACAGCATTTTTCAGTGTGGCTGTTCCATCCTCAACAGCATGTACGGTTGCGCCCATGAGTTCCATGCGGAAAACATTGAGTTGCTGACGTTGAGCATCGACTGCTCCCATATAAATATCGCATTGCATGCCGAAACGTGCTGCCGCTGCGGCTGTTGCTACGCCGTGTTGTCCTGCTCCAGTTTCAGCAATAACGCGGGTTTTGCCCATCCGTTTCGCTAATAAAATCTGGCCGAGAACATTATTAAGTTTGTGAGAACTCAAATGATTGAGGTCTTCGCGCTTTAAGTACACGCGCGCGCCACCAAGATAGCGTGTGAGAGACTCCAGCATAATACAGTGGTGTTTCACGACCAGCATACTGCGCAAGTAATTGATGATATTGCGCAATGAATTCTGGATCATCCTTGAAGCGTTGAAAGTTGTTTCTAACTCATCGAGCAGTTTTTGGATTGGCTCAGGAACGAAGCTGCCTCCAAATTCGCCGAAGTATCCTGCTGATGTGATTGGTTGAGCTGCTGTAGTGGTCATCTTATGTTCTTTCTGTTCGTTATGTATTGCTAGTATGAGTGAAGGATTCATCAGAACCATTTAGAGAGAACATATAAAAAATTCTCATCGTCTATCTAGATGAGAATTCTGCTGAGCCAAACAGTGAGTGTAGCTGAGTATCTCACATAGATACAGGTCCTGCTGAGGAATATGCATCTATGTGAGGAACATACATGCAATCTATCCTTGCCAGGTGCGCCAAGCACGCCAGCTACGCCATGCGACGAGGGACAGATTACGCATGCCATGCTCCTTTCTTGTTTGTGCGTTGCTATGAAGTTACCATAAGCCTTAGGAAAATAAAAATCATGTCGTCCACGATATGGGAATACCGTGTGTCGTAGGTATGAGTTCGCAGGGAATATCAACACACCATACTCAACTTTTCAACGCCACTGCTTAGAGTAGTACTCGCAAACATTTAATTCAGAGAGGACTTAAATGGCTAGCAACGACGCACCTAACACAACAGAAGCAAACAACACAGAAGCGTATTGGGATTCTCTAGCTCAGTGTGGATGAGCGTGTGGCTGATCTGCTTTCACGCATGACATTGCGCGAGAAGATTGGTCAGATGTTAGCAACTCAATGCTCAGGATGATTTGGATGATATAGTTCTTGGCAAAACCGCTGGTTCTATTTTTGCATACATCTCCCCGCTGACTTATATCGAGCAAACGATTTAGTTCAACGCACCTCGTTTGCGAATTCCTCTGCTAGTGGGTGATGATCTTATTCACAGTTATTCTTTCTATCCTGGTGCAACGATTTTCCCTGAACAGCTTGGTATGGCGTGCAGCTGGGATAGCGAAAAGATTGAGGAAGCTGCTCGCATTACTGCGCGAGAAGCTGTGACGACTGGCGTGCAGTGGACTTTCTCCCCTGTCTTATGTATTTCTCGCGACACACGATGGGGCGTGTGGGAGAAACTTTCGGAGAAGACCCTTATCTCATCGGCGAATTAGCTTCTGCTATGACTCGCGGATACCAAGGCGGCAGCATGACCAACTCCGACAAGCCGCTGGGAAAGAACTCGATTTTGGCTACTGCAAAGCATTTTGCCGGATATTCCGAAACTCAAGGCGGACGCGATGCTTCTGAAGCAGATTTATCTCACCGCAAGCTCGCCCTTCATGGTTCCTTTCCTCCTTTTGAACGTGTGGCAAAAAGAAGGTATTGGCACGTTTATGCTGGGTTACGAGTCGATTGAAGGCGTACCTATTACCGTGAATAAATGGTTACTCAACGATGTTTTGCGCGATCAGTGGGGTTACAAGGGCACGCTTATTACTGATTGGGCTAATGTGAGCCGTTTAGTATGGGAGCAGCGCGTAATGCAAAATCCTGTGCAAGCAGCGGTTGCAGCAGTACGTGCAGGCAATGATTTGATTATGACTTCCCTGAGTTCTTTGAAGCTACGGCGAGGGCTGTTCAGCGAGGTCTGCTCGATGAAAGTGAGTTAGATGATCCAGTCAGCCGCATTTTGGCTTTGAAGTTCCGTATGGGATTATTTGAAGATCCTCGTCTGCCAGATGCGGATGCTGCTGCTCGTATTATTGGTAACGATGAACATGCTCAAGCTAATCTTGAACTAACCCGCGAAAGCATTACTCTGTTACGCAATGACGGTACTTTACCTCTTGAAGCTGCATCTGGTTCTATCGCTTTGATTGGATCGCTGATTGATGATGCTCAAACACAGTTGGGCGATTGGGCAGGAAGCTCAGGTCAAGTTGAGTGGATTAAAGATGGTCATCCACGCGAGAAAATTACAACTATTAAAGACGGTTTAGAAAAACTTCTACCTGAAGGTTGGAGCATGACCACTCGCTCAGGAGCGAATATTATTGACCTCGTTCCAGATCCAGATGGCGAGTTTTATCCTGATGGGCAGCCTCGTCCTCTTGTAGGTCAAAGCGCTGCAATTGATCAACATCTTATTGATGAAGCCGTAGAGAACGCGAAGAACGCTGATGTTGCCGTCGTTGTTGTTGGCGACGTTATACAGCTTATTGGCGAAGGCTGCTCTACAGCCACGTTAGAACTGTTAGGCGGTCAAAACGCGCTCATTGATGCAGTAACTGCTACCGGCACTCCAACAGTTATTGTTCTTATGTCGAGTAAGCCTCAAGTTCTGCCTGACAGCGCTCTACAAGCTAACGCTCTGTTATGGGCTCCAAGTCCGGGCATGAAGGGTGGTCAAGCGCTCGCCGAAATCATCTATGGTGTGGTTAACCCATCAGGTCGTTTACCTATTACTTTCCCTCGTCATGCTGGTCAATTGCCTGTATATTACAACCAGATTCGCGGTCAGCATGGTAACCGTTATGCAGATTTGACGCAAGACCCAGCTTTCGCTTTTGGAGAAGGTTTATCGTATACGAGTTTTGAATATGGCGATATTACCCTATTGGGCACTCATCGTACTCAAGAAAGTGTCGAAGATATTTCGAGTACTGTATGGGCTATGCCAGATGAGAATACTCACAAGTAACTGTTCCTGCGTATGCTCATGGAGAAGTAATTCATGCACAGATTGACGTAACCAATACAGGTAAACGCTCAGGCACGGAAATCGTGCAGCTGTATATTGGCGATATTGTAACGTCAGTGAGCTGGACAGATCGTGAACTGAAAGCATTTAAGCGCATTACTTTAGAAGCCGGAGAAACTCGCACTGTGGAGTCTCAATATTCCGGTGTCTGACTGCTCTATTGTAGATGCTCAAGGTCATCGAATTGTAGAAAATGGCGAATTTGAAGTTCTTATTGGTCATTCTTCTCGGCGAAGTGATCTTCAGCGAGCAGTTTTCGCAGTCCACGATTAAAACTATAGGAAAACTCAACAGCAAGATATGAAAAGGATGAAGGGGAGAATCGATGCTATCGGTTCTCCCCATACTATATGTTCATTCTAGTTCTCGTTTCCCCTATGCCAATAACGCCAGTCCCAAAATCTCTTCCACGATGTTGTTAATCGCTCTCGTTTTTTCTCATCTCTTTCTGTCTGGTAGCTCCACATAAATTCAGCGCTCACGCCTGCAGACTCATACGCAGATAACTGCATATCCTCAAAATCATGCGTATATTCTTCAAGAACTAAACTTTCTTGATTTTCTACGCACCACTCGCCCACTATCACATCTGCACCGGCTGCACGCACACAACGAATACGTAACTGTTGCATATCATAAAAGAACCGATAAAAATTACGCCGCCATGACGCATACTGCACAAGCCGCGCAATCCATGCAGGCATTGAACGTTCTATAAAGGTAGAATAAATATGCGTATCGAAAGCAATATTATGCATTGTTCTCAAGCGTGTTATGCGTATCCACGGCCAAGACATCAAACGAAAACCATCATGAAAAACTATGACCTTTATCGTTTCCTAATACGCGACGCAACCTGCTGTATGCCGCTTTGTAAAAACGTATGAGAAACTTTATAGGAACATGCGCTGAACCTTCTGCTTCTTGAGGATCGCGCGCCACATATGTCTTCTTATTCGCACGCCATACACTCCAACTCGCAGGTTCGTTCAAAACTTCAATACCATAGAGGCCAGCCCGTTTACCGTAGCGTATGCCCAAACGTTCAATAACAGACAAGGCGAAGAGCACTTCTTCTTCATTGCTATGCCATCGTGCTACTCCAGATAATCCACCATTATCAAAACCGTTTTGACTGCCTGGCACGGTATGTAAGTCTAAAAGAATACGCATAGCACGTTTTTCTGCCCATTCAAAAGCACGGTCAATATATTCAATACAGCCAAGGTATGGATCACGGTCACCAAAAACGAAATATGGAACAGGAATACGGACGAGCTCAACCCCTGCACCATGCAAAGATTCAAAATCTTCCTCAGTAATATACGTGTCACGATGTTTGCGAAGCACATCATGTACAGAGTGACCGTAGTCACGATGGAGCCATACTTCATCTGCAGCTTCACTCCCGTGAAAAGGCGTGGAATCCATCCACTTTTCCAGAACCAACCAGTTACCTAAATTTATTCCGCGAAGCATCTTACATCACCACAGACACTATGAGCTGAAGATTTAATATAGTAAGTACTGTTGCCACCACATAGCCAAGAATGGTGTTCCATCGCGCATTAGCATAACGCCCCATAATAGACTTTTTAGACGTGAAATAAATCAGCGGGTAGATAGAGAACGGCAGAGCAAGTGAAAGGAATACCTGAGAATACACAATTAAATCGTCCAAACTATGCTCGGAACCATTGCTCAGAACTGCTACAACTATAACTGGCACAAGAGTAATAGCACGAGTCAGTAAACGAATAATCCATTGTGGCGCTTTAATATGCATAAAGCCTTCTAAAACAATCTGACCAGTCAAAGTACCCGTAATTGTTGAATTCTGACCGCTCGCCAGCAAAAGCGACTGCAAAAAGAGTTGCCACAAATTTACTAGCAATAACCCCCGCGATGTGAGGATTCGCCAGAGCATTGTACATTTGTTCGAAAGCCATAACATCCTGAGCATGACCATAAAAACAGAAGCTCCCAAAAATCAATAAAAAGCGAATTAACTACAAAAGCTCATGCTTAACTGTACGTTTGAATCTAAAGTCATAAAACGCACAGCTTTATCCAGCTCCTGCTCATTGCGAGAATCGACATCTCGTGTCTGCACAATCGAAGAATGTAAATATAAGTTATGCGGCATAACTGTTGCACTGATAATACCCAAACTCAGCGCCAAAATTGTTGCTGAATCCTTACCGTCTCATAAAAAGTTCCAGGATTAGGAATATATCCGCGCATAATATCGCCAAAATCTGATCCAGACAAAAGCAACCAAATAACCAAAAATAACTACAATCGTAAAGATAAGAGCCGACACAACAGCTTCTATCTTTCTAAAGCCCAAATGCATAAGCCCCAGCAAAATAATTACATCGAGAACAGTAATAATAATCGCAATCAATATAGGAATATCAAAAAGCAGATGAAGAGCACTAGCTGAGCCTAATACTTCTGCTAAATCAGTGGCAACTAGAGCAAGTTCAATCACAACGAAAAGTATCCAACGCAGCCATTTTGGAGAACGCGCAGCCAGATGCTGGGCTAAATCCTGATGGGTTACTAATCCCAGTTTCCCGCACATATGCTGAAGCTGCATAGCAACCAGAGATGACAGCAAAATAACGCTGAGCAAAGCATATTTATAAGTTGCACCGCCTACAACACTGGTAATCCAATTTCCTGGATCCATATATCCCACTGCCACAAGAGCACCCGACCAGAGAAAGTAAAAAAGTTTCGCCAGAACGACCGTGACTGCGTAACGGTAATACTGCGATTAACCTCCGACAATGAGGCGCGTTTATTATGCAACGATGCCTGTGTTTTGTCGGATTTGTCGCGATTAGTCATATCCTCTGCTCCTTTATGCACATGCTTTTACAGCAGTGCCCTCATTTACTCTTTTCCCATTCTAATGAGAATGCACAGAGTACACTAGCACTATGAGCATATGTATGAGCAAAAAAAGAAATTCGCGCCCATGTTTTACAGGCTATGAAAGCGCTAGATAGGGAGAAGAAAGGTCGCGACGACAAGTATCTTCTCGAGAAGTTGTGCAACACGCCTGAATATATGCATGCTAGGGTTATAGCCACATATATGGCTCTGCCTCACGAATATAATACGCAAGATTTTATTGAACGAGCGTTAAAGGATGGCAAGCAAGTGCTTATCCCCCGTACCTTAGCTCACCGAGGTATGGAGTTTTGCGATATAACTAGCAGTGATTTAGTGCGCTCATCTTTTGGAATTCTTGAGCCGCTTGCGCATACTGCAGACAGTATAGTGAGCATTGATTCGATTGACATGATTCATGTGCCACTCGTTGCCGTCAATCACAACGGCTTTCGTATCGGCTATGGCGGCGGGTATTACGATCGTTTTTTGAGCGGTTTTGCTGGCTCAACGATCAGCACGACATATGGCTGTCAGGTATGCGATTTTACGCCCGATAGTTTTGATATAGCCGTGCAGACCGTGCTCGTTGCGCGTTGAAAACGTTTCGACTAAGATTGCTGACGATATTGAGCAAGTATGCGCTTATTATATCCACGCAAATAGCGTCTAATTAGTATTCTGCGTTTCCAGTGCCCATCTCGACGGTAATCCAAGGTATTACCAATATTCGTAGTAGAAGGAACATGTTCAGCGAGCTGTGAATGATATTTTTTTCACTACATGATTAAATAATCTCTGCCCACAGTTGAGCCATACAAACTTCTGAGTTCCATACACGGTCTGCGATTCGGCAGGCTGATTGCCACAAGATCATTAAAAGCGTAACAACTGTTGTTCTAGGATATGGCAGATTGTATTGCTCACACATCGCATAGAACTGTGGCTTATCGGAAATACGTAATCCTAGGTCTTTCTGAGCATACGGAATAATGTAATATTGTGATAGCTCATCACGAACCGATAAAAATCCGATGCACATACTCTTCACTCGCAGCAAAAAGAACCAAACGCGCCTGAGCATGCTGCTGTGCGTATTCAATCAAAGTACGCACAAGCACAGCGTCATCAGCGAAATCAGGAATAACACTCACATCGCAAATCTTGGAGTGAGCAACCATAAGCAGTCCAGATTGGCAGAAAACCTTCGTTACCCCACCCTATACAGAGTGAAAAGATCGTGCCACATTGTATGCATTCGTATCGCTACCGACAACAACCGGTCAAAAACTTGGTAAATCCGTTTTCATTTTACCCTTAAACGTCTTGAATTCTTCAGACTAGCATTCTTACATAAGCAAGCTGAAAAAAATTCCTGAATATTCTCAGGGCAAAAATATTAGGGGGACAGCAAAATATTCATGCTGTGACTATCGTCATGTTCACAAGATAAGCCACAGCATGAAAGATAAAGTGGTAATCTACTTCGTTTCATACAGATACTCTAATGTGCGTGCAACCAACACGTCGAGAGCATCCAACGCCAAAGGCTTATTCGCCTCGTTTAAATCAATCAAACTTAACTCGGTACACGCAATAATACCCACAGTCTGAGCGTCACAGTATTGGGAGATAACATCGTTGAGCTTCTCCCCTTCTGTAGAATTTTTTTCCTTAATGGAATAAATCGTGTCCATCATAGCTGTACGATCAGCCTCGTCCAGCTCAACAATAGTCAGACCATGTTTGAGCGCATACTTTTCATAAATACCTGACGATGCTGTTCCTTCTGTGCAGAAAACACAAGCACGAGTGAACCCACGTTTTTTCGCTTCAATAATGGAACTTTCCACCATATTGACAATGGGAATATCTGTGAATTCGCACAGCTTATCGTAATAGTAATGACTGGTATTACATGGAATAGCAATAACCTTAACACCTAAAGAATTCAGCAAATCAAAATCAGGACGAATTGCATTGAGAAAATCATCACCACGATGATTCATAATGCATCGTGTGCGATCAGGAATGGTTGCATGATTCAGAATAATTACATCAGCATGCTCATTATCAGAGTTCGCGGGACTCTTACGCACCAGTCGGTTATAAAATTCGACCGTAGCTAAAGGACCCATGCCACCAATAACTCCACCTTTATACATGCATTATCTCCTTGTTATCTTGCGCCACACTCTGCCCATAAGCATAGCGTTAAAAAGCACACCACGGTTTAAGATCCGACCATGAGAATATTGCAGGTGCGAGTTTCTTCGTGAAAATCTGGAAGAATCCCTTCCAGAAAGACAGCTGCTTTGTTTTCGAATAAGCAAGCAAAGCAAAGAAGTCTTCTAAACCATAAATAAAGGCATAATTTGTATTGTGCTCAAGGAACTTTGTTTCGTTGAGTTGTCCCTGTTACATCTAGGTATGCTACATACGGCATATTGAGACCAACTTTATAAATAAGATTATTAAAGTTGGTTGTTCGCGCGTTAATTTCAATCAAATAGATTTCTTTGGTTTTCTCGTGTTCTTTGAACTCAATCTCGCCAAAACCACGATAGCCAATTTTTTTCTACGAAGTCTTTTGCCAATTTCCACTAAGCGCTTGTCATACTTCTGCTCCGTAAAAACAGAGGCACCGAAATTAATCGGCCACTGCCTAAACTTATGAGCAGTCATGTAATGTGTGGTCTTACCTTCTCTGTTAATGTAAAAATCATATGTCAACATATGATCATCAAAACCTGGCACGAGTTCTTGAACAAAAACATCAATATTATGTTCAGCACACGCAGCAATCCTACTTTTCAGGCTTTCCATATCATTGCATAAGAAAATCTTCTGTCTAAAAACTTTCGTAAACACAACCGTATCTACTGGTTTAATCATGCAAGGAAAACCAATACCGAGCACTTTGCTTTCAAATTGCTCATCGTTAACGCTAATAGTTGCCGGAATACGCACGTCATGTTCTTGAGCAAGCTTACCTAAAGTCCACTTATCAAGAACACGAGAGTTCAAACCGTTCTCTGCTTGGCTTACTAAGAAATACTCAGACAGCTGATCATAATATGTGTCGATAAACTCCACATATTTATCATGAGTAGGAAAAAGCACAGGTTTTTCTGACTGTTTTTGCCATACTCTATGAGGTCAGCACATGCTTGAGCGTCGAACTTATTCAAGCTCGGCACGTTCAAACGTTCACTCACATACTTCGATCGGGCAGCATAAGCCTTCTTAAAGTTGTAATCACATGCGACCACAGGCACACCTTCGGAACCTAAGCATCGAATAATACTTAAACCAATATAGTAGTTACAGCCTAAAACAACGGCTTTATTCATGACTTACTCCTGCGTTCTGTACAGAGTTTTCTACCGTGTTATGAACAAAGTAAATGCTATACCACACTAAGAAAGTATAAATTGTATAGACTTTACGTCCATTATTTTTTCACACCATGGTAATGATCATCAAGCATGGCATTAATCTTGTCTACATCGAAGAATTGACCCACAAATGGCTCATTAAACATGCTCTTAACGATGTTATAGTACTTGTCTTGTTCAATGTACTTAATAAACGGCACCAAGAAACCAACTTTACGGCGCTTCGACCAAGCTTCAGGTAATGCTCGACGAGCAGCCTCTCTAAAGGCATACTTTGTTGTAGTGTTATGCACTTTATACTTTGGTGGAATACGGCGTGCAAGATTCCACATCTCCTTGTCGAGCAAAGGAACGCGAAGCTCAAGCGAATTAGCCATGGTCATTTTATCGGCCTTAAGAAGAATATCTTCTACAATCCACATATTCATATCTAAGTACACACGCTTAGATACTTCATCCATGTCTTTTACATCGTCATAATATTTACGAGTTAAATCGCTTGCCTTCACAGGATTCTTGTACTGTGACGTCACAATATCATTTGCTTCGTCATCGCTCATAATCTTTGCTAAACCAATATAGGAATCCTCGAGTTTTTCACCAAACTTGGTAATAATCGTCTTGCCGTGGAAATGCGGTAAATCCTTGGTTTTCTTATACAACCAGTTGCGCAACCAGAATGGCAAAACACGATATGCCCGGTTTAACCATGGCATCTCATAGTCGTTATATCCAGCAAAAAGCTCATCTGCACCTTCACCTGAAAGCACCACTTTCACTTGCTCTCTTGCCACATGAGCTAAGAAATACAATGGTACAGCAGACAGGTTGGCATGTGGCTCATCGGAATAATACTGTACTTTTTGAACACCTTCGAAAAACTCATCTGGCGTAATCATCTTCGTAAAATTATCGATGTTCAAGTCTTTTGAGAGCTCGCGCGCATACATCGTTTCGTCAAAAACCTTTATTCTCAAAACCAACTGAGAAGGTTTTATCAACATGTGCTTTAGCCACAACATAGCTTGAGTCCACTCCACCAGATAGAAAAGCTCCCACTTCCACATCGCTACGCTTATGGTAGCGAATGGAATCTTCAACTTCCTTATCTATATTGGCAACCGTTTGCTCAAAACCCTCGTCTTTATAGTCGAGTTCAATCTTAAAGTATTGCTTAATAGTCAGTTTGTTGTTTTTGAAGATGAAGTAGTGACCTGGACGTAGCTTAGAACTCCCTTGAAGAAGGTTTCGCCCAGAGGATTGTATTGGAATACCAGATAATTTTTGAGAGCTTGAGGATTTACTTCCTTCTTAAACGTAGGATATGGCAAGAAAGATTTGATTTCGGAACCAAATACAAAGTCATCACCAATCTGCGTGTAGTAGAACGGTTTAATGCCGAAATGATCACGAGCACCAAACAGTTTTTCTCGTTATCATCCCAAATAGTAAAAAGCAAACATACCGCGTAATTTGAAAGAACGCCTTCTTCTCCCCATGCTTCGTAACCATGCAGAATAACTTCTGTATCAGTATGTGTTTTAAAAGTGTAGCCTTCTTCAATCAGCTCTGAACGCAGTTCTTTGTAATTGTAAATTTCGCCGTTAAAAATAATAACAATATCGTTTGTAGCGTTATAAATAGGCTGAGCACCTTCTTGCACATCAATAATACTGAGGCGACGGAAGCCGAAATGCGCGTATCCGTTATCGTAATAACCGCAGTCATCCGGGCCACGATGAGCAATAACGTCACTCATAGTCTTAATAACTTGAGCATCAGTAACGCTTGAACTGAGATATCCTACAAAACCGCACATACCATTTCCTTTGGAATAATCCATCTTTATCACATAGCTATACTAACCAGAGTGCTACCCACTGGCAAACTGTATGAAACTTTTAGAATACCTTATCCTTCAAATTTTCTCGCAAAACCGAGGTGGCATACAGATATGAAACAACAAGTAATACAAGGGTTACAAGCCATACAGCATACGCTCCACATACATGCACTGCAACAGCACTAACAAAAGCTCCTGCTAAGAAACTAAGCACAATAATTACATAATTACTCACATCGCGACGAACTCTAGCACTACGTTTTTGCTGGCGTAGTGACGAAAGCATAGATGCTGCTGAGCATGCGGCGGAAATTTCCTGAGGTCATCATGATGGTATAGGGAACGGTTTTCAATCTTTGTGCCGGTATAAGAATTCATTACAATTCCGGTGCCAAAAGACAATACCATTATGCTCAGTACGGTATGTGAATGAATAAAAGGCAAAATAACAGTGGCAACTGTCATGGGAATAAGTGCGTAAATGCGCCATAATGCTGTGCGAGCATGCTGCTTTATGTATATGCCCGCTACAAAACCAATAGCAAAAAGGATAATAGCAACGAATTTAGCAATAAAAAACGAGTACTTTTTATCAAAAATATCGCTTGCCATCATCACAACATTTCCTGTTTGCGTGGCAACAAGAGTTTTGAATTGCGTGTGGCAATAGACGTCAATGGCGCCACCGATAAATCCTAGGGTTATAGCTATATTTCGGCGATGATGCGGTGGGATAATATCCAAACGAAAGCTCCTTTAATACATTATGAAAACAAACTCATGTCATCTTTCTATGTTACGCTTATCGAGTCCTGGGGAGTCGCGTGACTGAGAATAAAACCCATTGAACCTGATCTGGTTAATACCAGCGAAGGAAGTGACGAGCACAAAACGAGTGTACACCGCTCAAAGAGTGCAACGAGTCTCCTGGACCATAGAAGGTCTAGAAAAGGAGACTACAACCATGACCACCTCCACTGAACATGTTACGTATGGCAATGCTGTCTGCGGTATCGATGGAGCAAGTTTGCAGATTACTGGTTGTCGTTTTTCAGCCTCCCCGATGTGCGATAATTTCGTTGATATTCTTATGAACGCTATCGCTCAGACAGATACCTCAAAAGATCTGGTCAGATACAGATGGGATGTCTACTGTTTATCGTGGTCGCGATATTCATGTAGTAGATGCAGTTCGAGCATTTTTCACAGGTGCCGAGCAGCCAAACGTTCACATGACTATGGAGGCAACCTTCTCCAAAGGCTGGGTTGCATAATATTAACTGAACAGGAGTGATATATAGACACGAGAAAAGGAGGATATTGCATGATAGAATATCATATATAAAATCACAGTGCTATGCTCCCACCTTTCAGTTGGTGATGAAGATAGAGACGGTGGCGAGAGTGATAGTATTGTCAATCAAAAAGCATTTTAGAAAGATATGCAAGAGATAAAAAGCTGATAAACATTCGCCACTATATTGACGATGATGAAAGTGGTAGGTTCTTTGACCGTTCAGCTTTATACACAGATGATAAGCGATGTAGAGCAAGGCAAAATCGGTATTGTCATCATGAAAGATATGACGAGATAGGGAAGAGATTATCTTCAAGTCGGTAATGCGATGGAGATATTTAGAAGAAAACAATGTACGCTTTATCGCCATCAATAACGGTATAGACAGTATTGACCAAAACACATTGGAATTTGCTCCCTTTATCAACATCATGTCAGAGTGGTATGCAAGAGACATCAGCAAGAAAGTAAAAACAGGAATTAAAACCAAAGGAGCAAACGGAAAACCTGTCGACAGAGAAGCTCCATACGGCTATAAAAGACCCTGAGAACAAAGATTATTGGATGGTCGATAAAGAAGCTGCCGAAGTTGTAAAACTCATTTTTAGGCTATTTATGGAGGGGAAAAACAGAAATCAGATAGCCGTTTATCTGAAAGAAAAAGAAATACTAACCCCAACCTTTTATATGAAACAACAAGGCAGAGGAACAGCCAAAAGCAAACCTCTCAATGAAGAAAATCGCTATAACTGGAACAAAGCAACCATAACACGCATACTGAAAAGACAAGAGTATTGTGGCGATGTAGTCAACTTCAAGACCGAAAAGCATTACAGAGATAAGAGAAACCATTATGTAGATAAAAAGCAAATGGCAAATAACAGAAAATGTCCATGAGCCGATAATAGATAGAACTACCTTTGAAAAATGTAGAGCGTATGTTAAAAACGCACCTGTCAAAAGACCAAACGGAGACGGAGAAATTCACGCACTATCAGGACTGATGTACTGTAAGGATTGCGGAACAAAAATGCACATTCTGCACCATACACAAAAAAACAAAAAAGTACAGCATGTAACCTATTGCAGTGAATATGCCAAAGGAAAAAGCAAAGCACCCTAAATGCAATTCCCTCACACCCGCATTGATGTAGATGAGGTAATGGAAACGCTCAAAGAGGTTTTGCGAAATATAGCACAGTATTCCTTAGAAAACAAATCAGAGTTTGAGAAACTTGTAAAGAAAAGTCTGTATAAAGAGCAGACCGAAGAAGTAAAGAGAAATCAAAAGCGTATGCCACAAATCACAGACCGAATGGAACAGATAGAAAGAGTGATGAATAAACTCTATGAAGATAATGCACTTGGAAATATGGATACAGAACGCCATGAGCAGTTATCAAGAAAGTATGCAGAAGAATACTACACCTTAAAAGCAGAAAAAGAAGAAATCAAAGAACGCTTATCCGAATGTGAAAATGCAAGCCAAAGAGCAAAGAAGTTTATCAGACTTGCAGAAAGCTATTCCAACTTTGAAGAACTTACCCCTACAATTATCAATGAGTTTATCAGTAAAATCATAGTGCATGAAAGAGATGTAAAAAGAGCAAAATATGTCGTTCAGCGAATAGAGGTTTATTTTAACTATATAGGCAAATTTGAAAATGAACTTACAAAACAGATAGAGCCGACAGAACAAGAAATGCTACAGATGAGGGAAGAAATAGAAGAAGCAAAGAAAGAAAAAGCCAGAGCATATCGTAGGGCATATTACAAAGAATACGAGCCAAAAACTTGAAAAAGTGCCGAGTATGAAAAATTAAAAAGCAAGAGAATATCGAGCAAAAAGAAGCTACAACAAGCAACAAGCTAAAATTTAATATCAACCAAACAAAGAGGTTTTCCTAATTACAGGAAATCTTTTTGTGTAAGTCGAAAGGAGGAACTAAATGGCAGAAAATGAGAAAAAAGATATTAAAGAAATACAGGCAGAAGAACAACCACAACGAAAGCCTGACGGTATTCTTACAAAAAGATAAATGGAAAGATCTTTGTAACAGAGATATATTTTGATAAAAAGGAAAAAGAAACATTTCAAGATAAGCTGTTTAAGGTAATACATTCTAAAAAGAATGAAAAACAATAAATAGGTATATACCATCCTAAAATATGAAAGACAAAAATAATTGAATCCAGATAAAAAGTGATAGAAAAACAACTAAAAAGTAGTATAATAAAGCATAATTATATTCAAAAACAAAATGAACGGAGGAACAAAAATGGGTCTATTCGGACTGTTTGGAGGAAAAAGAAGTTGAACTAGATAAAGCAAAGAGTGATGGAAACAAGTCGTTGATGAGAGAAATCTTTGATAGGAAAAGTAGATAATGGCTCAGAATATAAAAATAATCTATGCTTATTCAGAAGATATAGGTGGAGCTAATTTCGCGGGTACTTCGTACTGTTTCCTATAAGTACAGAAGTTTTATACTTGGCTATAAAAAAGCGATTTAAGTTTAGTTTTTCTTGAGGTAAGCTCCTGATTTAACTCAGGTTGGTGAAGCACTTCTTTATAGACCACAAGATGTAAAGAGAACTAATTTCACCAAGATGGTAGGTTCCTATTATCTACAATACGGAAAACTCATTCAAAAAAAGAATTTTTCAACTTTTTGTTCCTAAGACTATTGACGATATAGTAAATCACGATTGGTATGACGAAGAAACATTCACTTACATTGACCAAAGAGAAGAACACAGTGACTGGGTTGAGTTTTGGAATAAATTTTTGCAACTAAAAGGTAAAGTACAATGAGTATGTTACAAAATTATATTTTGACTTTTTATAATTGCAATATTTCTCATATATAGCTATATAAATATAAAAGTTGAAAAAGCTAAAGTTAGTAACGGATGTCTTTATGGAATAGGCATAGTTGTTGCAGTATTGCTACTTGGAATGTCTATTTACGGTATAATATTTAATATCCCATTAGGGCAAGTGCAGATGCTAATAGAAAAATAGCTTCAAAATAAAAATAGATATATGAAACAGTAAATCAAATTCGGTTTACTGTTTTTCTTTTGCTCAAAAAAATAAAAAGAGAGGAAACGAAAAATGAAAAACATAGAAGAAAAAAATCTTAATGGCAGATGAAGAAATTAAGCAGTTACAAAACAAAGAAAAACTCATAAGTCAGCAGAAACAGGAAGAAAGAAAAAAAGAGAGATAAAAGAATATATGAAAAAGGAGCAGTCTTTGAAAGTATCTTTACAGAAAGCAAGAACTTAAGCAAAGATGAATTTTATCAGTTAATCACATCTCTAATTCGTAAAAGAAGAAGCCAATATCAAAAGTGCAGAAAATCATAGAGAAAAGAGAACAAATAGAAGTAGAAAAATACAGGAAAAGAAGATGAAGAAATGGACATCGAAGAATAGTCCCTTGTTTACAAGGGCGCATATATACACCTTAACAGGTGCGTGCGTTCTCCGAAGGCTCTTAGCAGAGGGCATATCAGCTAACGCTGATACAGGGGAACTACATTCCCCCTACGGAAATAAATTTCCTACCACTTGTGTACTTCCCAAAAGAAATCGGATAAAAAGCTATCCGATTTTTTTGAAAGTCTTATCTATCGCCACATCAAAGTATCAGAAAAAAACGAAAGGAGGTTTTTCTTATGGCGATATATCATCTTTGCATAAAAGATTATTTCAAGAGGCAAAGGCAAAAGTGCAGTAGCAGCTTCCGCTTATCGCAGTGGCGAAAAGATAAAAAACGAATATGACGGTATTGTCCATGACTTTACAAGAAAAGGCGGAATAGCACATACAGAAATTCTTTTACCACAAAATGCACCACAGGAATTTGTAAACCGTTCTGTATTATGGAACAGTGTTGAGAAAAATAGAAAAGAGTAAAACTCACAGCTTGCAAGAGAAATTGAAGTTGCCTTACCCAAAGAATTAGACAGAGAAAAACAAATAGAACTTATTAGAGAATATGTAAAAAGAAAAATTTTGTAAAAGTCGGTATGTGTGCCGATATTGCCCTACATGATAAAAATGATGGAAACCCACATTGCCATATCTTACTTACTATGCGACCACTAAATGAAGATACAACATGGGGAGCAAAATCAAAAAGGAATATATCATTGATGAAAATGGCGAGAAAGTAAAACTTAGAAATGGCAATTACAAAAACAAGAAAGATAAATACAACAGATTGGAACGAGCAAGAGAAAGCGGAACACTGGAGAAAAAGCATGGGCAGACATTACAAACAAATATCTTGAAGAAAAACAGCATACAGGACAAAGTGGATCATCGTTCTTATCAAAGACAAGGTATAGAACAAATACCGACCATTCATTTAGGAGTCTCAGCAACACAAATGGAGAAGAAAGGAATAGCTACAGATAGAGGAAATATCAACCGAGAAATCAAACATCAAAATGCGATTTTAGAGAAATTTCGAGAAGAATAAAGGCATTACTAAATTGGATAAGGGGAATAGGAAAAGAAGAAAAAGCAGAGCGAAAATACAAAATCCACCCTCTCACAAAAGAAAATCTGTTCTGCGCATACGATTTTATATATGCAGTGTTCATGATAGCTCCAGCAATAATGGCGTATTTTTTTCTAGATTACTCACCTAGTACGCTAATACGCTCGCGAATATGATTACCCTTTTCAATCTCATCAGCAAAAGCAATAGCATAGTCAGCGTAGCTCAGCACGCTTTCTCCCTTGCTGTTGACAGTAAACTTCTCACCCGCAAGAATATAGCGTCCCGCACGTTCACCATTAGCTTGGAAATCAGCCGCAGGGCTCACAAAAGTCCAGCGCACATCATCGCGCTTGCGCAACTGCTCTAAAGCATCAGTTTGAGCTTGAGCCAAAGGACGGAATTGCACTGGAAATTCTGGAGTGTTAAGCAACTGTACGGTATGAGCATCATCAACATATAAGCTACCAGCACCGCCTACAACCAAGAAACGCTTATCTGTGCCCGACAATAAATCAGAAATATGATTCACAACCTTTACATGCAAAGGCAAAGTTCCTTCAGTCCATGTACCAAAAGCACTGACCACTACATCTGCATGTGCCACATCTTCCTTAGTGAGGTCAAACAAATCTTTGCTCACATAATGCTGTGCCTGGGACTTGTTCTCATTACCATGGCTAATACCTGTAACATCGAAGCCACGATTTACAAGTTCTTCTACAATAAGACGTCCAGATTTACCATTCGAACCAATTACTACTACGTTTTTTTCATCTCAGTATCTCCATTTCACATGTAACTATAATAATTACATGTCTATTTATAAACCCTTTTACTTGTAACGTCAATGCTTACATGTTTTCGGCGTGTTACGTGATACTTCGCATAAAACAACGGCTCTTACCTAAAGGTAAGAGCCGTATAGATAAAACAAACTTTAGCGCCACACATAAGAAGCAGTATCTTTAAACACATCCGCCAAAGTCACAGATTGCAGACTATTTTCCATCGCCCGTTGCACATCAAGAAGTTGATCATCAAGCACCGCATGAATATTGCGTCCCACTGGGCACTCAGTCGAAGGATTACTGTGATATCCAAAAAGTCTATCTTCGCGCATCATATCGAGAGCACGAAAAATATCGAGAAGTGTAATATCTTCAGGATTCTTAGCAATTTCAATGTGCGAACTTCCCTGACTACTATTAAGCAACCCCGCAGCTTTGAGCTTAGAGAGAATCTGACGAATCACTACTGGATTAACATTAACACTGCGAGCAAGATTGGCGCTCGTCATTTTTCTTCGCCTTCATACGTATGAATGTATGCAAACATATGAATAGCAATGGCAAAGCGGTTTGAAAATTGCATAGCACACTCCCTTACTCAACATGTAATAGTGAGTATAACATGCGCATCTGCATCTCATCGACCAAACCTAAATAAGCAAAGGCTCAAAATCACATAAACAACTTCGAGCCAGAGTCAATACTCAATTAATACTTTACTTAGCTTTTACAAGGAATGTGCACGCAAATCTTCTGCAGAACGTGCAGAAAGCTCTGCCAAGCTCAGATCGAAAACAGAGTATGCGCCAGTCAATCCTGCTGCTGACTTCTTAGCGCAAGCGCGAGCGGTTGCTACAAGCACAGAACCAGTAAATTCCTGGATTAGAATCCAAAGCCAGCTCGAAGTGAATTGCATGGTTAACATCTTCAGCAGTGCTTCCCGTGCGAATCACTTGACCGCCATGAGGAATACCGTTGTGTTTTTCTGCGAGTTCCTCAGCAGGAATAAAGTGCACAGTAGTGTTATAGTCTGCGAAATAGTTTGGCATAGTCACGATTTCGCGTTCAATACGCTCTAAATCAGCACCCTGTTCTGCCACAACATAGCATTCACGAGTATGCATAGTACGTGCAGTCAGTTCTACATCTTTACCCGCCTTCACAGCCTCTACTGTTTCTTCTACAGGAACTGTGTATTGGCGAGCATCGAGAACGCCCTCAATACGGCGAATAGCGTCAGAATGGCCTTGAGAAACACCACGTCCCCAGAAGGTTGTTGAACACCCCTGAGGCAAAACTGCTTCACCAAGCACACGAATCATAGAAAACAGACCTGGATCCCAACCCACAGAAATAATTGCCGTTGTACCTGCTTCTCGAGCAGTTGCATCTACAGTTGCAAAATGCTGTGGAATATTTGCATGAGTATCGAAGGAATCAACAACATTAAACAACTTGGCTACTTGCGGAGTCTGTGCCTCTAGATCGGTTGCAGAGCCACCACAGTTAATAACAACATCGATTTTGCCTTTGAACTCGCTCAGCTTATCGAGAGCGTATACTGGCGCACCATATGTGGTGACCGTTGCTGGATCGCGGCGCGTGAACACACCCACACATTCCATGTCTGGAGCCAGCGCGAGCGCGCGTTCTACACCTCGCCCCAAGTTTCCATAACCGTTAATTGCTACTGAGACCATATACTTCCTCCTAAAATCTTGCTAGCACTGCAGATTACCCTAACAAACATGACCACGTAAATATGTCTCACATAGAAAACTATTACTGCTCTGGTAGCTCAAAGCCATAGAAGCGATAGAACTTCTCGATACCTTCAGCAGTCAGCTCTTCGCCATCTTCTTTAATGTAAATTGCGATATCTTCAGGCTGTATCTTCACCTTTTTTATAGCAGCATATGCTTGCAAAGACATAATAGCAATTCCTAAATAACCCTTATGCCCGCCAGCACCAAAGAATCCCATAGGTTGTCGAGCCATTTTTACCCCTCTTCTTGTAACAATGGTGTCTCGCAGTTTACTCATAGCTCAAGAACTGCCCATAGATACTCAGATCCTCATCTAACTCTGGATGAAAACTTAATCCAATCAGATTTTTGTAGCGCACGCCCGCAATAGTTCCATCTTCTAGCTCAACAAGAGGCTGCACCTCGTTATCGAGAAGAGCGCTTATGCGCGGCGCGCGAATAAACGTTGCTGGTATGTCGCGCGAACCATCAGTACTGTTTAAGCGCGCGACTGTATGGAAGCTGCCGAGCTGACGGCCATATGCATTGCGCTGCACGCGCACGGGCAGACTTGCAAAACCGTCAACCGCATCGTTTTCTATTTCGCGAGCTAATAAAATCAAACCCGCGCATGTACCCAGAACAGGCAAACCGCTGTCAATCAGTTCGCGTAAAGGTTCGAACATGTTCAACTCTCGCAGCAGTTTTGATTGAACCGTACTTTCACCGCCCGGCAAGACAAGACCGTCAAAACCCTCCGAGATATCGCTGGCTTGGCGCAGCTCGAGCGCAGAAATACCCAGCTGAGCTAAGCGCTGTTCATGCTCGATAAACGCGCCCTGAACAGCAAGAACTCCTACTTTCTTCATGCTTTCTCCCTCGACCGCGTTATTCGCCGCGCTGAGCCATGAGCAGCTCAATCTCCTGCTCGTTAATGCCAACCATGGCTTCACCCAGATCTTCGGACAGTTCGGCGATGAGCGCTGCGTCCGTGTAGTTCGTAACGGACTTGACGATAGCGGCCGCGCGCTTGCGAGGATTACCCGACTTGAAAATGCCCGAGCCCACGAACACACCTTCAGCGCCCAACTGCATCATTAAGGCAGCATCGGCAGGAGTTGCTACTCCACCAGCAGCAAAATTGACCACTGGAAGCTTGCCGTTGTCATGTACAAAACGCAGCAGGTCTACTACTACACCAAGCTTCTTAGCCTCTTCAAACAGCTCATCTTCACGCAAGGAAACAACGTGACGAATTTGCGACTGAATAAGGCGCATATGCGTTACAGCCTGCACAACATCACCCGTGCCCGGCTCCCCCTTCGTACGAATCATGGACGCACCTCGCTAATGCGGCGCAGAGCCTCGCCCAAATCCTTAGCACCACAGACGAATGGAACATCGAAATCGTTCTTATTAATATGAAAAACGTTATCTGCCGGCGAAAGCACCTCAGACTCGTCGATGTAGTCAATTTCAAGAGCCTGCAAAACTTGCGCTTCCACAAAATGACCAATACGCACCTTCGCCATAACTGGAATACTCACAGCATTTTTGAATCTCTTTAATCAGTCGTGGATCACTCATGCGCGAAACACCGCCCGCCGCGCGAATATCTGCTGGAATACGCTCCAACGCCATAACCGCACAAGCACCCGCATCCTGAGCAATACGAGCTTGTTCGGCATTGGTAACGTCCATAATGACGCCGCCTTTAAGCATTTGAGCCAGCTGCTTGTTGAGAGCCACACGTGATTGAGTATCGTTGTGATTGTCGGTCATTTTCCCCACCTTTTTCTTATGCATCGAACTTTTCCGTCCACAATTCAGACTATTAGCCTTGTGACTTTGTGAAAATACTCAATTTATGAAATATTTATAAGGTCACAATAAGGTCAGGAAGAACATGCTCACCTACGATTTTATCTGCGCGTGGCGATTGCACGCGCTACATGTTTTTATATGAGCAAATTCGCGCCGATATTACACACGGTCTTTTGCCTGCACACACGAAACTGCCAGCCAAGCGTGCTTTTGCACAGCATCTGGGCGTTTCTGTTATTACTGTGGAGAACGCATACGTGCAGCTTGCTTCCGAAGGCTATATTTATTCGAAACCTCGTCAGGGCTTTTATGTGGCGAAGATTTCTGTGCCGCCAACTTTACACAATCAGACAACTACCCACACAAACACGTCAGTTACCGTCACAAAAAACTGGCGTATTAACCTCAGCTCCAATGCTCTCCCTCAAGGAATTTTCCCTTACCAAACATGGTTGAGCACCATGCGTTCGGTTATTGCTGACCTCGACCATCAGCACCACCTGACTCTGAGCCGTTTGGCTGTTTACCACTGCGTCAGGCGATTTCCGAACAACTACACACCACGCGCGGAATGAACGTATCCGCCAACAATATTGTGGTGGCTGCCGGCTCACAAATCCTGTACAATCTGCTCATTCAGTTCCTAGGTCGCTCCGCCATGTATGCCGTGGAAGATCCAGGTTACCCACGTTTAGCCGATATATATTCCGCGCACGAAGTGCACACCGCACATATTCCCATGGATGAGCATGGCATTCGCACCGACATTCTCGACATGACAGGCGCGCGCATCGCCCACGTTATGCCCTCGCACCAGTTCCCTACCGGCCGCATCACTTCGGTTCCGCGCCGTTATGAGCTACTCGCTTGGGCTGCGAGCGCACCGAACCGCTTGATTATTGAAGACGATTATGATGCAGAGTTTCGTTTTTCCGGATCGCCACTGGCCAGCCTGTTTAGCATCGATACTACGCAGAGTGTTATTTATATGAACACGTTTTCACACACGCTCGGTTCGCTTTTCCGCGTGGGTTATATGGTTTTGCCCGATTCTCTACGTGACGAGTTTTTCGAGAAAATGGGTTTTTATTCTTCTACTGTCTCAACCGTAGAGCAGCTGACTTTTAGCGAAATTTATGCGTTCGGGGAGCGTATGAGCGGCACGTGAACCGTTTGCGCAAACATCATCGCGAGGTACGTGACACTTTGATTGACTCTTTTGAGAGCACTTCCCTCGCCAGCCCTTTCCGTTTCGTCGGCTCTGACGCGGGCTTACACTGCGTTCTTGAGCTGACCGACAGCGAGCATATGCCAGATGGTTTTACTCGTAACGTGTCTGCTCGACTAGCTCAGCGAGGGATTTTACTTCAACCGATTGATCGGTATATACGCCATGAGAACGCGAAAAGCTCTGAGGGTTTTGTTGTGCAATACAGTTCGCTCACCGTTGAGGATGTTCGAAAGTTTGTACGGGAGTTTGTGGACTTGTGCGAAGAAGAGCTACTTTACTTCTATATCGAAATAACCGTCGATTTCCATTCAAAAGTAAAAGTCATATTTTAATTACTCTGCAGTATTTTTAAGCACTAGTTCAGTCATGCGATCGAAGCACACGACCTGGCACGCAAAAACAGGATGAATAGCAAGTCATAGTGTTCGTTCGGGGAAACTTATCAATCATACTTTTTAACGATATGACAAGGCTATCGTTAAAAGGTTTAAGCTGGCTTGAGAACGGGGATTTACTAACACCTTTATTTCTTCTTAATTTCCTTCGGTGCGAACTTGTCGGAATTTCCGACAAGTTGCATTTTATTCAAGTTCTTCCTCTGATATTAGCATCCCTATAAATTCTTCAAAATTATTTGCAAGGACTTGAACTTCATAATCATATTCTTGAAAAACAAACGGATACTTTGGGTTCTCCATCTTTTCCACATTCACAATAATCTAAATAAATCATTTCATGCCCACCAGATTCAGTGTCTGCAATAATAACGCCTAAATCTTTAGGATATCCCCATTCATTAAAACCAAAATTCATTTCCAAATTTTTCCAAATAAAGAGTTGTGCTTGTTACCCCTATTCCAAAAATCCAACAAGCCCAATTGTGTTTACCTCATTTCTTTTAGCATGTTCATTAAACCAATAAGATTTATTTGGATGACCGCCATTTTGTGTTTTCATAAGTTGAATATAAGACTGAGGAAATTTAAGCCCCAATTTATTTTCATAAAATGCTATTATTTCATCAGTTAATGCTTCTTCTACATAGTTTTCGGTATAGTATTCATGACTATTCCAAAAATCCTTTAAATCACCATTTTCAAACATTGTTAGTTTCTCCTTCGTCCTACACCAGACTTCGGGAGAAAATGTCCCAAACCATTTTGATAAACAAGCGCACTTGTCAACCTTTACCCTTTTTGAAAGAACCACTACCACGATAAGTGTTGACAACACAGGTAAAGACTTGTCCACAGTGTTTGCACCGTACCATGTGAACCATAATTTTCATCTGCCCATCCGTCTTCGGTCTTTACCTGATTCAACGGGCAAGTGGATTCTTCCTCAAGCAGTTCAAAACCGCCATTCGTCACAAGTTGTTGGATGTATTCAATACACGCCAGATAATTTCTCGGTGCCTTAAATCTCTTCCATTTCTGAATATTATGGCAGTAGTCACACATTGCAACTCCCTCCCTACACAAATTTTTCTAAATTTTGAAATTGTACAGTTAATAGATTGACACTAAAACGGCGCTCTCTTGTGCTGCCATTTTCTCATAAAATTTTTTCAAACTTTCAAATGAGGTTCTTAAATCATCTTTAATTTCATCAGCTTCATCTTCGTATTCCCAAATATTAGGGTAAATATCGTTTTGGCGAAACGCACTCATATCAAATTTATCAATATATGTTTCAAAAATCAAGCTCGTGCAATGCCTTTGCAATTTCTTTCACTCTATCACTTTTCGTTCCAGATATAAATTCTTCGATTTCTTCCCCAGAAATATTAAACTGTCCTACAATCGCTTCGCTGATTAAATTATCTTCAATCGCTTCGCTGGCAGATTTTCCTGTCAACAAAAAAATGAAGTGCGTCCCACATTTTATCTATATCACAAATTTCTAAGTTCTCATTTTTCCTGTGCGTCTTCCACATCATCAAGACACATAAATTTTTTTCTAATTCAATGTCAGTAGTTGACTGATAATTTGCAATCATTCCCATTTATTTTTTTCCTCCATATTTTACTGTATTGTTCTTTACTTCCGCCCCGCTGTGGGTTGGATTTTTCAGATTGTCGTTGACTGGCTTGGCTGGCTTTGCTATCTGGCTGATAAATGAAAGGTTATTGCTCAACGAATTACATCAATATTTTTCAATAAAGTACCTGCTCGCAAATAATCTGTAACCTGCTCATTAACAACCTTATATGGGTGATAATCGGCGTTACAAATATCATGAAGAATTTCTTCTTCAACTCATCTAATGGCTTATTGACCTTTCCATATGGGTGTGCAAATCGATAACAAAAGGAACGCAAAAGGTCAAATATAATTGAATAATTTCCATTGCCTCCCCTAATCTGTGGCAAATCATTAAATGAACCCATACCGCCATATGCTCTGATATGATGGTCTGTATTCTGTCTAAATTCCCAATCGGTTATATCTTTACTTATCCATTTAACCCAATTCTCAAACCAAGCATTTGGATCGTTTTGAGAATTCAAAATATAATGCATTGTTTGCAATGCCTGTAAATAGTAATCCATCTATTATTCTATACCTCTCCCTATTGTGATAAGTTCCGATTTGTCATTCCCCTATTTTCTCCCCCACTGTGGGTGGATTTTTTAGATTACTGTTGACTGGCCAGGCTGGCTTTGCTATCTGGCTGATAAAATGGTATTCATAGCGCAAATACGCCAAAAATCATTTACTTGTTCAAACTCAATTTTCAACTCTTGCTGAATCAGGCTTTGCTGTATTTTTTTGATTAGGGCATAGGCGCCCGCTAAGCAGATTACGACCATTACAAATAGGATTACCTGATTCTCTTTGATAAAATTGTTTGGTCCAAGATAGAATAGTGCCAGGTTTATACCTAGTAATAGGAAACATCAGCAGTGCTGGAAAGGCAAATCCTATGATGATATCAGATTTTGATGTTGTTGCTGTAAATTCGTATTTTTCCATGCTTCTCCCACTAATTCATCAATAAATTTATGGCTATCTACTGATTAAACGTTACAATAACAGTCTTGATGCTCTTTTGAACTTTGAGATTCAGAGAATAGAACCTTTATATTTTTAAAAGCGACACCTTCGGTTCTCTCCTGCTCGCTATTTGGCTTTGATATATTCAAAGCTTTATACGGATCAACCCACTCCCTGCGCTCGTCATAAATTAGCTCTATCGACTTATCTTTTGATAAATATAGTATCAGAGTTTGAGATTACCATCTTGTATAGGGTCGCATCGTATAGCGAGCAAGACGAATCTGTCATATTCTTCACCTGAATCTCTATTCTTGCACTTCTATAATCGTCTTTCTTAACCAGTGTATATGTTTCGCTGATTTCACCCGGCTGTAAAACTATGCTGCTTAAATCAGCACCTGTCGGATTATCTAGATCCATAACCTTGTAAAGACAATCTTCAAAGCTGTCACCTCCGAGCATAAATATACGTCCCGAGCTTGCTCTAATCTTTACACCATTTGGATTCATAGCATGCGTCTGAATCTGTGGGGCAAGCTCTGCGTATAGCTCATCAAAGTTCTTCATTGTAACCTTACCATTCTCAGCTCTTCCAACATCCACATATTTGCTCTCATCGCTTACATCGCCCTTGAATCTGATTCCATGGATATCAAATCTTAGAGGTAAGTTCTCTACATCAATCAAAGCACTATACTTCTCACGCACTGTGTTAATAAAAGCAACAAATCTGTCATATGAAGTTTTTAGTTCATCAATCGATTTTATATGGGCAGAATATACTAGTTCCGGATCCAAATACTCAATATGGTCTTTCCCATATCCGTTGAAGATTGGAAAGTCTTAATTACATGTTCAGTAAAAACATCATCAAAATCATTCCATACAAAGGAACCCATAAATGGCTGATGCGAAACTGTAATATTAAATTTGAGACCCGGATATTTCTTGAGCTCGACAATATAATATCGCTTATTCTCCGGATTTTTGCTCCAAAGTATACTCATTTTTCCCATATGCATTGTCGAGATACCTATCAATTCTCGCCTTATCCTCATTCGGATTAGAGCATCCCATCAAAAGGAGAACAGCGATTCCGATAATAAACAAAACGATGTACTTTTTCATAGATATTACCATCACAATTTAGCTTAATAATTTATACTGATATTATACTGTATTTTTAAAAGCTCTATTTTGGCTCATCTGCAGTGAATGTGGGTAATATTTGATGGAATAGCGCATGTATTGCTTTATAGATATGCATATTTTTGAAGTTTTATAGATAATAAAAAGCTTATGTGATATTTTTAGGTCTCTAAACAGAAAAAATAGGTCACATAAGCATGAAAAAGATTACTAAAAAAATTACTCTCTGTCAACGATTGCCATGTTGATGAGATTGAACTTGATGAGGAAAAATTATCAAGTTCATATACATATCAAACCACTAAAAAGAGTTCGCCATCGGTGCTCAATCTGTGGAAAAAAGTGCACAGTATATGATCATCGACCTGAAGTCTCAACTTGGAGACACTTAGATTTTTGTGGATTCCAGACATTTCTACATGCAGCACTTTTGTCGAATCGAATGTAGCGAGCACGGTGTGAAAACTGAAGCAGTCCCTTGGGCTTCCTACGGTTCAAGATTTACCAATCTCTTTGAATCATCCGTTACTTTTTTTCGTAGTACGTATGGAACAAAGTAGATGTTGCAAGAGTGATGAACGTCAATTGGCGCACTGTTGGCTCAATCATCAAGAGAAGAAAAAGATATGTTGGAACCAGATGAGACTTTAAGGCTTACAAATTTAAGGCATATTGGTATTGATGAAACCAGCTATAAGAAGGGGCATAAGTACATCACTGTTGTAGTAGATCATGACCAAAATCAAGTTGTGTGGTGTCATGAAGGAACTGGAAAAGAAGTATTAGATCAGTTTTTTGAATCATTGACACAAAAACAGCGGGACAACATTGAGGCGTGTTCGGCAGATGGAGCAAGGTGGATCAAATCATGCTTAGACTATTGGATTCCTAACTGTGAAAGATGCGTTGATTTATTCCATGTGATTGAATGGGCAACAAAAGCAGTAGATGAAACAAGAATTGAGGCGTGGAGGTCAATTAAGAGTGAAGAATTGAAGCTTCCAAAACGAAAAGTCGGTAGACCAAAGACAGGTGAGGAAGTACCAGAATACGCAGCAAGAACAGTACATAAAAGTATGAAAAATGTATTGCAGAAAGGTAAGGAAAAATCTAAGCGAAAATCAAAATGAAGAAACTAGAATCAATCCAACTGTTATACCCCAAAGTTGGGAAGGCATACGTATACAAAGAAGGCTTACGAGAAGTGTTTAAAACAGTGGATGCATTCATAGCAGAACAAGCACTAACGAGGTGGATCGCAAGTGCTTGTCATTGTAGGATAGAGCCAATAGTAGAGCTGAGCAAAAAGATACAAAGGCATAAAGAAGCTATACTCAATACGATGAGACTTAAACTATCAAATGCACGAATCGAAGCGACAAATAACAAAAATCAAAGTGATCATACGTAAAAGCATAGGGATTCAGAAACATAGAAAATATGAAAGCGATGATTATGCTAGTTTGTTCAAAATTGTTTAACCGAATAAAAACACCAAGAGAAGAATTATTGGAAACCAAGAAACAATTTGAACAACTCTCATTTTCGATTTGAGCTTGGAAGATTATATGGGAGCTTGGGAGAGGTCAAGGGCTACGCCCTACGGAATAGATTCCTTGACATCTCCCCAAAGCTCCCAAACCCTACTGGTTAGCTCGAATCGAAAAGAAAAAAATGTGGGTTAACTAGTAACAGTTTTACCCACACTTAGTGCAGATGCCTCTTATTTTTCTTAAATTATTTATCAAATGTTCCATTTTAATACCTCTACTAAAATTCAAATTTGTTTCCGTCTCCCAATAAACTGGGATTTATCTAATCAAAAAATTTTAATGAATCTCTTCTGCATTTTGTCACATAAATATCCAATATTTTCATAGAATTTGTGTGCTTCCAAACGTGTTGATGCTGAATTTAATCTGATAAATGCTAATGAATCACTTTTTAGCTTTTTAGTTCTAACTGACTCATCAATTTCTTTCCAATGCCTTTACCTTGAAAAATCCGGAAGTACTGCTAATCCCAGAATATTTAATCCCACATCTGAATAAAGACTTTCATAAACTTCTGCATGTACAAATCCAACAATTGTATGTGAATCCTCATCCTCATACACATAAATGTAATGATGGTTTATATCGTTTGATAACTTTTCTATTTGTCTACTTATTAATTCAACAGATACCTTATACCCTAAAGAAATATCGCATATTTTTGTATTAATGCAGCATCATCTTTTCGTATATTTCTTATCATCATATCTCTCCATAAATTCAAATTTATTCAAATGTTGTAAATACGCATTTTCATTAAATCTATTTATAGTCTTATAGCATCCTTCAGCGAAGATTTTAATGCGTACTTTTTAAAAATAAATGCGTATTTGCAACTTTTATTAAATCAGAGTTAGAATCTATCAAACTCCTCTTGTCCTGCCACCTGCTTATACCTCACGCTATCATTGGCTTTTTCTGTCCAAATATCAAGGACTAAACCAATGGTTACTTCATCTAAGTCCCTTATACTTAAGCCTATCTCTAAGCACCTAAAGTAGAAACAAGGGAGTTGTCATCTCCCTTGAACTTTTTGAAGTTTTTTTAGATTCTACTTCGGTCTGCATATTCACGCCCCATAGTTCTAATATCTCCGGTAGGATTTCATAGACGGAAAACATCTCAAAATCTTCAAGCCAGTCATCAATGGATGATGGAATACTTTTATCAGCATGATAAGCCATAATATAGGCGACATTTTTAAAAATCTCTAAGTCCTCGATTTCAAAGGACTGGTCTTTTTTGTTGAAAGACTGCTCCAGTTTCATCAAGTCTTTAAAAATATCTCGTTTGAATTTTGCTCGGTAGAGTCTTGGAATAGTTGCTGATGCCTTAAACTTTACTTCCTTTTCTCCGACCTCTACTGTTTTTTTCTATCATAGATTTCCTCCTTAGCTACTTAAGCCACTAGCAGGTTTTGCGGTATCTTTTTGCGGGATATATACGGCGTCATACCAAGCGTTATAGGTAACACTTGATGCCCCATCACCTGTTCTTGATTCTACCAATCCATCTTCTATTGAATCGGCTGTAAGGGATAATGTTTCTGTTCCTGGTTCAATGGTATCTTCCTTAGTTTCTGATTCAATGGAAGGTCTGGATGCTGAACAGTTATATAGGACATGGCGAATAGCGTTCTTATCCCCGTCAAATTTAAAAAGTAGTGCAAATTTCTCTGTCTCACTGACATTAGCATTTTCCACTAGGACACTATTTTTATCCAATTCTTCTTTTAGGATTTCTGTTCTAAAACCACTCAGGTATGAGTGCAATTTCTAAACCTCCACTGTAGCCATTATTAGCAACAGACCTAAAAGTAAGCAATACCATCTGCCTTAACGCTTAATGGTGAAAAACTGAATAACGTTCAGTGCTTTTAAGGCGTGCTGACCACAAGAACAAGAAGAGGATTCCTTTCTTGGTGGTTTGCATGCCTATTTTTAGGTCGTACTTTGAAGATTTCTCTTAACAAAAATAGGAGAAAATCTATGAAAAATCAATGGCAACTATCACAATTACAGTAACCGCAATCCTTACAACAATATTCCTTGTAAACCTGATGAAGAGTTACTCCCAGTAGCACTTAATAATGAAATAAAAGAGTCACTGGGGAAAACAGGATATGATCCAAAGAATGTAGAAACCTGGCATTTCCCTCATGCGAAGGAATTTATACCTGCATATCTTTGTCCCTCACGAGGTTGGAAACAGAAAGGAAAAATATGAAGTGGTTCAACAAAGGAGTTGAAAAAGTATCTGAAGCATGATGATTTTACAGATAAAAAAATGCACTTTCTTTAGATAAATTTATTGACGATGCGGAAGATGACGACGAATCTAGATTTTGATCCAACGGGTACAACAAAATATGAAGATGTTGCTTCCCTGATACAGACCCTAGAATCACTAATTAGTGATGTAGAATCTATTGATCCACAAATGGGAGAAATAATTAGACTATTATCCGAAGGTTTTTTTCAAAAGGAAAAATAATTGAAATGATTGATTTTAAGAAAGGAAAAAACACAGAGTTATGTCAGTATAGAAAAAGCTCAAAAACGGCGCTAAAAATATATAATCAATTTTTATAGATAGGATAGGCTGGAGAATTCAAAAATTCTCCAGCTTTTTTCATTTCTATTTTTCGCATCGATGAGGTTGACACCCCTAGAAATCTTGACATCCTTGTACTCGAATAAAACACCCCTAAAATAAAAGTCTAGTCTTCTGATTAGCTAGAACAACGATTATTTTTATTCGATTTTTGATTTTTCTTAAATCCTTTATTTTTAAGCACTTTTGAAGAGTAATAAGTGTAGGTTCTTGTATCATTTTGGATAAAGTCATACCTCCTTCACACAATACAGTGCATCTCCTTCTACATCAAATCCACGTACCTAACTGGGTGCCAAGTGGGTGCATTTTTCTTGTTATCCATTCCCTAGTGTCAACTCTAGGCTATGGATATGTTTCCACTCAATCATTTTTTATCATGAAAAAAACAACGCCTATCCGAAGCTACCGATACCTTTTAACGATAGCCTATGAATAAGCCCTTATTTTCTACACCTTATTTACCCACTGGGTGCAACTTTTGACATCAATACCACACACTCCACATGGCTCGATTGCTCCAGATGGATGTCAAATAATCGGGCAATCCACGGAAAATCAGCCCGCTCATTCTCGGAAACATATCCACAGCCTTTTTGACCTCAAAACGCCATTTTATCAACTTCGGACGTTCTCGGAAACAGGTCGATGTGTTTGTTCCTACTTATGTAATGCAGGCGCACAGATTTTCCAATCGTCTCCACTCATCGCTCTGAGGGAATATATCCGAAAAGCTGTGATTTCCCATCCACTCGACTCTATTACCCCAGAGCCATATATATATGGCCTCAACCGAACCAGCTTACGTGCTCCGGTACCTTTCCTGTTTCTTGATATTCATCAAACATCTTAGACAGAATTTTTAGAGCCATAATATCGATTCCTGACTCGTTGTTTTCCATGTGCCACTGGCATTCTTTACTTTGATTTTTCCATCTTCAAAAAGCTCATCAAAGGGAACGTCCCTTTTTACCCTTTTTATTACTGGTTTTTCTTCCGGAGGCCGTTTTCTTTATTTTCTCGTGTATCTCTGGCTCTACAAATGCAACTCGCTCAATATACAGTTCTCCATCCTCAATTTCCATGAAGCGTTTGTAATCGTCATTGTTGACGTTGTAGCAGCAGTACATATACACAACCATTGTGTCATCATACTGTTGAAGGTCAGCGTATCCACCGTAACCTATACCCATAGGCAATCACCTTTATTGTTTATATCACAATACCAAAAATGCTCTGCTTATTGTGAGAGAAATCCTAAATGATTTAATCATCGTTATGCCTGCCCCCACGTTTATATGGATTTACGTGTACAGTCTTACCGTTCTGCTGACGATCGTAGCCCGAAACATCATGTTCTCGTGGTGATGAGCGCTCTCCGGGATAGTCTCTTGAATCAGATGAATCACAATAATCATCGTCGTTATTATCATCATCGACATTGGCACTATAGTCATCGAACGAGTCTGAAGATGAATAATCAGACTCTCCATCCCCTGATGACCTGCCTCCACCTGAGCCATTGTTAGCAACCGCTGCCGTTATGGCTGCAACGGCGGCAACGCCACCCCATTTTACTATTCCTGTCAGAACAGGATGTCTTTTTACCAAATTCTTTTAATCGCATTGACCGCATGAAGGACTTTATCCCCAAAACTCTCATGTACCTCTGGTGGAACTACCGTAGTTTTACTTTTCGATTTACTCTCTGAGCGGTGTGACGCATCCTCCTGCCGTGAAGGCTTTGTGCGCTCTATAGGAGTTGTATCATCCTTGACCGTTTGTTGTTTTTCGCTATTATTCCGGCTCTCAATAACAGGACTGCATACCGGCTCACTAAGATTAATCGGAGCACAAGGAGTAGGTTTATTATCTCCGAAAATCTACGAACTCTTTAGTTTCCGGATTATAGTACCAATTAGTCGGATTCTGCCAGCTACCTTTATGCGCCTCCAGATGCTCATCCCTTGTTAGAAACTGTATATTATCTGGATCGCCCTGATACTCAGGGTATTCAGCGACGCTCTTCATGTGCTGACCTTCAAAAGCGCGTCCATTTTCGTCGTGGGCTTTCCCTTTGTCGGGATCAAGAATATCCTTTTGCTGATTCTGCGACCAGTCACGTGTTCCTTTGCCATCAGCGACTAATTTTTGCTCTCTTTCCCAAGCAAAGCCTTATCGCCTTATTCCTTTCCTTTATACTTGTTTTTGACATAGGCTTATTCTCCTACCCCAAGCAAGTCATAAAGGTCATTCAAAAAGGCATAAAAATCATCATAAATCAGCTCGTCGTCAACACTCCCCGACTCATGATCATATATTGAAATTTTCTCGCCTGACTTTTCACATAAAACAGAATCGCCTGAAGCTAATGCACCGATAACAATGTAGTTTTCATCAGGCCTGTCATTTTCATTTACATCGATGACTGGCTTATGCGTCACACCATAAAGCTGAACTCCGGCTGGCAGAAATAGCTCACCCCCATCAGAGTACATAAGCCACTCTTTTAAACTTTTTCAGGAAGTGAAACTTCATGTTCTTTCTCTAACTGAGTAATCTGTTCTTCCGTTGCTCCTTCGAGAAAGCTCATCTTTCCTTGGTCTTTGAATCTATCAACGATGGTTTTTAATTCTTCTGAAATCATAACCCAAGCTCCTTTACATTACAGATCACTCGCACAGTCTTTGATATGCCTTCTTGACGATACCGACCATTAGCTTTCTATGCTGTTCGAGGAAATCCGGATACGACATCTTCTCAAAATCGACAGGCAACGCATTCTCCGCACAGGTCTTCTTATACCCGTCCTCGCCGAGCTTCTGACAATATCTCTCCACATATTCTGCTGGCGGATCATCGGAAATATCAATGTTCGTGTTGTAATCCAGATATGTGAAGTTCGCTATCTGGTTCCGGTCACGGTCGCCTGTATATCCAATTCCGGTCAGGTAATTCTTCGGAAGATATGATGCTTATCGATTGCCTTCTTATCTCCGCTGGCACCCCGGCAGGAGCTTTGCAACAAGTGTCGTCGTGCTGAACAACATCGGTGTATCGTATAAGGCAAGTTCTTTCTTGTCAGCCGCTCCGCTTTTTCTTCCTTATGCCAATGAAATAAATACATGATGCCTACACACACTCCGGCTCCAAGGTAAAGGAAGGAAGCCATAAACGTAGCAGACACCTTATCAAGCAAAAGCTTTGAAAGCGGCGTATTGATGGCATAAAAAACAGCCGCTAAAAATGCAAACAAAATTGGTATCCATCTGTTTTTCGTATCAATCACCTTCCTGTTTCATTCTGACATCTATCTCCGACACTCAACACCCTCGACATCTAATCCACTAACTCCACTTAATGACATCTATCTCGGCAACTTCACTCTCACACTTTTTGACCCGTGCCGCCGTGGATAAGTTACCGCGAAGCGATTACCCACTCGACCATCTCGAAACTGTCAGTAACCGAAAAGTGCCTGAAATCAAGGGCTTTCGAGACTATTTCCTTCGACCCTTGACATCAATACCACACACTCCACATGGCGCAAAACGACAGGATGTATGTCATCGGACATACACGTTAATGGAACATATCCATGCAACAATCTAACGATATCTACGATTTTGCACCCACTTTTTATTAATCTTCCCATAATACGATTTCGCTCCTCGATCGCATCTAAATTATTATTCATATAACACTTCATTACTTCCACATTTAATTTCTGCGGAATAGGGATCTGAAAAACCATATTATTCCATTACTTTTCTCATCAACAAAAGATCCAAACAAATAAAAATCTTTTACAAAATTGAGAAAAATGATTTTCCATTAAACCAATTCATGTTTTCTTCATGCAGAATAGAATTTCTTAATGTTTTATTATATGTAGGAAAATCAAAATTTTTATCCAAAACACATTTTAACTCGTATAATGCAATATCAATCCTGTCTGATATCCCATATCCTCTTTTCCGCTAGCCGCTTTAGAAGGATTAATCCCATAGAGGTAAACGAGGCCAAACTAAATGTCCCCCTAATGTCCTGCATTTGACAGTACACTCCCATGCATCCCTATCAGAAATTCCCGCTCGTTTCATAGATGTTAAGGATGGCCCAATATAATCGGTTGTAAGCCTATACTTACCTTGCAAGAGAACAATCTGAGCTTTAGCATTTGGGTCAAAAATCTTTCACTAGTTCCCCTTTGAAAAACATATTATTCGCATCATTATATAATCTGTCACAGTTGTAGTCGGGATCTCTGTAATTAATCCCATTTACCGTACGTTTTTTCCAATATATATCATTATGGAATTTTGCGGTACCAATATTCTCTACTTCATCCATAGAATAAACATCTCGAATATAACTCTGATTAACATTCATCGCTTTCTTCCTCTCGCTTCATCCCGTCTCGACACTACACCTTTGACACCAAGCAAACACTTTCCACATGATGCGTCATCGGGTAAATATCATGTGCATGAATAAAGCTCAGCTCGTAACCCTGCGCAGTGAAAAACAGCTAAATCACGTGCTAGAGAAGCAGGATTACACGACACATAAATAACGCTGAAAGCGCCAGAAGCAGCAATCTGTTCCACAACTTTCTTGCCCGCCCCTGCACGCGGCGGATCGAGAACAACCAAATCCGGCTGATCAAGGTTCGCATAGTTTTTTTCTTCACATGACGTAAAGACTGAAGCACATCGCCCGCAACCTCGATTACGTTGCTAATATTATTGCGTTTCGCGTTTTTGATCGCTGAAGAAACCGCCTGCTCAGCGCCCTCTATCGCGAGCACTTCCCCGTTCGGTACTATACGAGAAGCAAGAGGCATAGTAAACGGTCCCGAGCCGGAATACAAATCCCATATCACGCTCTTATCGTCTATCTGTGCATATTCACGCGCAAGATCAAGCACATCGTTAGCTAAAACTTGTGGAGCCGTACGATGCATCTGCCAGAATCCGGAAGCAAGCACACTGTATTCCATTGCTTTGCCATCATTCAACTGCACGCGCTCACGTACGTATTCGCGACCTTCTGCCAGTTCCTGGTTAATCATAAGAGCCCAGTTGCCGGAAGCTAGAACATCTTCTTGCCCTTCGCGTGGCTCCGGGGCCGTAATACGAAGATGTGAACCTGGCTCAAAACGACGATTAAACAAGTCTAGATGTTCAGTAACCTTGAGAACCTGCGCAGATGCTAAAGGCATATCGGTAACACGCACGCGATCATGCGATTCGCGGCGACGCATAGACACAAACCCATTGTCATCTGTAATAAATTCAACGCGCGTACGCCAATGCAGTCCCTGAGCATCCTCGTCCTCTGGAACGCGAAGAACAGGAACATGTATGCCGTCAATCTTGCCAATGCGCTTTATCTGTTCCTCAATGCTGGCTTGTTTCCACGCTAGCTGCCCTTCCAAAGACACATGGGTGAGATCTGCTCCACCTACTCCCCCACCCCATGCCAGAGGTCCAGCAAGAGTCCATGAAGGCTCAACACGATATGGGTTAGCTTCATACACATCAGTTACTTCAGCAGTCCAAAAACGGTCTTTGCGGTTATGCGGTTCATCAACACGCACACGTACTTTTTCGCCAGGCAAAGCAAAGCGCACAAAAACTACGCGACCATCAATATGTGTTGTGCAACGCCCTGATCAGCAAAACGTTCAATAACAACGTCAGCTTCGAGGCGTCCATCGCCCACGTTCTCAAGCTGTGACTCAGTGGAGCTATCAGTCATTTTTGTCTTTCTTACGAGCAGGAGCAATAATCAGCCAAGATATAAGCAACATACAAGCAAAAAGCGGTACTCCTGTAATAATACGTGCCGCTCCCAAAGCTTCAACGTTATGCATAATATACAGTGGCACTTCCACAGCTAAGCGCAAGACGAAGCCGCCAATCCATACCCACGTGGCTCGCACGTACGGCTTATATAAGCTCTGCATCGTCGATTCGCTGGTAAACTGATCAAGTATCCAACCAATACCTGGCTTTCTCAGTATGAGAGAAGCCATAAGAATCAAAACCGCGAAAGTATTAATAAAAATGCCTGGACTGTAAAAATCACGAGCTGAATTCTGTAGTGCAGCAAAAAGCCACAGAAATAAACGTAACGAAGGTCCCAGAAAGAGCGCCCATAAGCGTTTGCTTTTGAACAAGACGGGCGACAATAATTGCGGTGAGCAAAACACCCACACAAATCAGTGACAAAATCAAGTTTTGAGTGAAAATGTAGCTCACGGTAAAAGCGACGAATGGCACAACCGCTTCAGCTACACCACGCCAACCTCCGATGGCTTCCCATACGGAGAAGTCATCGGAGGAATCTGCCAAAGATTTAAGGCCTTTATCCTTTCCGTTTTCGCTGGTAGACATTAGCGCATCTCAGAGAAAGAAAGCGACGACGCAACGTGTGCTGCACCTGACTTTGCTGACCATAACCATCTGGATCTTCAGGTAATTCGAATTGGCTGTGATCGTTTTCATTCTCTGCAGCTTGGGCAGCAGCAGCTTCCATTTCATCTAACCTGTGACGGTGTAAGAGGACGGCTTAAGAAGACACGATCTCGTGGAGCCAAAAGGCTCGGAACCGCAGTTCACTACTACGTCAGAAAGGAACTTATCGAGAGCTTGCTTCTCTTCTGAATTATCGTCAGTGGCTGCTGGATCGGTAAAAATCGCGCGAACCATCCAACGAGGACCGTCAACGCCAACAATGCGAGACATTACTTCTTTGCCTTGAACGGTTACAGGCAGCAAAATTTCTTTTGCCAAAGAAACCATCTGTTTTCTTCTGCTTTTGCGCGATTATCGAGGAACTCTTGACGCACTTCATCCCAAATACCCATTGACTTTGGAGCAGCAAAGACCTCCATTTCCAATGAGGAATTCTTATAGGTGATTGTGGTGCTTACAATATTGCCGTCAGCGTTTGAAGCCTTCAAACGCAATTCAATGCCAAAGAGGAATGGCAGATACAAAGCTCCCATATTCAAGTATTCATCGTAGTCTGGGGCGTCATCATCATTGATATCCCATAGCATGTAGTTCAATATCCTGCGCATCTTCTTGAGTGCTGTCGCTGGTCTGGTCGAGGACTTCCTCCTCGACATCCTCTATCTTCTTCTTACCGAAGCCGAAGAATCCCATAATAATCCTTTCGCAAGCGTTACGAAACTCAAGAATACATTAGGGTACGCACCTTAAAAAATGCTGAAAGCCATGAGCCGAACGTATCTGTTCCACTCATGGCTTTGCTTTCTGCGGGTTTTACACCTCGTACGTAATGGTTAAGGCCGCATGATCGATCATCGCGTGTCGTACGACGGCGCTTTGTCGATCCTAAAGCCGCGTGCTGTGTGCGCTAACTCAGGTGTTGCAAACTGATAGTCGATGCGCCAGCCTGTATCGTTATCGAAAGCTTTACCCCCGCTGCGACCACCACGTGTACGACTCTTGAATCTCGCCCGCCAGGTCGCGCATAACGTCCACATACTCGAGCTCATCAAGCCATTTATCGATATAGACGCGCTCTTCTGGCAAGAAACCTGCTGATTTCTCGTTCGATTTCGCGTTTTTAATATCGATAGGCGTGTGCGCGATATTAAAGTCTCCGCACAGAACCGCTTGATTGCCACCCGCGGCAGCGATATCTTGCAGTTGGCGCATACGCTCGGTCATCTTCTCGAGGAAACGGAACTTCTGCTCCATTTTATCAGGATGATCCACATTACCCGCATGCACGTAAACGCTAACTACCGTTATCGTATAGCCTTCTGGGTGCGAATATCGGATTCGATCCAACGACCCGAATCGACGTCTTCCTCCAGATTGAACAAACCGTAACGTTGCTCCACTACTGGCAGAGCGCTGAGCAGACCGACACCTGCGCGTCCCTTAATACGGCAAATCTCGTTCTGGCACGCCAAAGGCTCGCTCATGCTGGCGCCTTTCGGCGATTGCGCGTAGATACCACTGATTTCGCTAAAAATCGGGTCAATCTCGCTTTGTGGCGCACGCACTTCCTGCATAGCCCACACGTCTGGCGTGTGCTGCTCCACCCAAGAATACATATCCTTGCGTTTTTGCAGCACGAATACCATTCAAATTCGATGTTGTAATCGAAATAACCATAGAGTTATTCGTCCAATCCGAGTTCGAGCTTGCCACCTGGAATAGCATCCAAAAGATCGCACGTGTACTGGGTTTGAGGGTTGTTAAACACCTCATCGGTGGAAGCATGTTCGACGAGCTTACCGTGCTGCATAACCACAACATCATCGGCAATCTGGCGAACTACTGCCAAATCGTGCGTAATAAACAGATAGGTTAAGCCGCGTTCTGCTTGCAAATCGTTGAGCAGATGCAGAACCTGATCTTGCACCAGCACATCCAATGCGGATACAGCTTCGTCGGCCACAATAACATCTGGATTTAAAGCCATAGCGCGAGCCACAGCAATACGCTGACGCTGACCGCCAGAAAAGCTCGTTTGGATAACGACTCATAACCGACTGTGGCATTTCTACCATATCGAGCAACTCACGTACACGAGCTTCGCGGCTCTTAGGATTGCCAATCTTGTGAATACGCAAAAAGGCTCTTCGATAGAGCGGAAAAATCGTATACGTTGGATCCAAGGAACCATAGGGTTCTGGAAGACTGGCTGTACGTGGCGACGGAAGTCGAGCAACTGCTTCTTATCGAAAGAGTGAATATCTTCTCCCTCGTAAGTTACAGTACCGCTGGTTGGGTCGAGCAAATGGAGCACCATGTTCGCCACAGTAGACTTACCAGAACCGGACTCACCTACAATAGCCAAAGTGGTGCCACGCTTCACATCGAAGGACACGTCGTCTACGGCCTTAAACATTTCCTTGCGTCCTGGAACCTTAAACTCACGCACCAGATTTTTTACAGAAATAACAGTGTCGTTTACGTTTTCTGGATGCCCTGTTGCAGCCTGCTCTTCGTGTACCTCTGCACGCTTAACAGTAGATTCCATACGCTTGGAAGCCAGCGATGGAGCAGCCGATACCAAACGCTTGGTGTATGGATGCTGAGGATGCTGGAGAACTTCCAAACGGATCAGACTCTACAACCCTGTCCCTTATACATAACACAATATGCTGAGCGCGTTCTGCAGCCAAACCCAAATCGTGGGTAATAAAAAGTACTGCAGTTCCGAGCGAATCGGTCAAATCATGTAAATGATCGAGAATCTTCTTCTGAACAGTAACGTCCAAAGCAGAAGTTGGCTCATCGGCAATAAGCAGACGAGGACGAGCAGCCAAACCCATAGCAATCAACGCACGCTGACGCATACCACCGGAATACTCGTGTGGATACTGGCGAGCACGCATAGCAGCATCTGGCATACCTGCTTCGTCGAGCAAACCAGCAATACGGTCGCTCATCGTAGAACCAATAACATACTTGGTTTACGATTTCGCTGGCCTTGTCTTCGCTAATGCCTGCCGTAACCATATCTTGCAGAACGAGCCAGCGGGTAACAGAACCAGGAATCCACTCCTGCTCCCACTGCTGGTACGTTTCTTCCGACACAGCAGAACCGCCTGCCGCGCGTGCAGCAGCAATCAAATCGTCGCGCTGAGCCGAACCGAGGAAGAGCTCATCATCATCACCCTTCACAAACTGACGAGCAGACTGCTCACGCTCAGACAGCTCCAAAACATCGGTAAGAACGATACGCTTTTCGCGCTTAATATCGACGTTATTGGCCACTAGAGCTTCTTTAATCTGACGCTCAATGCGGTGAACAGGATTCAAGTTCGACATCGGATCTTGTGGAACCAAGCCCATCTTCGAACCGCGGATAGCCTCAAACTGCTTAGGAGTGAAACCAGAAATCTCTTCACCCTCGAGCTTAATGGAGCCGGAGGTAATATGACCGGTTCCTGCGAGCAAACCCAAAGCAGCCATAGCAGACGTAGACTTACCCGAACCGGATTCACCTTACAATAGCTACCCACTGGCCTGGGTACACGTTAAAACTGGCGTTGCGCACAGCCTTTACAAGGCCTGCGGAGGTGTTGAACTCAACGTTTAAATCGGTAACCTCAAGAAGAGGGGATGGAATGTTTGTATTTTCAGTCATCGTAAATCTCTTCTACTCTACTCGGTACGGCTCTTAGGATCCAAGGCATCGCTTACAGCATCGCCCAACATAATGAAGGCGAGAGCGGTAATCGCTAATGCAGCAGATGGCCAGAACAGAACCATTGGATTGGTGCGCAGCATGGTCTGAGCGGTGGAGATATCGCCACCCCAGCTTACGCTGCTCGATGGCAAACCAAGACCCAAGAAGCTCAAGGTTGCTTCCAGTACAATGTAGCTCGCCAGCGATGTGGTACCTACAACAAGAACTGGAGCCAAAGCGTTTGGAATAACGTGGCGGAAGAGGTTACGCACTGGAGTTGAACCCAAAGCGGTCGATGCAGTATTGAACTCAAGGTTCTTTGTTTCAAAACGGAGCTGCGCAATACGAGCAATAGATACCCAACCGAACATGGCCATAACCAGAATAATCTTCCAAATAGAAGACGAGGTGGTGAACATCTGGAGTACTACGATTGCACCAAGCAAGAGCGGAATAGCGTAGAAGATATCGACGATGCGGGACAGCAGAGCATCTACCCAACCGCCGAAGTAACCTGCAATAGCGCCAATAAGACCACCAGCAAGAACCACAATAAGAGTGGTGAGAATACCAACGGACAGAGAGGTGCGCGTGCCATAGATTACACGAGCGTAAATATCGCAACCCTGACGGTCGAAACCGAAGAAGTGACCGGGGCTTGCTGGCTCAGCCGAGTTGTCGAGCACGCAATAGTTAGGATTGAGATTCGTAAACACCTTTGGGAACAGTGCTACGAAGGCGATAAAGAGAATAAAAATTGCGGAAATAATAAACAGCGGATTCTTGCGCAGGCTACGCCATGCATCTGCCCACATGCTTGTTGCTGGGGCATCTGTATCGACGGAATCAACTGCTTTGAGTGGTGTCTCTTCCAGTGGAGCAACGTAACGTTCTTGACCTGGAAGTGGTGAATAATTTGAGTCATTATCGTTCGTCTCCTTTAAGCGTAACGAATACGTGGGTCGAGAACAGCGTAAATCATATCGACAACGAGGTTGCAGATAACAAAGATGAGCACGAGCACGGTAACAATAGATACAACGAGGTTCGATTCGCCCTGCAAAATAGCCTTGTACAAGGTGTTACCAATACCGTTGATGTTAAAGATGCGCTCGGAGATCATTGCACCACCCATAAGAGCACCCAAATCTGCACCCAAATACGTAACAACTGGAATAAAGGGAGTTACGCAAAATGTGGTGCACAATAACGTGCGGTTACTCAAACCCTTAGCACGAGCAGTGCGCACATAATCGAGAGTACGGTTAGACGACACTTGCGGCGAGTTAAGCGAATAATGTAGGCCATCGATACGGGCCGAGCACCATTGCTGGCATAAGCAAAATCGATAAAGCCAGGGTTCGCACCTGCGGTTACAGGCAAGATTTCACTTCACACCCAAGAAGTACTGCATACGGGAAAGCCAACAACGAAGGTTGGAACCGAGATGAGCAGCAAGGATACGATAAGAATTACGGAGTCGTACCACTTGCCCTTCTTTAAGCCGGAAATAATGCCGAAAATAACGCCGAAAATAGCTTCGAAGCAGAAAGCCATAAGACCCAGCTTAATGGTTACTGGGAAAGCAGAAGCAATAACATCGATAACAGGACGGCCACCGCGCAAGGTGTTACCAAAGTCCAAGGTTAAGGCGTTCTTCAGGAAGTATAAGTACTGAACGATGAAGGGCTGATCAAGATGGTACTCAGCTCGAATCTGTTGAGCGATAGCCTCGTTTACTGGCTTATCGCCAAACATTGCTACAACTGGATCTCCAGGAAGTGCGAATACCAACGCGTAAATAAGCAACGTGGTACCCAGAACAACTGGAATCATTTGTAGCACACGGCGTAGAAAGTATTTCCACATATATTATCTCCTTGTGCTTTTCCCACAATCTTTCTTCATGTTTTTACGTGTACTTGTGTTAATCGGTTAGACATAGTACACCGCGCAATGTGAACTGCGCGTTTCGGAGATGAACAGGGACGTTGTGAGACCCCTATACACCTCGAAGGTGCTCACCTCAGGTATGTTACCGAGATGAGCACCACTCTGAGTTTCGCTACTAACTGAGCAAGATAACTTTCTTTCACTTACTTAGTCAGCGCGATAGTCTGGCATAGAGTTCCAACCAATGGTAGCCCTTAACGCCCTGAGCCGCTACGCCCTTGCTGTTTGCATAGTAGATCGGGATACTTGGCAGATCCTTGAGCAGCATCTCTTCTGCTTCCTGGTATACCTTGTTTGCATCTTCTACGCTTGCTGCAGCGTTAGCCTTTACGAGCAGAGCATCGAATTCAGGGTTCTTGTAGTCACCATCGTTCGAACCGTTACCGTCTGCAGCAGCAGAGCTGTACAGTGGCTGCAAGTAGTTTTCTGGGGATGGGTAATCTGGCATCCAACCTGCGCGGAAGATGGACTTCGAGGAACGGTTGTTAATTTCTGACGCAGCTGTTGGAAGGTTGCAACTGGGTTGCTGCATCGATGCCCAGAGCATTCTTAATAGAGTTTGCATATGCATCGAAGATGTCCTTGTGACCACCGTCTGCGTTGTAGCTCAAAGTGAGCTTTAGGTGTTGCCCCAGTCGCTAATCTTGTTAGCTTCTTCCCACAGCTTCTTAGCTTCGTTAGCATCGTACTTGAGTACTTCGTTGCCCTTAAGGTCTTCGGAGTAGCCAGGCATTGCTGGAGTTACGTAGTCTACTGCTGGAGTACCAGTGCCACCGAGAACCTTCTTTACAATCTGTTCGCGGTTAATTGCGCGAGAGATTGCTGCACGACGCAAACGACCTTCGTCGTCCATGCGGAAGTGATCCATATCGGTTGGAATGGTGAGAGTCTGAATTACAGAACCAGGCTTGTTGTATGCCTGTACGGAAGAGTCAGACTCGAAAGTAGTGGTTGCAGAGGTTGGGACGGATTCCATAACATCCAAGTTACCTGCCTGAATATCTGCATATGCAGTATCCATATCGGTGTAAATCTTGAAGTCGATTTCCTTTGCCTTACCTGGGAAGTTGCCCTTGTAATCGTCGTTCTTTACGAGATTAATGGACTGATTGTGCTCCCAAGACTTGAACTTGTATGCACCGTTACCTACTGGTTTCTGACCGAATGCCTTTGGATCCTTGTAGAAGGATTCTGGCAATGGCATGAATGCCTGGTAACCCACCTGAATTGGGAAGGTGGACGAGCTGTTCTTGAGCTCTACAGAGAAGTGAGTATCGTCGGTTACAGTCAAACCGCTCAACTGAGCATCGCTTGCAGTACCGTCTGCCTGAAGCTCGTCGTAACCCTTAATATTAGAGAACCAAGAGTTGTTCAGCATCGAGTTTGCAGCAACAGCAGCGTAGCTCCATGCCTTTGTGAAGGATTCGGCGGTTACCTTAGTACCGTCAGTAAACTTCCAGTCGCCACTAATTTCGATGTCGTACTTAGTGTTATCGTCGTTAGCCTTGATGCTCTTAGCAACTTCGTTCTTTGCGTTACCCTTAGTATCGAAACCTACGAGACCGGAAAACAGCAAATCAACGGCACGGAAACCACCGGATTCGTTGGTCATTGCTGGAATCAATGCGTTTTCTGGCTCGGAACCGAAAGCCGTAATTACAGAATCACTAGAGGCGCTGTTGAAGAGCCACCCTCAGAGGCGCCGCATGCGCCTAATGTCATCGACAGCTGCAGCAACGGCCGCGGTCATCATCATTAACTTCGACTTCTTCCATGTCTATCTCTTTCTTCATCTCCGCTTATTGGCGGATATTATGCACGAAGTACACTCACACGATTGCTCGTATGAACATACCGCATCAATGTATCAGAAAATTGTTTCGAATTGATACCAAAATCAAAGAAATCTGATATTTATTATTATATGTTATGCATAGTCATGTATAAAACATTGCATAAATACAGGCAAAACGAGTGTTTTTGCGAGTAAAGAAATTTATAGTTATGCACCGCAGCTGTCGTTTCAGAATATGGAATACGCCTTTATGCGCGCGGAAAAGCCTGCGCATAGGTTTTTTTGAGCTTATCCATAGACACATGCGTATAACGTTGCGTCGTAGACAGCGAGGAATGGCCAAGAATCTCTTGTACCTCGCGCAGGTCGCTCCCCCGTTGAGCATATGTGTGGCTGCACTGTGACGCAGCGCATGCGGCGCAATATCGGGCACTCCAGCAGCCTGAGCACGTTGATGCACAATCGCGCGCACAATACGCTGATCGATGCGACCACCGCGATTTCCCAAGAACACTGCTCCACTCGGCGTTTTTTTGTTCGCCACCAGAGAACGCCCCTGCTCTATCCACGCTTCTAAGGTGCGCGCCGCAGGCAGGCCGAAAGGAACAACGCGCTGCTTATTTCCTTTACCCGTTACTTTTAGGAGCCGCTCACTCAGGTTGATATCTTCGAGATTAAGCCCGACCAGCTCAGACACACGAATTCCTGTGGCATACAGAAGCTCCAACATGGCCGAATCACGCAGAGTATGCGCATGAGCGACGGGATCTTCCTCTACTTCTCCCCCACTTGGCGCATCCATAAAAGCTTCTGCTTGGTCTTTGCTTAAGACTTCCGGCAGGCGTGAGGAAATGCTTGGGCGTGAGATTGATTCTGCAGGATTGGTACTGCACAAGCCGTGCGTATACGCGTAGGAAAAAAGCCGCGCAGCGCCACGATTTTGCGCGCTACTGTTGATTTTGTGGCTCCTCGATGCATTTCGTGTGCCATCCAAGAGCGGATATGATCGCGAGTAATATCCTCGAGAGAGTTAAGTCCTCGTAAGGCGAACACACGGAAAGCTTCGGAAAGATCGCTTCGATAGGCGCGCAAAGTTGCTGGGCTTAAGCCTTTATTCGTGCGAATATAGTCGAGATATTGCTCCAACGCCTCGTCCATGCACCCTCCTTCGCGCAACTGTGTTCAGTATAATACTCACTATGGTGTCTTTAGAGTCTATACCGGTGGGTGCGCGCATTGTTGTGCGCGCTGCCGATGGTATCGATAGTTTCACAGGGCGTACGCAGTTCCGCGATTTCGTGGGTCACGTTCTCGAGACACACTCTGATGCTCTCGTTTTGCAGCGCGATGCAGCGGCGAACGGTTCGCGTCCCTCTCAGATTGTGCGGATTGAAGTCAGCAAGATTGTGCGGTTAAAGCCTATTCCTCCTCGCGCAAATGCGGGAAATGACGCACAGTAGCTTCAACAACATCAATATGCTCAACGCGACCGCCACGACGCGATGCTGCTACTAAATCCGAAGCCCAGGAATCGTCGCTTTCCCCACAGCGCACAGTAAAGACTCCTCTGGAATCTTTTTGTTCAGCTTTGCCTTCACCTCGCGATACGGCTGCGCGCGCATAAAGAAGCTCTCCAAAGGCGCGCCCTTCTCGATAAGCTCTGCCGCTTCTTCGAGTCGCTGCGCCATGCCATGCAACAAAAACTGCCACGTTATCGGGATTCTCGTCCACCATCGCCTGCGTACGATCAGGAGTGGTCAGAGCTACGCGCGTCATATCGCGCCACGAGCCTGCAGCCAAAGCCAACGCCACGTTCGGACACAGGATTATCCACCAACTGTGCAGCCAAGGCGGTAGCCACCACATGGGGCATATGAGAAATTTGAGCCGTTGCTTTATCGTGCTCAACGGACGTGGTTACGATAAAACGGTTTTTTTACGCCATCGCACACCATTTGTCCCACGCGAATAAAACGCTCACGGTCAGTATCTTTTTTTCTACAGTTAACGCCCACGTTGCACCATCAAACAACCGTGCATCTGCAGCGTCAAAACCTGCGAGCTCATTGCCAGCCATAGGATGCGCACCCACAAAAACCGAGCGCAAACCGTGGCGAGATACGCTGTCTAGTACTTCGCGCTTCACGCTGCCCACATCGGTAAGCGTTGTCTTGTGTGATAATACCGGCGCTAAACGCTGCAAAACCGAATCCATCGCCTTCAAAGGCGTGCACAAAACGAGAACATCCGGCTCAGCCGCGGCAAGCTCTTCTATACGGCGCGCGCATTCGATACCGTTTGTGCGCGCAGCCTCGTAAGGAGCGCTACGATGATTCCACGCCACAACGTCGAAACCGTTCTCGCGCAAGGCTAATGCGAGGGATCCGCCAATCAAGCCGAGTCCTGCAATACCAATCTTCACCGTCTACTCCTCCACCAACATCGGATTAATCCCCACCTGCGGCAAATTCCATTGTGCAACCGGCACATGCGTTATATCGCGCTGCTCATAGACGGCTAAAATCTTTACCCAATCACCGTGCTCCTCTATCTCGCGGAAAACGGCCTGCATATTCGCGTCCCACGGTGCCGCGTCTAAAGTAATCACAAAACTGTACGTACCGTCCACCGCCTTAATCGGGCGAGAAATAAGGCTGGTCATGTTCAAACCGTTATCGCGGAACACGTCCAACAGATTCGCTACTACGCCCGATCAGTAAACAGCGGAATAACAGTAATAATGCTTTTCGCAGGAAGCCTTCGAAAGCGCAGCGCAAGCGGTTACGCTCTACAACGGCTTCGCGCGGTGCGAGAACGAGAAAAATCTGTGTGTGCGCCACTATAATCCTGAACCGCGCGTTTATACGTTTCCAAACCGTAGAGCTCGCCCGAGTTTTTGCATATCCCAAAGCGATTTGATGCGGCTGCAGGTTTTCGCAGGCCGCCGTATTTGATTGCGCGGGAACTAAACGAAGCTGATTGTCCGCGATAAACTGAGTACATTGCGCTAAACCGTGCGGATGAGCGCTCACTTCAGTCAGCTCTGCGTGATCTTTGCGCACGAAAGCGTCAAACTCAACGTTTACGCTCAGGCGGTCGATGCCCGCAATATTATGCGCGTCGATAAGACGGTCGAGATTTTGAGCGATATAGCCTTCGACGTTATTTTCCCAAGCGATAATGCCCCAGCCATCAGTGGCTTCTACATGCGACACAATTTCTCGCTCGTTCGCGCAGGCGCTCAGCTCAACGCTGTCGCCGTTCTTACTGTACTGCTGCGCTGCTGCTTGTGCTGCTTGATGCGTGAACGAACCGTGCGGACCTAAATAGTACAAGCGCATAAGCATCCTTTGCGTCTAAGGGTTTTTAGTCTTGGAAAGCCTTCGTCCATCGAGCCGGTAAAAACATAACGACCAGATGTACAACAATAATGCCATACAACCAGTAAAGCGAACAATGCTGCGACCAATAGGTAATCAGCGAGGAACCGCCTAAAGCCACCACGGTGCTCGTACTCGTACTCGATAATGCCATTGCCCACGTAATGCCAATAGACACAGCTCCATGCGCAAAAATATGCCAAATATTGCCGCGCACTCCTGCCATAAAGCTCGACATGCCCACAGCAAGAAGGGTTAAGAACAAACCATAGGGAATATTGTAGGCAGCACCCAAACGGTATGCAAAAGTGCCTACCACAGCCACCACTATCGCAAAAGCGATAGTGGTGATCCAAGATGTGAGGCTTTTGTGCTGGGTAGACACTTTATAATCAGCCTTTACTTGTGCTTACTTCTGCTTAGACTGACGACGTTGCTGAGCATGCCACTTGTACCATGCGTCACGGCTCAAAATAATCTTGCGCACGCGAATGGATTCAGGTGTTACTTCTACGCACTCATCATCGTTCGCAAAGTCCAAGGACTCTTCCAAGCTCATCTGAATTGGCGGAGTTAAGGTTTCGAGAACATCTGCTGTTGCAGAACGCATATTCGTCATATGCTTTTCCAGCGTAATGTTAATGTCCAAGTCGCCTGGCTTACCAGTAACGCCCACAACCTGACCCTCATATACTGGGGACTGTGGCTGCACGAAGAAGTTACCGCGAGCCTGCAACTTCTGCATAGCGTATGGGCTAGCTTTACCCTGACGATCGGCAACCATAGAACCGTTCTGACGCACCACAATCTCGCCAGCCCACTCATCGTAGCCAGCAGAAATCGAGGATGCGATACCTGTTCCACGAGTGCTTGACAGCAACTGGGTTCTAAAGCCAATCAATCCGCGGCTTGGAACAGTAAACTCCATGCGCACCCAACCAGAGCCGTGGTTCGTCATAGAATCCATACGTCCCTTACGCGCAGCCATCAACTGGGTTACAGCGCCCATGTACTCTTCTGGCACATCGATAGTCGAGTGCTCGAATGGCTCCATAACCTTGCCGTCAACAGTGCGCGTCACAACTTGTGGGCGACCCACAGTCAGTCTCGAAGCCTTCACGACGCATCTCTTCAGCCAAAACAGCCAAAGCCAATTCACCGCGACCGCGAACTTCCCATACATCTGGACGGTCAGTATCGATAACCTGAATGGACACGTTACCAATCAGTTCCTTATCCAAACGGTCTCTTGAGCATACGAGCGGTCAGCTTGTGATCCTTACCTTCGGTACCAGCCAAAGGCGAATCATTCGTACCGAAAGTCATAGAAATAGCTGGCTCATCCACGTGGATGAGTGGCAATGGCTGTGGATCTTGAGGATCGACGATGGTCTCGCCAATCATAATATCGTCCACACCTGCAATAGCAACGATGTCGCTAGCCAGCGCTTTCTGCTGGAACGCGATCTAAGCCTTCAGTGCGCAAAAATCTCGAGTCAACTTAAAGTTAACAATCTTTGCCATCTGTTCGTGCTAATCCATACTGCTTACCTTTAAGCAGCTCTCCGGAGTAAATACGAACCAAACCTAAACGTCCCAAATAATCTGACGCATCGATATTGGTGACGTGAGCCTGCAAAGGAGTATCTTCGTTGTAGTGAGGAGCAGGAATGTTCTTCACAATCATTTCGAAGAGAGGCTCGAGGTTATCGTTATCTGGAACGTCACCATCTGCTAGCTGGTTCACGCTGGAACGTCCTGCCTTGGCAGCGCAGTAAATAACTGGCAGATCGAGCAGAGAATCCAAATCGAGTCACACCTCTTCGACAACGTCCTGAGCCAAACCGAGCAGCAAATCTGTTGCTTCGGATACGACTTCGCTAATACGAGCATCTGGACGATCAGTCTTATGTATAGCCAAAATAACTGGCAGCTTAGCTTCCAAAGCCTTACGCAGCACGAAACGCGTCTGAGGCACTGGACCTTCCGAAGCGTCGACGAGCAGAACAACGCCGTCAACCATAGAAATACCGCGCTCTACCTCGCCACCGAAATCGGCGTGGCCAGGAGTGTCGACTACGTTAATAACAATACCATCGCTCTCGCCCAAAGCCTGGGCTGCTACCATTATAATGAATAGCGGTATTCTTCGCGAGAATAGTAATACCCTTCTCGCGCTCGATATCGCCAGAATCCATGACGCGATCTGGAACTTCTTCACGCTCAGAGAAGACGTTAGACTGCTGAAGCATTGCGTTCACCAGCGTAGTTTTACCATGATCTACGTGTGCAACAATTGCCACATTACGGATATTAGAGCGAATTGCCATTCATTACCTCTTTATTAGCTGATTGAAAAAGCTTATTGAGAGCCAAGCGCTCGTGCGCGAGACATAAACCTTTGCAAGTGTACGCTTTCACGCAGACACAGCACGCGATACGGAAAAAGATAGAGAGAAGATAAAGAGAAGGTGATTATTCTTGTTCAGTTTGTGCAAGAACAGATTCAGGCAAGAACGGCGCTAAACTTGGTAATTCTTCTAAAGATTGAATACCCATTTTGTCGAGAAAAAGACCGGTTGTTACGAGCAGGGCTGCATGACTTTGTTCATCGCTTCCCTGCTCTCGGATAAGACCGTGCACAGTTAGAGAGCGAATAACACCGTCTGAGCTTACACCACGAATACCACTGACTTGAGCGCGCGTCATCGGCTGTTTATAGGCAATAATAGCGAGGGTTTCTAAGGCTGCTTGAGATAGACGTGCTGTTTGACCATCAGCAATAAAATGAGCCACGACTTGCTCAAATTCTTGGGCATTGACTAACTGCCAGCCTTGTAGATTATGATGCAATTCGAAACCGCGGTTTTGCTGTGTATATTCCTGTGCTAAGTACTCGAAGCACTCCTCGATAGCAGTAGTAATATCATTATCCGTTCCGCTAATAAAAACCCGCATCACGCATAATATTTACAAGTTCTGCGGATTCTAACGGATGATCAGTAACCATAAGCACTGCTTCTAGGGCACTATGCAGTTCTGAGCGTTCTGCGCTGGCGGTATGAAGTGCGGTAGAGGTATCGGTACTCATGCAAAATCTCCTTCAGAAATCGCCACCACATCCACTGTTTCGGCCGTATCCATCTCGTTAAGCCAACGAACATGCAAATCATCAAAAGGTTGTGCCTGTTTGAGCTGCACAACCCCCTGCTTAAAGAAAGCCAAAAATAGCAAGAAAAACGAGCCACTACTAATCTTTTTCCTTTGCATCACTAATCAGTTCAGCAAAAAGTAACATCTGCTCTATCTCCTGCTAAACGCAAACGTTCACGTACAATACCTGCTTGCATGCGCAAATCAACCAGAGGAACGTGTAGCTGGGACACAGATACTTCACTCGCAGGAGCATCGGCAACAACACGAGCTGCTAAACGGGCTAAATCATCAAGAGACAACGTCATCTCTACTTCTGGTATAAGCTGTGCCAAAGCCTGACTCAACGTTCCCGGATGAGCGAAGCGTCCTGAATGAGCGGCAAAGCTGCGACGGAACTCCTCACCTGCTGTTTTGAAGGCGCGATACTGCAACAGACGAGCGAACAGCAAATCGCGTTGCTGCAAGGCTTCAAGATGTGCTTCAAAATCTTCATCCGCTTGCTCACGAGGTATAAGCTGCGCGGATTTCGCTTCAATCAAAATCGATGCAACATCGATAAAATGAGCTGACTTGGTCAGCATTATCGCGCATATCCAGCTGTTTAATGTAGGCTACGAATTCCTCAGTAACAGCAGATAATGAGATCTGAGTAAGCTCTAGCTGCCTTTGGCTGACGAGGCTGAGAAGTACGCTCGAGCCGACCTTGATATTCCTCAAGATTGACGTGAAAAACTTTCAGCCACCGCCTACCTTTACCTACGCACAGCCTGAAAACTAGGGCAACAATTCCTTGAGCCACAATTTCGCGAGCTACTTCACGATATTCCTTCGCTGTAGCATGCTGAGGAGAAAACATGGTTATTGGTTTTGCTGCCACCGATGCGTCAGCAATTTTAATAGAACGCGAAATAACTGTGTGGAAAACCTTACCCGGGAAGGCATCATAAATTCGCTGGACTACCTCTTCAGCGTGCAAAGTGCGCGTATACATGGTCATTAAAACGCCGTAAACTTCCAGTTGAGGATTGATACGGCTTTTTACTTTTTCTATGGAATCCATCAGCAAGGCTACACCACGTAAGGCGAAGAACTCTGCAGCTACAGGAATAATGACTCCGTCTGCGGCTGTGAGAGCGTTAACAGTAAGTAAACCTAATGATGGTTGGCAGTCAATTAAAATCAGATCGTATTCGTTACGCACCTGGCGTAGAACAGATGCCAACACCTGTTCACGACCTACTTCAGTGACGAGCTGAACTTCGGCAGCAGACAAATCGATATTTGCTGGAATAACATCCAAATCTGGGAAACGGGTGTGTTGAATAACGTCATGCACATCCATGCTCGAGTTAAACATAGCCGTATAAATAGTATTAGGCACTTTGTTTGCGTTCACACCCTAATGCAACTGATGCCGCACCCTGTGGATCGAAATCCACAACAAGAACTCGCCTACCATACTGGCTAAGCGCACCAGCAATGTTGACGCTACTGGTTGTTTTACCCACTCCACCTTTTTGATTGCACATAGCAATAATTCGAGCATGACCGTGTTGTTCCAGTGTTTTTCGGTGCGGGGAAAGTTTCGTACTCTCGACCCAAAAAGATCTGTTGGCATGTTATTAGATTAGCACGTCTAGGCGAAAGCTCTTGTGGTTGTTACTGTGATCGTCTCAGATATGTTAATAACACTACATTTTATTGAATATAGCGAGAAAAAGCTCGTTCAGTAAAGGGCACATGAAGCATGAGCATACTTCCGTACCCAAAAACAATCACGAGAAAGAGTGCAGGAGGAAGATACATAACAGTTCCCACAATAATAAAAAAATAAAAGTAACGTCAATAATAATCAAAAAGTGCAGTAAAAAGCGGATTGCTCAATGCAAAACAAAAGCGTTAATCCATGTGCGCAACCGTATTATCAAAACGGGCTTGAACAGCAAAAGTCCATTCAAAAACCAAGAATCCACATAATACTGAGGAAAATCTCTATTACCATAGCCCAAGGTTCATGCAAAAAGTCCCACATACCAACCAAAGCAATACCAGTGAGTAAATATGGTAACCATAACAGTGTTGCTTTACCGAGGTTGGATTTGTATGACGCCCAGTAAGTGCGCACCACCGAGTTTCCCTCTCCTTGCAACGTTTTGCGCGCCGTTTCGTTACCTGCAGCTAAGGCAGCTCCTATGGTAACAAGCGGAATTGAAGTCAGTAGCATAAGCAGATTAATAAGAATACCGTCTGTAGTATTATTCCATGCTTCCATAAACTTGGAATCTGGCGATAACCAATTCATTGCCTATCTCCTCTGCTTCTAATACTTCTAGTTCTGGGATTTCTGGTTCTTAGCTCACTGCTCTTGTAACTGTACTTCGTTATGCGTTGCCCTATATGTTCAGGAGCGTAAGGATAGCTCTCCCTACGCTCCTGAGCGTGATGCACAATCCTAGTTTATCCCTTTAACTGCACCTGCCATAACACCGCTAACGATGTACTTCTGGCAAGCGAGGTAGAAGATAATAATTGGAATAATCGCCAAAACGAGGCATGCCATCATTGAGCCCATATCAATCGAGCCGTAGCCTCCCTTGAGATACTGTACTGCTACCGAAATAGTCTTGTATTTTTCAATATCCAAGGTCAAGTATGGCAAGAGGTAGTCATTCCAAATCCACATAGCTTCCAAAATTGCTACAGAGATAATCGATGGCTTCATAATTGGCACAACAATCTGAAGAATGTGCGTGGCACTGATGCTCCGTCAATCATTGCTGATTCTTCCAAGGACTTTGGAATACCCTTAATAACACCAGTGAAGATGAATACCGCGAGACCAGCTCCGAAGCCCAAGTAGATGAACCACAAACCCCAAGGAGTGTTCAGCTTGAGCATATCGACAAACTTCGAAAGAGTAAACATCACCATTTGGAATGGCACAATCATATTGAACAGGAACAGGGTGTAGAGCAGTTTAGCTACCCAATTGTCTACGCGCACAATCCACCATGCGCACATGGAGGTGCACAGAAGAATCAGCGTAACCGCTCCCACTGTAATAAAGAAGGTCCATCCAAACGAGGTGAAGAGGTTCGTGGTTTCAATACCGCGCGTATAGTTCTCAAGCCCCACAAAGGATTTGCTCGTAGGAAGAGAGAAAGCGTTTTCAGAAATATATGCCTTCTGCTTGAAGGAGTTGATGAATACCAGAACAATAGGAAAAATCCACAACAAGCTGAGAACAGCGAAGAATGCAGACCAGAATCCACTGTGCTTGACCGTATTATTGCTATTCATTATGCCTGCACCTCCTTGCTTGTGGTGAGTCTGTTTTTGGATCAAGGCAATAACTGCAACCAAGATAAAGAAGAGAACCGCTTTAGCTTGGCCTACACCTTCCCAACCCATACGTCCATAGAAGGTGCGGGTAATATTCATTGCCAAGCCTTCAGACATATTACTTGGAGCGCCGTTAGTCAATGCTAAGTTCTGATCATAAAGCTTAAAGCCGTTGGTCACTGTTAAGAAGGAGCATACAGTAATCGATGGCATCATCAAAGGAATAATAATACGGAACATTGTTTGCATTCCTGTTGCACCATCTACTGCTGCAGCTTCAATAACATCGGATGGTAAGGATTGCAAACCAGCGATATAAATAATCATCATATAACCAATTTGCTGCCAACTAACCACCAGCACCAAAACCCCAGAAACCGTACACACCTGAGTAGGTTAATGCGCGACCCCAGTGAGCAAGAATACCGTTGAGTAAGAGCAACCAAATATAACCGAGCACAATACCGCCGATAAGGTTTGGCATAAACAGTGCGGAACGGTATAACGATGAACCCTTGATTGCTCGAGTAAGCATATAAGCGATAGCAAAAAGCAATAACATTAATAGCAATGGTAGTAACTATTGCAAAAGGCTGCAGAGAATCCGAGAGCGTGAAGGAATTCTTTATCTGCTAAAGCTTTCGCGTAGTTTTTGAAGCCTACAAACTCACCATCAGTTACTGTTGTAAATTCACACAAGCTTAAGTACACACCCATAATGAATGGCACAATAAAGCCAACAATAAAGGCCAGGAATGTGGGAAGCGCAAACAAGCCCCACCACTTTCTGACTGCTTTTCCGACCATATCTACTGCCATATGGCTCTCCTCCTTCGAAATACTGCCCTGCCTCTATGCATTAGTATTGTGCACCGCTCGCACTCCGCTGTGGTCAAGCATGGCAGATTTAAACAGTAAAACCATAATAGACATCGTTTGCATAGAATGTCAAATTTATTGCAATATGTCGCGCAAGATATTTCTGAAACAAATATTGCGTATGAGCGCAAGAAGCACATACAATAGACTTTGTAATTTTCGCTATATTTCAGCGTTTATGACGTAAAATAAAAGAAATGACATGCACATAGACTGTGCACATTCTTAATTGATAGATTGTTGCAAACGTTTGTAGTTGCGTTGGGGTGCGTTCGCATTCACTGCGCAATATGCTACTTTTAGTACGGAGGTTAGAAGCATGGGACACACTATTCAGGATGTAGCAGAGGCTGCAGGCGTATCCACGTCCACCGTTTCTCGCGCGTTCACTAGACCGGATTTAGTATCGGCAAAAACCCGTGACCGCATTCTTTCCATTGCTGCACAGATGCATTTTTCCCTTTCGCGTTCAGCAGCAGCTTTGAAATCCGGGAAGTCATTACGCATTGCGCTGCTGATGAGCGGCAAAATGAATTTATGGTTCATTTCTTCGGTTTTTGAGGGACTTAACGAGATTTTTCATGAAGCCGGCTATGACGTTTCTGTGTTCCAGATTGGTAGCATTGATGAGCGCAAAGAGTTTTTCCAAACTCTGCCTGTGCGACGCAATGCGGATGCTGTTATTGTTTCATCTTTCAGTATTGACCGCGACGAGGTAGGACAGCTCAATTCCATCGGGGTTCCTGTTATTGGTATTAATGCCGACAACTCTGAGGAGCTCGGTTTCACCGCCGCTATTAACATTGATGATATTCATGGATCTGAGATTGCTGCTCGTCATTTGATTCAATTAGGGCACAAAGAGATTGTGTATGAGTACGCATCGTGAAGTTTCTTTGCACTTCTCTGTGCAAAAATCGTACCGATTCGTTTATGAACTATTGCAAAGATCACGGAGTACGCATTCGCAGTATTGCATGCGAGATTAGTGAGAATGGGCAATACAATATTAGTGATGTGGCTTCTCAAGTTCTTGCTATGGATCCGCTGCCAACAGCTATTGCATGTCAGGAAGACGGTATTGCCATCCCTCTGCAATTCTTACTCGAACGTAGTGGCATTCACATTCCGCATGACGTGTCGATTATGGGATTTGACGATGCTTCGTATAGCGCAGATTTGGGATTAACAACAATTCGCCAGAACCCAGTGGATATGGCTCGCAAGGCTGCACGCATGGCATTAGAGCTGATTGACAGCAAAGAGATTGACGAGACTTTTGTAGTAGAAAAGGCTGAGCTTATTGTGCGCTCCTCTACTTCCCGACCTCGCGCGTAATTACACATTTTAGCGCTCATACAGATAGCCCGTCTGCAGGATTGTGCGGACGGGCTTTGCTTTAGATGATCAGTTCGTAGGCTTACGCGAAAGCGGTTCTTTGGATTTTAGGAGGGCTTTGAATTTCGTGGGATTTGATTGGGGTTAGCTTATTTCATTTGGTTATTATCGCGGTGCGTAGGAACTTGAGTGATGCGTGAAGCATGACTTAGTATAGCGTTCCATGATTTACGCATGGGCGAGGGCTGAGAGAGTTTTTTCGAGCGCACACATTGTCAGCGCACCGCGCTCACAACCTCCACGCATCTGCTCTCCCAAAAAACAAAGAACCTTTAATGCGGTTTCTAATGCTCAGACGCAGAGGTTGAATAATTACCAAAGCCCGCAAAGTCTCCCTCACCAATAGAAAAATCCTGAGCCCCTCCCAAAAAGGGAGACTCAGGATTTAACAGAGAGCTAGTTACTTCTCACAACATTTAGTGCGAAGCATCGTATTCAGTCTTCCAACCATCAACGAATGCTGTCTTCACAGCATCCCAGTTCCCGGTGCCCTGTGCATATTCAAGCATTGCGCTACCGAGGTTGTTCTTCCATGTTTCGGAAGGCATGAAGGTGAAGTTCCACGAAACTGGCTTCTTACCAGACTGCGCATCTTCCACAGCAATCTTCACCAATGGGTTGTCTGGAGTAGCATCAGAGAAGGTCTTGAATGGAACAGTGAAGCCCATTTCCTCAGTCATCGACTTCTTACCTTCATCAGAGCTAATAACCCACTTGAGGAAGTCTTCAGTAGCCTTCTTATCCTTGTCCGATGCCTTATCGTTAATGCACCAGTAATTTTCAGAACCAGTGGTTAAGCCCTGATTCTCTTCACCCTTAGCACCGATATAGATTGGCATCATACCAACCGAATCAGCGCTCATGCCAGCCTTCTTCAAATCAGACCATGCCCAAGTACCGTTCTGGTAGAACGCAGCCTTACCTAAAGCGAACTCAGAGTTTGCGTCATCACCTGTCTTAGAGCTGAGCTGTGTCTTAGGTGTGGTGGAATCAGTAATGTACAAATCGAAGATGTTCTTGAAGTTCTTCAAATATGTACCCTTAACAGTTGCTGGCTGGTTATCTACCTTATCCTCTTGGAATTCATAGTAAAGAGGAAGATTTGCCAAGTGAGTCTTAAAACGCCAGTCAGAGCTAGAGTCAAAACCTGCAGAGGTGAAAGCACCGTCTACACCAAGCTCATCCTTATGCTTTTGAATACCATCAGCAACTTCCTTGAGCTTGTCGAAGCTATTGATTTCTTCAGCAGACTTGACTGCTGCATCTGACAAAGCAAAGTACTTGTTCAAAATATCCTTGTTATAGATGATGCCGTAGGTTTCAGTAACATAAGGAACACCAACAACCTTGTCACCATCCTTCAAAGCAGTATCTTTATCTACCAGCTGATCGTAGAGATAAGTCTTAGACAGGTCAGCAGTATACTTCTTCCAGTTCTGGTAGCCTACAGGTCCATTTACCTGGAACAGAGTTGGAGCTTCGCTCTTAGCAATTTCAGACTTTAATGTCTGCTCGTATGTGCCCGAAGCTGCGTTTTGAACTTTAACTTCTACGCCTGTTTTCTTCGTGTAATCCTTAGCCAACTGCTTCCACTGATCTGCATTTTCTGGCTTGAAGTTTAGGAAGTAAACTTTACCCTTACCATTGCTAGATGCACTGGAATTACCACATGCAGCTAATGTGCCCAAAGACATTGCTGCCATAGCAGTTACTGCAATTGTTGACTTCAACACTCGATTCATCATCGAATCCTCCTCCCGATATGTCTCCACCATATCGATATCTTTCCGCTATAATCTTCTGCGATTACAAGCACCGTAAAACGGATAATACCATTATGCACTACATTTTTATTTTGCAAACGTTGTCAGAAACGTGTTGCAAAAACTTTGTATTTTCGTATCTATGTCACCCGTTCTACTCAAAACAGCATAAATAATGCGGTCTCCAACCATCAGGTCACAAGACCGCATATGCAATCGTTCGCTAAATACTTGCTCTTATAGTAATCCTAGCGCAATCATCATCAGCAAACTCGATATAGTAATACCAATCCAACATACAGCGCCCAAAAGCAGTGGTTTTCCGCCAGTCTTAATCAGATGAACTATATCGCTGTTCAAGCCAATCGCAGCCATCGCCATAATCACAAAGAACTTAGACAGCTCTTTGAGCAGGTTAAATGATTCAGGAGCAACACCCATGAATCCTGCAAGAGTGGTAATAAGAGATGCCACAATAAACCAGAGAATAAACTGTGGGAAGGCGCGCTTTAAGGAAAAAGTAGACTTCGACTCACTACCCTCTTGCGCAGCTTGTTTTGCGTTGCACGAGAATAGCCAAAACTAAGGTGATAGGAATAATGGCTAGAGTACGAGTGAGCTTCACGGTAACAGCTTTATCTAAAGTCGCAGATCCCAAACGCCACATAGTGTCCCACGTAGCCGCTGCAGCTGTAACAGACGAAGTATCGTTGACTGCCGTTCCAGAGAAAATACCGAAAACCTCTCCCGAGGTCGTACTCATACCGCACGCCATACCCAGCAGCGGGAAGAGCAAAGCAGCAATAACGTTAAAAAGAAAAATAACAGAAATTGATTGTGCTACTTCTTCATCACGCGCTTTAATAACGGGAGCTGTGGCAGCAATTGCCGAACCTCCGCAAATAGAGGAGCCTACACCAATCAAAGTGGCTGTATTAGAGGTCATTCGTAGCGCTTTACTCATCAGCCATGCCAAAACGAGAGCAACCGTAATCGTTACTACAATAATAGGCAAAGACTGCCATCCAGTTTGAGCAACAACAGCAAGATTTAATCCAAAACCAAGAAGAGCTACCGCTGTTTGCAGAACGTATTTCGAGGTAAAAACTAATACCGGATGCTGCAGCGCCCTTCTTTTCCATGCTAAAGCAATAAGCATTCCGAGCAATATTGCAAAAATAGGTTCGCCAATTTCTGGCAGAAACTTGCCTAAAACCCACGCAGCAAGACCAATCACCAAACTTATTGCTATACCTGGCGCTAGATTTACACATTTTTTCACAAAAGTATTCATATCTACCAGTAACTTTCTCTCATCTCTCACTTTCCATCATAGTATTTTCGTGGGATATGCGAGCAGATAAGTGATATGAATAAAGTTTTGCAGACAACTTTGCAGAACTTTAGCGCGCTCGAGGATGCGATAAAATATAGCTTTCTATAAGTGTTTGCGGGGAAACATGCGTATAGATTTGCGTTGTGGTAACCGATGCGTGACCTAGTAATTCCTGTACTGTACGCACGTCTGCTCCCCCTTGAATAAGATGCGTAGCACACGAATGACGCAGCGTATGCGGATGAATATCTTTATGTACCTGAGCTAGAGCCGCATAGTGTTTAACGATTTCCCACACGCTTTGACGGGATAACCTTTTACCTCGTTTATTGAGAAAAACTGCGCGCTGCTCTATGCCTGTTTTAGATTTCAGCGCTAACTGTTCACGCCCAGTTGCAAGATACTCACTGAGCGCTTCACAGGCATATGATCCTAACGGTACGAGGCGTTGTTTATCACCTTTTCCGAGTAAACGAGCCACACGATCGTTAAGATCGAGATCAGTTAAATCTAAACCAACAGTTTCGGTAACACGTGCAGCTGAGGCGTACATAAACCCAAAAAGTGCGCGGTCACGGATACTAACCGGATCACCCGTTTGCGCTGACTGAGCTGCAACGTCGATTGTGCGAGATACTTCATCGATAGTGAGAACGTCCGGCAAGGAACTGCCTACTTTTCGGCGCTTTTACTCCTTGAGAAACATCTGCAGGAACAATACCTTCTGCGCTGAGGAACTTATGAAATTCATGGATAGAGGGCTAAAGATCGCGCAATACTTCGAGCGCTCATGCCACTGAGAGGTGATAAATTGCTCTATATCTTCACGGTGAATTTCTTCCGCTTTTTCGATGCCTCGCGATGTAAGCCACGTTATATATTTATTGAGATCTGATTGATAGGCGCTAACTGTTGCGGGCGATAAACCGCGTTCCACGCCAATATGAACGCTAAATTGTTCGATCTGCTGCCCAAAACTCATATGTGCTACTCTACACGAAACCTCCGCGCAGAAAACTGTGCGGAGGTTTCGTTTACTTACAGGTTAAGCCAAGTAATTCTTGAGTGTTACTTAAGCCTCAACTGGAGCGTTCACATCAGCTGGAAGAGCTGCCTTTGCCTGCTCCACAATTGCCTTGAAGGTTTCTGCATCGCTTACAGCGAGCTCTGCCAATGCACGGCGATCGAGTTCGATGCCTGCAAGGCGAAGACCCTGGATGAAGCGGTTGTATGTAATGCCTTCAGCACGAACTGCAACATTAATACGGGTAATCCACAGCTTGCGGAAGTCACCCTTGCGAGCCTTACGGTCGCGGAAGTTGTAGTTAAATGAGTGAAGGAGCTGTTCCTTTGCCTTACGGTAAAGGCGGGAACGCTGACCGCGGTAACCGCTAGCGCGTTCGAGAACAACACGACGCTTCTTGTGAGCATTAACTGCGCGCTTTACACGTGCCATAGTATTTCCTCTGCTTTCTAAAAAATCCTAATCCAGCACGCGCTTACTTAGCGATCATGCTCTTGAGCTTCTTGCTCTGTGCTGGTGCGAGTACCTGGTCTGCCTTCAAAGCACGACGCTTACGTGCGCTCTTGTGCTCCAAGTTGTGGCGCATTGCAGAACCTGCCTGCATGAGCTTACCGGAACCAGTCACGCGGATTCGCTTAGATGCAGCGGAGTTACTTTTTCATCTTAGGCATTGCTGCCCTCCTGCTTTGTCGTCTTCTGGGAAGAAGTCTTGTTCGCAGTTGCGTCTGCCAGCTTGCTTTCTGCTTCAGCCACAGCTTGTGTCTGAGCTTCACGCTTCGCGTTCAGACGAGCGGCTTGACGTGCTTGACGCTCTGCACGAGACTCTGCACCACGTCGGCGCTGCTCAGACTGAGTCTGAACTTTCTTGCCCTTTGGTGCGAGCACCATGATAATGTTGCGACCATCCTGACGAGGACGTGATTCAATGGAGCCAGACTCCTGAACTTCGTCAGCCAAACGCTGTGAAGTTCCACGCTCCAACTGGACGAGACTGCTCACGTCCACGAAGCATAATAGTGACTTTCACTTTGTCGCCACCATTAAGGAATCGCTCAACGTGACCCTTCTTCACTTCAAAATCATGATCGTCAATCTTAAGGCGGAAACGAATCTCCTTAACCTCAGCAGTGCTTTGGTTGCGGCGTGCTTCGCGAGCCTTAATCTTTTCGTTGTACTTGTACTTACCATAGTCGATGAGTTTAGCCACCGGTGGCTTTGCATTAGGTGCAACTTCAACCAAATCCAAATTTGCTTCGCGAGCAAGATTGAGAGCGACTGAAGTGGCAACAACGCCCACCTGTTCACCCTTAGGGCCAATCAGGCGCAGCTGTGGTGTGCGAATTTCATCGTTAATACGCGGTTCAGTGATGATGTCTCCATTCGTAAAAACTATGCGTGGGTACATCCCAGAGACCCCGTGTCATCAGCTGCATACAGATGCGGCATATAAATTCTTGTAAAGAATCCGATGCTCTTAGTAGCACCTGCGTGCAGTGCGACCTAAGTCTGAACCCGAAGTCACAAAAAACTTCCAGGTGGGAAATTCCACTTTCTTGATTTCTCAAGCCTTGATAATATTACCATAGGCCTAGACAAAAGCAGATGCTCCTGCCCTCTCGCGCTTAGCAAGACAACAGGAGCATCGTAGAGCTGTTACTTCTTAGGCTCATCCTTCTTTGGTTTCTTCTTTAAACCAAGGGTTTGCATGGCCTCTTTCGTGTATTTCTTAGCTTCCCTCACGATAATAGTGAGGGCGCTCCAAATTCTCCTGCTCAACGTAATGATTATGCGCCCAGTGCTCGTTGTGGGCGTGTGAACCATGGAAGTGATCTGGATACACAGGTTGCGTACCACCGAATGGTCGAGGAGTTTTTGCTGCCTTAATCTGGTTACGGTTTGTTGCATCCATAACTGCAATTGAGGCACAACTTCTTCTTCCACAGCACCCGAGGTGCGGCTAGCCATCCAGCGAGGCAAGGCTTCTGCAATACGCGATACGATCCAGCACACAATAAAGTAGACAACGGCTGCAACAGTCAGCGTCTGCAAAATATTGAAGTACATGGAGCCAAGTCGGCGAGATTCCTGCAACAAATCGGTGTACAGAATAATCGAACCTAAAGCGGTATCCTTTAAAGCAACCACAAGCTGTGTAACCGTTGCTGGCAACATAGCGTAAATAGCCTGAGGGCACTTCAATGCTCATAAGCGACTGAGTGCGTGTTAAGCCCAAAGCCAAAGATGCTTCGCGCTGACCGCCTGGCAGATTTCCCTACACCCGAGCGTACAAGCTCTGCGATAACGGAACCGTTATACAAAATCAAAGCGAGCACAACCGAGTAATAGGGACGAGTGCTTAATGCCGATGCCGGCGAACCAACGCCAGAAGAAGACCATCATAATAAGCACTGGAACTGCACGGCAGAACTCAACGATCAGACCGGCGATGGAGCGCAAAAATAACGTTTGGCAACAAAGCGCAGCACACAAAGAACAAAGCCAAAAATAAGCGAGCCAATAATACCGGTAACCGAAGCGCCCAAAGTAAGGCCCAAACCTGGCAGATAGAAATCCGTCCATGCTTCGAGTTCCAAAGCTGGCTGCCACAGCTGCCAGGACAGCTGGTTTTCACCCTGAGGAGGGTTATGCAGTCGCATCAAAATGGAGACGGCGAACAGTGCAATAAGAACAATAGCCACCCAGTTGAGGATGCGAATACGGCGACGACCGCGTGGACCTGGCTCGTCGAAAAGCAGTTTTGTAGAAGTATCTTGATTTTTCATCGACGCACCGCCAATCTGTTAGACAAATATGTGGTGAGCAAACCAATAGGAATAATCAAAATGAGATAGCCAATCGCAAAAATAAGGAAGATAGCAATAATATGCTGCGAATGGAACTCAATCATGCTGCTCATTAAACTCGATGTTTCTGTAGCTACAGACGCTGCAGCCGCTACAGTGGAGTTCTTGAGCAAAGCAATCAAAGTATTTCCTAAAGGCGCCACGGAACCGCGGATAGCCTGAGGCAAAATAATCTGCGTTGCAGACTGCATAAAGGTGAGACCGAGCGCACGCGATGCTTCTGCCTGACCAACCGGCACAGTATTAATACCGCTGCGCAAAGATTCACACACGAATGCAGCCGTATACACACCCAAACCAACCACAGACAACCAGAAGAAGTTAATAGCGAAGGTGTCGGAGAAGCTCACCTTGAGCTGACCGAACACACCCAAAACCATAAACACCATAATGATGGTCAGCGGCATATTCTTAAAGAATTCGGTATATCCTGCTGCGAAACCGCGCAAGGACGAGATTGGGCTAATACGCATCATAATAAGCAAAAACACCCAAAATTGTGGCGATAACAGCCGACCAGAAGGTGAGTTTAATATTCACCCAGAAAGCGCCGACGACATCGTATTCAGTGAACAGATTAAGAACGTCGTTCATTACTTTCCCTCCCCTTCAGTTGCTTTTGGTGGATTATATTCCTTATCTGGAGAGAAACCAGTGCCACGAGTGTTATCTTCAATAGCTTTCTGCCATGCACCCGAGCTAACCATTTCTTTAATAGCAGCGTTAATTTGCTGAGCCAAACCGGTGTTGCCCTTGTGAATACCCACACCATAATGTTCCTGAGTAAACGGTGCGTTCACGAGCTTGAGGCGGCCGCGAGAGTTAGCAGCCAAACCAGCCAAAATAATATTATCGGTGGTTACGGCGTCTACAATACCCGAGAACAAAGCGGTTGCGCACTCAGCATAACCTGGCTGTTCCATCAGCTGAACTTTATCGGAATACTTTTTCCTTAATAACAACAGCCGAGGTTGAACCTGTTACCGAGCATAAACGCTTACCGTTCAAATCGTTCGGTCCTTTAATCGTGGTGTTATCGGAACGCACAAGCAGATCCTGACCAGCAACTAAATACGGTCCAGCAAAATCAACGGTTTTCTTACGATCATCAGTAATAGAATACGAAGCCAAAATCATGTCGACATCGTTATTTTGCAGCATAGCTTCACGCTGTTTTGATGGAGCTTCTTTCCATTCAATCTGATAATCTTCATAGCCCATGTAGTTGGCAATATAGCGTGCCACAGACACATCGAAACCTGTGTATGTGCCGCCCTTCTTAAAACCAACACCTGGCTGATCGAACTTAATACCGATAGTAATTTTACGGTCATCGCTGCTGGAGGAAGAACCGCATGCAGCAAGTGACGACACACTGGCAACAGCTAAAACAGTTGCCAGAGCTTTATGCATAAATTTCTTCATGACTTCTGCCCTCTTAATGCTTAAGAATCTTAGACAGGAAGTCCTTTGCACGAGCTGTTTGAGGATTTTCGAAGAACTCTTCAGGCGTGCCTGCTTCAAAAATCTTGCCGTCTGCCATAAAGACAATATTGTCGGCAACCTTGCGAGCGAAGCCCATTTCGTGGGTAACGCAGATCATAGTCATACCTTCGTGTGCCAGCTCGGTCATGGTGTCGAGAACTTCATTAACCATTTCAGGATCTAATGCAGAAGTTGGCTCATCGAACAACATGACCTTTGGATGCATAGCCAAAGCGCGCGCAATTGCTACACGCTGCTGCTGACCACCCGAAAGCTGTGCAGGCATTTTCGCTGCCTGGGAATCAACGCCTACACGTGCAAGCAACTCCATAGCTTCATCTTCAGCTTCTTGCTTAGCAATATGACGTACCTTCATAGGAGCCAAAGCGACGTTCTGCAGAATAGTCTTATTCGCGAACAAATTAAACTGCTGGAATACCATACCCACTTCTGCTCGAAGATTAGCCAAATCTCTGCCTTCTTCTGGAAGAGGTTCACCATCAATACGAATAACACCTGAGTCGATGGTTTCCAAGCGGTTAATAGTGCGACACATAGTTGATTTACCAGAACCAGATGATCCTCAAAACCACCATTACTTGACCCTTGCCTACCTTAAGATTGATATTCTTAAGTACATGCAAATCACCGTAATGCTTCTCTACATGGCTGAGTTCAACAAGTGGATTTTCAATATTCTCGCCAACATGAACGCTTTTGGCAGCCATATATCCTCCTTAATTCTTCTTTATCTCAACATGTAAAACGCTATTTTATACACGGGCTGTTATCTTACAAGAATTTTTATGTAACGATTATGTTACCTAGCTCATCTGCTATTGCACACGATGAGTACGCATCCGTCCTGTTCTACAACGCCGAACAGCGCATTTTTACTCACGAAAGCCGCTGTTGCGCACGTTGCGCGCGAACGTACATGCGCGGCTGTGAAAAAAATCACCAAAATCAATGTCCAAAAACAGCTGCTTGGCATAACACGTACCTATCCGTCATGCCAAGCAGCAAAAAAGAAAGTAGAAAAGTAAAAAAGCACGCGAAGAAAGCAGAAAAAGCGCTATGTACTATCTCGCGCTATCTTTTACTATCCTGCGCTATCTCAGCAATCAGCTCTCGCCCTGAAGTACGAGCTCAATCAAATCGCCATATCCTTTTTCTTCCAAATCCTCAAGCGGAATAAACTCCAAGGAAGCGGAGTTCATGCAGTAACGCAGCCCTCCCATATCCTGGCACCGTCAGTAAAAACGTGTCCCAAATGAATGTCTGAATCTTTTGCACGCACTTCATGCGCGGACGACCAAAGAGCGAGTAATCAGCAACTTCAACAAGATCGTCGTTATTAATTGGCTTACTAAACGACGGCCAACCACAACCGGAATCAAACTTTGTTGACGACACAAACAGCGGTTTGCGCGAAACAATATCAACATAAATTCCCGGTTCAAAAAGTGCGGTCATAAGTATTCGCAAAAGGTCGCTCAGTGTCTGCGTTTTGCGTAACTGCATAACTCAAATTGCTTAGCTGCCAAATGCGCTCAATATATTTCTGTCGCTGAGGAACACGCAACATGGCTTGCACAGAAACATGACAGTATCCTTGAGGATTCTTGTCAAGATAATCTTGATGATAGTCTTCAGCAGCATAAAAGTTCTGCAGAGGAACAACCTCAACTGCGCATTCCTTGCCGGAGAGCTGCTCCCGAGCTTCTAACTGAGCGATAGCGGTGCGAAAAAAACGTCTTTCTGCTCTTGCTGCTGTTCATCGCTACCATACAGATACAAGCCTGAACGATATTGAGCACCAACATCATTCCCTTGACGGTTTACACTCCATGGATCAATCACGTCGAGGAATAACAGGGTAAGCACGCGCAAACTAACGAAGTCAGGATTGTAGAGAACTTCAACAGTTTCAGCTGCTCCCGTAGCGCCTGAACAGACCTGTTCATAGCTCGGGTTCACAACACTTGAGTTTGCGTATCCAACACGGGTCGTTATAACTCCTGAACTTTCTTGAAGTATTCCTCCAAACCCCAGAAACACCGCCTGCAAAATAAGCCACCCGCGAGTTTGCATCGTCATTGCTTGCTACTGTATTTGCTTCATTACTCATACGCCCACAGTATATTAGACATATGAGCATTTCTAGCAATAAGCAGTCAAGTTTCCGTAGAGCTAAAAAAAGCAGTTATTTTTTTGGCGCAGGTGAGTATTTCGATGAAATGCCTTTTATTCCAGCGGATGCTTATGTTATTGCTGCTGACGGCGGCTACGACCACGTAACAGCTTTAGGCGTTACTCCTCACGCTTTTATTGGAGATATGGATTCAGTTGTCGATGATTATTCTGTTTCTGCTTCTACACGCATGATTGAATTGCCTGCAGAGAAAGATGACTCCGATATGATGGCTGCTGTGCGTTACGCTTGGCAGCTCGGCATTCGTAGTTTCGAATTTTACGGCGTTTTTGGCGGTCGGATGGACCACAGTTTTGCAAACATTCAGTTGGCCGCAAAAATTGCAGCGCATGGCGGGATTGCTTTTATGCATGCTGACCATATGATTTGCACTGTTATTACTGACTCTGTTTTGCGTTTTCCTGCAGGATATGTTGCGAGTAAGCGACCGCTGTCTGTTTTTTCGTATTCCAGCACCTGTGCTCATGTGTCGTTAGAAGGTTTGAAATACACTCTTGATGACGTTGAAATGAGCAGTATTAATCCTGTAGGATTGAGTAACGAATTTTTACCTGATACTCCTGCTTTGATTGCTGTTGATGGTGGATCGCTCGTTATTATGTATCCGAGTGAGGCACCATCTCCTCTCGTAGATAGTCATGTGATAGAGGACGGCGATTTCGGAGCAGTGCAGACACAGAAGTCTGAACATTTGAATATACAGACAGTTTCAACACCTCGCCGAGGTAAGCACGCAGCGTAAAACTATGCGACACGATTCACTCAGTACATAGCGCACATTAAAATAAAACACGTTGGCAATAAGCCTCGTTTCGTGATGTATATAACAGAATATAAATCACGGCACAGTTATAAGGAAGTATTAAATGACAGTAAAGATTGGTATTAACGGTTTCGGCCGTATCGGTCGTCTCGCATTCCGTCGTATTCTCGAGCTTCAGAACCGTGGCGGTGCAGCTGGTGACATCGATGTTGCAGCAATCAACGATTTGACCACCCCATCCATGCTCGCTTACCTGCTCAAGTACGACAGCAGCCAAGGTCCATTCAAGCATGACGATGGCACTGCATATGAGATTTCCGCAACTGACACTGCTCTCGTGGTTGACGGTAAGGAATATCCAGTATACGCAGAGCGCGATGCTAAGGATATCCCGTGGGTGAAGAATGATGGTGTTGAGTACGTTCTTGAGTGCACCGGCTTCTACACCTCTGCTGAGAAGTCCCAGGCTCACTTGGATGCAGGCGCTAAGAAGGTTCTTATCTCCGCTCCTGCTAAGGACGACACCACTCCTACCGTTGTATACGGTGTAAACCACGACATCTTGACCCCAGCAGATGCAATTGTTTCCGCAGGTTCTTGCACCACCAACTCTATGGCTGCAATGGTTAAGCTTCTCGATGAGAAGTGGGGCATCGAAGTTGGCTTCATGACCACTATTCACGCATACACCGGTACTCAGATGATCCTCGATGGTCCTCGCAACAAGAGCGGTCGTAACAACCGCGCAGCTGCTGTGAACACCATTCCTCACAGCACTGGTGCAGCTAAGGCTATTGGTAAGGTTGTTCCTTCCGTAGACGGCAAGCTCCAGGGTCACGCACAGCGCGTTCAGGTTCCAGATGGATCCATCACTGAGCTCACCACTCAGCTTCGCGAGAAAGTAACTGCTGACGAGATCAACGCAGCATTCAAGGAAGCATTCTCCGACACTGAGTACTACGGCTACAATGCAGACGGCATTGTATCTTCTGACATTATCGGCGACACTCACGGTGGCGTATTCGATCCAACTCAGACCGTAGTAAACACTGCTGGCGACAAGCAGCTCGTTCAGACCGTAGCATTCTACGACAACGAGTACGGCTTCACCTGCAACATGATTCGTACTCTTTTGCACTTCGCTGAGATTAACGAGTAAATATTGCAAAAGCGTTATTGGTGAGCATATAGCTTATGTATAACGTTTATTGATTTATATTGATTTATTGAGACCTCCTTCTTTTGCTCTTGAGCAGATGAAGGAGGTTTTCTTTGCTGGGAAGCACAACCCTGGATTGGTATGGAATCGGATATTGGAATCAGATATGGGATTGGTTGCTGCTGGAATTACTTTTTCTGGTTCGTTCGATTTACCGGGGTTTTGTAGGTTTTGTAGATTGTAGGTGCGTGGAAGTTGTGGGCAGCACAACGCTGACAACATGTGCGCTCGAAAAAAACCCTCTCAATTCTCGCTCGCGACTACGTAGAAGTTGCAAGCGCCGAGCGCTAACAACGCACACGCGCACTTTTAAGAGTGATTAAAGTCCTCATACATGCGTGGATCGTGAAGTGCTAGTGCAAAGCATATTTTCACGAACCAACCAAGCACTCCGACCTGCCACAGGAATCCAAAGAATAAAACACCCACTAAAATCACACGCACTGTATCAGCTTTGCTTTCTCTCAGATGTAGTGAAGCAAAAGTCCCATCAGCATCACACTAGCCAGTAATCACTTCCCCATATCACGTAAGTCAACACCGTTAACTTGCTTTCTCATATTTTCGTCTCACAATGTGTCAAATGTGCAATTTATCACAGTCGTTCACTGTCCTAAAGGTGAAACGAACGAACAAACATATAGCCTTTCCCTATAATCAGCTATTTTTTTCATGCTTCGAAACCCGTTCGAAATCTAACACGAATAAAGATATATATACAGCACAAAACGAACATATCATATGTTCATTTCCAGCAATATCCCCATATTGGTTTTCTTTCCCAGAAAAACTAATTTCAATCGTTTGACATCAATCGTTTGAATGCTTAGTATAAAGTCTGTTCGGGCTTTTAGTACAAGTGTTCACACTCGCTAAAATGAAACAGAAACGAAAGCGAAAAATGAAACAACGTAGTTTACCCATGTGGAAAAAAATCCGTCCTACTTGCAAAATTCGGCCGGCATTTTCCTGTTCTTCTGCGCCTATGGAATTTGGTGGTCATTCTTCCGTATTTGGTTAAAGGAGAGTGTTCATCTCAGCGCAACCGAAGTTGGTCAGATTTACTCTACCAACTCATTAGTCACCCTTATCCTTCTCCTTGTGTACGGTGCAGTTCAAGACCAGTTGGGTATTCGTCGTCATCTTATTATTGCAGTATCCACTATTGCAGCACTTATTGAATCGTTCGTCACCTTCATCTATGCGCCTATGTTGAGCACCCCTGGAGCGGTACGTTTTATTGGTATTCTTGTGGGCGCTGTAGTACTATCCGCAGGCTTTATTGCTGGTGGCTCGCTCGTCGAGGCAATCGGCGAAAAATGCTCACGTAAATTCAACTTTGTATTCGGTCAAACCCGCGCATGGGGGTTCATTAGGCTATGCTATCGTAGCTCTTTTTGCTGGCGTAGCTTCCACCATTCATCCATTACTTATTTTTCTGGTTAGGATCATTCTTTTGCAGTAGGCGTTTTGGCTATTTACACCTTCTGGATTCCACAAGAACAGCGCGAACTTATGCATCAGGAAGCAGGCTCAACATCGCAGGCTGCTACTACCCCATCTTTGCATGATATTTTTAGGGCGTTCTGCGCATGCCAGAAGTATGGATTATTATGGCCTTCATGCTGTTCACGAACTCTTTCTATAACGTTTTCGACCAGCAAATGTTCCCTTCCTACTATGTTGATCAGTTCTCTGATTCTGTTGTGGGAACGAATACATATGCTGTTATTAACGGCGTTCAGGTGTTCTTAGAAGCAGCGTGCATGGCTTTGGCTCCAATCATTATGGAAAAAATTGGCGTGCGTAACTCTCTGCTTTTTAGGGCGGTTTCGTTATGTTTTGCTCGCATTGGTCTTGTTCTTCTTATGGGAAATAACATTTATCTGCTCTCTGCAGACCGCATGATGCACGCTTTGCAGATGTCATTTACAGTTTTGCCTGCTATGCGCTACTTCACTTTGCATTACAACACGAAGATGTCTGCTACGCTCTACTTGGTTGGTTTCCAGTTTGCTTCTCAGGGCGGTCAGATTATCTTCTCTACCCCGTTGGGTTACTTGCTCGATAGCACAGGCAGCACCACTACTTTTATGGTTATGACAGCTATTACCTTTATAGCGTTCGTTTACGGCTTGATTATTATTAAGAAAGATACTCAGGACGTTGATGGAGACCCTCTGAAGAAGCATATTAACAAGGGCATGACTGCTCAGATGGCTTCTTCTGAGCAGCTTGATTAACAGCTTGATTGGCTAAAAGTATTTGATTATGGGCGTTATTCCTCGATTCAGAAGGGATGACACCCATAATCAATATAAGAAACTGTGCGGGACGCGACTCACCCATGTGAAGGTTTTCAGTGCCATGTATCATGCAAAAGGATATTCAAGCAGACTCGTAACGAGTCTGACCAGAAGCGCCAGTTCAACGAAGAGACAAGCCTTGTAAGGATAGATTCAATGACGACAATGAAAGAGATTTCACAGATTGCAGGTGTTTCCATCTCTACCGTCTCGCTGGTTTTGAATAATCGTGATTCTGGACGTATCAAACCTGCTATCGCGGAAAAAAATCCGAAAGATTGCCAAAGATCTCGGCTACTCTCCTAACCTGATGGCGCGCGGATTGCGCACCAGCCAAACGCATATTTTAGGCTTCCTCAGCGAAGAGGTAGCAACCACACCCTATGCAGGTCTTATGATTTTAGGCGCTCAAGATGCCGCCAGCAAGTATGGATATGTGATTGTGACCGTGTCTGACGGACGGAGCATCAAACGAAGAAACAGAGATAACTGCTCTTCAACGTTATGGTGTAGATGGATTCTTTATTGCTAAAATGTCGAATCGCCGAGCAACCGTTCCGGATAGTCTACGCGATTATCATACGATTTTGGTTAATGCTACCGATGCTATGAGCGATTCAACTGCACAGAAAGATTCTTTTGCTTCTGTGCACCGCACTGGCATAGTTCCAGATGAAGTTTCTATTGGTTACGATGCCACAAAGCATTTGATTGCCGCAGGTTGCACGCGCATTGCCTATATTGGTTGTGAAGAGCCTATGCTTGCTGAAGGTTTACGATTAGAAGGATATAAAAAGGCTCTGCATGAAGCAGGACTTCCTTTTGATAAGGATTTAGCTATTCAAGTGCATCACAACGACGATGCATTAAGTAAAGTACGCGCCTTGATGGATACGCACAAGCCTGACGGATTCTTCTGCTTTTAATGATGCACGCGCTTGGTACGTGTATGACACTGCTGCACGTAAAGGCCTGACAATTGGTAAAGATATACAGGTGGTGGGTGTGGATAACCACCGCGTTTTAGCAGAAACTCTTTCTCCCCGACTTTCTACTGTGGAGCTTCCTCACTACGAAATGGGATATTGGGCAGCTTGCAAGCTGATTAGTTTAATCGAAAATAAAGATCCGCGTAGTTTTGAGCTACCTGAGACCACTGCTCCCCTGCCAGCTTTATCAAGTAATGGAGATGTAACTATTCACTGCACTCTAGTAGAGAAAAACTCAGTATACACACAGGAATAACAGTCCATTTTTTGAGATACAAGAAAATTTCCGTTCATTATTCGGAAAACTTTGTCAATCGTTTGACGTCAAACGTTTGACGCTATAACATATAAGATTGTTAGCTCATTGAACAAAGATGATCGTTCGCTAATAAAACAGAAATGAGAGTTACATGGAACACAGTCGTTTTAAGGTATGGAATAATCCTTCCTATTTACAAAGTTCTTTTGGCATTTTTATGTTCTTCTGCTCATGGGGCATCTGGTGGTCATTCTTCCAGCGTTGGCTCAATACCATTGGACTCAATGGAGCTGAAGTTGGTCAAATCTATTCCATCAATTCTTTAGCGACACTAATTATTATGTTTGCTTACGGCGCTATTCAAGACCAGTTAGGTATTAAGCGCCATCTTGCAATTGCAATTTCTGCTATTGCAGCTTTAGTAGATCCATTCGTTCACTTCATCTACGCTCCTATGATTCAAGCTGGCGGATCAGTTCGTTTCATTGGCGCTCTGTTGGGATCTGTTGTCTTATCTGCGGGCTTTATGGCTGGTTGCTCTCTTATTGAAGCATTAACCGAACGTTACTCCCGTAAGTTTGATTTCGAATTTGGACAGTCCCGCGCATGGGGTTCATTCGGTTACGCTATTGTTGCTTTAGTAGCAGGTCACATCTTTAACATCAATCCAATGATTAACTTCTGGGTTGGTTCTGCATTCGGTCTGGCAATGCTTGCTATTTACGCTTTCTGGGTTCCATCTCAGCAGAAAGAAGCGCTATCTGGCAATCAAGATAATGAAGCAGCTCCAAGCAATCCTTCTATAAAAGATATGCTTTCCGTCTTAACTATGCCAACCTTGTGGTTGCTCATCGTCTTTATGCTGCTGACTAACACGTTCTATACGGTTTTCGATCAGCAGATGTTCCCAACCTACTACACCAACCTGTTCCCAACCGAAGAAATCGGTAATAACACCTACTCCACACTCAACGGTATTCAGGTATTCATGGAATCCGCCATGATGGGTGTTGTGCCAATTATTATGCGCAAAATTGGCGTGCGTAATGCACTCCTGTGCGGCGCTTTCATTATGTTTGCTCGTATCGGTTTGTGCGGCATCTTCCACGACCCTATTTCTATCTCTATCGTCAAGATGTTCCACTCTATTGAAGTGCCTCTGTTTGTGTTGCCAACCTTCCGCTACTTCACCTTGCACTTCGATACGAAGCTGTCTGCAACTCTCTACATGGTTGGTTTTCCAGGTGGCTTCTCAAGTTGGTCAGGTTATTTTCTCCACGCCATTGGGCGCATTACACGATGCTCTGGGCGACCGCACAACCTTCTTAACAATCTCTGCCATCGTTTTGGCTGCACTCATTTATGGTTTCTTCATCTTGAAGAAGGATGATCAAGAGGTTGGCGGAGATCCGTTCTACACCGATAAGCAGCTCAAAGCTATGCAGACCGCATAAACGCATATCCATTTCACTGTTGAAAGATACAATCATGACAAACTTTATTCCTGACGAGCCAGTTATTCATACTACTGCGCAGCATGACGAAGAACTAGCACGCGCTGAACAAGCAGTTGCTCAACTTGCCGAAAGCCGTAATAACCGCTGGTATCCTCGTTTCCATATCGCTTCTAACGGCGGTTGGATTAACGATCCTAATGGTTTGTGCTTCTATAAGGGTCGCTGGCATGTGTTCTATCAGCTTCACCCTTATGGCACGCAGTGAGGGCCAATGCACTGAGGGTCATGTTTCTTCTGCTGATATGCTCACCTGGCAGCGCGAACCTATTGCTTTCGCCCCAAGTCTTGAAGAAGAAAAAGACGGCGTTTTCTCCGGCTCTGCAGTGATTGGCGATGATGGAGAAATTAACTCTACTACACCGGACATCGTTGGGCAAATGGAGCAGATAATACGGGTGGCGATTGGCAGGTGCAGATGCTTGCACAGCCAAATGATGATGGATTAAAAAGCTTTTACAAAGCGCGGCATGATTATTGACTGCCCAACTGATCAAGTTGACCACCATTACCGCGATCCTAAGGTATGGAAAACAGGAGATACCTGGTACATGACCTTTGGCGTCTCCTCGGCAGACAAACGTGGTCAAATGTGGCTCTTCACCTCTGATGATATGGTTCATTGGACCTATGATCGCGTTCTATTCGAACATCCTGATAAGAACGTCTTTATGCTCGAATGCCCTGACTTCTTCCCTCTTATCGATAAAGACGGTAACGAGAAGTGGGTTATTGGCTTCTCTGCTATGGGCGCTAAAGCAAACGGTTATATGAACCGCAACGTAAATAATGCTGGTTATATGATTGGAACATGGAAGCCAGGCGAATCCTTTAAGCCTGAAACTGAGTTCCGTTTGTGGGATTGGGGTCACAATTATTACGCTCCACAATCTTTCAATGACGGTTCACGTCAGCTTATGTACGGTTGGATGAGTCCATTCGAACAGCCTATTCCCATGCAGGCTGACGGCTGGTGCGGTAATTTAACTCTTCCCCGTGAGATTACCTTGGGTGCTGATGGAGATGTGCATACTGCTCCTGCCGCAGAAATGCTGGGATTACGTAGCGCTACTCAGGATTGGGGTTCAGTAAGCGTTTCTCACAATTCTGTGCTTCGCCTTGAGCGTGACGCTCAGTGTGTGGAACTTGAGCTAAGCATTGATTTGACTTCTACTTCTGCAGAACGTACCGGTGTGCGCGTACACGCTACAGAAGACGGCTCCTTCACTTATATTGCGTATGATCAGCAGACCAAGCGCGTCGTTATTGACCGTCAGACTGCTTATGCAGGAGACCGCGGATACCGCGCAGCACCTGTTAGCGATGCTGAAGTGTCAACTGGTCGTTTAGATTTGCGCATTTTCGTTGATCGCGGTTGCGTAGAAGTTTATGTCAATGGCGGTAAACAGGTTCTGAGCTCATACAGTTATGCTGGCGAGGGTGAGCGTGCAGTTGAATTGGTCAGCGAATCAGGGTCTACATCCTATTCCTCTGTTCGAGTACATCAGCTCAAGTCGATTGGCTTAGAGTAGTCGCTCACAAACTAAGTCTTCAGGGTAGTGTTTTTCGCTCGCACTACCCTGATTTTTTTATTCCAATCGCCTGACTAAAGTTAAAAAAACATGGCTAGAAAAAGAAAAATCATGCTTCAGCTGCTACAGCCGCTCTACAAGAACTTGAAAGCGCAGGCATAGCCTACACAACCTACACTTACGAACATAATGCAGATCATATGGCGGATGGTTTCGGTTTAGAAGGAGCAGCTCAACTTGATATTCCTGCTGACCGTATTTATAAAACGCTCCTCGTTGATGTTGGCGAGAAACCTGGCGAACGCATGGTTACTGTTATTGTTCCTGTTACCTGTCATGTTAATCTCAAAGCAGTTGCCTCTACTTTCAGCGCCAAAAAAGCGCATATGGCAGATCCTCAGATGGCTCAACGGAGCACAGGGTATGTTGTAGGAGGTATCTCTCCTTTCGGTCATAAAAATCCTCACGAAACAGTTCTCGATACAAGCGCTAAGCAGCACACTACAATCCTCGTTTCAGGAGGAAAACGCGGACTGAGCATAGAAGTTAAACCAATTGACTTAATCGGTCAGCTTAATGCTAAAATTACAGAAGTTGCCGATCGAGGTAGTCATCCTCGTTAAAACTTAACGAGGATATAACGTACGAAAGAGGTACATATGGCAGGCATTCTCCCCTCTCGAGCAGGACAAGAATACACTATTCATGCCGGAAGCTACACAGCTGTAGTAACTGAGCAGGGTGCGGCATTGGAAAGCTTCACCATAAATGGCAAGGATATTATTGTTCCTTTCGACCCTAACTATCCAGTAAAAGCATGTAGTGGGCAGATTCTTATTCCGTATCCAAACCGTATTGAAGATGGTGATATAGCTTCGAGGGTAAGGATTACTCCTTCCCTATTGACGAGCACTGAACGTCATAACTCTATTCACGGTCTGGGGGTATCGCTATCCATGGAAGTTAGAGGCATTATCTACTTCGAGCGTAAGTCTAAGCTGGCGTACCCCAAACTTGGCATCATATCCATTTGATTTGCTCGTTACAGTTACCTACACTGTTCACGCTGATGACGGATTGCAGTTAAGCGTGAAGCCTTCAATAACGGGGGACACCAATGCTCCATGGGCTTTAGCTACACATCCTTGGTTTGCTAGCGGTTCTGAGGCAGAAACTACCGCCAAGCTAGACGCTGCAAACGGTGAATGCCGTTTGAATCTTCCTGCGCGCACGCATGTTACTGTTAATGACCGTCTTTTGCCAACAGGTTTAGAAGCTGTTGACGGAACTCGTTACGATCTGCGCGAGGGGAACCCTCTGGGCATTCAATCCTTTGATGATGCATGGACAGATCTTGACTATGCGGCTGATGGCTCAGTTCAGGCTGTATTTACGCGACCAGATGGCATTGAAGTGCTTATTACCGGCGATGAGACCATTACGTCCTTCCAGGTGTGCAATGGTTTTGGTTGGGAAGCATCGCACAAACCTGCAGGTGTTGCCATCGAACCTCAAACGGCATATGCGAATGCGTTTAAGAGCGGCAAAGATGTGATTGTGATTGAACCTGGACGCAGTAGCCGCACAACTATCTCTTATGCAGCTCGAGAAGTGAAGTAAAGTTCACGCACGCTTTGTATGCCATATGCTCAGCCAGTCTTGAGTATATGGCATACTCTATAAAGTAAATTTACAAGTAAAAGGAGTTTACCATGGGTAAGCGCGGACGTATGCGTCGTGAACGCCGTAAGAAGGCTGCAAACCACGGCAAGAGGCCAAATGCATAAGCCTCGTTGATTTTTTTCAACGTAGCATATACTTTACGGGGATTATCTCTTTCGAGATAGTTCCCGTTGCTTTTTAGCTCTGCAGGCGGTTAGTTGGGCTTAGTTGCTTGCGATTGACTGCCGTAGGATCTGGCGCATTGGCCGGAGTATTGTAGGATTGTGCTGCAAGAACCGGCTTATTTCTCTGATAACAGGTAGCGCGAGTGGTCATATTAGGGTACTTCATGATTTGCGCACGAACGCGGGGCGTGTCCGTTTTTGTGTAAAATGATTTTTGTTGGATTTGGCTCACTGGAGCAGGGGCTTGATTATGTAACTTAGTGTAAGTGACATGGTCTTTCAGCAAGTCATACCTGTGTGTGGCACTTGATGAGCGAGGTTTCTCTGTGGGATATGCGGTTTTGCATGCTCCCAGACATGACACGTTGAACGCGGACTTACTGGGAGCAATGTGCTGCCATGCGACACTCTTAAAGAAGAACAATACCTCTTATAGCTGTATGTGCTGCACGAGAAAAGACGGAAGGTTATGGTGTGCACAGCATACTAGGTAACCTTTTTGATCAACTGTGCGATGAACCAAGATAGCCAAGTCAAGCACAACCTCATTGCGACCAGCCTCAAGACCGAGGGTGTCAGTTTTTTGTGTATGTGGTTTAATTGGTGAATCTGCCTTCGGATGACGCAGGAGGATTGATTGCGTCGGAGTCATAGACGATGATTGCTTCTCCATCTCTGTTTTGTCAATCGGCATGTGTAATGAGACAAGGCACGTTGAACGCGTCTTGTCTCATTGCAGACAGAGTCAACTAGCCAGCACTAAATCAGCCACATCACAGGGTCACGCCACTACTACAATCCCTGAAAAACAAGCAATAAAATCACCATAGGGCAACCAACCATTTACACAAAATTCCTGACACCCTCCCAACGATGGACGCGAGTGTTGTTAGCGTTCCGCGCTAGCAACTTCCACGCACTCCTGAGCGCTGATTTCACCGTAATTATGGACGTTGGCGTTGTGTGCGTGCGACGCTAGCAACTTTCAGGAACGTATGAGAGCTGCTATCACCTAAAAAAGGACGCACGCATTGTCAGCGCGCCACGCTCACAACCTCCACGCACCTACAACCGAAAACCTACACAACCCCTCTAAACTCCGAAGAACCGTTATACGTGATATGGCTTTTGCAAGGTTTGACTTAAAGGTTTTAACTGCTGTGAGAAAGGACACGTTCAACGTGTCATAACCTACAACACACGGCTTGGCAGAACCCACATGTTTAAGGTCAACTCTCCCGTATACTTTACTGAAAACCGCGTAATCCACCAAGATACTCAATCGAAGTCCTGTTTCTTTACTCAAGCAGATTCAATAACCTGCCATAATCAAAACCATTTACACAAAAATCCGACAAGCCCCATGCCGAGTGCGTAATTGCAGAATCCGCTTGAATTTAGTCAAAACTGAGAAAGAAGAACTCTTAACTGCGCTCCTACCAATACAACCTGACTAATAAGCCAAAAATCAAACTTCAATAAAAACCGAAAAAGCTAAAGCTTAAAATAAGAAGAAATACAAGAAAAATTATGCAGAGCATACCTGCTGTACAAATCGCTCATAATTCATATCGCCAAAAATGAGCATCAGAATCATGAGTACGTTCAGATGGAAGTTCTACGCTATTAGGGTTGAACACATTGTGCAGAATCATCTGCATGAGCAGCGGCAATACCAGCAAGGGCGAGAGATCCAACTGCAAAAATAAAACAGCAATAAAGCTTGCTCGCTTCATTCTCGTATACAGTGAATGCGTCTCCATTTATTCCTCACTACCGTTAGAAGATACAAAGAGACGCCATCATGTGCATACCATACATACCGTCATATGCACATATCTAGGCGCCCCATCGCAACAACGACATCTATTATACCAACACCAGTAACCTAAAAAATTACAGAATCCTCACAAGCCAACGACAAGCCGATGACAAGCTGGCAACAAGCTGATGGGAGCCGACCAACAATAAAACCAGCCAAGCTCTACTCCTCTACTCACATAAACAGTCAATACACTCCTGCAAGCGCTCATATAACGATGCTGGTGCCTGCACAGGTCTCAAGCAATCCTTAATCGCAGCAATCATCTCACGTTCGCGCGCATCGCAGCAGGTATTCGGATCAAAGCACTCCCCTTCAAGCTCCGGCATAATTCCTGAGCGCATTTCCGACACCAAAGAACAGGTAGATACAATCGCACTCGGTCTATCGTTCAAATCGATGCGCGTGTAGCGATTAATCATCACAGATGAGCCACAGTTAAAATTACACCGTACTGTTACCACTTGGTTGCTCCGTACGTACGTACTCATTATTCCTCCAAAAATCCTATCTTCTCATATCAACCACAAACAGCGCATGCCATTACTTCTCTTCACGCTGAGCGTAAATCCCCCGCTCAGCCGCATACTGTTCTAGTTCTTCTTTTAACTGCTTGCGAGCGCGGTTCAGACGGCTCATAACAGTTCCTATTTTTATGCTTTGTTCTTCAGCTACCTGAGCGTAACTTTTACCGTCAATAGCTGCGGCTATAAAGACCTCTCGCCGTTCTGGAGAAAGTTTATTGAGCGCGGCAATTATTTCTTCTGGAGCAAAAAGCATCCATAAAAGTTTGCTCTGCAGATTTAAGTTCTTCTGATGAGTGCTCATGTGCTGCGTAAATATCCCAGTCATCGTATTCGCCCGTACTGGAGTTAGCGCGTTGTGGGCGTCTTTTCGCTTTGTTGTATTGATTGAAATAGAGATTTCTTTCAATAGTTGTCATCCATGCAGCAAAATTTGTGCCTTGTTCGAAGGAGTCGTAATTTTTGAACCCACGTTCGAAGGTGTCTTGCACAAGATCTTGCGCATCCTCGGGATTATTGGTGAGTTTCATTGCAAAACGATAGAGTTGATCCACAATGGGCATAGCCTGTGCTTCAAACTGGGCTCGTTTTTCGTGTGTTGTCATAGGTCTTATTGTTGCACAATAATGGTACGCATGACGTCTTTAGCCGACACGATACAAGCGATTCCTGTTCAGAGTATGGATACTGCTCTGGCTGACAGTTTTATTTTGGGTTTTGATACGGAAACAACAGGCACTATATCTGGTAAGGATTCTATTGTGTCTGCTTCACTTGTTTTGCGTTATCCTCATAAAGATTTCACGAGCGACGTAACGCAATCATGGGTTATTAATCCTCGTATACCTATGCATCCTGCTGCTAGCCGCGTGAATGGTTTTACTGATGAATTTTTAGCTACTCACGGCGCTGATCAGGTGGACAGTATTCATGAGATAAGCGATATTATTATTGCTGCTCAGTTAAGAAATATTCCTGTGTTAGCCTATAACGCTCCGTTTGATATTACTATGCTTAACGGCGATATGCATAAGATTGGTTTAGCTGATGTCACTACCGAGCTGCGCGACCGTGATACCGAAAACTTTTTAACGCATACTCAAAGAGAACTTCTTGTGTTCGATCCTTTGGTTATTGATCGTGCTGTAAGTCATCGACCAGGTCCTCGTAAGCTGATTGATACCACACAATATTATGGTGTGTATCCTCATGGTGATTTTCATACTGCTTTGGCCGATACAGTGGCTACTGTTGATGTAATGCGTGAGATTATTCGTTTGCATGATGATATTGCTTCTTTAGAGCTTACAGACCTTATGCCTCGGCAGCGTTTTTGGTATGAACAGTGGCAAACAAGTTTTAATGAGTATTTACGTTCGAAAAAAATCGTCCGCAGATTAAAGGAAGTTGGTTATAAATGGCTCAGATTACTCTGGCACGTGCTGCTGAGGTATTAGACGAGTATGGATTATTGCGTACTTCTGTCAGTTCAGATGTTCGAACCTTTGATCATATGACCTATGCGAGCAATGAGGTTACCGACTCTACTCTGCTTGTTTGTAAAGGCGCTTTTAAGGATGATTATATGCGCGACGCTGTTTCGCGCGGTGTACAATGGTATGTTTCTGACCACGAGTTTAGCGCTGATGTGGCAGGGTCAGCCCGCGGTTTGATTGTGTCAGATACTCGCAAAGCTTTAGCTGTTTTAGCGCAAGAGTTTTATGGTCATCCTGACCGTGAGCTTTTTACTGTAGGTATTACGGGTACGAAGGGCAAAAGCACCACTGTATATTTTGCGCATGCCATTTTGAATGATTATTTTGCCCATAAAACTGCGTTGATTTCCTCTGTAGATAATTGCACAGATGGCGTGACCTATGTGGAGTCCGATTTAACAACTCCTGAATCTTTAGACTTATATCGTATGCTGCGCGAAGCTGTAGATAATGGTTTAACACATGCTGTTATTGAGGTATCGTCTCAGGCATATAAAGTAGACCGCGTTTTTAACCTGCATTTTGATGTGGGCGCGTTCTTAAATATTTTCCCTGATCATATTAGCCCTCTAGAGCATCCAAGTTTCGACGATTATTTCAAATGCAAGCGTCAAATTATTCGTCATAGTGACGCTATGGTATTTGGTAGCGCTATTGAACATCGCGATGTGATTGATGCAGATCTTGCTCACGCCGGCATTCCAGCGTATTTCGTGGATGCAAGTATTCTTGACCGTTCGCGTATTCATTTAGATATGCCTGGCGAGTTTAACTATGATAATGCAGCAGTAGCAGTAAAAATCGCTGAACTTGCTGGCGTTCCATCTACCAGTTCAAGCGTCGAAGCAGTCAACCATGTGCGCATCTCTGGGCGTATGGAAGTTTTCCGGGGGACACACGAGAATGATTCCAACGTCATTGCTGTGGTTGATTATGCTCATAACGGCATTAGCGTTACCACTCTTTTAGATTACGTAGATTCAGCTTATGCTCACGAACATCCACATATTACTCTCGTTACAGGAAGCGCCGGCGATAAAGCAATTAACCGACGCATAGACATTGTGAAAGCAGCTGAAAACCGTATTAACCGTTTTATTTTCACCACAGAAGATACGAATACGGAAAGTATTGAAGATATTTGCCGTCATATGAATGAAGCAGTAAGTAACGAGCACGTGCAACACGAGATTATTCTTGACCGCACGACCGCTCTTGAAAACTGCTGTGCGCGATGCCTCTCTTCAACCAGGTTTAGCTATAGTTTTGGCTATTGGTAAGGGTGATGAACGCTGGATTAAAAGTGCATAACAAGCACGTTCCTTTTGAAGGTGACGATAAGATTATTCAGCGTTTGCTCAGTTAAGAGCTCAACGCATATTCAGCGGTAGATAGTGGTTCTGGCACACAGGTTGCCAGAACCACTAATCATTGACAGCATCTACCCTGCGTCAGTTTTGAGAAATAACCGCAGTCACCCCATCAGAACGCATGGTTACACCGTACAACACATCGGCAATGCTCATCGTGCGCTGCTGGTGTGTAATCACAATAATCTGAGCACGCTCTCGCAAAGTGTTTATCACGTTCAGTAATCTCGTCAGGTTCACGTCATCCAAAGCAGCCTCTACCTCATCCATAATGTAGAATGGGCTAGGGACGCGCAGTGAAAATCGCAAATAACAGTGCCAAAGCGGTTAAACTTCTCTCCCCACCTGAGAGTAAAGATAATTGCTTTCACGCGCTTTCCTGCTGGGCTGGCTTCAACAACCACGCCCTGTCGTCAAAATATCATCAGGATTATCTAAACGTAAACGTCCTTTACCCCCAGGGAAAAGCTGAGCGAAAACTGTTTGAAACGCTGCAGCAGTATCCTCATAGGCACTACGAAAAACCTCAATCATCGTCGTATCAAGTTCTTTAATCAAACCCAATAAATCATCGCGTGAGGTAACCACATCATGCCGCTGCTTAGACAACTAGCTATGACGAGCCTCTAAAGCATCAAACTCTTCAGTAGCCAAAGGATTAACCTTTCCTAACGCCACCAAATCACGCCGTGCTTTATCGAGCTTCTTCTGCTCGCGTTCGCGATCATACTGCTGCGTCTTAAAAGCCCTCGTCCTCATTATCAGGGTTGAGCAAAATCAGTTGGCCAGCATCATCAAAAACTGGAACAGGCACCTGCAGACCATAGTTTTCAATCAGCGAATCAACGGTTGACCCCACTTCATCCATAATACGTTGGGTCAGCTGCCCCCATTGAGTTGCAATGCGTTCTCGCACAACGTCGGCATCATGCTCCATCTGCGTCAGCTTAGCCACCACCGGCTCCCTGCTCATTACGTAACTTGCGCAAAGCCGACAGTTCCTTATCATGCTCACTCGCCTGCTGCTGAATCTGTTCACGTTTCTTCACCGCACGCTGCATGCACATTCAGTTCCTCAGCTGCTGCCTGCGCCTTACCTTGAATACTCGCAGCAGCCTGCGCCTTAAGCTCCAGCTGAGCATTGCGCTGCTCAATTTTCTCACGCCGCTGTGCCGCCTGTTGCGCTTGAGACCGCAGCAAAGTAATTTGCCGTTCCAAAGATTGCGCATGCGAGGTTGCATTATTCCATTCCACACGAGCGGTTACTTCGTCATTGCGAGCGGTGTTCAGCGAGGAATCGAGTTCGTGTTCGCGCTGCACAGTAGATTCCATATCCACATGCGCATCGTCCGCATGTTCAGCAGCCTCCAACTGTTTGCGAAGATCAAACAATGTGGCCGTATGCGACTGTTTTTCAGCACTAATATCAGCTATCTGATTGTCAATTTGCGCAATACGGCGCGTTAAACTCTCCACACTATTACGTGCCGTCGTAATATCGTTCTCACGCTGCTGCATACGCACACGATTCTCAGTAATCTGCGTATTCACCACCTGCAGATGCGCACGCGCGGCATCAAAACGCTCATCAATCTGAATCTTATCTGCACATAACTGTTGTTTTTTGAGCGTATCTCTCTCCACCTGCGCTAAAGCTTTATCTCGGCGAGCAGTCAAACTTAAATCGCTTGGCGTGCGCGACGTGCCTCCCACAGCACCCACAGCACTAAAAGTCTCGCCGTGTTCAGTCATAACTGTTACAAAACGACCAGATTCAACGAGTTTTTCTGCCTCATCAACATCATGCGCTAAACCAACATCGTTTAACAGCATCTGCACAGAACGAACCACTCCCTGAGCAATATCTTCACGCTCAGTTCCGCGCAGTGAAGGATTAATACCAACAGCATGAGCAGCACTTGCTTCGTCTCCAGCTTCATCTTCAGCCACCCCATTATCCCCAGACGCAGTCTTAGACGCGCACTCAGACGCCGCGAGCGGATTCATTACCACTGCCCGGACCCATTTTTCCTCGCGCGCTACACGCAGTAAAACAGAACGTTCAGAAGCATCAGGAATAATCACCGCATTAGCAAATGGTCCCAAGGCTTTCGCAATGGCTTCTTCCCAGCCCTCACGAAGAGAAATATAGTCGGCCAAATTGCCTCGCAGTTGTTACGCTACTGCGTTCCACATCACCAGAAGAACTGCGAGCTTCTAAAGTATCGTTGAGCGCATCTGCCTTCGCTTGCAAAGAAATAATGGCATTATCTACGTCACGAATCTGAGAGTCAATCTTCTCATGCTCTGAGCGTGCAAGTTCGAGAGCGTTCTGAGCCTGAGCTTTTATGTCCTCAAGATTATCCTGCTGATTATCTGCATCTTGCTGTAGCTCATCTAAACGTGCACGCGCTTGCTGAGCAGAAGCAGTATATTCGTTTTTTCTGGTGCTCTAAATCCTCAACACGCTGCGACATACCTTTGGATATGCGCTTCTTGACGCGCTATAGTTTCGCGCAGTTTCGCTTTATGCGCCTCTTGTTCCTGAGCAGACGCACGAAGCTGCGTAATATCTGACGCAGAGCAGCTAATTCCTGCTCAATTCCTGCGCGATGTTGCGTTTTATTATCGAAAGATAAACACGCTTCATCAGCCTGTTTTTGCCGACTGTAACTGAGATGACAGTTCGTCGGCACGAGCCGTCAGCAGCTGCGGATCGTCACCTCCAATAGAGGAGATCTGCGAGCGCCATGATTTTTCTCTCTCGCCTGCTAAAGCTGCCAGTGAGCGTAAACGTTCTTGCAGACCGGCAAGAGAATGATATGTTTGATTGATTGCGTTAATAGCAGGGACTTGTTTTTACTGCTATCTGCTTCAAGACGCTCGATGTTCAGCTTGGTCGAGGTGAGTTTGCGTTGAGCAGTCAGTAGTTTTCGCGCGTTGTAGCTAATTCATGACGCACGTTATCTCGTTGCCGCATAAGTGATTGAGCCTCATCCGCTAACAGTCTGCTGGCAGCATCGCGAATAATGACTTGAATACTGTCTGCACGACGGCTTACACGCGCTTGACGGCGAAGAGGACCTAACTGACGCTGAATTTCAGTGAGTAAATCGTCTAAACGGTTTACGTTCTCTTGTGTTGATTGAAGTTTGCGTAAAGCACGCTCTTTCCTTTTGCGATGTTTGAGAATGCCCGCAGCTTCTTCAATAAAAGCGCGGTTATCTGCAGGAGTGGCTTTTAGGATGGAATCTAATCTCCCCTGCCCTACAACTACATGCATATGAGCGCCTAATCCTGTATCTGATAAGAGCTCTTGCACGTCTAGCAGACGCACCGGGGAACCAGTTAATAGCATATTCTGAGCCGCCGTTGCGGAAAATAGTGCGGCTGATTGTTACCTCAGAATAATCAATATCGAGTGTTTTGTCGGTATTATCAATGGTTAAACTCACTTGAGCACGCCCCAAAGGAGCGCGCGTGGAGGTTCCAGCAAAGATAACGTCTTCCATGGAACTTCCTCGCAGGCTTTTAGCTCCCTGCTCGCCCATAACCCACGACAAAGCATCCACCACATTAGATTTTCCTGAACCATTCGGCCGACAATAGCGGTAACGCCTGGTTGGAATCTCAATGTGGTGGCATTAGCAAAAGACTTAAAGCCGCGGATGGTGAGTTCTTTAACATACATAAGGAATCGAACTAATCCTGCTCATCGTCATGAGAAAAGTCGGTATCTACGCCTGCTGCACGATCTTCTTTCGTATTTTTCAGCTCGGCATTGTGACGCTCTTTTAGCAGAATGCGCGCATCACCAGCTGTAACAAAACTACCGAAAATAACCACGCCGTGTCCTAAACCAATACCAAGTTCATCGTTAGCATCCACCTCATTAACAGCGGTTTGAATGGCATCTGGCATAGTATCTGCACGCAGCACACGGTCTTCACCAAACACAGACACAGCAATCTTTTCAAGCTCGTCCACAGGCATAACACGGTTAGTCCACGAATTCTGCGTAACCACAATTTTCGATAAAATCGGCTCCATAATGCCCAGAACTGTTTCAACTTCCTTATCTTTCATCATGGAAACGACGCCCACTAAATCAGTAAAAGAGAAGTTTTCTTCTAAAGCCGCACGCAAAGCGTTTACTGCGTTCTCGTTATGACCGCCGTCAATAATAATAGTTGGAGAACGACGGATTACTTCAATACGTCCAGGAACTTTTACCGCAGATAAAGCCTGAGTAACAACATCGGCATCTAATTGACCAGCTACAGGAATAACTACTTCCGCCGCACACAATGCCGCCAACGCATTATGAGCCTGATGCTCACCAAACATCGAAACTGGAATGTGCTCATACACTCCCTGCGGAGTACGCAACGTAACCATCTGACCGCCCACTGCAGCCGCACGCGAACTCACCTCAGCTTCCACACCGTCGCGCACGAATGCCTGCACGCCAACCTCACGCGCGTAATCTTCTAACAAAGCAGGAATCTGTTCATGCGGTTGTGGCTCAATAATAACCGTAGAAGTTGGCTTCATAATACCCGCTTTTTCGCCGGCAATCTGTTCAATGGTGTCGCCCAGCCATTGCATATGATCCATATCTAGTACCAATAATCGAGGCATCACCATCGAGAACGTTTGTGGCATCCCAGCGGCCACCCATACCAACTTCCACAATTGCAACATCCACAGGAGAATCTGCGAAAGTCCAGATAGCCATAGTGGTGAGAACTCAAAGAAGCTCATGCGAGGGATCACCCTCTGCTCAAGACTTTCGCAATCTACCATCTCCACGAAATCCTTGACCTGCAGCCACATATCAATAAAACGCTCATCAGAAATCGGCTGACCGTCCACGCAAATACGCTCGGTTACCTTCTCCACATGAGGTGATGTATACAAGCCTGTACGCAGACCATAAGCGCGGCAAATCGCCCCTGCCATGCGCGCTGTAGAGCCTTTACCATTCGTACCCGTAACGTGAATAACTTTTGAAGGATTGCGCAGGCTGCCCAAGATAATCCATCACCTTTGCATGCGCTCAAGACTAGGATCGAAATCATGCTCTGGTGCGCGCATCATGATTTCACGATAGACATCCGCTAAACTTAAGTTTTACTTCAGGTACTTACATACGACATAGGCCACATTTTTATGCGGTATTGCGGACGGTAAGTGCGTGGTTGGAGGCGCGATAGAGCGCAGCTGAGGCTTGCACGAAGATCTTGATTGAAGGTTTGCAGTGCGGTTTGGTAGTGCGGTTTGGTAGTGCGGTTTGGGTGTGTTCTTACTCCTTCGCCTCTCGCTTAACCGTTTCTATGCACCTCTTATGCCATTTTTGATGCGGAAAAATGGCTTCACGAGTGGCATATTGGATGTATGAATCGGTTAAGCTGCAGGAGAACAGTTCGAGCAGCACCCAGAACTGCCTGCGGACTCCCCAAGAACCGCCCATCCCCCTACACAACCCGCCTCCCCACTGATGCAATTAACCGCAACCTCCATCCCATCTATGTGAACCCTGTCATATGAACGCTCTAGAGTAGAGCTACACATGAATTGACCTCGGTTCTGCCGAGTCTCACTATGTACGAATTCTCAATATGTAACAGAGTTTTTCCATACTTCGCTAAGGAGCATACTTTATGGTGTCTGTAAATGATCAAGCGCCTGAAACTCGCGCTGAAGCTGATGCTGCGGATTCTATGGCAGATCGCAAGCATAATCGCACTTTGCGCCCTGAATCCACGACATTTTCTGACTTTATGCTGTCCGGATGGAGCGATGAAAATGCGAATGTACAGCCTTTAGAGTCAAGTAAGTATATTCAGTCACGTTTAACTGCCCTCGGTGAGCGTTTCCTGGTGAGCGTTTGGTGATTCCTGCTGGTCAGGCAAAAGTTCGTAACGATGATTGCGATTACGCTTTCCGCCCAGATAGTGCTTTTGCTTACTACACTGGTTTAGGTCAAGATTATGAGGCAGGCGCGGTTCTCGTTCTCAATCCTGTGGCTGAAGGTAGCGCTGATGCTGTTTGTGGCAAAACTCATAACGCTGTGCTCTATTTGCATCCTCGTAGCGATCAAAGCACGCAGGATTATTATCGTTCTGCAGCCTACGGTGAATATTGGGTGGGCGCTCGTCCAGGTTTGGACGGCATTAAGATAATGACTGGTTTAGATACTGCAGATATTGCAGGCTTAAACGACGCTTTAGCCAAAGACGTAGGGTACTGAGCAAGGCGCTATCCGCGTGCGTATTATTCGCAATATTGATGTTGAAGTCACTGCAACTGTTGACGCTATACGTCAAGCAGGCGGTTTTGATAATCCTGATGCTACCGAGTCTGACGATAACACTTTCTACGAGTTCGCTTCTACTGCTCGTATGATTAAAGATGATTTTGAAGTGCGCGAAATGCGCAAAGCAATTGCTGCCACTCATGACGGTTTTACTCGCATGTTAGAGGCTTTACCTGCGACGCGCGGTAAAGAACGCGGCGAGCGCATTTTGGAAGGTAAGTTTAACGCTAATGCACGCGAGCAAGGAAATGCCGAGGGTTATGGCACGATTGTTGCTTCAGGTGCTCATGCTCCAACCTTGCATTGGATGCGCAATACTGGAACTATCAGCAATGGAGAGCTGTTGCTTATTGATGCAGGTGTAGAAACAGATTCGCTCTATACCGCCGATATTACGCGCACCTTCCCTGTGAGCGGTACTTTTACTCCTCTCCAACGTGAGCTCTATTCTGTGGTTTTGAAAGCTCAAAAAGCTGGTTTTGAGGCTGCTCAAGTTGGTGCTACATATTCCGATATTCATCATGCTTGCATGCATGTTCTGGCTGAAGCTCTCCATGATTGGGGTATTTTGCCGGTAAGTGTTGAAGAATCGCTCAGCCCTGAAGGTCAGCAGCATCGCTGCTGGCATGCATGCGGTGTGGCTCATCATTTAGGATTGATGTGCACGACTGCTCGCAAGCACGCTATGAGTCTTATCAGGGAGCACAGATTACACCTGGCATGATTTTTACTATTGAGCCAGGATTGTATTTCCGTGAGAACGACATGCTTATTCCAGAAGAATTCCGCGGCATTGGTATTCGTATTGAAGACGATGTGCTGATGACCGAGAACGGCCCTGAATGGCTTTCTCACGATATTCCTAAGGAAATTGACGACGTAGAAGCTTGATGGCTCAGGGCCGCAGCATCCGCCCGCAACTAAAAAGCCGAAAAATCAAAATGATGGGGAGAGTTCACAAGAGCTCTCCCCATCCCTCATATTAGTCAGACAGCAGGTACTCGCCTGCTTCATCAATCAAATGGCGTAAACCTAACTGAGCTGATCCGCGTAAAGCAGCGCGATTATCAATAACAGGAAAAGTAATCGTCAACTTATTTTTATGTACCGTATTTAACTGCATACTGACGCTTGTATATAACTGAGCCAGCCAGTTCGCGCCGAAGCGGGTCCAGAAGCCGCCAATAATAACGTTCGTAATATCAAGCATATTAATAGTCGATACAATAGCGGATGCCATAGCGCGCGTGGCTTCAACCATCACTTCATCAACCTTGGCATCTGAACCGATCAGTTTTTGACTAATCCAAGCAAAGCCCTCATCAGCATCCATATGAGAAGCTCGAGAGCATCCTGCAGCATTGAGCAGAGCTTTACGACCAGCGTACATTTCCATGCATCCGCGACGTCCGCAACGGCAGACCGGGCCTCCCATCGACACCGATAAATGACCAATTTCTCCACTGACTCCATTATTGCCTGCAACTAATGTGCCGCGATCAACAAAAGCTCCACCCACACCTACATCAGTGGAAATATAAATAAAGGACTCAGCCAACGAGGTTGTATTTTCAGCATTATTCATACTTGAAGCAGTTACCGCATAGCCAGGAATTTGAGCAATAGCAGCCACATTTGCTTCGTTCAGAGGGGTGAGATGAAAGCGTTGCACCAAAGAAGTTGCCATTAAATCAACATTTTTCCAACCTAAGTTGGGAGCATCAATGAGCACGCCATCACTGGTTACCATGCCTGAAACAGCTAATCCACCGCCCAAAAATATGGCAACCTTGCACTCTCATAATCGCGAACAACGGAGCAATCATGCGTTCTAACTGATCTAAAACATCCGTACGCTCGCTCACGCTTTCGGCATTATCTATCCACTGCTTATGCACAACAGTTCCGTTAAAAATCTTGCAAAATAAAACCGTAACCATCCGTATGCACCTGCACACCTAAGCCCAGCCATTTCTGTGGTACAAATTCCAATGGATTACTTGGTTTACCCGTGCTCGTAAGCTGCTGCGGCTCGCCTTCTTGCAAAACTTGATGCTCAATCAGGTCGGACACAATAATGGAGATGGCCGCTTTCGTCATACCCGTTAGTGCGTGCAATATGCGCACGACTGACTGGCTCTCGACTGCGTAAAATTGCACTGAGCACCACACCTATATTGTGCGCACGTAAATTTTCCTGATTTAATGCTTTTTGTCGTGCCATCTTACACCTCCGTTCGCTAATAATGATACTATGGAATAGTTAGTTAAGTCAATTAACATACTTCTGTGTATGGAGAACTAAATAGCTGCTCTTACCTAGAAGGAAACTTCTTTTGTCTAGAATAAAGGAGTTCTTACTCTAGAAGGAAAGAGCCGAGAACGAGATTGCAAGGAGGCATAAGACTCGAGTTCTTGTTGCAGGTGTCGATACCTCAACGCAGTCATGCAAAGTGCGCGTTACCGATGCACCCACCGGAGAACTAGTACGCTTTGGACAGGCTGCTCATCCAGATGGAACATCTGTAAATCCTCAAGCTTGGTGGGATGCTTTCAAGAAGCAGCTGCTCAAGCCGGCGGATTAGATGATGTATCTGCTCTTGCCGTGGGCGGTCAGCAGCACGGCATGGTTTTGCTCGACAACCAAGGTCGCGTTATTCGAGATGCTTTGCTGTGGAACGATACGCGAAGTAGCGTGCAGGCAGAAGCATTGATTAATGAATTGGGAGCCGCAGATAGTACTGATTCTGATTCGGGTTCTGGCTCTGGTTCTGACTCGGTTGGCAGACCCGATAACGCTGACGGTGCAAATAACGCCGACAGTGCTGATATTCAAGCGCGAGGCGTTGCGCGTTGGGTGCAGGCTGTTGGCTCATCTTTGGTCGCTTCGTTAACGATTACGAAAGTCGCTTGGGTAGCGCAGAACGAGCCAGAGAATGCCGAACGTATTGTTGCTATCTGTTTGCCTCACGACTGGCTGAGCTGGCGTATTGCCGGATATGATCCGGTTGAGAGTGGAGACGCCCAGTTGGACGCTCTCTTTACTGACCGTTCAGACGCTTCTGGTACCGCGTATTTTGATTCGGTCACTAATGAGTATCGTCGCGATTTATTAGAGATGGCTTTGGGTCGCTCGAACGTTGTTCTTCCGCGCGTGCTGAACCCTCATGCGGTAGGAGCTATTGCTGATCCTTATATTGCTGGAAAGAACGTAGAAGGCGGTTGCGTTATCGCTCCAGGGCGGCGGAGATAATGCTATGGCTGCTCTTGGCTTGGGCATGAAGGCTGGAGATGTATCCGTATCTTTGGGCACTTCAGGCGTTGCAGCTGCTGTGAGCAACTCCCCTGCTTATGATTTAACCGGTGCTATTGCAGGCTTTGCTGATTGCACAGGACATTGGCTTCCTTTAGCGTGCACGATTAACGGTTCGCGTATTTTGGATGCGGGTCGTCGCGCTTTGGGCGTTGATTATGATGAGCTTGCCACGTTAGCGCATGAAGCTCAGCCAGGCGCTGACGGCATTACTTTGATTCCATATTTTGATGGAGAACGCACTCAAATCGTCCGAATGCTACCGCACAGTTCTATGGCTTGACTTTGGAAAACACAACACGTTCAAATATGGCGCGTGCGTTTATAGAAGCAGTATTGTGCTCACAACGCGACTGCTTAGAATATGTGAAAGCGCTAGGTGCTGATGTTCAACGCATTCTGCTTATTGGCGGCGGAGCGAAGTCTCCTGCGATTCGCGCTTATGCTCCAGGCATATGGGGCACTGATGTGATTCTTCCTCACACCGATGAGTATGTTGCATTGATGCTGCACGTCAGGCGGCGTGGGTGGCACTGAGCACCGATGATATTCCTGCATGGGAATTAAATATTGATGAAGTTCTCAGCAGCTCCCCAACTCCTGAGGTTTACGAACAGTACGCTCGTTATCGAGCATAGAAACCGCAAGATTATCCCTGCTTGTAGATAGAACACTATCTCAGGCAGGGATTTTTACTTCTTTCTCTTCTCACCACCCACTCACCAGCCCGAAAAACTAGGATTATATGGTAAAGCGACTCTTTGGACTTAGCGGGGGCGTTGAGCAGAAGATGTTGTTTAGTAGGTTCCAGTTAATCCCTCAGAATGTCAGGTTTCAAGACATCGCCCCGATGCGAATGTGGTTATTTTTATATGTGAAGTCGATGCGCACAACCGATATGCCAGTTTTGAAGCCATTTTTGCCCATCAAAACTGGCATAACAGATGTATGAATCGGTTAAGCAGAATGCGTTAGAACAATAGCCCTTCGAATTTAACGCAGTGTGAAGCCTGATTGTGCCGAACAGCCGCTAATCACATACCTGCAACCTAAAACCCCCGCTAAAAACCGAAGAACCAGTAAAACCTTCCCCATAAACATTTCATCGAATTTTGTAGATTGAACTCGAGCGCAGCAACACAGGCATATATTTTCGGACTATCCCAAGCCCTCGTTGAGCAAAACGTAGAGCACTCTACTAAGTCACGTTCCACGAGCCGCCAGTCCACACGCTCCTACCTACCTACATCAAGAATAATCAGTTAAAACGAGCTGCACCAAGCCAAAGCCCCCAGCTCAAATCCCAAGAACTCAAAACTACGTCATACAACAAAGAAGTCAACACATCAGTGTTGACTTTTTAAACAGAAGGAAAGAGAGATAAATAGCTTACTTTAAGGCTTCAAACATATAGTTATTGATTGTTGCCTTAACAGACTCAAGATGATCCGACTGAGTTGCTGCAATAAGCTCAGACTGTGGCTTGTCGAGAGCGTATTCTTCCAAGGAAGCTAAGGTTGCAGTACCGTCTTCAATGGTTGCACCAATGCCGGAATCATAAGAGCTATAGCGCTGTGCCTGCAAGTTCTCAATATACTTGTCTTCATGCATCTTGTCTGCGATAAGCAGTCCAGCAGCAAAGGCATCCATACCTGCGATATGTGAGCGGAAGAGATCTTCTGCTACGAATGAGGTACGACGTGGCTTTGCATCGAAGTTCAAACCACCATGAGGACCAATCTGGCCTTCTGCAAGAACTTCCCACATAACCGTGGTTGTTTCATACAAATCTGTTGGAAACTCATCCATATCCCACCCAATAAGCTTGTCACCCTGGTTGGCGTCGAGGGAACCGAGCACACCTGCTTCGCGAGCAGTACGGATTTCGTGCTGGTAGGTGTGACCAGCCAAGTTTGCGTGGTTGCCTTCGAGGTTGAGCTTCATTACATCCATCAGATCGTAGGTCTGCAAGAATGCGATAGCAGTTGCAGCATCGAAGTCGTACTGGTGCATGGTCGGTTCCTTAGCCTTTGGCTCAATGAGGAACTGTGCATCCAAGCCGATTTCCTTAGCGTAGTCGTTGCACATATGGAAGAACTGAGCCATATGAGCCTGTTCACGCTTCATCTGAGTATTCCACAGGTTTTCGTAACCTTCGCGACCACCCCAGAATACGTAGTTTTCTGCACCCAAGCGCTTTGCAATCTCCAAAGAATGCTTCAGCTGACCTGCAGAGTATGCATAAATATCTGCGAATGGTGATGTAGATGCACCAGAAACAAATCGTGGGTTAGTAAACAAGGACGAAGTGTTCCACAGAAGCTTGACTCCTGTAGCCTTCATATTCTCTTCAATCTTATCCACTACCTTATCGAGGTTTGCGTTGGTTTCACGCAAGGTATCGCCCTCTGGAGCAATATCGCGATCATGGAAGCAGAAATACTCCGCGCCCAGCTTAGTGAAGAATTCGAAGGCGTAATCAACCTTAGCCAAGGCTTCATCCATTGGATCTGAATACTTGCCATACCAAGGACGATGTGAAGTACCAGTACCGAATGGATCCACCAATTTCCTGATCGAAGGTGTGCCACCATGCCACACCGAAACGCAACCAATCCTTCATCTTCTTGCCCGCAACAACACGATCTGCATCGTAGTAACGGAAACCAAGACCCTGCTCAACATTGTCAGTGCCCACGAATGGAATCTTTTCAACATCCCACAAACCCATTATGTAGCTCCTTTGCCAAACTATCTGTTTTCTTTCAGCCGTAGCTGCTGTTTATGAGAATACCAAACTTTACATAGTTTGTAAAGTCATTTAACTAACTCAGCGTTTCGCAAGTAATTCCAACGAAAAAGCCCCGCGATGCATTCAGCACCACAGGACTTTTCTCGCAATTTTATTCTTCAGCCAATGCCTCTACAGGACTAACCTTTGCTGCTTGGCGTCCAGGCAACCATGCGGCCAGCATAGACGCAAGCACAATCACCGCAAACAGTCCTCCAAGCTGATCATATGGAAGCGCAATCTTTACTCCCCCACTCAATCCATTAAATGGCAGAGTATACATGCCAATAATGCTGAAGGTACTACCCAGCCCAATACCCACTGCTGTAGAAACTGCAGAGGTGAGGAAGGATTCAAGCACAAGTAATCGGCGCATCTGACCTCGGCTCAAACCCAAAGCACGCAGTAAGCCATTTTCATGCTTGCGTTCCGCAACGCTCAATCCTAAGGTATTAGCCACACCAACAAGCGAAATGACCAAAGATACACCCAAGAGAACCATGAAGACCATGACGATAACATTAAGCATTTGCATATAAATAGCACGCATAATATATCCACCAGATACCGACACATCAGAGCTCTTCTTATTCATAAAGGAGATGATCTCGTCGAACTTAGTTCCATCTTCAACCCGCATAATAACGCTCACTGTTGGAGCATCAGGAACAGAGCTCTTCAAATCTTCAGCAGTTAAACGCGCCGATCCCATAGAAACGGTCTTATCCTTAACTCACCGTATAATCCTTTGCACGAGGCAGAAGTATCATCTCCAGTTGTAGGCATAAAGCACAAAGTCATTGGTTTAGCAGTATCATAGCCCTCGTCAGGATTAACTGCACTGTTCCCGAAGCAATCTCAGGCATAGAAGAGCGTGCAATATCCTTCATATCCGGATAACCAAGAACCTGCACAATATCATCAGCTTTTATTGTTCACGGTAGCTTTTAGCACCTGTAACCAGAGCAGTTTTGATGACATGCTTATAACTACTTAAGTCTTTAATCTCCTTACGAGTCAAAGTACCTTTCAAGCTCGTCGCAGTAATATCAATTGATACTCAATGCTGAGCATAGAATCAAGAGTGCTTTGTACAGACGCAACACCTACGGAAATTGTAGACATGAGCACCACACCAATAATTACTGCCACACCCGTAGATGCAGTACGACCAGGATTGCGCACCACATTACCGCGCGCTAAACGTCCTACTGGAGTGCGCACAAGAGCACCCGCTGCATGAATCAAGTATGGAAGAACAACCGAGAAAATCATCATAGCTGCAATCCAGCAGATAAAAGTAGCCAGTACTACTATGCCGAAGCGCATGTAGATTTCATTTTCTTCTTCATGAGGCATTCGCAAGCCATAAACAATACCTGCGATGCTAGCAGCCAAAATAACAGCACCAATAATCAGACGCACACGGTGGCTACGCTTTGTTTCTTGCACTGATTGCACAGGAGATAGAGCATCCAAAGGAGAGACCTTCGAAGCATCGCGAGCTGGAGCAATACCAATCAAAGTGGTCAAAACGCTGGCAACAATCCATGTAACAAGAATGCCCTTCCATGGCAAAATAGTTAGACTTTCTGCATAGCTAGCAGCTACACCGAGCTGAACTTGCAGAACCAAGCCCACAAGAGAACCCTACTGTTACACCAATGAGCGAAGATACCATACCTGCAATAGAGGTTTCACGGAATAAGAGAGTGCGCACTTGCTTTGCCTGCGCACCCTACAGCACGCAACAATGCCAGTTCGCGACGGCGTTGCAATGCAATCACACGGAAGGTTGTACCCACAATAATAGAAGCAACGAAGGCTGCCAAAAGAGGGAAAAAGCAATGCCATAGACGTCATGTATGTTGCAGAATTGAGCTGAGCTTTTTACCTGAGTCCACAAACTGCTGAGATTCTGTAAGCCACATATTCTATGCCTGCTTTCTTTGCATCAGCATTAACAGATTTCAAAGCATTCTTCACATTAGCAGTTAACTCTTTTTGCGCTTGAACACTCGATTGTGGAGACCGTAAGGCAGAGTCATCTGGCACAAGCTTGTAGCTGTCTGTCATAGAGTATCCACCGACTGCTTCAGCACCCTGCAGAGTAACAAAAACCGTATTGGTATCGAATTTCGAACTTACAGTAATGCCTGAAACTTTGAGATCATGAGCGTCTTGAGTACCAGCTGAACGCACAGATACCGTATCGCCTACTTTTACATTAAAGTAGGATGCTGCTTCACTATCGATTGCAATTTCTTTATCCGAAGACGGAGCATGTCCGGATGCATACTGTTCAGTTGCAAAAGGAGCCTGTTGGGTGTACGACAGAGTACGCAAAACAGTTTTATCGCCATACGCAACTTCCGTATTTATGGAACCTTTCAAAAGCAGATAGCCGCCCCTATCCTGCACGCTTGCAGTAGTGGAACAACTTGTTTCACGCCCGATACTGAACGCAAAGCATCCAGAAGACGAGATTCATCATTGGTTGAAGCTTGATTAGCCAAGTTTTGCAGTGAAGAACTGTCAGACTCTTCGCTGCTTTCATCTTCTGTATCTATATACTCTTTGCCAACAATTACTGCCGTTCCTCGAGTAGAGTTTTCATACGTTGCTGTATATTGATGAGACATTCCTCCCACCAAAGTAAGTGCCAGCACAACAAAAGTAGATGCAATAGTAACTGCAATAGCAGTAGAAATATATCATGACGCATGACGACGCACGTTAGCGCCAATCAGTTTATTAATAGCTGAAGCCATCTTCTTCCCCTCCTATTTCCTCGTACCACCTATAACAAGGAAACAACCTGATCCGGGGTTGCTCCTACCATATCGGCTTTAATGAAGCCATCTGATACGACAATAACGCGATCAGATACGCTGGCTACCGCTGGATTATGCGTTACCATAATTACTGATTGTCCAAACTCATCTACTGCTTGGCGAAGGATAGATAGCACTTCATCGCTAGTTTTAGAGTCCAGTTACCCGTTGGCTCATCAGCAACGATAATTGCCGGACGTGCTACTAAAGCACGAGCTACTGCCACACGCTGCTGCTGACCACCAGACAATTCGGATGGGCGATGCTTCAAACGATCGCTCAGACCTAAGACCTGTACAACGCGAGACATCCATTCTTTGTCAATCTTTTGATTGGACAGCTGCATAGGCAGCAAAATATTGTCTTCCACGTTTAAGGTTGGCACCAGATTAAAGGACTGGAAAATAAAGCCAATGCGTGAGCGACGCAGCTCAGTAAGTTCCTTATCTTTCAGATGCGTAATATCAATGCCATCTACAGTTACCACACCCTTCGTTGGATTATCGAGACCGGCAATAACGTGAAGCATGGTTGATTTTCCAGATCCAGAAGGACCCATAATAGAAGTAAATTCACCCTTATTAATGACTAAGTCGATGCCTTTGAGTGCACGAACTCGCGTGTCACCTCGACCATAAATCTTAGTGACGTCACTCAAAGAAACAACTGGCGACTTTACTTCAGGTACTGATTGATTTTGTAATGTAGTGTTCATGGTTTCATTTAATCACGCGACATCTGTTCACTACACCCTCAAACACACCCACATTGTCCCTGAAAAGCACTCACACCATCTTCAGGGTTTTCCCTGAATAGACATCAAACCTTCTGCATAGTACACTGAATAAGTAGGTAGCGTTAAACGTTTGACGTCTCTCTCGATACAAGTTAAGGCGTGTCGGACTCAACCGATTAAGTTGCATATTTTCTGCGGTTAGCGCTAGACTATCCAGAGGAAGAAAGGAACACCATGACACAACCTATCGTGGTCAGCCTCGGCGAAATTCTGTGGGACATGCTCCCTGAAGGAAAGCGCGCAGGCGGCGCCCCAGTAAACTTTACTTATCATGCTTCTCACAATGGTTCCATTGGACGCTCCATCAGTGCTGTTGGAAACGACTCTTTGGGTGACGAGCTTGTAGCAGCTGTGAAGAATGCCGGCATTGATGCCATTATTCAACGCAATGACTTCCCCTACTGGCACAGTTGGCGTAGTACTCAATGATGGTATTCCAACATATGAGATTGTTGAAGGCGTTGCATGGGATCATATTGCTTTGACTGATGAACTCATTGATGTTGTTGCACAGGCAGATGCTGTATGTTTCGGTTCTTTGGCTTGCCGTGAGGAAGAAAGCCGCAACACTTTGCTTGAACTGCTCAAGCACACCAAGCCAGGCGCTTTGAAGTACTATGATATTAATATTCGCGCTGATTACTTCTCTCAAGAACTTATTGAAGAACAGCTTAAGGCTGCAACTGTATTCAAGATTAACGATGACGAGCTTGAGCTCTTGCGCCCTATGTTCAATGTTGAAGGTTCTGATGAAGAAGCATGCGCATGGTTCATTAAGAACTATGATTTAGACTACATGATTTTAACTGGCGGTTCACGCTTCCATTATTATGCACAAGGATGGCGAAGTCTCCCACGTAAAGACGCCTCGCGTAAGGTGAACGATACTGTGGGCGCTGGAGATTCCTTCTCCGGTACTTTCACCAGCGAAATTTTGCGTGGAACTCCACTGCACGAAGCTCATGTTCGTGCATGCAATGTTGCCGCTTATGTGTGCACTCAGGCTGGAGCATGGCCAGAGTATCCAGAAAATATTCCTGATTATGTTCAGCAACAAGGTCTCGATAAGTAGACTATTTTTTTATACAGATAAGTGGAGTAACCATTGGTTACTTCCACTTTTTATTTCTCGCATCTGCAGATACAGTGTTCCGCATTTTTCATTATTATCAGGTCTTAACTCAACACAACATGTATGTTTAACTGATTCTTGGGGTTGTGCCACGCTCACAACATCCACGCCGTCCCAGCCTACAACCCCGCTAAGTCCGAAGAGCCGCTTTTCCGCGCTTTTTTGGATTGTGTTTTCTCTGATTCCCATTGCAGCAGATAGAGTTTGAGCTATGCCATTCTCTGTCCACATGAAAAACATGTTGCTCTCGAGACCGTCCAGTTCTGCATTCCGTTCCAAAACTGAAACCCACTGCATAGCATTGATGGCGAGTACTTGTGTACCCGCCATCAGTTTCTTAATGTACGTTTTTTAGCTCACGTATTGTAGCTAGTTTTATTCCTGCAGAGATCGTAAATTCGAAACTCTCTAAGAAGGTTACAGACTGAGTCAGCTGTCCTGGAGCGTCAAAGATAAAACTACCTGCATCTTCACCCTTATTAATAAAGACTTCGAGAACCGTTCCATCCATAAATATCTCCACTGTGTGCACGGAATCAACATGAGTGGAATAGAACAATGCGTCCATTCCTGTGCCACGAATAGATATACCAATAACTCCATCTCTACGTTCCAGATGAACCGATGCATCGCCTTTTTCAGCAAGTATCACATCAAAGTCACTTTTAACTTCTTTGCTGTCAGCATCAAGTTCAATCGAGCATAATATGGGCTATCCGCATCTGCAGTGCTCAATTTATCTTTGACTGCATAGTCAAAAATTTCTTGAACTGGGTAGCTTCTTAAAGTACCATCCACAATATGAAGTTCGCGCGGGAAGGTCATGGCGCCATTGCTTGCACTCGTGCTTTTACGACGCTGACCATACCAGTCTCACCAACCAACCCACAGCAATTCGACATCCCCGCTCATCTTCGAAAGACTGCACAGCATAGAATGCACTACCAAAATCACACAGCCCACGCGATTGCACGTTGAGGCGTAGAAGAGGTGCATCTGTGTGCCTTTGCTGAACAATATTTCCTACGTACCAGTTCACTGGTTGGAATGCTCCACGCGAATCGCGCACATGCATAAAGAGCAGCAATTGATACCTTACGCCCGTCTAGTTCAAAAAGTATCGGGACATTCATAAGTCTTTGCTACACCATATTCATACTCTGCTAATAAAGCTCCTGAATATGTCCACGACTCTGGTTTGCCCAAATCGGAACCTGGTGAAGCAATATAACCAGCAATAACTGGAACAATTTCAGTAGAAGCAGTCCATTTCTCGCAGTCTGCACTATCCCATGCAGACTCAGTAAACCAATGTCCAGCAGGAGTCATTGATTCCACATCGAAAGCGCGTACTCCTTGAGCTTCACTGAAATATCCGTTATCAAAACCTGCAGGCAGATTGGTAGCAATGGAAATAAAGCTCGAGCCTTCTTCCACACCTTCTACCCCACGCAAAGCAGTAACATCAATTTTAGAATCTCTAAAATCTACTCCAAAATCATCAGCTTCACGATCAATAATCATCTGTGGCTTCGTAAAATGAATACCATCTGTAGTAGAGCACATATATTGGCATTCAACTTCAGTCTCTGCTGCTATACGTGGAATCTCATGATGATATGTGAAGAAAATATTAATTGCTATGGCATTAGCACCATTGCATGGCTGACCGTCAGCATCAACAGGAAGAGCGGAACCAGAGAAAGCTCCTCCCACCCATTCATCATCTGCATAAATAACATCATGCGCATCGAGTGCCACAGGCAGATGCGTCCAATGTACTAAATCATGGCTAACTGCATGTCCCCAATGCATTGGACCCCAATCCCATCCAAAAGGATCAAACTGGTAGAACATATGGTACACTCCATTGAACTGCACTAAACCGTTAGGATCATTCATCCAATTGACTGGTGGCTCGAAATGAGTTGAGCTCTGGGAAACCCGAGGCAATTCAGGTTCAGCACTATAATCGAGCATTTTAATACCTTGTTCATAGATATTTTCGCACTCACTCAAATAGCCGAACGTAATGCGAGCGCGCTCAGCAGTAATACTAATCTGAGTATCGTGTGGCACTGTAGCGCTGAGATGGAAGTATTTATCTGAGTTTTTAATTGTGAGATTGTGTGTGTCATTCTTATAGTCAAGGAGAATCTGAGCATCATTGCCTTCACGTACTCCATAAAGATCAATACGAGCGTAGTTAGAGGTGTTATAGCGCATAATACTTATCTCTCTGTGTATTTTATTGTTTTTGATTGATTGTTACTACTGATTGTCTGCGTATCATTGCGCATTCAACTGCAGTAGCTGATGGTGTTAGTTGAGTTAGTTGTACTCCGCTGGTAAATGGCGTCATCTTCTGCATTATGATGGATGACTGGCTAATTTGCTCAACGAGTTTGTAGACTGCCCAATACCCCATCTCGTAATGTGGTAGTTCAATTGATGTAAGACCTGGACGTAGAGAGTTGATAATCAGCGGCTGGTTATCAACGCTAACGACGCTTATATCTTGCCCAATATGTATTCCTCGACGTTCTGCTTCTGCATAGATAAAGCCTGCACGAATATCGTTAAAACACACTATGCCATCAGGTTGTATATCATCGAGAACATGAGCTGCACCGTAGGAGAAGGCATCCTCGTCTGTGTAGCCTTCATCGATAGGTTCTAAACCAGCTTCGTACATTGCATGCTCATACCCCTTATAGCGTAGTTCTTGAGCAATAAGGTCAGGAAGAGCGTCAAAAAAATACTATGCAGTGCAGCCAGCATCGATAAGTTCACGAGTTGCCATGTACCCAATTTTTTTCTTCATCTGGACAAATAGAGCTGACTCGCCCATCCTCATCAGTGCCGTCAATAATAACCGTCTGCTCATGTGCAAGATTCTTAGGATCTGCACACGTTGGTTATACATGCAGGCGTATAAGTAACCGTCTACTCCATAGTGTTTGAGCGCCTCAATTTCTTCGGCTTCAAGCTGTTTATTTCCTTGACTGTTCACAATAACAAGGAGGTAACCTAGCTCGCGTGCTGCTTGCTGCGCTCCTACCACAATGCGCCCAGCAAACGGAGTACTGGCAATATGATCGCTCAGGAATCCCAGGATGCGCGTGCTATTGGTTTTTAGGCTTCTAGCCATGAGATTTGGTTTATATCCTAATTCACGGGCTTTTTCTTGAACTTGCTCAATAATATGTGGCTTTACACGTTTCTCTGCTTTACCGTTGAGAACCATAGACACGGTAGCTGTTGATACATTGAGTTCTCGCGCAATATCTTTAATCGTTACCACTGCTACCTCGCCTCTTTACTATGAAAAGCTTCATACTTTTACTCTCTTCATCCATTCTAACTGAGGGTAACGGGAGCTAAATCTTCGTGTTCACGAGGGTCTAAAACCAGGTAACTTGCCAAAGCAATACACAATTTCTGTAGCAAAAGCAAAAGTGGATGTTCCGAACCCAATAATAAGACCTGGCCACTGTACGTAGCACCACGCAATCATAAAAATTGCACAACCCAACAGAACAGAGCATAAAGGACGAGCAATCACCATGCTGAAGGCATAGCGCATAATCCACGTTGTTCTCTCACTAAAATGCGATTGCACTGCCCAGCACATGGCACTCCATAGAATCATAACGGCGAGGAGAACAACAAAGAAGCCAGATAATACTACACCCAGCATTCCCGTGCGCACATTCCAGTTAACAATGAAATAATCATAGGCTAGAAGCAGACTTATACCGAATTGCAACCATCCAATAGCCTGTGCACTGCGCATACTCACCTTCCATTCACGATGGAAAACTAACCATGTTTCGCGCACACGCCATAAACGGTCATCGCTCAGAAGCCATACTCGGTAAGTATTATGTGCGGCTGCAATAGCGGGAAAAAATCCTACAACTACAGCTCCCATGAGTGCATGCACAACGATAGCCACATGAACCGTAAAAATGATGACAATAGTGCGGCAGAATTTCTCGTAGAGAACAGCAAACTGAGCCATGATTCCTTCGTCCTTTATATATTTTCGTTAATATCGTCGCGTTAACCCTTAACTGCACCCAGCATAACGCCCTTGTTAAAGTAGCGCTGAAGGAATGGATACAGTATGAACAGCGGCACAGTCGAGGCAATAATAACCGCGAATTTAATCTGATCGGCAGCTCGAATCAAATCCAAAGAATTAATATTGGTTGTTACATTCACTTGGTTAACGAGTAATAACTGTTGAAGAACGTTTTGCAACGGTTGTTTATCCCAGTCAGTCACAAAAATCAAAACCGGTCATATAATCGTTCCAATGTCCTACGAAATAATACAAACCAATCACAGCTAAAATAGCGCTCGACAGTGGTAATACAACGCGCATAAAAGTAGCCGATATAGCTCATACCGTCAATCTTCGCAGCATCAAAAAGCTCCTCAGGAATGGATGTTTCAAAGAAGGAGCGAGCTACAATCACGTTGTACACACTTACAGCTCCTGGCAAAAATAAATACCCACATGGAATTCAAAATGCCCATGTTCTTATACAGAAGATAGCTTGGAATCAAGCCGCCGGAGAAGAACATCGTAACAGTAAAGAGAAACAGAATAATACGACGTGGCTTAAACTCACTGCGAGACAAAGCAAAAGCACACGGAATAGTCACGACCATATTCACCAGAGTGCCCAGAACACAGTAAATAGAGTGTTCTTATAGCCCGTCCAGATCTGCGAGTTTTCAAAAACCTTTCGCATAACCATTCCATGCTACGCCATGAGGAATAAGCTTCACAGCTCCATTAGCCACAGCAGATGGATCAGATACCGAAGAAATAATCACAAACCATAGCGGATATATCATCGCTAAAACCGTGAAAATAAGCAGACCATAAATAATAACGAGAGCTACATAATCCGATGGCTTCTTCTTATAACGCACTTTTGGATTCCATGGAACATCCGCTGAACTCAACGCTACCTTAGCGACCTGTGGTAAAGCTGTAGAAGTCTGAGGCTGAGAAATAACAGTCATGATTCATCCTTAGAAAATGCTCGACTTAGTGGCCTTCTTAGAAATGAAGTTTGCCACAATCAGGAACAGGAAGTTAACCACAGTATTAAACAGACCGATAGCTGTGGAATAAGAGAATTGGCTATTTAGAATACCAATCTTGTAGGTATAGGTAGAAATAACTTCAGTAGCAGGCAGGTTCAGGGAGTTCTGCATCAGGAAGATCTTATCGAAACCTACACCAAGAATAGAGCCCATACTCATAATGAGCAGAACCGTCATTGTTGGCATAATTGCTGGAATATCAACGTAACGAATGAGTTGGAAACGTCCAGCACCATCAATTTTTGCGGCTTCATATAAAGAGGTGTCCACAGATGAAAGAGCTGCCAAGTAAATAATGGAGTTCCATCCCACATGCTGCCAAATCTCTGAGATCCAATAGACAGCAGTAATAACATGTGTGTCACCCAAAATACTGGTATCGCCAAAGAACTGACCTAAAATACCAGTTTTTTTGGAGTCAGGAAAAATATTAATCATGGACACAATAACTACAACAGAAATAAAGTGCGGCATATAGGTAATAGTCTGAACGAAACCTTTAATTTTTGGAGAGGAAATCTGGTTAATCAGCAAAGCCAAAATAATTGGAGCAATAAAGCCCATAACCAATGTCCACAAGCTGATGCGAATGGTGTTTCCCATAATCTCACCAAAAAGCGGACTGTTAAAGAACTTCTCAAAGTAGCTAAAAGCCTACCCACTGCCCACCGGTTAATCCCTTATCTGGATCGAATTCGCGAAAAGCCAGCTGAATTCCCCACATAGGAATATAGGCAAAAACAAGAACAAAAAATTAAAGCAGGAGCAGCTAACAGCCATAACTGCCAATAAAAGCTCAGTATGACGTTTAAAACGACGCCAAGGGTGAAAGTTTTTTCTTCTGATAAGCGGTGCTTTCTCCACCACTACGTAATGCACGTGTCATGTGAATTCCTTCTATGAAAACCATGAGAATAAAGCGAACGATAGCGTTGATGTATGCCATACAGCCAAGCTAAGGGGAACCTAGGTGCTCGTTTACCAGAAACGAGAGAAGAGTAAAGAGCACCTAGGACGTTGCACAGAGGTTTAGACGAGCACTGATTTACTTCTCAGCTACGTCATAAGCCTTCTGCCAGATAGAAATATTCTGATCTAAGCCGAGGGATTTGTTATTTACTTGCTTCACATACTCATCCCACTGCTTATCGATACCACCCTTTTGGAACCATGTGGCCAACATATTGTCGGTGTAGTTAAAAATGGAGGTATTATTCGTTGACAAGGTATCAAGATCTTTAGCGCTTGGAGCAGCATAGATTGACACCACATCAGTTTTTTCGTTCACATTATTGAGTGCTGGCTGAACGGCTTCATTATCCGCCGATACTGCGTCTGCATTGGTGTCGTTGAGAATAGTGTAATCATCTGGAATCCATCCCTGCAAAACGATCTTGAGCGGCAATTTCGCGAGTATCCACGTACTTTTCGTATACCTTATCCGAGATAGTGTATGTGTTGTTATCGGACTTGGTTACATATTTATCGAGATCGCCATAATACTGCTGGATGGAAATTTCTGGATCATACATAGCATTAATAATCTTCCAGATTGCATCCTTATTAGGAGCTTTCTTGCTGACTGTTAATGCATTAGCAAGTTCTGTATAGTCCTGACTATAGTCCCACTTTACCTGAGAATCAGATTGACCCGCGGTTTGCTTGAGCACAGGAACAGATGCATATTGATCAGCCAAAGTTCCATACTCGTTTTGACGAGACCAACCGAAGGAGAAACCAGTTATTGCCGTTTTACCATCGCTAGTTGTTTGTGCAGCATACTTCGATCCGTCACGGGTTAAGGAATCCTTAGGGATAAGACCTTCTGACTGCAGCTTATTGAGGAACTTGATTGTGTCTTTCAACGCATCGCTTGTCAAATAGCTTTTTAACTTTGCCATCCTGCACATAGTAACCTTGAGATTCAGCAGAAGATCCCATAAAAGCAGTGGTTACTCGGTTGAATTCATCAAAAGTAGAGCAGACCACAAACCAAAGTTGAGACCGCGAATATTCATTGGCACTTCATCTGCTTTACCATTACCGTTAGGATCTTGAGTTTTAAATGCTTTCAAAACATTTTCAAGCTCGTCCCATGTTGTTGGCATAGACAGTCCTAACTTATCGAGCCATGCCTTATTAATAAACATATGTGTAGCAGATACGCGATACCCTTACCGCGATCAGATGGGAGAATCTGAATCTTTCCTTCATCTTCTACCATCTTCTGAGCTACTGGTCGAGCCGTGAAGAATTTCTGAACATTCGGCATTTTCTTGAGATGAGGTGCTATATCTTCAAACTGGCTGGAGTACTTGGAAATATCGTTACGATCATACATAGACATACCAATATCCGGAAAAATCGCCAGCAGCCATTTTTTTGCACTCTTCTGCTGACCCCATGCGTTATCAGTAATTTCAGTCCATTCAATCGAGCAATCGCAAGCTGCTTCCAACTTTTTCGTCCAACCCATTGACGAGAGCTTAACCGCTGTTGTGTTTCGGCGCATAGAGATACGAACAATCGGTTTACCATCTTTGGTTGTTGTTGGCTTTGAGTTACCTGAGCATGCACCCAGAACAGATATTCCTAATGCAACTGAACATGCTACAGCACATGCCTTCATTGTTCGAGATATAGCTGGACGGACCATAACCATCCCTTCCTTCTGATTTTCACTGGGGAGTACCCTACCCCGTAAGACCACCGTGGTCTTGCGATAGTTTTTATTAAAATACGTTAATCGTTTAACGTCAAACGTTTAACGTTTTCGGCGTGTCGCAAGAGACAGCATAAAAAATCGGCACTCGCAAACGAGCACCGATATATAAGTAAAACCTCTATAAACCGAGGAATTGCACAGCTTGAGGCAATAAGGAAATACTTATATCGTTCGATTTATAAGCTACTTCCCCATCTGTTTGAACCCATACAGAAACATTCGTTGTAATGCGATATACTCGCCCACGTGCCATATGGACGCCGCGAGAGACAGTATGATGTCCCTTCATTGCGCGCGGAATAAGATGCACAAGCTCAGTTTTCTTAATCCCTTGAGCAATACATGAATCAAGCTGTCCATCATACGGCGATGCTTGCGGACAGAATTTAAATCCACCGCCCTCATACGGTTCATTCATAACCGCCACAAAAAGCGTATCGTCATATCTACAAACTTCTCCATCAATATCCACAGATACAGAAAATCCTCGATGCTTAAAAAATCCCGGCAGTGCAGCGCATAAATAGGGCAAGCTGAGAAAGATGTAATCGCGATAACCTATCGCTCACATCCGAATGCAAAACTTTTTCACACACATCTGCATCAAAACCAATACCCGCAGCATTATTGAAATGCCATTGTTTTGCGGCAATATCCGGCGCTCTGCCTTGATCATCAAACACATATTATAGGTGAGAACACCCATATCTAGTGAAAGCACTCGACTTACATCAGTAATGCGCTCAATAATATCTTCATACGTGCCAGAAATAGAATTCGAATGCACAAAATCATTGCCACTTCCAGCAGGAATAAGACCAAGATATGTTTTATTAAAATTCATTATGCCATTCACAGCAACATTAAGCGTACCATCACCCCCCGATAATAATATAAACATTTTTCAGCATCATCACTAACATCGCTGAGATCTCGCACAATATCATGTACAACATACGTGCGCGTTGGAAAAATGAACAGAATGCCCTATTCCCTTGCGCGCAAAATTGACTGCACTTCACGCCATGCTTTAAGCGCACGCCCCCCCATAGGGATTAACTACGCAATGAAATCGCATACGAGAATCCTTCTCCTTCATTGGCATTGGTTCTATAGCACCCGAGCATCTTCTTTAACGCTCGACCTTCACTGATATTCGATGCTCAACAGCAAACACCTGAGCAACACACGGGAAAAAGAAGACTTGCACATATGAAACTTTTTACTATATAGTGTTCTTTTTCGTGCTCAGTACTTTACCGAACACACTGCGGACATAGCTTAGTTGGTAAAGCGCGACCTTGCCAAGGTCGAGACCGCGGGTTCGAGTCCCGTTGTCCGCTCTTTTCTGTTTCTCATGATTTATGCTTGGTATTAAATATCTCTGGTTTGATTCGTTTAACCTACTTGATTCACTTACCGGCTTAATCCCACTTACCGGCTTAACCCCACTTACCGGCTTAACACACCTCTTATGCTAGTTTTGATGCAGAAAAATGGCTTCAAAAGTGGCATATCGATTGCGCGTATCGACTGCTCACACCGCCCCCACCTCAACCACTCGAATCCTCCACCGCACCTCCCACAGCTTGCATATAAAGAATTTTTTATATAAAATATTCTTTATGAGTACGGTGGATAACAACGCACCACGTGAGGCTTTGAACAATGCTACGAACAACGCTACAGACAGCGCATTAAACGCTGCACATGAAGCCACCCCATCGCAAGCTAAGCCTTGGGAAATGCAATATGCAGCGTCAACGGAGCTCTTCTCTGCTTTATCGCATGCAGCACGTGTTGCAATCTGCCATTTTCTCATTGGACAACCACTTACTGTACGTGAGATTCAAGAAAAAACTTGGTCTTTCCCAGCCACTTGTTTCTCACCACCTCATGATTTTGCGCAATGCTCATATTGTGTCTGCACAATCTCATGGTAGAACAACTCAATATTCCATTTCGGACATGCATATTCGCCATATTGTGGTGGATGTATATGCCCACACAAAGGAGATATAACAATGACAGACCTTAAGCACACAATTGCAGAAGATCACGCACACACTCACGGACCTGCCTGCGGACACGAAGCTATTATCCACTTAGATCATGTAGATTATCTGCATAACGGGCATGTTCATCACGAGCATGATGGTCATTACGATGAGTGTTCCCACTGCTCATGCGAGCATTGCACGGATTCCTGTGCAACATGCACCTGCGCAGATTGCACATGTGAAAACTGCAATCACACCACGTGCTCTTGCGAGCATTGCTCCGATTCTTGCGCACATTGCACTTGCGAAGACTGCACCTGCACAACATGCAAGCATCCTCATACCTCAGCTGCCTAAACAGCTCAACCAGGTGCTCTCAGTAAGAAGTGAAAGGTGGGGAAGCGAGCGCGCGCAACCTAGCTATCCCAGCAAACCCGCCTCTCGTCTCAAGCACCATACAAGCACCATACGTTCCGCGTTGATAGTAAAAAACTCAGCGCGGAACACGTGTATGTACAGCAAAATTATTGCGCTGATTTACTATAGGGATAGATAGAGATAGCAACGCAAATTACGTCAAGCGATGCAACGAGAACGCTGTAAACCAAAAGAAGGAGAAGACATGAGCGATACTCATTCACGCACTGTGCAATCAGATACAGCACACAGCAAGTTTCGCATGATTTTAGTCGGTTTCGCTTTTCTTCTGCAGTTATCAGTAGCTATTCTTTTCGTTCTTCGTTTTCAAGAGCATATAGTGTGGGCAAGTGGCGTACTTCAACTGCTCGCACTTATTGTTACCTTCTTTATTGTTGGCTCAGATTCAAATTCGGCATTCAAAATCACATGGCTCGTTTTTTTATTGGTCTCACCCCTGTGGTTGGTTTAATCGTTTACCTTCTTTTTAGGAAAATCCTAATGCCACACGCATAAGCAAGAAAGCATTCAATAAGAATCATCGCACGCTTATGCAGTTCCTTCAGCGGTCAAACGCCACTCTCACACAACTCGATAAAACGGATAAAGGCATTGCTAATCAGTTCCGTTATCTGCAAAAACAAGCCTCCTACCCTACGTATACGTCATACAGACGTGCAGTTTTACAGCGACGCAAGTGACGGTTTAGAAGCCCAGTTACGGGATTTAGATAAAGCAGAACATTTTATTTTTATGGATTATCATGCCATCGAGGACGACGAGTCTTTCCAACGTATTTCCCGTATTCTTGCACGCAAAGCTCAGCAAGGCGTTGAAGTACGTCTTATGTATGACGATGTTGGATCAGTCAGTTTTATCAATCGCTCTTTCATAAAAAGATGCGCTCGCTGGGCATTCAATGCAAAGTATTTAATCCTTTACTGCCTTTCTTAAATATTTTCGTTAATAACCGCGATCATCGCAAAATTACCGTTATCGATGGCCGTGTCGGTTTTACTGGCGGTTATAACCTCGCGAACGAATATTTTAATATTGATAGTCCGTACGGTCATTGGAAAGACACAGGTCTTCGTCTTGAAGGAGATGCCGTTCAAAGCAAGTTCAGCTGAACCAGGTTGCGCTACCCGACCAATCATCCATTCTGTCTTCTTCACGCTTGCTACCCGCTCAAAAAGGCCTTTGCAATCAACCTCGCTCAGCGCTTCGTACGACACGCGCGTATGATCAGCAATCAGCACATAATCAGAGGATAAATCATCAAAATCAGAGGTTCGAGAAGAAAAATCTGCGGCAATCTCTTTCTCATGCAAGGGATTATCGATGCATGCGAGCATGATCGCCACATACTGTGCGTTTATAGCAATCTGAAAATGCGGGTATTTCTTATATCCACGCTTATCGCCACCAATAGCTACCCACGTGCTCTCCGGCGCGTAAGCTGTGCGACGCAGATGCTTTGCCACATGCACGAAAAGAGGCTGCTCGAGCTCTAAACGCGACTGCACATGCTCAGCAATACTGCGTCCATACTTGTTAAATAATGGCCACAGTTGCGCACGAATTGCCTCCATACGCCCGTCTAAACCGTCAACATCAAAAACACTAAAAGCCGCTGCATCAAAAGTCATACTTCTGATTGTATGCGAGCGCGCACCGCACACAGAGCACAGCAGCCTAGACGTGGTGAAACTCGCATTTTTGAGTTTGGTGTGGTTCTACTGCCTCTGTTAAGCTAATCGCGTTATGTAACTGACGGAAGTGGATTAACCACAGGGAGTATAACCGTAGGAAGCCGACCGTCTGGGCGAAAGAATCCCAGCACGTTTGGGCTTCTTTTTGTTGTCTATTTACGCGAGGTCAACTCTGTGAAAAACAAATGGACAGTGGCTGCTATTCCAGCCCTTCTGATTCACGTAAGTATTGGTACCGTTTACTGCTGGTCTTCTTTTAGCGAAAGTTTAGCTGCCGAAGTGGGAGTTCCTACCGCTACCCTCGGCTGGGCATTTAGTTTAGCTATTTTCTTCCTTGGCATGTCTGCAGCTTTTGCTGGTTCTTTTGTGGAGCATAATATTCACAAGGCATCTCTTATCTCTTGTATTTGCTTTACTATCGGCATGATTGGTACGGGCGTTACCGCTCAGTTTACGCATCAGCTCGGTTCTACTTTAAGCTTGATTTTGATTTACCTCTTCTACGGTGCGATTATGGGCGTCGGTTTGGGTATTGGCTACATTACTCCTGTGAAAACCTTGATGCTGTGGTTCAAAGATAATAAGGGGTTGGGCACCGGTATTTCCATTATGGGTTTCGGTTTAGCAAAAGCTATTGCTAGCCCAGTGATGAACTATCTGCAGGATGCTGTGGGCTTTGGCTACGATGTTCTACATTTTGAGTGTCGTGTATTTTGTAATGATGATGATTGGTCATTTCCTTCTTGAAAAGCCAGCTGGATGGATGAAGATCCGAATGCAAGCACTAAGCCAGACTTCTCTATCTTTTAAGAACAAGCAATTCGTAGGTATTTGGATTATGTTCTATTTGAATATTACCTGCGGTTTAGCTTTTGATTTCTTATGAGAAGTCCATCTTGAAGGTGATGGGCGTAGGTCTTGCGGTTATTTCCTTTGTGCAGATGCTTACTGCTGCCAGCAACGCTTTGGGTCGTTTGGGCTATTCAATGGTCAGCGATTATTTGAAGGATCGCAACACTGTTTACAAGATCATTTTCGCATCTTGCGTTCTGCTGTGCTTGGCAACCTTCATGTTTAAGGGTGTAAACGCTGACCTTGTTGTGCTTGTTGTTGCTCTGCTTCTGGTTATTAACGCGGGCTATGGCGGCGGTTTCAGCACGCTTCCGGCATTACTTTCCAGCCGCTTCGGTATGGATAAGATTTCCGGCATTCACGGCGTAGCTCTGTCTGCATGGGCTTTCGCAGGTTTGACCGGTAACCAGATTACTGCGGCTGTTTTGAGCGCAACTGGTTCCTATAACCTCGTCTTCCTTATTTTTGGCAGCGCTCTATGGTGTAGCGTTAATTATCTCCTACACCATGGTTAAGCCTCAAAATAAGCTCTTTATGGCTCTTAAGCGTCGTCCTGGTTTGACTGGGGCGGCGCTTCAAGTTTTATTTGAGACATCGCGTGGTGAGCCGCATGTGTGGGTGGCGTGCTCACATCATTGGAATCATCATCGTCGCTCTCGTTCAAAATAATCATTAAATCAGCAGTCAAAATAGACGATGGTAGAGCGATAACAGCAATACCTAAAATAGATGAGAGCATAGTAAAGGTTTTACCCACAACAGTTACAGGATATAAATCACCGTATCCCACTGTAGTAAGCGATACTGTTGCCCAATACAGAGCGTTAAAGAAGTTCTTAAAAGTATCTGGCTCTACGTTGTACACAATCAAAGCAGACACAAAAATATAGCCGACAGCAATGCAGAAAAATAATAGTAAAAGGTTCACGCTGTTTTTTTCAGTGCTGTCACGATTAAATCAACAGAACGACGACGACGTAAATTCTTAAACACCATCATGCCTCGCACAGTGCGCAGCAAACGAATTAATCGGAAAACACGCCATCCGTGGTTTATCGGGAAGAAAACCTGGCAGAATCGAGGTAAATCAATAATTGCCATAGGTCGTAAAGGGTACAGAAGAAAGCTCTTCCAACGTGCCCTGCCCTGGTGCTGTGGCGGTTCAGATAAATCAGCGCAAATCCAATGCAAAAATATAGTCCACCACAAAAATAAACGTCGCAATGCCGTCTAGCCACTGCATCCAAAGCGGAATATGAGTAACTATCATCAACGGTATAAGACTTACGGCAATAACCACCAACATGGTTTTATCGTAAGACGACACATCTTCATTAGCGTCTGGTTCAATAAAGAACCATAATTCTCGTCGATTCATATGAATATTTTACGATATGCGATGGTTTCAGGCTCACGTTAAGCTTGAGTGTTATGCGTATTGTTGTACAAAAAGTTTCTCAAGCATCTGTGATGATTGATGCTGACGAGAATCAACCTGAAACCCTAGAATTTAATAACTAGCTGAAGATGAACGCGGTATTAATCACGGCTTTGTGCTCCTAGTGGGCGTTGAGGATGCCGATACCGATGCTGATGTAGCGTGGGCGGCGAAGAAAATTGCGCATATGCGCATTTTTGAAGATAACCTAGGCAAAATGAATCGCAGTATTCTCGACGTTCATGGCAGCATTCTATCAATTTCTCAATTCACGGTGTACGCCAATGTGAAACGAGGAAACCGCCCAAGTTTTACTGAAGCAGGATCGCCTGAACATGCCGAAAAACTGTGGAAACAATTCAATGCCACACTCACGAAGGAGTATGGCATTGACGTGAAAACGGGGATTTTTGCTTCTCATATGCATGTATCGCTCAACAATGACGGTCCCGTAACCATTATTGTTGATTCAGCAATTATGCGCGGCTAGTTGCTTTGTGCGGCTTATGCTGCACAAGAATAGCAATAATCACGCATACAAAGAGCAAGAACTGATAGAACAAGAATGGCATAATAGCCACGGCACTAATCTTAGCAATACTAGCTGCAATAAGAAGTTGTGCGCCGTAAGGAATAATACCCTGACCAATACAGGAGAATGTATCGAGCAAAGACGCGGCTTGTCGAGGCTCAATATCGAATTCTTTACTAATATCGCGCGCAATAGGAGCAGCCATAACAATAGCTACTGTATTATTTGCCGTGGCAATATCCATAAAGAGTGTGAGCAAACCGATACCGAAACTTCCGCCGCGACGACCGTTAAAATGTGTTTTGATTTTCTCAACAATCCAGGCAAAGCCGCCATTATTTTTAATCAAAGCGCCAATAGCTGCCACGAGAATAGCCACAATAATTGTTTCATTCATGCCGGCAGTACCCTCTTTAAAAGCAGTAAGCATGGTCATACCGTTTAAGGAACCTGTTGCTAGTCCTACAAGAGAGAAAAGAACAACTCCTGCGCATAGAACGCCGAACACATTAAACCGGCACAGCGATGCAATCAGCACAACAATGTATGGAATCACTTGCCACACGTTGAAGTCATAGTGCAGATCAACGTTCATTGGAGTGCGAAAAGAGATAATTACTAAGATAGCGAAGGAGCCGATAGCTGCTGGCAGAGCAATCTTAAAGTTTGTAATGAACTTATCAATCATTGCCACGCCCTGAGTTTTTGTAGCAGCAATCGTGGTATCGGAAATAAAGGAGAGGTTATCGCCAAACATAGCGCCACCCACAACCGTGGCAATGCTCAAAGGAACAGATAACGCAGTGCTTTGAGCAACGTTCAGCGCAATAGGAGCTAAAACTGTAATTGTTCCTACACTCGTTCCCATAGCCATGGAAATTAAGCAGGCAATAAGGAAAAGTCCTGGCAGAGCAAAACGTCCTGGTAAAATAGTGAGCAACATATTCGCTGTGGATTCAGCTCCACCTGCAGCCTGCGCTACCCCACTGAAACATCCTGCTGCAATAAAAATAAAAATCATAATGGCAATGTTTTCATCGCCAATACCACGAGCGCATAACCGGATTTTCTCGTCGAAACTGCTGCCGCGCGTTTGTAAAAGCGCCACAATAAGCGCTACAAAGAAGGCTACAACAACGGACATGACGTAAAAGCCCTTTTGCCCATGTGTAGGGTTGATGTATTCAAAGTAAATGCCCGCGCCTAAGTAGATGACGAGGAAGACGATAATGGGTAGAAGAGCTAATCCGCTCGATTTTTGAGATGTGACGTTCACGTAAAACTCCCTTATTTTCTTTCGCCACTCATGCTAGCACGGCAGCACACTATAAGTAGAAAATTACGCAGATGACTATACTACTTATTCTTTGTTTGAGGGATTAGAGGGATTAGTGACGAGGTCTTGAAGATAAAAATTCGCTCCCAACTGCGCATTGCTCAAAATAGTTATATCGCGTATCGTGCGACCATTCTGTTTAGACAAACTCACTATATGCGGATTATGTAATGCGTAATCTGACTCATAGATAAGCACCCCAAGCGTTGCATCCGTGCCCGACACACAATAAAAGTACTTCTGGTTATGAGAATCGTATGTTCTATCTCGTATGGAATCAGAAAATATGGTGGTCTGCCCATCCGCAATACGTGTTTTCAGCACAGATCCGTTGTCTGCCACCCATATAAGCGAGCCGTCATCGGTTACGGAATGCGCATCATATTGCATGAGAAAGTTACTGACCATATCTGCATCTAACGCTGCTCCCTGAGAATCAGTTACCGGATGTACAGCAATATCTCCCGTCACAGTATTCATTGTTACAAGAGCAAGAAAATATTCGCTTCCCCACTGATCCGTGCGGATTAAAGAAGGATCTATATTTAAGTCGCTCTGTTTATTCAACACGTGCACAGAGAAATGAGCGAGCATGATAATAGATGACTTGTAGCACGGTAATACTGATTGTCCGAGAGAAGCTGCGTCAAACTGTGTGGATTGAGAGGCTATTCGTGAAGAATCGAACTGCTCTTCTTTAAGAACACGGTCAAAAGATAGCTGCACATGAGAAAGTAGCATCTGGGGCTTCTGCTGTTACAGCAAAAACATTGTTCCCACACTCGCTCATGGCATTGTAGCGCTGATCCGAACGAATATTATGTGTGCTTATCTTGTGCGGATTCGCAATCATCAGCTGATAGTTGTTACCAGATGATTGGGAATAATTCTCGTAGAGAATTGCTTGACTTAGACCATCTGTTAAAGGCACAATGCCGAGCGGCGAAGCTGTTGCCTGCCTAACTCGCAGGGAATTACGTTGATTACTCAGCCAACGTTGAACATGGTTATCACTATAGAAAAAGCTCTGAGGAGACCACACGACATTACCGTTATAAGCATCTTCTATTTTTACGGAAGTCGAGCGACCATCTGCTGTCACAAAGAAAAGATATCCCTGTTCGTTTTCGGGAGCAATAGAGCCGCTCCGATATTTCTTGGACAGCAAAGCCCAGCGATAATCAGCAGGATTGATTCGCGTGAAATCAACATTTCGAGGCATAAAAATATGTGTGCACAGACACAGTAAGACAAACAGAACGGTTATCTTAAAAAAATCTTTTCTTCGTGTGCGTTTGTGTGGTAGTCATACGCCCCTCCAGCGCTGAGAAAGCTTCACGAGAGCACCTTTGCTTCGCGCGAGAGCTTTTCTACTATTGTAGCGCACTCAGACACGGGATTTTTGCGCTGATACGTTATTTATCGGCATTATTTTGCTCTGAGAGAGGAGATAACAGTTTTTCTGTGTATACTAGAGACTTGTATGCATCTACGTATACAAGGTTTTACAACTGAATATGGGGTCGATTGGTTTCGACGGTGATCTGTTCGCTGTAGAGAAGCGTGCCGAGAACGCGGGGGTCCACTCGTTAACGTGCCACCCGTAAAAAAAATAAGTGCTAAATCTAATCGCACTGAGTTTGCACTCGCTGCCTAAGCTTCGCGCTAGGATTTAACCAGCTGAGTATTCAACTCCGTTCACTCTCTCATGTCTTTGGGGAGATGCTGAGCGTCATGTAAAGACTTGCTTTATGTGCTGAGTTTCAGGGCATATAAAGGACTTTTACTGTAACTATTCCTGCAAACCGTGGTTTGCGACGATGTTTGAGGAAGACAAATTGCCATATGGCCAGCAAACTACGCACGTAGAAGGCTAGAGGTACGGTCATCGGACCCGGGTTCAATTCCCGGCGGCTCCACGAATTCAATGGGGACACATGTTTGTGTGTCCCCATTTTATATAAAAAACGGAATCGGGTGCATTGGCTGTATTATTACAACTGTTACACCCGATCCCGTTAGATTTTGCCATGAAAAAGGCTACTCCTGAACTACTTCTCAGAAAATTCAGTGAATTTTATTATTCAATTTCTCTCTTATGAAGTAGCAAGAGCAATCCTGCAGCACTCATAACCAAGACTGATAATACAAGTGCTTCAACCCCCTGTAAATCCAGTTTTAGCAAGTGTATAGCGTACCATAACAGGACTCAGCTTAGGTGTTATCTTTTGTTTTACTGTTTGAGCCTTAGGTTGAGGCTTCGGCTGCGGATTCGGTGTGAACACCCATGTACCCGTGAACGTCACGTCCGCACCCTCAACAGTCTTCGAATCCTTATCCCAAGACCGCCACGACCACGTACCATCATCAACCACCACACTTCTTCGACAGCTTTCTATCTGAGCGTTTTGTCTTTCAACGATTATCCTCAAACAGGCAATAAAATATAAGATTTCACAAGCATCGCACAATTGAGCACAGCTTTCGCCTGCTCTTTTTCCTAGTAACTCTCATCCCTACTTCACGATTGGTCGTGATGGAGCGGATACATCGATGGTTCCTGTAGCGGTTCCTTCGGCTTGTAGTTGCGCAATAATTGCCGTAACGATTTTCTGCTTTGTACTCATGGACGAAGCATTACCCCACCACGGTATATCCTGAATCCAAAACGGTGGTAATAGAGTCTTGTGTTTTCGCTTCAGTAGAGGTTATATGTGAACGCAAATCTTTATCGAGAGCAGCCAAAACTTTAATGCTTTGCTGTACCGTTTCATTGCGTAAACCACTTTTTACTGTCGGCACATTAATAATCAGGGATTCCTGCTTCAGCCTGCTTGACTGTTCGTAAACGTCTAGCTTGGGAATCAACCGGAACGTAGTTTTTCTTGTCTTCCGTATACAACAAAGCTGTAGGAGTTTCCTCGGTCAGCTTCACAATCAAACCATGCGGGTACTCTTTTGTAACTTTTTGCTGCAGCAATACCTGGAATATTATCGAGTTGTTGCTCAAGCTGCGATTCCGAGGTAGTAATAAGAGAACAATCAATAAGCGGATTCGTATATTTCTCAATTGTTGTGACCGACACCCACTTATTTACGCCAGAGATACGAACTGCCTGCGACCGAATCTTAAACCATGGCGAAAAAATAAGAGCCCATAGAATAAAAGACACGAGCGAAAAGCTCACTATTCCTATGCCTATGCGAATAAACCAATAACGGCGATGAGCTGCGCGTTGCTCTCTCTTACGCTCCTCAAAATCAATCTTTTTGGTACGTATGCGTAACTCATCTCGCGCATCGATACTCACATTCTCAGAAACCGCGCGATGTGCTGAAGAACTTAAGCTTGATGCACGAATAATACGTGGCTGACGTTTCGAATTCTTCGAGTTTTCAGAACTCACTGTTCAACCTCGCGCTCGGATAAGCGTTCTGCAATACTATCTGCCATCGTGGTAATAGAGCCTGCACCAACAGTAAAAAAATAACATCTCCTGACTGCGCTGAATCAGCCAGATACCGTGCTGCCTCATTCATATCATCAATAGCACGAATCTGAGCGTGAAGACCAACAGCAGCACCAGGAATAGTCTGAGATGAAATATCTGGCCAATCTTTCTCAAGCTCTCGAGCAGGGAAAATACCAGTAACAATTGCTTCATCGGCCTTAGCTAAAGCATGAGCAAACTGATCGGCAAAAAAATGAGTACGCGAGAACAGATGCGGCTGGAAAAGAACACGAATACGCTCATGTGGATAACGCACACGAGCAGCATCCATCAAAGCATTCACTTCAGTTGGATGATGAGCATAATCATCGACAACTGTTACACCCTGGATAACAGCCTTAATATCGAAACGGCGAGCCGCACCACGAAAAATCATCAAGTGCACGCACCGCATCAAGAGGTTGCACTCCAGCCACAAGCGCTGCAATCAAAGCTGCCGTAGCATTGCGCACATTATGCTCGCTAGGAACACGGATATGAGCGTGAAGCATCTCTTCACCATAACGTTCCAACCATTGAATAGAAAAATCTTGTCCACCATCAAACGTGCTCTTATTATCCGTATGAATACGCACGACTTGCGCATACTGCAAACTCAGATTTGGATTAGTCGTGTAAACAATAGCACGCTTACGTTCCTGATCATTCAAAGAACGCACCACGTTAAGAGCACCCTCATCATCACCACAAGCAATAACATGCTGCTGAGCATGTTGCGCATGCTCAATAAAAGCATGAGCAAAAGCTTGAGCATCACCATAATGATCCAAATGGTCTGGTTCCACATTGGTAATAACAGCAAGACTTGGGCGATATTTCAGGAAGCTGCCATCAGATTCATCTGCTTCTGCTACAAAAATTGAGCCATGCCCAGCATGACCACCATCACGCAACCCCTCAGGCGTATGAATAGACCCACCAATCGCATAGCTCGGATCAGCTAAATCTGCGCGCCCGGCGCTAGCAAAAATCTGCGCAATCATGGCACTTGTCGTGGTTTTGCCATGCGCTCCCGCCACAGTAATAGAGGTCTTATGCGCCATCAAAGTAGCCAAAATATCAGACCTATGCATCACTAAGCTACCCTGTTCAAAAGCTCGCACAATCTCAGGGTTGCTAGGCTTAATTGCAGACGAATACACTACGATTGACGCACCATCCACATTCTGCGCCTCTTGCCCTTCGTAAATCGTGGCACCCAAAGATTCGAGCTTATCAGTTTTCGCATTGCGATGTGCATCGGAACCGCTCACAGATACACCCTCTTCGAGAAGCATTTCTGCCAGCACGCTCATGCCTGCTCCGCCTATGCCAATAAAATGCACGTGCTCCCCATTTCGTAATATCGACCTAGGGAATAGTCAATTGGCTGATGGGTTGGGTCTAATACAATCTGTTCCATTATTTCGCCTCTGCTGTTTTCGCCTCTGATACTTGTGATACTGCTGCTTGTGCTAAGTCAAGAATAATGCGTGCCATTCTTTCTGCCGCATCTCTCCTGCCATACTCCCACGCCACAGCGCTCATCTCGGAAAGCTTTGTTTTATCCGTAATTAACGGCACTACGTGCTCTTTAATCCAGCCAGCAGTAAAATCATCATCATGAACAATCATGCCGCCGCCAGCATTAACAACAGGTTGAGCATTAAAAAAACTTGTTCTCCGTTGCCTATCGCAAGAGGCACATAGACTGCTGGCACGCCCTAATGCAGTAAGCTCAGCTACTGTTCCAGCACCTGAACGGCATAAGACGAGATCTGCTGCTGCCATAACCGCATCCATATTTTCCCAATATTCAGCAATATGGTAACCGCCTGCTCCAGTATGCGCAGAATCTTCAGAAGTACCAAGACTGCTCAGAGCCTGCTCCCCTGCCAAGGTAGATACCACAGCACGCACAGAAGCACTCTTGCCTTTGCCCGTTAAATGAACAATCTGAGCGCAAGCTAAAAGCTCTCTGCACGCATTAGCAACAGCTGTGTTGACGTTCACAGCTCCCAAAGAGCCACCTGTTATAGCAATAATAGGAATATCTGGATCCAAACCAAGCTCAATAGCTGCCTGACGTTTAGCTTCTTCGCGATTTTTACGCAATGCTTCAGCACGCTTGGCAATAACTGTGCGTAATGGCAAACCCACGCGCTCCATACGAGCATCAGTACCTCGCACGGATAAACCGCACTCATCATATGTGGTTCCCACAAAACTTGCCCACCGTGCTCCCAATTTATTCGCCATGCCTGCACGAGCGTTTTGTTCATGAATTACAATAGGCACACGCATAGCATGCGCTTGCACATACGCAGGAGCAGCAGCATAACCGCCCACGCCCACAACAACATCAGCATGACGGCGAGTAAAAATCTCTTTAACCATGCGCAATTGCTTCATAAAAACGGGCAGGAAAAAGCAAAAGTAGATGGCTTCACAGAGCGCGGGAAAGGAACTTTATCAATCGTATCGAGTTCGTAGCCTGCCTGCGGAACTAAGCGTGATTCCAATCCTTCTGCAGTTCCAATCACAGAAACTTGAGCCTGTGGATTTAATTGTTCAATACTGCGAGCAATACTGAGCAAAGGATTAACGTGTCCAGCGGTTCCGCCACCTGCTAAAAACAATATGAAGAGTTTCCGATTGATTCATAGATTCCATTATGACGCGACCGCCCTACCCACGTCCTCGACTTGCACGCACATCTTCCTGTTCTCGCGCCATCTTGAAACAAACACCTGCCCCAGCTAAACACATAATCAGCGCAGAACCGCCAGAAGATATAAACGGTAACGGCAAACCCATAACAGGCAAAACGCCGAGCACAACAAAAATATTAATAAATGATTGAGCAGCGAACCATACTCCAAAGCAGAGTAATACCATTTGCATATACATATCCTGGTGACGCATCGACAGATTAATCAAAGACCAAGCCATCACCATAATGAGCACAATAACAACAAGCGCTCCAATAAAACCAATTTCTTCACCAATGATGGCAAAAATATAATCGTTATCTTGTGCAGGAAGATATGATTTTTCGCGCGAATTACCTAAGCCTACCCCTGTTATGCCGCCGGTAGCTAAAGCGTAATCTCCATGCAATGCCTGGAAACAAATAGCTTTTGATTGCGCAGCTTCACGTGTGGAACAGCCTCCATAAGTCGCTTGAATACGTGCCCAACGATTGGCGCTACCTCGAACGAAAATCATGAAAAATAGGAAGGCAAAAAACGACCCAGCTATTGCCATATAACGCACAGGAAAACCTGCAACAAAGAAAGCAGATACACCAATAATCACCACAATCATGGCGGTACCTACGTCTTTACCTAAAAATAACCAGCCCCAAGGCTAAAACGAAAAATAAGAGCATACCTAGATACGGAATAACTTGTTTAATTCCTTTAAGAGGAGTCCTGTTTGCTTTTTTCATATTTAACAACGCAGCCGGTAGCCAAATGCACAAGGCAAACTTCAAGATTTCTGCTGGCTGAAAACGCAAAGGATATACAACAATCCATCCTGCATTTCCACCTGCACTCGATCCCAAACCTGAAAGAGTTAAAAGCTTGCAGACCAATAGCAATCCCCAAGAAGTACCTGCTGTTTTTCAATAATACTTGGCTTCACAACTTGCACAGCTATAAAAAGCAGCGTAACCCAAAACAGCAAAAACACCTTGACGAGCAAGAGTTGCCCATATGGATTGATTAGTCCCCACGAGCTTGGCTGTGGAGCTAGAAAAACCATCACTAAACCAATAACGGTCAAAAAATACCGTCGAAGCGCCTAAAAGCCCAGTAACTATATACTGGATTAAAAAATCATGCGCCATCGGGCATACTGCGCCGGACTCGTATTATCTCCATGCTCTAAACGCGAGCCCACAGTAAAGAAAACCAACAATACGGTCAATAATAGTATTCCATGCTCGAGTAGCTACTTGAACAGGATTGCGTTCAGCAGAAGGTTTACTTGAAGTTTGCCCTGAAGATTTCCCTGACGCTTGCTTTGCCCTCACCAATGTCGAAAAACAGCGAAGACGAAGAAGAGGAGGAAGATGAAGACATACGCTTACTTGCCATAAGAGTTCACCCATTCGTGAGCATAGTGAGCAAATTGGTCACCGCGATCTGCATATGAAACGAACTGATCCATAGAAGCGCAGGCAGGAGCCATGAGAACAACCATGCTCTGCCCTACTTGTTGCTTCTCCTGCTGGACTTCTTGCTTCGTTTGCTGCTTCGCTTCGTGCGCTTCCTGCGTTTGCTTACCCTGCTTCACTTCTTGCTGAGTTTTTTCTTGCGCTTTTTCTTGCGCTTTTTCTTGCGCATAGCGCGCCGCTGCTTGCACTGCTTGTTGCATAATAGGCTCATTGTCCGATGAATCAGGATCGATAACAGCTAGTGGAATCTGTGGAGCATACTGTGCAAAAAGCATCAAGCATAGGTTTTTGATCGCAACCAATAATAACCGCTGCAGCCATAACATGATGCTGATTGCGCACCAACTGACCAAACTCTGCGCCCTTTGCAAGACCTCCGGCAATCCATACTACGGATGCATCCCCATAACTGCTTAACGATGCAGCAGCTGCGTGAGCATTCGTTGCTTTAGAATCATCAACAAAACGAATATCCCCATGTGGCGTATCTGCAACAGCAACGGTTTGAATTCTATGACCGCTAGGAGCAAAAGCTTGGAGAGCTTCGAGTGCGTGCTCAACATCTACGCCCGCACCCACGCTTAAACATAGAGCGCATAAAGCGTCGGCAAGTAAGTGAGGATAAACACTGCCATCAGGTTCTGTTAAGTGTGTGAAAGAACTGACAGGAGCAAGTTTTTCTAGGCCTTGAGTAGGAAGACTGCTGCGGTTAACAATCCAGCCGTTTTCTATACCCACTTGACCTTCACGTGGCTGCTTAAGCGTAAAACCAACGAGAGCACAGCTATCAACCTGACGATTAGCCCACGCGCGTGTAGCTAATTGAGTAACGCGCTCATCATCTGCATTGTAGACCATGACTAAACGTGTTCCGTTATAGACCTTAGCTTTATCGGCAGCATAATTATCGAAACCGCCGTGCCAATCCAAATGATCGTCAGCTAAGTTGGTTATTGCCGCGCAATCTAAGATCACAGAGTCTGTGTAGTGCAGTTGGAAAGAACTCAGCTCGGCAACGATAGTATCGAGCAGATTGCTCGCTACTGCAGGAACGATAGGATTTCCGATATTTCCCACAGCCGCGCTTGCACGCCCTGCAGAGCGCATAATAGCTTCGGTCATTTCTGTGGTCGTTGTTTTACCGTTCGTTCCGGTAATGCCGATCCACTGCTGACTAGAGCGTTGAGCCTGCTCGGCCTGCTCATGCAAGCGCCATGCCAGCTCCACATCACTGATAACAGGAACCGAAGCATCCGTTGCTCGTACAATAAAATCAGTCGTAGGCTTAAATCCTGGCGAAGTAATTACGCAATCTATAGGCGTGTAATCAAAATCAGGGCTGCCAATCTGAGCTAAAGAATAATCTGCAGTTTTTTTATCGTCTGCAGTCAGTACTTTCTCTCCTTGTGCGCGCAGTACTTCTACAACACTGGCACCTGAAACTCCTAAACCTACTACTAAATACGTTTTCATACTTACCTTCATGCCTTAGCTGTTACGAAGAAAATTAGAGAAGCTTTAACGATTATGCGCGCATATAGTTGCGTTAGCTGTGCTGATTATATGCCTGAACGGATGACCCAATCCATATAGAAAATAACCAAAGCGATAATAACGCAGACCATTTCAATCATCCAGAAACGCACTACCACTTTATTCTCTGACCAGCCTTTAAGCTCGTAGTGATGATGGATAGGAGCCATCTTAAACACACGTTTATGGAAGACTTTGAAAGAGAAAATCTGAATAACATCGGATGCAGCTTCCCACACGAATAATCCGCCCAGAATAACTGCCAAAACCTCTGTATGCGTGGCAATAGACAGAGCAGCAAATAAACCGCCCAAAGCTAAAGAACCTGTATCTCCCATAAAAATCGTGGCTGGATTGGAATTAAACCATAAGAATCCAAAGCAGGCTGCTACTGCGCACAAAGCAATAATGGCAAGATCTTGCGGATCCTGCACAGTATAACTGTAGGATCTAGGAGCTGGAACGCGATGATAGCTTTGCCACATACTAATCAAAAGCAAAACCAATAAAAGCAACCATAGAGCTACCTGAGGCAAGACCGTCTAAGCCGTCAGTCAAATTCGTAGCATTGATCTATGCAGCAAGCAAGAAGTTTACCCACACAACGAACAAAAATAGTGGAGAGCATAAAGCCCAAAGATTCAAAGTTAATAAAAGGTTTTTTTCAATAAAAAGTAACACCTGAGTGGGCAGAAACCGTGCCATCAGGAGCTTTCAGAGTAAGAGAAAGAATGGCATAAGCTGTGGCAAAAAAATAATCTGACCCGTAAACTTTGCCGGAATGCTTAAGCCTTCATTCTGCTTTTTTGCGACCTTGGCAAAAATCATCAATAAAACCAAGAGCTCCCATGGAGAGCATAACAAACAAAAACGAGTAAAGCGTTAAGAGAGAACGGGGTTCCGAAAGAAAAAAATAGCGATAGGCTGCTGAAGCCAACCACCCCAGAACAATAGCTAAGTTAATAGCAATACCACCCATAGTTGGGGTTCCGCGCTTAACGAGATGAGACTGAGGGACCATCTTGACGAATATACTGTCCGTAATGCAGTTTATGGATGACCTGAGTGACTATTGGCGTGCCCACAAAAGTGACAACCAAAGAGACTATAAGACCAATGAGTACGGCAATCATGTCGAGTTAACTCCCCTAATTCTGAGTGTCTAGCTACTTTTTACGTACACACGTGTACGTGCAGAATATGTGATGTGCTACTGGATCAATTCATTTATTCGCATCTGCGCAAGCGTGCTCTAACCATATATCAGCAAGCGTGCTTAAACCTGAAGCATGCGAACCTTTGAGCAAAACCACCGTATTCTCTGTATTGTTACCCTTCTCTGTGTTGTGACCCTCATGTGCAAGCTGAGAGACGCGTGCTTGAGCCTCTTGAGGACTGTTCACCACCATCACCTCAGCGGTGTGCTGTGTCTGATCAATCTCTTCCTGCGCTCCCTGAGCAATGCAGCTAGCTAAATGCATAAGCGTGCCATCGCTTTGAGAACCCACAGCAATTACCACATCACTGATCTGTGCAGCGTACGCACCAATAGCACGGTGTTTCTCATCCTCACTACTACCCAGCTCTAACATGGAACCAAGCACAGCAATTCTGCGTGTATTCGGCACGTCTGCTTGGTAATGGCTTAATGCAGTTAAACCAGCATGCATAGAATCTGGATTAGCATTAAAAGAATCATCAATAAGAGTAAAAGATTTATTATCTATATTCACAGGCACGATATGCATGCGATGTGCACTAACTGTGGCTAATTGCGAAAGCACGCTTGCTGCAATATGTTCTGGAATATCCAGACTGTAAATAACGCTGAGTACTGCTAGAGCGTTGAAAACATTATGCTCACCGCTCATACCTAGGCGCAGGTCAAAGCTTGTGCCATCAGGCAGATGCACAGTAAATTTAGGGCGATTCGTGGAATCTGCAATCGTATCTGTTCCACGCAGAATAACGGAAGAAACCATACCCGATACGCTTGGTTTAGGCTGTTCATTCTCGCTGTGGCGGCTAAACCAAATAATGCTCGATGCCTTCGTCATGGATGCCATAGTGCGACATACTCGTCGTCTGCATTGAGAACTGCAACGCCAGAGCTGCTTAAGGCACGTACAATTTCAGATTTTGCATCGCGAATTGCTTCTACGCTGCCAAATCCACCAAGATGAGCCACACCAACTTTAAGAACAATAGAAATATCTGGAGGTGCAATAGTGGTGAGGTATTCAATTTCCCCCACTGCTGAAGCTCCCATTTCTGCCACAAAGAAACGTGTTTTTTCATTAACTTTCAAAGCGGTAAGAGGCAACCCAATATCGTTATTAAAAGAGCCTTGAGGAGCAACTGTTGGAGCTAAACGCGAAAGAACCGCATGAAGCATATCTTTGGTGGTGGTTTTTCCTACCGAACCAGTAATACCAATAATAGTAAACTCGTTCAATCCTCGTGCAGCCAAAGCTTTACGCTTGCTAATATTCAAGCGAGCAATTTCTCCCAAAGCTTTAATCGTGTTCTGCACAATAATCTGAGCACACTGTGCGCCTTCAATTGCTCGATCAACAACGGCTAAAGTGCTACTTGGCAAATCAGCAACAAAATCATGACCATCTACATGTTCGCCTGCGATAGCAACGAAGATACTTGATTCTTGAACTTCACGTGAATCAGTTGTTACATGGTCAAACGCTTTATCGTCATTCTCTGGCACAATGTGAACTGTCTGACCATGGAGCACAAGCTGCCCCACATCATGAGCCAACAATTCGCTGATGCGTGTAGAAATCATGCTTACTCTGCTTTCATTTCTTGAGATAAGCGCAAAGCGCTTTTAATACTCGTCTTTTTTTACACCTGCAGCCATAATCATAGTTACTGCAGTTGCAATGCTCTTATGCTGCTTTGCCACTTTTTCTCCCAGTGTTTCATTCACTAGAAGGCGTGCTTCTTCGGTGGTTTCTACGCACATCGTGGCATCGCTTATTTCAGCTCCATAAGTGTGCAAATTTTGCTCGGCTATTTTTTTGAGCTCAGTTTTCTTCTCCTCAGCTTGTTTGCGGTTAAGAAAAGCTCTGCGAGGTTCTATTTCAGGCACATTCAATGATTCATGAATGGTGTTGGTATATACATCAACGCCGACTTGTGTGAGAGCCAAAGATTCGAGCACTGCATCATCAACATGAATAATAACTGAGGTCGCTCCATCTTCAGCCATAATCGACAGCATGCGCTGAACATCTAAAGGAGAAAAAGGAGTGTGCACCCCTATGTTGCGATCGAGACTTATTCCTCCGCGCCCATCAATAACGCCCATAGGATTTCCAAGATAATGCAAAATATCGTGCAACTGCTCAATAACCGCGCCATCTCGGTCTCCTTGCACAGCAAAAATAGCCATAGCAGAAGCCGGATGACCTGCCATATCTGAGGCAATGCGTGCACGAGCATCGTTATTCAGCTGAGCAAAAAGCACAGGTATTTCTGTATTTGCGGGCAAAGCATGAGTTTTTACAGTCTCAGAGAAATCAGAGACCATAAAAACAATGGCGTATGCTCCACGTTTTGCAGCAGCATGTACGATGCGCTCATCATATTGTGAAGTTGCACTAATATACAATGCACCTGGCGTGATGTCTTCTAAAGCATCAGCCACGGAGGTTAAAGTAACAGCATCGTGACGCGACCCTGCGGTAGCTATACCGTATCGACGTCGAATATCACCAATAGTGATGTGCTCTGTTATTGATTCACTTACGCTAGACATATCTATATCACATTACCACTGAGTACTACCATGTAATAGGAATAGCATCGGTGCGCGGTGCGGATGGCGCAATCTGGTACTTCTGAATAAGGAATTGTGCCACATTTTTAACCACAGGACCAGCAGTTGCAGCACCGTAGTACGCTCTAGCATCTTTAAGGAATACCGAAATAACAAACTGAGGATTATCCGCAGGCAAAGCCACAATATAGTCACCCACAATACTGGTAAGTCTACCGTCTTCTCCTGGAACTTCTGCAGTACCCGATTTACCAGCCATACGGTATCCATCAATCTCATAATCAGGAGATGCCTCAGCAACATTCTCCATCATATTAAGAACTGTGGCTGCTGTTTCACTCGATACCACACGTTCAGATTTTTGTTACAGTTGGTGTTGTATCTTTACCTTGTGCATCTGTAGATTGTTCAATAAGACGCTGCCCCATATGCACTCCACCATTAGCAATGGCGGCAATAACGTTGGTCATCTGTAAAGCATTAACTGTATATCCCTGACCAAAAAGCACAGTCTGCTGAGTTCGAGTATCCCAATTCTTATAATTCATGAGCAAACCATTGGACTCACCTGGGAAATTAATACCTGTGGGCTGACCTAAACCAAACTTTGTAATATAGTCATATCGCTTTTTGCGCAGACAAATTATAAGCGGTCATAATAGTGCCGGTATTGTATGAGTGATACAAGATGCCTGCAAGAGTTAAATTCTCATCAGGATGAGGAAGAGCATTATGATACCTCTGTCCTTCATATTCCAAGGAATACGGCACAGTAAAATGATCTGTTGCCTTGTGCAGTCCTTCTTGAAGAACAGCGGAAGCAGTAATAATTTTCCCCGTAGAACCAGGGTCGAACGTGGATTCCATGGCTATGGATCCCTTTGTTAATGCATCGGTGGAATTGGCAGCATACTGATTTGAATCTGCGATGGCAAGAATCTTACCTGTTTTTACTTCCTGAACCACACCAATACCCCATTGAGCCTTTTGGTCATCAACGCGGGCTTTGAGTACTTTATCGAGGTACCACTGTACATCTGCATCAATAGTGAGTTTTACCGTGCCACCAGGTGTTGCTACAGATTTCACTTCTTCGGTTCCGGGAATTTTTGCCGTACCATAGGCAGGATTTGTTTGCTGATAGTTTTCTACACCATCAACACCCTGCAAGGATGCATTTTGCATCGCTTCAACGCCGGTAACACCTTCATCTTGTTCGTTCACACCACCTAGGATTGATCCGATAAGCGTAGGATTCGTATATACCCTCTGGCTAATGAGTTCTGCACCAACCACACCAGATAAATGTAGCTTATCGATTTTACGTTTTACGCTCGGAGTTACGTTTTTTTGCTACAACCACATAACGTGTATTTCCAGCAATTTTACCGCCGAGCTCCTGCACGTTCTGGTGCAAAACAGGACCTAAAATACGTGCAACAGCAGATGCGCCTTTACCCGGAACATCCTTACCATCTATGCTGTGACACGAATTTTTACGACTTGCAACTTTGGCTTTATACTCTTCATCCGTCATAGAACGTGTGCGCGTAACAGTGCAGGATGTGGGAGTAAAATTTTTCGCCCCTACTTGATCCACATAAATCTTATATGCTTCCACGCTTTGAGCGAGAACTTCCCCATTCGTATCAACGATTGCACCGCGCATCGCCTGCACACGTGCAGTAACAGTGCGAGAGTTCTGAGCTTCTTGAGCAATCTCTGCTGCATCAATTATTTGCAGTCTAGCTAGCTGAACAACGCATGTAGCCAGCAAAAAATGCCCATAAGACGATAACTACAATGGTGCGACGACGAATAGCATGCGCCACAGCGGCAGCATAGCGATTCTGCGAAGCATTTTTGACCATTACTGTGCATTCCCTAAATCAATAGTCATGCTGCTCGAGCCCTGTTGCATTCCCATATCGGTTGCTCGTTGTGGCAGCTGTGATTCTAGTTCATTTAGTTTAGCTCTATCTTGCTGTACATCTTGTGTGAGCTGCACCACAGTGTTTTGAGTTTCCGTAATACTATAAGCATTTTTTTAGTCATTTCTGTACGCAAAAATAGCGTTACTCCTAAAGCTCATTACGAGGAAAACAATTGACGTCATCATCATAGCCATAGACCGTTGACGACTGTGATACACTGACTGCACTTGCTGCATAAAAGCAGATTGACGTAAGCGGTTCTCACGTGAACTCACACGCAGCTGTGGACGTTCTGGAGCTGCAGAGCGCGTGCCAGGACGGGTAGAACGCACCGTGGATTGACGTGATTGCGATGAACGAATGCTTCGTGCTTCAGCGGCTGCCATAGTGTTCCTTACTGTGAGAGTTACGACGGTTATTTGTGAAGTGTGATTGTTGCGCTGTTTTTGTTCCGCGCTTTGTCTGCTTTGAGCGATTGACGGCACGTGAAGGCTCTTGTTCAAAAGCCCAAGCAGGAGGATTACGAGTTAGCTCTACTGCACGCAAACGCACTGAAGCGGATCGAGAATTACGTTCTACTTCTGCTTTGTCGGCTTTCATAGCACCATGCGTTAAATCACGAAGATATGGCTGAGCTTCTGGAGGAATAACGGGCATATGGGGAGGGACATGTGCTACCAGACCACGCATAAAGAATTTCTTCACGCACATGTCTTCTAATGAATGGTAGGACTCCACTACTAATCGCCCTCCTACCGACAGAGCGCGTAAGGCTTGTGGTAGAGTGTGCGCAAGTTTCGTAAGCTCACCGTTGACTTCAATACGCAAGGCTTGGAAAACACGCTTCGCTGGATTTCCTGCTGGACGTTTTGCCTTGGGTACCACGCGATCAACTAATTCTGAAAGTTCAAAAGAGGTCTCAATTGCCTGCTGAGATTCACGCAATCTAATAATTTCTCGCACAATAGGTCCGCTAAAGCGCTCTTGACCATACTCCTTAAAAATACGTACTAAATCAGCGTAATCATAGGTTGCTAAAATATCGGCAGCTGTTAGCTCTTGGGATGTATCCATACGCATATCTAACGGAGCGTTATGCGAGTAGGAGAAACCACGATCTGTTTCATCTATCTGTAAACTCGATAAGCCAAGATCCATAAATACAGCATCAACATGCGTAACGCCTGCACGCTCAAGAACATCCGAAAAATCATCAAAAGCTGCATGCGCCGGAGTAAAACGATTACTTAGCCCCAGCTTAGTAATACGCTCAGTAGCCAAGCTCAAAGCTTGTTCATCTCTATCAATGCCAATAACGCGAAGATTCGGAACTGCTTGCAGGAAGCCACTGGTATGACCTGCTAAGCCCAAAGTACAATCCACAACCACAGGAACATCACGTCCATCGGCGCGTGCCGAAGCCTCGGCATGTGCAGTAACAAGTTCAACACATTCGTCAAAAAGCACTGGCTTGTGAATAGCGCTCAGAGCACTTAAATTGTTCTGGCTAGAGTTGTGAGAATCTACCATGCAAAATCACCTACCGGAAGCACATCGTCAGCCATATTGCTGTAGTCATCTTCTTGATCAGCCAAATACTTCTCCCAATCTTCACGATTCCATAGTTCTGCACGAGTCCCCACGCCAATAAGCACAACGTCATCGCCTAAATTGGCATAAGAACGCAGCATCTGTGGCACCATTACTCGCCCCTGTTTGTCTGGTTCTAAATCCACAGCACCAGAGAAAAAACACGCAAATAGTTGCGTGCAGCCTTATTACTCAATGAAATATGTTGAATTTGTTGAGCAATGCGACGGAATTCATCATTGGGAAGTATGTACACGCATCGTTCCTGACCTCGCGCCAACACGCAACCTTCTCCAAGCTGGCTGCGCATTTTAGCCGGAATAGCTACACGACCCTTCGCATCGATTTTTGGAGTGTACGTACCGAGCAGCAAATCTGGTAGAGGGAGATTTTTCCCTTCATTTTGCGTGTTCTGTGCTCCATTACCCATAGGCTCGCCAAACTCAGCAGAGCCGCCATGAGTAGCAAAAACATCGCCAACACCAGTATTTTTCAGGCACTCTCCCTCCTTTTCAACCAGATCACCATCTTCAGGTATGCGAAAATACACTCACAATGTTCCCCACTTTACTCCACTTCTCTCCACTTTTCCCCACAAAACACAAAATTTTTAAGAATTTAAGGATTAATGAGGCTGTGCTGAATAAAAACTGAGGAGCAATTGAAAAGAGTCGATAAATATCCGCCCGTGGATACTGCTTATGATTAACTCGCACAAAATGCAAGAAAGAGAAGGAATAGAGAGAGAATGAGGTATTCGCTCGCTATGTATCATCTTGATGTAGAGCCTTTTGAGTATGCTTATAGGGCAGTTTTTGACTCTGTACACGAGTCAAGCCACTCGTACTCAACACAAGGAAATGCACGCGTGTCCGATTATTCAGAACAACTCCGCGAAGAACAATCCATGGTGGATGTAGCCTATGCCAGGCTCGATGAAATCCGCAAGCAAACTCAAGATCGATTAAGCGAGGTACGTTCACGAGGAGCGCATGGTTCACCTACACAGCGTTCTGAGCGTGACTCTTTTGCCACTATGTATGAAGATCGCTTATACCAGTTGCGTTTAGTGGAAGATAGGCTTGTTTTTGGGCGCATAGATACCGATGATGACACCCGTTTGCATATTGGTCGAATCGGTTTACAAAGCACTGATCATGAGGCCATTGTGGTGGACTGGCGCGCTGAAGCTGCACGTCCATTTTATGAGGCAACTCCTTTACACCGCGGCAATATTGCCATGCGTCGCCATATTACATTGAAGTTCCGTGATGTTATTGCTTTAGAAGACGAAGTCTTAAATATAGATTCAAGTCAAGTTTCACAAGCGTCTGCAAGCGGCACACTAACAGGTGAAGGTGCCTTGCTCGCTTCCCTTGCCACACGTCGCACAGGGAAAATGAGTGATATTGTAGCAACTATTCAAGGTGAGCAAGACCGCATTATCCGCAGTTCTGCCAAACACCCTCTTGTTGTTCAGGGAGGACCAGGAACAGGTAAAACAGCAGTTGCTCTTCATCGTGCTGCTTATTTGCTATACACACTCGTTCTACTTTGCAACGTTCTGGTGTTTTAGTTGTTGGACCATCCCCTGCTTTTTTGCACTATATTGATCAGGTTTTACCATCATTGGGTGAAACTGGCGTTATTTCGCGTACTTTAGGAAATCTTCTACCAGGTATATCTACTGATGTAACTGATAATCCTTTTGCCGCCAGGCTTAAAGGCGATTGCCGCATGGCCGATGTTATTGCTCATGCAGTATCTATGCGCGTGCGTATTCCTTCACAGTTGCCAGTGTTGAAAATTAATGGTGTTCGTGTGCCAATTACCCGTGCAGATATTGAAGAAGCTCAAGGCAATGCTCGTCGTTCGCACCAACCGCATAATCTTGCACGCAATACTTTTGTAAAATCCATGATTTCTTTGTTAACGAATCGTTTTAAGGAACAGTTGGATTATGAGCCCGAATATTCTGAGGTTGAAAATGCGCGTGAAACTATTCGCATGAGTGAAGACGTGAAGCGCACGCTGAATACCGCATGGCTGCCAATGAACGCACAATGGCTGATTAATGATTTATTCTCCAAGCCTCACCGCCTTAAGCAGTGTGCTCCATGGCTGACCGACACCGATATTGCAGCTTTGATTCGACCATCAGGTTCCGCTTTAACAGTATCGGATATTCCTTTACTTGATGAGGCCTACGAACTTTTGAGACCAGATCCACTCGAACAGCAAAAGGCGAATGCGCGTTCTTCAGCGCAGAGTGCTGAAGAACGCTATGTGAATGAGATGATGGATTCTTTTCGGCCTGAAGAATTCTGGCATTTCAGCTCAAACAGTGCTTTCTCATATGAACAACTCTGATGATTCGAGTTTGGCAGAACGTGCTGGAGCAGATCGCGAATGGACGTATGGTCATATTGTGGTAGATGAAGCTCAAGAGCTTACTGCAATGGATTGGCGTATGCTGATGCGCCGCTGCCCTTCTCGTTCTTTTTACGATTGTAGGCGATGTGGCACAAACCTCTGCTCTTGGTGGAACACACTCATGGAACCATATGCTCGACCGCATTTTCGGAGCTGATGGGTGGGATATGCATGAGCTTACCGTTGACTACCGTAATCCACAAGAAGTCTCTGATATTGCGGGACGTTTTGCTGCTTCTGAAGGACTATATATTTCTACTGTGTCAGCTGTACGTGCGGTAGACGATAGTGTAGTTATTAAAAAGTTGAGCGATATGCCTGCTGTTATCAGCTCCTCTATTTTCCATACTGTTGATTTACTCACTCAATATGTATCTAGTGATGGATCTGGTCGCGTTGCCCTTATTTGTGACGAGAGTGTGCGCGATGCTGTAGATAAACAGTTGCGTTTATCTCTGAAAAATACTGATGCTATTTCTGAGAATGAGTTTGATCGATTAACATCACAGCCTCGTTGGGATGCTCAAATTGGCGTTTATACACCTACTGAAGTCAAGGGCTTAGAATTTGATGCTGTGGTTCTTATGGAGCCAGGTTTGATTTCTGAAAATAGCCCATCGCGTTTAACTGCTGCTGCTGATTTATATGTGGCTATGACGCGACCAACTCAAAAATTAGTCATAGTTCAGACTCAAGAAGACACTGAGCGTATTTCTTTGTAAGGTAGTAGACATGACCAAAGCATTATTGTTAGAGAATATTCATCCATGCGCTGCTGATTTTCTGCGCAGCAAAAGGGAATTGACGTACAGACAGCTCAAGGAGCTTTAGACGAAGATGAACTTATTGCAGCTCTTGATGGTGTAGATTTACTTGGTATTCGTTCTAAAAACGTCTGTTACAGCTCGAGTATTAGAAGCACACCCTCATCTTCGCGCAGTAGGTTGCTTCTCCATCGGCACAAACCAGGTTGATTTAAGCTATGCTGCACAGCATGGTATTGCCGTGTTCAACGCACCTTACTCGAATACACGTTCTGTGGTGGAACTTATTATTTCCGATATTATTGCGCTGATGCGTCGAGTTCCTGAGCATACTTTATCTATTCGCGAGCATACCTGGGATAAAACTGCAAAGAAATCGCATGAAGTTCGTGGCAAGACTTTTGGGCATTGTGGGTTACGGTAATATTGGATCCCAAGTATCCATTCTGGCTGAGGCTTTAGGTATGAATGTGGTCTTCTACGATGTAGAAGAAAAACTAGCTTTGGGCAATGCCACACGCATGAATTTCATGGAAGAATTGTTACGCATCTCTGATGCTGTAACAATTCATGTTGATGGACGTAAGGCTAATACAAACTTCTTTAATGAGCACTATTTTAGCTTAATGAAGCAAGATGCCGTGTTTATGAACCTCTCTCGCGGCTTTATTATTGATGTCAATGCATTGTATAACCATCTTAAGTCGGGACACTTGAGTGGAGCAGCTATTGATGTATTCCCTACCGAGCCAAAAACGGTTGGCGATGAATTCTCTACTCCATTAACAGAGATTGCCAATGTTATTCTCACTCCTCATGTGGGTGGCTCTACATTGGAAGCTCAAGAAGCCATTGGCGAATTCGTTTCGCACAAACTCTATGACTACTATACCGAAGGCAATACCTCTCTGTCGGTAAATATGCCACAGCTTAATGTGGAGGCACGTAATTCACGCAAAACACGTGATGGTGAAGCCACAAGCACAAGTGAGAAGATTACACGTATTGCTCATCTGCACACCAATTTGCCAGGTATGCTCGCACAGCTTAACAATGCTTTGTCTGCTAAGAACCTCAATGTTGTTGCTCAATCTTTGGCAACTGAGGGCAATCTTGGTTACGTAGTAACAGATATTACTGGCACGCTGCATGACGAGGATATTGCTGCAGTGGAAGCAATTAACGGCACTGTGCGTGTACATATTATGTAAAATCTGTAGCACATTTCTCGCATCTTTGCGGTCTACATGCAATTGAGGGTGTTTTGCTATCTACGTAGATAGCAAAACACCTCAATTTAAGTTAAATGCTACTATTCCTGCGAACGTGCTTTCTTTAAGGAATCTATAGCCTGCGAATAATCATCTAACGAGTTAAAATGCTGATACACAGATGCAAATCGCATATAAGCAACCTCGTCAAGCTGACGCAGAGGTTCCAAAAATAGCCAGACCAACTTCTTCAGCTTTTTACTTCCGAAACTCCGCGCGAACGCAGGTCTCGCTCAACGCGAATTCCTAGGAGCTTGAGTTCCTCTTCATCAATAGGTCTTCCCTTGCAGGCTTTTGCGTACACCCGATACTACTTTCTCTCGATTAAATGGTTCAGCATTCCCACCGCGCTTAACCACCATAAGCACCATTGATTCTTGGGTGGTAAAAGCGTTTAGAACATACAATACATTCACGTCTGCGACGAATAGAATAACCATCCTCGCTTACACGCGTGTCTATAACTTTGGTCTCTTGACTTTGACAAAAAGGACAATGCATGCCTTAACAATAACAGAGACTAAGCCTCAGGTACAATAAGTGTTTGCCCAGCAGCCAATTGATCCGTATCTAAATGGTTTAATTTTTTTAATATATTCCATTGTCTCATACACATCTCCTCCCTGTGGAGTGATATCTGCTGCGAAGTTCCACAAGGTATCGTGTGGTTGCACAGTGTAACTGACTGTGTGCACTACTTCATCTTGAGCTGTTGCAAAAGGTATGGTTATGCCCGCAAAACCAACAGCAAGAGCAATACCTAAAGCCCACACAACAATTTTTTTCCACGACGATTCAAACGTACGCTACCTAGCCCTATACCCTGACTACGTACTGATGTTGTATTCATCTCAATCCCTTTCGAACATTTGTTCTATCGAACGTATGTTCTAATAGTCGCACATATGTTCGACAAATTCAAGATGATTTTCGAACATCCGTTTGATTTTACGGAATTTTCACGATAGAGTGGACATTATATACGGAAGGACACTTATGACTACCACTGCCCTGCATGCTTTTGCCAGTGATTCAGATGCACAACGCGCAGCCGACTTAGGCGTGAAATCTGCACGCCAATTTCAAGTCTATGAGGCTATTCGCGTTCATGTTGCAGAGCACGGTTTTGCGCCAACATTGCGAGAGATTGGTGAATTGGTTGGTCTTAAGAGTCCTTCATCGGTTAAGCATCAACTGCACAGTTTAGAAGAATTAGGACTTCTGCGCATTAACGCCGGTAAAGGGCGTGCAATAGAGCTTATTGAACCTGAGTCTTCTTCTACGTCCCCAGACGCTACTACCACTAAGCAGGAAGATCAGAAGAATAATGTACCGACTGCAAAAGCTACTGTTTATCCATTCCCACAGCGCATTGCATCTAGTGAAGATATCAGCGATTCTATTGCTCAATCACACGATATTCCTTTAGTCGGTCGTATTGCAGCAGGCTCACCTATTACCGCCGAACAACATGTAGACGATGTTATGCGCTTACCGCAACGTCTTACCGGCGAAGGGAATCTTTTTATGCTGGAAGTTCACGGTGACTCAATGATAGACGCTGCTATTTGCGATGGTGACTTTGTTGTTGTGCGCGAACAATCCACAGCGAATAACGGAGATATTGTGGCTGCTTTGCTCGACGACGAAGCCACGGTTAAAACTTTCCGTAAAGATAACGGTCACGTATGGCTTTATGCCTCATAATCCCGCCTTCTCTCCTATTGATGGCACCCATGCCACCATTATGGGTAAAGTCGTAACGGTTTTGAGAAAAATCTAGTCTTCTTCGTCGTTAACGTACAGTACGAAGAATGCAAAATGCTCTCCCGGAGGAGAGCATTTTGCATATCTGAAAGTATCAGTTATTAGAAGCCGAACTCAGCAGCAGTTGCGCGCAAAGTCTCAGCAGAACGAGTAAGAGCAGCAAGCTCAACATCGTTCAATGGAGTGTTCAAGCGAGTGTTCACACCTTCGCGGTTGAGTACGCTTGGAACAGACATGCACACATCGGAAATACCGTGGAAGTTATCCAACAAGGAGGATACTGGAAGAATACGGTTGGAATCCTTCAAAATGGATTCCACGATGTCTACAGCAGACATACCGATAGCGTAGTTAGTTGCACCCTTACCATCGATAATCTTATATGCTGCGTTCTTCACGTCCTGGTGAATTTGTTCACGAACTTCTGCAGTCAAAGAGCATGGCCTTCAAGTTCTTTCCACTCGAGCATCGGTACGCCACCGATAGTTGCGGACGACCACAATGCTACTTCGGAATCGCCGTGTTCACCAGCAATATAAGCGTGAACATTCTTTACGTTTACACCAGTCTGCTCTGCAATCAAGAAACGCAAACGAGCAGAATCCAAGTTAGTACCAGAACCGAACATCTGGTTTGCTGGAAGACCAGAAAGCTTCAAAGCAACCTGAGTTACAACATCTACTGGGTTGGTGACGAGAATGTAGATTGCATTAGGAGCCACCTTAACCAAGTTAGGAATGATGGACTTCATGATGTTGATGGTAGCGCCTGCAAGTTCAAGACGAGTCTGTCCTGGCTGCTGACGAGCACCAGCAGTAATAACAACTACATCCGCATCGCGGCAGATCTCTGGATCATCAGAACCGCTAATAGAAACGGTTGGATAGAAGCTAGAACCGTGCTGCATATCGAGAACTTCAGCTTCCACCTTCTTGAGGTTAAGATCTTCAAGCACGATTTCACGTGCAATACCACGCTGAGCTGCTGCGAATGCAGTTGTGGAACCAACAGCACCTGCACCGACGATAGCAAGTTTAGTTGAGCTTAACTGGCGAAACTGCCATTACTAACCCTTCTTTCATTATTTTTTTCATGATGGATTATGTATATTCCATACGAAAGCTTCATTACTTAGATTAGCGATAGCTCTCTACGAAAAACAGTTTTTCTTTTGCTCGTGTGACTGATATCACTAAAGCTCAGAAATACCGTGTTGCGCATGTGCGGCAAGTAAAGCAGCAGCTAAAACGTTATCTACTTCGCACACGATATATGTTCCCTCATTGCGATACTCAATCTCGTGAACTATGCCATTTTCTCGAGCTTGAGAGATTAATTGTCCCTGATTATACGGTATGACTGCTTCTACGCGAACACTTGGAGCAGGAAGCAAAGACTCCACATAATTATTGAGTTCTTCTATGCCATCACTGCTTGCAGCAGATACAAAGAAAGCTTCAGGAGCTAACTGACGTAAACGTTCTAAAGCAGCATCATCAATTAAATCAATCTTATTAAAAACAATAACCGTAGGCATGCCTGCTATAGAATCAATATCTTCTAAAACATCATTGACGGCATCGATTTGCGAGAACGGATCAGGATGAGAAGCATCAACAACATGCACAATAACATCCGACTGAGCAACCTCTTCAAGCGTTGATTTAAAAGCCTCAACAAGCTGAGTAGGTAATTTGCGCACAAAGCCAACAGTATCCACATACGTAAAGTTTCGCCCTTGAGCTGTTTGTGCACCGCGCACAGCAGTATCCAAAGTGGCAAACAGAGCGTTTTCTACGAGCTCGCTTGAACCAGTTAAACGGTTAATCAGTGACGAGTTTACCCTGCATTCGTATACCCCACAACTGCTACTGAAGGCAAACCAAAACGACGACGAGAGCCACGTTTGACTTCACGAGCAGGAGCCATCTGTTCGATTTGTTTACGTAGCTTCGCCATTCGCGTGCGAATAACTCGACGATCCATTTCGATTTTTGTTTCACCAGGGCCGCGCGAACCAATACCGCCAGCTTGTCCAGCAGCCTGACCACCAGCCTGACGAGACAGCGAGCCACCCCAACCGCGCAAACGTGGAAGCATGTATTCCATTTGAGCGAGTTCAACCTGAGCTTTCCCCTCACGACTGGTTGCGTGTTGAGCGAAAATATCGAGGATAACGGCGGTACGATCAACTACGTGCACTTTCGTTACATCTTCTAAAGCGCGACGTTGGCTTGGAGGAAGATCAGCATCCACAATTATCGTATCTGACTGTGTAGCAGCAACAATTCCAGCTACTTCGTTTGCTTTACCTGAACCGATGTATGTAGCTTTATCTGGACGTAAACGATGTTGCAGTACGCCATCAACGACGTCTGCACCTGCTGTTCGCGCTAGAGCAGCCAACTCGCGTAGTGATTCCTCAGCTTGTGCCAAGGTAGTTTCTCGGTTCGACCACACTCCCACGAGCACAACACGTTCCAAGCGAACCTTACGATATTCAACCTCAGTAATATCTTCTAGCTCACCGAGGCCTGTTACGTGACGAAGTTTGTTACGCCCTTCGCGTTCTTCCCAAATTTGTTCGCCTGACAGTCCTTGAACTTCACGCGCAGCTTCATCGCCACGATGTTGGTCGAGCAGAACTTCAGAGTGTTCCCCTAAGAAAGAAGTGGGTTCTAAGACCTTGTCTTCCATAAATCCTTTCCGTTACAACGCACATCTACTCCCTCTATAATAAAGCCACCCGTATCACAAGAATACGAGTGGCTTAGCTGAGGAATAACGCAGAAACTATGCAGTAATTTTTCTTATGCGTACACATGTAAACAATGAAGCCAATAACGACTACTGCGCCAGCACATAAGAACAACGTTGACATATTTGCTGCTACAGAGCCGTTAGCGATCAAACCTACATGAGACAAGGCATTCGACCCCATAAGAGTACCCAAAATCGCAATACCAATCGACGCTGTAGTGTTCATAAACAGATCGTTCATACCCACACCGACCGGATTCATCTTGCGTAAGAGTTCCCAAAACGAGGGAAACGACTGGAGAATACAGCATACCTGCGCCTCCGTAGTACAAGCAGGCAGAAGCAGTCAGAGCCAAAGGTCCCATCGCCAAAAACAAAAGCGCCGATAATAAAGCCTGAAGCCATCAAAATGCATGCAGTAATCATCGTGGCATGACGTCCAATTTTTTTCCAACAATCCAGCCGGAACTTGTGCCCACAATTGCAGCAACAATAAATGCCCACAATGTAATGAGAGGCTGTGCCGGTATCCATCTTATATACTCCTGCTGCCACATTGTTGAACATTGGTGAGTAGAAAGTAATTTGGGAAGTAGAACAGCAAAATATAGCCTGTAGCAATCAACCAATTTGTATTCTTAAAGAACTCTGGTGTAGCAAAAGGATGGCTAGCCTTATTAATATACACAGCAAAAATAAGGAAAGCAGCAATAGCAGCGACCATATACCACCACTTCATATCAGAGAAGAAGAGAGCTAAGAAGGCTGCACCTAATCCGAAAATAACAAAGCCCCACGCATCAACTTTCTCTCCCGTGCCGGATGCGTCAGGAAGATTCTTCAGCAAAATTGGCAGGAGCAAGATGGTAACAGTTGGAATCAGGAAGAGATAGAGATAGAGTGAATGGAGCTAAAGAAACCGGCTGCAAAAACGCCGATAGCTGCAGAGAACTGATAACCAGCAGTAAACAGACCAAAGAAAACAACCTTTAACGATGGCTTGAGATATTTGGTTGCGACAACAAGGAATGCAGAACCAGCAACCTGTTCACCTGCGGTTTGCAAGACGCGAGCAAAAAAATAACAATCCACACACTAGGATGGAAGAAGTATCCAGCAACAAAGCCGAAAAACCGAACCAATAAAAAGCGTAACAATACCAATAGTTACGAGCTTCCTCAAAAGAAACAAAGTCACCCAAAGAACCATAGACGAAGCACACAATCCCCAGAACAATACCTGGAATTGCTGTAATCATAGATGCTTGACTTCCAGCACCCACAGCCTGACCAACCTGTTCGAAAACGAGGTTAAATCCCTGCAAGCACAAAGTTCCCAAAATAAAAGTAATCAACAGAGGAATCAAAGCAGTAACAGCCTGCTCGCTCGTCATAGCGGGAGATTTCTTCTCCACAAATGCATTCGAAAGTGCCATAATCTTCTCCCTACTCCTTAATGTTCTGCAACCAGAGTGCCAATTCGCGTCATCAGTTCATGAACGAAACGCTCAACATCCACACCCACAGCAACCTTCATGGTTTTAACTGGATCGTTCAAACGCGTTTCATCACCAATAGTGCGACCGCGTGTAGCACCCTCAACATCTACCTTCATATTGATGTCGATCAAAGTAACCAAGCTCGGATCAATAGCAACAGCCACAGCCAAAGGATCATGCAAACCACAGCCACCCAAATGTGGAGATGTAGTTTCATAAAGCTTTAATGTAATAATCAACCATATCCGCGTAGAATTTACCGGAATATGTGCCGGTGTCGCGCCACTTTTGTGTATCTTCATAACGCAGCAAGGTCTGAAGTGTCACATCCAAGCCAATCATCGTTACTGGAGCACCAGAGCGGAATAAAATATTGGCAGCTTCAGGATCTTGCGAAATATTTGCCTCAGTCCATGCATTCACATTGCCTGGAACAGTAAGAGCTCCACCCATAATCACGATATTGCCAATTTCATCGATAATACTCGGGTCTTTTTCTATTGCCGCAGCAATATTCGTATCAGACCCTGTTGGTACGTAGACTAAATCTTTGCCATACTTGTGCACAGATTCAATAATGAAATCCACAGCATCTTGCTGCTCAACGTGACGTGGAGAATCTGGAATGTCAACATCTCCAATGCCATTCTTTCCGTGAATAAATGCCGAGATGTCGAGGACTTCGAAAGATTCTGTGGAGCGCGAGTGATCAATACCGCGGAATACAGGAACTTCTGGATGCCCTAAAATATCGGTGATAGCTAAAGCATTACGGGTTCCTTGATCCATAAGTACATTGCCATAGGTTCCGGTAATACCGATAAGTTCCACTTCTGGACTTGCCAATGCGTAGGCAATCGCCATAGCATCGTCCACACCGGTATCGAGATCCAAAATCATCTTCTGAGACATAATATCGCCTTTCGGTTCTGCCGAGTATCCGATCAACGGCGAGTTTGCTGGCACTGCGAGATTTCATGGCGGGACTTTATATTCCCTTCATGTCGTTCTTTATGCGTCACGATAATTGTTCATCACCGTTCATCACCGTTCATCACCGCATACATGCCGAACGAGCTTCACGCGCATCTCGTATGTGTCGTTGTGCAGGCTCTCCATCGATAAACCTACTCGCAACGCTCCCCATCTTTGGTTAAGCGTTTAATCAATCGGATAAGTGTATAGCATAGCACGTTTTTTGATAGGTGGGAACACGTGTCGAGATACAGGTGACGAACGCAGGTGGTCAATACAGAGCCAAATGCAGGAGCCACATTCTACTTAAACGATTAATACATCCGATATGCCAGTTTTGATGCACAAAAATGGCTTCATACGTGGCATAGCAGGTGTATTAATCGCTTAAGTTGCCCCTGAGCACAACAACTCAATCCAAACGCGAAATACGTGCTCCGCTTATCATCACCTAAACCCTATTATGTTCTCTCACAGCTCTTCTCATAACGATATTTCGCCCGGATTTTGTACAATTTTCACAGAGAAATACTGCGGTTATCGTATGCATCCGTGCGCTAAAGGGGCGCCACAAACGCAACACAGAGATTAGCGCAGAAAGCAGTCCGTAAAATGCGTAAAAAGCAAAAGCAGCGCATAGCAGTAGAAAACAGCAGAAAAACAGCAGCAAACAGCAGAATAGACAGGGCATTCAGTGAGCAAGAAAAACAGTCTGAACAAGCCAAACGAACAGTACTTTAGCGCACAACCATCAACCGAAGATGAGCGCAAAAACATAACTGTTTCTCTACGCGGAACTGACTACGAGGTAACCGTATCTCGCAGTGTTTTTCTCCACACATCGTCTTGATTTGGGAACGAAGGTGCTGCTTGACCGTATTCCTTCACCGGATTATCTAGGCGATACAGATGCACAGCACACGCCACACATCCTTGATATTGGATGCGGTTGGGGATTCCCATCAGCATCGCAGCCGCAGCCGAAGCTCCACAAAACGCTGTGGTATGGGCTCTTGACGTCAATGAGCGTGCCGTAGAGCTTACGGATCTCAACGCAAAACGCGCCGGGTATACCAACGTGCGAGCAGGTACAGCAGAAAGTTTCGCTGCATCTTATGCCCAAGAGTGGGAGCAACGTTACTTTCGATCTTATGTGGTCTAACCCGCCAATTCGCATTGGAAAGAATGATTTACACACTCTCCTACTCACTTATCTGCCACGCCTGACTGTGGGCGGTCATGCTTTTATGGTGGTGCAAAAACATTTGGGCGCTGATTCGCTGATGTCGTGGCTCGACGAGAATCTCAACGCAACCGAATCGACAGGAACATCGACAGGAACATCAACTGCAACAGAAGAACGCCCTGCATTTGCAGTTTCGAAATTCGCTTCTGCCAAGGGCTACCGCATTATTGAGGTGGAGCACCTACACTAAATACCCGCACTAAATGCCCACACTAAACGGCAGGATAAGCGCTCATACAAAACGCTCGCGATACTCCACCGCACCAAAAGCCCGCGCTAAGCGTCAAGTTAAGTAACAAGATAACCGCTCGCACTAAGCACACACTATGAATACCACTATGAACGATAATATAAGCACACCATCAGTAGCCAGGGATTCACTGCACTTTAGCTATCCCGATGCTCTGCCAGTATCTCACAGCTTGTCCGAGATTACGCAGGCAGTGCGCAACTCACAGGTTGTTATTGTTTCAGGACAAACTGGTTCGGGTAAAACAACACAAATTCCGAAAATGCTGTTGGATATGGGTCGCGGTTCGCATGGTAAAAAAGTTATCGTTACCCAACCTCGCCGTATTGCTGCGCGTTCTGTAGCCGAACGCATTAGCGAGGAACTGCACACTAAGCTGGGCGATCAGGTGGGCTACCGCGTGCGTTTTACCGATGAAAAGTTCAGCTCAAACCCGCTTGGTTATTGCCACTGACGGTATTTTGCTCGCTCATATTCAGCATGATCCGCTTTTAAGTGCCTACGACACCATTATGATTGATGAGGCACATGAGCGTAGCTTAAATATTGATTTTTTGCTTGGTTATATTACCGCTTTGCTTCCAAAACGCCCTGATTTGAAGCTTATTATTACCTCAGCAACCATCGATTCGCAGAAATTTCAGGAACATTTTGCTGCGGTTTTAGGCAAAAACGTTCCGATTATTGAGGTAAGCGGACGTACTTACCCTGTTCAGATTGTGTATGAACCTGTGGGCTCTGCCCCCTCTGTTGTGCGTAACCTCAGTGCTTTCAATGGTTTGAACAATACCACTGATGCTAACTCTTCCGATGACGATATGATGGTTTCAACTGCTGTAGCACGCGCCTGCGCTCAGCTGGTTGTTCATTCCACTCATACTAACGGCCCACGCGATATTTTGGTATTCGCGGCTGGCGAGCGCGATATACGTGAGTATGAGCAGGCTATTCGTCGCGCTTTTGGCGCACGAGCTAGTGATGCTAAACGTTCAGATTTCATTGAGATTGTGCCTCTTTTCGCTAGATTGAGCGCGAAAGAACAGCATAAGATTTTTGAAGCGCATACGCATCAACGTATTATTTTGGCGACGAACGTGGCGGAAACCTCCTTAACTGTTCCAGGAATTCGCTATGTGGTTGATCCTGGTTTTGCTCGTATTTCTCGTTATTCGAAGACTGCGAAAGTGCAGCGTTTGCCTATTGAACCGATTTCTCAGGCGAGCGCTAATCAGCGTTCTGGACGTTGCGGTCGTATTGCTGATGGTCTAACAATTCGTTTGTATTCGTCTGAAGATTTCGAGTCGCGTCCTGCTTTTACCGATCCTGAGATTGTACGTACCTCTTTGGGATCAGTTGTTTTGCAGATGCTGGCTGTGGGCGTAGCTCATACAGCAGATGATGTGACTCATTTTGGTTTTTATTGATTCGCCCGATATGCGCGCGGTAAGCGACGGTTTTAATGAACTGTTAGAGTTGCGCGCCATTAAGCGCGTCACGTCTCGGCGTTCACGTTCGCAAACTTCACAGCGTTCGAACACTTCTGTGGTTCTCACGCGTATTGGTAAACAGTTGGCACGTATTCCTGTAGATGTGCGTTTAGCACGCATGATTATTGAGGCGAGCCGTTCCACCCCAGATACACTTGCCGCTATTCTGGTTATTGTGGCCTTTTTGAGCGTGCAAGATCCGCGTGAACGTCCTGAAGAGCAAAGAGAGGAAGCAGACCGCATTCATAAGCGTTTTGCAGATGCATCTTCCGACTTCCTCACTGCTTTGAATTTGTGGATGTTTTTCTATAACCCTGAGCACAAGCTATCGAGTTCGTCCATGCGTAAGCTGTGCCGCTCTGAGTTTGTTCATTTTATGCGCATGAGGCAATGGCATGACTTGTATGAACAGCTCAGTAGCGTATGCAAGGAGATGAAGTGGACTGTTGGTACAGTTCATCCACTTAGGCAACCAAGTGAGCAGATTCTTGCTCTTCCTCAGGCTCAGCAGGCTTCCGGTGCGCTAGCCTACTCGTGGGATGGTGATTCTATTCACCGTGCTATGCTTGCTGGCTTACTTTCGAGCATGGGTATGCAGGTGGTGAGGGGAGCCGAAAGCTTCACAGTTTGCAGGCTTAAAGGGCGCTGCTCGGGCTCGTGCTATGAAACGAGCAGCAAAGATGGCGAAGAACGATTATCAGGGTGCGCGTGGAACGCATTTTGCTCTTTTCCCTGCTTCTTCTGTAGCATCATCTACCCCAGCATGGGTTATGGCTGCTGAGCTTGTTGAAACTTCGCGTTTATGGGCGCGTTCCTGTGCTGCGATTGATCCTGCTTGGGCGTATGATCTTGCTAAAGATTTAACACGCACCTCGTATGGAGCTCCTCACTGGTCTGGTTCGGCTGGTAGTGCTGTAGCATCGTCTACAATTCATTTGTATGGTTTACCGATTATTACCGATAAAACTGTGCAATGGGGTCGTATTAACCCTGCTGAAGCTCGCAACCTATTAATTCGTCAGGGTCTGATTGAAGGCGATATTACGCGCCGCTTCGCTGGAGACGAGTTTATTCAGTCGAATATGGATGTGCTGGAGCAGGCTCAGAAGAAACGCATCGTACGCGCGTAATTGCTGATGTAGTCTCTGATCAAGATCTCTACGATTTTTTTATGATCATGTTCTTCCTTCCACTATTACGAGCGTCGCACAGTTAGCTCATTGGTGGAAAACGGAACGTCATGAGCATCCTCATCTCTTTGACTTTTTAATCCTGATAAAGTTGAGCGTTTACAAAACACTCAATCAACGGATTTAGCGGATTATCCAGACCGCTGGCATGTGCGCGGTAGTGATGGTACTGCTTTTTGCTTTTTAAATTAAGCTATAAATATGATCCGCATGCTGAAGATGATGGCGTAACCGTGCATATTCCTCTGTCTGCTTTATTGCGTGTGCAAGACAGTGATTTTACATGGACTGTTCCCGGGATTCTTGACGATTTGATTGTGCACACTATTAAGTCACTTCCTAAAAGCTTTGCGCGTGCAGTTCGTTCCTGCTCCCCAAACCGCACAGAAAAATTCGTGCTGTATTAGATGAACGTTTTACTGCTTTTTCCAGGTAGCGAGCAGGCTTTAGATGAGCAAATCCCTGACTTTACGCATGCTTTTACTCAGGCTGCGATTTCTGTGACTAATGCGCAACTGCATCCTGAAGATTTTAGTCGAGATCAAATTGAACGTTTGCCTGGTTTTGTGCGCCTGAATTTTTGCCGTGGAGTCAGATCCTGTACGTTCTGCACGCGGAAAAATCAAAAGGAAAGCTCAGGTTCTTGCCACGTCAAAAAGTTTGAGCGATCTGCAGCAACGTTTTAGCTCTCAAGCGCAAAAATCAGCGCGACACACGATTTCTCGTCAAGCTCAGCAGGCAAGCCAAGCCGGTCAAGAAGTCAAACGTGTTGATTTGCTCCATAACGCAGGCGTAACAACTCAGTTACGTCAAGATATGCTATGGTCAAGCGCTCTCGATGCTGTAAAACTTCCTGCAGATCGTATTCGCTCACGTTGGCTCGGCACAGAAGCGTTGATTTTGGCGTCTGCGCCGTACTCGTCTATAGACGCTTGCATAAATGATATGCAGATGGCTGCGGTTAAGCGTTTACTGCCACATATTGAGTCTATTGATTCAGACCGTGCTTTAGCTGAAGATATTTCCGGTATTATCAACGTATTTGAGGATACTGTTTATGCAGTTGCACGCGATGTTATGCAGATTTTGCAGTCCTTTGCTGCTGTTGAGCAGTTAGTATCTGGTACGGCAGATTTACCGCTTTTATCTGTTCTGCAGTCTGTGCGCGCTCATGCTCATGCTCTGGTTAATGATGGTTTTATTGCGCGTACTCCTGCTGACTCTTTGCCGCGCATCGCTCGCTATTTGAAAGCTGACTGCTTGCGTATAGAGAAAGCGAAGGTTAATAAAGACCGCGATGTGCAGTGGGCTTGGCAGGCAGATGAAGCGTATCAGCTTGTTCAGTCTGCCAGAGCTCGGGCTGATAAAACCCCGGCAGGGCCTGTTCATGATTCTGCTGAACATACTGCTGAACAGGTGCGTTGGATGTATGAAGAATTCCTTGTATCCTTATGGGCGCAGGAATATGGAACAGCGTATCCTGTCAGTTTGAAGAGATTGCGCAAAGCTATGGATTAATAGCTACTTCGGATTTCAGCAGGAGTTACCTCTACTGCATGCGTTATATTCGAAATCGAAAGCAAAGGGCTGTAACACTGTTCGTGTTACAGCCCTAATAATAATTACAGGCGAGGCAGATACTTCTGCAACTCATATGGAGTAACCTGCATACGGTACTCCTCCCACTCTTTGCGCTTATTGCGCAAGAAGTATTCGAAAACATGCTCGCCAAGCACAGATGCTACAAAGTCGGACTTTTCCATCACCTTTAAAGCAGTATCCAAGGAATCTGGCAGAGGCTGAATACCCATAGCTAAACGCTCTAAATCAGTCAGCTCCCAAACATCATCACTGGTTGGCTCTCCCAACTCCATGCCCTGCTTAATGCCATCTAAACCAGCAGCTAAAAGCACAGAATAAGCCAAATATGGGTTAGCAACAGGATCCAAACCGCGGAACTCCATTCGTGCGGAATTACCTTTGCCTGGCTTATACTGTGGAATGCGCAACAGAGCAGAACGATTGTTATGTCCCCAGCAAATGAAGCTTGGAGCTTCTGCCCCGCCCCACAAACGCTTATAAGAATTAACATACTGATTAGTAACAGCAGTAATTTCTGCAGCATGATAAATCAAACCAGCAGCAAACTGACGTGCTGTTGTGCTCATATTGAATTCTTGACCTGCCTCATAGAAAGCGTTAGCGTCACCTTCAAACAAGCTCAAATGTATGCATACCTGAACCTGGCTGATCAACCAATGGCTTCGGCATAAAGCTGGCATGAATACCGCGCTCCAAGGAAATTTCCTTCACCACGGTGCGGAAAGTCATAATATTGTCGGCAATAGCCAAAGCATCGGCATAGCGCAAATCAATCTCGTTTTGACCAGGACTCTGCCTCATGATGGGAATATTCAACAGAAATACCCATCTGTTCAAGCATATTCACTGCTGCACGACGGAAATCCATTCCCGAGCTGCGTGGCACATGATCGAAATAACCGCCAGAATCGATAGGCACTGGAGGCTTGGAATAATCGTCCTGATGTTCGAATAAGTAGAATTCGATTTCCGGATGCACGTAGAAGGTAAAGCCCATTTCCTAGCCTGATCCAGCGTGCGCTTGAGCACGTAGCGTGGATCGCCGAGCGAAGGCTGACCTTCTGGTGTGAGCACATCGCAGAACATACGTGCTGTTCCTTGTGCATCGCCTCGCCATGGCAAAAATCTGGAAAGGTGGTTGGATCTGGACGCACAATCATATCGTCTTCCGATACGCGTGTTAAGCCTTCAATAGCAGAACCGTCGAAACCAATTCCCTCTTCAAAAGCGTCCTCCAACTCTGCTGGAGCAATAGCCACCGACTTGAGCTGCCCCAAAACATCGGTAAACCACAAACGAATAAAAACGTATATCTCGTTCTTCTACAGCACGTAATGCGAATTCTTGTTGCTTATTCATATCGCTATTATCTCAATCAAATGTTTCTATTATGTGTTCAGAAGTTCTGTGTCAATTCCAAAGCCTCTGGCAAGGTAAAAGCGCCAGAATACAAGGACTTACCTAAAATTGCAGCATCCACACCTTTACCTATTGTAGACAGTGTCTTCAAGTCGTCAAGCGTGGAAATACCTCCGGAAGCCGTTACACGCGCATCCGTATGATCTGCAACCTGAGCCAGCAAATCAACATTCGGGCCAGACATCATGCCATCGCGGTTCACATCAGTTACTACATAGCGTGAGCAGCCAGCCTGATTAAGCACATCAATCATCTCGAATAAATCACCACCCTGGCTTGTCCACCCACGACCAGCTAAAGTAGTGCCACGCACATCCAAGCCCACCGCAACTTTCTCCCGTAACGAGAAATAACCTGCGCTGTCCATTCAGGGTTTTCCAATGCAGCAGTACCAATATTCACACGAGCAGCTCCAGCCTCAAAAAGCGGCTTCAAGAGACGCATCATCGCGAATACCTCCGGAGAGTTCAATATGAACGCGCGATCCAAGCTGTTCCACAATATCATGGACTTGTGCGCGATTATTGCCTGTTCCGAAAGCAGCATCTAAATCCACCATGTGAATCCATTGCGCGCCCTGATCTACCCATTGCACAGCAGCATCAAAAGGGCTGCCGTAATCAGTTTCCGAACCTGACTCACCTTGACGCAGGGCGCACGGCTTTGCCATTACGCACGTCCACAGCAGGAAGAAGAGTGAGCATAGAAATCCCCCTCGTTTATCGTTTTTCGTTAAAAGTAGATACCCAGTTTTTCAGAAGTTGTGCTCCGGCTTCACCTGATTTTTCTGGATGGAATTGTGTGGCCGTCAACGAGCCTTTTTCTACAGCCGCAATAAAAAGTATCGTTACCGTATGATGCAGTAGTTATGCGCGCCTGCACTGGCTGTGTAAAGGCATCCTCATGTGTAGCCACGCCGATTGGGGAGCCATCAGCATGAGCGTGAGCAGCGTAGGAGTGTACAAAATAGAAACGCTCAGAGGCAATATTGTTGAAAGATGCTGCTGGAATCTGGTGCTTGAACAGTATTCCATCCCATATGTGGAACGACCTGAGCATCCAAGAGGTTGACTGATCCTGCGATTAAACCTAGACCCTCGCAATATTCTGAGCGTTCGTTTCCTTCGTTAAACATAACCTGTTCGCCCACGCATACACCTAATACTGGCTGAGAGTGAGCAATACGTTCATAGACAATATCGTCACCGCCAGCAGCACGTAATCCCTTCATGCAGGCGGCGTATGCGCCTACACCAGGAACAACAAGACCATCAGCGTCTAAGGCTGCTTGGCGATTGCTTGTAAGTTCTACGTCTACGCCAATATTGTCGATAGCGCGCACCATGGAGCGCACATTTCCAAAACCATAATCAAAAACAACTACTGAAGGCACACGCTCTCCTACTCTTCGTCTTCATCGTTGTGGTCTTCTAAGAATTCCATATAAGGCATAAGGAATTCTTTTGCTTCTTTATTAGTACGGAAGTCACGCGAGTCTGCCTGCACATACCCTGCTACATCAAGATCTTTCGATTTTTTGAGCTCCAATCAGCAAATCTTCAATAGTGGGGTCGAAAGCTTCGAGGAAGAGGGGTGCAATCTGTTCTTCCGGATGGCACTCGCCGGCGAACCAGATTGTAATCTTTAACCTATCAGCACGATTCACACACAGAATAGCGCCAACACCTTCCATTGCTCGTGAAATAATGGATGCTGTCTGCTCTGGATCATCGTCTTCAAGATCGCGCAGTATGGCAAAGCTACCTTGATTGTATTCCACACAATGTGCGTCAATTCCACAGCCCTTACAAAATGCCGCCAAAATACCAGCTTTTGCTACATTCGTTAGTAAAAGAGCTACCTTCGCTTTATTACCGAGAATTCCTTCTAGCTCGTCATTAAAATGTGGGTCAATCAGATTATCATCGAGTTGAGCGCCAAAATCATCAGAGAACTGCTTCTCTATGTCTGCAAAAGCAGCATTAACCTGAGCATCGCTCAAATCATCAGAGGAGTCTTTTTTCTTATTAGTCATTTGAGAGCTCCCTTAGTGCTTGGAATACCATCGACGCGCGGATCGATACTGACAGCAGCACGCAAAGCTCGCGCAAGAGCTTTGAACTCAGCTTCTGCAATATGGTGAGGATCGCGACCGGATAGCACGCGCATATGCAAGCAGATACCTGCATGGTAAGCAATTGATTCCAGTGCGTGGCGAACCAAGGAGCCAGTAAAGTGTCCGCCAATCATAGCGTATTCAAAACCTTCTGGTTCACCTGAGCACTGTGCATAAGGACGTCCAGAAATATCAACAACACACTGTGCCAATGCTTCATCCAAAGGCACAAGACAATCAGCAAAGCGTGTAATCCCGCGCTTATCTCCCAAAGCCTGCTTAAGAGCTTCACCGAAAACGATAGCAATATCTTCTACTGTATGATGCGCGTCAATATGTGTATCACCTGTAGCCTTAATCGTTAAATCTATCAACGAATGCTTACCCAAAGCAGTCATCATATGATCATAAAAAGGTACAGAGGTATCAATCTGAGTTTTTCCTGTGCCATCTAGGTTAAGGCTCAACTCAATTGATGATTCGCTTGTTGTACGTGTAATTGTTGCGGTACGTGCCATATCCGTCCTCTTTCCTCGTGCGAGTGCTATGCTCTTTATAAGCCTGAAGCATTTAACTCGTCAAGAACCGGCAGAAAAGCTGTTCTAAACGTTTCCATTTCTTCGTCTGTTCCCATGCATACACGCATAAATCCGTCTGGACCGACTTCTCGGATAAGTACTCCGCGTTCGAGCAGTTTTTCGAAAACAAGATGACGGTTATTGAAACGACCGAACATAATAAAGTTTGAATCGCTGGCGGCTACCTGTAGTTTTTTGCCATGATAGACCTGCTCAGATAGCCATTGGGCAGTTTCATCGCGCGTCTGTCGTAAGTGCTGTACCTGGCTGAGTTGTTCATCAGTATGATCGAGCGCGGCTAGAGCAGCTGCTTGAGTTAGCGCGCTTAAATGATATGGCATGCGAACAATACGTAACGCATCGATAGCGCCTTGAGAGCCTGCGATATAACCTACGCGAGCGCCCGCATATGCAAAAGCTTTGGATAGCGTGCGGCTGACAGCGATATTATCGTAACGCTCGATAAGCGTATGCGCGCTAGGAACGCCTTCGCGCCGAAACTCTGCGTATGCTTCGTCCACAATAACGATAGGATGTGCGCCCTCTGCAGCACCAACTACTTCCACGTTTTGGCACGCTTCAGCAATGCGGGCGATATCATCGACATCTATAGGTGTTCCTGTTGGATTATTTGGGCTGGTAATCAGAACAATCGCTGGGATGAATATCTTTAATGGCAGCAATACCAGCTTCTACGTCTACAGTAAAATCATCAGCTCGGTTTACCGTTGTCCACGTGGTGAAGGTATCGCGTGCATATTCAGGATACATGGAGTAGGTTGGAGCAAAGCCTAGAGCAGTGCGTCCAGGACCGCCGAAAGCTTGGAAAATCTGCAACATGATTTCATTCGAACCGTTTGCTGCCCATAGTTGCTCGGTTTCTAAGCTCACGCCAGTTTCACGCTTCAGATACGTGCACAGAGCTTCACGCAAAGCAATGTGTTCACGGTCTGGATAGCGATTGAGTGTAGGCGCAATCTGACGAATGCGTTCAACAATAGACTCAATAACTTGTGGGCTTGGTTCGTATGGATTTTCATTCACATTCAAACATACAGGAACATCTAATTGTGGAGCACCATAAGGCTCCTCCCCTGCTAAATCGTTACGCAGTGGAATTGTGCGTGGAATGCTTGAGCTCATAATTCTCCTTGAGATGTGTGTATGCCACAATACAACCATGTGTAGGGTTGCATGAACCCCACACATGGCACTGTTCTACAATCCGGCAGCGTCTTCCTGAGCTGCCAGGGTCTCCTTATTATATGGATCGTCGATAAAAACGGGTCAGCACACATTCGCCATGAGCTGGAAGATCCTCGCTGACTGCAAAATCATTGACCTTGCGAGCAAGTGCTTTCAAACCCTGCTCGTCATATTCAATAACTTCAACAGCCTTCATAAAGGTGTGCACGCCCAAACCTGACTGGAAACGAGCCGTGCCGCCTGTTGGCAGAACGTGGTTTGAACCAGACATATAATCGCCCAAAGGAACTGGAGAGTATGGTCCACGGAAAATAGCTCCGGCATTGCGAATACGCTTCACAACATCGTCAGCCTGAGCAGTATGAATTTCCAAATGCTCTGCAGCATATGCATTAGCTACATCAATAGACTGATCAAGATTATCGGTCAGAACAATAGCAGACTGCGTGCCGCGCAAAGCTGTAGCCATACGTTCGCTGTTCTTCGTGCGAGGAACGCGCTCTTCCAGTTCAGCAATAACCTTCTGTGCTAATGCTTCGTCATCAGTGATGAGCACGGAACCAGCCAGCTCGTCGTGTTCAGCTTGACCCATAAGATCTACTGCTAGCCATGCAGGATTAGCAGTAGAGTCAGCAATAATGCCGATTTCTGATGATCAGCTTCAGCATCAATGCCGCATACACCCGAAATCATGTGCTTTGCTGTGGCCACGAAAATATTTCCAGGACCAGTAATCATATCTACTGGTTCACACAGCACTTCGCCATCTTGAGGTTCACTACCCTTGGCACCATAAGCAAACATTGCAACAGCCTGAGCACCGCCCACAGCATAAACTTCCTCGACGCCCAAGATTGCGCACGTCGCCAAAAATCGTAGCATTTGGCAGCCCATCGGGGTTGTCTGCACATGGTGGAGTCGCAATAGCTAATGATTCCACGCCAGCGGCCTGAGCTGGAACCGCATTCATAATCACGGATGTAGGATATACAGCCTTGCCACCCGGCACATATAGGCCTACGCGCTCAACTGGAATCCAACGCTGAGAAACTCGAGCACCATCAGCCAACGGCGTGGAAAAGTCTTGAGGCACCTGAGACTGACACACAGCACGAATACGGGATACCGATTCTTCAATAGCCGCACGTACGTGTGGCTCAAGCGTATCCAGAGCATGCTGCATTGCTTCTACCGGAACACGAAGATTGCGAGGACGAACATGGTCAAATTTTTCAGCGTAATCACGCAAGGCTGCAGCGCCACGTGTTTTTACTGCTTCCAAAATTGGGGCAACCAGTTCTTCTGCTTGGCTTACGCCCATCTGAGCACGAGGAACGGTTTCGAGAAGTTCAGCGCGAGACAGAGATGTTCCGCGCACATCAATTGTTCGAATAATTTGTTCTGCCATAGTTTGAGTGTAATAGGAATGCCCAACTAAATACGCGCGAGCAGACACAAACATCTCATTAAACGAAACGGGAGACGGTTCAGTGCAGTTCAGCACGCACTCTGAACTGCACTCCCGCTCCTGGGTTTATGCAATAGAATGCGGACCAAACATCGCTTTAATATCACCAAAGAGGGAGGCATCTTTCTTCACGCGGAAATTATCTCCCATTGTCACCACAGCACGACCCATCCTGACGCACAACCATCAGCTGCACTTCGCTATAGCCTGGATGCATGTGCAGAATTTCAGCAAGCTGTTGCATACGGCTAGCCACTAACGCCACTTCAGGCAAGCGCACCACAAGAATAGACGTATCCGCATCTTCAATGCGTGGCACTTCCAATTCTTGAGCGCGAATAGATACAGCCTCTTCGCGGGCTTCAGCAAAACCTCGCACACGCACAATCGTATCGATATTGAGCTTCGATGCATTCTCCTCATATGCTTTACCAAAGAAGAGACATTGCACAGAAGCTTCCATATCTTCAACGGTAATAATTGCCCAGGCATTACCCTTCTTGGAAATCTTACGCTCCACGCTAGTAATCAACCCCGCTATAGTAACCACAGTGCGAGGCTCCAAAGTCGCCACAGAGTTCAGCAGTCGAGCAATCGACATATCACGCAATCCGGCTAGCACACTTTCCATACCTGAGAGCGGATGATCGGACACATACAAACCGAGCATTTTCTCTCTCAAGTTGAGTTTCGTGGATTTATCCCACTCTTCAATATCAGGAACGGTTATTTCTACGCCCGTCATATCGGAGTCACCGCTCATATCGGCAAAAAGATCGAACTGACCTTCTGCTTCTTTTCGTTTAATTGGTGCAGCTAAATCAATAGCTTCCTCATGAATAGTAACCAAAGCTCGCCTATTGCCGTCGGTATTATCGAGCTCCACCCTTAATCAAGGATTCAACCATGCGCTTATTCAGTGCGTTGAGAGGAGCTCGATTAACAAAATCAAGGAAGTTAATAAACTTGCCTTTCTCGCTCTCACGCTCTTTAATGATCTCAGTTACGCGATCTGCACCCACATTACGAATAGCAGCCAAACCGAAACGCACCACATCCCCCACTGCAGAAAATTGCAATTGCGATTCGTTAATATCTGGCGGCAACACCTGAATGCCCATGCGACGCGCTTCACCGAGATATAACGCAGTTTTATTCTTATCGTTCTTAGCATTTTCGAGCAGAGCAGCCATAAACTCAGTTGGATAATGCGTCTTTAAATAAGCCGTCCAGTACGAAATCAATCCATAAGCAGCAGAATGCGCTTTATTAAACGCATAACCGGCGAAAGGCACGAAAATATCCCATACAGCCTGAGCTGCTTCTCGAGAATACCCATGCTGAGCCATACCCTCGAAGAACGGCACCTGCTCTTTGGCAAGCACTTCCGGCTTTTTTTCACCCATAGCTCGACGCAACACGTCTGCACGACCGAGAGAATAACCTGCCAAAATACGTGCTGCAGACTGCACCTGCTCCTGATACACAATCAAACCATAGGTTTCATCAAGAACTTCTGCTAAAAGGTTCTGCTACTTCTGGATGGATAGCAGTAATTTGCTGTAAACCATTTTTTTCGTTTCGCATAGTTATTATGCGAATCCACATCCACGTGAATATGGACGATACAGAGCAATCAAAGCAGAAATATCGTTAAAGTTATCCGGCTTAAGAGATTTCGGGAGGTTTCGCATACCATCCGAATCAAGCTGGAACACGCCGAGCGTATCGCCGCGAGAGAAAGCTTATATGTTTCCTTATCGTCGATTGGAACATCCTGAATATTAAAGCTTGGTTTACCGTTATTTTCGATATTCGTAATGGTATCGCGAATAACTGTTAAGTTAGATAGACCCAAGAAATCCATCTTCACCAAGCCCAGCGTTTCACAGGTATGATACTCAAAAGTAGTCGTTACCGTACCATCAGTACGCTTAAGCAGCGGCGAGGTATTCGTAATCGGATTAGACGCCATAATCGTGGCGCAGGCATGCACACCGGTCTGGCGAATCAATCCCTCAATACCCATGGCTTGCTTGGTAATCTTTTTGTACGTCTTCATTTGAATCATAAAGATCACGGAACTCTTTAGCTTCGTCATAGCGTTTCGCATCTTTATTAAAGATATCGTGCACAGTAATATCTTTACCGCCTACTGCAGGTGGCAAAGCTTTGGTCATGAGCTCGCCCATGGAGAACTCGTAATCCATAATGCGTGCCGAATCCTTAAGCGCCTGCTTTGTTTTAATCGTTCCATATGTTACGCACTGTGCCACTTTATCGTGACCGTATTTTTTTCTGCCACATAGTCGAGCACCTTCATACGACCTTCTGGATCGAAATCCACGTCGATATCAGGCAGAGACACGCGCTCAGGGTTAAGGAAACGCTCAAAAATCAAACCGTGCTTGAGCGGATCTAGCTCAGTAATGCCCATAGCATAGGCGACCATAGAGCCTGCTGCAGAACCACGACCGGGTCCCACCATAATGCCATGCTCTTTCGCCCAGTTAATATAATCTGCTACCACAAGGAAGTAACCGCAGAACTGCATCTGGCAAATAACACCGCACTCATAATCAGCCTGACGAGACACCTCTTCCGGCACATTACCGTTATAGCGTTGCATCAGACCATCTTGCACATGCTTAAGGAAGAGAGAAGTCTCATCCCACCCTTCTGGGCACTCGAATTCAGGCATAAAAGCGCCATCTTGATGATCATCAAAAATCACATTGCAACGCTGAGCAATCTCGACTGTATTACGGCATGCTTCAGGAAATTCCTTAAAGAGGTCATACATTTCTTTGGCTGACTTAATGTAGTAGCCTGAGCCATCGAACTTAAAGCGTGTCGGGTCTGTTAAGCGAGAACCTGAATTAATACACAGCAAAGCATCTTGAGCCGCAGCATCTGTTTCCTTAGCATAATGCGAATCATTGGTTACGACGAGAGGAGCGCCTATCTTATCGGCAATAGTAATGAGATCCTTCACCACGCGCTTTTTCAATGGATAAGCCATGATCCATGAGCTCAATATAGAAATTATCTTTACCGAAAAATATCTTGGAATTCACCAGCAGCGCGTAAAGCCTCATTAAATTGACCTAATCGCAAACGTGTTTGAACCTCACCCGAAGGGCAGCCAGATGTTCCGATAACGCCTTTTGCATAGGTATTGAGCACTTCCCTATCCATACGCGGCGATTTACCAAAAAGACCTTCTAAGTTAGCCACGGATGATGCTTTTAGGAGATTGGTTAAGCCTTCATCATTTTCTGCCAGCATGGTCATATGTGTGTACGAACCATTTGCAGAGACATCATCGCTTTTCTGATCTTCTGAGGTGCGCCAATGAACACGGGTTGTGTCAAAACGCGAGGTTCCCGGTGTCACATACGCTTCAATACCAATAATTGGCTTAATTCCAGCGCTTACAGCTGTTGACCATAATTCATATGCCCCGTGCATATTGCCATGATCAGTAATACCTACAGCAGTTTGACCTTGCTCTTTGACTGCTTTAACGAGAGCGTCAATAGGTGCTGCACCATCGAGCATGGAATAGTGAGTATGAACGTGCAGATGCACGAAATCAGAAGGTTTAACGTCTGCCATACTCCCTACTGTAACGTTCGCGCTTGAAGATTTTACTCTTTTTCACGCTCAGACTGACGGTGCCGTAAGATTTCCAAAGCCTGGCGTAAATCATTCGGCGTGTTGGACTCCACAGTCGTCCACATTTTCGTACGAGGATGCTTAAATTCCAACTGCATAGCGTGAAGCCATTGACGCTCTAACCCAGTAATTTCAGTTAGTTTAGGATTAGCTCCGTACATGGCATCGCCCACTAAAGGATGACCAATAGACGAGAAATGCACACGAATTTGATGTGTTCGTCCTGTTTCCAAATTTACTTTCACATAGGTGGCTTCACTTAAACGTTCGAGCACGTCCCAGTGGGTGATGGCTCCTTTTCCAGCAGGTGTAACGGTAAAGCGGAAATCTGAAACTTTATCACGTCCAATTGGTGCTTCAATAGTGGCACGGTTTTGCACAAGATTGCCTTGAACAACAGCATGATAGGTTTTCACAACCTCATGCTCAGAAAATTGGCGGCGCATTTCTTTATACGCCAGTTCCGATTTACACACGAGCATAAGACCGCTTGTTCCTACATCCAGACGGCTAACAATACCTTGACGCCCAGCTGCTCCATAATCAGTAATACGTACCCCACGCGCGAGCAGAGAACCTAGAACCGTAGGACCGTTCCATCCTATGGAAGCATGTGCAGCCATTCCAATGGGTTTATCGACCACCACAATATCGTCATCTTCATAGACAATCGGCATATCATGATCAATAGGTTCAGGCTCTTCTTCTCTGTTCTCGAGAGCGAACTCAAGCATGTCATTACGCCCCAGCTTGGCTGATTTATCGCTAACATGCCCCAGCAATGTTACTTGACCTGATTCAATAAGATGGCTTGCAGCAGAGCGAGAAATGCCCATCATTTTAGACACAACAACGTCTAAACGTTTCCCTACTAGAGCATCAGGAGCCGGAAGAATACCATCCATTAGTTTTGCGCCTCGCTCTCGCCAAGCACAGTATTTTCACCACTTTCACTGTTTGCGCCGCGCTCACCGTGCTCACGCTCATCCTCGCCACCGTAAACGAGCTTATCGAGCCATGCAATACCAAAAGGCTGTGAAAAACAGCACGCCACCGATAATTCCCACTGCAGCAAGGGTCAGAACAATGTCGGCAACATTACCCACAAAAGGACCGTAATTAATAAAATCAACAACAGTTCCGTTCAAAAAACCATCGGCATACATAAAACGGTCAATAACATTACCCAAGGCTCCAGCAACAGTAAGAGAACTCACGAAAGACCACCACATATTCTTGGTGCGCAAACCTAAAACTGTTAAAACAATGCTTACGAGCACAGCAAAAAGAGTAATAACCCACGTCACACCTGAGCCAACACCTAAGCTAGCTCCAGGATTATGTACGAGTGTTAAGCGCACAAAACGTCCCAGAAGCTCCACATCGCTACCAGTAGTCAGGTGCGCTAAAGCAAGGCTTTTTGTCCACTGGTCGAGAGCCACGCAGACAGCGAAAGTAGCAAGAAAGACGGTCACACCCCAGTGTGACCGTCTTTGTGAGGTTCTACCCATACTTAGTTGTTACCCTCTGCGGTCTTCTCACGATCAGCTGGATAGTTATCTGTGGAGCTAATCTGAGCGGACAAGTTACCGAGGAAGTCAGTCAAGCGAGAACGATAATCTGCTTCGAACTGCTTAAGACTTTCAATATTGCCTTCAATAACCTTAGAATCAGCGTAGAGCTTATCCTTAACTTGACGAGCATAGTTATCTGCATCAGAGTGAGTCTTTGCAGAGTAATCTTCTGCAGCCTTCTTCACCTGAGTCTCGTATGCATCTGCATCGGAACGTGTCTTTGCAGAGTATTCATCGGCCTCACTACGAGTTACAGAAGAATAGTTATCTGCATCGTTACGAGTCTTTGCAGAGTATTCATCTGCTTCGTTACGTGTGTTCTTATCGTAGTCGTTAGCTTCACGTACCAACTTATCGCGGATTGCTTCACCTTCAGCTACGAGTTCAGCGTTCTGAGCCTTACCCTTATCTACATACTGATCGTGTAACTGCATAGCCAGTGCCAACATTGCTGTTGCGCGTTCTGGCTCAGAGTTTGCATCGGAACCTGCAGAAGAAATCTTTTGCAAGCTACCAGTTTCAGAGCTTGGTTCGAGAGCAGAAACCTGCTTACGCAAGCTTTCTTCACGTTCACGAGAAGCCTGCAGATCTTGGTTCAGCTTATCGATTTGAGCCTGATACTGTGCTAACTGCTGATCCTTCTGGGAAGCAGAACCGTTGCTTGCTTCAACCTGAGCACGGGTCTGTTCCAAAGCTGCATTGACCTCGTTCAGCTTGGTGTTAGCTTCGTTGAGCTGTGCGCGCAAAGTTTCGCCGCTCTTTACGTATTCATCGCGTTCACGCTTGACTGCTTCGAGCTGATCGTTGAGAGCCTTAGCGGAGTCTCCACCTTCAGCAGCCTGTGCTGTGAGCTGATCAATCTGCTCGTTAAGCTGATCAACCTGTGTTTTAAGCTGATTATTTTGAGAGGTCAGGGTTTCTACCTGTTCGCGTGCAGCATCGGCAATCTTTGACTGCTCCGTTGCAACATTTTCGCGCTCTTGAGAAACTTGTGCTGCCTTTGCCTGTGCATCTTGAATTTCTGTACGAAGTTTGTTGTTCTCTTCAGTGAGTTCAGCAATCTTATTATTGAGAGGAGCAACATCTTTACCCAAAGAAGCAGTTGCACTGGTGACAGCCTGAGATCCCAAACTCTCCACAGTGACTACTACTTCGTCCAAGAAGTCGTCCACAGCATCAATGTCGTAACCTTCCTTGAAACGCACTGTTGGGAAGGTGTGATTCTGAATATCTTGTGGTGTTAACATGCCATCGAGGCTCTTCACCTCACTTTTTGGCTTATCTTAAGCCAGTCGCTTTCTTTTTTCCTTTTACATAGTAACATGTGCACACTATGTAAATATATTAAATCTCTATAAATCTGTTATAAACACGCTGTTTTATGCGAATCTATATGAACATACGCACAAGACCTAAAACCAAAACCACAGCACAATAAAACTTAAGTCCAGATACATAGGTCACATTGGCAATGGCTTAATGAAGCGCCTCAAATAATTCAGCGGCGGATCAGTTACCACATACACTGCGTTAATCAGCGTATAGATAAAACCTCGTGGTTTCCATCTCGTGAGCACTGCAACCCAATCCAAAATCAAACGAATGAACAGGATAGACATATATGCTTCGAGAAGAACGGATAGAACTATTCGAGCAAGTGCTATACCTAATAGCATAGGCCTACTCAAACAATCCAGCAGTAGAATTATTTTCTGTCTGCTCTGGTCGAATGGTTACGGCAGCAGGGCTTAAAAGCCATACTCTCGTAGTTACTCGCTCCGCAGAGCCCCGCACACCGAAAACAACTCCCATAGCGAAATCTACAATGCGTTGAGCATCTTTATCTGCTACCCCAGTCAGATTGAGCACGACTGGTGTTCCATCTCGCAATGAACGACCCACACTTTCCACCTCGTTGTACGTACGAGGATGAATAGTTGTGATGCGATTCATCTGAGACTTTGGGAAAGATTTCTGAGCTGAAGTTGAGGTAGCGCGTCCAGCTTGAGCAATACGAGCTGACTGCATGCTAAAAGAATCATCTCGATCAAAATCTGTTTCCGGAACATCCTGAGCAGAAATATCTGATACTTCTTCTTGCTCAATATCTTCTGGATCTGCCAGACCGAAGAAACTCAATCCTTTATTAAAAACGTTACCCATTGAACTTCCTCCTACTTAACGCAGGAATTCCGGAATCTCCAAGTCGTCGAAGGAATCACCTTCGTCACCGGAGTTCTCAGTAACTGATGGAATAGCAGCCGATACAGGCTGAGCAGGTTCAGCAGCAGGCACTGCTTGAGCAGGAGCAGCCTGCTGCACAGGGTGCTGGAGTCTCTGCTGATGCCGACTGTTCTGGAGTTCCTGGCTGAACAGTTGGAGCTGCTGCAGGAGCTGGAGTAGACAATAGTTTTTCTGCAACAGGAGCTTCAGCCTCATCGCCTGGTTCAGCAGTACCAAATCCAGTAGCAATAACGGTTACCTGCAGTTCATCGCCTATGGAATCATCCAAAGCAACACCGAAAATAATATTGGCTTCTGGGCTACACACATCGTGAATCAAATTCATAGCGTCGTTCAGCTCGAGCATACCCAAATCGCTAGCTGCAAAGAAGTTTACGAGCACAGCATGAGCACCCTGAATATCTCCTTCAAGCATTGGAGAGTTCAAAGCTAATTCTGCAGCATTTGTAGCGCGGTTTTCGCCCCGAGCCTTACCAATACCAAACAGTGCTGTTCCAGCGTCTTTAAGCACAGAAGAAATATCTGCAAAGTCTACGTTAATGTAGGAATCTGCATTCAAAGTCTCTGTAATACCCTTCACACCTGAGAGCAAGGCTTGATCAGCATTATGGAAAGCATCGACCATAGAAATCTGACGGTCGGCGTTGTCCAACAGTCGGTCGTTAGAAATAACGATAAGAGCGTCTACTTCCTTACGCAGATTTTCAATTCCAGACTCTGCTGAAGCACTACGACGGCGACCTTCAAAAGTAAATGGACGAGAAACAACTGCAACAGTCAAAGCGCCTTGCTGACGTGCAGCCTTAGCTACGATTGGGCTAGCACCAGTACCAGTGCCGCCGCCTTCACCAGCTGTAATAAAGACTAAATCAGCGCCTTTAAGAGCTTGTTCAATATCATCTCTATGATCTTGAGCCGCCTTAGCACCACGCTCTGGGTCAGCACCTGCGCCCAGACCACGACTTGTGCTGTCATTAAGTGAAAAGCTCACATTTGCCCTCACTACGAGCCAAAATCTTTGTCATCGGTGTTATAGCTAAGAATTCAACATTGCCGAGACCGTCATTAATCATTCGGTTCACAGCATTGCCGCCAGCGCCACCCACGCCAACTACTTTAATGACAGTATTATCGTTCAATTCCTCGTTATTAATTACGGTGCTGTCATTCACTTCTGATGCTGAATGCTGGTCATCGTGTCTCCATCGTTAACGTATACGCACAACTTTAATACAATTCATGCCCAAATTTCACAAATGTAATTAAAAACGCGCTGAAATTGTAAAATTTTCTCTACCAATCTTGCTTTCTGTGCTCAAGGAAATATTTTTAATCGCATAAAATGCTCTTTTCCCGTCCTAATAGGATGCATCCATCGGATCGTCTTCAAACATATCGGCACGCTCTTGAGGCGTCATTTTCTCGAGAATCCAACCAGTTCTGTGGCAGATGCATTTCTTTGCAAAACGCACTCGTCCGCGTGGTTTATCTGCACACTAAGCGGGAATTCAATATCTGGGTCGAACAAATCAACCTGCGCCTGCACATCAGCAACATTTTCGCACTTCATAAAAGCTGCTCGTGTTCCGCCACCCACAGGGAAACCCTTTAAGTACCACGCAACATGCTTGCGTAAATCGTGCACAGCCATCATCTCATCACCATCATAGAAATCTGTGAGCAACTGAGCATGACGCACAATAATGCGACCCTACCTCACCTAAGGTTGGATTAATACGCTTGTTCGAGCCTGCAAAAGCCTGAGCAATATCCCCAAATAACCAAGGTCTGCCCCTGGCAGCCGCGACCAATAGCCACACCATGCGCATCCTGTTTCTTCCACCATTTTTACAGCATCTTCAGCAGACCAAATATCTCCGTTACCAATAACAGGAATATCCAGCTCGTCCACCAGCTGAGCAATCAAATCCCAGTGCGCATGACCGCCATAATATTCAGCGGTTGTGCGCGCATGCAGAGCAATAAACTTGCAGCCTTCATCCTGAGCAATGCGAGCTGAATCATGGAAAGTGGTGTGGTCGTCATCAATACCGGTACGAATCTTTCGCGGTAACGGGATTCCCGCCGGTTCAGCCACTGCTACTACGCGATGTAATAAGTCTCTAAATAAGTCGTTCTTCCACGGCAACGCCGAACCGCCGCCGCGACGTGTTACTTTCGGAACAGGGCAACCAAAATTCAAATCAATATGATCTGCTAAGTTCTCATCGACAACAATGCGGGCAGCCTGCTCCACAATAGACGGGTTGACGCCGTAGAGCTGAAGTGATCGATACTTCTCTGAAGAATCAAAACGGCACAAGCGCAAAGCCTTTGGATTACGTGCAACAAGAGCACGCGCTGTAATCATCTCGGCCACGTACAGTCCATCAGGACCATACTTACGGCATAATACACGAAAAGGCCAGTTTGTAACTCCTGCCATCGGCGAAAGTAGCACAGGAGTGTGCACGGTATGGTTGCCTAAATCAATAGGATCAAGCTGCACAGATGATGGCAGAACCGTGTTCTGAGCTGGTTCCACACCAGTGGCTTGAGTTGAAGTCGTTGAATCTGTTGAAGTCGCTGATGAATCCATAAGAGTCGAGTTTATCGTAAGGTATGGGGAAAGGAAAGAATGTCCACGCTCTTTTGCTCGTGGCGCATAAGATTTGTCGGTTTCTATCGCGGCTCGAGATAAGTTGAATATGCTTTAGAGATATAGAGACCTTCCGCGATATCAAAGTCCGCATCGAAGGAGTTCCTCTCGAATTCTTGAGAAAATTCCTGCGATGCGGACTTGTTTATTTTAACCGTAGAATAGCTTATTCTTGAGATCCTGTGGATACTGCTTCAGGGAGTTGCCCACGCGAGCAGCAACATAATCAGCAACCTTGTCCAAAGCAACACGTTCCTGAGCCATGGTATCGCGCTCACGAATAGTTACTGCATTGTCGTCAATAGTGTCAAAATCAACAGTAACGCACAAAGGAGTACCGATTTCATCTTCACGACGGTAACGGCGACCAATAGCACCGGACTCATCGTAATCAATATTCCAATCATGCATGCGCAGTTCGGAAGCCAAGTTCTGAGCGATGGTCTGCAGTTCAGGTTTCTTAGACAACGGCAAAACCGCAGCCTTAACTGGAGCCAAACGTGGATCCAGACGCAAAACAGTACGTGTATCTACGCCGCCCTTGGTATTTGGAGCTTCATCTACGTCATAAGCATCGACGAGGAATGCCATTAAAGAACGGGTCAAACCTGCAGCAGGCTCAATAACGTATGGAATATAACGCTCACCGCTTGCCTGATCGAAGTAGCTCAAATCTTTACCGGAATGCTTGGCATGAGCAGACAAATCATAATCAGTACGGTTAGCAATACCCTCGAGCTCACCCCAATCAGAACCCTGGAAACCGAACTTATATTCAATATCTACAGTGCGCTTGGAGTAATGGGAGAGTTTCTCCTGTGGATGTTCATACAAACGCAAGTTTTCTTCATCAATACCCAAATCGGTGTACCATGCCTTGCGCGCATCAATCCAATACTGATGCCATGCCTCATCTTCACCAGGCTTAACGAAGAACTCCATTTCCATCTGCTCAAACTCGCGTGTGCGGAAAATGAAGTTTCCTGGAGTAATTTCGTTACGGAAGCTCTTACCAATATTGGCAATACCAAATGGTGGCTTCTGGCGTGTAGAAGCTTGAACCTGAGCAAAATCCACGAAAATGCCCTGAGCAGTTTCAGGACGCAAATAATGCAAGGAATTGTCATCAGCCACAGGACCAAGATGTGTTTGGAGCATCATATTAAAGTCGCGAGGCTCTGTCCACTGTCCTTTGGTGCCGCACTGGGGGCAAGGAATCTCAGCTTGAGATTCAGGCAAACGACCATGCTTTGCTTCAAAATGCTCTTCCAAGTGGTCAGCACGGAAGCGCTTGTGACAGCTCAAGCACTCAGTTAATGGGTCGTTAAAAACGTTTACGTGACCGGAAGCAAACCCACACTTCTCGAGGAAGAATAACAGAGGTGTCTACTCCCACCACGTTTGCACGGGTAGTAAACCATAAAACGCCACCACTGCTCTTTAATATTTTTCTTTGAGGGCTACACCCAGCGACCGTAATCCCATGCGGAACGAGTTCCACCATAAATTTCACCTGCAGGGAAAACGAAACCACGACGTTTTGCGAGGGATACAACGGCATCGAGCTTAGATTCAGCCACTTTTGCTCCTTATTTTTAAGCGTACTCATAAGGCTTATGAGCACTTTTTCTTCATGCCAAACTTTACTGTGCAAAGCGGACGAGAGCTGTGTAACGAAACGTTTCGCTTTTATTCTTCGTTTTTCTTCGTCTTATTTCTTGACGCCACCAAAACGACGGTCATGACCTCGCAAACTTTTTGGATAGATCGCCACAGCACTTCACGAGAGCAGTCTGGGAAAAGTTCAGGAATAAAATCAAGTTCAGCATACGCTGCCTGCCACGGCAAGAAATTACTGGTGCGCTGCTCTCTGACGTGCGAATAACCAAGTCGCAGTCAGGAACATCTGGCGATACAGATGCTCGGAAATCATTTTTCGGTTACTTTATGACGCTTGATTTTACTTTCTGCCACTTCACGCGCCATGGCTGCAGCAGCGTCCGCGATTTCCGCTCGTCCTCCGTAGTTAATGCAGAAAATAACATCGATAACCGTATTATTTTTGTGTTTTTCTTGAGCAATTTCTAGCTCTTTAATAACAGATTTCCACAGCTTTGGGTCTGCGTCCGCTCCAGCGCACACGCACTCCCCACTCATTCATTTGAGCAACTCGACGATGAATAATATCGCGAGAAAAGCCCATAAGGAAGCTCACTTCTTGAGGAGAACGCTTCCAATTTTCCGTAGAAAAAGTATACAGACTCAGATAGCGCACGCCTGCTTGCGATAGCACCAGCGATAATATCGAAAAACCACAGGTTCTGCGAGCTTGATGCCCGTTTGTGCGGATAAGACCTCGTTCTGAGCCCAACGGCCATTACCATCCATAATCACGCCCACATGACGAGGAACGGCGCCTTGAGGGAAAGAAGGGATGATCTCTGGGTGCGAAAAAGGTGCCGAAGGAATATCCAACGACGTGTAATCTACATTTTCAAAACTCATAGCACGGATTTTACCAATTGGAGGGAGCGAACTGGTCTTTCAATGTAGTATTGCAACCATTCCTCAACAATTCTCCCAATTGCGGGGTTGAGAGCAGCTTTATCTTGACGGCTCTCATCAAGTAAATCCCATCGACCTTTTTAGCAATGCAAAAGTTGCACACGCATGTCGTAACTTATCTCCCTGAGCATCCATAAAACGGTCGGTAGAGCGCATTCCGCCAGCTGATACAGAAAAATAGTTAAGATCAGTTTGACGACCACATACAGCGCAACGGTCTAAACGAGGAGCCCATCCGCCCATAGAAAGTAGTCTGAGTAAAAGAATTTTCAATCACGTCTGCGCTATGTTCTCCGCGTGCAAGAGAAGCTAAAGCGCTCACGAGGAGCGTGTAGTATGGCTGAACATCCTGCGGCATCATCTGCTCAGCAGCGTCAAGAAGTTTATCGACGGATTCGACCATAACATTGGCTGCTACGTAAGACTCGTACGAAGCAGCCAGCGCAGAACCATAGGCAGCAACTGATTCGACCTGGTTAATATGTTGCAGTTCTCCCCTGCCTTCGTAGATAAGAAAACTATTGCGTGAAAAAGGTTCTAAACGCCCGCCAAAGCGAGAACGCGTGCGACGCACACCCTTAGCTACTGCACGAATTTTACCGTGAGAGCGTGTTAACACGGTGATGATTCTATCTGCTTCGCCCAGCTTAACTGTGCGTAAAACAACGCCTTCATCGGTATAATCTGGCATGCTCACCTCCTTACGCTCACATCGTACTAAAAAATATCAGCGCCCATCCAAAGATGAGCGCTGAGCATATATGCAAATCTTTACTCTTCAGACTTAGCTATAGGAGTATCGTCAAGCTTAGGCATGTGGAACTGAACAGATTGAATAGAACCAGTATCCATCAAACCGCTGTAATCTACGCCACTATCTGCAGCTGTTGAGCCGCGTTCAGGCTTGGTTACAGGTGCAAAGCTTGCAGGAGCATCTTCGAAAATCTTTTCTTCTTCTTGACTAATAGAATCGAAGCTGGCGCTTTCGGTGTCTTCTGTTCGCGCTGGTTCCGAGGTTGAGTGCAACTTACTGAGCACGGATGCAACGCCAGCTGAGCTCAATGTAGAGCCATCGCTGTTATCCATAACACTCGTTACAACAGGGTCAGCTTGAACTTCGGTAGCTGCTTCGGTAGCTGCGGACTGCTCGTTTACCGACTGTTCGGAGCGTGATGCAGGCGTGAAGTAGTCAGGAATAAGAGGCTGAACAAAAGAAGTTTCACTGTTGATTAATTCCGTTGAATCAGGTAAATCTGGCTCAGCGCTGTTCATACGCTCGGTTGACTCGATATGAGAAAGAACTTCGATAGCTCGGTTGAGGTACGCGTCTACTTCCCCCTCGTTATATCCTGAATGACCGGTGCGCTGCGTAAAGAGAGTGCTTGCAACCTGACGTGAGGAAAAATCTTCATAATCAGTGGAGCGCTGATTATTTTCGCTTGACAAAACGCCAAGAGATAGCTTGTTGTTGAGATACTGCGTGAGAGAGAAAACAAAATTATCTACTTGTTTTACATCATACGCTGGGGTAAAAGCACGAGCACGGGAGAATAGTTTGCGCTTCTCGCGCTGAGCACGTGGAATAAGGCTGAGAGCAAGCTGCTCAGTCTGAGCTCGCCACTCTGCTATACCTTCATGCGCGATAGTCCATGCAGCTAACTTATCTACTACAGCGTCTTCTAAACGACGAAGTGCATTATCTACTGCTTCAATATCGTAACCATTTTCTCTCAAGATCGAAACATTGCTTTTGAATATCGACCTGCGTCATATTTGGCTCAGACTCTTTCATACAAGTTACGTGTAGATTCAAGGAACTCGTCTACTTGACTTACACTATAGCCCCACTCGTTTTTGGGTGCGCGCTCAACGCCGTGAGGCTTCTTGGATTCGTGCCATGAGGTACTCCTTATTCATAACTACATTCAAGGATACAACAGCATATGCCAAGTGAAACACGCCGATGTTTGCACAAGTCAGAATACTCTGGTAACTTATTCCAAGTCGGGCGATTAGCTCAGTTGGCTAGAGCGCCACGTTTACACCGTGGATGTCAGGGGTCTGAGTCCCTTATCGCTCACTGAATTAAATCTCATGATTCTTGAAGAGTCGTGAGATGCTTACGTCCCTAGCGAGGCTCTTGGGATTTAGCGGGGTTTAGAGGAGAGCGTTGCCTAGTAAGTTCCAGTTGATTCTTCTGGCTATTATGTGTTAAGACGTCGCTGCAGTGTATGTGTTTATTTTTATGAGTGCATATCGATACGTGTAACCGATATGCCACTTTTGAAGCCACTTTTTGCGCATCAAAACTGGCATAACAGATGTATTAATCGGTTAAGCAGGATGCGCGAGAACAATGGTACTTCGAATTTAACGGTATGTGTAGATTGGTTGTGCGTGGATGTTGCTATTCTGGACGTTGACAATGCTCACGTTCAAAATCAGAGCGGAGAATGTCCTCGGTGCATGAATAGACGAAGTCACGATTCACAACCACTCACACAAAACCCCACCAAAATCCAAGAGCCAATAAAAACAACTTCTAAACCGTAGAGCACAGCCAGGCGGTACAGCGCTTGGAATTGCTTTTTCTCTCCTTATGCGTATAGTTCGAGAGCAAAGCGTGCAATATATGGGAGAACTCTATGGAAGAGATTTCAGTATTTGATGTACTCGGATTACGTGAAGATCAGCTCAAAGAATATTCAATCAGACTTAGTAATAATCTACCCGGATTTGATGCGACATCAGCATATTTCACAAAAAGAGACGATCTTTTAGAACACGGACATACTGTAAAATGAGCCGACTGATAATAACCGACACAATATCAGAACTCCGAAAACACTCCAATTTGTCAAATTGAGTTCAGCGAACGATTGGCTGTTTATTGGCGCTCAGACTTAATAGGTGAAGAATACCAGACCTGGTATGGAGCCACTATCGCCGATTTCACAATGAACCCAGATTTCAATAAATTTGAGGGGCGACTTGTTGTTAGATATCATCGAAAGCGCGGCAATGCAGGATCTGGTGCTCTAACTCGTAACCTCTCTAAAGAGAACATACGACAATATGACATGAAGGAAATGGTCGTTGACAGAATAGTGCAAAACTCTATCGCTGCTGAGCCTTCCCCGGCTTTGAATCGGTTCGTCTTACTGCATGCACAATTAACAGCTGCAGTAAAAAAATATTGAGTGGCGCGAAGCATTACAAAGCGTTAGTGCAGTTTATTTGCAGACAGACAAGTTAACTGGTTGGCACTATGTTGGATCCGCATATTCTCGTTCGGGTAAAAGCAAAGGACTGCTGTCTCGATGGACAGAATACACAGAGGGAGACTACGCAGGAGGAAATCAAAAAGCTCCAGGAACTCGTTGCCAGAGAAGGAAAAAGATACATCGCGAATAATTTTGTGTACAGCGTCTTGGAAATTTTTGATCGCTGAGCAACATCAAATGAGGTAATCAATCGTGAGCATTGGTGGATGGACACCCTCGGCTCAGTCTATTCGGAAAAAGCCCATCGGCTATAACTCTCAAAAGCGAACGCGAGAAGCCAGAATAGGAAACAAAAGAAATAATTATGCTTTTGGTCATAAGCAATTATGCTTATGACCAAAGCATAATTTAAACCTTATTCCCCCAGCACTCGACGCATAAAAACGTCCATCTTATCGAGGGAAATCTGGGAACGTTCATGCGTTGCCAATCCAATAACTGAAACATGACCAAGCTCGCCCCATTGCTTGACATCAGCATCGTCCGAGCTCATAATCAACGCCTAATTTTTTTCCAAACGTTCAGCTAAATCAACGTTCTCGTCGTGAAGAAAATCATCGCTCGATGTATTAATAACACAGGAGGAAGCGGCGCTGCAGCCAATAAATCTGTAGTGTTATCGTAACCGACAAACTTATCGTGTACACTTTCGAAAACTTCTGGGCAACTACTTTGCAACATACCCGCATAACTGTGCGGATCAAAATGTTCTTTAAGGTTGTAAATGCCGCAAACGAGAGAAGCCCTCTGATATTTAGTCCTGCCTGAGGAACGCCTGTTTGAGCGCTCATAGCCTGACTATTTTTCAATCTGTGTGCTGTGCAAAAGCCATACAAGCGCCTGCTGAGTCGCCGGTGAGGAACAGTTTATCTCATATCTGCGCCGTAATTTTGCACCGTGCTCAAGAACCCATGAATATGCGTGCGATAAATCGGTAAGAATATCTACAAAAAGTCCATCGCGATTCTGGACGGTAACTTGGCACAATCACAACATAACCGCGGTGAGCTAGCGCATAGCGAAACTACGGTTAAGTTCACGGGTACCGTAAACGAAGCCGCCGCCATGATCATCGATAACAACAGGATATAGCTTTCCCTCACTCGCATCTGCAGGGCGCGAAAACATCTAAATAATGGGCACGCTGATTATCATCTTGATAAGCAATTGCGAGATGAGCAGTCACATCGCGCGGTAAATCCCATGCAAGAATGCGAGGATAATCGGTTCTCGAACTCATCAGACGCATAATCCATGCGGTCATGCGAGCGCGCATAGATACTGGTGAAGAAATCTGTGCGGCTGTACTACCCCACAGATCTTCGTCCATATAGCTCCACAGTTTACCTGCTTTGCGCCAGCTTTCGAGAGCACGTGCCTGCTCTACGATAGCGTAAGCATTGCTGTTATCAGATGTTCCCGGTCCGTTCAAACTTGATGATGTATTGCTCATTGAATGCTCCTTTGCACATACAGTATTGTGCTTATAGTAAGGGGCACTCCTCGACATGAGAAACATCATGACAGAGGCATTCAAACAGGTACTGTTTGAACAATACCTCGTTTTAGCTCCTGATGAACGTTGCTATATAGACTCAGGTTTAGCGGCCGCGGCCGAAAGCGCGTAAACGGATACCGTTCCAATCAGGTGCCACAGTCTCTGGTGTGGATGCGTTCATACCTGCAGTTTTTGCTGCATTCTGTAAGGTATTTGGACCGATAGCATCTGGGCGACCTGGCTTAGGAATCAAAACCCAAAATGGGGCACCAGCGTTCAACATTTCGCTGGCATCCATAATGGTATCTGCGAGTTCATCCTCATCATCGCCATCGCGCCACCAGAGGATAACGCCATCTACACCGGCATCGTACTCTTCATCGACGAGTTCCTCGCCGAGGTATTCTTCCAATGCTGCTCGCAGGTTTTCATCTACGTCGTCGTCCCACTGCCATTCCTGAACTACGTCTCCTGGCTGGAATCCGAACTCTTGTGCTTCATTTCCTGTATTAGACACAGTTTGAGCATAACAAAATGCACGGAAAAGCACGAGCAACTCCTATTATCCGTGCGAATTGCTTATTTCACAGCGCAGGTCTTCAACCCCACCATATCTCCTGCGCCAATAGCAACAACGGCTTTATACGCCTGATCAATAGTCGAGACAGCATATACCTTCAAACCGTCCGGAATATGACCCACCACTTCATCACAGTTGCTCTCAGGTGCAATGAAATACGAAGCACCATCGCGCTGGGCACCCACCATTTTTGAGCTGAATGCCGCCAATTGCCCCAATCGTGCCATCTTTCTCGATAGTTCCCTGTGCCCGCAATGTTTTTACCGCCGGCTTCATCAGTAGCCGTCAAAGATGTAATAATTCCTAAAAGTATAAATCATGCCTGCAGAGATTCGCCCACGTTATCAATGTTGAGCTTTCACCTTTGCTTTTCGACACGTCACACCCAAATATTTGTGCGCGTACTGTAAGCTCAATCTTAGACGCAACGTCTTGCGCGCCCGTCATCTCCTGCGTACCCTCTTTAACATAATCTTTCTGCTGTCGTATCTCACCGAGTAGACGGCCTCTTGAGGCATAACTGCCATATGATGGAACCAGCAAAAATCGCCGCAGCCGTCGGAACTGTATAGCCAGGAACTCCTGTTGCCGACATGTAACCAAACGCAACTGTCCCTTATCTTTGTACGTGCGCACGCCTGAAATTGAAATCATGCGCGTTTTCAAGTCTTTGGAGACACGCCCATACACATTTGCTGCTGCACAGGCACTTTCAATAACAAACGGACTCGGAGCAAAAAGAAGGGCTGCAATAATGAAAACCAAAAATACTCGTAGCAAGACCGCGACGATGAGCACGCTTTGATTCTTGCGTTTTTCGCATATGCGAAGGGACGGGCATAATGTTAGGAACAACGCCGTTAGATTGTTCTGAAGCAAATTGTTCTGAAGAACCTCCTGCACCTCCAGCGAATCCGCACGCATCTCCGCGCCAGCTTCCCCTTTGCGCTCGTCTGGTACGCCAGCTTCCCTTTGTAGTCGTTTGGTACACTAACTCCCCACTATACTCGTAGGATGAAGCAACCCCATGCTCAGAAGATACTTCCCTTATACTCCGAAGGTGAAAATTTCTCAGAGGACTGATTTTCATTATGCATTTGGTTCATGCCTTTCATAATATTGAGGCAAAAGGATTTTTTGAAGACTAATACATACGAGGATATAGGAAGGCTGATGTATAGAAAAAGAACAACCATGCAGAAGATAGTGCGAGTAAAACTTGTACGCTTCGTCACGAGATAAAAAGTTCGCTATGATTACCTTCGACGCACTCAGTAATCCTCAATAATACTTTCATTCAGCGATACTCTTACTCAGTAACACTGTTACTATCGGTGAGCACTTGATTGACCAGCTACGCACAAGTTGAAATGAGCTATCTGACCGCACAATAGAACAGAGCCGCATTACCTCTTCAAACACACCGCTACCCCACCAACATCTGACTATCCCCACAAAAACACTCCCCAGACCCCAAAACCCAAACACCAAAAACAACCCAAACACAGCAAGGACAAAACACATGGACGACGCCATGAACGAAGAAGAATATACGCATGGATGCTTGAGTCATTCGATCCTTTCGAAGACGAAATGGCATGGCAACAGTTCCACGAACTTCCTGAATATATGCGTGAACAGTTTTCTCCAGCAAAGGCAAAGCGAGGGTCTGCCTTAATCCTCACGAAGTGCAATCACTTATGCAGGCTTTTACAGAAAGCGGTATGAATAGTTTCGCAGACATCAAAAACACTCTTGATGCCTACCAATTAATCGCCGTTTAGCCAAGAATTTAGCTCAGCAACGTGCACGCGAAGGTGAACAGGTTACGCAGATTACCGCTGCTATGGCTCAAAAAGTGCGCATGGCTGCCTCAGAAACGAATTTGTGGCTCGATTCCGTCACTTCGCTAAACCCAACTACTGAAGCCATAGCGTGTATACCCGCAACGAGTGGGTTGAAGCAACATTGCCTGCTTGGATTGATTTTGCACACACCTGTAGCGACGGCAATGAATACCGCTTTATCCACTATTTTTTGAAAGAGCGTTTCGGTTCGGAGGAATGGACGGAGAGGTTGCCAGTTTATGTTGCTTACCGGTTAATATTCCTCTGCCTGATGAGCTTAAAGATCCAGGCAAGCTGATGAGTGTTTTGGTAACACGTCTTACGCCATGCAGTTCGGTTCTGCTGCAGGTTCGCTGTCTCGTGAAGTGCGCGGAACCTTTGACCAAGTTATTGCTCTCACATCTAATCCTGCCGGCGGTATGTGTTAGAAAAACGTGCGAATACGCCAAGAATCTCGATCTGGACGAGTCTGAGGTATTGAGCTACCTCACCTTGGTAGAAAAATACTCATGCTCGTTTATTTAACAGCGTGCCATGGCTTATGCCTCAGTTTAAGGCTTTTTTGATTTCTAAGTATGCGCGGTCTATCAGCAGCTGATTTAGACGCTCATGGAACAAGAGTTACGGGAAGCTCAGGCTATGAATCCTGAGTCTCATTGCTGGTGCTGTTAATCAAGCAAAGGTGGCATGAGCGATTCGCCAGAGCAACGCGAAGCACTGCAACGTTTGGAAACTCTGCTTGCTCTTGTTGAGGGCTGGGTTGATTGCATTGTTTGGCGCGCAGGTATTCCATATTTCGCCGCATACTGAACAGTTGCGTGAGATGTTGCGTCGCGACGCGTTACCTGGTGAGCAGCTGCCCGCAGTTTTGAAGCTTTGGTTGATTGCATTTGCATCCGAAGAAAATGCGTGAAGCAAGTGATATGTGGATACGTTAACACTGGCGGAAGGTGTTGATGGTCGTGATGCTCGTTGGCAGCATCCAGATACTCTTCCTGTTTTAGCCGATGACGTGATGCGTGAACTCAAGGATAGTTCGTCAGCTTCTCCTCTTGATGACGAGATAGAGACCATGAGTTCTGAGCTTTTTGGGCAAGAAAAGAACGATGAGGGCACAGATTCTTCGCCTTCTACTCATCCTGTAGGCATGGCTTCTTCTATTGATTGGGATAGTGAGCTGAGCCAACTGTTAGACGCGGAAAAACCTGAGGGATGAAGACCCAGATAAAGACTAAGATTCCTTCTGTTTATTGTGTGCGTAACGAGCACGCCGTACAGCGTTATGTGCCTGCTGCACAAAGCGACTAACAGTACGAGCTGCTCCTTGCCCGCCAGCAAAAGGATGCTGAGCTACACATAAATAGACTTGATGAATTCCTCGTGTGAGCGCCACATAGAAAATGCGGCGCTCTTCTTCTATTTGATCGCTGTCTGTAGCAGACTGAGCATCAGGTAAGAAAGGCAAATTTCCTTCATGACAGTCAGGAATAAAAACTGTATGCCATTCCAAACCCTTAGCAGCATGAATAGTTGATATAGTCACCGCAGGTTCAGTAGACTCTCCAGTCATAATAACATCGTCATTGTCGAGCTTAAGATTCACGTTAAGCCCCTGCTCGCGGCAAATATGTGCCATATCTCGAGCACGTGCGCGCGTTCTCGTCAAAATAGCCATATCTTCAATCTGCGTTCCTCGCGCTACATGCCATTGAATACGCGATGCAATACCGGCTATCTCTTCTTCATCGCTGTTAAAACGTGCTACGTTCACGCGCGGACCAGGCTCATTCATTGTTTTTAGCTCAATATAATCATCGCTATCAGCACAGTCAGCGAGAACGGCATTCGCATAATCTACTATATTGGCGCTGGAGCGGTAATCCATATTCAAAGAAATATCTTGAGCAATAGGCGCAAATTCATTCGCAAAATTAAGCAGATAATAACTACTTGCTCCTGCGTACGAGTAAATCGTCTGTGCTGGATCTCCTACTACGCAAATATCGCGGTTTTTTCCCAGCCATAAATCAAGTACCCGATGCTGCAGGGCAGACACATCCTGATACTCATCAATAGTTATGTGACGCATATTGAGACGAAAAATCTTCAGCTAAACTTCATACTCTTCAAAAATATGAGACAGCAGCAGAAAGAATCATCGAGTCAATCACATTATGACGCTGTTTTTCTTTCTCAAACTCTCGCGCAATCTCTACTATCTGACCTGGCTCAGCATCAAGCGGCAAACGATGATGTATAGCACTGACCACACGCTCATAATCTGCATATGGAATAAGGTTCACCTTCATCCACGATAACTCTTGCACATAGAACGCACCTCTGCGCTCGTGTAATCATCGAAGTTCAACACATGAGACATAGCTTTATGCGCGTAGAATCCATATCGCTGGAAAATTTCATGGCAATCACGATGAGCCAAATAAGCCAAAGCTCTACGCAGCTGCGAGTATGCAGCGGAATGGAAAGTGCTCGTGTGACGCTATGAACGCTGAGGCTCGCTAAACGGTTTTTCATCTCACTTGCCGCTTTATTCGTATACGTGCACGGCGAGCGTACACTGCGGATCCCACTGACCACTGGCACACGCATACGCAATACGACGAGTAATAGTACGAGTTTTGCCAGCACCTGCTCCAGCAATAATGCGCATAGCAATCAGTCAGCGCTTGTACTGCGCGCTGCTGGTTCTCATCAAGACCATCGAGAATAGCTGAATAATCGGTGGTCATAGAACTGCTCGAAACTGTGCTAGAGGTGGTCATACACACCAATGGTACACAACTTATGCTGCTGTATTATTCTTAACAGTGTGAGTCAACGTTCAGTATTTGAAATAGCAGCCCTTGCGTCCGCAGCCATGCCGGAGCTTTCAGTCGCTACTACGCGCGGTTCTGAGCAGTTCTTTATGAGCGGAGAGAAGAAAGATATTACCACCGCGGTTATTACCAGCGTCGAAGGCGTTGAATATGACGTCAGCGTGTCTTCAAGTGATGAAGGTAAAAGCATTCTCAAAGACCGCGCTAAAGCCGCGTATGCTATCTCATTCGAAAAACTGCTGTTGGTTTGAGCTTTACTTTAGAAAGTTATACTTTGTTTGTGCCGGGAGAAGGTGCAGATAGCTCAACAGGAACGAATGCTGTATACATAACGCCACATATTGATGGTGATGCTGTTGCATTGAAAAATCTCACCTCTGAACAGTGCGCTGCCGCTGGTACTGCTATTGCTGCTATTCACCGATTACGTGGCGGATTCCTGCACGCTGCAAAATACCGTTCTTATACTGCTGAAAGTATTCAAAAACAGTTAACAGGATGGATGCACAGCTTAGAGTCAGCAGGTCATATTCCTTCAGAAATTATTCATAACTGGAAAAATATTATTGCTACTGAAGGTTTATGGAACTTTACGTGCTGCCCTGTGCATGGAGGTTTCCATAACGGCGATTTGATTTTTGTCTGACTCTGTGAACGTCTTCGTCACTGGGAAAACATGCAGATTAGCGATCCTGCTCGCGATTTAGCATGGACTACACACTTGAATAAGGCTCACCGCGATTCCTTTATTGCAGCCTCACAGCCGCGTTATGGGTAAACCGCTTAGACAATATGATTTGGTTGCGTGCTGGTTTATGGACTCAGATGGAACAAGTGGGCGAATATGCGCGCTTTGACTCAGGCGGATACAGCGAAAATCCTTGCCTTTAAGTCTCAAGTAAATTCTTTTGCCTCACTCAGATTGCTCGTACTAATCCAAAGCGTCAACCTATTGAGAAGAAAACAACGCTGACCGTGGGCGATTTATTAGAAAAATCCTCAAGCAGCGCAAGGCAAAAAGCAGAAACTCGCGTTAAAGGTGGAACATCACAAAAACCTGCAGAGTCATACTCGTTTTATAGCTGATTCTGGTATGCGTTCAGGTGATATTGCCTCAGCACCTCAGCGCGCAGAAATGAGTTCTGATTCAACCGATAACGCAGTGAATCCACATGCTTCTCAATCTCAGGCTGCTCCCCTACCTCCGCAGTCTGCTGCTCAATCTCCACGTAAAAACTGGAACGTTACTCCAAGACAATCGGAAAACTTTAGCTATTCTTCAGACAATCAGCATCGCATCAACGCGCAAGACGTGGCAGATAGTTTAGAAGCTCTCGTTGTATCGAATGCTTCTCCAGCGTAGAAGAACATTTAAATAGCGCAACGATTGCTATGCAATCTCAGTCCGCCGCTGCCGCAGCTCAGCATGCTCAGGAAGGTTTAACATATACTTCCCAACGTAGCTATATGGCTGTGAATTCTATGGGATTCGTTATGGATAGTTCGCACTCAACGAACGTCAACGACGAGGAGGACGACAGCGGCTCTGGCGAGTCTGAAATTATTCAGGACGATATTGAGACGACGGTCTTCACTGCCCAAGAAAATACGGATGGCGACTCTGATCAGCAGGTAGACTAAGGGATTATTAAAAAGTATTACGGCTATTAAAGGAGAAATATGCTGGTAGAAATTGGTGTGCAGAACGTAGCTAAGGCTTTGACTTTTCCAAAGCAATGAATCTGCTGACGAAGTAAACGCTCAGGTTGAAGCAGCAGTGAACAATAACACTACTTTGAAGTTAACTGATGAAAAAGGTCGCACTTACGTTGTTCCACGCGAAAATCTTGCTTATGTGGTTGTGGGTTCTGAAGCTTCTCACCCAGTAGGTTTCGGCGCTCTGTAAAGAAGGCTTATAAGCGGGCATTCTTTAAAAGAATCACAGTTGATTGTTTATGGAATGCCCGCTTTAGTATTCCCTGCGATGGATCTGAGGTCATCAGGGGTTTTGGTGTAAGTGGCTGGAAAACAGAAGGCGAGGTATGTTGGCTCTTGAGTGAGCAGTTCGTGAATCGTGGCTCGCTATAACTCTCTACGATTCGCTTATTATCGAAGACTGAAATTATCTCGAAATAGACGTGAGCATTGTCAGCGCTAGCAACTTTCAGGGACACATGAGAGCTGATATCATATGAAAAAGGAATGATGCGTGCTGGGTCTTGCCCCGAGGCATTTGCCTTGTTATTCATCGTTGTAACAAAACTCAACTTCAGCTTAGCTGGGAGTGACATCCAAGATTCTCGTGGAGCTGTGAATCATTCCACAACGACCCCATGGGAATGTCACTTTTTCAACCTCAATAACATTATTCCCGTGAACGGGAGAACAAGTTCTTTCTTATACGGATTCATTAGGTTATTAAGACAAAACTAAGCCAATGTTTAAAAATAGCAAACACACCAATCCTTTTGGATTTACACGTCTACGAGTATATAATTCGCTTACAAATGGACTGGGAGTGCTCGGTCGGCGGTAGGAGCTCAACCCCCTACCGCTTCTTCTTTATTCCGGATAGATTTTGATCTCATAACCCCTCGTATTTTCTCTCGTGAGCCACGGCGAATTTTCGGTTTCAAAATCTGGTATGACCTATCCATGCTGTTAGGATGTAGATATTTATTGCCAATTGGTCGAGCTATTAAATCAGCAAATTGTAGACCTGCAAGGTTTGCTTTCTTGTCTGCACAGTGGAATTTAATGGTTCTTCGGTTTTTCGCGAGGTTTTAGGTTGCAGGTGTGTGACTAGCAGCTGTTCGGCACAATCAGGCTTCACACTGCGTTAAAATCGGAGGGCTATTGTTCTGACGCATTCTGCTTAACCGATTCATTACATCTGTTATGCCAGTTTTGATGCAACAAATGGCTTCACAACTGGCATATCGGTTGCGCGTATCGACTTTACTCACGAATAGGGTTATTCACGCATGAAGACAAAAGAAAATGCGCCAAAACACATTCACACCGGGGCGATGTCTTAACACTTGACAGCCGGAGGAATCAACTGGAACCTACTGGGCAACATCTTCTGCTCAACCCCGCTAAAAACAGAAGAGCCAATTTAAACATTCCTTTTATGCCATCTAGTCCAGAGGAGTTGATGATATTATCAAACTCAGTATGGAGTAGCGCGTTTTCCTTTTCACCTCGTGCTTCAAAGACTATAGGAACTGTTTTCTCTTTTGTTCTTTGTCTTGCATCTCATAGAAGGCGCATTCAATACCGTATTGAACGGCTAGCGCATATACGTTTCGCGTATGTCTTACTGAAAACCGTGCAATCTCTCGCATCAACGCAAAAGCCCCATAATCCCCAGCAGATTCAACAACCGTCCAGCTACCGCGTCACCAGCGAAGACAGAACACAACTACTGAATCACGCGAATACGTCCTCTCCGAATAATCTCACGAACGGTATCGTCATCGGTCAAGTTCTCGCCAAGAAGATTTGGTTTACCGGCACCATGCCAATCAGATCCACCAGTTGTGAGCAAATCTAAGCGATCCGCCAACTCTCAACAAGCGCTCTGCTGTTCTGCTGGATTATCCTGATGGAAAACCTCCAAACCGTCCAAACCGCAGTCACGAACAAAGAACTCTATGTCGGCATCTGTCAGCAAATTCTTATTGCGAGTAGGCGCAGCACAATGCGCAAGAACCACAACACCACCAGCATTTTTCAATGCTGTAACTACCTGCGAAACGCGGGGAGATAAAACTGGAATATAGTATGGCTCTTCGCAGAAATCACACCATTAAAAGCATCCGTTCGTGTTTCATAAACACCAGCAGCAACCAGCGCGTCAGCAATATGCGGTCGACCAACCGTTGTTGCATCTCCCTCATGCACTTGTTCCAAAAACGAGATTCCATGAAATCGGATAATCTTTCCAAGGCTTCAACCATCTGCCGTGCGCGCTGAGTACGACGTTCACGCATTTCTGCATACAAATCCAACACGTTATGATCTTTCGCAGTCATATAAACATGCCAAAAACATGCACACTGACTCGTCCATGGTCGTGTTGAGCAGTACTTTGAGCAATTTCGAATAAGAGGAAAATGAAGATTTAAAGCTACCCTGTTTAGCCTCACCATCCGGCTATAGTATCGTGATCACTAATTGCAACGCCATGGAGACCTTTCTCATGCTGCATGCGAATAAGCTGCGCAGGCGAATAGGTGCCGTCAGAAAAACCGTATGACAATGCAAGTCCCAGCCACTACTCGCTGGCTTGTGCCCATCATTGTGTCTCAGCATGTGCTCAGCGTTGCGCTCAAGATTGTGTGAACCCGTCATAGTTCCATCGTAAACTGAGCCATAAAGAAAGCGCATAATATGAAACTCACTGGTTGGCGTCATACCACATCGTGGACATATCTGGTCATGCTTATCGCTTCAGCTTCAGCTCTCCTCGTTTCCTTCGTGCTGAGCGCGGAAACACTGCAATTGGCACGTCATCCCGGCGCTGCTTTAGCCTGCGATGTTAATTCAGTTATCTCTTGTTCAACTGTTGCTACTCCTGCGCAATCAGAGTTTATTCGCGTTGGAGCTTTGAGCTTTCCGAACGCCTTCTTTGGTATTGCTGCCGAATCGGTCTTCGTTACCGTGGCAGTTATGGGCTTAGCTCGCATCACTTTCCCTCGCTGGTTTGCTGTGGCTGCATGGGCGGGAAATCTGTTAGCTGTTCTCTACGCTGTATGGCTGTTTACCCAGTCTGTGTTTGTTATTCAGGCATTATGCCCATGGTGCTTAGGGTCTGCTAGCTTCAAGCTTGCTGCAGTTTATGGCAGCTTCGCATGCAACTTTTGCTGTTCAAGAGATACCTCGCAAGAATAAGGCTGTGCACATGTATTATCATCTGAATATTGATTTGCTTGTTGATCTGCTTATTTTTCGCGCTTTTCGTAGGCATTATTTTCGTCAAGTATGGCGCTGCTTTTGTTGGGATAAGATGATGGCTCGTTTTACCTCGTCACGCGCAGTACTTGATTTTGTGCGCGATTATTATGATTGCATCGTTGATTATCCGTGGGCTTCACACCCAAGTTTTGCGGTTATTCGTCACGCTAATACAAAAACATGGTTTGGCTTAGCTATGACTCTTTCAGAGCATACCTTGGGCATTAGTGATAGCGAGAACATGATTGATGTGCTCAATCTCAAGGCGTCACCTTTTGATGTTGATTTCTTCCAATCACAGCCAGGTTTTGCTCCCTGCTTTATCATATGAATAAAACGCATTGGATTTCTGTGATTTTAGATGGAACTGTTCCGATGAGCAGATTGAAAGCTGATTGTTACCAGCGCTGCTCTTACTACGCGTTAAACAGTTCCACCTGTCCAACCAGCACAGCATCACCGGTGAGTAACACACGCTCAACTTCAACTTCAACAAGTAAAGTTCCCCCGGAACACTAATACGCCAGTTGTTCACTCCTGTACGCTCGCTGAGCACTACCCAGTTGCACAGCAGACCAGTACCACAAGAAAGCGTTTCTCCTGCTCCCCGCTCATTAACTCGCATGGTTGCCAGACCGGCATTTTCGTGTGCATTCACATCATCATACGCACAAACCTCAGCATTTTGACCAGCAGGCAATTCAGGTTCAACCTCGCGGGAGTAACTGTTAAACAGCTCAGACACATCCGGCATGGTCTGCACAGGAATAGATAACGGCATTCCCACAGACAGCGTAGTTAAATCAAGCTGCTGCCCCACAACCGTTACCACATGAGGATTTCCCATATCCACGAAAGTTCCCATCCCCTGTGCATTATTGGCGGGAACCTTCACCATATTCTCCTACGCATGCCCATACGCCACTCACCCCTATCAATACGTGAACACATGCGTACCCAAACCATCCACAGCTCCTAAGAAAGTAATATATTTAATCCCTGCACGGGTAGCAAGGCAAAAAGGCTCATCTCACTGCCTGAGTCAATCCAACATGCATAGCAGCGCTGCAGTTACGCGAGCACCATTACCACACATCTCTGCTAACGAACCATCTGCATTACGGTAGTCCATAAACCAATGTGCTCCTGCATCGTGAAAAGCCTGAACCTGCTCAGCGCTCACATCAGACACATGTTCAGGAGGAGTTAAACGGATAATGCCATCTCCACCCAACCCAAAAATGGCGGTCGTCAAGAAAACGTACTTTCTTTCAGGGGTCGGCCCGTATTCGCCGTGCTCATCGAACCAAATAACGAAATCATTGCCTCGTGCCATGTGCTTTAAGAACTGTGCGAGGAAAAGTCATACTCACTATATTAGCGGGCAATGTGTCAAGAAAATTATGAAGCTCTGCTCGCTACCGCAGTTTTGCGCGAGTTATGCTACGAGCTCTACGCACGTCATACGAGGGACTAAACTAAAAGATTATGGTTACGGGAATTATTGATGTAGGCGGCGGTTACCGCGATATTTTTGGAGCAGGCGTGCTCGATGGTCTGCTCAAAGCTGAACAGCAGTTTGATCGCTGTTACGGTATTTCTGCTGGCAGTGGAAACTCTCACCCTCGTTTTTAGCAGGTCAGTATAAGCGCAACTATCGCTTCTATATGGAGTATGCTTTCCGTCATCGTTACGCTTCGATGCGCAATCTGCTCACGACCCGCAATTTTGTTGGTTTAGATTATGCTTACGGCACGCTGTCGAATAGCGATGGCGAATATCCGCTCACTACGAGGCTTTTTGCGCTAACCCTGCCGAGTTTACCGTGGTAGCAGTAATGCGCTTACTGGTCAGCCGGAATATTTTAGTAAAAGAGCATATGCATCAGGATGATTATTCCATTATTATGGCATCTTCCTGCGTGCCCGCTACAGCCTATGCAGATTGGATAACGTTCCTTTTATGACGGCGGTACATTTGATCCGATTCCTGTGCAGAGAGCTTTTTGACGATGGTTGCGACCGTGTTGTTTTTGATTACCACTCATCCTGATGATTTTGTGCGCGATCCTCATAAAGATGCGTGGCTCCTGCGCGCGTTCTACAACGCTCGCATCCGCAAGCTGCGCAGGCTTTACGCAACCGCGCGAAAGTGTATAACGATGAGATGACTGTGGCTCGTCAGTATGCTGCTGAAGGTCGGCTTCTTATTGTATGCCCTGATGATACGTATGGTTTAGATACGTTGAGCAAAACACGTCAAGGACTGCTCGATATGTACAATGACGGTGTGGGAAAAGCACAGAAGATTGTGGAATTTTTGGCAGGTTCGTATGACGAGTAATGCTCCTATTGGTATTTTCGATTCAGGTTTAGGGCGGTATTTCTGTGGCTAAAGAAATTCACGCTCTGCTCCCCCACGAAATATTATTTTTCTACGGTGATTCTGCACATGCCCCGTATGGTGTGCGTTCGACTGAAGATGTGCAAAACCAAGATGAATGTGGCTAATACGCTTATAGAACAAGGCGCAAAAGCCATTGTTATTGCGTGTAATACGGCTACAAGTGCTGCTGCTGAATTAATGCGTTCATCCTATTCCATTCCTATTATCGGCATGGAACCAGCTCTTAAATTAGCATGTGATTTAGGGGCTGGTCAGCCTCAGCACGTAATTGTTACTGCAACAGAACTTACTCTGTGAGAAGAAATTTGCTGCGTTAATGGAGCGTTTTGCTCAGACGCATACTATTGAAAAACAGCCTTGCCCTGAGCTGGTAGATATTATTGAAAATGGTTATTTTGAAGATGCTGATCGCGTAAATGCTACGCTTCACCACTATCTCGATGCTTATCCATTAGACAGCGTTAATTCTATTGTGCTTGGTGCACACATTTTACGTATTACCGCGATTATTTCCGCGCTCTTGTGCCCCAGCATGTGCGCATTGTAGATGGCAATGAGGGCACAGCACGGCATGTTCGCGATGTGTTGGCTGAGCGCGATGAGCTGGCAAGCAATAATAATGAAGGTACTATTATCCTGCTCAACTCATCGGATGATCCGCGCATGATGGAGTTATCGAATTATTTTTGGTCACTGTAATTTTTTCTTGAGCAGAAAATCTACCTGTTCATCCTCTCCTACAGCAAAAATATGCTCGCTAAAGCGCTCGTATCCCCAATTTTTATAGAATTCTGGGCAGCGAAATTGTATTGCCATACGCCTAGCCACAGCCAATCAGCTTTTCTCTTCGCGAGCAAAAATCAACAGCTTTTGCTCATAAGGAAACTTCCTAAACCGCGACGTTTGAAACGAGGCATTACGTATAAACGCTGAACTTCAATACTGTCTTGCGGAATCTTCGGGTTGCTCTCGCTAAAAGCGCCTGGACGGTTCAGCTTCATAAAAAGCAGCCATTTCACCGCTGGCTGTATCGATAAGCGCATGTGTACGCTATGGTTGTCAGCCAGCTCGCCTGCGTGTTCTCAAGAGTATACGTCTGCGCAATATAGTCATCGTTATCGCGCGGCGTAGACGTGAGCAAAAAGGTATCTTCAGAGGTAAGCGCTTCACCCCATTGCAAAGCCTGTGCATCTTTTAGCTCTAGAGTGCTGTATTCTAAACCGTCTAAATTTGGCTTTTTATGTTGTGCGTTGCCTGAATGTTTTGGTCTGGCAGGAATTGTAGCAATAGTAAAACCTTGTGAGTTAAGCACCGTGTTTTCGCGCGGTGTGGTCTGCCTCAATCAGATAGTTGCGCAGTACGTGGGCATGATTAATCACAAGGTCTTTTGCGCCAAAAACAAGAGTAATGCGCGAATCAGCGTGCTCGTGCATAAGTGTGAGCAAGCGCTCAACAGCAGGATTATTGTCGAGTTCTGCACGATACCGAGCTGCGAATTCACTGTAGCGAGCGCGGTCATGATTCCACCATGTGCGCAGCTGAGGTGAAGGAGCTATATCTTTTAACCATTCATCCAGCTGCGCTTTAGTTTTCGAAACGCCACGCGGCCAGAGACGATCTACCAAAATGCGGTAGCCATCAATCTCAGGAATAGCAGGAGCGTAAGCGCGTTTTAAAGCAATATCGGTCATACTTCTAAGCTAGCGCGCGGCGTCTATTTTAATGCGCTTAACCAGCGTTCAATCATATCGCTGTGATTTTGCTTAATCACAAAATACGAGCCGCGGATTGTTCCTGCAAGTTTTGAGCGTTGACGAGCAAATTTAAAACGGTCAACTAACTCGGCTGGCACATCCATACCGTCCGAAAGTTTTAAGCCAACAGCGCGCTTACCACCTTCAGCTAAGGTATATAAAACGTTAAGTCCTAAACCGTTCTCATAGAAGACCCACGTCCACAGTACGTCATCCTCACCCACGGTTACCAGATGCTGAGCCACTTCAAGCGGACGAGCAGAAATAACGAGGTCTTTCTCTTGAGCGCATAACTGAGCAATATCGTTGAGAACTTCTTGGCGCTCATCTGCCGGATGCGTTTCGAAATTAATTGCGAACTTATTATGCACGTAGCGTGCTTCGTTAGCGCGCAAACCTGCCAAAGCTTCAGCAACTGGGGAGCTTTCCAGGCCTCCTAGCGAAGCGTTTTTAAAATCAATAACCATGTAACTTCCTTAGACTGCCTATAGATGTGTAGCTGGCTTAGCTACTTTTAGTTGCTTGCAGCAGGCTTTGCTGGCTGTGGCTTACCTATAACTGACGCATCTATACTTAACCTTGTTTATTTTGCCGCAGAACACGCACAATACCGCATAATTTCAATCTTTTCGAACGCTGTATAAATAAACGCTATAGTCACACCCTTACCCAGCAAAACAGTGAACTCTAAGATGAAAAATTGTACATATATTTCGTGAAGAAAGAGAGACAACGATGAGCGCACACGAGTGTTCCAGCTACGATACTCAACGACTCCATGCTGGTTATAATCCTTCGACCACATGGGATCTATTCAAGTTCCTGTGTATCAAGCTGCAGCATTCGCTATGCCAAGCGCTCAAGCCGGTCGCGATATAGCAGAAGGACGTCAACCTGGCTTCACGTATTCGCGCGTGGGCAATCCTACTGTGGATGTGCTCGAAAGCGTTTAACCGCTTTAGATGGCGGTATTGGGGCTGCATGTGGGCTCTGGCATGGCTGCGATTTCCGACGCTTTACTGTGTGTAGCTGAGGGTGGCGGACGTATTGTGGCTCATCATGATATTTATGGCGCAACCTTGGATGTGCTGGTGAGCTTCTTACCCAAGTTTGGTATTCATGTTGATTTTGTGGACGATATTAACGACCCAGAACAGTTACGTGCCGCTATTCAGCCAGATACAAAGGCAATTTATGTGGAGAGTGTGACGAATCCGCGCACGATTATTACGAATTTGGAGCTTGTGGCCAGCGTTGCTCATGAGGCGGGAGTGCCGCTGATTGTAGACAATACCTTCCCCTACCTCCTATTTAATTCAGCCTTTGAAGCATGGTGCAGATATTGTGGTGTATTCGTCTACCAAGGCGATTAATGGTCACGCGAATGCGGTTTCAGGTGCGATTGTGGATGGTGGTAGTTTTGATTGGGTCGCTCATGCAGACAAGTTCCCGCAGTTTAGCGAACCTGAGTTCACACTGTACAATGATCAGCTCGATCATGTTCCTAGTGTAGTGGAGGCTTTCGGATCGCGCGCGTTTATTGAACGAGTGAAGATTAAATATGTGCGTTTGCTTGGTGCCGTGCTTGGACCGCAGGAGGCCTATTTAGAGATTATTGGATTGGAAACGATTGCTGAACGTTTGACGAAGCAAGTTTCGAACACGCGCGAAATCGTGGCGTATTTGAATACGAATCCGCATGTGGCGCGCGTGAATTATTCTGATCAGGCAGGCAGCGCGCAGGAAGCATTGGTGAAGAAGTACTTCCCTCACGGCATTGGTTCGATTTTCTCTTTCGAGTTAGAAGGCGATGAGGAGAAGGTTAACCACATTATTGACGCAACGCGCATATTTTCGTATGTGCCTAATGGGTGATGTGCGCAGTTTGATTGTGAATCCTGCTCGCACCACGCATCGCGAGATTCCTTTTTGAGTTCTGGGAGAAAGATGGGATTAAATCCTCAGCTGATTCGTTTGAGCGTTGGCTTAGAAAGCGCTGAAGATTTGATTGCTGACCTTGACCAGGCGATTCGTAGCGCTTACGCGGATTAAGAGTTATTGAGCCGCGAACGGGGTGAAGACTTTCCATCTTCACCCCGTTCGTTGTAGTTTGTGGCAAACGGTTACACGAATGTACGTGGAACTTGAGGGTGTCAGGTTTTTGTGTAGGTGGTAGTCGCCTCATGGTGAGTTATTTTTTCAAGTCTTGAGGCTGGTCGCAATGAGGTTGTGCTTGACCCTAAGCCATTTTTGGTTCTCTATATGTATGTCGTGTACACCATAACCGTTCGTCTTTCTCGTGCAGTACACACAACCATAAGGGGGTATCGCTCTTATTTAAGAGCGATACATGGCAACACCTACTCCCAGTGAAGCCGTGTTCAACGTGTCACGTCTGGGAGCATACGAATCGCTAAAACCCTCAGAAATTAACCTCGCTCATCAGCACCACACACAGGTACGGCTTGCTGAAAGACCGTGCCTGCGAACCAAATCCAACAAAAACCCTGACATCCTAGTGAGACCCGACCTTAAACATGTGGAGCAGATCAATCCGAGTGTTGTGAGTTATGACACGTCGAACCCGTCATAACTCACAACGGTCAGAATATTCAACTCAAATCTAGCAAAAGCAATAGCACGTACAACAAGGTGGTGCTACCACGCGCCGCATCAGCACATTGGTAGCGCGCACAGTCAGGAACTTGTAAAATCAAGCTTTTTGAGCATGAGTCGAGCTACCGCAACGCCGCATGAATTGCCTGATCTAAATCAGCAATCAAATCGCGCACGTCTTCAATACCAATGCTTAAGCGCACCAGGCCATCAGTAATGCCATGCTTTAAACGTTCTTCACGAGGCAGCTCGAAATGAGTCATGCGACATGGAGCTCCGCCAACGATTCCACCGCCCCCAGCGACACCGCAACCGTAAAAAGCTGCAATGAGTCGAGCATTTTCTCCGCATCCACCCGATCGTCAAATTCGAAGGAAAGTACCCGCCAAAGTGCACAATTGCGAGGAAGCCAAAGCATAATACGCATTCGATTCCAATCCCGGATAATTTACGTGAGTCACATACTCATTACCCTCGAGCCACCTCGCCACATCCACAGCATTAGCCTGATGTCTCTCCA